>Ga0157369_10000038_pt1 | contig 189078 bp, 167 predicted proteins | sample C25metaG_FD_113461 | JGI IMG/M metagenome (GOLD analysis project Ga0157369, IMG submission 113461) | Corn rhizosphere microbial communities from Kellogg Biological Station, Michigan, USA - C2-5 metaG | ecosystem: Host-associated > Plants > Roots > Rhizosphere > Soil | place: USA: Michigan... | reverse complement strand
CTCAAGTGTCTTATATTTTCTTACATGCCTTACATGGTTAAAACCTTACTTTTACGCCCAGCGCTGCGATCTTTGCGCCTTTCTCTCTGCGTCCTTTGTGGTTAAAACATAGATGGTGGATGAAGGAAATAGCTCAGCGTTTGGCGGGGAGCGGTTAGCGTGTCATTTCTAGATATTTTATTGAATCACATAAGAGATATAAGGTTCATGTAAGCTCAAGTGTCTTATATTTTCTTATATTCCTTAAATAGTATACTTAAGATTAGCTTCGCTGAGCACTGCATGGTTCTGCCGGCGCGGGAATGACAGCTGCTTTTTCCATCCAACTCTGCAGTCTTTGTGCCTGCTCTCTGAGCCCTCTGTGGTTAAATGACGAGTGATGCTTTTCGGAATTTTTGCGGGTAACATGATAACTACTGACCACGTAGTAGCTACAAGACAATTGAAAATAATATTTCTACTTGTAAAACAAGTTCAGTATGACGGAATGCGCTCAATCAACTCACAGTTAACCGATTTAAACAATAAACCAGTTAACAAAATGAACCAATAACTAATGAACTAAATTCCTTCCTTCAAACTATATACCTCTCCTTCGTAAAGCCCTGCCAACAACTGCATCGCCATTTTGCTTCTTTGCCCGGTTTGGCAATAACATACTACTTTTTTGTTCTTTGGGATAAGGGTAAGTGACTCCGTTAGTTCGTAAAGCGGAAGGTTGATTCCTCCAATATTGCCATCTTCATGTTCATAACTTTCGCGTACATCAATTAAAAAAACTTCATCAGCATGGGTTTCCAGCCAGCTATCCAATGTGGTTTTATCAATTTCCGGTATGGCTTTACCAGTTTTGGCTGGCGCTGGTTTTGTGGTATCAGCTGGTTTTTTTGCGGCAATTTTAAATACCAATACGGTATTGTTCAATGCATCGATAGTCATTAGTTTTCCGGCTAAAGTTTCGCCAATGCCACAGATTAATTTTAAGGCTTCATTGGCCATGTACAGGCCTATTATGCCGGGTAAAATGCCAATTACCCCACCTTCTGCACAGTTTACATTTTCAGTTGGTGGAGCTGGATAAAGGTCTCTGTAGTTTGCTCCACCCTGGTGGTTAAATACGGCAACCTGGCCTTCGAACTGTAAAATTGAGCCAAAAATGAGTATTTTTCCTAAAGCCACACAGGTATCGTTCACTAAGTAACGGGTGGTAAAATTATCCGAGCAATCGATCACCAGATCGTAATTATGGCAAATGTTTACCGCATTATCAGCTCTAAAACGTTCGTGATAGGCACTGAAAACCACATGTGGATTAAGTAATTGGAGTTTTGCAGCGGCAATTTTTGCCTTAGGTTGCCCAATATCAATATGGTTATATAAAATCTGCCGGTGCAGGTTGTTTAATTCTACCACATCATCATCTACAATCCCGATTGTTCCAACACCCGCCGCGGACAGATACTGCAATACCGGGCAGCCCAAACCGCCTGCGCCGATAACCAATATTTTGGTGGCTTTTAGCTTTTCCTGCCCGGCGAGGCCCAGTTCAGGCAGGATCATTTGCCTTTTGTAACGGTTCAGTTCTTCTTTTACTAACATGATTTTTGGATCAAACTCATATCCCAATCTTTCCAAATAGGCTCGTAACCCTGTTTTCTGATCATGGCCGCAATTTCCTGTGCCGAACGTTCATCTGATATTTCGAACTGTTCCAGTGATTGAGGCTCTACCTGGTAACCACCGGGATTGGTTTTAGAACCTGCACTAATCGCGGTAATGCCCAGCTTAATCACCTGGTTGCGGAAAGCCATGGTTTCGCGGGTAGAGATAGACAGTTCTACTTCACTGTTGAATAAGCGGTAAGCGCAGATCAGTTGTACCAGTTCTTTATCGTTCATCACCACTTTAGGTTCTAAACCACCGCTAAAAGGCCGCAGCCTGGGGAAAGAAATACTGAATTTACTTTGCCAGTATTGTTTTTCGAGGTAAGAGAGGTGCAGGGCCGTAAAAAATGAATCTGTACGCCAGTCTTCCAAGCCAATTAATACGCCAAGCCCCATTTTATGGATCCCTGCCTGCCCCAGGCGGTCAGGCGTTTCTAAGCGGTACAGAAAGTTTGATTTTTTGCCTTTTGGATGGTGTTTGCGGTAATCATCCTGGTGGTAGGTTTCCTGGTAAACCAATACCGTATTTAGCCCGTGTGGAATGAGGGTTTCATAGTCGGCTACATCCAAAGGCTGCACCTCCATGGATATATGGGCAAAATGTGGACTGATGAGGTCTAATACTTTTTTAAAATAATCGGTGTGTACACTTTGGTTGGCTTCGCCTGTTACCAGCAGCACATGATCGTAGCCCATACCCTTAATTACGGCCACTTCCTGCATAATTTCCATTGGGTTGAGTGTTCTCCGCCTTACCTTGTTATCATAACTGAAACCACAATAGGTACAGATGTTATTGCATTCGTTAGAGAGGTAAAGCGGTATATACATTTGTATTACCCGGCCGAAACGGTCTAAAGTTAATCGCTGACTGATCTGCGCCATATCTTCGAGATAAGGCAACGCTGCGGGAGAAATAAGCGCTTTAAAATCTTCCAGGTCACGCTGTGTATTATTCAATGCCCGCTCTACATCTGCAGCCGTTTTATCGTAAATGCTGGCCTTGGTATCGTCCCAGTTGTAGGATTCGAATACCTCGTTAAAACTCTTCATCTAAAAATGCGGTTAGTGGGCTGCTTGCTGCAGCATAGTGTGTTTGCGCGGCTAATTTAGATTCGAAAGCCATTCTGCCGGCTTCTACAGCCATTTTAAAGGCAATGGCCATATGGGTTGGATCTTTAGCTATGGCAATGGCGGTGTTCACTAAAACGGCATCAGCACCAATTTCCATGGCTTTTGCCGCATCAGATGGTGCACCTATCCCGGCATCGATAATGACCGGAACCCTGCTCTGACTGATGATAATCTCTAAAAAGTCTATGGTGCGTAACCCTTTGTTGCTACCAATGGGGGAGCCCAAAGGCATTACAGCCGCCGTGCCCACATCTTCCAAACGTTTACATAAAACCGGGTCGGCATGGATATAAGGCAAAACCACAAAACCAAGTTTAACCAGTTCTTCAGTGGCTTTTAAGGTTTCGATCGGATCTGGCATGAGGTATTTTGGATCCGGGTGGATTTCCAGTTTGATCCAATTGGTTTCTAAGGCCTCGCGTGCCAGCTGAGCGGCAAAAACGGCTTCTTTTGCATTGCGCACACCAGAGGTATTGGGCAATAAATTAATGTGCGGATATTTAAGGTGATGGAGGATATCGTCGTCCTTGCTTTTTAAGTCTACACGTTTAAGCGCTACGGTAACCAGTTCGGAGGCCGAGGCAATTAAGGCACTTTCCATCTCTTTAGCGGAACTGAATTTTCCGGTACCGGTAAAGAGGCGGGAGCTAAAGGTTTGATCTGCTATGGTTAACATATCTGTAATTTTTAAATCGAATGAATACTGAACTTGCTGTTGATTTCTTCAAGAACCGCAGCTGTTTGTGTTTGGTTGGTGAGCGCTGCCGAGATGGCAATTCCGTAAATTCCGGTTTCGAGTATAGCCGGAATATCAACTGCTTCAATGCCACCTATGGCAATAATCGGGATATTGATTCCGGCCCTTCTTACTTTTTCCATTAATTGGTGATAACCTGCTAAACCCACAACCGGGCTCAGGTTTTCTTTGGTGCGGGTAAACCTGAATGGACCCAAACCGATATAATCAGCACCTTCGGATACCCTTTGTTGTATATGTTCGAAAGTATTCGCCGTACCTCCGATGATCTGGTGTTTGCCGATAATTCTCCTGGCTTCGAGAATGGGCATATCCTGCAGGCCCAGGTGTACACCATAACTGCCCACTGCTTTAGCCAGATCCGGAAAATCGTTTACGATGAGCTTGGCGCCATATTTTTCGCATAAGGCTTGTGCTGCTTTTGCAAAAGGCAGGATTTCGGCTTCGGCCTGGTTTTTAATACGGAGCTGGATCCACTTTCCGCCAGCTTGGAGCACCTGCTCAATGGCATCGATATGGGTGCCTGTTTTAGGTGCTTGCGAGATATATTGTAGGGGCTGAATCATACTGATGTTTTTAAAGTGCTTGATGGCGCGTCAGGCAATGTTGCTGTGCTTTTTTAAAATTGATTAAAGCCTGAGCGGGATCGTTCCAGATACTGCCCAATAGCGCAACGCCATCGAAATTCATTTCTTTTACCTGATCGATCTGGGTGAGGCCAATGCCGCCCAAAGCGATTAATTTTGTATTGCTGTTATACTTGTTTAGCCGAAAACCTGGCGGGATAACCCCTAAATAACCAGGCTTGGAAAGGCTGTTGAACACCGGTCCGTAAAAACTGTAGTGATAGGTGGCAATAGCATCAATAGCCGATAATTGGTGGATGGATGTGCTTAATATCTGGTTTTTAGGCATTATGTTCGTCGATAAGTTTTTTCTGAAACTTTCGGTATGGTGGATTCTATTCATGTTATAATCGTTGGCCAGCGCATGGAAATGGTGTAAAGCAATGCGGGGATGATATTCAGGTAAAATCCCTTCCACAATTTTGCGGTACCCGGCCTCATCGGTATTTTCCTTACGCAAATGGAAAACCTGTAAACCGGCTTCGAAAAGCTGATTTACAAGATGACATTCTTCTTTAAAAATTGTCGGTTTGGCGATTACAATCAGTTCCATAGCGGTTTAAGAATAAATTTCGCTTCCTTTTTGGGTAAACTCTTTCGATTTTTCCTGCATGCCCTGCGCTAAAGCCTCTTCTGCTTCTACGCCCTGTTTTGCAGCATACTCCCGCACATCCTGCGTAATTTTCATTGAACAGAAATTTGGTCCGCACATGGAACAGAAATGTGCAATCTTGGCACCCTCTGCAGGTAAGGTTTCATCATGAAACTCTTTTGCCGTATCAGGATCGAGCGATAGGTTAAACTGATCTTCCCACCTAAATTCGAACCTGGCCTTACTTAAAGCATTATCACGATATTGTGCACCTGGGTGGCCTTTGGCCAAGTCGGCTGCATGGGCGGCAATTTTATAGGTAATTACACCGTCTTTAACATCTTTTTTATTTGGCAGGCCTAAATGTTCTTTCGGGGTTACATAACAGAGCATCGCTGTGCCAAACCAGCCGATCATGGCTGCACCAATGGCCGAGGTAATGTGGTCATAACCTGGTGCAATATCGATCGTTAAAGGGCCTAAAGTATAAAATGGTGCTTCGCCGCAATGTTCGAGCTGTTTTTCCATATTGGCCTTGATCAGGTGCATGGGTACATGCCCAGGGCCTTCTATAATCGTTTGTACATCGTGTTTCCAGGCTATTTTGGTGAGTTCGCCAAGGGTTTCGAGCTCTGAAAACTGTGCGGCATCATTTGCATCGGCAATACAGCCAGGCCTTAAGCCATCGCCTAACGAAAAGGCCACATCATATGCCTTCATAATTTCGCATATTTCCTCAAAATGGGTATACAGGAAGTTTTCTTTGTGGTGGGCCAGGCACCATTTGGCCATAATGGATCCGCCACGCGAAACAATGCCTGTAATCCTTTTAGCAGTTAAAGGCACATAACGGAGCAGTACACCGGCATGGATGGTGAAATAATCTACGCCCTGTTCGGCCTGCTCAATCAAGGTATCGCGGAAGATTTCCCAGGTGAGGTCTTCGGCTTTTCCATTTACTTTTTCCAGAGCCTGATAAATAGGAACGGTACCAATGGGCACAGGCGAATTGCGGATAATCCATTCGCGGGTTTCGTGGATATTTTTCCCTGTTGATAAATCCATAATGGTATCGGCTCCCCAACGGCAGGCCCAAACGGCTTTTTCTACTTCTTCTTCGATGGTAGAGGTTACGGCCGAGTTACCGATATTGGCGTTAATTTTCACCAGAAAGTTTCGGCCAATAATCATGGGCTCGAGTTCGGGGTGATTGATATTGCAGGGGATTACCGCCCTGCCGGCTGCTACCTCTGCCCTTACAAATTCGGGTGTAATGTAGCCTTTTGGTGTATTTGCGCCAAAGCTATTGCCCTGATGCTGGTGGTTCATTACCTCGTACTGATCGCCCAATTGCGCATTTAACAGTTCGATCTGCTGGTTTTCCCTAATGGCGATATATTCCATTTCGGCCGTAATGATGCCTTTTTTTGCATAATGCATTTGCGATACATTGGCGCCGGCTTTTGCTTTGTAAGGCTTGTTGGTGAAGTTAAAGCGTAAGGCATCAAGCTTTTCATCAGCCAGGCGCTGTTGCCCGTAAGCAGAAGATAGTTGAGGGAGTTCTACCACATCCAGCCTGTCTTTAATCCACTGTTCCCTTAGCCGTGGCAGGCCTTTTTTTACATCAATAACAGCATTGGGATCGGTATATGGTCCGCTGGTATCGTAAACCGTTACAGGCGGATTAGGTTCGGTTAATCCAAAGCCGTTATGGATTTTGGTTTCCGATAAACTGATTTCGCGCATGGCCACCTGGATATCGTGGATTTTTCCAGGTACAAAAATCTTGCGCGAGGCCGGGAATGGGCTGCGGCTGATCACCTCTTGATTCGGTGTTTTTTCTTGTTTCATATTGGTAGCTGTTTTATCCGCCTTGAGTGGCTTTGATGAGTATAATCTGATCGGCTGGATTTAATACATGGGTTGCCCAGTCTGATTTGGGAATAATGGTTTGGTTTACGGCAATGGCAAGGCCATTTGTTTCCGTTAAAATGACAGCAGCAAGCATCTGTTCGATGGAACAGGCCTCGTTAAGCAGATGGTTTTGATTGTTTATAGTTACTTCCATATTCTAAAAAATTGGAAAAACTATAGAGATTGCCCCAAAATGGAGATCGAAAAGACAGCAATGTAAGATTGCCTTCACTTTTCCCTTCGGCAGTACTAACTGCATCAGGTTCAAAGGGTATTTCTCAGCACGTAGGCACCCCTAAAGTTTTTTGTAAATATATGCGATTAAATTTCTAATGCAAATAAAAATTGATATAGATAAAATCTATAAAGCGCTAGCGCTAATATAGAGGCAGGGGTAGAAGATCACAAAATTGCCATCCTGAGTGTAACGAAGGATCTTTACTAATTAGGTGTAACATCGGAAAAAGATCCTTCAATGCTTTCAGGATGACAATTGGGACGATTAAAACACTAATTTTCACCACTCAATCTTTGATCCCCAGACTTCGGACTAAACTCCCTCATCCATCTTTTCTGTTTTTTAACCGAAAAGTGCACAAAGGTAAGGCGCAAAGGTCGCAGAGTTGGGTGTAAAAAGCAGTCGTCATTCCCGTGCAGGCGAGAGTTTTAAAGCATATTGCATTATCACCATATAAGAAATGTAAGAAAATATAAGACTCTTGAGCTTATATGAGCCACCTATGTCTTACATGGTTCAAATTAAAAAGATCCTTCTCTTCACTCCTTAACTACCGGCTTCGGACTAAAGGCTAATTAACCAATCCACGCCACCCACCTTTTGCAAAAAGTAAAAATTTCTTACCTTTGCAGCATCACCCAATCAACCCATACATGTAAGATTCATTTCTTTTCGGAAAATAGATAACAAGCAGCGCGGTTCCGCTCCTGCAATTATTTACAATAAAAAAAGAAATTTATGCTTATTCTACAAGGGGCTAGCTATATCCACCCCAATGGAGATTTACTGTTTTCAGACTTAAATCTTACCATCAACAAATACGAAAAGATTGCACTCATTGGCCATAATGGGACCGGGAAATCGACATTTTTAAAAATTTTGTCAGGTAAACTCAGGCCAACTTCCGGATATGTTAAAACGGAATCGGTGCCTTATTATGTGCCACAGCTTTTTGGTCAATTTAATGATTTTACTGTTGCGCAGGCCCTCGGGATCGAAGATAAACTAAAGGCGCTGAACGAAATCCTCAACGGAGAAGTAACCGACGAAAATTTGGCCATACTTAATGATGACTGGACCATTGAGGAACGTTGCGCGGAAGCTTTGAGTTATTGGCGATTAGCAGGTTTAGACTTAAAGCAAAAAATAGAAAGTTAAGCGGCGGACAAAAAACCAGCATATTTTTGGCAGGCATCGCGATACACCGCCCTGATATTGTTTTGATGGATGAACCGACCAATCATTTGGATCTGGAAGGCAGAAACAGGTTGTACGATTATATCCGATTGACCAGAAATACTTTGGTGGTGGTAAGTCACGACCGTGTTTTATTGAACCAAATTGAGAAAGTTTGCGAATTGAGCCAGCGGGGAATAACCATTTATGGCGGAAATTACGATTTCTATGCTGCGCAAAAGAAAATTGAAAATAATGCTTTGAACAATGATTTAAGGGCAAAGGAAAAAGCACTGCGCAAAGCTAAAGAAGTGGAACGGGAATCGATGGAACGGCAACAGAAGCTTGATGCCAAAGGGAAGAAAAAACAGGAAAAAGCCGGATTGCCGACCATTTCGATGAATACGTTAAAAAATAATGCAGAAAAAAGTACGGCAAAATTGAAGACTGTGCATACCGAAAAGCTCGATCATATTTCTGCTGAGTTAAGCCAGCTCAGGTCTGCACTGCCTGATGCAGACAAAATGAAGATCGGTTTCAACCAAGCCAGGCTGCACAAAGGAAAAAGTATTGTTGCGGCTAAGGAGGTCAATTTTGCTTTTCACGATCAGTTACTTTGGAAAGAGCCGCTTAGTTTTCAGATTTTTAGTGCAGAACGTTACGTGATAAAAGGCCGGAATGGGTCGGGCAAAACCACCCTGATCAAGCTTATTTTGGGGCAGCTCCAGCCCTCGGCGGGAAGTTTAAACAAAGCAGACATTAGCGCTATGTACATTGACCAGGATTATTCGTTGATCGATAATCAACTTACCGTTTACGAACAGGCCCAGCAATACAATTCGGGAGCATTGCTGGAGCATGAAGTAAAGATCCGTTTAAACCGGTTTTTGTTTGGCAAAACCGATTGGGACAAACCTTGTTCGGCCTTAAGTGGCGGTGAGAAAATGCGGTTGATCCTTTGTTTGTTAACCATTGGCAACCAATCGCCCGACCTGATTATATTGGATGAGCCTACCAATAACCTCGATATCCAGAATATAGAAATTTTAACGGCAGCCATTAACGAATATCAGGGAGCACTTCTAGTCGTATCGCACGATGAATATTCTCTTGACCAAATCGATGTGGAACATAGCATTGATCTTTAAAATAAATATATAGCCTTATCTTCGTTCCAGATTATTAAACCAGTATACCTATGCAAAACCTGTTAGCACTACAAAGCGGCGAGCTTAAAGGAGCAGTATCGTTAAAACTTTCTGAAAACCTAACCGAGTTTCCGAACGAAATATTCGAGTTGGCCGATACTTTGGAAGTGCTGGATTTATCTTTTAATAAATTAAGTGCATTACCGGCAGATTTTGGACGTTTAAAGAAACTGAAGATTTTCTTCTGTTCGGAAAACCTTTTCACGGTTATGCCTGAGCAGCTGGCCGACTGCCCTTTGTTGGATATTGCAGGTTTTAAATCTAACCAGATTAAAACGGTACCTGCAAAATCGCTGAATCCTAATCTCCGCTGGTTGATTTTAACAAACAACAATATTGCCGAATTACCAAAAGAGATTGGGCAGTGTACGCGGATGCAAAAGCTGATGTTATCGGGTAACCGTTTGGTGCAATTACCCGACGAATTAAGTCATTGCCAAAATTTATCGTTACTGCGGATTGCGGCTAATAAACTGCATGAGCTGCCCCAATGGATGGCTAAGATGCCTAAACTTTCGTGGATTGCATTTTCGGGGAACAACTTTAGTAAAACACCTGCTGTAGAAACACTTTCGTTAATTAACTGGCACGATTTAGAGATTAACCATTTATTGGGTGAAGGCGCATCGGGTATTATTTCAAAAGCAAACCGGACTATAGGTGATGAAACCCAGGAGGTAGCCGTTAAAATATTTAAGGGTAATGTAACCAGCGATGGCTTGCCGGAAGATGAAATGACAGCCTACATTGCTGCGGGTTACCATCCTGGTCTGGTTAATTTGATCGGGCAGATTGCCCTGCACCCAGAGGATAAAAAAGGACTGGTGATGGACCTCATTCCTCATCATTTTTATAACCTGGGCAATCCGCCGAGTTTAGAAAGCTGCACGAGGGATGTTTTTCCTGAAGGCATGCAACTGTCAGAAAAACAGATGTTGAGTATTGCCAAAACCATTGCCTCTTTAGCGGCACAATTGCATGAGGCCGGGATTATGCATGGCGATTTATATGCACACAATATCCTGATTGATGATGAGGGCAGTACCTTGTTCGGCGATTTTGGTGCTGCAAGTTTTTATGATCAGGCTGATAACGCGCTTGCCTTTGCACTGGAACGGATAGAAGTTAGTGCTTATGGTTACCTGCTCGATGATTTACTTTCTTTAAAAAACGGAAGGGTAAGCAGCGCATGTTTGAATACTTTGACTGCCCTAAGAGATGCTTGTTTAGTCGAATCGCCCTTAAACCGGCCTGGTTTTCAGGATTTGGTTGAAGCTTTAGCGAAGATTTCATTATAACAGGTTATTAATCTGAGTCCCTAGGAAAATCGTCATCCCGACCCGATAGCTATCGAATGGAGCAAAGCGAAATGTTCCAAAGGAACTCCTTCGGAGGAGAGATCTGTGCGCTACACTTAATCATAGATTTCTCCGCTACGGTCGAAATGACGACCAATTAAAAAAAAATATTAATTCTGCTGTTTTTTTGCCCAATCTAACCTGCGCTGATCTGGCATGGGTGTAACCTTGAAATTTTCAAATGTGGCATTAAAGCCCTTGCCATCAGGACAGGCAGCCACAAGGCCCACCATTACAGGAGCATTATCCTTAAAATAACACGTACGGATCATGGTGTATTTTTTATCATCCAGCGAGTAAAAAATCTCTACCGCATCAAGTTTTCTAACGGCTTTCATCCAGATAGATGCTGGTGCCTGTGCCAATTCTACTACGCTCCAGTCACTTGTTTTATGCGTAACCACCGCACTTACATTTTGTTTGCCATTTACAAATTCTACTCCCGCCTTAATCCATTCGTTTTCATTAATCCGGAGCATAATACCCATCTGATCGAAGGTGGTTACATAGTTGCCGGTAATTTTTACTTTTACCTCAAATTCACCACCATAAGTGGCATAATAAAAAGGGGCATCATCCACGGTAAAGCCATAATGCGAGATCCGCCAGTAATCTGTTTTGGCAGGAACAAAAAAGCTAAATGTGTTTTTATCCTTGATTTCCCACTTTTCAGGTTCGTTAAACCAGTTCATTTTGGCAAGGCTCTGGGCAGCTGATTTTTGTGTGTTTAATATCGCCAGTAAGGCCATGGCGGTTAGTAATTTAAGTTTCATTTGTGTGTTGACGGTTGGTTTTGTGTGTTTGTGTATTGCAAACTTAAAGCAAGCATCAACTTTTGGAAAGGACATAGATCACTATTTTAATGTGATTATTATCACGTTCATTGGATAAGGGCAATTGTCTCACGTTTATAAATCTTCAATAAACAGTACATTTGTGCTGTTGTATCAGAAACATGGAAACAAATTTTTTAAGGGCACATATTGATCAGATTGTTTGTTTAACAGATGAAGAATTTCAATATGCCGAATCTTTTTTTACCAGGCGGAAATATAAAAAACATCAATATATTATTCAGGCAGGTGACGCAGCCAGTTGCGAACATTTTGTACTGAAAGGAATTGTAAAATCTTCTTATACCGACCATGAAGGCAAAGAATACATTTTACAGCTTGCTATGGAAGAGTGGTGGTTCTCAGACCCGAACGCTTTTAACACCGGAATGCCGGCAACCTTAAATGTAGATTGTATTGAAGATACCGAAACCCTTTCTATCTCTTTTGAGAACAAGGAAAAACTTTGTGCTTCTTCCCGGAAAATGGAATACTTTTTTAGGAAAAAGTACACCACAGGAAACATGGCTTTGCAAAAACGGGTATTGGCGCTATTGAGTAATAATGCGGGCGAGCGTTACAAACAATGGCGCAATCAATACCCATCTTTACAAAAGAGGATTTCGAAAACCCTTATTGCTTCCTATTTGGGTGTTACCAGGGAAACTTTAAGCCGTTTATCGCTCTAGGTATAGTAAGGGGAAAAACAATAAGGGCTTTGTTTTATTTGTGGCTGCTATAATTAACCATCCATTGAATACCGAATCTGTCTTTAAAGCTACCGAAGTAATCGCCCCAGAACATATCGTCCATTGGCATTTCGATGGTACCGCCTGCTGAAAGGCCGTTAAATAGGCGATCTGCATCTTCGCGGCTGTCGGCATTGAGGTTGATATACATGTTGTTGCCTTCTTTAAGTACGTGCCCTGCTGAAGGTACGCAGTCAGACGCCATTAAAACCGTATGCTCATTAATGGGTAGGGCTACGTGCATTACGCGGTTTTTTTCGTCCTCAGTTAATTTATCCGATTCGGGTGCATCGCCCATTTTTGCAAAGAAGGTAAATTCTCCTCCGAAAACCGATCTATAAAAATTAAAAGCTTCTTCGGCCTTGCCGTCGAAGTTTAAGTAAGGGTGCATGGTTGCCATAATCTTAATTTCTTTTGTTGACAACTAAGTTACTGCACCTTTTAATGATAAAATGGGTGTACTTGAGACAAATGTAAGGGCGTTTTTGACATTGAAATTAATGGCGTTTCTATCTTTCAGACTTTATAGCTATAGCTATAACGCAGATAATCCATTTAAAAAAGAATTGTTTTTAGGTAAAAAATGTTTTATTCATTCTTAGTGCCTTTTTGGATAAGTTATTCTTTTACAGATGAATAAAACTGAACGGAAATAAATCCTTTATCTTTTTCATATTTGTATCAGGGTATTAAACATTTATTGAAACAATTCTCGATCGTCCCAAAATAATTTTAGATTTGAGTAAAACGCGTCCTCATTTGAGGGCGTGTTTTTTTTGCAAAAAAAAACCTTTCATTGCTGAAAGGTTTCACGTTTTAATCTAAATCGTCCCGTTGATTTAATTTTAACATTATAAATATAGTTATCAACATGTTAACATCAAATTAAAAGGTAAAAATACCCCTTTATAGGTAGTGGTTTTCACTACACCGCGATAACAGAAATTTTAATGTGGATAATTATTTCCTTGCTTCGATACTCCATTTATAAGCGGGCAACGTTGCCAACAACAAACTGGCGGCACTTACTACGAAAACCGAATAATTAAAAGGGGCCCTGTAGTTTGCAAAGAAGAACATAGAGAGTGCAAAGGCAAGTGTTAGCAAAAAACTACCGATAGCCGCCCACTTAATTTTGTATCCAGCGATAAGCAATATTGCAAAAACCAGTTCGCTGGCGGTGGCAACAATAGCCATTATATTGGCTACAGGCCTTGCTAAAAAGGGCATTAAAGTGTTGGTATAATCTAAAAATACCGACCAATTGCCCCAGCTAACTGTTGGCGAGCCTGGTGTACCCAGCCACCCAAAGCGGTCCATAACGGGTAGAATAAAACCGATGCCCAAAGCGAGCCTAAGAAATAATTGTGCGGAATGCGGCGTATTTTTCATCTTGTTTAACAGCTTATTGTTGTATTCAAAGTACTGCAATTTAGTACCTATGCATTACAACTTTCTTAATGTAGATTAAGAAATAAAGACTGTTGGGCTATTTTCTTTAAACACGGTAAGCCGCCTAGAAACACTCTACTTCCCAAAACCGCGACCAGTTTTCGCCTACACCGAGCTTTACTATCCCCTCTTTGCGTGTTAATTCCTGATCGTGGTTAACGCCATCGGCCACTCCGCACCAGGGCTCTAAACAAATAAAAGGGGCATCGGTAGCGGCCCAAATGCCAAAGAAAGGGAAATCTTCAAAATGGAAGTGCAGGCCATAATCGTTTTTGTTGTTGAGCAAGCTGATGCAGTTGCTCTGCAGGGTTTTAAAAACCAGCGCATCGTTATAAAACAGATCATGTTTCAGGTTTAACCTGTGGCCACCCAGTTCAATGAGTGCGGTATCATCGGCTACTAAGCCATCTTCGAGTTTCCAGAAAGTTAATTTCTCATCGGCATTAAAAGCAAGGTAATAATCTTCGTAAACCGTATTGGGCGTATTGGGCACCGCAAAAGCCGGATGTGCGCCAATGGAGAATAAAAGCTCGGCCGTACCTGTGTTTTTTACCTCGTAGGTTAAGTTCAGCTTTCTATCTATTAATTGGTACCTCAGTTTCAGCTCAAAATAAAAAGGATATACTTTTAAGGTATCTTCGTTCTGGGTTAAGGTAAAAATGGCTTCTGTTTCACTTATTTTTTCTAAATTAAAAACATGATCGCGGGCGAAACCATGGCGTGGTAGCTCGTAGCTTTTACCTTGGTAAGTAAAACTGTTGTTCTTTAATGAGCCAACAATAGGAAATAAAACCGGACTGTGTTTTGCCCAATATTTAGGATTGGCATTCCATAAATATTCCAGCTTGGTTTCTTTACTAAATAAGCCTTGAAGTTCTGCGCCTTTAGCCGCCAGGCTAACTTTTATATAGTCGTTCTCGAGAGTTATCATTACAATCTAAAAGTAATAAAAAGATGTACTTTAAAAATATCTTTTTTATTAATTTTGATTACGACTTAAAGCTTAAGCAAATGAAAAGCTTAAAGCGCTATTTTTATTACCCGCGCATTTACTTTCGCTTAAAATAAAATCAGAAACCCATGGCGATAGATTTAACAAAATTATCCAATGCAAAAGTAAAGGCTGCTATTACCGCATTGCAAAAAGGCGATGAAAAAACATGGTTTCCTTTATTTGCTATCGATGTTGCCTTTTACGATGACGGAAACCAGATGAAATTTAATAACTTCTTTAAGAAAGCGCTGGGACATGAGCGTTTTACCAGTATAGATAAAGTGGAAAACAACGGATTGGAAGTGTATGGCCATTTCCACTCCGACCAATGGGGCGATTTTAAAACCTGCTTTAAATTTAAGGTAAACAAAGAAGGAAAAATAGCGAGGTTGGATATTGGGCAGGCTTCTTATTAGTCTTTAGTCCTGAGTCCAAAGTCTTGAGTCTAATCATCGATTGATAAGGACTCAAGACTTCGGACTACTGACTCAAGACTTTGGACTTACCCCTTCTCTTCCCAAATACAGGCGATGTTAATAATGGTTTGTACGGCTTTTTCCATATCCTGTACACTTACCCATTCTTGTTTGCTATGAAAAGCGTGTTCTCCGGCAAAAATATTGGGGCAAGGTAAGCCCATGTAAGAAAGCCGCGAGCCATCGGTTCCGCCACGGATACTTTGTTGTTTTGCCACCACGCCCGCCCGTTCAATGGCTTCTATTCCATATTGCACAATTTTAGGGTGCTGATCCAAAACCTGTTTCATGTTACGGTACTGCGCTTTTATGTTAATTTTGTAGGTAGATTTTGGGAATTTAGCCATCACTTTTTTTACGGTTTCTTCTAAAAACTGGCCATGTTCGGCTAGTTTTTCATCGGTAAAATCTCTGATGATAAACTGCGCTTCTGCCTCTTCTACCTGTCCGTTCATACTCACGGGGTGGATAAATCCTTCTTTTTGATGTGTAGCTTCCGGTGTGAGGGTATCTTTTGGCAGCGAATCTAAAATTTCGGCAAGGATCTTAATGGCACTTTCCATTTTTCCTTTGGCAAAGCCCGGGTGGGTGCTTACGCCATAAATTTTAAGGGTGGCTCCGTCAGCAGAAAAGGTTTCATCTTCGATCGAGCCCAGTGTTTCCCCATCTATGGTATAGCCAAAATCGGCACCTAATTTCTTTAAATCGGCTCTGTCTACGCCACGGCCTATCTCTTCATCAGGGGTAAAAAGTAGCTTTATGGTTCCGTGTTTTACATCGGGATTGCTCATTAAAAAGGCAGCTGCTTCCATGATTTCTGCTAACCCTGCTTTATTATCGGCACCTAATAAAGTTGTACCACTCGCTGTGATAATATCGTTACCAATCTGGTGTTTTAGGTCTTTGTGTTCAGACAATTTTATCACAATATTGTTATCGTCGGGCAGAATTAAGTCCTGTCCTTGATAATTGTCATGAATAATCGGTTTAACATTTTCACCACTACAATCTGGTGAGGTATCCATATGCGAACAGAAGAAAATTACGGGTAGCTGCTTGTTTGTGTTTGATGGGATCGTACCATACACATAGCCATTATCGTCCATTTCGGCATCGTTAACGCCAATTTCTAACAGTTCCTGAACCAATTCTTTCCCTAAATTTTTTTGTTTTAGGGTTGATGGGCAAGTTGGAGAATTTGGATCAGATTGGGTATCAATCTTCGCATATTTTATAAACCGCTGCTCCAGAGATTTGTTAAAGTTGGTGTATGTGCTCATAATTCAAAGGTAAAAGTTATAGATATTCGATAAACATATTATTTTTGTAAAAAAACGATATGATTTTTAATCTGCTGAGAGCTACTTACATAACCCTTCTGCTTGTTTTTATAGGAAGTTTTTCTTTTGCCCAGTCTAATTACTTTAAAATGTCGTATGGTTTTGGTGGAGGAATAAACAAATCTTACACTGATGTGTACAAAGGGAGTTTTGGTTACACAGCCTATGGCGTATTCGATTATCATATCACGCCGTTTGTAACCCTGGGTTTAGAAGGGCAGTATGGCATGGTTCAGGGCGGAGATATTGAAACCGATCCGCACAACCGTCAGTTTGTAAACCAATATACCGCCATTACGGCTAATGTAAAACTAATGCTTGGTGAAGTGGTAAACTATGATAAAAGCGAGTTTTTATACAATTTAAGGGGTTTGTATGTGGGGTTGGGTATAGGGGTAATTAACAATAAGATTACCGATATTGTGCGGATTAAACCAAGCTGGGCTGCAGTAGATCCCGGATATGGTCCTTTCCCTGGAAAAGATAAGAGCCTTAATATGGCGGTACCGTTAAACTTCGGTTTCAACTATTACATCAACGATGGATACGGTTATATGCGGTATATCATCAATATCAATGCACAATCGAACTTTACTTTCGGCGAAGGTTTGGATGGTTATAACGATCCAAGTACCAAATTTAAAAACTACTCACCTGATGTTTATAACTCCTACACCATAGGCTTTAAATATATGTTAGGAAGGATTAAATCTTATCGTAAAACACTTTAATAACATCATTTCATTTCTTAGATTTAAGGCATGAAAAAATTCTTTGTGTTTTGTTTGCTTTCGATGAGATTAAAAGCTGCCGCACAAAAAACACCTTTCGAGCTGAGCGGAAAAATTGAAACCTCTACTTACACTGCTGCAATAACCTATTACGAAAACCTGACTAAAGCTTATCCAGAGGCCAAATTGTTCACCTATGGAAGTACAGATTTTGGTAAGCCTTTACATGTATTGGTTTTGTCGCGCGATCGGATTTTTGATCCTTCGGAGATTAGAAAGCAGAATAAAAGGATTTTATTGATCAACAACGGCATTCACCCTGGCGAGCCAGAGGGTGTAGATGCATCGATGATGCTTGCCCGCGACCTGCTTAAAGCAGGTAAACTGCCAAAAGATGTGGTGATCTGCATCATTCCCCTGTACAATATAGATGGCAGTTTTAACCGTAGCGGAACATCAAGGGCTAACCAGAACGGACCAGTTGCTTATGGCTTTAGGGGCAATAGCAAGAACCTCGATCTGAACCGTGATTTTATTAAAACGGATTCGAAAAATTCGGCGGCGTTTCAACTCATTTTTAACACCTGGCAGCCCGAAATATTTGTAGATACGCACACCAGTAATGGTGCCGATTATCAATATGTAATGACACTTATTCCTACACAAAAAGATAAGTTGAACCCTATCCTTTCTGATTATTTAACTAAAACATTGGTGCCTGATTTATATGTCGGAATGGAGAAGATGGGTTACCCGATGATTCCTTATGTAAATTCGATAGGCGAAACACCAGAAAGCGGAATAACCGGATTTATAGATCCGCCACGTTATTCTACCGGATATACCACGCTGCACAATACCATCGGTTTTATGCCCGAAACGCATATGCTAAAGTCGTACGATTTGCGTGTGGATGCCACTTATAAGCTTTTGCAAACCTATATTCAGCTTGTAGCGCGTGATGCTCAAGTTATTGGAGAAAATAAGCGGAAGGCCGATGAATTTGTGGCTGCACAAAAGGAATTTCCTTTAGAATGGAAACTGAATAAAACCGAGGTAAACGATCTGATCTTTAAAGGCTTCGAGGCTGGCCAAAAACCCAGTACGGTAAGCGGTGCTGACCGTTTATATTACGACCGCAGTAAACCTTACACCAAAACCATTAAAGAATGGAACAAGTTCGAACCTGCAGTGTCTATTCAAAAACCGGTTGCCTACATTATTCCGAAAGCCTGGGACCGCGTAATTGCCCTGCTTAAACTGAATAATGTTAAAGTGCAGGAACTTAAGACCGATCAGAAAATTGAAGTGGAAAGTTATTATATCGGCGATTTTAAAACCGGAACAAGGCCCTATGAGGGGCACTACCTGCACGCTGGGGTAAAGGTAAATCCGGTTAAGCAAGGCTTACAGTATTATGCAGGCGATTTTGTGGTGTATGTTAACCAGCCGAGTAACCGGTATATTGTAGAAACACTGGAACCACAGGCTACCGATTCTTATTTCAACTGGAACTTTTTTGATTCCGTTCTGGATATGAAGGAACATTATTCGGCATATGTTTTTGAAGATACCGCAACAGCACTTCTTAACAATAATCCGGAACTAAAGCATAAACTGGAGGCGAAAAAAACTTCAGACGCCGAGTTTGCAAAGGATGCAGCCGCACAACTTGATTTTGTTTATAAAAATTCTGATTATTACGAAAAAACACACAATAGATATCCGGTAGCCCGATTGGTTACAGCCGTAAAACTTGATTTAAAATAACCCCCATGGAATACTTCAATATTGCACCAGTTGCCTCCGTAATTTTCGTTTTTACCATTATTACCAGTTTATACGCCTTTTACGATCATTCGCTTTATGGAAAGTTTATGCTGCATCCTTATAGTGTATCGAAAGGACAGAATGTTTACACCTTAATAACCAGCGGGCTTGTGCATGCAGATTGGATGCATTTGTTCTTTAATATGTTTACCTTTTACGCTTTTGCCTTTACACTGGAAAGATTAATGGGAAGCTGGCAGTTTGGATTACTGTATTTTTTGGGCTTGGTGCTGAGTGATTTACCTACCGTTATTAAACATAAAGATCATTTTAACTATAATAGCCTTGGTGCATCTGGAGCGATTAGTGCGGTGCTTTTTAGCTATATTTTGTTTAATCCAATGTCTAAAATTTACATCATGTTTATTCCCATCGGCATTCCTGCTGTATTTTTTGGGATTTTGTATTTAATTTATTGTGCTTACGCTTCCCGCAATTCAAGAGATCACATCAATCATGATGCACACTTTTTTGGTGCCTTAACCGGATTGATTTTTACGATCATTTTTGTTCCGGGCATTTTGCAGAACTTTATTACGATGTTGACTGGTGGGAGATAGTTTAATTTCGTCATCTCGACTGAAGCATAGCGAAATGGAGAGATCTATAATAGATTTAGCTTCGCTGAGCACTTCGTGGTTCTCGACTTCGTTGCACCCGATAGCTATCGGGTCCGCTCGAAATGACGATCGCGTTTAGGTTATCGAAAACTTTAATCTGCATTCAACATTTAGATAGTCTCTTGACAGTCAGATGTTTTTAGGCATAACATTAAGGCGTTAAGACGATTAAGGCACTACTCTTTCTTAATGCTCTTAATTTCTTAACGATAAAAAAGCCTAGCCCGCCGTAGGCAAACAAGGTTTCTCAAAGAAACTCATCGGCTCATCAGGATTTTTAATAATCTCGAATACCACATAACCCCAGGGTTTCCAGAAGTTTTCCAACACCTGCGCATATACTTTATTTTGCCAGACATCAAAAAGGGGTTTGGTCATGTTTCCGCGTAAAGGCATGGCTTCGATATAGGTGGTACCTTCTACTGGCATAAAAGTATATTCGGGCAAGCGGTTAAACAAATAGGCAGAATAATAAAAACGGGCGCTGAGTTCTTCAAACTGTTCGGCTGTTAATACTTTTCCTTTTATTTCGTTAATGATGTCCTGGTGATAGCGTTTGTTAGTGCCATTATCTTGTAAACAGGCGATGATGCCAAAATCTTTCATTTTTAACGAGAAGGTTAAAGTGTTTATCTCATCGCGGAAACTGAACGGTGTTTCTCCGTTTTCTAGTTTTACCACCGTGATAGACCATGGCGAAAAATCTTCAAACTCCAGGCTGGTATACAGGTTCTGCATCATGAAATTCAGATTAGCAAATTTCATCATTAACGATTGCGACATATTTAAACCGTCGGCAGTCATTTCCTTGCGTAATGCCGAATGCATTTCGATATATACGAAGCCATATAAAAACTTGCCAATCCAGTTAAAAAGATCCAGCTCTGGTAATGCAGAAACGGCATCGTACCCTGTTGCAAAGGCTGTTTCGATCTTGTGTTCAAGCGGGCTTAAAAACTGCTCGTTTACCTCACTGTTTACCGGGATAACCAAGGTGTTGTACGAACGGATACTCTCATCCAAAAACTGGATCTGCTCTTCGCCGCTTAAACCAGCCTGTTCTAACAGCCATTTTGGAATTAACGGCACCTGAACAACAGGTGAATTAAAGGTTTTGCCGCTTAGGAAGCAGGTTTTGTATAAAAAATCGAAGTTTTGGAATGGATTGTATAAGCCGGTATTCATTACTGCAATATTAGCCATTATATTTTTAGGGCTTTGCACCGATATTTTATTTTAACGCAGGGATTACAACCTTAGCCTATTAGCGTCTGCGGTTTAGCAATGTCCACCGTTTCCCTTTCCTGCAGGAGAGGGATGTTACTGCAGCAGGTGAAACCATTTCTATTAACAGGGCAAGGTTTAGTAATTATTATAATAATAACTGATATCATCAACCAATTGATTGTAAATCGGTTTGGTAAATTCTAAAAACAAAGCGCTTGGTGGCGGAGGCAATTGTTCTCTCCTTCTGGTAATGGCCAATTGTTGTTTACTCAGTGCCCTGTCATCGCCTTTATATGTCGCCCAACTGTCTCTCCAAACATAAGTTCCGGGGAATTTCTGCTGGCGTACCAGTTTTTTTGTGCCCCAATCGGTAATGCTCATATCCAATAATCCCGATGAGGAGATGTTCTTTTCGAAAATACTTAAGGTGGCTTTAACTGTACCGTAAATTGGCTTTTTCTCACGGGTTTCGCCAATTATCACACTGTCGCGTTTCAACTTTTCTACCCTTTCTTTTACATAGGTTTGGCCTACCACGAAATCGTCGAAGTTTAAACTCAATACCTGATCGGGAACAATTTTTTGATCTGTTGCCTGTGTTTCGCCATAAAAAATCACAAACTTATTTCTCGAGTAATTTCCAATAAACTGATCGATCTGTTGTTGAAAATAATCGGCGCTTAATTTGTACATGCCACTGTTTACAATAATGGGCTGTACCACAACCCTGGTTACTGCGGCCCAATAAGCATCCTCCATTTTAGCTTTGGTATCTTTATAATTTGGCTGAAGGTTCTGTGTTTTTTCGAACTCGTAATAGGCTTTTTTTGCCGACTGGCGGTTATTTTCTCTCAGATAGCCCAAACCCGAGTTATATCGTGCGGCAGCAGCATTATACTTACTATCGGCAAGTTCATTGATGTATTTTGAAGGTTTTGGAACAATGGTTAAGCAGACTGGGCAACTGTTAATATCATCGGCCAATTGATTGATTTTTTGGTAATCGTACATCACTGATTCCCATCTGAATAAATCGTTAGACATTTTAGCTTCTTCAATTTTTCGCAAATGGTCCTGCAGCGCTAAACCGTATGCTGTTTTTAGCACTTCCATAGCCTCACTATTTTTTGGCGAGTTTTGCAATCTGCTTACTGCTTTGGCAACCGAAGCATCATAATCACCTTTTTGTAAGGCTTTTTTCCCTGTGGTACATCCCCCAATAATTATTAAGGATAAATAAATAAAATACCGTAATCTTGAGTTGTTTTTCATGGCAGTGGTAGTTGCGTTAATAAAAACAAAGATAATTTGCAAAGCGATAATTACCTTATTTATTTAGAAGACGATTGATAATGAAGATTAGTTGCAGACAATTTGAATTAGAATTAAAACATCCTTTTTCGATCTCGAAATTTACCCGTACCAGCACCCCTTTAATGCTGCTGAAGATCGAACATGAAGGTGTTACAGGTTATGGTGAGGCCTCTATGGTGCCTTATATGGGCGAGAGCTACGAAAGCGCAGCGGCTTTTCTTAGTCTTGTAGATTGGGATAAAATCCAGTATCCATTCGATTTCAAAGAAATTATCAGCTATTTGGATAGCCTTGCTCCAGGTCAGCCGGCCATTAAAGCGGCGATAGATATTGCGCTTAACGATATCAATGGAAAGCTGTTAAATAAGCCCTGTTATGAAATTTACGGTGCGGATCCTGCTAACATGCCGGTAACTTCTTATACCATTGGGATTGATACGCCTGAGGTAATCCGCGAGAAACTGAAAGATGCTGAGGCTTTTAAAGTGATCAAAGTTAAATTGGGGAGGGATAACGATCAGGAAATTATCGAAACGATCAGGAGCATGACCAGTGTACCGCTATATGTGGATGCTAACCAGGGTTGGGCAGATAAAATTAAAGCAATCGATTTAATTTATTGGCTGCACAACCAGGGCGTGGTGTTAATCGAGCAGCCTATGGATAAAAATAACCTCGATGGGAATGCCTGGTTAACCGAGCGTAGTCCCATTCCGCTGTTAGCTGATGAAGCCGTGCAGCGTTTAGCCGACATGGACAAACTGAAAGGTGCTTATCATGGCATTAACGTAAAACTGATGAAAAGCTGTGGCATGTACGAAGGGCATCAGATGATTTTGAAAGCCCGTTCTTTTGGGATGAAAGTGCTTATTGGCTGTATGAGCGAAACCAGTTGCGCCACTTTGGCTGCAGCTGCTTTGGCTCCTTTATGTAACTGGGCCGATTTGGATGGGCCATGGCTTACCAAGAATAACCCCTTTACTGATCCGGCTTTCGAAAACGGTAAGTATATCTTAAAAGATCTGCCCGGTTTAGGCTTAGCAGGTGTTACTTCTGATCTTTTTCTTTAAAGCTTTTTCTGATGTCTTTGGTAAGTTGATACTTAAAGTAGAACAAACAAGCCGTAGTGCCTACCAAAAAGCCGGCTGGAAGATATTTAGCATTGTTATAACACCAAACCAATCCGAAAATAGAAAGGATAATGGCTAGGTTATAGAAGATATTTAAAGCAAATTTTTTACCCACTGTTTGAGGATTGTAGTGTAAGAGAATTTATTTTTAATGACCAATTTACAATAACCAATTATCAAACAGTATGCTGAGCAAAAAAATCAAAAGCTTAATTCGCGATCTGCAAAGTTTGATAATTGGGATTTAGTTATTGGTTATTTATGAACCTTAGTAAACCGGCATGCTTGGATCAAAAGCTTCTTGCCAAGCTAAAATACCGCCTTTTAAGTTATAAAGATTGTCAAATCCGTATTGTTGCTCCAACTGCATTACTGCTGCTGCGCTTCTTTTCCCGCTGCGGCACTGAATAATTACCGGCTTATCTTTCGCAACCTTATCAGCCTCAATTAAAATTCCACCTAAAGGGATATTCTCTCCTTCAAGATTGGAAACCTCATATTCGAATGTTTCACGAACATCAATCAATTGAAAATCTTCTTTGTTATCGATTTTCTCTTTTAGTTCTTGTACCGATATTTCTTTCATTTTATTAAATGTATTTATGCAAATATAGGAAAATCAACTTTACGCTCCCCATCAAAAAAATGCCATAAAATTTTGTGTGCAACTGTAACAACTGTAACCCTTAGGCGTTTAATTATAAATAGTTACAAATGGACAAACTGAACCGTTTCTTTTGGTTTTGCTCTGGCGCTCATATCCCGACACTGGAAAAGTATCCTTCAGAACAAAATAAATATACTGGCATTGGCGCCACCATCTTTTTTACAGGCTTATTTGCTGCCCTTTCGGGTGGCTATGCTATGTATTTTGTGTTTAAGGGGGATGATCTGGCCGTAATTTTTGCCATTGTTTTCGGCTTTTTATGGGGGGCAGCCATCTTTAATATGGACCGCTATATCGTGTCGAGCATTAACAAAAGCGCCAGTACCAATAAACAGTTGTTGCAGGCTACACCGCGTATCCTGTTGGCTATTATGATCGGTATGGTAATTTCTAGACCCATAGAGCTTAAAATTTTTGATAAAGAAATTAAAGAGCGCCTAAAGGTGAGTTACCTAAATGGTCAGCGTTCTAAAATCGATACCTTGAACAAAGCCTTCGAGAAAAAATATCAGGTAGAATTTGGCAGATTAAATCAACAGAAAGCCACTCGGGATTCGCTTGAAAAAGGAATTAAAGCAGACAGGCAGAAGCTTAATTTCGAGATTTTCGGAAATAAAACCACCGAAACATCAGGGGTAATGGGCTATGGACCGTATGCCAAACGTAAAGAAGCCGAAATTGCACAACGCACGGCAGAATTAGATTCGCTAAAAGCGGCCATCAATAAATCGGAAGGCTTTGTAGATAAACGCAAAGAATTCGATGGCCTGTTTACCGAAAAGCTGTACACTAAAAAACAGTTAGACAGTTTATCTGATATTGCCGGTTTTGCCGATCGTAACTGGGCATTGGGGCAGCTTAAATTTAATGTAGATGGCACACGGGATAACAATACCGCAATTGCCGTTACTTTTATCGGGTTGCTGTTTATCTTTTTTGAATGTTTGCCAGTGTTTGTAAAACTGATGAGTGCACGAGGCCCTTACGATTATGCTATAGCAGATGGAGATGAGGTATCGATTTATCACTCTAAAAAGGATAAGGATTTCCATTTTGAAGTGGCCGATAATATTCATGAAACAAGGGTCGATTCCGAATCGTCAAAGAAGAAGGAAATTATAAAAGGAAAAGCTTACCGCGATCTCGAAAAACACGATTGGGATAGCGCGGGATAAGGAGGAATGCAAGAAGGGGCTTAGAGCGGATGGTTTATGGTCAGATGGTTCATAGGTCATGGCTTAAGCTCCTAAACCATTAAACCGAAAAAAATCAACAGTGAACATTAGGCTATTAGACCATCAACTATCAGCCATCGTACATTTTACCTCAAACGTCTTCCATTTTTATTAAATTGCCCTTGTAATCCCGATTTTATGAAGAAATTTTTAGGTGCTGCAGTATTTGGTCTATTATCGTTTCAGGCTTTTGCCCAAAATGAGATCAGTTATACGGTTTCCTTTCCAAATGCCATCCATCATGAAGCTGAAATCAGCATGTTTGTTCCGAATGTTCCTGCGGGTACACTAAAGGTTAGAATGAGCAGATCGTCCCCAGGTCGTTATGCTACACATGAGTTTGGAAAAAATGTATATCACCTGAAAGCTTTCGATGCATCAGGAAAACAGCTGGCCATTAAACAAACAGCGGGCGATGTTTACGAAATCCCCAATCATAGCGCCAGTGTAAAAGTAACCTATACACTTTTTGGGAACTGGATTGACGGAACTTATGCTGGTTTCGATGAAACCCATGCGCACATGAATATACCAGCAACTTTTGCTTTTCCGGTGGGCATGGATAACAGACCGCGACTGGTTAAATTCAATTATGCCGAAAAACAGGACTGGAAAGTAGCTACGCAGCTTAAACCAATGCCTAATGGGACATATTTTGCCCCAAACCTTCAATATTTTATGGACAGTCCTACCGAAATTGCCAATTATAAAACGGCAAGCTGGCAGGTTAAAAATACCGATGGTAAAGTACAGACCATCCATTTGATTACGCATTCTAACGACGATCAGAAAACCATTGATAACTATGCTGAAATGCTTAAAAAAATGGTCAATGAACATTTTGCTGTTTGGGGCGAATTTCCCACATACGATTATGGTAATTATTATTTCCTGGATGATGTGTATCCGGAGAATGCAGGCGATGGAATGGAGCATAGAAATTCCACTTCGATTGTGCAGCGTACTCCAAAAATTGCAGGTTATGAATCGAACCTACTGGGCACTTTTTCGCACGAGTATTTCCACAGCTGGAATGTAGAACGTTTAAGGCCGAAAACCTTAGAACCCTTCAATTTTGAGCATGCCAATATGAGTGATGAGCTTTGGCTGGCTGAAGGCTTTACCCAATATTATGGCAATCTGCTGTTAACCAGGGCGGGTTTAAAAACTGCCGACAATGCCATGCAAACTTTTAACGGCCTGGTAAATACTGTTTTACTCTCGCCAGGCGCAAAAAACTTTTCGCCTATTGAAGCCAGTAGATACGCCGTATTTGCCGACGCAGGTGTAGCTATCGATCAGACCAATAAAGGCAATATTTTTACTTCGTATTATACTTATGGCGCCGCTACTGCCCTGGCTTTAGATCTGCGCTTAAGAACCGAATTTAAGCTTAGTCTTGATGATTATATGCGTGCGCTTTGGAAAACCTACGGTAAACCTGAAATTGCCTATACGATTCCTGATTTAGAGAAAACCTTAGCAACGCTGACTAAAGATCCTGCATTCGCTGCCGATTTCTTTAAACGATATATTTACGGTACCGAAAAGAATAATTATGCCGAGCTGCTTTTAAATGCAGGCCTTGTTTTGCGCAAAGCAAATCCCGGTAAAGCTTTTGCTGGCTTTGGTAAGATTAATACACTGGATGGAAAATTGATTTTAGGTCAAACGCTGATGGGTACACCAGCGTATAAGGCAGGTTTAGATGTTGATAATGCATTGCTATCCATCGATGGTGAGGTAATAAAAGATCTTGCCGCAGTTACGGCCATTACTGATGGCCACAAACCCGGCGATGTACTGAAGGTTACTTATCTTTACCGTGGAGAAGAGAAAACAGCTCAATTAACCTTGACAGAAGATCCGGCTTTAGAAATTGTTGCCATTGAAAAAACAGGCGGGAATTTAACACCGGCCATGCAGACTTTTAGAGATAAATGGTTAACATCGCAGGTTAAATCTAAATAGCAAAAAAATACTTATTATATGAAGAAAATATTCTTTTTTACCCTTATCGGGATGGCAAGTTTGCAGCTTAAAGCGCAAAACATCGATAAAATTATCACCCGCGAATACACCGATCACCTGATTAAGACCTTAAGTGCCGATGATATGCAGGGGCGTGCAACCTTTACGCCAGGCATTGATAAAGCGGCTACTTTTATCGAATCTGAATTTAAAAAGATCGGTTTACAGCCATTACCTGGTGAGAAAACTTTCCGTCAAACTTTTAACAAATACCAGGTTACCAACCAAAGTACGAGTGTTAAAATAGATGGACAGGAAATTGCACCTGCAAACATAATGGTTACGGGCGTTACCACAGAAAGTGTTACGCTAGATAAGTCGAACACCACTGTTGTTAAGTTAGACCCTGAAAAGCCTTTTGTAGCGCAGTTCAGAACCATGCTGAACACTGATAAAAACCAGATCGTTTTAGTCGACAGTAAGTTTGCTGATCTTTTTAACCGTTATAAAGATCATTTCAGCAAACCTGCAACCGTTGATGAGAAAGATGTTAAAGCGACGACAAGTGCTGTGCAGGTTTTTGTTTTAGGTAAAGATGCTGCAGCAGATTTTTCGGCAACATTTAAAAGTAAGGTAGATAAAATGCCTTTATTTAATGTAGCTGGGGTAATTCCTGGTAAATCGAAAGCGAAAGAAATCGTGGTTTTCTCAGGTCATTATGATCATTTAGGCTTTTTAAAAAGTGTTGATGGCGATAGTATTGCCAATGGTGCAGATGATGATGCTTCAGGCACAACCGCTATGATTGCGCTTGCCAAGTATTACAAAGCACAGAAAAACAATGAGCGTACTTTAATTTTTGTTGCCTTTACTGCTGAAGAAATCGGTGGTTTCGGTGCAAAATATTTCTCTGAAAAACTAAACCCTGATGATGTAGTGGCCATGTTCAATATTGAGATGATTGGTAAGGACTCGAAATTTGGTAAAAATACCGCATTTATTACCGGTTATGAAAGATCTGATTTTGGGAAGATTTTGCAGAAAAATTTAGCTGGGACTGAATTTACTTTCCATCCAGACCCCTATCCAGATCAGAACTTATTCTATAGAAGTGATAATGCAACTTTAGCTGCTTTAGGCGTTCCGGCGCACACCATCAGTACCGATAAAATTGATATCGATAAATTGTACCATAGTGTGAAAGACGAATATAGTTCTTTAGACGTAGAAAATATCCTTTCTACCATCAAAGCGATCGCAAAGAGTGCAATTACTATCGTAAACGGAACGGATACACCAACGCGGATTCCGAAGTTGAAGCAATAATAAAACATTCAAGCCTGATGGGTTTTTTGTAGCATTTCGTCATGCTATTAAGACCCTGAAATAAATTCAGGGTGACGAGCATATTTAAATCCGCGATGTTTGTACGAATCGAACAAAAAAAATGGCCAGTGATTTTCACTGGCCATTTTTATTTTTTTGCAGACTTACGAAGTTCTCCTAAGCTGAGCCTTTCGAAACTTGGTAAGCAGATTACTTACTCAAGTACATCGATTTGTCTTTGTAAAGCTTGCGGAAGTAAGGATCTTCCAAATCTTTGATGAAACGGATCGCCTCACCTGTAGATTTCATTTCAGGACCTAATTCTTTCGCTACCTCCGGGAATTTCTCGTATGAGAAAACCGGCTCTTTAATGGCATAACCTTTAAGTTTACGAACGATCGTAAAATCTTTCAGTTTCGCTACACCCAGCATAATTTTAGCTGCGATATTGATATATGGAACATCGTAAGCTTTTGCGATGAAAGGAACCGTACGTGATGCCCTGGGGTTTGCCTCGATTACATAAACTTTCTCATCCTTAATGGCGAACTGAATGTTTAATAAACCACGTACATCTAATGCTTTTGCAATTTTGATCGAGTATTCTTCCATTGCTTTAGTTACCGTTTCTGATAAGCTGAATGTAGGTAGTACTGCAAATGAATCTCCTGAGTGGATACCTGCAGGCTCGATGTGCTCCATCATACCCACAATGTGTACATCCTCACCATCAGAAATCGAATCAGATTCTGCTTCTTCTGCCCTATCTAAAAAGTGATCGATCAATACACGGTTGCCCGGTAAATCCCCTAATAATTTTACTACTGCTTTTTCCAGGTCTTCATCGTTGATTACGATGCTCATGCCCTGTCCACCCAATACATAACTCGGACGGACCAATACAGGGTAACCTACTTCGTTTGCTACAACGATTGCTTCTTCAGCATTCTCTGCAACACCATATTTTGGATAAGGTATATCTAATTCTTTCAACAGGTCTGAGAAACGGCCACGATCTTCGGCGATATCCATATTCTCGAAAGATGTTCCGATAATCTTGATGCCTCTTTCTGTTAATTTCTCAGCCATTTTCAAAGCTGTTTGTCCACCCAATTGAACGATAACGCCCACTGGTTTTTCCAGCTCGATAATTTCGCGGACATGTTCCCAGAATACTGGCTCGAAATATAATTTATCGGCCATGTTAAAGTCTGTTGAAACCGTTTCAGGGTTACAGTTAATCATGATAGCCTCGAAACCTGTTTCTTTTGCAGCTAATAAACCATGTACACAAGAGTAATCGAATTCGATACCCTGACCTATACGGTTAGGGCCTGAACCCAGTACAATTACCTTTTTCTTATCAGATGGAACAGATTCGTTTTCCTCTTCGAAAGTAGAGTAATAGTATGGTGTTTTGGCCGGGAACTCTGCAGCACAAGTATCAACCATTTTATATACCCTGTTTATGCCTAAAGCTTTACGGCGATCATAAACTTCATCTTCAGTAACATTGCCTAATAACCAGGCGATCTGGATATCAGAGAAACCTTTTTGTTTAAGTGTTACGAAGAAATCCTGTGGGATATTGTTTAGTGAATATCTTTTTAGTTCAGTTTCGAGCAATACAAGTTCCTGGATCTGATTTAAGAACCATTTATCAATTTTGGTTACCTTACGGATAGATTCCAAAGGTACACCCATTGCCATGGCATCTTTTATTAAGAACAAACGGTTCCATGAAGCATGCTCCAGACCGTCCATAATCTCTTCGATATTGCGTACTTGTCTGCCATCTGCACCTAAACCAGCGCGGTTGATCTCTAAACTCTGACAAGCTTTTTGCAGTGCTTCGATAAAAGTACGGCCAATTGCCATTACCTCACCAACCGATTTCATCTGCAGGCCAAGCTCTTTGTTCGCGCCTTTAAATTTATCGAAGTTCCAGCGAGGTATTTTAACGATTACATAATCTAAAGTAGGCTCGAAATATGCTGAGGTAGTTTTGGTAATCTGATTTTCAATTTCATCCAGGTTGTAACCGATTGCCAGTTTTGCTGCAATTTTTGCAATTGGATAACCGGTTGCCTTACTTGCCAAAGCTGATGAACGTGATACACGTGGGTTAATTTCGATGGCGATAATTTCATCGTTTGCCGGGTTAACCGAAAACTGAACGTTACAGCCGCCGGCGAAGTTACCGATTGCACGCATCATTTTGATCGCCTGGTTACGCATTTCCTGGTAACAACGATCAGATAAGGTCATTGCCGGGGCAACAGTGATCGAATCTCCTGTGTGGATACCCATCGGATCGAAGTTTTCGATCGAACAGATAATGATTACGTTATCGTTGCTGTCTCTTAATAACTCTAACTCATATTCTTTCCAGCCTAAAACGGCTTTCTCTACTAATACTTCATGCGTTGGCGAAGCCTCTAAACCACGTTTTAAAGCGGCATCGAACTCTTCTTTTTTGTGTACGAAACCACCACCAGAACCACCTAAGGTGTATGATGGACGGATTACCAATGGGTAACCGATTTCTTGTGCTGCTTCTTTACCTTCTAAAAATGAGTTGGCAATTTTCGATTCTGCAACACCTACGCCGATATCAACCATTAACTGGCGGAAAGATTCACGGTTTTCGGTTTTTTCAATTGCAGCAACATCTACACCAACTACTTTTACACCATATTTTTCCCAAACACCGCGTTCTTCAGCTTCTTTACAAAGGTTTAATGCAGTTTGGCCTCCCATGGTAGGAAGTACCGCATCAATTCTAGGTAAATCTGCAGAGTCGATATGCTCTTGTAAAATAACCTCTATTGAATCAACAGTTAACGGGCGCAGGTAAACATGGTCGCCGATAACCTTATCCGTCATAATTGTAGCCGGATTGGAGTTGATAATGGAAACGGTAATCCCCTCTTCTTTTAAAGAAAGAGCCGCTTGCGAACCCGAGTAATCAAATTCACAGGCTTGGCCAATAATAATTGGTCCAGATCCGATAATCAGTACTGAGCGTATGGAAGTGTCTTTAGGCATGATAAAGCTTAAACAATAATTAAAATTCTAAAGTGTTGGTTCTTTTGAAACCCTGAAAGCAACGAGATTTTGTGCTTGTAAGAAGAAAAATCCCAACTGTTCTGTCGGGATGCAAAGATACATCTTTAGCGTGATTTCAAGGCGTTTTTTTTAAAATAAAAAAGAGCACTATTTAAGTGCTCTTTTTAGATTTTTCTTTTGCGAAATAAACTATTGCTGTAATTTAATTTCGCCTAAATCTGTAGTGGCGCTATCTTTTACGGCAACCTTTTCTATTACAGCATCTTTGTATGGTGCATTGGCTTTTACAACAACGGTATAAACGCCTTCTTTGAGGTTAGTAAAAGTAAAAACACCTTGGCTAATCTGCGCTTTTAGCGTGTCTGTCGCCGCTACAAGTGAAACAGCAGAAGCCGCATCACCCGGCGTAATTTTTCCTATTATTCCACCCAATTTAATATTTGTAAAGGCAATTGAACCTAAAGCAAATACAATTAGAAGAGATAATACAACACATAACTTTTTCATGGTATAACGTTTTAGTTGTTGATGTCTTAAATAAATAACACCATTTAGTACAAATAGTTTTAAATAATGAACACTAATTTTAAGATTGTACTATTAAATATACACGACTGTCAAATCCGAGTGTACGGTTTTGCCGTAAATGTTAATTAGTGTTAAAAGAATTTCTTAAAAATAGGGCTACACGTCAGAATTAAGTCACGAAGTTGTGATGTTAGAAATATTGGCAATAATGTTGTAATAAGCAGAACATATATACGTTTTGTATATACTTTAGACAATGATCTAAAGCTTCCTCCGCGGATTAGTTACCCGCCATGAGGATTTCTTCATAAATAGTTTGTTTGGTTTATTATCCGGTTAGAGGAGCCCTCCTCAACCGGATTTTTTCTTTTAAGCCTTTTTCTTTTACATTTGACCATATTCAGAAACATATCGTGAATAAAAACATTAAAAAGATCGCTGTTGTTGGCCCGGAAAGTACGGGAAAATCTACTATATCTCAATTGCTGGCAAAATATTATAAAGTTTCGTGGGTGCCGGAGTATGCCCGCTATTACTGCGAAAACCTGGTTGCCTATTATACCCTGCAGGATGAAGTGAACATGTATTACGGGCAGGTAGCTTTAGAAGATGCTATTTTAGTAACTACCGAAAGCGATTTTATCATCTGCGATACGACTTTTATTACGGTAAAGATCTGGAGCGATGAAGTATTAGGTGAAACACCACAGCTAGTGCTGGATGCACTGCCTAAGAGACCATACGACCTGTATCTGTTAATGGACATCGATTTGCCCTGGCAAGACGATCCGCTGCGCGATTTTCCGGATAAGCGCGAATATTTTATGCAGGTTTGGCATAAGGAACTGAAAGCACTAAATGCGAATTATAAAGTAATTGGTGGATTGGGTGATGAGAGGATAACAAATGCCATTAAGGCCATTGATGTTTTTTTGGGTATATAAGAAAATAGATGTTTCTTGATTAAATTCATGGGCATTTTGTTTCAAAATGCCAGGCTCAGCGTCGCTCATTTCCCATTAATAATAAAATGTTGTTTTTTTTAGGAAATGAAGGGGCAGTGTTTCATGGATGCTGTAGCCCCGCCATTCGCTAATTCCGATGAAGGATCGGAACCGCTGCTGTCGGGTTTAGTTAACAGTGGTTTGCTTCAGGGCACAAAACTTTATCAAATAAACCCGATTGTCGGGAAGAGCTTCCGATTCTTCATCAGAACTCGCACCAGAAAGCGGGACTGAAATTGCCAAAAGCTCGGAACCACTCATTTCCCATTAATAATAAAATGTTGTTTTTTTTAGGAAATGAAGGGGCATTGTTTCATGGATGCTGGGACGATTCGTGGGTAGCCAATATTTAATTGGCGTTTTCGTTCCGTAGGAAAGTTTGGTGATCATCCGTTAATATTTATACCAGCCTGGCCACCTAAACCCGATTGGAACGGATGCCGATTTTTCTTCAAAATTGGCAGGAGGGAAAGCGGGGCTGAAAAAGCCATGCACACTGAACCGTTCATTTTCTAATCCTAAGCACCAGCAAATTCATTAAACTACGCTATAAAGCTGTCAATTTTATCCAATTTGCTCTATAAAGCTTCAAAAACCATTCAAATTGCTAAATATTTTCTACATTTGCACCATCATTAGGGGTGCCTTGTTTAAATAAACACAAAAACAGGCTGAGATCATACCCATTTTGAGGTGAAAGGTAGAAGGTAAAAAGGTAGAGGGGTAATGCCATCAACCTTAAAACCCTCCAGCCATCCACCTCGAATGCACCTGATCCGGGTAATGCCGGCGTAGGGATTGGAGTTATGGAAGTTTAACTGAAAATCGGCAATGCCCCTTTTCCGATGGGTTTAACTAAAAACAATAAAATTGAAAAATTTACTTTTTGCAGCACTTGTTGCAATGTTGCCTTTCTTTGCATCGGCACAAATTACTGTTACCGGTAAGGTAACAGATCAAAACCAGCAGCCACTTCCCGGCGCTACGGTTAAATTAAGAAATCAAAAAACGGCAGTAGTTAGCGACGCCTCGGGAAACTACACCATCACAAACCTTAGTAATGGAAAATACACGATTGTAGTAAGTTATGTAGGTTATAAAACAATCGAAAAAGCTGTAGAACTTAAACAGCATACCACGCTTGATTTTAGCCTCTTGCCTCAAAATTTCCTGGCAGATGAGGTGATTGTCCGTGCAACACGGGCTACAGAAAAATCTGCAACTACCTACAAAAATATTGGCAAGGAAGAAATCCAACAGAATAACTTCGGACAAGATCTGCCTTTCATCCTTCAAAATACACCGGGCGTTGTGGTTAACTCTGATGCTGGTGCCGGCGTAGGGTATACAGGTATCCGTATCCGCGGTAGCGACAATAGCAGGATTAATGTAACCGTTAACGGCATTCCAATCAACGACAGCGAAAGTCAAGGTACGTTTTATGTAAACATGCCCGATTTTGCTTCATCTGTAGATAACATACAGATTCAGCGCGGTGTAGGTACTTCAACCAACGGTGCAGGTGCATTCGGTGCGAGTTTAAATATCCAGACAACGGCCAGCGAAATGGAGCCTTATGCCGAAATAAACAGCACCTACGGCAGTTTTGATACCTGGAAAAATACTGTAAAGGTAGGAACAGGTTTGATTAACAACCGCTTTAGTTTTGATGGCCGTTTATCAAGAATTAGTTCTGACGGCTATGTAGACCGTGGCTCATCGTTGCTTAAATCTTATTTTCTATCCGGAGCTTACCATGGAAATAAAGACCTGTTGCGTATAAATGTTTTTTCTGGAAACGAGAAAACTTATCAATCGTGGAACGGTATTCCGCAGTCGCGCTTAGAAAATGATGTGGTTGGAATGAATGCCTATATTGCCAGAAACGGATTAGGTGCAGAAGATGCCGCAAATCTTCTAAACTCGGGCAGAACTTATAACAGTTTCTTGTACAATAACCAAACTGATAACTATACACAAAACCATTATCAGTTAATTTATGCCAGACAGTTTTCTGATCAGTTTTCTTTTAACGGCGCTTTACACTATACTAAAGGCGAAGGTTATTATGAAGAATACAAGGCGCAGGATGAACTGAAAAATTATGGATTAAATCCGGTTGTTATTCCGGGAGGAGCACCAGTTACCGAAACGGATTTAATCCGTCGACGTTGGTTGGATAACGATTTTTATGGTGTTACTTATGCCTTTAATTACGTGCCTCAAAAGAATTTAAACTTTACTTTGGGCGGTGCATATAACGAATATAAAGGTGCACATTTCGGGCAGGTGATCTGGGCACAATATGCTTCAAATGGAAATATAGACAGGCACTATTATGATAACGATGGTTTTAAAACCGATTTTAACGTTTATGGTAAAGTAAACTATAGCCCGGTAGAATCGTTAAGCTTATTTGCCGACCTGCAGTACCGCCGGGTGTATTTCGATGTTGCCGGAACGGAAAATAAACTAAACACTTTGGCTATTAACGAAACCTTGAATTTCTTTAACCCGAAATTTGGTGCAACATATTTTATCAATCCACAGAGTAATGTTTATGCCTCATTTAGTGTGGCCAACAAAGAGCCTAACAGAGATGATTATACTGATGCTGCGGTAGCAGGTATCTCTCCAAAACCTGAACGTTTGAATGATGTAGAGTTAGGTTACCGATTTAAAAATGATAAATTTAATTTAGGTGCCAATGCTTACGGAATGTTTTATAAAAACCAATTGGTAGTTACCGGGCAAATAAACGATGTTGGAGCCAACTATCGTCAGAACGTAGACAGAAGCTATCGTTTAGGGATTGAGGTAGATGGTTCTTATATCATTAACCAGCAATTTGTATTAAACGCTAACGCCGCATTGAGTAGAAACAAAATCAAGAACTTTACCGAATATTATGAAGATTACGATAACGGCGGATTTGTTGTAAACAACTACAAATTGACTGATATTTCTTATTCTCCGAAAGCTGTTCTTTTTGGGGAGCTGGTTTACAAACCTGTTAGTGGTTTTGCTGTAGCCTTACAGAGCAAATATGTAAGCAAACAATACCTGGATAATACGCAGAACAATGATAGGACCATTAACGGTTACTGGGTAAGCAATGCACGTTTGGGCTACGACTTTAAATTTGCAGGTGCTAAAAACATAAACCTGGGTTTATTGGTAAATAATATTTTCGATAAGAAATACGAAAGCAATGGTTATACCTATGGCTACCAGGCAGGCGGAAGCAGGGTAACCGAAAACTTCTTTTACCCACAAGCGGGAACTAACTTTTTGCTAAGCCTGAACGTTAAGTTTTAGAAAGGCTTAACGTTAAAAAAACAGGGATCGTCATTGCGGGATACGCTTGCAATGGCGATTTTGTTTATATTGCCCTCCTGATCTTAAAATCAAATCATCTTAAAAATCCTGTTCACCCAGTATGAAATATATAGAGAAACTTCATTACATCACGCACGATATCCCGCATTTAAGCCATATCGAACAGGTGCAACAGGCCTGCGAGGCTGGTGCAAAATGGATCCAGTACCGTTGCCTGAGCAAAAGTGATGAAGAACTCTTACAGGATATTAATGCGATTGCCGAAATCTGTGATGATTGGGGTACCACTTTAATCGTTACCGATCATGTTCATTTAAATGGAAAGGCCGATATTCAGGGCTTTCATATTGAAGATATGGATGCCGATTTTATAGCGCTGCGCAAACTGGTTGGACAAGATATTACCCTTGGAGGATCTGCAAATACGATGGAAAATATAATCAGACTTGCCAAAGAAGGTGCCGATTATGCTGGCTACGGTCCATTTGCAGAAACTGAAACCAAACCTAATAATTATACGCTTCTGGGTACTGAGGGCTATCAACAGATAATAAAAGAATTGAAGGTTCAGTCTATCAGTATTCCGGTATTGGCTGTAGGCGGGATAAAAACCTACGATGTAGAAGCTTTAATGCAAACCGGTATTTATGGTATAGCCGTTTCCGGAGCTATTAATTTTGCCGATGATTTTATTGAAGCCTATCAGGATTTTTACACATTAGTTAAAGAAAGCGCTGTTAATTAACATTTTATAATTTGAAGCCCGTAGGATAATTTTTAGTTTTGGATAAAACCCAACTAAATATGTCTGAAAACGCTCTTCAAACCAACGTACCCTGGGATATTTATAAAAAAATCTCTTTCAGGTTCTTTTTCCTCCTCTTGTCTCTTTTCATCATCTTGAATAACAATGGGGCATTTACGTTCCTATCAAGTGTGCTGCAGTTGCCAAATCTGGTATTGCACGATCTTATTCCTTGGTTCTCTAAGCACATTATCCACTATAATTACGATTTTACAATTTACACCAATGGCAGTGGCGACACCTCTTATGATTGGGTATTGCTACTCTTTATATTTTTAGTATCGGTAATTGGTAGCATAATTTGGTCAGTTTTAGACCGCAAACGCAAAAGCTACAATTCAGCTTATTACTGGCTTATAGTACTGGTAAGATTTTATTTAGCCTTTACCTTGATATTATACGGCGCTATAAAAGTAATCAAACTCCAGTTTCCTGATCCTTCATTGATGAGGTTGCTTCAACCTTTCGGAAATGCATCGCCAATGGGCCTGGCGTGGACCTTTCTTGGCTTTTCTAAAGGTTACAATATCTTTATGGGCATTATTGAAGTTTCTGCCATTATGCTTTTGTTCCGTAGAACGGTTGTTGTGGGTGCCTTTCTATCTTTGGCCGCAACAGCGCATGTAATGTCGATGAATTATTTTTTTGACGTTCCTGTAAAACTACTCTCAACCGCACTTGTGGTGATGTGTGTTTTTATTTTGGCTCCACATTTCTTGAAACTGTATCGCTTCTTTATCAGATATGAAAGCCAGCAGCTCCAAAAAATGTATCGTCCGAGGTTTAAAAAGAGATGGCTTTACTTTACGGCATATGGTGCAAAATATCTGTACATTACTGCTTCGCTGGTGTTCTTGATATCCTCATTAATTGAACAGAGAAAAACTTATGGTAGTGCGGCACCCAAGCCATTTATGTATGGTATTTATAATGTTGAAAGCATGAAAGTTAAAGGTGAAACATTGGCACCTTTAACTACTGATAGTACGCGATGGAAACAGATGATTATTAATTATTCAGGGTACGTAAGGATAAAGAAGATGAATGATAGTTCCGCCAATTTCACTACTGTTTTTGATCAGAAGAAAAAAGAATTGGTACTAAAATCAACCGATAAAGACTCCACTAAATATGTTTTCAACTATAATGTTATTGGAAAAGATAGGCTGATTCTTTCGGGCTTAAGAGAAAAAGATTCCATATCGGTAAGTTTTAAGCGAAAAGATCTTAAAGATTTTAAACTCATCAACAGGGGCTTCCATTGGGTGAGTGAATATCCATACAGTCGTTAATCATTTTACCCCTAACTGATTCTTCCTCTACCGTACTTAAAGCGAAATTTCTATATTCGCAGTATGTCTTCACACCATATTGTAAAAGAAAAACAAGAGCCGGCTTTGTACATCGATGAGCTTGGGAATTTTAATGAAGAGCTTTTGGGGCAACTGCTCGAATGGAGCCCTACACTTTTGGTTAACGGAGAAAATTACGATAAGATTTTTTCTTTAGGCTTAAAGGTAGATGTGCTGGTAAATGGAAATGGACAGGAAACACAAGAGGATACAAAAGTTATTCAGGGCCCTGTTGATGCTTTAATGGTGGCTATTAATTATCTGTACGAAGAGAAATATCCTGCGGTAAATGTAATTGCGAAGAAATTTGATCTGGAGAAATTTGGGGGATTTGAAGACAAAATTAATCTGGTGGTGTTTACTGAAAGAGCGAAGCACTACTCCATAAAACCGGGATTCTCTGTTTGGAAACCTGCAGGAAGTGAATTCCTGATCCATGGCAACCGATACATCGAAGTAACTAACCTGGTGCAGAATGAGGAAGAAATTTTTACTGTAGTTAAAGATGGCTTTGTAGAATTCACCTTTTCAGGACAACCAATTTTTATCAGCGAACCAATATGATTACCCTCAGGAAAGCAAAAGAAGAAGATATAGAAATTATCAGGGATATTGCCGCGGCAACCTGGCCATCAACCTACCTCGATATTATCGGGCAGGAGCAGATTGATTACATGTTGGATAAAATGTACAATAAAGGAGAACTCCTAAAGCAATTTATGGAAGGGCATATTTTCCTGATTGCAGAGGAAGGAGAAAATCAGTTCGGTTTTGCAGGATATTCTATTATCGGACACGAAGAGCGTATTTACAAGCTACACAAGCTTTACGTGCTACCATCTGCGCACGGAAAAGGAGTCGGAAAAATCTTGATTAACGAAGTTTTTAACCAGGTGAAAGATGCAGGGGGAAGTGCTTTACAATTGAATGTGAACAAACATAATAAAGCCAAAGATTTTTACCTAAAGGGAGGTTTTACCATTAAAGAATCGGTAAAACTTGATATAGGTGAAGGTTACTTTATGGATGATTATGTAATGGAATATAAGTTTTAATTTTTGTAATGATTTGGTCTGTGGGGACACAGATCAAGGGTGAGGTATAGTCGGATCATCATTTCGACTGAAGCGCAGTCCCGAAGCTTCGGGAGAGAAATCTTTTAACATAGTCCAAAGATTTCTCCACTACGGTCGAAATGACGATAAGATCACCCTAATTCTTCATACGGCCTTGTTCTGCTTCGGTACCCGTTGCACGGCGGCGGGCCGGTTTAATTTCGTTTTTACCGAAGCGGTAGGTAAAACTGATTCTGCCAATTTGAGTTTCATTTTTTTGGTGTACTGTGTAGGTTAAACCCGGATAGGCGCTTGATAAATTGTTTTCAGATATATTGAATACATCTGATAAGGCGAGCTTCAAGCTTGCTTTTTTGTTGAACAGTGATTTGCTCAAACCAGCATCGACATAATAACGGGCTTTTAAACTTAGGGTTCCATAATCAAGCGGTGATTCGTAACTGCCATTTATTTCTGCCGTAAAACCATCCATAATGGTAAAGGTTTGTTGCGATTTAAATTGGAAAGAGGTTTTTCCGGTTTTTAAGGCGCTCCCGGCCAAATCTGGCGATTTGAAACTGAGGTAAAAAACATTTAAGTTATTATTGGTCTGCCACCATTTCGTAATCTGAACAGGAACATTTAAATTGGCGTTGTAGCTGATGTTGGTGGCAATATTTGCATTCGTTTGGTATAACGATTGGTTCGCTGCGTCGGGCAAAATTACCTCTGCAATTACATCATTAATTCTGCTATAGCCAATTGAGAGCATGTATTTTTGCAATAGGGTATAACTAAGCTCAAAATTGTGTGTATACTGTGGATTTAGAAATGGATTTCCTTTGCTATAGGTAAATTCGTCTAAATAATAAATAAAGGGATTTAAAGCATCGTAACTTGGGCGGTCTATCCTTCTGCTATAAGAAAAACCTAACTGATTGTTTTTTGAAAGGGTTTGTTGAACAAATAATGTTGGAAAGAAATCCCAGTAATTTCTTTCTACAACGGTGTTTGTGGTAATCAGATTTCCTTTCGAATTGGTTTGCTCAACTCTTAAGCCAATCTGTACGCTGGTATTTTTAAACTGTTTGTTTACATTGGTATAAGCCGCATTTACATTTTCATCATATACAAACTGATTGCTTCGTTTAACATCGTTCTTCCAGGCATTATTTACAAGCTCTTCTGCCTGCAAGTCATTATCGGTTTTAACCCAGCTGCTTTTAACCCCGGCTTCGAGTTTAACCGTTTTGTTAAGTGATACATTGTAGTCGACTTTAAATGCTTTAATATCAATTATCGATGGAGTGTTGTTCCGGGTATACCTGATCGGGCGGATTCTGTCTCCATTGGGAAACCGATAATCGTTTTCATAATTAGAACCATCGTTTCCTTTGTATTTAGAATAATCTACATCTGCCGAGATTTCTGAACCGGCGGTATCCAGAACCGATTTATAATTTAAGTTATAAGAAACATTATTGTATTTGTTTACCTGCAATGAATTGGTTATCAGGCTCGAATCTACCTGGTTAAAAGATGGGCCAATTAAAGTATTGTTTCCCGCAGCTTCATTTCCATGATTGAAGTAGCCGTTTACCAATATACCAATGGTATTTTTCTTATCGATAAAGTAATCTAAACCTGCTTTAAGGTTATTGTTATATTGTTTTCTTTTGCTTTCACCTACCTGCATAAAGTAAATGTCGGGTGTACCATTCGAAATCCGGTCGATAGCGATCAGGTTATCGCGCTCAAACTTACCGTAATTATAATTGCCAAAAAGATTAAGTTTCTGGGTGCGATGGTTCAGGTTTATACCCGCATTTGCCCTAAGGTTTTTACCATATCCTAAAGATCCGTTTATACTGCCGTTCGTTCCACCGTTTTTATTTTTTTTCGTTTTGATATTAATGATTCCCGAATTACCAGAAGCATCGTATTTTGATGAAGGATTGGTGATCAGCTCGATGCTCTCAATCTCCGAGCTCTGCATATTGCGGAGCAGATTGGCCACATCGGCACTGCTCATGTAGGTTTGTTTGCCGTCCAGTTGAATCAGCACACCCTGTTTACCCATCATCGAAATCTTATCATTCTGATCTACAGTTACGCCTGGTGCTTTTTGCAAAACTTCTAATGCAGTAGAACCTGTCATAATCGAACTATTGGAAACGTTCATCACGATTTTATCCATTTTTCTTTCGATTAATGGTTTAGTTACCGCTACATTCACTTCTTTTAAATTTTGAGTGCTTGCGGTAAGCTGTGCGGTTCCAAAATCTACCTTTTGATTATCTTCTGTTAAAACGATGGTTTTACTTTTAAGCGTTTTATAGCCCATGTTACTGGCTTTATAATAGTAGCTCCCCTTACCCGAAACATTAAAATTAAATGTTCCGTTTGGATCGGTAAAAGCCGTTTTAACCACACTTGAATCGGATGCTCTAAAGAGTACAACCGTAACGTAATCTGCAGGTTTTTTGGTTTCATCTAAAATTACCCCGCTGATGTTCGGTTTAGGATTTGTTTGCGCAAACCCCGTTGTAACGGTAAAAAGGAAAGTAACAATAAATGATATTCTGTATAATGTTTTCATTTTTAGGTGTTTATTCTTAAAAAAAATGGGCAAAAAGATTTCTATACCGCATGTGCATGCGCTTTCAATTTAATTGCTTGCTTATTTTAAAGTTTAGCCGGAAACGAAAGGTTTCCATTGTTTAGTTATAGGTAAGACGACCGTTTTTTAAAAAGGTTACATGGATTTTGAAAAAGTCCGAAGTCGGAGGTCCGATGACAGAAGTTTAAGCGTTTAATTCCCTCTTCAGCCCTAACCTTGAGGATTATTTACCGTATAAATATAAATGACGATTTTTCTTTTATAGCGGAGGGAAGATTTTTTAAGGAGCTTAGGCAATTAACCCAGTCCCACAAATAAACTAATGAACGAGTGAACCAACAACGCAAAAAAGCCACAGACAAACAAGCTTACGCCTGCATATCTATGGCCTTAAATTCCTAAGTAAAAATCTTTTATTTTACCCCAAGTACGTCAACACCTTGTTCAAAAACAACATCAACAGGAATATTCTTTTTGGTCAACCGATCCAGATCTGTTTGAAGTTCTGTATGGATAACCGCTTTTTCTTTTTGTGCTTTTTCTACCGCAACTTTATCGCCGTTACCCTGAAGGGTAAGAATGAATGCGCTTAAATCGTTCATGGCAGTTGCAAATTTTTCGAAGTTTACTTTATAAGTACCTTTAGCTGTGCGCTCAAAAGCACCTTTCTCCTGGAAATAATTAAAGCATTGCATATTGGCTTTTCCATGCGCCTCAGAAACACCGAAGCGAACAGAACGTAAAATACCAGCCATAAATGTGGTGTAATAATCTTTTATGTCACCTTTCAACTCACCCTTTTTAAGTAAGCCTGTTACCATATACAAGCCTAAAATATCGGCTTTGCCTTCTTCTAGCCAGCTATACTGTTCTTTTAATGCTGCACGTACAAAACCTTTTCCGGTAATGGTTTTTTTAATGCCTAAACCATGAGCTACCTCGTGAAACATTACATTTGCAAAAAAAGCATCAAACTTAATGTATTGTTGCTGATCGGCTTCAATTAATTCTTTTGAAATCGGCACCAAAATCTTATCAAACTTAGCTTGCATTGCGTTTTTCAGCTGCGAACGGCGTGTCCCTTTTTCCTGCTGGATTTTTTCGTCATTTGGGAGATTAACAGCGATGGTTTTCGATCCGGCATTGCAGTCTCCTGCATAATAAACCACATCATATGCATTTAACTCAGAATCGGTTCCAGGTGTTTCTGTTTTGTATTTTGCGGCAACCGGCAGGTTTTTCTGCAATTCAGGAAGCATTTTTACATACTTCGCCAAACGCTTGCTCCACTCTTTATCTTTGATTAATACATAAGCTTCGTAACTGGTACGGGCATTAAATAGTTTATCCTCGTAATTTTCAATCGGGCCTATAATGATGTCCAAACCATTGGTTTTCATATCTAACCAGGCATAATCACTTGCGGTAAAATTATCCGTTACCAAAGCATCGGCCCTTAGGTTTAAATATTTTTTTAAACCGGCATCTTCAGCAATTAAAGCAGCCTGTTTTAATAACGAACTTGCTTTTTGTAATTCTGAAGCAAATAATACATGATACGGTACAGTTGATAATTTGCCAGTACTGTCTTTTTGGATAACCGAATATGCACCAAACTTATCAGTAAGGTCCGATTTTTCTATGGCTTCTTTGGTAATTCCGTACGGGTAAAAAGATGCTCCCTCTGGTTTGGCGCCAACACCTTCAACAAAAGGTTTATCATTATTTAATCTATCCCATGGGCCATAATTGATATTAACAAAATCGCGTGTTTTTTCGTCTTTAATAGTTGCCAGCAGGCTATCTCTTTGTGGGTAGGCTTGTTTCCAATATAATTGATCCATAATTTCTGCTGCCTGAATTAACAAAGGCAAAATTTTACGGTCGTTAACACTTAACTCGTTAATATTGGTGGTTAATTTTACCCTTTCGTAAATAGGCAGGCGTTGGGCAACATAATTGATCAGACTATCTTTTTGTACTACCACAGCCTTTTCATCCTTAGATTTATTATTGCCGGTACAAGACGATAAAGCGCCTACAGAAATAGCTACTGCCGATAAAAATAGGGCTGATTTGTATAAATTCTTCATATTAAAGTATATGGCCGCTAAATTAGTAAATTTTGAAAGCTTTGTATAAAGTTTGATGCATTGGGCGAAGTTTAAGATAACTTTGTAACTTCAACTTGCTAACAATTCATACCATGTTATTTTCCAAGTCATCAAAATCATTATCTATTTCCGCTTTTTCTCTTGTACTTATTTTATCTGCCTGCGGAAGCAGCAAATACGCCGCAACAGAAAAAATCTATAAGGAAAAGGCAAAGGATTTTTCGAAAATAATCAACACCACGCCACCAGCTGGTCAACTTTACGATTCATTAGGAGCAACAAACCAGGAATGGATTGGTTCTGTAAATTTTGGGATACGTAAACCAAATTTTGTGGTGATCCATCATACTGCGCAAGATAGTTTGGCACAGACCATAAAGACATTTTTTTCAACTAAGGCAGGCACAAGTGCCCATTATGTGATCAGCCGTGATGGTAAAGTAGTGCATATGGTGAATGATTATCTACGCGCAAACCATGCTGGAGTGAGTAAATGGGGGAAAGATACCGACTTAAACTCTTCATCGATTGGCATTGAACTGGATAATAATGGCTTAACTGATCCATGGCCTGATGCGCAGATCAATAGCCTGCTCAAGCTGTTGGCCACTTTAAAGAAAACCTATGGAATCCCGACAGCGAATTTTATCGGTCATGCCGATATAGCACCTAAAAGGAAAAATGATCCAAAAAACTTCCCCTGGAAAAAACTGGCTGATAAAGGTTTTGGCTATTGGTATGATGATGTGCTGAAAAATCCTCCTCTAGATTTTAATACTGAAATGGCCTTAAAATATATTGGTTACGATACCAGTAATCTCCCTGCGGCAATCACTGCTTTCAAAATCCATTTTATACAGAGTGATATTACGCCTACTTTAACACCAGTAGATATATTAGTACTGTATAATGTGTATATGAAGTATTAAGCGAGCAGCGTTTGGCGGTTAGCGTAAAGAAGTTCGAGGACAGAGGTCCGAAGTTCTTGGGTGCAAACGGATACCAACCCTTCCAAAAGCTGGACGGTTGAAGCCAGTTAACCGATTCAAACAATTAATCAGTTGACCACCTAATAAAAAATCCACAGATGAACACTAAAATCCGTGTTCATCTGTGTTGATTTGTGGTTTAAAAAGCTAATTAATTCGGCTTCTTAAATGTATCTTTTAATGTAACTGTGCGGTTAAAAACCAATTTATCTGCAGTAGAATCTTTATCTAAACAGAAATAACCTTTACGGATAAACTGATAGCGGCTTTCTAAATCTGCGTCTGCCAATGCCGGTTCGATGTAAGCGTTAGGTAAAACCGTCAAACTTTCAGGATTTAAATAATCTTTAAAATCGCCTTCCTCAGCATCTGGTGTTTCAGAAGTAAACAACCGGTCGTATAAACGGATCTCGGCAGTTTTGGCATGTGGAGCACTTACCCAGTGAATGGTTCCTTTAACATTTATGCCGCTGGTATCATTTCCACTTTTCGATTCTGGAATGTAGGTACAATGAATTTCGGTAACGTTTCCATTGTCATCTTTCACAAAATCTTCACATTTAACAATGTAGGCAAATTTTAAGCGTACCATTGCGCCAGGTGCCAGGCGGAACCATTTTTTTGCCGGTACTTCCATAAAATCTTCGCGCTCTATCCAAAGTTCATTGCTGAAAGGGATCACACGCGTACCACCACCATCTTCTGCCTCTGGATTGTTCTCGCCGATTAAATCTTCTGTTCCTTTTTCGTAATTTGTAATCACCAGCTTAATCGGATCTAAAACTGCCATTACACGATTAGCCGTTTTATTTAAATCTTCGCGGATACAAAATTCCAATAAACTTAACTCAATTAAATTTTCGCGTTTGGCGATACCAATACGTTCGCAAAACTCACGTACGCTTTTTGGTGTAAAACCTCTCCTGCGCAAACCACTAATTGTGGGCATACGCGGATCGTCCCATCCATTTACTAAGTTTTCGTTAACCAGTTGAAGTAACTTACGTTTACTCATCACCGTGCTGGTAAGGTTTAAACGGGCAAATTCATATTGTTTCGAAGGAAAAATCTCTAATTTTTCGATAAACCAATCGTACAGTTCACGGTGCGAAACATATTCCAATGTACAGATCGAGTGTGTGATGTTTTCGATACTATCGCTTTGTCCGTGAGCAAAATCGTACATCGGGTAAATGCACCATTTGTTGCCAGTACGGTGATGTTCAGCATGTTTAATACGATAGATAATCGGATCGCGCATTAACATATTCGGACTGGCCATGTCGATTTTTGCTCTCAAAATATAAGCACCATCAGCAAATTCGCCATTTTTCATTTTAGTGAAAATGTCTAAATTTTCTTCAATGCTGCGGTTACGGTATGGGCTGTCCTGTCCTGGTTCTGTTGGCGTGCCTTTTAAAGCTGCAATTTCATCTGCAGAACTCTCGTCAACATAAGCCAGACCTTTTTCGATCAGTTTAACGGCAAAACCATATAGCTCATCAAAATAATCTGAAGCATATAATTCATTTTTCCAGTTAAAACCCAACCATCTGATATCTTCTTGCTGACTGTTTACATATTCTGTTTTTTCTGTTACCGGATTGGTATCGTCAAAACGCAGATTGGTATAGCCGCCGTATTTTTGTGTTAGTCCGAAGTTTAAGCATATTGCTTTAGCGTGGCCAATGTGTAAATAACCATTAGGTTCGGGCGGGAAACGCGTAACCAAAGTTTCATACTTACCACTATTTAAGTCGTTCTCAACAATTTCTTCAATAAAGTTCAATGACTTCTCTTCACTCATAAAAACCTGTAAATTAGGAATGCAAATGTAAAAAGATTGAGCGGATTTATACAATGATTATAGGTTTATTAGCCTATAGTTGATAGCCGATAGCCTAAGCGTGCATTAATTGCGATTAAATACAGATAAACAATGATTGAATAGTAGAATAACTGAATTATTGGATGGAAGAATTGGCTCATTCAGTAAAATACCGTGGTTGATATCAATACTTTAGACTAATTAGCGAAGGCAGGCTCATTACATGTTCCATCAACTATTATCTACATTACTTTAATAAATTCTATACATTTACGTCAACTTAATATGAATGATGAGCAAAGTATTAAATCGGCCTATCCGCGTTTTAGTAGCTAAAGTTGGATTGGATGGCCATGACAGAGGGGCCAAAGTAATCGCAACTTCCTTACGGGATGCAGGTATGGAGGTAATTTATACCGGTCTGCGCCAAACACCGAAAATGGTGGTAAACACAGCGCTTCAGGAGGATGTTGATGCCATTGGGATTTCTATCCTATCGGGCGCACATATGACGGTTTTTCCAAAGATTATTCATTTTATGAAAGAAAAACAATTAGATGATGTGTTATTAACCGGCGGAGGGATTATCCCTGAGGCAGATCGGTTAAAACTGGCAGATATGGGGGTTGGGGAGCTATTTCCGCCGGGTACAACAATGGCAAGTATTGTAGAATATATTCAGAATTGGGTTACAGAAAACAGAAATTTTTAAGCTATGGCATACCAGAATTTAATTTCAGAGATAAAAGAAAACATTTTATACGTTACCATAAATCGTGAAAAAGCGCTGAATGCTTTAAACAAAGATACTTTGGCTGAACTGGCGGATGTAATTGCTTTCGCAGGCAAAACCGACCAGGTAAGAGGCGTTATTTTAACCGGAGCAGGTGAAAAGGCTTTTGTTGCGGGAGCTGACATTAAAGAGTTTTCAGATTATAGTGGTAAACAGGGAGAAGATTTAGCAAAACGTGGTCATGATCTGGTTTTTAATGCCATTGAAAATTCTTCAAAGCCATTTATTGCAGCAATTAATGGATTTGCCTTGGGTGGAGGACTGGAGTTGGCTATGGCCTGCCACATGCGCATCGCATCAGATCATGCGAAATTAGGTTTACCTGAAGTTACTTTAGGTTTAATTCCGGGTTATGGCGGTACCCAGCGCCTTACACAATTGGTTGGAAAAGGTAAAGCAATAGAAATGATTACGACTGCAAATATGATTACCGCTTCGGATGCAGAAAAAATAGGCCTCGTAAATTATGTTGTTCCACAGCCCGATCTAATTAGCAAGGCTGAAGAGATGCTGAATGTTATTAAGCAGCGCGCACCGCTGGCTATTTCGGCTGCAATAAAATCTGTAATTGCATCTGTAAATAACAGCAATGGTTACGCTACCGAAATTGAAGAATTTGGCAAATGTTTCGAAACTGCCGATTTTAAGGAAGGGGTAACTGCGTTTATTGAAAAGAGAAAGGCAAATTTTTCTGGAAAGTAGCATTTGTGTGTAGTATTAATTTGATATATGGTGTAACGAAAGTGTTGCAAAAATTTTTCAATGCAATTTTTTTTGAGTAATTATGTTAAATAATTATTAACCCTAATGTGCTTACCACACCCTATGGGTTTTTATATTTAATAACGCTACTCATGAAAAAGAAGATACTCATTGTTGACGATGAAATTAGCATCGGTTTATTGCTCTGCAAATTTTTAACTAAAAATGGATTTGAAGTTTCGAATGTAACAACAGGTAGAACGGTTTTACAAATTCTTGAAAAAGAGAGATTCGATTTGGTATTATGCGATTATCGTTTGGATGATACAGATGGGAAGGAGATTTTAATCCACATTAAGGAAAACTATCCGGCAACTGCTGTGATTATCATTACAGGCTATTCTGATATTAAGCTTGCCGTAGAATTGATAAAACTAGGAGCTTACGATTACATTGTGAAACCGCTCTACCCGGATGAAATTTTAAATATCATAAATAAAGCCCTTGAAGCACAAGAGGATTCAAAATTGCCTAAAAATTTTGAACACGCTGATCGTAGTGTTATTTCCGATTTTCTAAACGGCCCGGAGTATATAAATGGGGAGAGCGATGCTTCAGCGCTTTTACTGAAACAAATCCAACTCATCGCAGGAACAGGATACACGGTCATTTTAACGGGGGAAAGTGGGACAGGGAAAGAATGTGTTGCTAAAACCATTCACCAAAATAGTTCGCGTGCCAAAGAACCTTTCATCGCCATGGATTGTGGCTCTCTAACAAAAGATTTAGCCGCCAGTGAATTTTTTGGACACGAGAAAGGGGCATTTACTGGAGCGGCCTTCACTAAAATTGGTCACTTTGAACAAGCTAATGGCGGTACATTATTTCTTGATGAGATCGGTAATTTATCATATGAGATCCAGGCAACTTTACTCAGGGCAGTTCAAGAGCGGAAAATAAAGCGGATTGGAAGTACAAAGGAGATTGATCTGGATGTGCGGCTTATTGTAGCTACAAATGAAAATTTAGTAGAAGGGATTCAAAAAGGTGTCTTCAGGGAAGATTTATATCACCGCTTTAATGAATTTTCTATACACGTTCCATCATTGAAACACCGCGATAATGATATCCTTATCTTTGCTGAGGGTTTTCTGGCCACGGTAAACAAAGAATTGAATAAAAAGATTAAAGGCTTTTCTGATGAAGCGAAGAAATGTTTATTAGCATACAATTGGCCAGGTAATGTACGTGAACTGAAGAATGTTATCAGGCGGATTGCTTTATTAACCGATAATGATTGGATAGAAGCTCATGTTTTACCGCTAGAGTTTAGAATGACTGATCATCCTAAGGTACAGCATGAAAAAAATGCGCTTCTTTTGCCACTAAAATTAAATAATGATAAATCACTTAATTTGCGGAATACTGCCAAAGAAGCCGAATATACTGCTATTTTAGAAGTGCTAAAAGCGGTTAATTTCAACAAAACCAAGGCGGCAAAAATCTTAAATATTGACAGAAAAACACTTTACAATAAAATCAAATTTATTGAGGTTGATGATGGAATATAAATTTTTATCTAGAAAAACAAAATCGGCCATTTTAGCATTTAAAGAATACCCTTATTATCTAAATATGTCAGTATTCTCTTATAAGCAACGCAATAACATTAACCTGGTCATAATTATTGCGCTTGGGGTGTTAATTGCATATTCTTTGCAAAGTATTTTTAGTGCTATTTTAAGCACTTTGGTGCTTTATACGATCATGCGGCCGGCATATATCCATTTAGCAGAGCATAAAGGCTGGAATAAAAGAGTAACGGCTATTTTCCTTATCACCATCTCTATCATACTCATTGTAATGCCTTTTTATGCATTAAGCAGTATGGTGATCAGTAAAATTTCGGAATTGAGGAACAATGAGGTTTTTTTCAGGAATCTGCTGGTTAAATTACAGCATCTTATTCCAGTCAAAATTAATCAGGATCTTATTCAGGAAGGATTAAACCGCTTAGGGAATTGGGCCACTCAGCTTTTCCCATCCTTAATATCGAGTGCAGTAAATATTATATTAAGTTTATTGGTGATGTACTTTTTACTCTACTTTATGTTAATAGAGCGGAGAAAATTCGAATTTTCATTGATTAAATATGCACCTTTCAGAGAACAGAATGCACTTCGATTTGGGGATGAAATGCGAAATACAACTTATGCGAATGTATTGGGGCAAGGGCTGATCTGCCTGGTTCAAGGTTCGCTTTTGAGTCTTTCTTTTTATGTTTTGGGCTATAAAGACCCTGTATTTTGGGGGGTTATTACAACATTTATTTCTTTTGTGCCCGTTTTGGGCCCACCGGTTGTATTTGTTCCAGCTGCAATTTTGCAGATTGCGAATGGGAATAATTTTGCTGGCTGGGCCATGCTTATTTTTGGTTTTGTAGTCATCATCAATATCGATAATGTGCTCAGGTTTATCATTGCAAAAAAAGCTGGCAATATTCACCCCATAATTACAGTAATTGGCGTAATTATTGGTATTCCTTTATTTGGAATATTGGGACTTGTTTTTGGCCCGCTACTGTTATCTTATTTTATATTGCTCGTTAAGATTTACGAAACCAGTACGCTTGCATCAGAAAGATTGGAAAGAATTAAAACAAATAACGAGCATACGGAGTTATAAATATAGCTTAACAATAAATAATATAGTAGCTTTATATTGTACATAATTGTTAAACCCTTAAAATACATTAATTATGAATGATAACTCAAAAGTTGTAGTTGCGCTTTTAGCAGGATTAGCTGCTGGTGCGGCTCTAGGAATTTTGTTCGCACCAGATAAAGGTGATGAAACCCGCGATAAATTAAGCCAATCTCTAAAAGATTTGGGCGATTCTATCAAAGATAAAGCTGCTGATGAAATTAACCACCTTGCCAGCTTAAAGGATAAAGTTGTAAGCTCGATCAAAACGAAATTAAGAAGCGTAGAAGAAGAATACAGTGACGACGTAGAGCACGCGTAAAAAATAAATATTGCTTAGCCGGGCAACTGCCCGGTTAAATATCAATCTGAATTATGCAGGAAAATAAAGATAAAAGCATTGAAGATCTTGTAGATGATGCCAAGGGCTTTTTAGAGGCCAGGGTTGAGTATACGAGACTTTACCTGGTAGAAAAAATCTCTAAAGTTTTTGCCGATTTAGTAACCAGTACGGTAGTTATTGTTTGTTTTATATTAGCCTTTTTATTTGGCTCGGTAACTTTGGCGCTTTATCTGTCTGATCTTTTGGGTAGCTATGCCGGAGGCTTTGGTTGCGTTTCCTTATTCTATATTATATTGGCATTAGGTGTTTATTTAACTAAAGATAAGTATATCGAAAAGGCAATTATTAATGTAGCGATTAGAAGATACTTTGATAAACTTGCAGATAAGGAGGAAGATGAGAAGGTATAAAGACATCCGTAACCTAGAAGACCTGCAGGCTAGAAAATTAGAACTTAAGGTTGAATACACCCTTAAGCAGAATATGCTTAAATCTGATTCAAAAACTTACTTTCACCAATTTACCTTGGGTGCATTGATAAAAAGATACGCTACACCAAGTAACCTGTTTAAAGCCGACGAAAAATTAAATATTAGTGGGACTGCTATGTCGTTGCTTTTGCCGATGTTTATGAATAAAACCCTATTTAGAGGTGCTGGTTTTTTAACCAAAGCGGCTGTAGGTCTGGTTTCGGGAAAAATTGGTAAATCGCTTGATGCGGAACATTTGTCAGCAATTTTTAATTCTGTGAAGAGTTGGTTGGGAAAAAAGAAAGAGAAAAAAGAAAAGAAATTTATAGACTACGGCATCCCGCCTGATAGTGAAACGTATTAGTTCAATGGTTCATTAGCCATTGGCTCATTCGTTAGCGCAGTGCAAAATGATATTAAATCAAAAGCCTCAGAATCTAGAATTCTGAGGCTTTCTTGATTAAAAACTTAGCCGTTGTAAACCTTGTTTTATGACTATGCTATTTCTGCTCCCAGCCCAATGAACCAATGACCAGTGAACTAATGGACCTATAAATCCGTTTTAATCTTCAATTCTTTCAATTGCTTCTCGTCAATAGTGCTCGGGCTATCGATCATTACATCTCTGCCAGAGTTGTTTTTAGGAAAAGCGATCACATCACGGATTGAATCTAAACCTGCGAAAATTGAGGTTAAACGATCGAAACCGAAAGCAATACCACCATGTGGAGGTGCACCAAACTCGAAGGCATCCATTAGGAAACCAAATTGCTTTTGTGCTTCTTCTGCACTGAAACCTAAATGTTTAAACATTAAGGCCTGTAATGCCCTATCATGAATACGGATCGATCCGCCACCAACTTCAGTACCATTGATTACCATATCATAAGCATTGGCACGTACGTTTTTAGGATCGGTATCCAATAAGGCAATATCTTCAGGTTTAGGCGAAGTGAAGGGGTGGTGCATGGCATGGTAACGTTCTGTTTCTTCATCCCACTCTAAAAGCGGGAAATCCAATACCCATAGGGCAGAGAATGTATTTTTATCGCGTAAACCTAAGCGGTTACCCATTTCTAAACGAAGCTCATTTAACTGTTTGCGTACTTTGTCGGTAGGGCCAGCTAAAATCAATAATAAATCGCCTTTTTCTGTACCGAAAGCTTCGCTCCACTGTTTAAGATCTTCTTCATTAAAAAATTTATCTACTGATGATTTAATGGTTCCGTCTTCATTGTGGCGAGCATAAATCAAACCTGTAGCACCAATTTGCGGGCGCTTGATAAAATCGGTTAATTCATCTAATTGCTTACGTGTATAGCTTGCAGCGCCTTTTGCATTGATACCCACTACCAATTCTGCATTATCGAAAACCGGAAAACCTTTACCTTTTACCAAATTATTAAGCTCTACAAACTGCATTGCAAAACGGGTATCAGGTTTGTCAGAACCGTATAAACGCATCGCATCTGCATATTGCATACGAGGTACCTCCGGTAAGTCGTAATTGCGTACTTCTTTAAATAAAGTACGGATCAGGCCTTCGAAAGTGTTTAATATATCTTCTTGTTCGATGAAAGACATTTCGCAGTCGATCTGGGTAAACTCAGGCTGGCGGTCGGCTCTTAAATCTTCATCTCTAAAACATTTTACAATCTGGAAATAACGGTCGAAACCCGAAACCATCAACAATTGTTTAAAGGTCTGCGGCGATTGAGGCAAAGCATAAAACTCGCCTTCGTTCATGCGGCTAGGCACCACGAAATCTCTCGCACCTTCTGGTGTAGATTTAATTAAAACAGGTGTTTCTACTTCAATAAAATCTAAAGCATCTAAATAACGGCGAACTGATTGTGCCATTTTATGGCGTAAAATCAGGTTATTACGAACCGGATTACGGCGTAAATCTAAATAACGATATTTCATGCGCAACTCGTCGCCACCATCAGTTTCGTCATCAATCATGAATGGCGGTAATTTTGCAGCATTTAAAATTTCTAATGCAGAAATTTTAATCTCCACATCACCGGTTGCCATTTTTGGGTTTTTATTGCTTCTTTCTACAACAGTACCAATCGCTTTGATTACAAACTCACGGCCTAAAGTACGTGCTGCTTCGCAAAGTTCACGATTATCGTCCATGTTAAAAACCAACTGAGTAATGCCATAACGATCGCGGATGTCTATAAAAGTCATACCGCCTAAATCTCTTGATTTTTGTACCCAACCACATAGCGTAACACTTTCGCCTAAGTTATTTAGGTTTAATGCACCACAAGTTACTGTTCTTAACATATATTGTAATCTAAATTGAGCGGCAAAAATACCGATTTTGTTTTAAAGTTTAGAGTAGAAGATTTTATGTTTTTTCTATCAAATGAAAACATCTAAAACTGCTATTTCTTTTTGGGTAAAGAATCTACGACAGTAATCTTTTTGAAAAGCATAAACGAAAACAGTTTATTATCATCGCTAGGAACGCGATAAACACCTTTAGCTTTTAAAATATACGCTGAAATTGCGGCCATATCCCAACCATCCACTATATCAGCAGACCATTTGGCCGTTAAAAGATTTTCAAAACCTCTTTTAATACCATAAGCTCTAATCCTTGTTATTTCTTTTTTTACATTTTCTTCTATCGAGGAATTACCCCAAGCCCACAACCAGGTATTCGATCTTAATGATACAGATCCAACTTCCTCATAGTCAATAATAACTTTCTGTACCCCCTTATTGCTAAATATAAGTTTACCAGTTAATTGATCATAATCCCATCGTTCATATTCGCCAATTTTATACTTGTCTTGGCAGTAGGTTTGTTGGTTTTTAAGATATTCACATGAAATTTTAGAAAGTTCTTCGAATGAAACCGTATCCAAAAGTTCGATCTTTGTTGAAGAAGATTTATTATTGCAACTTGTCAAGAAGACTACAAGTACTAAACTATATAACTTTAATATTTTTTTCATTCAAAATGAGCGTTAATACTTTTCCTCTAAGGTAATTTCTATAGCCATCACTTTCCATTCGCCTTTAACATTTTTCCAATGGTAAATTTCTTCTGTCTGGATGGTTTGTTTTTTAGAAAAAATAAGCAGCCTCGGCTTTAAAATAACCGATTTACGGGCAATTTTTTCGGTAAAAACCTCATCTTCAAAGGAATATTTAATGCGGTAATAACTGGTGTGGATTTCCTTAATATGGCTAAAATACTTTTTTAAATCGATAGTATAATCGCGTTTATTAAGCGCGATACCTTCTGCAGGGGTATAAGTTAAGCTGTCATCAAACATAGCCGTATAGGCCGTTACATCTTTATTTTCTAAAGCCTGATCTGCTTTTTTGTGTATCTCGTTTATTGCTGAAATGATTAAATCGGTTTCCATAGCATGAAGTTAATTGTTTGTTTCAGGGTTTTCAAATTTATGATGGTCCGGTAGCTGATTTTCCACAAATATCAAACATGAAACTGCTTGTTTTGTATTGAGTATAATTATTTTTAGGTTTAGGAAATGAAAGGTTAGTATTTCAGAGGTACTGTAGCCCCGCCATCCGCTTTATCCCGATTGAAGAAATCGGGATGCTCGCTGCTGTCGGGTTTAGTTAACCGCGGTTTTGTTTCCGAGCACCGGCCTAAGTGAAATAAACCTGATTGTCGGGAAGAGCTTCCGATCCTTCATCGGAACTCGTACCAAAAAGCAGGGCTGAAATTGTCAAGAGCACGGAACCAGTCATTTCCTAATATTGTAAATTATTTTTAGGTTTTGGAAACGAAAGGACAGTGTTTCATAGGTACTGTAGCCCTGCCATCCGCTTTACTTCGTTGCACTACGTGTTCGCTGCTGTCGGGTTTAGTTAACAGCGGTTTTGTTTCCGAGCACCGGCCTAAGTGAAATAAACCTGATTGTCGGGAAGAGCTTCCGATCCTTCATCGGAACTCGTACCAGAAAGCAGGGCTGAAATCGCCAAGAGGTCAGAACCGCTCGTTTCCTATCAATATAAAAACACTTTTTTACGGAATGAAGCGATCATTCATGCTTCGTTTCTGAGCATTTGATTCTATCTTAATACTGTATTAACATATTTTTAAACTTTTTTTCTACCTTGATGCAACGTTTTAAAATCCCTTATGTCTTATAATCAGAATATTCGAAATTTTGGAAGCCGTATACATCGATAAGAACCTAGAGCTAGTAAAAAAATGCATGCAGGGCAGCCGCGCAGCACAGTTTGACTTGTACAAGCTGTATGCAAAGGCCATGTATAATGTGGCGCTGCGCATTTTAAATTACGAAGAAGAGGCAGAAGATGTTTTACAGGAAGCATTTTTGGATGCTTTTACCAGAATTGTAGATTTTAGGCAGGAAACCACTTTCGGACTTTTGTTAAAGCAGATTGTGATTAATAAATCCATCAATTATTTACGTAAACGTAAGATGGAGTTTGTAAGTACCGATGAGCTATCGGAAGTGCCTGATGAGGATAGCTTTGATGACAGTGAAGTACGGTTGCAAGCTGATGAAATTAGAGCAGCCATTACCGAATTGCCAGATGGCTATAGAGTAGTGTTGAGTTTATACCTTTTAGAAGGTTACGACCATGAGGAAATTGCACACATTTTAAAAATAAGTGAAAATACAAGTCGCACACAGTACATGAGGGCGAAAAAGAAGTTAAAAAGTATTTTAGAACAGAAAGGGATGAGAGATGAATAATAGATTAGAAACCTTTGTAAAGGAAAACCGTAAAGCTTTCGATGTAATGGAGCCATCGGCAGGACTTTGGGCAAAGATTGAACAGGAATTAGACAACAAGAAGAAAAAAAAGCCGGTAAAGTTGTATTTATGGATGAGTGCAGCAGCGGCTATCGTGGTGGTTTTCGGTTTAGTCTGGTTATACGCAGGAAAATTACAAAACAAAGATTTAGAAATAGCCGACGTTAGCGCTTCGTATGCCAAAAAAGAAGTCCACTTCGCAGGTTTAATTACCGAAAAAAGAGATAGTTTGGCCATTTTCGCTTCTGCGAATCCGGAGTTGTACAAAAAATTTACTGCCGATCTGAAAAAGCTTGATGAAGATTATGAAAGATTAAAAGCAGAGCTGCCAACCTCGCCCAACCAAACTTTTGTAGTAAAGGCCATGGTTAAAAACCGCGAAATACAACTGCAATTATTAAAACAACAATTATTAATTATTAACCAGGTTGACGATTACAAAAGGGTTAACCAGATTTAAATAGAAAATTTAGGGCCTGAAGTAGAAAGCACAATAAATAGTAGTCAATCAGTCTTGATACCTGATTCAACATACTTTATACGGATTAGGGAACGCTCACCACATTAAATTGCTTATTACCAGCCGGCAGGTTTTAAGCCATTAAATGTTTAACAATTAACAACATGAAAACAATAAAAATATTTTTAGCCTTTATGGCTTTAATCGCCGTAAAACTTAACGCGCAAGAAGTTGCGGTAAATACTCCTACAGAGAAGGTAATTGTAGAAAGTGCAGCGAAATCTTCAACACTGGCGATGGTCGTAAATCACGTAAAATACAATCAAACAGGAAGTGATGCCGAACGTTCTAAATCTTTTAGCAAGAGTTTTAGTGTAGACAATAACGACAAGATTAATTTAAACAATCAATACGGATCGATCACCATTAAAACCTGGGATAAAAGAGAAGTGCGTGTTGATGTAGATATTAAAGCTTACAGTAGTTCGGATAATGATGCGCAAAAATTGATTGATGGGATAAGTATTGATGCAACTAAAAACGGAGATGTCGTTACTTTCAGAACAAACATGGGTGATAGAAACGGACGTTATGGCCGTGGGGTGAAAAATGGAGTAACTACCTGGCGGAGGGAAGTGAAAGTAAACTACGTGGTGTATATGCCAGCAGTAAACCCGTTAACGGTTTCACAAGAATATGGCAATGTAGAACTGGGTAATTTTTCCGGTCCAACTTCTTTAAAGGTAGAATACGGCAATCTGGTTGCTGGCAACTTAAGTAATGTAAATAACTACATCAATGTTCAATATGGTAAATGCGATATCCAGGACCTGAATGCAGCAGTAGTAAAACATGAATATAATGGCCCCGTAACCATTGGCGCTGTGGGCACTTTACAACTTGATGCCGAGTATGTTGCTGTAAACATCAATACCATCAGGAAATCGGCTGACATTAAAGTGCAATATGGCAAGGGTTTAACCATTGGCACTATTGGTGGGAACCTGCTTTTAAATGCAGAATATGCCAAAGTAAACATCAATACGGTTAGAGGCAATACAGTTGCTAAACAGGCCTATGGCGATCTAAATATTGCATCAGCAGGTAAAATTGCGGTTAAAGCAGAATATTCGAATGTTACTTTAGGCTCACTTAATGGTGATGCAAACATCAACATGGATTATAACCGTTTAAATGTGAGCGAAATTACACCAGCCTGCAAAAACTTCACCTTCGGTGGCGAATATGTAAGTGTCGGATTAGGTTTTGCTGACCGTTATAACGCTAACTTCAATGTTTCTACCTCGTATGCGGGCTTTAAATATGGCGCTAACGTAACTTCAAACCTGGTAAGCAAAGATGATGAAACCAAAAGATATACTGGTAAAATTGGTAGCGGCGGTGCTGCAAACGTATCTATTAAAACCGAATATGGTTCAGTTACCTTTAAATAAAATTTTTCAAAACCAAACAAACTATAAAGTCCTGCCAAATTGGTAGGACTTTTTTATGTCTTTATTGTTCGATATCGGATATACGGTGTCCGTTTACGAACACCCTATTTGTTCAAACGGCCATAATTTTAATGTCGGGGAGGATTTTTCGAGTGGTATAAATATTGAAGCAAAATCTTTTAGATAAAACAAATGATATGAAGAAAATTCTTTTATTGATGCTCTTGCCTATGGCTGTTTTTGCCCAGTCGAATAAATTAACAAAAGCTGACAAAATTTACGGGTTATCAAAATTTTGGCAGGAAGTAAATTATAACTTCGTTTATTTAAACAAAATAGATCGTGTTAAATGGGATAGCACCTATAAAGCATTGATTACTTCCATTCCCGAAACCAAAACTGATTACGAGTACTATCACGAAATGCAGCGGTTTTGCGCAATGCTTAAAGATGGACATACTAATATTTATATGCCAAATGGTAAAGATTTTGAGCCAATGAATACTATGTTTGGGGATTATCGCCTCTTTATCGAAAACGTGGAGAATAAAGCGATCATTACACATGTTAATTTAAGCAAAAAAGGAGAAATTCCTGTTGGAAGTGAGGTTATAGAGGTGAATGGAAAACCAACCGCTAAATACATAGCTGAAGATGTTGCCCCTTATATTTCTTCCTCTACCGATTATGTTTTACAGGACTGGAGTATAAGCAAACTGCTTCAGGGACTTGAAGGAACTCAGTTCGAAATCAAAATCAAAAAACCAAAGGGACAAATTTTGGTCTTAAAATTGACTCATAAACGCACCGAAGAAAAGGAAGTTTTTCCTGCATTTTCTGCAGAATCATCGCTGTTAGATTTTAAATGGTATCCTAATAAAGTTGCTTATGTTGCGCTAAACTCTTTTGGAGATGAGAAAATAGATTCTCTTTTTATCACTAAGCTCCCGGAATTGTATGAAGCCAAGGCAATAATAATTGATTTAAGGAATAATGGAGGGGGAAGTACTGGGATTGGAAGTTACATATTGAAATACCTTACCAATGATAGCCTGCTTTATGGGGCCCGTTATTCTACCCGACAATTAACCTCGGCTTTTAAGGCCTGGGGGAAATATACTTCTGCCAAGGATACGGTAAACAGTGAATGGAACAAAAAAGCACTCTTAACCTACCAGGATAATTATTTTTACAATTTAGATTACTATCCGCTGAAAAATAAGCTTTCGGCAAAGCGCATTGTAGTTCCAACGGTACTGTTAATTGGCCACAATACTGCTTCAGCAGCCGAAGACTTTTTGATTTATGCTGATAAACAAAAACACATGACGAAAATCGGCAGAAATTCTTTTGGCAGTACAGGACAGCCTTACTTGTTTGATCTTCCTGGTGGAGGAAGTGCAAGAGTATGTACCAAAAAGGATACTTATCCCGATGGGCGTGAATTTGTAGGCAACGGCATAAAACCTGATATCGAGGTAATTCCAACTGTAAAAGATTTTATAGCCAATAAGGATGCAACCCTGAATACTGCAATTGATTACCTCAATAAAAAGATTAAATAAGCAAATGCATTTACCTCTTTTAATAAAGGTAGGTTTGTCATCCTGAGCCTGTCGAAGGACCCGTTTAAGTGCGCCTTAAGGTGTTTCGGTAGGTCTCCGTAGAAGTCCTTTGGACAACATGGTAGCATTTGAGGCGAAATTGCCCTTATGATACACCCTCTTTTTTTTATATTTAGCGCTGATGAAAATTTACTTTATTCTATTGTTCTCTGTTTTTTCTTTCACCGCATTGGCGCAAAATGCCCCTGTTAAATGGGCTACGCAGGAAACTTTTTTTGAAGATTTAATAGGTAAAGATTTACCTCCTTTTAACGGTTTAACCATCAATAAAAAACAACTCTCCAATGCCGATTTTAAAAATCAGGTAGTGGTGATTAACTTTTGGTTCGAAAAATGCCCACCTTGTATAGCCGAAATGCCAGAATTAAATAACCTGGTAGCTAAATATGGTAAAAAGGCTGTACGGTTTATCGGGATTACCCATGATAGTCCGGCGAGTGCCAGGCGTTTTCAAAAACGAAACGGTTATCAATATGAAATTGTATCGTTAAGCAAAGACGAGATCAGACAACTCAATATCAATCATGGTTTTCCGTCGAATGTTTTGGTAGGAAAAGATGGAAAAATCATTTACGCTACTGCTAATATTTCCTTTTCTGACCCTCAGTTTAGAACTAAATCGGTACTTTTTGAGGAGAAGTTAAAATTTGCATTAAAAAGTAATTAATAGTCCTGAAATTAAAGGTTGAAAAAATTAAGCCTTGGTAATAAAGGGCATTAAATTTTATTCATCCACATTAATTTCCTACTTTTCTATCACACTCAGTGTTAGCTTATGGATTTAAAAGAAAATTTCAGGCCTTTTGTTGTTTGTGCTGCCCTTGTTGTATGGTTTTCCCTTGCAGTTCAATTCCATGTAAGTTTACAGCTTTTGAATAATGATTATCCTGCAACGCTTAAGGTATTTTTATCATATTTTACGGTAATAACCAATATTATCGTAGCCATTTGCTTTACCAGCTTATCTTTTGTTAAACGAGCTGAACCAAGGAGTTTATTTACTCAAGCATCCACTTTAACTGCCATAACAATCTACATTGTAGTGGTTGGTCTGATTTACAATATCATGTTACGTGGTTTGGCATCGCCTGTAGGTTGGGCCAGGTTGGCCGATGAGCTTTTACATGTGATAAACCCTTTGATCTTTTTATTTTTCTGGATTTTCTTCGTTAAAAAATCAACATTGCAATACAGGCAGGCCATCACCTGGCTTGCTTATCCATTACTTTATGTCGTATTTATTGTGGTTAGGGGTTATCTGATTAATAAATACCCCTATCCGTTTATCGATGTCGTACAGCTGGGTTATCCAAAAGCTATTCTGAATGCGGTTGTGATCCTGTTTATCTTCTGGCTTTTATCTCTTTTGTTCATACTTATAGGTAAGAAAAACGTTAAAGTTTAAAGCACATATTCGTTATTAATCGGTTTAACAGGCTCTGGAATCTCGTCTTCTTCGAGCATCTGCAAAAGATTGATCTCTATCGTCCTGGTAATCTGGTTAAGCGGAACACCTGCCGAATTGTTTTCGAAAGGATTAACCAGGCTCATTCCATTAATCTGCGTAGATACAAATACGAAACCGATCAACCAGCCCAAAAATATGGCTGCAGGCCCTGCATCCTGACTGATTACCAGGGTAAATGTGACTACAAATAACCAGATAAATACTTTAGTAAGGTAGGAATAAGTAGTAGGGAATATGGTGTTTTTAATACGCTCGTTCATGCCCATAGAATCGGAGAACCTGGTTAACATCTCGTTAATTTCGATAAAGCGAAAACCATCAATGGCATTAGATTTTGATAATCTCTGTAAATCTCTCGATTGTATGTTTAAAATCGCATTATGCGCATTGTTATGTTTTTTTATTTCTTTTAAATCTGCCTCAGATAAATATTTGGTATAAATCTCGTCTACCGTTCCCCTCAAATTGGCCTTTAAAGCATATAAAAAAGCAATGTGCCTATAAATCATCCGTTTTACGCTTTCCTCCTCTTCATCCACATAATTGATCAATGCCCTTGCAAAAGAGCGGGAATCGTTTACCAAAGCACCCCATATTTTTCGGGCCTCCCACCACCTATCGTAAGCCTGGTTATTGTTAAAACCGATAAAAAAGGCGATAGCTGTACCTAAAACCGTTGGAATAATGGATGGGATGGAGAAATGATGTGCAATTAAATACTCGCGTACAAAGTAAGCCGCGGTACAAGAGGCAATCATGATCAGATCAACGTGCCACGTATTTCTTAAAATTCTACTTAACCTGATATTTTGTATTAAAAGCATATAATCTGAATGAGAAATAAATTCGTTACGGATGAAAATACAAAACTAAAGCCGAAATGTTTGATAATGTAACAAATTAAATGACAGACAGTACAGGTTGCCGATTGTCATGCAAATGTTTATCTTGGGAAACCAAATATTCTAATTTTTTATGAGCGACATTTTACCCAAGAACAATATCTTTAAAGTAATCGGTGCATCATCGTTAGGCACACTGATTGAATGGTATGATTTTTACATTTTTGGTAGCCTTGCGGTTATCATTGGTCATCAGTTATTTCCAGAAGATGCAGGGGCATCGGCTCTGATCAATACTTTGGCTATTTTTGCTGCAGGTTTTATTGTTCGTCCATTTGGCGCATTGGTTTTTGGCCGGCTTGGCGATTTAATCGGCAGGAAATATACTTTTTTGCTCACGTTGGTGCTGATGGGTGGATCGACATTTTTTATCGGCTTAATCCCATCCTACAAAAGCATTGGTTATGCTGCACCAATTTTGGTTTTAATATTAAGGCTGATTCAAGGATTAGCTCTTGGCGGAGAGTATGGTGGAGCTGCAACTTATGTAGCAGAGCACGCACCTAAAGATAAACGGGGCTTTTTTACCAGCTGGATTCAAACCACAGCAACCTTAGGGCTGTTTCTTTCATTAGGGATTATCGTAATCACAAAAAACATTTTAGGTGCCGAAACTTTTGGCGATTGGGGCTGGAGAATCCCATTTCTGTTATCGATTGTACTGGTAGTGGTCTCGATTTACATTCGCATGAAAATGCACGAATCGCCCATGTTTTCTAAATTAAAGGCAGAGGGAAATGTATCGAAAAATCCACTAAAAGAGAGTTTCAATAACAAAGCGAATTTTAAAATGGTCCTTCTGGCGTTATTTGGTGCTACCATGGGGCAAGGGGTAATCTGGTATACGGGCCAGTTTTATGCGCAATCATTTTTAGAAAATACCTGTAAACTGGATTTTAACGACTCGAGGTATATTTTACTTTGGGGAATCGCTTTTGCCACGCCATTTTTTGTAGTTTTTGGTGCCTGGAGTGATAAAGTTGGCCGGAAATGGATTATGTTGAGCGGTATGCTTTTGGGCATCCTTTTTTATCGTCCAATCTATCAAACATTTTTAGATGATACCGATTATACAAAAATTGAACAGACTGATGTTTTATCGGCTAGCCCAGCTCCGGTAACTTCTGTTTTAATTGCGAACTCAACTGATAGCTTGCGAACAGTTTCTACCAAAGTAATGCTTAGAAACGGTGCATCTTTTAACAGGGTGCAAACCGATACGGTTTCTGCAACCAAGGGGATTCTCTTAGGTAAAGAAGTAATAAAAGATAAAGTTTTGTCTACGCCAGTATTCTGGAAATTTGTCGGTTTAATCTTCTTCCAGATTTTGCTGGTAACAATGGTTTACGGGCCAATTGCGGCTTTCCTTGTCGAGCTATTCCCGACTAAAATCCGGTACACCTCTATGTCTTTGCCTTATCATATCGGTAACGGTGTTTTTGGGGGGCTTGTTCCATTTATTGCAACACTAATTGCAAGCTTTTCAGGTTCTACACCATTATCCGGCCTGTGGTATCCGATAGGTATAGCAGCGTTGAGCCTGGTTATTGGCGCAATTTATTTATCGAATAAAAGAGACGAAAATATTAACGACTAGATACGAAGAAGATGAATACGTTAAAGAAATTTTTAGGCTTGGTTTGGATGGTTTTAGGGCCATTAACGATGACATTTTTATTTATCCAGGCGATAGATAAAGTGGGCTTGACCCATTCGGATATCGAACGTACCAATACCATTCTACAATGGGCAATTATCCTGTTTATTTTTCTACCGATCAGTTTAGGATTGATGATATTTGGCTTTTATGCCTGGAAAGGAGAGTATGACCGCCTGCCGGAAAGTTCGGAGGAGTTGTAATTTATACGTTGGTAGGGTAATATCTTTTCCTTAATTCGTATTGCGGTTGATGTTTTTTAATTCGTTATAAACCAACTGTGCAACGGCCTTGGCACCTTCTGGTTGGAAGTGGGTATTATCTTTTTGCCCTTTTGGATAAGCCTCGTATTTGGCTGAATCTAAGTTCATAAAGTAATGTTTGCTTACAAATTCATTGCCTTTTGTCGTGAAAAAACTCGCAGAAAGTGAGGTTAGATCTATAATGGGCGCATTTAATTCTTTGGCAACATCTTTCACAGCTTGTGGATATTCGCCATGTGCACTGCCCAATTTGCCATCTTTCCATGGGTAATTGCGGGTAACAGGCGTGATCAGGATCGGTACAGCACCTTTAGCCCTCGTTTCTTTCACGTACATCCTTAAAAAATCCTTATAGCCCGGAATATCAACATAACGTTCAGGTTTATCTTTCGCTGCATCGTTGTGTCCAAACTGGATCAATACCAGGTCGTTCTTTTCCAAGGTTGATAAAACTTCTTTCCACCTTCCCTCTTCAAAAAAAGTTCTGGTACTTCTTCCCCCCTTTGCTTTATCAATAACCAAAGCGCTGTCGCTTTTAATCAGCCTGTTTAATTTTTTTAAACTGTCTTTTTTTAAGAATTGTTGAAAAACCTGTCCCCAGCCCGTAATGGGATACTTTTTCTGCAGATAACCTTCGTCTAAGGTATAATCTGCCACGGTGGAATCGCCGATTAAATAAACCTTAACAGGTTTAGGTTTTACAATGAAAGACATCAGTAAAACGATGCCAAGGGCTGCGATAAGGTACTTGTATTTTTTCATCTTTTTATTTTAATGCTTGTACACGGAACCAATCGTATTCGGCAATTCCTGAATCATTGGTTTGGGTATCTCTGGTGGCAAATATTCCCATTTTTGCGCCGATCCATTGGCCCGCGGTGGCCTGGAACTCATCTCCTACATCAGTAAAACGGGTTCCATCTTCACTGTAACTAAACTGGCATTTTGTACCAGCAGTAACTTTAACCCTGAAATATACCGAGCCCGATTTTAGCTTGGCAATTTCCTTTTCATTTTCGGTTTTTGCCTTGTCGGCACTTTGGCAAACACCGTGCGTAAGGTACAATCCGTCTTTTTTGCTTTTAATGCTAATCTGTGCATAACTTCTTCCCATTACCACCAAACCCGTTTTTTCGTTTTCCAATTTTGGGTTAGGCTTAAACAAGAGTTTTGTTGTTGCCATAAATTCATCAGCAGGGAATTTCTGCATCAACAGGTTCGGAACATCCCAAAGATTTTTGGCATCGTCAGGAATTTTTGAAGTGTATAATTTTAGTAAACCCCTGCCTGCATCAGTAAATATCCAGGTAGGCTGTGGATTTGCCTGCCACTGCCACTGCAAGCCTAGTTTTGAAGTTTCAAACTCATCACTCTCTATCGGCGTTTCAATCGGATAAACCTTACCTACATTTGGCTTTTTATAGGTGATAACCGGTTCACCTTTTCCGTCGCCATCTGCATCAAGCCCAATAACAGGCCAGTTATTGATCCATTTCATAGGCTGCAGGTGAACCACGCGACCATAAGCATCTTTATCCTGAAAATGAAGAAACCAATCTTCACCTGTTTGAGTATTTACCCAGGCACCTTGGTGAGGGCCATTTACCGAAGATTTTCCTTGATCCATGGCTACCTTTCTTTCATATGGTCCGTAGATATTTTTACTTCTCAGAATCAATTGCCAGCCTGTAGATACGCCCCCGGCTGGTGCGAACAAATAGTAATAGCCCTTGCGTTTATAAACTTTTGGACCTTCAATGGTTGGGTCGAGTTCGTGGCCATCGTACACAATTCTGCCGGTTTCTGTAGCTTCTGATCCATCGCTGCTTAATGGCATAATGGCCAACACACTTTTTATGCCTGCACGGCTCCCTGCGTAGGCGTAAGCGAGGTAGGCCTTGCCGTCTTCATCCCAAAACGGACAAGGATCAATCAATCCTTTACCTGCGGCAACCAATTTTGGTGCAGACCACGTCCCTGTTATGGTTTTAGCCTTTGTCAAATAAATCCCAAAGTCAGGATCTGGATAATAGATTAAAAATTCTCCATTACGGTAGCGGATAGAAGGTGCCCAAACACCATTGCCATGCTGTGTTTTTTCGAAATGATCGAATGGAGGCTGGCGTTTTAAGGCGTGGCCGATTATTTTCCAATTAACCAAATCTTTCGAATGCAGGATCGGCAAGCCCGGGATGGCATCGAAACTGGAGGCGATCATATAGAAATCATCTCCCACACGGATAGCGTCGGGATCAGAATAATCGGCATTGATAACCGGATTTTTATAGGTTCCGTTACCTAAGTCAGCAACCCAAACTTTAGATATATATCCACTTTTTGGAGCGGGTTGTGCAAACGTATTTATACCAAGGCTTAAAACAAGGATTGAACTAAATAGATATTTCATTTTACAATGATGTTTTTTAATATTTGGTCAGTTATTTATTTAGCGTTATGTCATTCCCGCGCAGGCGGGAACCACGAAGTGCTCAGCAAAGCTAATCTTAATGCGGCTTGTGATTGGAGGCTGTATGTATCATATTTGTAATTCATTTCGAATTTGTCACGTTGAGCCTGTCGAAACGCCTTGTAAGACATTTAAGGCAAGTCCTTCGACAAGCTCAGGATGACAATGCTATATCTATGACGCAGACGCATGTATTTTATCAAATTAGCCTACTAACAAGATTAAGTCTTTTTTTATTTTTAGGCAAGTTGTTATTGTGCAATCGTTCCCGACATCGTTTGCAATGTTTAATCTCTAAAAAACTTCTTTCTGATGGATATTAATGTTTAAAATTGTTCATCATATATTTTAAAAACACGGCTGCGTTACAAAGTTTATACTTTTACGTGGCCGATTTTAATTTAAGCCTAACCAAATTGATATGAAAGCAATCATCCTATTTTTACTGATAACCACTTCATCAGTTGTTTATGCCCTAGATGTTAAACCCGATTTTGTGGTAGCTGCCGATGGAAGTGGAAATTTTAAAACCGTACAGGAAGCGATACATGCTGTACCTGACTTCAGGAACAAAACAACCATAATTTTTATCAAAAAGGGTATTTATAAAGAAAAGTTAATCTTGGCGGCCTCTAAAAAGAATGTGAAATTTATTGGGGAGAGCCTAAACGAAACCATTTTAACTTATGATGATTATGCACAGAAGAAGAATGCTTTTGGCGAAGAAAAAGGCACTTCGGGTTCATCCAGCTTTTATATTTATGGTGAAGGTTTTTCTGCAGAAAACATCACCTTCGAAAATTCATCGGGTCCGGTGGGGCAAGCCGTTGCAGTTTGGGCTGGAGGCGATAAATTAATTTTTACCAACTGCAGGTTTTTAGGTTTTCAGGATACACTCTATACCTATGGTGGCAATAACCGCCAATATTATAAAAACTGTTACATCGAAGGAACGGTCGATTTTATTTTCGGAGCTTCTACAGCCTGGTTCGAAAGCTGTACTATTTTCTGTAAAAAAGCGGGTTATATCACCGCGGCATCAACTGCCGATACTACAAAATTTGGTTATGTATTTAACAAGTGCAAAATCAAAGGAGATGCACCAGCCAATAGTTTCTACCTGGGCAGACCATGGAGGGCTTATGCAAAAGTTGCCTACCTCAACTGCGAACTGCCGGATTTTATCCGCCCTGAGGGCTGGAACAATTGGGGCAAGGAAAGCAACGAGAAAACGGCCTATTACGCTGAATATAAAAACACCGGAAAAGGTGCCGTTCCAAAAAACAGGGTAAATTGGTCGCACCAATTAACCGATGAGGAGTATAGGGACTACATTTTGGAAAACGTTTTCCGTGGGTGGAATCCGGAGGTGAAATAGGTTGGTTAAGGGGTTGATATACAGTTATTAATCACTTCCTTAAAAGCGCTTTTTTGCCTCGTTTTCCGGTAACGATTGCATAGATTTCTCTTCTATTTTAAGTGCAAACAACGTACACTTGTTATTACAATAACCAAGTATAATTTAACAGCGCAAATAATGAAACATATTTCTGGTAGTTTATGCCATATTAAGGTAGCTCTGGCATGCTTAATCTTATCTTTTGCAAGTGCTGCTATCGCGCAACAAAAGCAAGCCTTACCCGTTATCCAGCAAGTTAAATTTAAAAAAGATACCACTAGTATTGCCAGCTTCGGGGCAAAAGGTGATGGGATTACCTTAAATACGCAAAGCATCAATAAAACCATAGCCAGCGTGAGTCAGAAAGGTGGTGGTGTGGTTTTAATTCCTTCTGGCTTGTGGTTAACTGGCCCTATTGAGTTAAAAAGTAATGTAAACCTACACCTTAAACGCGATGCCATCCTTCAATTTACCGACGATTTTAACCAATACAAATTGGTGCAGGGAAATTGGGAAGGTCAACCCGCGTGGAGAAACCAGAGCCCGATTTCGGGTGTTAACTTGGAAAATATAGCCATTACCGGAACTGGGATTATCGACGGGAACGGTGGTGCCTGGCGCATGGTTAAAAAAGATAAACTCACCGAAACACAATGGAAAACCTTAGTGGCATCTGGTGGCGTAGTGAGGGCAGACGGAAAAATGTGGTACCCATCTGAGAAAACCGTTAAAGGTTCGAATACCAAAAATGCAGGTGTAATTGAAGCTGGTAAAACAGCAGCCGATTATGAAGATATCAAAGATTTTCTCCGCCCGAATTTGTTGGTTTTAACAAGTTGTAAAAAAATTCTTTTAGAGGGTGTTACCTTTCAAAATTCACCGGCATGGAATTTACATCCTTTACTTTGCGAGGATTTGACCTTAAGAAACCTACAGGTAAAAAATCCCTGGTTTGCGCAGAATGGCGATGGTGTTGATGTAGAATCGTGCAAAAATGTATTGATTGAAGGCAGCACTTTCGATGTGGGTGATGATGGGATCTGCATTAAATCGGGAAGAGATGAAGCGGGCCGCAAACGTGGTGTACCTACAGAAAATGTAATTGTCCGAAATAATGTGGTTTACCATGCACATGGCGGTTTTGTAATCGGAAGTGAGATGAGCGGTGGTGCGAAAAATATCTGGGTGTACGACTGTTCTTTTATCGGTACTGACATTGGCCTGCGTTTTAAAACTACTCGTGGCCGTGGTGGTGTGGTAGAAAATATTTACATCAACAACATCAACATGATCGATATTCCTGGTGAAGCAATTTTGTTTGATATGTATTACGCTGCGGTTGATCCGGTTCCTTTGGCAGGTGAAAAACGCGAAGCCATTAAAACGGTAACCGTTCCGGTAACCGAAGCTACCCCTCAGTTCAGAAATTTTTACATTAAAGATGTGGTAGCCAATGGCGCTGAAAAAGCAATATTTTTCAGGGGATTGCCAGAAATGAATATCAAAGATATCCACCTGGAAAACGTAACCATAAAAGCGAAGAAAGGCATTGAAATTATTGAGGCTGCAGGAATTTTCCTTAAAAACATAAACGTAATTACCGAAGATACCAGTCCGGTTGTAATGATCCAGAACGGATCCAATATCAATATCAGCAACTTAAAATATCCTGATAACAGCAAGGTTTTGTTTGACGTATCGGGAGAAAAAACGAAAGGTGTAAAAGTTAGTGGAACAGATGTTTCTAAAGCAAAAATGGCTTCATTTTTAGGTGTAGAGGTAGATAAAAAAGCACTGGAAATTTCAAAATAACAAACATGAAGAGATCAATTCTATATACAGCAGCTGCGCTCATCGGTTTTTCTATTTTAACACAAAGTGGATTTGCCCAAAAGAAATTGTCAGAACAGTTAACCTTAACTGCAATGGAAAAACTGTTTCAGGATACTACATTGTTGAAAGGTGCCAAAGGCCCTAAATGGACCTACGATATGGGGGTGGTATTGGAAGGTGCTGCAACGGTTTGGCGGAATACCGGTGATGGGAAATATTTCAAGTACATCCAAAGTTCAATGGATGCCTATTTGGATAAGGAAGGAAATATCAATACGTATAAACCTGATGATTTTAATATCGACAACATTAAAAATGGCCGTTCGTTATTATTGTTATACAAAGTTACCGGACAACAGAAATACCTGTTAGCGGCAACTAAATTATACGATCAGCTACAAAAACAGCCGCGTACCCAGGAAGGTGGCTTTTGGCACAAGAAAATCTATCCCAATCAAATGTGGTTGGATGGCTTATACATGGGCGAACCGTTTTACGCGGAGTACGCCAAGCTGATGAAAAAAGATGCCGCTTTCGACGACATTGCCAAGCAGTTTATCCTGATGGAGAAAAATGCCCGCGATGCTAAAACAGGATTACTTTATCACGGTTATGATGAAAGTAGGGCAGAACAATGGGCCGATAAAAAAACAGGCCGCTCGCCAAATTTCTGGGGAAGGGCAATGGGCTGGTACATTATGGCTTTGGTAGATGTGCTGGATAATTTTCCGGCCAATCATCCGCAGCGGAAAGAATTAATCGCCATTTTAAACCGCACAGCAACCGCTGCAGTAAAATACCAGGATCCAAAATCGGGTGTTTGGTTCGATATTTTAGATATGCCAACCAGGAAAGGGAATTATCTGGAAAGCTCTGCTTCGAGCATGTTTGTATATGGCTTGGCCAAAGGTGTGCGTAAAGGTTGGTTGGCACCATCATTTATGGCTGCTGCAAATAAAGGTTACGCAGGCTTAAAGAAAGAATTTGTTGAACAAGCAGGAGCAGAAAGAATTAACCTCACCAAAACCGTTTCGGTATCGGGATTAGGCGGAAAACCTAAATACCGCGATGGAAGTTTCGACTATTACATCAGCGAAAAAGTTATCACCAATGATCCGAAGGGTGTAGGGGCGTTTATCTGCGCCGCTTCAGAAATGGAAATTGCTGCGCTCCCTAAAACAGGTAAAGGTTTAACCGTTACGGTTGATAATTTCTTCAATAACGAGTATATGACTGGCCCAAACGGAGATAAAATCCCCTTTCATTACCTATGGGAAGAAGATGATAATAACGGTTTTTCATTATTCGGTAAAGTATTTAATGATGCAGGCGTTAAAACTACTACTCTTAAAACTGCACCAACAGCAGCAAACTTAAAAGGCAGTAACATTTACATTATTGTAGATCCTGATATGGAGAAAGAAACGGCAAACCCAAATTTCATGAATGAAGCACATGCCAAACAGGTTAGTGAATGGGTTAAAGCTGGTGGCGTTTTGGTGCTCTTGTTAAATGACGTTGGCAATTGCGAAATTTCAAAATTCAATGCACTGCCAGAAACTTTCGGTATCCATTTTAACGAAGATAGCCGCAATAAAGTTCAAGGCTCGAACTTTGAACAAGGCGCTGTAAAAATCCCAGCCGGAAATTCAATTTTTAAAACGGCCAGGAAAGTTTATATCAAAGAGATTTCAACTATTGTGGCAAAAAAACCTGCCGTTTCGGCCTTAACAGATAATGGCGATGTGCTTATTGCGACAGCAAAATATGGCAAAGGAACTGTTTTCGCAGTAGGCGATCCCTGGTTTTACAATGAATATATAGATGGCAGGAAATTACCCGCAGATTTTGAAAACTTTAAAGCGACGAATGATCTGGTGAACTGGTTGATTAAACAGGTTCCGGGTAAAAAGTAGGATTTAACCACAGATAAATTAAATATTAGCCACGGAAAGGCGGAAGCACGGAAAAAGATTAAAGGGAATTGTCATCCTGAGCCTGTCGAAGGACTTATTTAATTGCGGAAAGCGTTTCGACGAGCTCAACGTGACAGATTGGATGAAAAAAAATACTCCGTGTAATCCGTGCTTCCGTGGCAAACAAAGAACAAACAAAATGATGAAAATAAAAATATTGTTCACCCTAATCTGTGTAAGCTTAATGCTATCGTGTTATGCGCAGCAGCCTGCCGATTCTACCGCAGATAAAATGCTTGTTTATCAGTTGGGTAATGGTGGTTGGCCGAAGCAGTTGGAAGATAAAAGCGTTGTTAACTATGGTGCAGCATTAACGCCAGAGCTTTTGGCCAGGATAAAAGCCACTAAAGATCTGCATGCCACATTCGATAATAAAGCCACCAGCAGAGAAGTAGTATACCTGGTTCAAGCTTATAAAAAAACACAGAATAAGGCTTATTTAACTGCAGCTGAAAAAGGATTAGATTATATTTTATCCGCTCAATATGCCAATGGTGGCTGGCCTCAGTATTATCCTGATAAAACTTTGTACCGTTCAGAAATTACTTACAATGATGATGCAATGATTAATGTGCTTAATATCTTACAGGATATTGTTACACAGAAAAACGATTTTGAGGTAGTAAATCCAGCTTATATCAAAAAAGCAGAGAAAGCCATTGTAAAAGGTATCGATTGTATTATCAAAACACAGGTAAAACAGAATGGAACTTTAACCGTCTGGGCTGCGCAATACGATAAAGACTCGATGTTCCCCGCAAAAGCAAGAGCATTTGAGCCGGCTTCGTTAAGCACAAGTGAATCGGCAGGTATTGTCCGTTTCCTGATGAGGCTTAAAAATCCATCACCAGAAGTAAAAAGTGCAATTGCCGCAGCGGTGAAATGGTTCGATACCTATAAAATTGCCGGTTATCGTTTTGATAGGAACAAAAATATTTCGGCTTTGGTTGCCGATAACACAAGCATGACTTGGGCACGTTTTTACGACCTGGAGAAAAACACACCTATTTTCGGCGACCGTGACAATACGATTAAAACAAAATTGGAAGAGTTAAGTCCTGAGCGCCGAAATGGTTATGCCTGGTATGGCAATTGGGGACAGAAATTAATTGAAAAGGAATACCCGAAGTGGTTAAGTACGAATGGGAAATAAATAATTATAAAATCGTAATTGCGAGGCACGAAGCGATCTTACTACTATGGGTGGGAATTTCTACCGCTTTAAGATTGCTTCGTTCCTCGCAATGACGGAAATCGCAAGGATATGATTTTAAACAAAGAGAATTTAGCAAACATTAACGGCGACAAGGTTACCAAACCAAGTGCCGAAATTTTGGCTTTACCAGAAAAAGTAATCCAGTTTGGAACAGGTGTTTTATTACGTGGTTTACCAGATTATTTTATTGATAAGGCCAACCAGAAAGGGATTTTTAATGGTCGGGTTTTAGTGGTTAAATCTACTTCAAAAGGTGGTGCAGATGCATTTTCGAGACAGGATAATTTATATACGCTTTGTGTAAAAGGTATCGAAGATGGTATTAATGTGGAAGAAAATTCAATCAACTCCTCAATCAGCCGTGTTTTATCAGCATCGCAAGACTGGGCCGAAATTTTAAAAGCTGCCCATCAGCCAGAAATGCAGGTTGTAATTTCGAATACAACTGAAGTTGGGATTGTTAAAAGCGAAGATAAAATAACCGATAATCCACCACAGTCTTACCCGGGGAAATTACTGGCGTTTTTGCACGAAAGATACACTGCTTTTAATGGTTCGGCCGAAAGCGGAATGGTGATTGTTCCAACGGAATTAATCAGTGACAATGCTGATAAATTGAAAGAAATTTTATTGGATCTGGCTATCCAGAACAAATTGGGCTGGGATTTCGAAAACTGGTTAAAAACGGCCAATCATTTCTGCAAAACTCTGGTTGATAGGATTGTTCCGGGAAAACTTCCAGAGGCAGAACAAAAAACGATTGAAAGTGAACTGGGTTACGAAGATGAACTCATGATTATGGCCGAACCCTTCAGACTTTGGGCCATCGAATCGTCAAGCGAAAAAGTGAAGGAGATTTTATCTTTTGCAAAGGCCGATAAAGGGGTTTTTATCGTTCCATCGATCGATAAATTTAAAGAGCTAAAACTCCGTTTGCTTAACGGTACCCACACCATCAGCTGTGGATTGGCCATTTTAGCAGGCTTTAATACTGTAAAAGAGGCTATGGCGAATGAAGATTTCTCAGCTCATGTGTTAAAACTGATGAAAGATGAAATTGCGCCTGTTGTGGTAAACGAAGATATTACCTATGATGAGGCGATTGCTTTTGCAGAAAGCGTAATTGACCGTTTTAGCAATCCATCCTTAGAGCACCAGTGGCAGGCCATCACGCTAAACTTTACCTCAAAAATGCAGATGCGTAACATGCCGTTAATCAGAAGGTATTACGCTTTAAAAAATGAAGTACCTCAACTTACCGCTTTAGGTGTAGCAGCATATATCCTTTTCATGAATGTGAATAAAGATGGTGATACTTACACGGCCAGCGCAAACGGAAAAACCTATCCGATTCAGGATGAATTTGCAGAAATCTTATATGAATACTGGAAAAATCCTGAGACGGTTGTAGATAATACCCTTGGCGACAGACGCCTTTGGGATAAAAACTTGAATAACTACCCAGGCTTTAACGCGGCCGTAAAATCTTACGTTGATTTATTACAGAACAAGGGTGCAAAAGAAACTTTAAGTAACTTGCATTCAGAAAGAACAATTTAAAATGGTTACTAGAATTTTAAAAATCCATCCTAACGATAATGTGCTTGTTGCCCTGCAAAACCTGGCAAAAGGCGAAACCGTTATTTACGATGGGCAGGAATATATTTTACAGGATGATATCCAGGCTAAGCATAAGTTTTTTATGCAGGATATGAATGCAGGCGATCACATCATTATGTATGGCGTGCTGGTGGGGAAAGCGCAGCATTTCATTCTAAAAGGCGGCTTAATGGATACTGAAAACACTAAACATGCTTCTGATCCATACGAATTCCGCCCGTATCATTACGAATGGCATGCACCTGATGTTTCTAAATTTGAAGGTAGAACCTTTAACGGTTATATCCGTAGTGATGGTCGCGTGGGTACTGCAAATTATTGGTTGTTTATTCCGACCGTTTTCTGCGAAAACCGTAATCTGGACGTGATCCGTGAGGCTTTGCACAATGAATTGGGCTATGCGGTAACCGATAAATACAAATCTTATGCTCACCAACTGGTTGAGGCTTATAAAAATGGTGAAATTTTAGCTGAGGCCGATCCGAGTTCTATCGGAGAGGCAAACCCAACGGCCAACCGCGTTTTTAAAAATGTTGATGGTATTAAATTCTTAAATCACCAGGGTGGTTGCGGGGGTACCCGTCAGGATGCTGCTGTATTAAGTAAATTATTGGCCGCGTATGCCGATCATCCCAACGTTGCGGGTGTTACCGTATTGAGCCTTGGTTGCCAGAACTTACAGGTTAAAGATTTTATGGACGATTTAAAACACCGCAGTCCAAACTTTGATAAACCTTTATTTATTTTTGAGCAGCAACAATCGCAAAGCGAAGAACAATTGGTGAAAGAAGCCATTAGAAAAACCTTTATCGGCTTAACCGAAATCAATAAGATCGAACGTCAGCCTGCTCCTTTAAGCAAACTGGTTTTAGGTGTCAAATGTGGCGGTAGCGATGGTTTTAGTGGAATCAGTGCTAATCCGGCAGTAGGTTATACATCTGATTTATTGGTGGCTTTGGGTGGCACTGTACTGCTTGCAGAGTTCCCTGAGCTTTGCGGCGCAGAACAACAGTTAATAGACCGTACCAAAGACGAAACCGCTGCGCGTAAATTCATTCAGCTGATGACTGCTTACAACCAGGCTGCAGAAAATGTAGGTTCTGGATTTTTCATGAATCCATCTCCTGGAAATATAAAAGATGGTTTAATTACCGATGCAATTAAGAGTACTGGCGCAGCCAAAAAAGGCGGAACATCGCCGGTTGAAGATGTTTTAGATTATACTGAACCTGCTACAAAACCAGGATTAAACTTAGTTTGTACTCCCGGAAATGATGTGGAAGCCACTACAGGAAAAGCAGCGTCTGGAGCAACATTAATCTTGTTTACCACAGGGTTAGGCACACCAACAGGAAATCCCGTTTGCCCGACCATCAAGGTTTCAACTAATAATGCACTAACCAAACGCATGGGCGATATCATCGATATCAACTGTGGGCCAGTAATCGAGGGTGAAAAAACCATCGAGCAAATGGGAGAAGATATTCTGGAATATTGTATTAAAGCAGCCAGTGGAGAGGTAATCCCTAAAGCGGTATTGCTTAATCAGGATGATTTTATTCCATGGAAACGGGGAGTTAGTCTTTAGTCGTGAGTCATAAGTCCCAAGTCGTGAGACTTGGAACCAAATTCCGTGGTCTGTGTCCCCGCAGACCACCAAGCGAGCAAAGCATAAATCGAGTTCCAGTCTGTGAGGATACAGACCGTGGATAATAGATTACTACATAAATAGAAAATTAATAGAAAGACGTTTAGATCATCTCAAATCCATTATCTAAATGTCTCAAATCACATAGCATGAAACCTTTTTTAGAAGAAAATTTTCTTTTGCAAAGCAAAACTGCTGAAAAGCTTTATCACCATTTTGCAAAATCATTGCCGATTATCGACTACCATAATCACCTTATTCCAGAGCAGATTGCCAATAACACGCAGTTTGCAAACATCAGCCAGGTTTGGCTTGCGGGCGATCATTACAAATGGAGAGCCATGCGTGCCAACGGTGTTGATGAAAAATACATTACCGGTATCGGATCAGATTATGAAAAATTTGAGAAATGGGCAGAAACTGTTCCTTATACACTGCGTAATCCTTTATACCACTGGACACATTTGGAACTTCAACGCTATTTTGGTATAACTGATTTACTTTCTGGCAAAACGGCACAGAAAATTTTCGATGAATGTTCTGCAAAACTGCAAACACCTGAGTACTCCGTACGCGGTTTGTTAGCTAAAATGAATGTAGAAGCTGTTTGTACTACAGATGACCCTTTGGATAGTTTAAACTTTCACCAGCAATTGGCAAGAGAGGGCGCAAACCTTAAAATGTTACCTGCTTTCCGTCCGGATAAAGCGATGAATAGTGACGATATTGAAGGTTTAAACGAGTATATTGATAAATTGGAAAGTGTTGTAGATAAAACAATCAGTAGTTTTCAGGATTATATTGATGCTTTAAAAAGCCGCCACGATTACTTTGCGGCAAATGGCTGTTCAGTATCTGATCATGGTTTAGAGCAGATTTATGCTGAAGATTATACCGAAGCAGAAATCGCATCAATTTTTGATAAGATCCGCAGCAAACAACATATTTCTTACGAGGAAAACCTGAAATTTAAATCGGCTATGTTGATTTATTTTGCAGAATGGGATCATGAAAAAGGATGGGTACAGCAATATCACCTGGGTGCATTGCGTAACAACAATGCCCGGATGTTAAGACAATTAGGCCCTGATACCGGCTGGGATTCGATCGGCGATTTTAGTCAGGCCAGAATGCTTTCTAAATTCTTAAACCGTTTGGATAATCAGGATAAACTGGCAAAGACAATTATCTATAACCTTAATCCAGCTGATAATGAGTTAATTGCAACCATGATCGGGAATTTTAACGACGGTTCTGTTGCCGGTAAGGTTCAGTTTGGTTCTGCATGGTGGTTTTTAGATCAAAAAGATGGCATGATCAAACAATTAAATGCATTATCAAACATGGGGCTGCTAAGCCGTTTGGTGGGTATGCTTACCGATTCGCGCAGTTTTCTTTCTTTTCCGCGCCACGAATATTTCAGACGAATTGTTTGCAACCTGTTTGGAGAAGACATCGAGAACGGCGAATTGCCAAACGACTTGGAGTGGGTTGGCAAAATTGTTCAGGATATTTCGTACTTTAACGCAAAAAATTACTTTAAATTTTAACTAAAATAGGGCTTTAAAGAGGTATTTCGTTGGAATCAAATCATTTCAATCGTTTTCCTTTCATTTTCATACCGTTGCAGAAAACAGCATGAAATACGCCGATTAGATACAAAAATGAGCACCCAAATATTCGCTTCATCAAAAAAAGGAAAAAAAGTTTTAAGCTTTGGTGAAATACTTTTACGCATCTGTCCCGATATGGATGGCCAGTGGTTAAAAGAAAATAAACTACCATTTTATGTAGGCGGTGCAGAGCTGAATGTAGCAACAGCACTGGCACTTTGGAATGTTCCTTCAACTTACTTGTCGGCTGTGCCTGATAATTCGGTAACCCGTGAAATTGTAGATTATCTGGATGCACGGAATATTGATACCACACCTATGGTTTATCATGGCGAACGCCTGGGTTTATACTATCTTCCGAAAGGAAAAGACCTTAAAAATGCTGGCGTAATTTACGATAGGGCTAATTCGGCCTATGCCGATTTAAAGGTTGGGCAGGTAAACTGGGATGAAGTTTTCGATGGCGTGAGCTGGTTTCATTTCAGCGCTATATGCCCGGCAATAAATCAATCTATTGCTGATGTTTGCTTAGAGGCTTTAAAAGCGGCAAGCGCAAAAAACATTACCATTTCGCTCGATTTAAACTATCGCGCCAAGCTTTGGAAATATGGTAAAGATCCGATTGATGTTTTACCTGAACTTGCTCAATATTGCACGCTGATTATGGGCAATGTATGGGCCGCAAATAAAATGTTGGGCACTGCACTTCACGAAGATTTAACACCAACTGAGGGTTATGCAAAGGAAACGTTACTGCAACAGGCAACCGATACTTCTAAAGAAATATTAAGTTTGTTTCCCTCTTGCAAGGCGGTTGCAAATACATTCAGATTCGATCACGGTAAAGGTATCAGGTATTATACTGCCATTTATACTGCTGATGAATTAACAGTTTCAGAAGAATATGTTTCTGAAGAAATTTTAGATAAAGTGGGTAGTGGCGATTGTTTTATGGCTGGGCTGATTTACGGTTTTTACAACCAATTATCGGCCAAAGAAACCTTAAATTTTGCCACCGCAGCAGCATACGATAAATTATACATTCCAAGCGATGCTACAACCAGTACAGTAGCCGATATAGAAAAAAGAATAATACGCAATGATTAGCAACAAGCACAAAATTTTAGATGCCATTTTAGAGCAGGGCATGTTACCCCTTTTTTACCAGGATAGCGAATCGGGTAGCGTAGAAATATTACGCACTTTGTATAAAGCTGGTGTTCGTGTTTTCGAATATACCAACCGAGGTAAATCGGCCTTGCCGAACTTTAAAAAGTTGAAAGAAATCCGCGATGCAGAGATGCCAGATCTTTATTTGGGTATAGGAACCATTAAAACGCCTGCAGATGCAAATGCATTTATCGAAGCCGGAACAGATTTTATTGTGGCGCCGATCGTAAATCCGGCAGTTGCCGAAATTGCAAACAAAATTGGTATGCTTTGGATTCCAGGGTGTATGACGCCGACCGAAATCAGCGTTGCACAAGAGCACAAAGCCATGCTGATCAAAATTTTCCCTGCCAATATTTTAGGCCCTGAATTTATTTCTTCAATTAAAGATCTTTTTGCCGGTCAGTTGTTTATGCCAACTGGTGGTGTAGAAATTAATGCCGACAACCTAAAAACCTGGTTTAAATCAGGCGTTTGTGCCGTTGGTATGGGCAGTAAATTAATCAGTAAAGATGTGATGAGTAAAGGTCTTTACGAGGAGTTATTCGACAACACAAAATTAGCGCTTGACTTAATTCAGCAGAGCAAATAAAATTTAACACACCCTAGCCAAATGAACCAACCCAAAACAAGCAAATACAGATGGACCATTTGTTTGCTGTTATTTCTAGCCACGACCATAAATTATTTAGATAGACAGGTACTTTCATTAACCTGGACAGATTTTATTAAACCTGAATTTCACTGGGATAATAATGATTATGGAAATATTACTGCCTTGTTCTCCATTTTCTATGCGATATCGATGCTTTTTGCAGGTCGTTTAGTTGATAAACTAGATACCAAAAAGGGTTTTTTATGGGCAATAGGCGTTTGGTCTGTTGGAGCCTGTTTACATGCCTTTTGTGGTATCGCTACAGCAGGGATTATCAATGGAAACTGGTTTGTAGGATTTGAGGGGGCCAAAGAAGTTATTGCCCGTGTTAACGATACCGGATTAATTGTTTCGGTAAGTGTTACCCTGTTTATTTTTGCCCGTTTTGTATTGGCTGTTGGAGAGGCAGGAAATTTTCCTGCGGCGATTAAAGCTACAGCTGAGTATTTCCCTAAAAAAGATCGGGCATTTGCAACCAGTATTTTTAATGCTGGAGCTACTGTAGGTGCACTAGCAGCACCGATTACCATCCCTTTTATTGCAAAAGCTTACGGATGGGAAATGTCGTTCATCATTATCGGTGCACTGGGTTTTGTATGGATGGGGCTATGGGTGTTTGTCTATAACAAACCCGAGTTGCATAAAAGAGTTAGTGCTGAAGAGTTGGCTTATATTCAGCAGGATGTGATCAACGATCGTAAACTGGCTGATTATGTAGAAGAGACTAAAGAGAAAGTTTCTTTTATCGACTGTTTTAAATATAAACAGACCTGGGCTTTTGCTTTTGGCAAATTTATGACAGATGGGGTGTGGTGGTTCTTTTTATTCTGGACGCCTGCTTATTTAAAATCGGTTTATGGAATGGATTCTACACAAAGTGCCCTTCCTTTGTTTGTACTTTATATGATTACTTTGCTGTCTATTATCGGGGGATGGTTACCAACTTATTTCGTTGATAAAAAAGGCATGAACCCGTATGAAGGTAGAATGAGAGCGATGCTGATTTTTGCATTTTTTCCGCTTTTAGCCTTAGCGGCGCAACCTTTGGGACACATTACCTATTGGATTCCGGTAATCATTATCGGTATTGCGGGTGCGGCTCACCAGGCATGGTCGGCAAATATATTTTCAACCGTGGGCGATATGTTTCCTAAAAAGGCAATTGCTACGATTACGGGCATTGGTGGTATGGCAGGCGGATTAGGCTCTTTCATTATCAATAAAGGCTCTGGTTTATTGTTTGATTATACAGGTAAAAATGAGATTGTTTTTATGGGTTTTAAAGGTGAAGAAGCAGGTTATTTTATTATCTTCTCTATCTGTGCGGTATGTTACCTCATTGGCTGGACTGTAATGAAAACCTTAGTGCCAAAATATAAAGTTATCGAACTAAAATAATTTAAAGGCCGAAGCTTAAGGAGCGTAAGCAATCCTGATACTTGGCCTTTTTATAATAATAAATCTATACTTAAACTATAGACTTAACATTAATTTAACCCTAACAACAACCCCAAATTGAGTACATCGCTAAACCTCGAAAGTATTTTCGTTGAAGAGAGCCAGATTCCAGATGAATTTAGGCTCAAGGAAGAAATCAATCAAAAAGAGTTTCTTTCAAATGGAGAGATGAAACCATGGAATGGACCATTTAATGAAGTGTTTTCTCCGGTATGTGTAAAAACCCCCGAAGGCTTAAAACGAAAGCGCATTGGTAGTTTCCCTGTTTGTACAGAAAAAGAGTCGACAGAAGCTTTAGATGCAGCTGTAGCCGCTTATGATAACGGCCGCGGACAATGGCCAACCATGAGTGTTGCCGATCGGATTAGCTGCGTAGAAAACTTTACCCATAAAATGATTGAGCAAAAAGAAATTGTTGCGAAATTGATTATGTGGGAAATCGGAAAATCTTATGCCGATTCGGTTAAGGAGTTCGACCGTACCGTTGAATACATCTATGCCACCATCGATGCACTGAAAGATATCGACAGGCAATCGTCGCGTTTTGAAATTGAGCAAGGTATTGTTGCCCAGGTGCGCCGTTCTCCGCTGGGTGTGGTGCTTTGCATGGGGCCATTTAATTATCCTTTAAACGAAACCTTTACTACCCTTATCCCGGCTTTGATTATGGGCAATACGCTTTTATTCAAACCACCTAAACATGGTACTTTATTGCACTACCCTTTATTGGAGGCTTTCCGTTCCAGTTTTCCTAAAGGTGTTGTAAATACCATTTATGGCCGCGGCAATACCATTGTGCCCGGATTGATGAAATCGGGAAAGATTAATGTACTTACTTTAATCGGATCGAGTAAAGTAGCGAATGAACTGAAAAAACTGCACCCTAAAGTAAACCGTTTAAGGGCAATTTTAGGTTTGGACGCTAAAAATGCTGCAATCATTACTAAAGATGCCAATCTGGATTTAGCGGTTTCTGAAACTGTTTTAGGTTCGCTTTCTTTTAACGGACAGCGTTGTACTGCGATTAAAATCGTTTATGTTCACCGCAGTTTAGCGCAGGAGTTTTTAAAACGTTTATCTGCCGAAGTAGAGAAACTGAAATTTGGCATGCCATGGGAGAAAGGCGTAAACCTTACACCGCTGCCCGAACTGAACAAACCTGAATACTTAAAAGAATGTATTGATGATGCAGTTTCGCACGGCGCTAAAGTGATCAATAAAAATGGTGGACAAACCTTAGAAACTTTTGTTTATCCAGCCATTATATATCCGGTAAACAGCAACATGAAACTATACCGCGAAGAGCAGTTTGGTCCGATTGTTCCTGTCGTTCCGTTTGATGATCTGGAGGAACCTATCGAATATTTAATTGGTTCACCACATGGTCAGCAGGTGAGTATTTTTAGCAACAACGCTGCAGTAATTTCTTCATTGATCGATCCATTGGTTAACCAGGTAAGTCGCGTAAATATCAATTGCCAATGTCAGCGAGGACCAGATGCTTTCCCTTTTACTGGTCGTAAAGATAGTGCTGAAGGAACGCTTTCTGTAGTGGATGCATTACGTTCGTTCTCGATCCGTTCATTGGTAGCAACCAAATTTACAGATGACAATAAAAAGTTATTGAACGAAATTGTTAAAGGAGACGATTCGAACTTTTTAAGTACGAAATATATTTTTTAATTAGAAGTTTTACAAAAACTAAGCCGCAGATTCGCAGATTAAATCTCTGAATTTGCGGCTTTTATCATGTGTTATAGTCCTCGTTTGTAACGAGGATTACTGAGTGCCGCATTTGTAATGTGAGGTATTGTAATTACATCTCGGCGATATAATCGCTATTCTCATACATCCTCGTTGCAAACGAGGACGATTCCTGCCGTATTTTACTTCAAACTCTTTACCAAACTCAACTTTAACTCTTTAATCCCTTTCACCACTAAACCGGCAACTTGTTTAGCTCCCTCCGGGCTTAAATGTGTATTGTCTTTCTTGCCATTTGGGTAGTTCACATTTCCCGAATCAACATAATTGAATAATTTAATGGATGGCTCTTCACCTAAGCGGTTTAATAAACTTTCGGTTTTAACCAGCATATCAATCAAAGGAACATTTAACGAATCAGCTACCTGGCGGGTAATTCGAGGGTAATCTCCATGAGAATCGAGCAGCACCCCGTTCTTGAAACTCCTGCGGGAGATTGGCGTAAGTAAAACAGGAAATGCTTTTTTACTTCTGGTTTCTTTTACATAATTAACCAGATTGATCTTGAAATCTGCTAAGGATACACCAACGGCTGGTTTATCAACTTTCTCATCGTTATGCCCGAATTCGATGAAAACATAATCGCCTGGGTTTAGCTGAGCTAATATTGGGTCCCAGCGTTTCTCTGCCCTGAAAGATTTTGTACTCCTTCCGTTCAAAGCCCGGTTATCAACGGTTACATCAGCCTTGAAATAAGACTGTAATGCCATGCCCCAGCCTGTTTCCGGATACGCTTTTTCTTCTTTATTTGCTGCGGTAGAGTCGCCAATGATATAGAGTTTTGTTTTCTTTGGGATGAATGTAAAAGAAAATAAAACGGCTATCGTTCCTGCCGCCAAAATTTTAAAGAAATTCTTGTTCATGTTTTTATCAGTTATTTTATTTAGCTGGATTCCATTGATCTGTTCCACCTAGTATATTTTTTAAAGTATAGTTTTTTGCCTCTTTATCTGTTAATTGTTTTGTCCATGGCAATCTCGTTTTAGGTGATGCGCCATTGCCCTTACTTTTATATTCTGCATAAAAAACGGTCAATTCCTTATTTGGGAACATCAGATCGCCTTTCCATGGATTCCAACCTTCAGACAAAATATGTTTCCCCAGATCGCAGCTAATGAATACCGTTTTTGCATAAGGTCTCCATGGTCTGCCGAGATAAGCTTTTGTTACAGTTTCATCTGCAATGAGCGTACAATTTATAAAAACAAATCCGAACTTTTGTTGGGCTGAGGTTGATGCTGCTGTAATATAGGAGTCACTTAAGTTTTTGATGGTGCAATGTTGAAAAACAACCGTAGCCTTGCCGAAAATAAAATCGGTTGTTCCTTCAATATAACAATCCTGATAGTATTGGCGGCTATTTTCGATTCCGGCATAAAGGGTATCCTGATTGCCCAGAAATCTACAGTTTTTGGCTACAAAACGATCACCTTCTACATGTAAGGCCACGGCCTGTCCGATTCTTCCAGATGAATTAATAATGGTTAAATTTTCAAGCTGGATATCATTGCCTTGAACCAGTACAGTGAATGAGGTATAAGTGCTGAATTTAGCATTGCCAAAGGCATCATTACCCATCGGGTTTGGCTTTCCTGAATAATCACCATAGGTAATAATGGTTTTATCGACATCTTCTCCAATAATAGAGATTTTGATCTTCCAAGAGGGAATAACCAGCTTCTCTTTATAGGTTCCGTTTTTAACATAAATTTTAACTTCTTTTTCGCCTAAATCCCTCACCGAATTTACAGCCTCCTGGATGGTTCTGTAATTTCCGCTGCCATCTTTCGAAACGGTTATTGTTGATGGATATTTAGGATCCTGGGCAAAAACTTTTGAGCAAATACCTAGATATAAAAGCAAGGTAGTGGCTATATAGACTATGGTTGATTTCACCATTGGATTACAACAATTCTTTCGTATAAATTTCAACAAAAAAAGGCAGAAACGAGTTCTGCCTTAAAAATCAATTCATAAAATTACAATCTCCATCTAGGATCGCCGATCCCGTTAGTTCTTAAATCTGACTGGCTAATGGTAAAATTGCCAGTTGCAGGTGAGGTAAAACTTGGATTTAATGTCGTAGCGGTTCCTGTATCGTATTTAGCGCCAGCAGTTACACTGCCTGAAATGAAGGTTGGTGCAGCAAAGTAGTTATTCGCCGTAAAATTGACCGCTACAATATTTGTTAAAGCCTGATTGGTTAAAATACCGCCAGAATTGGCCACGATGTTTTTTGAAAAGTAAATCTCATGTTTAGCCAGACGAATATAAAACAATCTATTGCCCGCGCCATTGCTAATCCCATTGAGGGTATTGGTAGCAACAGTGATAACTGATGTTATGGCAGGGAAATTGGTAGAGCCTGTAGGGTCCATTCTAAAAAAGTCTCTAGCCAAGGCAGATGCATACACCGTATTGTTCGTAAAATTTAATGTTTTGGCTAAGCCCGATCTAAAATCGATAAAATCTCCACCATTACATTCTATGTTGCTAATCACATTTCCTTTAAAGGTTACCGATTCGATAAGGGTTTTAAGGTTTACGTAGAAAAGCCCTTTGGTATAGTTTTTTACAACGGAGTTTTCGAGCACGAAATTACCATAAGCATTATCAGAAGCTTCATCGTAGATAATGGTCTGATTTCCGTTTAGCGATCCGGTACCATCTAATACCACATCTTTGATTGTTAAACCTGCATTAGCCTTTATTCTAAGAACCATGCCATTAATAATCGGTCTATCAGTTGGTTTTGTTCCCCTTATGGTAATAGATTTAGATGTGATAACATCAGCGTTAACGGTATAAGTGCCGGGAGCAAGCCCGAAAACAGTTCCGGCGGCGGCATTTGCAATCAGTGTTGCCAGATTATCGGATGGACTTACTAATGTTGCGCCCGTAAAATTATAAAGTGTGGTAAAAGTTGCGGTTCCCCTAACTTTTGTTCCGGCAAGCAATTTAGCTGTATAATCCGTTTCTCCGGTTAAGCCTGTTATGGTTGCTTCTCCAGCAGCAATTTCTGCTGCAGTAACTGCATGCGTAATATTTCCAGGTGTTAGGGTAATTGATGTTGCTGTTTCGCCGGGGGGCCAGTTTAATACCACAGCAGTAGCTGTTATCTTGGTTTGGTTTACCGTTTGGAAAATCTGTTCGGTATCTGTTTTTGCAGAAGTGCTAACCCATTTAGAATCTGCGATTCCCTGTGCAACACCTTTTACCCTAATGGCATATTGTGTATCGCCTATTAATCCGGTTACCGTATAGGGTAATTGTGCCGCTGTAATGCTGGCAATCGATTTTACCGGGGTGCCGGTAAAATCCGCATTATCATATACTTCGATGGTATAAGAGGTGGCATTAGGTACAGCGTTCCAGGTTAATTTAACTCCGGTTTTATTTACTATGGTTGCCGTTAAACCGGGGCTCGAAAAAACCCTGTCGACCTCTAACCTGGTAATTTCTTCTAAATTATTTTTTTTACATGCCGATAAACAAACTGTTGCCATCAGTAAGAAGGTGTATGCATATTTATTAATCTTTTTCATAACCTTGGGTTTACAAGTTTAAAGGCTTATTGTTTAACATTCCGTTAGATGAATCTAAAAATACTTGCCATATTGGCCAATATTGCTGCAGGTTGGGGTCTTTGGTGTAAAGGGCGTTCCAGTAAGAAACAGTTTCTCCAGTGGTAACCATTGTCCAGGCTTTATTTGAAGCATATCCTAAAGCAAGGCCCTGTGCATCGGTATCACCGAATTTTAATCCATAAATTTCTACAGTTTCGCCATTGGCCGCGGTTCTGTAATAAATTTTAGCCGGCAAAGCCGCATACTTACCCTGCCTGTTTTCCAGTTGCTGTAATTTAGTTTTGGCTTCAGCCAGTTTTGTGCCCAGTAAATTCCAACGGATTAGGTCACCTTTCCTGAGCATTTCTCCTGTAAATTCCAATGCTCTTTCGTTTACAACAGCATCGAAAAATGCAGCTTTAGACGCAGTAGCTGTAGCCATAAAAGCCGTAACCTTTGCAGGAGCTGTAGGGTAGGCCCTATCTCGGATCATTTTTAAATATGGGGCTGCAGCAGCTGGACCGTCGATATCGTTAACCGCCTCAGCGGCCATTAAAACTACATCAGCATAACGCATATACATCCAGTTTAATCCATCATCGTTAGTAGCGGTTACCCTTCTTTTCATCCACTCGTAACGGTATTTGCCAAAGTATAAACGGCCTAAAGCCGATGGTACCTGTGCAGCACCTTTGGTGCCATCGCCGCCATCCCATTCGTAAGGTACAACTGTTACATCTCTGCGTACATCCTCATTTTCGTATTCATACAACATAATCGGGTTTGGTCCATCTGTTCCACCCTTGTTCTGACCCGTGTACTGGTCTGTTTTGATGTGACGTACACCAAGATCAAAAATTACACGGCCACGGCCATCGCTAAACGGAATTTCCCACATCGATTCTAAACCTGCCGCACCGGTTTCCTCATTTAGTTTTCTAAAAACTTCTTCAAAGCCCAGCAATCTTAATTTACCGCTTGCAATAATTTCCATACATTCTTTTTTGGCAATGGCATACATTTTATCGTGTGATAATTCCGGATCTGAACTTAATTTTACAGTTCCATCCAGGCGCTGTGCATAACCACCTGCGGCTAATGCCAAACGCGCCCTTAAGCCTTTTGCAAAAGCTTTGTTTACGCGCTCAACTTTAGCGGTTGTGCTATTATCGCCAGGCCATGGCAGGTAACCTGCTGCTTCATTTAAATCAGCTAACAGTTGTTTGTAAATTACATCCCTATCGCTTCTTGGCAAATAAGATGTTGCAGTAGTAATGGGCTCAAAACGTGCCGGCACATCACCCCAGCCTTTTATCAGATCGTTATATAAAACAGCTCTTAAGGTTAAAATTTCGCCAAGGATCTGCGCCATTGCCGGATTGCTTGCTATATTACCATAAGTTCTGATTCCCCTTATCGCCAGGTTGGCCCTTTCAATGCCTTCGTAAAATTTAGCCCATGCATTATCTGTAGTGTTCATTTGGCCATTGTTCACATTACAGTTGTAGTTAGACAGTTTTGCCTTGTCATCATCAACCGATTTTAAGGTGTTGTATACCTCGGTATCATTGTTAAGCCCATAAAACACTAAAAAACGGCCCCTGTACGAATTGGTTTCCCCAAATGATTGTAGCACACCTGCTACTGAACCCTCAGCTAAGCTAGGGGTAGAAAAAATAACAGACTCATCTAACGAGGATTTTGATGGTGCATCTAATGTTTTTTTACAGCTACTTACAAATGTTATTCCTGTAATGATGAATAGCGCATATATAATTCTTTTCATTGTCTTAAAATTAAATGGTCTCTAAAAATTAACGTTTAGCCCGAACACGAAAGATTTACTTCTTGGGTATGCAGAGTAGTCAACACCAGGCGTAAGCGGTGTATTCCGTCTCGTCGAAACCTCTGGATCGAAACCACTGTAATTGGTCCATAACCATAGGTTATAAGCAGAAGCATAAAACCTTAATTTTTTCATTTTCAGTTTATTTGATATTTGTGCGGGCAGGGTATATCCAAGCGTTAGTGTAGATAACCTTAAAAACGAACCATCTTCTATAGCCCAATCACTTAATACAAAAGTTTTGGTATATGGCGACCATAAAGTGGTGTTTGCATTCATGGCTGTTAATTCGGCCGGGTCGTTACTGATTGTTCCGTCAGCTCTTAAATTCGTCCAGCGCTGTCCGCTTTCCATAACCGAAATTAGATTTCTGGAAGCATATTTACTGGTAGAGGTATACTCGATCTTATTTGCATTGTAAACATCATTTCCATAGCTCCAGTTAAAATATGCACCAAGATCAAAATCGTAAATTCTCGAATTAAGCGAAAAACCACCGGTATTTAACGGGTTGGTATTACCGATAATCGACCGGTCGGATAAATCAATCTTTCCATCGCCAGAAATATCTTCTATTTTCATGGTACCCGGGCGTACTGTGCCTACAAATGAAGTCGCATCAACAATACCTGGCTTTAATGTCCATTTGCCGGTTGTGGCGTTGTAGCCAGTAAAATCGGACACTTCATATCTGCCAGCACTCTTATAACCATAAATACGGCCAATAGATGCACCTTCTTCTACAAGATAATCTACACCAATTTCTGTTGATGCCCATCCCGAAGTACCGTTAATATTTTTAACCGAACCTAATGAGATTACCTTGTTGCGGTTAAAACTGATGTTTGCATTTACCGACAGATCGAAATTCTTTTCTTTTACCGCGTTCCAGTTTACAGAGAATTCTAAACCTTTGTTCTGGGTTTGGCCCAGGTTACGGTACTGCGAATCATAACCGGTGCCCCCAACCGGGAATAAGATCAGGAGGTCTTTAGTTTTATTTAAGTAGGCATCAATTGTACCAGTCACTTTCGAGTTAAATAAAGCAAAATCGAGTCCGATGTTCCTGGTCACCGTTGTTTCCCATTTTAAATCAGGGTTTGCCATGATTTTAGATGCCGCCCAATAGTTATTGAAACCATTTATCCAGGTGGTGGTAGAATTCTGGAACGATTGTGTAATCTGCCCTGGAGGGATATTGTTGTTACCTGCAGCACCATAACTTCCCCTTAGTTTTAAATCTGTTAACCAGGACTTTGTGCTATTCATAAAATCTTCATGAGAAATTCTCCAGCCTGCTGAAACTGATGGGAAATAACCCCAGTGGTTTTCGCTTGAAAATTTAGAAGAACCATCTGCCCTGAATGTAGCGCTTAACAGATATTTGCCTTTATAATCATAATTGGCCCTGCCGAAAAACGAAAATAATTTATCATCCGGCGAGAAATTGTTGTCTATTATAGAAGCTTTACCTTGTGTGGTTAATACCCTGGTTTGATCGAATGTAAATGTTTTTGGAAAGCCATGTACCTCATTAGTCAAAATATTCTGTTCAGTTTTGATAAATTCCTGTCCCAATAAAACATTTAGGTTGTGGTTTTTACCAAGGATTTTATTGAAGCTATAATTAAGTGTATTCGTGTTCCTAAAACTATTCCTGGTGGTGTTCATAGAACTGAGTGTAGGCAGGTTAGGATAATCGGCAAGGTTTTTTACATAGTAAGTCGTAATGCCATAAAAGCGGTCCTGATCATTTCTAAGCCCATCGTAACCTACTTCGGAACGTAGTTTTAAGTTATCGATGATTTCGTAAGTTGCTGCTCCGTTGATGTTATAGGCTTTACGGTGCACGTACTGATCGTTATCCGAAATGGCCACCAGTGGGTTGTATAAGTTAAATTCATCATTGGTATCCGTTGATGCCGTTAGGCCAGGCACCGGAAAGGATGGGTACAGGATAGCATATTTTAAACGCGAATCGGCTGATGATTTTTCATTCTGTTCGTTCGCACCACCGCCGTTGGTTTTGGTATCGGAGTAGCGGAAACCAAAATCTAAAGCCAGCGCATTGTATAGTTTATGGGTTAACTTAAAGTTGATGTTCTGTCTTTTAAAATCAGACATCTGCATGATGGCCTTGTCGTTTACCAAACTGTGGCTCAGGCTGTATTTGGTCTTGTCGCTTCCGCCGGTAATGCTTAAATTCTGGTTAAAGGTTGTTCCGGTCCGGCCAAAAACCAGGTCCTGCCAGTTGTTTTCTGCCACATTATTGTACAAATCTATATCCTGATAATTTCCAAAATATTGAGTGTAATCTGTTAGGGAGCCATCTAAAAGCGCACGCTCATATTGCCAGTGCACATAATCAGAAGCCGACAACACGCCCAGTTTCTTCGCTATTTTTCTGGTGCCACCAAAAACGTTATAACTAATATTCGTTTTGCCATCTTTACTGTTTTTTGTAGTAACCAATATTACACCGTTAGCGCCCCTTGCCCCGTAAATGGCTGTTGATGATGCATCTTTTAAGAGATCTATTGATTCGATATCCTGTGGAGCAATATCGGAAATGGAGGCTACCGGGAAACCATCAACAATATACAATGGCGAGTTATCTCCGGTAATGGAACCACCCCCCCTAACGCGCACATTAATCTGTGCATCTGGCGAACCTTCTGATGATGAAATGTTAATCCCAGCTACGCGACCTTGAATGGCCTCCAATGCAGAAGAAACCGGAGCTGCAGCAATTACATCAGCGCTTACTGAACCCACTGCACCAGTTAAATCTTTCTTGCGCACAATACCGTAGCCAACGTTTACGGTTACCTCTTCAAGATTGTTAGCATCCTCATCCAGGTTAACTGAAAGTTTCGTTTCGTTTGTTACCGTAACATTTTTGGTTTTATAACCAATATAGGTAAAAGTTAAAACCGAACCATTTGTAGGAATGCTGATCTTGAAAACTCCATTAGCATCGGTACTGGTTCCACTTTTTGTGCCGGCAAGGGAAACACTCACGCCAACCAGTACCTGTCCGTCTTTTTTATCTTTCACGGTTCCAGTAAGCTGCCTGTTTTGTGCTTGAGCCACTGATAATCCAATAAAAGAGAGAAATGTAAATAAGAGTAAAACTCTGCTCATAATGATTAATTTAGTTGATACGATTTGGTTTTTTACGATGCTGCAATCGCTTGCATATAGAATATAATTCTATTTCGGGATGTTATAGTTGGTTTATATTTGGTTACGTTGGTGTAACAATTTTACAAACTAAAAAGCAATTGAAACCAGATTTAACTAAAAAAGTGTGCAAACGTTCCCAAAAACGTTAGTTTGACGTTTATTAATATTGGTGATTGAATCCCCTTAAAGAGATATTTTTTGTAACTTGTACGCAATACGAAACATGAGATTTGAAACATCTACCATAAAAGATATTGCTAAAGCATTGGGACTGTCGACCTCTACAGTTTCCAGGGCTTTAAGAGACCGTTACGAAATTAGTGAGGAAACCAAAAAACTGGTTTTGGCTTATGCCGAAAAGGTTAATTACCGCGCTAATCCAATCGCCAGAAGTTTAAAGGAGCGCCGTAGCTATTCTATTGGCATTATTGTAAGTGAAATTGCCAATAACTTTTTTTCTCAGGTGATAAATGGCATTGAATCAATTGCTTATGACAGAGATTATCACGTCATCATCTCTCAAAGTCACGAATCGTACAAGCAAGAGAAGCTAAACGTAGAACACTTAGCATCACGTTCTATTGATGGTTTATTAATTGCGCTATCGTCTGAAACACAGGATATTGATTATTTAAGAGATTTATACGCTAAGGGCTTACCGATTGTTTTTTTCGACCGTGTGCCTAAAGATTTTGAAACCCATAAGGTCATTGCAAATAACTTTAAGGGTTCTTTTGATGCCACAGAACATCTTATTTTATCCGGAAAGAGAACCATTGCCCATTTAACAAATTCCGAGAACCTTTCGATAACGAAAGAAAGACTCGAAGGTTACAAGGCAGCCCTGGTTAAGTACCATATCGAATTTAGACCTGAGCTGGTTAAGTATTGCCAGCATGGCGGCATGCACAGCGCAGAGCTGGAACAGGCGGTTAAAGAACTTTTGCCATTACAACCAGATGGGATTTTTATTTCGAGCGACCGCTTAACCACAGGTTGTATTATGGCCCTAAAGAAAACCAATCCTGAGGTGGCACATAAAATCGCAATTGCAGGTTTTACAAATTCTAACCTGGTCGAATTATTTTCACCATCTCTAACCTCTGTTAAGCAACCCGCTTTCGAAATGGGACAGGTGGCTACCGAATTGTTAATCTCTATGATTGAAGCCAAAAGACCCGTAACTGAGTTTGAAACAAAGGTTTTGGATACGGAGTTGGTGAAGAAGCGGTGAGCGCCAAGCGGTTGGCGTTTTGTGCAAGGCGTTTAGCGGTATGCGGCTGATGTACGGCAGGCTAAACGTCCAACCCTCCACGCCAAACTTATCATTCATCGCTTAGCGCCGACCGCTCTACGCCAAACTCCCCGCAAATTATTACCTTTGCAGCATGGTAGAAATCACATTAAAGAAAGGCAAAGAAAAAGCAGCATTACAAAGACATCCATGGGTATTTTCCGGTGCATTGGAAAAAGTTAAGGGAAAACCTGAAGACGGTGATGTAGTAAAAGTTTTTGCTTTCGACAATGAATTTCTGGCCTATGGTTATTACAACAGCAATTCGCGTGTTGCCGTTCGTCTTTTGGAATGGGATGAAGCGCAAACTATCGATAACAGCTGGTACCAGAACCGCTTAAAACAAGCAATAGCTTCACGTCAGTTTATTTTAAGTGAACAGACCAATACCTGCCGACTGGTTTTTAGCGAAGCCGATTTCCTGCCAGGTTTAATTGTTGATCAATATGCTGATTTTCTTTCTCTTCAGATTTTAAGTTCAGGAATCGAAAAAGTGAAAGCGGAAATCGTAGAGATTTTAAAAACTGAATTAAATCCAAAAGGGATCTTCGATAAAAGTGATGCTACTGCCCGTACCCACGAAGGTTTACCCATCGAAAATGGATTACTTTGGGGTGAAAACCCGCCAGAATTTTTGGAGGTAAAAGAAAATGGAATTATTTACCACATCAATATCGCAGAAGGGCAAAAATCAGGATTTTATTGTGATCAGCGAGATAATAGACACATTTTAGCCAGTTATACAAAAGGTAAAAAAGTTTTAGACTGTTTCAGTTACAGCGGTGGTTTTAGTTTAAATAGTTTGGCCAATGGGGCGGCGAGCGTTACCAGTGTTGATAGTTCTGGGTTAGCTGTAGAAACACTAAAACAAAACGTAGCCTTAAACAAATTCGATGAGGTTAAAGTAACAGCCATACAGTCAGATGTAAACAAACAACTCCGGGCATTCAAAGAATCAGGAGAATTATTTGATGTGATTGTGCTCGATCCACCAAAATATGCACCCTCGCGTTCGGCATTAGACCGCGCTGCAAGGGCCTATAAAGATTTAAACCGTTTAGGCATGTTGTTACTTGAAAAAGGGGGCCTATTGGCTACTTTCTCTTGCTCGGGAGCGGTTGATATTGAAACCTTTAAACAGATTATTGCCTGGGCAGCACTCGATGCAGGCAAAGAAGTTCAGATTATTAAACAATTCTGCCAGCCGGAAGATCATCCGGTTCGGATTTCTTTTCCCGAAGGAGAATACTTAAAGGGATTGTTGTTAAGGGTACTATAAACGAACGCCCGGCCATCGATTTTAACCACAAAGACACCAAGCACTAAGTTTTTTGAATATTAACCAGGTGTTATGGTGTCTTTGTGGTCAGCTGAAATAATAATCTTTTATCCAACCATTACTTTAGCGGTAATGGCCAGTCTGTTCCAGGCATTAATGGTAACTATCGCCATAATAATCTGCGCTAATTCCTGCTCGTTAAAAAAGCTTGCCGCTTTTTGATAAGTTGCATCAGAAACATGGTGGCTAATTAAAGTTACTTCTTCTGTTAAGGCTAAAACAGCTTCTTCCTGTGGGGTAAATAAGGTTGTTTCTCTCCAGGCATTTAATAAATACAAACGTTGTTCGGTTTCTCCTATTTTGCGGGCATCGGTTGAGTGCATATTTAAGCAAAATGCACAGCCGTTAATTTGCGATGCACGCATTTTAATCAGTTCTAAAAGAATTGGATCTAGTTTGCTGGTTGATAAATATTTCTCTAAACCGTACATGGCCTGGTAAGCTGCGGGTTCTACTTTTGGGATATCAATTCTACTTTCCATTTTATTTGTTTTTTGATTACGATGTAAAGGTCGGCATGTTAACGATCAAAAAACTTAATGTAGTTTAAGAAATGAATTTTCTAACCGCAAAGGGCGCAAAGGCTTTCGCAAAGTGCGCTAAGTAGGGTTAAAAGTCCTGTTCGTTCGCCATTTAAATGTTACTCGATAAATTTATGCGATTCGTCATTTCCGCAATGGAGAAATCTATGGGTAATTTATTTAATAACAGAACTTACAGATTTCCCTCCCGAAAGTTCGAGACTGCGCTACAGTCGAAATGACGCAAAAAACTGTAAACCCACGCTGCATACTTTGTGTTTCTTTCCCCGCGTCCTTTGCGGTTAACAAAGCCCTATTTTTTAGCCCTGATTTTACTCAAAAATTCTGGGGTAAAACCAAGATAAGAAGCCAGCATATACTGTGGCACACGTTGTACAAATTCTGGAAATAAACTATTAAAATGGCGGTATCTTTCTTCAGCGGTTTGGCTGTAGAGGAATTTTATCCTTCTTTGCGATGCCTGATGGTTTTTTTGCAAGATTAGTCTGAAGTACCTTTCCAGCTTAGGGAGTTTATGGAACATTTCATCATAATGATGATGTTCGATGGCAATCACCTCGGTGTTTTCTGCAGCCTGGATATAAAATTCAGATTGCTCATGAAATAGAAAGCTGGTTAGATCGGTAATCCACCAGTTTTCGATGGCAAACTGTGTGGTCTGCTCAGCACCCTTTATGTCAATGAAATAAAGCCTCAAGCAACCTTTAACAACAAAATAATTTGCCTTGCAGGTTTGTCCTTCTTCTAATAAAAAAGCTTTCTTTTTAACGGAAAAAGATTTGAGTAGCGATGCAAGGGTTTCTTGTTCATCGCTATTCAAATCTATAAATCTATTGATGTGGTTATAAAGTGCACTATACATTACTGATTTTTAATTAGACTAAAATAGGCATAACAATTAAAAATCAGCTCAACTAGTTCGTATAACTTATATAGGAAGCGGTGGACATTTACCCTCACATATCTGCAGCTTTTAAAATATCGCTGGCATAATTACCCCAATCTTTTAAGGCGCCTTTTAATATTTCACTAAGCTGTTTTTTATTAACAGGTTTTCCTTTTGAGGGTATCTTAAGCTTTGCATCAGGTACTTCTATATCTTTTACTGTTGTGGCAAACCAAGTAATATGTTCGCGTGGCAATGCCACGCCTAATATCATGCCTGGCAGTCCGCTAAAAGTTTCTGGGCCTCCTGATACAGGAATACTTTCTGTATAAAAAGCTACAACATAAATCGAATCCATAATAAGGGCATTTGCTCTACGGCAATCATAACCCGCAATAGTTCTAAATTCGTCAGTTATTTTCCAGTTTATCTTACGTGTAGAATCTTTTACCAGATAAGTTTCTTCGTAGACTGATTTTTGATTAATGCTAGTGGCAGTTTTTAAATTGGTTAAAATGATATTATTCTGTTTGGCAGAGGCAAAATTACTCGCCCAGTTGTTAGAAACACTTTCATCAGCCAGTGGGTTAAAGAAAGTCTGATCGTTTTTAAAAATAAGCTCGCTTTTTAAAGTTTTAAACTGCGGATTGTTTTTTTGGTACTGCTCTAGTGCTTGTGCACTCCAAAAATTGTCAGGATATCGTTTTGCCTGGTCTTTAAGCAGCGCATATATGTTTATCTTTTTTTCAAACTCAATAGTACCTTGGGTTATAAACCTTGCGTTTTGTGCCATTGCATAATTTATAGTGCAAATAAGCATCAATATGGCGTATTTTAATTTCATTTATATGTTTTTAATAAATCTTATTTTATAATATTTTCAAGAATAATGAGGTGTGGCATTAATGATTATAAATTATTTTTGAGGTGTACCTCCACCCATTTTATTAAAATCCCACACCAAAGAAAACATAAAATAACGGCTGATATTGTTGTAATTGGTTTGGGTAATGATGTTGGAATATGCATATCTTCTAAAACCTCGGTTTTGATTAAATAAGTCATTACCTTGTATGGTGAACTTCAGATCTTCCTTTTTGAAAAAGGATTTTGTAATCGAAGCATTGATTATGATCTGTTCAAAACTGGTGTCAAATGCCTGTGATTTTGGCGTATAAGTATACTCACCATCAGCGCGAAATTTAATTTTCTTTGGCAAAGTAAAGCTCATTCCTCCATAACCCTGCCATCCCCATCCTTTATTAGGACGGTCTTTCTGTAAAGAAGCTATCTGCGCATTATAACTCGGCCCGAAATTAATATAGAGCTCACTTTTGTCTTTATATCTATTAATATCCAACGAAGGGCTAAAGCGGGTGGTTGTTACCTGGTTTAATTCAACCTCGTTACTGAGCTGACTTTTAACATAGCTATAACTTGTATTGCCACCAGCATTTAAATTTAGACCGATACTGGAGTCGAATAAAAATTTCAGCTTTCTACCAATACTACTATATATATTATAATTAATAGGTGTTTTGTCTGATAAATTAACTGATTGGACAATTGTTTTACCTGAAGCATCTGTTTGAGTATTACTTACAATAGCTTTGTTTACTAAACCGAAGCTAGCCCCTACATATATCGATTGTTGGCTTAAAACTTTGTAAGAATTATAGTTTACATTGAAACGGCTATCAAATGATGGAGCCAAATCTGGATTACCCAAAGGTTGATATAATGGATTATCGTTTACTTTTACGGGTTGTAGTTGATTTACAGAAGGTTGAGTAGTATTTCCGTTATAACTGATACGGAAAGATTTTTGCGCAGAAAACTTATATTGATAGCTGGCTTGAGGTAGCCAGTTTACAAAGCTTCTTTTGTAACTTTGGCCCGAAAGCTGTTCTAACTGATCGAAATTTACGGCGCTCACTTTACTTCCAAAACTGATTGTTGTTTTCGGTTTTTTGTAATTAAAAATTGCTCCTCCCTGATTAATGTATTGAGTAGCTTTAAAATCGTTGCTAAATTCTGCATCTAATACATCGTAATTTCCTGGGCTTGATTGATTGAACGATTTACGGTTAGAACGGCTATCGTTAATCCCAAATCCATAATTTAAAACTAATGCAACTGATTTACTCAGAGGTTCATTATAGGTTAGGTTAGTGTTAAGAATAGAATTGCGTGTATTATTTGTTTTAAACTGATCTGTTACCTCACCTCCATTTTTTACACCAGATTCATCGAAATACTTCACATCTGAATATAAATAACCAGTACTATTTATTTGATTTAGTTTTTGACTAATGTTAACAGAGTAGTTACGGCCTAATTTTTTGAGTTTTTTGGTGTAAAAAGCAGAAATATTAAAGATTTGCTCTTTACCATCATTGCTGTTCGACTGATCATTGCTGTTTAACATAGAGTTGTTTCCTCTAAAGCCTTTACTGTTAGAGGTTGATGTATTATCGCTATTTTTAAGTGTTCCATCAATTGAAACCTTAAGATTGCTTGTCGTATCTAATTTAACGGTATAAGTAGCGTCTAGTTTTTGTCTAAACACATTTCTGTCCGAATTTTCGTCGGTATTGGTATTGATAATCCCATCAGGTAAATTATTTTGGCTGATGGTATTCTTCGTTGTTTTAATACCCAAAGCACCCAACTTATAATTGGTATTAATGCTTTCCTTATCGCTGTTCCATTTGTTATCATAATGAGCTCCACCTGTCAATGCTCGTGGTATGCCTTCGCCATAATAACTACCGCTTTCAAGCTCGTCTTCTCCACCATAACTAAACCACATGCTTCCATCATCACCCATCTGCATATTATCACTTCCAGCCCCCAGTTTATTATTATCTTGCCAACTTAATCCTGTTGTACCATTGTTGCCAGCAGTGCCATAAACAGAGAACTTTTGTTTGCCTTTAAAACGGTTAAACAATACCTGTCCCTTGTAAAAATCATCAGTGCCGTAACCCGCATCAACTTTACCGAAAAACCCGGTTTTTTTATCTTCTTTTAACTTAATATTAATGGTCTGTGTTTTCTGCCCATCATCAACTCCGGTAAATGCTGCCTGATCACTAGATTTTTCATAAAGCTGTACTTTATCAACCATATCTGCTCTCAAATTTTTAGTTACCAATGTTGGGTCGTCTCCAAAAAATTCTTCACCGTCTACTAATACTTTCGGAACAGTTTTACCCTGGGCTGTGATTTTCCCGTCTTTATCCACTTGTATACCAGGTAGTTTTTTTAACAAATCTTCTACTTTGTCATTTGGCTGTATACTATAACTTGAAGCATTGAATTCAGTAGTATCACCCTTAATTTTAATAGCAGCTCTTTCTCCTTTAATAATTACATCGGCAAGAATTTTGGCCATCCCGGTAAGATTAATCTTTCCATAATCTTTAACCTGTGTGGTAGAATCGAGCGTAAAATGATCTACAAAATCTGCATACTTAGGATAAGAAACCAATAAGATAAACTTCCCGTTTTTAATTCCGCTAAGCTCGAATGAGCCATTTTCTGCTGCCCGTGTAAATTTTACCAGTGTAGAATCTTTTGCATTTAAAACAGCAATAGAGGTTCCTGACAAAAGCGTTGTTGAGGCCGTATCAATCGTTCGGCCTTTAATGGTATGGAGGCTTTGTGCTTTCGAATAAGTGGAGATAAAAACAAAAAGGCATAACGAGAGTAATAGGCGTTTCATAGATCAGATTTGGTTTTGTTTGCCGAATATAAAACTAATAGGTTAGTTGTATATAACGGTTTAACCTTTTTTAACATTATTGCTTCATAATTAATACATTTTAACCTTTCAGGGTTTACAATCAATCGTTTTTCGTATAGCTTAATTCGGCGTTCGTCTATAAATACAAGCGCATGGTATAATAGCCGGTAACTCACTGAAACGTTTTTGATAAACCGCAGTCTTAATTACAAAACCGCCTAATAATTAGGGATTTAAAACAAAATATTTATCACAACATAAAAATATTAAAGTCATGAAAACTTCTATTAAAAATTTATTCGCAGCTGCATTAGTAATGGTTACTTTAGGTAGCGCAACAGTAGTAGCAAACGCTACAGAAAACAACGCAAATTATACTGCGATAACCCAGGTTAAAAATATCGGTAAAATTGTAGTAACCGGAAACGTTAAATTGATCCTTGTTCAGGATGCCAAAGAAAGTGTTGAAGTTTACGATCAATATTATGCCAAAAATGCCTTGGTCCAACAGCAAGGAGGAGAGCTTAGAATCAGCTCTTTTGATAAAAATACCTTAACTGTAATTGCACACGTAAATAATTTAACTGCTATCGAGGCTTCAAATACTGCAAGTGTAAGTACTGCCGGAAATTTCAACCTGTTAAACCTAAGTATTGTTTTAAATGATGATGCATCGGCAGATATTAAATCCAATACCGTTAATTTATCAACAAATGTAAAAGATGATGCATCTTTAAAATTAGAAGGTACTACCGACTTCCATCAGGCCGTAATGGGTGTAGCATCTAAAATAAATATGGCCGGTTTTACCGCTCAGGAAAGCAGTATCAGACTAACAAGAAAATCACTTTTTGCAAACAACAGCAAATCTCGTTACGACGACATACAGGTATCTTTATTAGAAAAATTATTCTAACTCCATCATATATTTTACCACAAAAGCGCTGAATTTAAGTTCAGCGCTTTTTTTATTTTAAAAGATGGTCCTCGTTTGTAACGAGGATCCACGAGGTCTGCATTTGTAATGCAGGTAAGAAATCTGATTGCGATAAAATCGCTTTTCTCCTGCATCCTCGTTACAAACGAGGACGATTTTACAAATCAAATTTTATCCCCTGAGCTAAAGGCAGCGTGTTCGAATAATTGATGGTATTGGTTTGTCTGCGCATATAAGCTCTCCAGGCATCAGATCCGCTTTCCCTGCCCCCACCTGTTTCTTTTTCTCCGCCAAAAGCACCACCAATTTCAGCGCCTGAAGTACCGATATTTACATTGGCGATACCACAGTCAGAGCCATTAGCCGATAAGAACTGCTCTGCCTCTCGTAAATTCAAAGTCATAATGGCTGATGATAATCCTTGCGGAACGGCATTTTGCAAGGCAATGGCCTCATCTAATGTTTTGTATTTAATCAGATATAAAATCGGCGCAAATGTTTCGTGCTGAACAATCTTAAAATCATTCCTAACCTCCGCAATGCATGGCTTTACATAACATCCGCTTGTATAGGCATCGCCGGCTAAAACGCCGCCCTCTACCACAAAATTGCCGCCCTCTTCCTTACATTTTGCAATCGAATCTAAGTATGCAGCAACTGCATCAGTATCAATCAGTGGTCCCACGTGGTTATTTTGATCTAAGGGATCGCCAATACGCAACTGTCCGTAAGCTTTAACCAGTTTAGCGGTGAAAGCATCATATACACTTTCGTGGATAATTAGTCTCCTGGTAGAAGTGCAACGCTGGCCTGCGGTACCCACAGCACCAAATACAGCACCAATTAAACTCATGTCTAAATCAGCATGTTCTGAAATGATAATGGCATTATTGCCACCAAGTTCCAGCAAGCTTTTTCCTAACCTCGCGCCAACTGCAGCGCCAACCGCTTTGCCCATACGCGTCGATCCTGTAGCAGAAATTAAAGGGATACGTCCATCATTTGTCATGAGTTCGCCAACTTCCCTATCGCCTAAAACCAGGTTACAAATCCCTTCGGCTATATCATTATCTTTAAAGACCTTTGCAATAATATGTTGACAGGCAATGGCTGTTAAAGGTGTTTTTTCTGATGGTTTCCAGATGCAAACATTACCACAAACCAATGCTAGGGCGGTATTCCAGCTCCAAACTGCCACAGGGAAATTAAATGCAGAAATAATTCCTACAATGCCCAACGGATGCCATTGTTCGTACATGCGGTGGCTCGGGCGTTCGCTGTGCATGGTTAAACCGTAAAGCTGCCTGGATAAACCTACTGCAAAATCGCAGATATCGATCATTTCCTGCACTTCACCAAATCCTTCCTGCAAACTTTTTCCCATTTCGTAAGAAACCAAAGTACCCAAGGCATCCTTGTGCTCACGTAAAGCATCGCCAAACTGGCGCACAATTTCCCCTCTTTTTGGAGCCGGAACCGTACGCCAAACTGTAAATGCTTCCTGCGCTTTAAGCACAACCGTATCATAATCAGCAGCACTTGCAACCTTGGCCGAGGCAATCAGTTTGCCATCAACAGGAGAAAAACTTTCTAACGTATTTGCATTAAGTTCACCACCCCAATTGCTGCCCGTACTATAAGCGGCATTGCTTGTATTGATGCCCAGTTTATTTAAAATGGATTGAATATCTGTACTCATATATCTAACGATTTACACAAAAAAACAAAAAATTAACAGAATGGAGGTCAAATTCTGGTCTTTAAATTATTTCCATAATCAATATCTTCTTTAAAGCATAACCAGGTATAAAATAAGGCTATAAATTTGTGTTTTTGCTTTGCAATATAAATAGCGTAGTTTTCCAAAAGAATAGTGATATCAAATTAGACTTCGGTTGTTATAAAATAGAAAGATGAAAATAAAATTATTGCTCGTTGCTTTTTTAGGGTTCAGTGTTACCCTTTCGGCACAAACAAAAAAGGCTGGTAACTCGCTCTTATGGGAAATTTCAGGCAACGGATTAAAAAAACCGTCTTATTTATTTGGAACACACCATCTAGTACCTGCAAAATTTGCGGATACCATGAAGGTTTTGCAAGAGAAATTGAAATCGGCCGATGCGGTAGTAGGCGAGATTGTAATGGACAGCACCATACAAAAGAAGATGGCGCCATTTTTAATGATGAAGAACAATACACTCGATAGTTTATTAACTAAAGAAGAATTTACAGAGGTAGAAGATTATTTCAAAACCAGGCAACCTGGGTTTGAATTAAAGGAACTCAATAACTTTAAACCAGCAATGGTATCGCTAATGATCATGCTTTTTGATAATCCGGATATGTTAAAAGATGTAGGCGAAGGAATAGATAATAGTTTCCAGGCGTACGCCAAAAAAAATGCTAAATCTTTATATGGATTAGAAACTGCTGAATATCAGGGGGCACTTTTATTTGATGGCGATTTGCAGAAGCAAAAAAAAGCGCTCTTAAAATCGATCAGGGAAATAGCTAAAAGCAAACAAAAAATGCAGGAATTGAAAACTTATTATCTTACACAGGACATAGATAGATTAACCGATTTCTTTAAAATACAAGATGAAGAGACTAAAGAGTTTATGACAGAGCTCTTAAAAAGCCGGAATAAAAGATGGTTAGATCAGCTGCCGGCCCTAATGCAGAAGCAATCGTTATTTATCGCTGTTGGGGCGGGTCATTTAGTGGGTGCTGAAGGTTTAATAAAAGGGTTACAGCTTAAAGGTTACATTTTAAAGCCCGTAGCGACTAATTAATATTTCAATGTGTTTGTAAACAAAAGAAAGGGAGCTACATTTGCGTTTTTACTTTAGCAAAAACATCAGTGTTTAAAGTAAAACTAATTTGTAAAAACATAAAAATGAATAAGAAAATTATTGCCTGTGGTGTAATGCTGGCTTCTGCTTTTATGGCTAATCCACTTTTTGCACAGGAACAGCCCGTAGAAAAATCGAACAACTTAAATGTTTACCGTGTAACAGCAACTAAAGTTAACGATCTGGTGCATACCAAACTCGATGTATTTTTTGATTATGCAAAGCGATACCTATACGGTAAAGAATGGGTTACTTTAAAACCTCATTTTTATCCTACCGATTCTTTAACCCTCGATGCGCAGGGAATGGATATTAAAACCATTGCATTGGTTGGCGCAAAAGGGAATACCCCGCTTAAATATGTTTATAAAGATAATAAGCTTTACATCACCCTAAATAAAAAGTACACCAATGCCGAAAGGTACACGGTGTATATTGCTTACACCGCTAAACCCGATGAATTGAAAGTAAAGGGAAGTGCAGCCATAACCGATGCTAAAGGTTTATATTTTATCAACCCGGATGGTACCGATAAAAATAAACCAACACAGATCTGGACCCAGGGCGAAACGGAATCATCTTCGGCATGGTTTCCAACTATCGATAAACCTGATCAGAAAACTACTGAAGAGATTTCGATGACGGTAAAATCGAAATATACTACACTTTCTAACGGAAAACTGGTGAGCCAGAAAGCCAACGCAGATGGAACAAGAACCGATACCTGGAAGATGGATCTGCCACATTCGCCATATTTATTTATGATGGCAGTGGGCGAATTCAAAATCACAAAAGATACCTATAAAGGTAAAGAAGTAAGTTATTACCTCGAGCCAAAATTTGCACCTTATGCCAAGCAGATTTTTGGTAAAACCCCTGATATGATCCAGTTTTACAGCAACCTGTTAGGAGTAGATTATCCATGGAATAAATATGCACAAGTGGTAGCCAGAGATTACGTTTCGGGCGCAATGGAAAATACTACAGCTACTTTACATGGCGAGCAGGTACAAAAAACAGATCGTGAGTTATTGGATGAAAATGAAGAAGGAACCATTGCACATGAACTTTTTCACCAATGGTTTGGCGATTATGTAACCGCAGAGTCGTGGTCTAACTTAACCATGAACGAATCTTTTGCCACCTTTGGTGAAGTGATCTGGCATGGACATGATGAAGGGCAGGATGCGGAAGATAAATCGCGTTACGAAAAACTGCAGTCCTATTTAGGATCGACCAAAAAAGGCGAAAGTCCGGTATTGGCACGTTTTTATTACAACGATAAGGAAGACATGTTCGATAATGTAAGTTATGCCAAAGGATCGATCATTTTGTATGCGCTTAAAAACCAGATGGGTGATGCGGCCTTCTACAAATCGCTTAACCGCTACCTCACTACCAATGCCTTTAAAAATGGCGAAACACATCAATTACGTTTGGCTATGGAAGAGGTTACCGGAAAAGACTGGAGCCCTTATTTTAATCAGTGGTATTACAATGGTGGCCATCCGGTTTTAAGTATCGATTATGGTTACGAAAACGGTAAGGCAACAATTAAGGTTAAACAAACACAGGATTCGAGCGTACAGATCTTTACGCTGCCGATCAAAATTGACATTTATGCTGGAGGTAAAAAAATCAGAAAAGAAATCCTGATCAATAGCCGGGAGCAGAACTTTAGTTTCGAGGTAAGTGCTAAACCCGATTTAATCGATTTTGATGTAGATAAAATTTTAGTTGGCGAAACCAACGATAATAAGACCGCAGAAAACTATTATTTCCAATACAAAAATGCGCCTAGTTATGCCAATAGAATTGAAGCGCTGCAATTTATTATGCAGAGCAAAGCCAAAAGCGGTCAGCTGGTGCTGCTAGAGGGTTTAAAGGATAAATCTGCAGATTTACGCGCTTTAAGCATTGATGGCATTAACCTGGATGATGCTCAGATTAAAGCTGCAGCTTTGCCGGTTTTACTTCAGATTGCTAAAACAGATAAAAACACCGAAGCAAGGTCAGCTGCAATTGTGAAATTAGCTGAAACTGGCGATCAGGCGTATAAAAATTTAATGTTAGAAAGCTTAAAAGATAGGTCGTATAGGGTAATTGCGGCCGGTGTTGATGGTTTGGCCAAACTGGCTCCACAAGAAAGTGTCGCAGTTTTAGCATCACTAGATGAAGATACGAAATCACATATAGCACCATCTATTGCAACGTTATATATCAGCGAACCAAAAGACGAATATCAGGCATTTTATGATAACATTATGCTTACAGGTGATAGAAATAGAGTTTTTGCAGTAGTTGGCCAATATTTTCAGTACCTGAGAGGCAACAATAATCCTGTAGTTACCGAAAAAGGTATTATGAACATTGCTGGCGCCATTGAAAGATTAAAATTACAAACCTATTTAAACAAACAACTTGCGGGGGCTTATGCTGCAGCTGCGCAGGCTAAAACACAACAAGCTGCCGCAGTAAGCGGAGAGGCTAAAACAAAGCTGAGCAAACAGGCCGACTTATTTAAAAAAGGCGCAGCAGATCTGGAAAAAGAATAAGAATATCAAACAGTCGTCATTGCGAGAAGGCTTTTTCAGCCGACGAAGCAATCTTACAACGATCGCTATTAGCGCGCGCTTTAAGATTGCTTCGTTCCTCAACAATAATAAATTTACTGAAAAACCATGATCCAAATGGTATGGTTAGATAATAGCAACCCCAAATAATAGCAGGAACAGTTGTATCTAAACGGGATCCGATAGCTATCGGATGCAGTGGCAGCTCCCGATTTTCCTTCAAAATCGGGACTATAACGAAAAGCCCGACTAACAATAATCTAGCTACAGGTTTTGCTTTCCAAAAACCAAGAATAACTTATCTATAAAAATCACTCGTTACATTTATCCTTTCTCCTGGTATCGATAATATAAACAATTTGCCAGCCCTTATCTCCTCTTACCAACTGAAAGGAATTAACCCCACAATGGCTAAATTTTTCGCCCAGATAAAATTTATAGTCTGTCCAAACAGAAGCCAAAGGACCGTCGATTAATATTTTGGTAAACACAATACGCTCATCGTATTTTTCCTGGTGTGGAGTGCCGATAAATTTGATAAAGTCGTTAACAGATTCTGTACGTATACCCGCTTTACCTTCATTGTTCATAATGGTTTGCATAATCGCTGCTGGTGCAAAGGCAGTTCTGGTTAAAGTGCTGTCGCCACCTTTCATGCCCGTAAAAAGGTTGTTTATGGTTTTTTTGATAGCACTTTCCTCATCGCTTTGCGCGAAGCCACTTGTAGTAAAACACAATAAAAACAAGGCAAAAATGACTAATCCTTTCATGACTTCTTAATTACGTATATACCATAAATTTATAGTATTTTTGTCAAAGAAGGGAAAAGGAACCGCGATGTTGCAAAAAATCTATAGATTATCCACACATCTTAATCACAGTTAATACGCTTTATAGTCAGCTGTTTACGCTGTTTTAGCCGATTGATGTTAATAATTATTTTAAAAACGGATAATTAAAACTTGTAAACTTATAATGTGTTTTTCTGCTAATTGGCACGGTTCTTTAATAGTATAATATATGGAAGAAGAATTCTTTTTTGAATCCAACGAAGATGCACAACGCTCGGTAGAACGTTACGAAGAAATGCTCCGCAACCAGGATCAGTATTTCTTCGATGCAGGCGCATTCGAATACATTGTAGATTTCTACATTGAGAAAAATGATCCGGTCAAAGCTTTGCAGGTTGTTGATTTTGCAATCAGTCAACACCCTTATGCAACAGTGTTTTTAATCAAACAAGCACATCTTTACATTTTAACCAACAACCACGAAAAGGCTTTTATTGCTTTGCAAAAAGCTGAGCTTTTAGAACCGTCAGAACCAGATATTTATTTGCTTCGCGGTAATATTTTTCAAAATACCGAACGTTTTGATGAGGCTTTGGAAAATTATGAAAAAGCTTTGGGACTGGCTGAAAGTACCGATGAGATTTTATTACAGATGGCTTATGTTTACCAGAGCATGAGCGATTATGAAAGCGCCATTACCTATATTAAGCTCAGTTTAGAGCAGAATATGGAGAACCAGGATGGTTTATATGAGCTGGCTTTCTGTTACGATGTGTTGGATAAACAAGAAGAAAGTATCAAGTTTTATCAGCAATACATCGATACAGATCCGTATTCTTATGCGGCTTGGTACAATTTGGGCAATAGTTTCCATAAGCTGAATCTTTTTGAAAAAGCAATCGATGCTTATGATTATGCGATCCTGATCAAAGAAGATTTTAGTTCTGCGTATTTCAATAAAGGTAATGCGCTGGTTCAGCTCGATAAATACGATGAGGCGATTGATGTTTATAAACAGACTTTCGAATACGAACAGCCTAATGCCGATACCTATTGTGCCATTGGCGAATGTTACGAGAAACTGGAGAAAATGGACGAAGCTCGTTCTTACTACAAAAAATCGGTAAAAATGGATCCCAAAATGGCAGATGCCTGGTTTGGGATCGGTGTTACACTAAATTTTGAAGAACGTTATTTCGAATCGCTTCACTTTTACAAAAAAGCAATCGATTTAGAGGCCGAAAACCCTGATTTCTGGTTTGCTATGGCTGATGCTTATTATAAATTAGGCCAGATTGATGAATCGATCGAAGCTTATGAAAAAGTATTGGAGTTTAACCCTGTGGATATTGAAGCCTGGTTAGATTTTAGTACCGTGCTTTACGAGCAGGGAAAATTGCTGGAAGCATCGGAAACAATGGCAGAGGCGATCAAGAATAATCCGGAAGCAGCAGAATTGTATTATCGAATGGTAGCCTATCTTTTTGCCCAGGGGAATTATAGCGATGCACTGGGATATTTGGAAACGGCTTTAACAACAGACCCCGATAAACACTATATTTTATTTGAATATTTGCCACAATTGCAGGATAATAGTGCCATTTTGAACGTTATAAACAGATATATTAGGTAACGACCTTGTGAGAAAAATTTAACAAATAAATCTCAAAATTTTTTTCACTTTTGTACGCATATGAATTATCCATTATTAAACGTTCCCGAACGTCCAGCTAAACCACGCCAAAAAGGCTTAACAATGGTTATGGATAAGGGATTGAGCCTACGCCAGGTTGAAGATTTTATTGAAGTTGCCGGCGTACATACAGATATCGTAAAATTAGGTTGGGCAACATCACACGTAACGCCAAACCTTAAAGAAAAATTAGCTTTATATAAAAGTGCTGGCATTCCTACCTATTTCGGAGGAACGTTATTTGAAGCCTTTATCATTCGTAACCAGTTTTCAGATTACCAACGTGTTTTAGACCAGTATGGAATGGAGTATGCAGAAGTTTCTGATGGTTCCATCGAAATTGAACACGATAAAAAATGTGAGTTTATCCGCGAACTTTCTAAACAGGTAACCGTAATTTCGGAGGTTGGAAGTAAAGATGCCGCTAAAATATTTGCCCCATATAAGTGGATTAAATTAATGCAGGCCGAAATTGAGGCAGGATCATGTAAAGTAATTGCCGAGGCCCGCGAAGGTGGTAATGTAGGTATTTACCGTGGAAGCGGTGAAGTTCGTGAAGGATTGGTTGATGAAATTTTAACCCAGATTCCCGAAGAAACCATTATTTGGGAAGCACCTCAAAAAGAACAGCAAGTTTGGTTTATTAAATTAATCGGTAGCAATGTAAACCTTGGTAATATTGCCCCGGCAGAAGTAATTCCTTTAGAAACCATTCGTTTAGGTTTACGGGGAGATACTTTTGATTATTTCCTGAATCAAGTAAAATAATACAAAATTCGTCATTGCGAGGCACGGAAGAATCTGTAGGTAGTTTATTTCTATCGCATTAAGATTGCTTCGTGCCTCGCAATGACGTAAATACAGTTATGAAAACATACGGCTTAATCGGTTACCCACTTTCTCATTCTTTCTCGAAAAAATATTTCACAGAAAAATTTCAAAATGAGGGCATAGTCGATCATCAATACGAGCTTTTCCCTATTGCCGATATTAAATCACTGCCCGATCTGCTGACTGAAAATCCATCACTTTGTGGGCTTAATGTTACGATTCCGCATAAAGTTAACGTGCTTTGCTATTTAAACGAGGTAGATGAAGCTGCAGAAAAAATTGGGGCCGTAAATTGTATTTCGATCAAAAGTTTTGAAGATAAAAATTACTTAAAAGGCTACAATACCGATGCATATGGCTTTGAAGAATCGCTAAAGCCATTATTGGGACCTCAACACACAAAGGCGCTTGTTTTTGGCGATGGCGGGGCGGCGAAAGCGGTAAAGTACGTTTTGGAAAAATTAAATATCCAATATCAGGTTGTGGTACGAACGGCTGTTCAGGGTGCTATTCTATATTCGGAAGTTACGCCAGAGATTTTAGCTTCGCACCAGTTATTGATCAATACCACGCCCTTGGGGATGTCGCCAAATGTAGATACCTTTCCCGAAATTGATTACAGTTTAGTTGGGCCAGGGTATTTAGCTTACGATTTAGTGTATAATCCGCTAGAGACCGTGTTTTTGGCTAAAGCTGCCGAGCGCGGTGCAGCAATTAAAAACGGTTTGGAGATGCTGTACAAACAAGCAGAAAAAGCTTGGGCAATCTGGAATAAATAATTTAACTTATCGTCAAAGCAAGGAGGAACGACGACGCAATCTTTGATAAAATGTTATGAAACTAAAACAACTGATCTGCCTTCCCTTTGTACTGCTTTTGTTTATAACAGCTTGCCAGAACCACGATTATAGTCCAAAGCCAAAAGCTTATTACAGGATCGTATTCCCTAAAAAAGATTATACTGCATTTACCAAGCCTGTCCCCTTTACTTTCAAATATCCAACTTATGCGGCGGTCGAACAAGATCAAAGCCGCGATGCCCAAAAGAACTGGTACAATTTGCACTTTAAACAGTTTAATGGCTTTTTGCATTTAACGTATTACGATGTTTCGGGTAAAGGCGAATATGATGAAATGGTAGAAGATGCCCGAAAACTGGCGTTTAAACATACGATTAAAGCCAGTGCAATTGATCAAAAGCTCATCAATTACCCCGATCATAAAGTTTACGGCATTTATTACGCCATTGAAGGGAATACCGCATCATCAGTCCAGTTTTTTTTAACCGATAGTGCTAAACATTATTTTAGAGGGGCTTTATATTTTAATGAACGCCCACAATACGACTCTATTGAACCCGTTGTTAAATTTATTAAAAAGGATATCGATACCTTGATTTCTACCTTTAGGTGGAAAAATTAATTTATTATTTTGTCATCCTGCTTTTGGAAACAGGATTTTTTCTGAAATTTTATGATTACAATAAAAACCTTCACATTTAACGCCTACAGCGAAAATACCTATGTGCTTTATGATGAAACCAAAGAATGTGCCATTATCGATCCGGGCATGTACGAAGGTTTTGAGCAAAATGAATTGGTAGCTTTCATTAAAAATGAAGGGTTAAAGCCGGTCTTATTGCTCAATACACATTGTCATTTGGATCATGTCTTCGGCAATAAATTTGTGTTCGAAACCTATGGCTTAAAACCACAGTTTCATGCAGGCGAATTGCCAATTTTAAATGCAGTTCCTGGTTATGCACCATCAATGGGTTTTACCCGTTATGATGTATCTCCGCTGCCCGATACCTTTTTGCCCGAAACAGGAACAATTTCTTTTGGTAACAGTACACTGACCTTAATTTTTGCTCCGGGGCATTCGCCGGCGCACTTGTGTTTTTACAGCGCGGCCGATCATATTTTAATAGGTGGTGATGTGCTTTTTTATGGAAGTATTGGCCGTACCGATCTGCCTGGAGGTAATCATCAGCAATTAATCCAAAACATTTCCGATAAACTTTTTGTCTTACCTGATGAAACCAAAGTTTATCCTGGCCATGGACCAGCCACGAGCATTGGTTTTGAAAAACAACATAACCCATTTTTTTAGCAGGATTAAAGGTTCATAATTGTTAAAGGGTTTACAACCTTAAGCCTTTTACCTTTAAACCCCCAACCTTTTATTTATCTTTGCCGCTGTGAATACATCGTTTTATATTGCCAAAAGGTATCTTTTTGCCAAAAAATCTACCAATGCCATTAACCTGATATCGGGCATATCGATGGTAGGCGTAATGGTTGGTAGTGCTGCATTGATTATTATTCTTTCGGTATTTAACGGTTTAGAAACAGTGGTGTTGAATATGTTCGATACCATTACACCACAAATTGCCATTACACCAGCTAAGGGGAAAACTTTTGATCCGAATACAAGCTATTTTAATCAGCTCAGAAAAGATAAAGATGTTGCCGCTTTTACCGAAGTGCTGCAGGAAAATGCTTTATTAAAATACAACAACAAACAAGCTGTTGGAATGGTTAAAGGTGTAAGTTTAGATTATTTAAAAAACACCAGATTAGATAGCACTATAAAAGAGGGCCATTTTATACTCCACAACAGAAGCGGCGATAATGCGGTAATTGGTTCTGCCTTACAAAGTTATTTAGCCGTAAATACTGTCGATCCATTTACTGAATTGGAAATCTACTCGCCAAAGAAAGATATCGCGGCAAATAGCTTAAACCCTGCCGACGATTTTGTGGTAAAGAACATTCGGGTAAGTGGTGTTTTTGAAGTACAACAAGATTTCGATAATGGCATTATTGTGCCATTGAATTTTGCCCGCGAACTTTTAGGCGAAGAGAAAAATGTGTCTGCTATAGAGATCAATCTCCAGCCTGGTGTTGATGTAGACGATTTTCAAAAAGAGGTAATCGAAAAAGCTGGTAAAGATTATGAAGTCAGAAATCAGGCCGAGCAAAATAAATCACTCTACCACATTTTAAATACCGAAAAATGGGCGGTATATATTATTCTTACTTTTATCCTGATTATTGCTATATTTAATATCATAGGGTCGTTAACCATGTTAGTAATCGATAAAGTGAAGGATGTAGCCATTCTGAGCAGTTTAGGCGCAGGAAAGAAATTAATCAAACGCATATTTTTATTTGAAGGAATGATGATCACGATGTCTGGCTGTGTGCTGGGCTTAATTATCGGCCTCATATTTTATTATTTTCAGCACACTTATGGTTTTATCAAAATGGGTGATGAAGTAAATAAAACGCTGGTAAGTTCCTATCCCATCGGATTAAAATGGAAGGATTTTGTTTTAGTTTTTGTTACAGTAGGCATCTTCTCATTTTTGGCATCTGCTTTGTCATCCAATTTAAGTGTTAAAAAGATAGATCAAATTAATCAAACTATATAAAATGAAGTTATTTAAACAAGCAATTGTATATGTTGTGCTCCTTGGCGTAGCCGCTACAGCTTGTAGAAACGATAAAGCCGAGGGAGAAAAAAGTAATCTGAAAACGGTTAAAGGTTTGTATAGTTTTGGCCCTGAAATGAAGTCTTTTACCTTATGTGAAGATGGTCGTGAGTATTGGGTTAAAGACAGTGTAAAAAACTTAGAGCTCTCTTACAGTAACCTGGGGTTCGAAAAACCATACGAGCTAGTATATGTAGAATTAGAAGGTTATTTCGCGAAGTCTGATACTGCTACGGTTTCTCCTGATTTCGATTCTACCCTGGTGGTGATGAAAGTGCTTAAAATCAGTAAAGAAATCCCTGACGGGCCTTGTTCACAGTAATTCGTCAAAACCTACAGGAGTCGTCATGCTGTCCCGAATCTTCGTGATCAAACGCCTTGGTTCGTGGAGACACGAACCAAACCAATGGTAAAAGGAAAATATCGTGTAACGATTGTTAGCCTTACGATTTAATATTTTTTTCTTGGAGCGCAATAGTCGTGCTTATCGGTTGTTGTAGTCCTGCTTTCCGTTACAAGTCCTCGCTACGCTCCGGGCTTTACACTTCAATCAGGGCTATTTAGGGCGTTTTTCTACAGCTATTAATGGTTTGGGTTTCATCACGTAATTAGCTACGCCCTGCAGCCACAAATAGTAGTACTTTTTAAGCCTCCTAAACCCGGATCGGAGTGGTTCTGATCCTTCATTTGAAAAAACGCGGAGCAGGGCTGTGATGACCTAATGCCGCTGTATCTGCTTTCCAAAAAATAGCGACTTTATAATTTGCTTAGATAAGCTTTTTTGGAAAAATTTAATTCCCTGTTGTAAATGATTAATTCGTATAAAAACAAAAAAGCTTTCCTGTTTCCAGAAAAGCTTTAGAAATTATAATAGAAAGATATCTTCTACCAGTATATACTGTAAAGGGCTACCAATAAACCGATAATAATTAACGAACCAACAGCAAAGCCTGTTGTGGTTTTGAACATTTTCGAATCGATTTCCAGTCCTTTTGGATTAACACCGTTTTTGTTTTCGAACAAGCTGATAATTACCATACCGATAATACAGAATACGAACACAATACCCATTCTATCTAAGAAAGGGATTTCGTAAATACCAGCATTTTTAACCGAGAAGCCCACTCCCGATAACCAGGAAAGATCGGTCCATGTTGGAAGAACCTTTAGCAATAACGATAATCCGAAACCACCAATTGTTGCAAAAAGTGCTGCATTTGAGGTTGCTCTTTTCCAGAAGAAGCCCAGAATGAACATGGCAAATATACCCGGAGAAACAAAGCCTGTATACTCTTGGATATATTGGAATCCGCCTTTTTTATCAATACCTAAGTGTGGTGCAATAACAACGCCCAACACCATGGCTACAACTACAGCAATTTTACCTGTAAAAACGAGGTTCTTTTCAGAAGCATCGGTTTTTAATACTTTTTTGTAAATATCAAGCGTGAAAATGGTTGCAATACTGTTTGCTTTACCAGCTAATGAGGCTACAACCGCTGCAGTTAATGCTGCAAACGATAAACCTTTTAATCCGGCAGGTAATAAGTTTAACAGTACCGGGTAAGCACGGTCTGGATTAACTGATCCATCCTGCAGCATTTCCGATTGGAAAGCCCCGTCTTTATACAGTACATAAGCTGCAATACCTGGTAGTACCACAATAATTGGCATTAACAACTTTAAGAAAGCTGCAAACAAAATACCCCCACGGGCAGTTTTTAAATCTGCACCTAAAGCACGTTGCGTGATGTATTGATTACAGCCCCAATAGTTAAGGTTTACAATCCACATACCGCCTACCAATACGCTTAATCCCGGTAAATCAATATAATTCTCATTATCAGGTTTTAAGATCATGTGGAAATGCTCTGATGCTTTTGAAGTCATCAGGCTATAACCTTCAAAAATACCTGAGGTTCCGTAATGGGTAGAAACCAGGTTTAATGCCAGGTATGTTGTGGCCAAACCACCAAGAATTAAGAAAAATACCTGAATAACATCGGTATAGCCAATTACTTTCATTCCGCCCAGTGTAATTACGATGGCAAAAGCTGCAATGGCATACATACAGAAAGTCAAATCGAATCCAGAGATACTGCTAACAGCTAAAGCACCTAAATAAAGAATCGACGTTAAGTTTACCACTACGTACAACAATAACCAGAACACAGCCATAATCATGGCAACGGTTCCGTTGTAGCGTTGGTGTAAAAACTGCGGCATTGTGGCGATCTTGTTTTTCAGGTAAACCGGAATAAAGAAAACAGCAACAATAACCAGTGTAAGGGCAGCCATCCACTCGTAAGTTGCAATTGCCAATCCCATCTTAAAGCCCGATCCGCTCATGCCGATAAACTGTTCTGCAGAAATATTCGATGCAATTAATGATGCACCGATTGCCCACCAAGTAAGTGAACCTTCAGCTAAGAAATAATCTTTTGAGCCTGTGGATGCGGATTTTTTCTTATTGTAGATGTACAGACCGTAAGCAGCCACAATAACGAAGTACACCGCAAATACAATGTAATCCTTCGTGTCCAATAAATTGTTTTTCATTAATATAATAGTGGTTATTTGGTTTAGAAATCTAAATGTAGTAAAATCATAAATTAATCTCTGCTTTTTTTTGAATTAAAAAGTGTTAAAGTAACGTTTATTAATTTTCGCAGCTAAAAATTAACAGATATTCTACTTTCCAAACACTATTGGGATGGGTTAAATTAATGGAGATCGCCCAGTTCTCATTCATGGTCTGTGTCTCCACAGATCATTCTAATTAAATCAAATGCTAGTGGTCTGTGAGGACACAGACCACGGAGATTAAATTTTATAAAATAAATTAAATATATCTGTTAATTAAGTTTTCCAGATATTCTTGCTTTCCGCTGCGTACCTCTGGTTCGCCGTTTTCTGCAGCGTAATTTCTCAAATCTTCTAAACTTAGTTTGCCTTGTTCAAATTCGGCACCCTTTCCACTATCAAATGAAGCATAGCGGTCGGTTCTTATTTTTTTGTAATCAGATTTTTGAAGAATGGCATCTGCAGTAATTAATGCCCTTGCGAAGATATCCATGCCACCAATGTGTGCATAGAACAGGTCTTTCGGGTCGGTAGAGTTACGGCGGATTTTTGCATCGAAGTTTACACCCCCACCCTGTAAGCCACCACCTTCTAAAATGATCAACATGGTTTCCGTTAGTTCATTAATATCATTCGGGAACTGATCAGTATCCCAGCCATTTTGATAATCGCCACGGTTTGCATCGATAGAACCTAATAAGCCATTATCTACTGCAACCTGTAATTCATGCTGGAAAGTATGACCGGCCAAGGTAGCATGGTTAACTTCTAAGTTTAATTTGAAATCGGCGAGCAGATCATATTGCTGTAAAAAGCCCTTCACTGTTGCCGCATCGTAATCATATTGATGTTTAGAAGGTTCGCATGGTTTTGGTTCAATGAAGAATGTACCTTTGAAACCCTGTTTGCGTGCATAATCTTTAGCGGTATGTAAGAATTTTGCCAGGTGTTCCTGCTCACGTTTCATGTTGGTGTTCAATAAACTCATATAGCCTTCTCTTCCTCCCCATAACACATAATTTTCGCCACCAAGAGCAATGGTCGCATCTAAAGCTGCTTTAACCTGTGCAGCTCCGTGTGCCAGCACATGGAAATCGGGATTGGTAGATGCACCATTCATGTAGCGCTTATGGCTGAATAAATTGGCTGTTCCCCAAAGTAATTTTACACCGCTATCTGCTTGTTTTTGCTTGGCATAGTCAACAAGGGCCTGTAATCTGCGTTCGTTTTCGGCAATATCGTCGCTATAATCTACCACATCCACGTCATGGAAACAATAATAAGGGATCTGCATTTTAGTGATAAATTCAAAGGCTGCATCCATTTTATCTTTTGCCCTTTCTACTGCATCTTTTTTTTCATCCCAAGGGAAAATGTGCGTTGCACCTCCAAACGGATCGGCACCGTTGCCATTAAATGAATGCCAATACGCGCAGGCAAATTTAAAATGCTCGTTCATGGTTTTGCCCGCTACTACTTTGTTGGCATCGTACCATCTAAATGCTAATGGATTGTCGCTTTGCAGACCTTCAAACTTGATCTGCTCAATGCCTTTAAAAAATTCTTTTGCTCCTGTTACTACTTTTGTCATGTTTTTTTGTTTTTTGGTTGGTGGTCTGTTGGTCAATATTTCATAGTCGATCCCGTTATGGACGATCAACCATTAACCAATTGCTAATTGTTTCTCTAATATTTTTTTCCAATCCTGATAAATGGGTTCGTATGCTGCCGAATGTTGCGGGCTTAAAGTTTTAATTACTTCGTGGTTGTTAAAAGCTTCCTCTGCACTTTTAAAAATCCCGGCCCCTATACCGGCACCTAAGGCTGCGCCTACACTCCCGTCGTTTTCGTAAAGTTCTACCGGAATGCCGGTAACGTCAACAAAGGTTTGTGCAAATACATCACTTAAAAAGAGGTTGGCCCTCCCAGCGCGGATTACATTAGGTTTCATGCCGTTTTCTCTCATAATATCCAATCCATAACGGAAAGAAAAGGCAATCCCTTCTTGTACAGCCCTAAAAATATCTGATTGATTGTGGAGATTTAAGTCGATACCTAACAACTGGGCGCCAGTATATTTGTTGTTTAACATCCGCTCGGCACCATTTCCGAAAGGAAGCACTTTTAAGCCATTGCTGCCTATTGGCGCTTTTAATGCCAGGTTATTCAGTTCAGGATATGTAGACTGTGGTGCGAAATTATATTTTGCCCAACGGTACATGCTGCCGGTGCCATTGATACAAAGTAAAACGCCGGTGTGTTTTTTCTCCTCCGAATAGGTTACATGTGCAAAGGTATTCACCCTCGATTGTTTATCGTAGGTAAGATTACTGCTTACCCCGTAGATCACACCTGATGTTCCGGCCGTTGCAGCAACTTCTCCTGGCTTTAATACATTCAAAGAAAGTGCATTGTTGGGCTGATCGCCGGATTTATAGGCTACCGGGATGCTGGCTGACAGACCCAGTGACGCTGCAATATCGGCCTTTAAATAGCCGTGTTCCGAAAACAAAGGTTTCACCTGTGGAATAAGGCTGCGTGAGATGCCGTAATAATCCATCACATCTTTGGAAATCTCATGATTTTCAAAATCCCAGAAAATGCCCTCAGATAATGCAGAAATACTGGTTGTGATTTCTCCTGTTAATTTCATTGCGATAAAATCGCCTGGCAGCATTATTTTATCGATGCGGTTATAGATCTCTGGCTCATTTGCTTTTACCCAGGCTAGCTTTGAGGCTGTAAAGTTCCCCGGAGAGTTTAACAGGTGTTTTAACGATTTTTCCTCTCCAATGGCCTCAAAAGCGCTATTGCCTAGCTCAACTGCCCTGCTGTCGCACCAGATAATACTATCGCGGAGTACGTTTTGATCTTTATCTACTACAACCAGACCATGCATTTGGTAAGCAATACCAATGGCTTTAATCTCTTTAGGATCAAATAAGCCGGTTGCTTTTAATTTAAGGATTGCCTGTTGAACATTTTGCCACCATTCATTCGGCGATTGCTCTGCCCAGCCCGATTGTAAAGATTTAATTGCTGTTTCCTCTTCCGGGTATTGTGCTGTCGCAATGTTTTTTTGTGTAGCTACATCAACAACTGCAACTTTTATAGATGAGGTTCCTAAATCAATCCCTAATAAATACATGGTTTTAAATTATTTTAATATTTGGTTATGCAAACGGTTGCATAAAGATAGTGCTTAAAATATAAATCGCAAATTTTTTGTAAAATCTATTCCATTTAATGCAATCGGTTGAATTGAATGTTAACGCTGATTTAAACTACAATCGAAATATTTTAATAATTTATATTTTTGCCGTTACATTAAAATTAAGCTATGGAAGAGATAACCTGGAATGATTTCGAAAAGGTAGAATTGAGGGTAGGCACCATTTTAGAGGCCTTCGAATTTCCTGAAGCCCGACGGCCTGCCTATAAAGTTAAGGTAGACTTTGGAGAATTCGGTATTAAAATGAGCAGTGCGCAGATTACCAAAAACTATTCCTTGGACGAATTACCAGGAAAACAGATTGTAGGGGTGATCAACTTCCCTAAAAAACAGATCGGAAAATTTATGTCCGAATTTTTGGTTACCGGTTTTGCCGACGAAAACGGTGATATTGTATTGACTGCCGTACAAGGTAAAGTTCCTAACGGAAGTAAGTTAATTTAGCCGACTTCTGAAGTTTAGCGGAGACTCTTTCCCGCAGATGCAAAAAGATTAAAACGTAGATTTATATAGATATAACAACATGAAAATCTTTTTAATCTGCGAGATTAATCAGCGCCGATCTGCGGGAAATAGGCAGTACACTTACCCATTGCGGTTCTTATTGAACGCAGGCTTTTTTAATAGCCCTGATTGAAGTGGAAAGCGCGCAAACGAGGAACGAGTGCGTACTTGGAACAGAAAGCAGGACTGAAGCTGCCGATAAGCGCTGAAATTACGCTCCAAAACTTTGACTAGACTTCCGAAGTTTCCAAGAGCAAAGGGCTAGTAAAACTTCGGAAGTGTTACCCTATATTTGCCACATGAGTTTTTACAATTTTGAAAATACCGCCCCAGAGGAAGAAGACATTCATTACATGAAATTGGCCCTGGAAGAAGCAAAAAAAGCTTTGGCTGAAGATGAAATTCCAATCGGCGCAATAGTGGTTAGTAAAAACAGGATTATTGGCCGTGGCTACAATTTAACTGAGCGCTTTAATGATGTTACTGCGCATGCAGAAATGCAGGCATTTACCTCTGCAGCGCAAACCATAGGCGGGAAATATTTATGGGATTGTACCTTATATGTAACCATCGAGCCTTGTGTAATGTGTGCCGGTGCAAGTTATTGGACACAGATTAGCCGTATTGTGTATGGTGCCAGAGAAGAAAAAAGAGGCTTTATCTCCAAAAATGCCAATCTGTTGCATCCTAAAACGATATTGAAAGGTGGGGTAATGGCAGAGGAATGTGCGGCGTTAATGAAAGATTTTTTTGCGAAGAAGAGGTAGAGGAGATGAGTTAATGGCTCATGGTTTATAGTTCGTAGCCAAATGGGCTATTTTACTATTGACCATCAACCATTGATTAAAGATTAATTTTTTCATTAAAAACCACTTGGCTATCGCCCTGAACCTTACAACTTTCAACCCTTCCGACTTTACAACAACTGAGCAGAAAACGATTTGATGATAATAACATGAACAAATCTTAACGTTCTAATGTTATATTTGCTACAAGAAACATTTTTAAATCTTTAAACATAAAACATTATGGCTTTTGAATTACCTGCGTTACATTACGCAACCGATGCATTAGAACCGCATATTGATAAAACTACCATGGAAATCCACCATGATAAACACCATCAGGCTTACGTTACCAACCTAAACAAAGCTTTAGAAGGTAAGCCAGAAGCGACTTCTAGTATCGAAGAAATTGTAAAACACATTTCAAAATTCCCAGCTGCTGTGAGAAACAACGGTGGAGGTCACTATAATCACTCTTTGTTTTGGAACATTTTAGGTCCAAATAAAGGTGGTGAGCCAACTGGCGATTTAGCTAAAGCAATTAACGAAACTTTTGGTTCATTTGCTGATCTTAAAACTAAATTACAAGAAGCTGGCGCTACCCGTTTTGGCTCTGGCTGGGCCTGGTTATCAGTTGGTGCTGATAAAAAACTTCAGGTTTCTTCTACACCAAACCAAGATAACCCTCTAATGGACATTGCTGAAGTTAAAGGAACGCCAATCTTGGGTATCGATGTTTGGGAGCACGCATATTACTTAAAATACCAGAACAAACGCCCTGATTATTTAGCGGCGATCTGGAATGTAATTAACTGGGATGCAGTTGCTGAGCTTTACAAAAAAGCTTTATAGGCCATAACATCCAATAAAATTTAGGAAAGTCCCGATGCAAATCGGGACTTTCTTGTTTTAAGATAATTAAGTAACTTCGCAGATATAAAATGTTCAAAATGAAAAGGCTTGTAATTTTATTTTTAGTTATTGTTGGTGTAAATGGGTTGGTGCGTGCACAACAGAATAAAGTACCTACTCCAGGGGAAATTGCACAGAAGAATGTGGAGGATCTGGATAAGCGGTTAAAGCTAAATGGAACGCAAAAAAGCGTAATCTACAGCTTTACCTATAACCAGGCGAAAGAACAGGCTGATTTAATTAAAAGGCAACAGGCAGGCAACTCGCGCGAAGAGGATGTAGATAAATTCTATAAACTACAGAACGAAACATCAAAGAACATCCGTAATGTTTTAAGGCCAGAGCAACAAACCGAATACGATAAAATCATTGAGGAACGTTTAAGCGGTAAAGGCTTAAAAGCGAAAAATAAGAAAAAGAAAAAAGGCGAAGAGGAAGAAGTAGAAAGCGATATTAAAGGATTGCTGTCTGCACCCCCTGTAGAAAAACAAAATCAGTAGTGTTTTTAGCGGTCAGCTTTTGTAATCGATTAAATCAATCACAAATGCCAGAAATAATCCTAGGTACGCTTGTGCTCGGACTGCTATTGTCGCCACAATTACTTGCAGGTTTTTTGGCAAAGCGAACAGGCCGGAATTTCTGGTTCTGGTTTTTTATTTCTTTTTTAATCCCCATTATTTCATTAATTGTTTTGATCTTTTTAGAAGATAAAAATCCTACTGCATCAGGCTATAAGTTGGCTGATCATGTAGATAAGGACAAGGAATTGGTTCCTGAGGCTCTGAAATAATCAATTTTATAGAAAAGTCGTCATCTCGACTGAAGTGCAGCGAAAGCTACTGAATAAATTTATTTCAGGCTCTATTTAGCTGAAAGATGCTGAAATAAACTCAGCATGACGACCGCGCTGGTGAAATCGCTAAAATGTCTGCTTTGTCCAATCTCCCCTTCAGGCTTAGCCATACCGTCTAAATCCCAACTATATCTTTTTTCTTTTTCTGCTTCATGGCTTTTGGGATAATTTCTAAAATCTCATCTCTTAAAGCATTAAGCATCCGTTTTTTAATAAAGTTTTTATGGGTTACCAGGCTGATCTCGCGAACAGGTTCAGGTGATTTAAAATGACGGATCTTATTGGTCTGCTTTGCATTTAACTCTGCTATGGCCAGCTCGGGCAATAATGTTGCACCTCCATTTAAATCAACCATACGCACCAAGGTTTCTACACTGCCTGTATTGTATTCCAGCCCCTGTAATCTGTTGTTTTTTGTAGAACGGCAAATGTTCAATACCTGATTGCGCATGCAATGACCTTCGTTCAAAAGCCAGATGTTTTCATCGTTCAGATCTTCAGCGTCAACGGCCTTCTTTTTATAAAGCTTGCTGTTTTTGCTGATATAGCTTACAAAGTTTTCGTAATATAATGGGATTTCGGTAATGTTCGGATCGGTAAGTGGCGTAGCTAAAATACCGCAATCCAGGACACCTGTTTTGAGGTGGTGAATAATATCTTCGGTGGTATATTCCCAGATTAAAAGCTTTAATTCAGGATATTTATCCAGCATGGCAGAAATTACTTCTGGGAGTAAATATGGTGCAACAGTTGGAATTACGCCTATTCTTAGCTCGCCAAGAACATCCTGCTGCTGACTGCTGATCAGTTCTTTTATTTTTCCGCTTTCCTGTAAAATAATCCTGGCCTGGGCAATAATCTGGGCGCCAATTTCGGTCGGGCTCACGGGTTGTTTGCTCCTGTCGAAGATTTTAACGCTGATCAGTTCCTCCAGTTTTTGCACCTGCATACTTAAAGTAGGTTGCGTTACGAAACATTTATCTGCAGCGGTAACAAAACTTCTGTAAGTATCTACAGCAACGATATATTCTAGCTGAACTAAAGTCATATAGGTAAATTTTATTTATATTTTCAAATATATAAATTTTACCTATAATGAAAAAATGATCTGAGAGGCTAAGGAATGAGGTGTTGATTTAGATGATAAATTCTTTATTGAATGAGACATTTAAACAAAAGGTTGAATAGAATAATTAAGTATCATTGATTTAATTAGCGATAATCTAACCATCACCTGTTTGCCAGATTAATTAGGTATTTTAGTTTTATGAAAAGAATCGCTTTACATTTATTTCTTCTTGTATTTTTTCTTCCGCTGGCCTTTACAGCAAATGCCCAGAGTCAATTTCCCGAATGGGCACTAGGGCCATTTGTACGACCGGAAAATGTTAATCCCATTATTTCTCCAAAAACCGAAAGTCTTTTCTTCGACCCGATGAGTAAACAAAAAATTGCGTGGGAAGCCGGCGATGTTTTTAATCCTGCTGCTGCGGTAAGCAAAAATAAAGTATATGTACTTTATCGCGGAGAAGACCGGTCTGGCATTGGTATTGGTAAGCGTACTTCAAGAATAGGCATTGCCGAAAGTATTGATGGCATTAAAATGAAGCGGAATCCAGAACCTGTGCTCTATCCTAATGAAGATAATCAGAAAGCGTATGAATGGCCGGGTGGCTGCGAAGACCCACGCATTGCAGTTACCGCCAGGGGTTTATACGTGATGCTGTATACCCAATGGAACCGAAATATATTTCGTTTAGCTGTAGCTACTTCCAAAGATTTGAAGCACTGGACCAAATACGGTGCTGCGTTTAGTAAGGCCTATGGTGGTAGATTTCGGGATCTCAAATGCAAATCTGGTTCCATTGTAACCAGGGTAGAAAATGGTAAACAGGTAATTGCCAAAATAAACGGCAAGTATATGATGTACTGGGGCGAACGTTTCATGAATATTGCAACCTCGGTCGATCTTATCAACTGGGAGCCAACTTTAAATACAAAAGGTGATTTAGACTTAATTGTGAAACCCAGAAAAAATTATTTCGATAGCGACCTGACCGAATGTGGTCCGCCGGCAATTGTTACCGATAAAGGTATTTTAGTTTTATACAATGGTAAAAACAGGAATGATGCCGAAAGGGATACCAATTATGTGGCCAATACCTATTCGGCCGGGCAAGTATTATTCGATCTGAAAAATCCTTCAAAAGTGATCGCACGGCTCGATCAACCTTTTTTTGTGCCTACTGCACCTTTTGAAAAAAGCGGGCAATACCCGTCAGGCACGGTTTTTATAGAAGGACTGGTTTATTTCAAAAAGAAATGGTTTTTATACTACGGCTGTGCCGATAGCCGGGTGGCAGTAGCGATTTATGATCCCGCTGCTAAAAAATAAGCTATAAATATAAAGAAGCTGTATCCATAAAAATATAGAATTGTCACCCTGAGCTTGTCGAAGGACCTGTTTTAAATGTCTTACAGGCGTTTCGACAACTTATCCCGATTCTTCGGGAGGTTCAACCTGACAAATTCAATTGCAATTTATGAGAAAACCTCGTTGTAAATTTATTTTAGTACCGGCTTTCAAAATCCTGATAGGCCAGGGCAATACCTTCTTTAAGTTCGATTTTATGTTTCCAACCAAGGTTATGGAGTTTGCTTACGTCCATTAACTTACGTGGCGTTCCATCAGGTTTGCTTGCATCGAATACCAATTCGCCTTCAAAGCCCAATACGTCTTTGATTAATAAAGCTAGATCTTTAATGGTTAAATCGTGTCCCGTACCCACATTAATCAAATGTGGCTCGTTGTAGTTTTGCATCAGGAAATAACAGGCATCTGCCAGATCATCTGCAAACAAAAATTCGCGCATAGGTGATCCTGATCCCCAAACCACAATCTCTTTTTCGTTATTTGCTTTTGCTTCGTGTACCTTACGGATCAAAGCAGGTAAAACGTGAGAGTTTTGAGGGTGATAATTATCATTAAAGCCATACAAATTTGTTGGCATTACCGAGATAAAATTACAGCCATACTGATCGCGGTAGGCATCGCACATTTTGATCCCTGCAATTTTTGCAATGGCATAAGGCTCGTTGGTGTGCTCTAATGTTCCGGTTAAAAGGTAATCTTCTTTTAAAGGCTGTGGGGCCATTTTAGGGTAAATACAGCTCGATCCCAAAAACATGAGTTTCTTAACACCATTTACATAAGCATTGTGGATCACATTATTTTGTATGGCTAAATTCTCGTAGAGAAAATCGGCCCTGTATATATTGTTGGCTACAATCCCACCAACTTTTGCTGCAGCAAGAAATACATAATCTGGTTTTTCTGCTGCAAAGAAATCGGTAACTGCTTGTTGGTTGCGTAAATCTAGCTCGCTCGAAGTTTTAGTTATGATATTCTCGTAACCCTCTTTTTGCAGTTTGCGGTAAATGGCCGAACCTACCATGCCACGATGACCTGCAACATATATTTTAGCGTTTTTTTCCACGGTATTTTTTATAGGTTACAAAAATACAATTCCTAAATAAGAATGACATTAATCTTTCTGGTAAAAGAAACTTTGATTATTGATTTAATTGTATTTTTGCAGAAAAAAAACTTTTGGGTAAAGATAAACTTAGGCGTTTTGCAGAAATCGAAACATTTGCAAACGTATATCAATTAGAACAAGGAAAAACTTTAAAGGGAAACTGGGCTTCTGCACATTTTAAAAATACGAATCCTATTGTACTCGAACTGGCGTGTGGAAAAGGCGAATATTCGGTGAACTTAGCCAGGTTATTTCCTGAAAAAAACTTTATAGGTGTTGATTATAAAGGTAACCGCATTTGGAGAGGGGCAAAAACAGCTATTGAAGATGGAATTAACAACGTTGCTTTTTTAAGAATCCAGATTGAAAATTTACTGGAGTATTTCAGTGAAGGAGAAATTGATGAGATCTGGATCACTTTCCCCGATCCACAACCACAGGATAGCCGTGAGAAAAAACGCTTGACTTTCCCCGCATTCCTGAACCGTTATAAACTTGTTTTAAAACCAGGTGGCAATGTTAATTTGAAAACAGATAACGACCAACTGTATGCTTATACTTGCGAAAAGGTGGCAGAATTAGGATTGCCTGTACATAAAAACACCGATCATCTGTATACTTCTGAACTGGTTGATGAAGTATTGTCAATCAAAACCTATTACGAGAAAAAATACTTGTTACACGATAAAAATATTAATTATATTCAATTTTCTTTTGAATAATGGATACCAACTTTTACGAACAGGTTTATGAGATTGCCCGGTTAATTCCGAAAGGAAGGGTCACATCTTATGGAGCTATCGCAAAAAGTTTAGGTGCGGCAAAATCATCAAGAATGGTTGGACATGCCATGCTTTATGCCGGAACGGCCCACCCTAGTGTACCTGCGCACAGGGTAGTAAACAGTAGTGGCTTGCTAACCGGAAAGTTTCATTTCAAACCGCCAGAGCTGATGGAGGAGCTGTTAAGGAAAGAAGGCGTTGAAGTGAAGAACGATAAGGTGGTAAACTTTAAAAAAGTATTCTGGAATCCGCTCGAAGAAATTACAGTATAACGGGCAAACTTCGTTTATAATCAGTAAGGGTAAAAATAATCAGAATCAATAAACCTAAGCAGGCATAGAAAATTTCGTCGGTTAAATTTCCTTTAAAAAGTGTAAAAGCTAAAATAACAAGAATAATACTGACGAAAAACTCGATAAGGCCGTGGAGTTTAAGGTTGATGACTTTAAAAATACCCCCACTAAAATTAGTGCTTACCGTTAATAAGAAATGAATAATGCCCAGCGCGTAAGCCAATGTTGAGGCGGTTTTAGAAAGACCAAAAATATCAGGCGAAGCCAATAAAAGCATTACCAATAGGTAATCTAAAACGGCATGAAATTTTGGAGATATCATTTTCATAATCAAATGTTTATATCACTAACAAATAACAGTTAAAAAAGATTTTAAAATATGGGAAAGCTTGTAGAAGAATTTAATGATTATCGTGAAAAAATGAACGATAGGATTATGGAAACAGCGAATACAAATATTAAACGATTTTTTGCGCTCGATACAACCTCCTATGCCGACGGAGCGTTAGATGTTAAAACGAAAGAGATGTTAGGCCTGGTAGCCTCAATGGTTTTGCGGTGTGATGATTGCATTAAATACCATTTGGGCAAATGTTTCGATGCTGGTGTAAATCATGATGAGATGAACGAAATTTTCATGATCGCCAATCTTGTGGGCGGCAGTATTGTAATTCCGCATTATAGAAGAGCTGTGGAGTACTGGGATGAGTTGAGTCTGGAGGCGGGAGTTTAGGCGTATATCACCGAGAAGAATCGCAATACACAAAGTCGTCATTTCGAGCGGAGTGTAACGCAGCCGAGAAATCTGCCTAGATAGATCTCTCCATTTCGCTGCGCTTCAGTCGAGATGACGACCCCATTATATAAATCAGTCATTGTTAATTATTTCAGCATCTTATCTAAAAATATTGAAATAAAATCTCACTTAAATACCGTATGGAAAACTCAATTATCCGCTGCAGCTGGGCCGGAAACGACCCACTTTACATCAAATACCACGATGAAGAATGGGGAAAGCCTGTTTACGATGATAAAATTTTATTCGAATTCCTGATCCTCGAAGGTGCACAAGCAGGCTTAAGCTGGATTACAATCCTTCGCAGAAGGGAAAACTACCGTAAAGCCTTTGCCAATTTTGATGTTAACAAAGTGGCTGCCTTTACCGAAAAGGATGTGGAAAGACTGATGAACGATGAAGGCATTATCCGCAATCGTTTAAAAGTTAACGGTGCCATTACCAATGCTAAACTGTTTATCGAGATCCAGAAGGAATTTGGTAGTTTCTCTAAATACATATGGGGCTTTGTTCCAGGTGGTAAACCGATTCAAAATAAAATTGAAAAAATGGGCGATGTTCCGCCAAGAACCGAACTCTCCGATCAGATCAGTAAAGACATGAAAAAACGTGGCTTCAAATTTTTCGGCACCACAATCTGTTATGCACATATGCAGGCAACCGGGATGGTGAATGACCACTTATTAAACTGTTGTGCAAGGTAATGTTTGCTTCAACTACAATATACACGGATAGATTTTTATTGAGGCAATTTTGTTCTGACGATCTAATATTTGTTTTTGAAGGATTATCCCATCCGGATGTGATCCGCTATTACGGGGTGAGTTATTCCTGCCTCGAGGAAACCAAAGAACAATTAATCTGGTTCAATGACCTTCAAAAAAATGAAACAGGTATCTGGTGGGCAATTTGTGATAAAGAAAACCTTGGTCTCTTAGGCGCCATAGGATTTAATGATTTAAGTAAAACGGATCAAAAGGCCGAAATAGGTTTTTGGCTCTTGCCCACACATTGGGGAAAAGGCATCATTAAAGAGGTAGCAAATCCCATTTGCAATTATGCCTTTGAGAAATTAGGCTTAAGAAAAATCGAGGCTATGGTTGAAACTCAAAATGAAAACAGCAAAAAGGTGCTGCAAAAACTTGATTTTGATTATCAGAAAACAATGGAGAACTGTGAAATTAAAAACGATAAACTTATCAGTTTAGCCATTTATGTAAAGCTAAAGCGCGAAGATATTATTTAAACGATCTTGCAATCCTGAAATCAGTTAATCCTAGCGCTATTTCTTTGTCGAGTTATATTCCTTAACCCATTCTATTACATCTCTGCTATTAAAATCTGTTCCAGCTTCAACTTTGGCTTTTAAGGTAGGCTGATCGCCGATTTTTTGCAGTAAGATATTTTTAACTTCAGCTTTTTTCGTGTCATCGGTTATTGCTTTCATCGGCACTTCCTGTAAAGGACCAGCACCTGGTTTTTCAATAAAGTAACGGATAACTGGCGCACCTGCAGGTCTTTCTGGGGCCGCATTACGGCCACCACCGATGCTAATGCCTCCACCCATACCCATGCCACCATAACCGCCGGTTCCTGTTCCAATACCAATTGACGGTCTGAATTTTACTTTTTTCTCTTTTACCGCAGGAACTAAGGTACCTCCGCCAAAAGAATAAAGATTAACCGTTCCCATTTCGATTACCTTAACAAAACGATATTCGAAATTGCGCCCATTTGCAAAACCCTTGCTTACAAAGCTATCACCATTCCAGAAGAAGTTCTTAACATCCTTTGCAGGCAAAATTACATCAGCTTCATCATTGGCGCTCATAAAAACCGAAAAATAATCGGTGCCCTTTATTGTTCCGCGGATGACATCATCATTGTTTTTGACGATAAAATCCTGAGCTGCAAGTTGATTTAGCGTAAATAAGAAAAGGAAAACAGATAATAGAAATTTCATATGATCAATTGCTTTTCACAAATAACGGAACTTAATTCCAAAACATACTAATTCAGATTAATTTTGATATTGCCGGTTGCTACATCAGGATGCTCTTTTTGGAAATTAACAAACGATTCTTTCATTTTATTTAAAGCATAAACTTTTGTATTGGCGATATTCTTGCCCAAAGCATAGAACTTATTCAAAACATAAAGCTTAAACAAATAATTCTTTAGTTCTGGATCGGCTTGAGTATCAGTCATCACTTTGCGCAAATTTTCCCGATCAATAAAATTAACAAGTCCTACATTACCGTCAATGTAATTGGCAATCTTGTTAATGTTTTCCTGCTCATTACTAAAAGCATCTTTAGCGGCGTTGATATCCTCGATTGATTTTAGCTGTACTGCAATTTCTTTTGCCAAAACTTCTTTGCTAACAGCAACCAATCCCTTTGGGATATAAAATGTGGAATCGGTTTTATAAGGATCAACAAAGAGGAATACAGTATCTTTTGAGTTGGGATTTATCAAAGTATAGCGATCTACAATGCCAGTACTTGAATGCTGACTATTTCTCTTAGTAAAGTCGATTTTTGATCCATCTGGCCAGCGGTAAGAATTTTCGAGTTTGGCCATTCTTACTTTTAAATTATCTCGGTCACTTATGTTTTTAAAAGCCCCACTACCTATTGGCCGATCCATTGATGCACCATAAGCATTATCTGGTCCTTTTAGGTTTTCGAAAGTGATGTAGGTCATCAAGGTATCAGATGGGAGTTGGGCCTTGGTTAGGCAAGCTATCAAGCAAAGGATTAAGGTGTAGCATGTTTTCATAAAAAGCGTTTTTATTTAGATGATGCTTAAAATAAGAGATTTCAATAAATAATTTATTTTTTTTGTTGAAAAAGCATTTTAGTGATATGACTAACTTTGGTTACTTTTATCACTCGATAAATTTATTTGTCGGTGTAATCATTAAACCGGTGTAATCACATGAATAAAAAACTCTTTCTCCTAGATGGTATGGCGCTGATGTACAGGGCGCATTTTGCATTAAGTAAAAACCCTCGTTTTACCTCAACAGGCATTAATACATCGGCAGTAATGGGCTTTACCAATACTTTGTTAGATGTTTTAAAGAAAGAAAAACCAACACACATTGCTGTTGTTTTCGATACTGAGGCGCCAACTGAAAGGCATACTTCTTTCGAAGCGTATAAAGCACACCGGCAGGCTATGCCCGAAGATCTGGCTGCGGCAATGCCTTATGTGATTAAATTAATTACAGGTTTTAATATTCCCGTAATTACCTCTGATGGTTACGAGGCCGATGATATTATTGGTACACTGGCTAAAAAAGCCGAACAAAAAGGCTATCAGGTTTACTGTATGACCCCGGATAAGGATTTTGCGCAATTGGTTTCCGAAAATATTTTTATTTACAAACCTTCCCGTATGGGTAACGATATAGAAATATTGGGCGTAAAGGAAGTATTGGCCAAATGGGAGATAGAAAATGTGTTACAGGTAATCGATATTTTAGGATTATGGGGCGATGCGGTAGATAATATACCGGGAATTCCAGGCATAGGCGAGAAAACGGCGAAAGCTTTGATCAAACAATATAGCTCTATGGAAAACATTATTGCAAACTCCCACGAACTAAAAGGCAAACAGCGCGAAAACGTAGAGAATTTTGCAGAACAAGGTTTAATCTCAAAAAAACTAGCAACGATTCTGTTGGATGTTCCGGTTGAACTGGATGAAGCCAGTTTAGAACTCTGCGATCCAAGCCGCGATTTATTAGAACCGCTATTTACCGAATTAGAATTCAGGACTTTAGGGCGCAGGGTATTTGGCGATGAATTTTCGGTTACTACCGCACGCTTTCAGGAAGGTACGCAGACAGATTTATTCGGTAACCAAGCTGGCGAAGCCATTCAATACACCAACACACTTGAAGAAGAACCGGCAGAAAAGCTTCCGGCTAAAACCATTGAAAATACAGAACACGATTATCAGTTGGTTGATACTGCCCAGCAACGTGCAGATTTAATCAAATTATTGCTTGCCGAAAAACGCATCTCATTTGATACGGAAACTACAGGTACTGATGCAAACATGGCCGATTTAGTTGGTTTATCGTTCTCCATAAAACCTGGAACAGGTTATTATATTCCGGTTCCTGCAGAGAGAGAAGCGGCTCAGGTTATTGTTGACGAATTTAGGGTTGTATTGGAGAATGAAGAAATTGAAAAAATTGGTCAGAATACCAAATATGATATTTTAGTATTGAAATGGTATGGTGTTCAGGTGAAGGGGAAACTTTTTGATACCATGCTTGCGCACTATTTAATCGACCCTGATACCCGCCATGGTATGGATGTTTTATCAGAAAACTACCTGGGTTATTCACCCATCTCTATTACTAAATTGATTGGTGCAAAAGGCAAAAACCAAGGCACCATGCGTGATGTGCCGGTAATAGATGTTGTAGATTACGCAGCCGAAGATGCTGATGTGACATTGCAATTAGCGCACATCTTTGAACCGAAATTAAAAGAACTAAATGCAGCCAAACTAGCCGAAGAGATTGAGAACCCCTTGGTTTATGTTTTGGCAGATATAGAAAAAGAAGGTGTTCGTATTGATATGGAAACCTTAAAAGCTTATTCTAAAGAGCTCGAAACTGAAATTATCAAGTTCGAACAGAATGTTTACGATAAAGCAGGAGTTAAATTTAACCTCGCCTCGCCAAAGCAATTGGGAGAGGTTTTATTTGATAAACTTCAGTTAGATCCGAAAGCAAAAAAAACAAAAACCGGTCAGTACCAAACCGGAGAAGACGTTTTAATGGCCTTAGCCAGTAAAAGTGATATTGTAAAGGATATTTTAGACTTCCGCCAGTTACAGAAACTTAAATCGACCTATGTGGATGCATTACCTTTGATGGTTAACCCTAAAACAGGGAGGGTGCATACTTCGTATAACCAAGCTGTTGCGGCAACTGGAAGATTAAGTTCCAACAATCCTAATTTGCAGAATATTCCGATCCGTACCGAACGAGGCAGAGAGGTACGTAAAGCTTTTATTGCAAGGGATGAAAACCACATTTTGTTATCAGCCGATTATTCGCAGATAGAATTACGCATTATTGCCGAAATAAGTAAGGAAGAGAATATGCTCGATGCTTTTAGCAAAGGGATCGATATCCATACGGCAACAGCAGCTAAAGTATATGGTGTAAGTATCGAAGAAGTAGACGGAACGCAGCGCAGAAATGCCAAAGCGGTTAACTTCGGAATTATTTACGGACAGTCTGCTTTTGGTCTATCGCAAAATTTAGGTATTCCACGTAAGGAAGCTGCCGAAATTATTGAACAATATTTTACGCAATATCCGGGTATTAAACGTTACATGAGCGATACCATGAACTTCGCACGTGAGAACGGATTTGTAGAAACGATAATGGGCAGAAGACGTTATTTAAGAGACATTAACTCTGCCAACCAAACTGTAAGAGGTTTTGCAGAACGAAATGCCATTAACGCGCCCATTCAAGGTTCTGCGGCTGATATGATCAAGATTGCGATGATCAACATCCATAAAGAAATGAAAGCGCAGAATTTACAGTCAACCATGACCATGCAGGTGCATGATGAGTTGGTGTTTGATGTGGTGAGATCGGAAAAGGAAGCGATGAAGGCAATTATTCAGGATAAAATGGCCAATGCCATTAAACTAACTGTACCCATTGTAGTAGAAATTGGTGAAGGAGATAATTGGTTAGCTGCGCATTAAAAAAATAAAAATATTCGTTATCTTCATTAAAACTTCATATCAATTAATCAATTTTATATCAACAATTAACGAGTAAACAAAAATTAAAGATTATGAAACCTCTAAGTGAACGAAGAAGCTTCATGATAATTAAAAAAAAAATCTAAAAAACATGAAAAAGTTATTGAGTTTAATCGCAATCGCAGCATTTGGTTTAACAACAGCATTTGCTCAAACACCACCAACAACAGCCCCAGCTAAAGCTAAAACAGTTGCTAAAAAAGAAGTAAAAACTACAACTGCACCAGTTAAAGCAGGTGTAAAACAGGAGGCTAAAAAAGTAGAAACTAAAACAACTACTACAGCTGCTAAAGTAAAAGCAGATGGCACGCCAGATATGCGTTTTAAAGAAAATAAAGCAAAAGCGGTAACTAAAGTTGCTGGTCCAACTAAAAAAGACGGAACAGCCGATATGCGTTACAAAGCAAATAAAGCTGCTGCTAAAAAGAATTAGGTTCAGGTTTATAATTTGAAGGGTCTCCAATGAAAATCGGAGGCCCTTTTTTTGTTTTGGTATATGCTCTAAAACGTTATTGTGGGCGGATTTGTCATCCGCTCGAGCCTATAAATTTATCGTTTCACCAATTTCTGGCAACAATAAGGTTTTGTTTTCGCGCTTAAATTTATCCAAAGCCGCTTTGGTATCAATTTCGATTACCGGAAAAGTATTATAGTGTACGCCGATTACATTATCACAGTCGAAATATTTAGTCGCAACCAGAGCATCATCAACATCCATGGTATAATTTCCGCCGATCGGTAAAATGGCATAATCCAGGTTGTAAATATCAGCCAAAACTTTCATCTCGATGGTTAAACCTGTATCGCCTGCAAAGTAAATCTGTTTGCCATCCACTTCAAGCACAAAGCCCGCAGGGTTTCCGCCGTAACTTCCATCTGGTAAACCCGATGAGTGGGTTGCAGGCACCATGCGTACAGTTCCCCAATCAAACGTAAATTTACCAAAATTCATTCCATGTACTTTTTCTACGCCTTGTTTGCTTGCCCAATCTATTACCTCTGGCATGGCAATAACGGTGGCTTGCGTTTGCTTTGCCAGTGCTATCAGATCGCCTACATGATCGCCATGGCCATGGCTAACCAGTATATAATCGGCCTCAATGGCTTTAGTATCTATATTTTTAGCTAATGGATTGTGCGATATAAACGGATCGAATAGTAATTTTTTGCCGGCTGCCTCTAATAAGAAGCAAGACTGGCCGTAATAAGTGTATTTCATAATAATAGTATCAGGATTTGAGTTTCAAGTAGCAAGATCGATTGTTCTTAGAATAAACAGTTAAGTTGCCTTATGGTTTTATTGCCCAAACATACCGCCTAAGCCGCCAAGCATATCCTGCGCCGATGCCTGCATTTCGGCGGCACTAACTTGTTCAGCACTTGCCATAGCTTTATTAATAGCTGTTAATAAAAGTTCTTCTAATTCTTCCTTATCGGCATTTTTCAAAAACTCCTCATCAATGGAAATTCCGGTGATGGCCTTGTTTGCTGTAGCAGTGATTTTTATCGCACCATTTTCAACTTCGCCAAATACCGAGATCGTATCCAGGCGTTTTTTAATTTCTTCGGCTTTTTGTTGAGCCGCAAATAATTTATCGAACATACGTTGTAATTTTTATAATAAAACTAGATTCTGCCTAAAATCGTATTGGCTTCATCAAGAAACCGCTCAATTCTTTTAGTACCTGTAAAGTGTTTAAGGTTTAAGGTGGTTGTTTTGTTTTTGGCAGGCAGTAAAATTTCTGCCCTAACTTCGGTGCCTGAATAAATAAGATTGGTTGTTTTGCGGATTACCTGAAAACGGATCAGGTCGTCAAACGGATATTCTTTTACCACGCGGCCCGCAAGAGTAGAACGGATAATTATCCTTTGGCTTTTATCAAAGCGGATATTGGAGGTTGCTGCAAAAAGAAGCGCTAAGCCGATCGCTGCTGGAAAATAGGTGAGGAGTATTTTTTGAATAGATCCTTCATTTGCCAAAAAATCTGGACTAAACAATATCGCAATGGTAGCACCGATCAAAATTAATCCGACAATAAAACTTCCTATCTTATTATCCCGCAACAGGTAAATGCCCCCTTCTTCTCTAAAAAACCTAAAATCGTAAATGGTCTGTTTGGGAATTACAGGTGCATTGGCGAAAACAAGTTCATCAATTTTTGGCAATACCTCCTGCTGAAAAGCGATCAGATTGACATCGGTGGCTTTGCTATACCCGGAAGAAACGAGTAAGCCTCTGCCATGCCTGTTACTTTTTTTAAACAGTTTATAATTGAAACCGCTTCCGAGTACTTCGTATGGTTCTACTGAAGCGATATCATCAAAAGGGATTGACCCCGTTGGCAAAAACGCAATTCTTTTATATAAAATCCTGCTGTTTCCATCAAAAATAACTTTCGTTTCGGCCATTAAGATCAGCAGTAAGGGAATTAATAATAGGAAGCTATAATATCCAAAAGTAAGGCCAGCCGAATAGCCCTGTACCGATCTCGATAAAAAGAAAATAAAGGCCCCAATCAGTACAAAAAAAATAACGCCAACTACCCTTAAATTTCTTTTAGGATAGATGGTTAATGTTCCTGGTCCGATAATCCATTTTGTTTTTGCCATAAATTTAATCCTCGTCGCTTCCCGGCAAACTTCCATTGCCATGGTAAGCCCCTTTACGGATAACCGGCATATTGAAATGTTTGTACAGCTCATCAAGATGCATCAAACTTCCGTTAGTAAGATTGCCTAAAAATATGATTACAATGTTTTTGTTTAAATCTCGCACATAAATATGGCGGAAACCATGCCACCAACCTGTGTGGTAAACTACTTTGTCCATGTTTTCGCCGTCGAACATTCTCCAGCCATAGCCATAGTTAAAATGACCGTTTATAGGTTTATTGCGACCTACATACGCCGAATCGAGACTCTTTTTGGTCAGTAATCTTCCGTTTTTCAAGTATTTATCAAATAATACCAGATCGTGTACCGTGCTATAAATGCCTTTATCCCCAACCGGGCCGTCTAAAAAATTCTGCGCAACAGAATATCTGAAACTATTACGGTCATGACCAACCACATCAACCGGAATTTTTTCATACTCAGTGGTGCTATATACATGCGTGTGCTTTAATCCAGCTGGTTTAAACACATGCTCCATCATATACTGCGAGTAACGTTGTCCGGTAACCTTTTCTATAATGGCACCCAAAACCATAAAGTTTGAGTTGTTATAGTGAAAACGGTTATCTGGTTTAGTGTATGGGGTTGGTTTTCGTTCAGCAATAACATTCATTACTTCCTGATTGGTTACACCTTTTTTCATATTGCGTTTTTCTTTACGCCAGATATCATCTATAAAGTACACATAGTTCATCATGCCGCTGCGGTGAGAAAGCAATAATTTCACGGTTATGCCCTCGTATGGGAAATTAGGATAGAATTTTTTTACATTATCGTTTAACGAAAGTTTTCCGGCTTCTACCAATTGCATAATGGCTGTGCTGGTAAAGGTTTTGGTAATTGAAGCCAGCTCAAATTCTGAGTTTATGGTTAAACTATCGCGGTGCAGGTAATCGGCCCATCCAACGGCTTTTTCGTAAAGAATTTTTCCATCTTTAGCTACCAGCATATTTCCGTTGAAATTGAATTTCCGGTGTAGGTTATCTACAAAATCAGCAATCCATTTATCCCCCTTTTGTGGATTATAAACCAATAAAAGGCTATCTGCTTTGTCGTCGTCTTTGGTGCGGATTTTTTTTTCAGCGGCCTTTTTCTCTTCAGATTTTTTGCTTGAACATGCAGTTAGTAAAGTTACAGAGAGGGCTAATGCTGAACATATATATCGAAAATTCATTTATATTAGGGATAGTGTATTTAAAACCCGAAAATTAAAGAATTTTAGACGGTTAAAACGAAAGAGTTTTACACATTTTCGCAATTTTGGTTGTACCAGCATTCAAATAAGTGACCTTTACTTCCATAAACGGGGTCGCTGTCCGGATTTTTCACTTTGGCAATGGTTTCATCTGCTTCAGGACGCTCTTCGGCTTCGCCATATTTAATATCGTAGTCTGAACCATTCGGGTATGCACCAACAACGGTGAAGTCGTCGGTTGAGTTCAGTTTTTTATGTGCTACACCTGCGGGGATGATAATTACATCACCTTTATCGAGCTCTATACAAACACCATGATCGCCTCCAAACTGTACATCGGCCTTGCCACAAAATACACCCATTACTTCGTGCGTATTGCTGTGGTAGTGGTGGTAATCAAAAATACCATCAACCCAGGCATTGGTATATCCGTTTTGTGCGAAAACTTTCTTGATTACTTCTTCGGTATCATCAGGGTGCAACCTGAATGTACCTTTGTAAATCATTAACGGTAAAGTAGGATTGTTCGGGAAGTTACCATTCTCCTCTATTTTATGTGCAACCAAGTAGGCTTCTTGTATCAATTTTTCTTTGTCCATGATTTGGGGTATTTTAATAGTTAACAAAGTAATTGGAAAAGGGTTTCGAGATTTAATGAATTCGGCGGTTAGATTCCCGCAGATTATTTACATAGTCGTCATCTCGACTGGAGCATCGCGGAATGGAGAGATCTATCTAGACAGATTTCTCGGCTGCGTTGCACTTCGCTCGAAATGACGATTTCTTGAATAACGATACACAATACAAATAGATCTACTTCTGGCTTTCAGCCCAGGTATCCATCTTCGCTTCAAAAACAGATAATGGGAACGAACCATCTTTTAAAACCGCAGTATGAAAAGCTGCCAGTTTAAATTTCGGGCCTAATTCTTTTTCATATTTGGTTCTCAATTCTCTTATTTTCATTGCACCTGTTTTATAGCCTAAAGCTTGTGCAGGTATACCCATATACCGTTCAATTTCTGCTGTTGCGCCCTCAGTGCTAATGGCTTCATTGTCTGTCATGTATTTTATGGCTTCCTCTCTGCTCATGTTTTTGGTATGGATGGCCACATCAACCACTAAACGGATGGCCCGGTGCATTTCATCGCCCAAAGCGCCCATATGTTGGTAAGGATCTTGGTATAGGCCTAGTTCTTTACCTAACGATTCGCAATATAATGCCCAACCTTCTACATAAGCATTATGGCCACCAAAACGGCGGAAATTAGGAAGTGATTTATTTTCTTGCGTTAAAGAAATCTGATAATGGTGACCTGGAATTGCCTCATGAAGAAAAAGAGATTCCATGCCCGAGGTAGTGTTAAATGTTTTGGCATCTAAAATCGGCACATAAAAGATTCCGGGGCGCGATCCGTCTGCTGAATCCTGATTGTACTCAGCGCTTGCCGATGCTGCTCTGAAAGCTTCTGTTTGGCGGATTTCGAAAGGTGTTTTAGGCTCAACCTCAAACATTTTTTTCAAATTGGGTTTCATCCGCTGGTGGATATTCTCGAAGGCCGCTAAAACTTCTTTTGGTGTTTTATAAGGCATGAATTTTTTATCTGTTTTCATGTATTCGAAAAAGGCCTTCAAATCGCCCTTAAAGCCTACCAGGTTTTTGATGCTATCCATCTGGCCTTTAATCCTGGCAACTTCTTTTAAACCTGTTTGATAAATCTCTTCAGGCGTTTTATTGGTGGTAGTTTGTTGCTTAACCAGATAAGTATACCAGGCCAAGCCACCTGGCATAGCCGAATAACCAGATGTAGTTCTGGTTTTTGGCAGATATTCATTCTGAAGATAATCGCCCAGTTTTTTATAGGTAGGGACAATTACTTTAGTGATCGAATTGCGGTAAGCTTCTGTTAACTTTTGCTTATCGGCTGAAGAAAAACTTGCAGGCATTAATTTGATTGGCCCATAAAACAAACTTTCCTCTGGTGTGGCCACAACCATACTCTGCATTTGAGGGATCATTTTAATCACTAATGCTTTTGGTAATACAATACCGGCGGCAGCACCTTTTTTAAAATTGCCAATAGCGGTGTCGGCCCATACCGAAAATGCATCAATACGTTTTAACCAATCTTCATAATTTTTTACGGTTTTAAAAGGCTGGATGCCCGTACCGGAACCAAACTGACCAATGGTTAAAGGCAAAGCAAACATCTGGTTAAACGGCAGATATTCAAAGTGGTATTTAAGCCCTTCGATATTGATATCTAACTGATCTTTTAAATAATCGAAAGATAATTTGTCGTTAGCACTTAGGCTTTCCCTATCGTATTTGCTCAGGCTATCTAAATAACGTTCGTTATAGCTCTTGAATTCTTTTATATAGGCTTGCGATCCATCGTTGGCTAAAAGGTCGTTATAGCGCTCGTCGCCAATATAGGTGGCGTTAATGGGATTTAGTTTTAGTCCTTCCTGATAGTATTGTTCGCACAAGGCTGCAAAAGCCTTGTTTTCGGAGGTATTGTCTGAACTGCTTTTTTGTTTACAGGCAGCAAATGCCGTAATACAGGCAGCAACAAGAAATATCTTTTTCATTTATTTTGGGTTAAGGTTCTAATCAAAAATAGCAAATTATTAGCCATTTACGAGTAGCGTTCCTTAACGCAAAAAGCCATCCCTTTTAGGATGGCTTTAATATATAATCAGTATTAAACTGAAAACTGCGAATTGCTAACTGATTATGCTAATAACCTGATCGGCTCTTCTAATAAACCTTTTAAGGTTTGTAAGAACTGTGCTCCGGTTGCACCGTCAACTACACGGTGATCACAACCTAAAGTCAATTTCATTACGTTGCCAGGAACAACAGCACCGTTTTTAACAACTGGAACTTGCTGTATAGCACCTACTGATAAAATTGCACCATCAGGAGAGTTGATAATTGAAGTAAACTCATCAATACCGAACATACCTAAGTTAGATACGGTAAAAGTAGAACCTTCCCAATCTGCCGGCTGTAATTTTTTAGCTTTTGCTTTACCACCAAAATCTTTTACTTCTGCTGAGATGTGTGATAAAGATTTGCCATCAGCGAAACGCACTACCGGTACCAATAAACCATCTTCAACAGCCATCGCTACACCAATGTTAGTATGTTCGTTAAATCTGATTTTATCGCCACCCCATGATGAGTTAACAGCTGGGTGTTTTTTCAATGCAACAGCAACCGCTTTAATTACGATATCGTTGAAAGAAACCTTAACCGGAGCAACAGCGTTGATTGCCGTACGGGCAGCCATTGCATTGTCCATATCAATGCTGATGGTTAAGTAAAAGTGTGGAGCAGTAAATAAACTTTCTGCTAAACGTTTTGCAATTACTTTACGCATTTGCGAAACCGGAGCTTCGGTAAATTTAACTTCACCAACAAATTGAGGAATAACTGGTGCTGGTGCAGCAGCTTTCTCGGCAGCCGGAGCTGATGCAGCTTCTGCTTTTGCTGGCGCTGCAGTTGGTTTGAAGTTTTCGATATCTTTTTTAATGATACGGCCACCCTCTGCGCTACCTGCAACCTGTGCTAAATCGATCCCTTTATCTTTAGCAATTTTCTTAGCTAAAGGAGATGCTTTTACACGGCTATCTGAAGAGCTTTCTGCAACTGGAGCAGATGCACTTGCATCAGCGCTTGTAACCTGTTTTTCTTCTTTAGGTGCTTCTGCAGTTTCGGCTTTTGGAGCCGGAGCTGAACCGCCTGCTAAAATTCCGCTTACATCGGTTCCTTCCGGACCAACAATGGCGATAATTCCGTTTACCTTAGCAGCCTGGCCTTTTTCTACACCAATGTGTAATAAAGTTCCTGTTGCGTAACCCATTACTTCCATAGTAGCCTTATCGGTTTCTACATCAGCAAGAACATCATCATCTTTTACTTTATCGCCAACTTTTTTATGCCATTCAGCAATTACGCCTTCAGTCATGGTATCGCTTAGCAAAGGCATGCGGATAACTGTAACACCTTTTGCTGCTAATTCTTCTTCGCTTAAGCCACCGCCTTGAGCAGGTGCAGCTTCTTCTTTTTTCTCTTCAGCTTTGGGAGCTTCGTCTTTGCTCTCAGATTTCGGACTTCCCGACTCTTGACTTCCCGACTGTTCTGCTTCTAATGCTGCTTTATAATCTTCGCCTTCTTTACCAATAACGGCCATGATTGCATCAATGGGAACAGCTGTTCCTTCTTCTACACCTACGTATAAAAGCGTACCATCCCAATAAGATTCCATATCCATTGTTGCTTTGTCAGTTTCTACTTCTGCCAAAACATCGCCGCTTTTCACTTTATCGCCCACTTTTTTATGCCACTTTGCCAAAACCCCTTCGGTCATGGTGTCGCTCATTTTGGGCATTTTAATTACATCAGCCATTATATCTAATTAATTGAAATCTTATTAATATTAGTCCATTACGTAAGGGTAGTCCTGTTGCATATATACATCTTTGTATAATTCAGATGCATCAGGCCAAGGAGATTCTTCAGCAAATTTTACAGCTTGATCTACAATTGCTTTTACTTTAGCTTCTACTTCTTCAATCCAGGCTTGATCTGCATACTTTTCTTTAAGAATCGTTTCTCTTGCATGTTCAACAGGATCTTTTGCTTTATAATCTTCTAATTCTTCTTTAGTACGGTATTTTGCCGGATCTGACATCGAGTGACCACGGTAACGGTAAGTTCTCATTTCTAAGAAAGTGGGTCCTTCACCTTTACGTGCGCGTTGGATCGCTTCGTCCATTGCATTGTGAACAGCAACCGGATCCATGTCATCAACTGGTGCACATGGCATATCAAAACCTAAGCCTATTTTATAAATGTCGGTCATGTTGGTAGTACGTTGTACTGAGGTACCCATTGCATAACCGTTGTTTTCGCAAACAAAAATAACAGGTAATTTCCAGAGCATGGCCATGTTAAAAGTTTCGTTTAATGCACCCTGGCGCACAGCACCATCGCCCATATAACAAATGTTAACATTATCGGTCCCTTTGTATTTTTCTGCAAAAGCAACACCAGCACCTAGTGGAATCTGACCGCCAACAATTGCATGACCACCGTAGAAGTTATGCTCTTTACTGAACATGTGCATTGAACCACCTTTACCTTTAGAGCAACCTGTAGCTTTACCATACATTTCTGCCATAATACTATCAGCACTAACTCCTAAAGCTAAGGCATGAGCATGATCACGGTATGTTGTAATCATTGAATCACCTTTTTGCATTGCAGATATTGCACCTGCAACTACAGCTTCTTGTCCAATGTATAAATGACAAAAGCCACGTATTTTTTGTTGTCCGTATAACTGGCCAGTTTTTTCTTCGAATTTGCGCATAAGCAACATCGACTCAAACCACTTTAACCAGGTATCTTTATTTATTTCTACTGCACTCATTTTAGGGTATTTGTTTTTTGCGACAGCAAATCTAATTTTTTTATTGTAATTTTTGGCACTTTTTAGTGTAAAAACATCATAGTATTAGGGTTGTAATCAGATTTAACAGTTGTTTTACAATTAAATATAAACCCAGTCTGCCGATATCGATTTAACAGCGATTTCTTATAATTAAATCAACACCCTTTATCATAATATGGAATCAATTTATTCTGAAATTTAATTCTGTATATATGCTTATTCTCATAATTTAAAATAAAATCGATTTATTCCTGTTTAGCGTACCGAGGTAAATCGTTTTTTTAAAAAAAGATGATTTTTAGGATAGTTTTATGAACAAAAATGAAGCATGAAAAATTAAAATGTTAATAACTTTCGTTTTTTAACGTCTAACATTTGGATAACATTTGTATAATTAATACTTTTGGCAACCAACAATAAGCCCATGTGGTGTACGTTAATGTGTAAGTGAATACCCAAACATAACTGTATAACATGATTAAAAAAATTTTGTTTTCCACTCTAATTGCTATTTGCACGCTCTCAGCCGCATTTGCGCAAACAAAAACAAAAGAATCTGGTAAAGAATTAAATGATCCCGACAACCTAGCATCGCAATATTTTTCACAGGTTATGGGTGTTGCAGTAGACGCAACTTCGAATTTAAAACTGTACAAGTTTATTTACGAATGGATCGGAACTCCTTATAGTTATGGTGGAAACACCAAAAGAGGTATCGATTGTTCGGCTTTCACTAAAGCAATTTACGATAAAGTTTTCAACACTACCATCAGAAGAAATTCCCGCGATATTTTTAGCATGGTGGATCCATTGTCTAAAGAAGATTTAAAAGAGGGCGATTTAGTTTTCTTCAAGATTAAAAGCAGAAGTATTTCACATGTTGGTATTTACCTTGGCGATAACAGATTTGCACATGCATCAAGTTCTCGTGGCGTAGTAATCAGCAACTTGAATGAGCCTTATTACAGCCGTTATTTTTACAAAGGTGGCCGCGTTTTAGAATCGTTTAAGAAAGAATTTACTGTAGAATAGTTCAGTTAACAGTTAGCCATTTTCGGTTGACAGTAAAAAAGATATACAATCCTCCTAAAGAAATTTTGGAGGATTTTTTATTATTTAGCATTTTAATCACTGGATAGATGCTGAAATAAATTCGGCATGACGTTGCTGTAAACCATAAAAACCCAATGAAGTTTATCAATACGCTAATAATGTCTGCTCTTGCGCTAATTATTCTAATCAGTTGCACGAGTAATAATGCACAGATTACAACGCGTGTAGCCAGGCAAGATACGGTGATCAGAAAAATAAAAGATACCATATCTATAACTGCTGTAGGCGATATTATGCTCGGCTCCGCTTTTCCATCTAAAACCAATCTCCCCCCTGACGATGCCGTAAATAGCTTCCAGGCGGTTGATAGTTTATTGAAAGGAGATATTGTTTTTGGTAACCTGGAAGGCTGTTTTCTCAACTCAGGCAATTCGAACAAATGCAATGGCATTAACCCGAACAACTGCTACGCTTTTAGAATGCCCGAGCGTTATGCTGGGATATACAAGGATGCAGGATTTAATGTTTTGAGTATCGCCAACAACCATGTGGGTGACTTTGATGCCAGGGGAAGAAAAAATACTGCAAGGATTTTAGACTCGCTGCAAATCCATTACGCTGGACAGGTAAACAAACCTTTTGAAGTTTTTGAAAAAGACAGTGTAAAGTACGCATTCTGTGCCTTTGCACCGAACGAGAATACGGTATCGATTAATAAAATCGACAGTGCCAAGGCTTTAGTTGCCCGCTTAAAATTGATGGCCGATATTGTGATTGTTTCTTTTCATGGCGGTGGTGAAGGTGCAAGGTTTGAACATGTTCCGCGTAAAAACGAGATTTTTTATAAAGAGAACAGAGGTAATGTTTATGCGTTTGCACATGCTGTTATTGATGCCGGTGCCGATATCGTGCTGGGGCATGGCCCGCATGTAACCAGAGCCGTTGAAGTTTATAAAAACAAATTCATCGCTTACAGTTTGGGTAATTTTTGTACCTACGGTATGTTCAGCTTGAAAGGCAATAATGGTATTGCGCCTTTGCTTCAGCTAAAAATAAATGCGAAGGGCGATTTTCTATATGCCGATATTGTATCAGTTAAACAGGATAAGGTTAACCGTTTAACCCTCGATGAAAATCATGCCGCCTTTAAACGAATTAAAGAATTGACAGATATTGATTTCATTGGCCACCAGCTAAAATTCGCAGATAACAGGATTAGTTTAAAAGATTAATTTTCTCCGACATCAATCTCAATTTATTTCAGAATATTTGTTGGATGAAAGCATCATGATTTTTTAAATCACCTAATGACGGGAATAAACGGCTCAAGCCTTCTTGAACACCGTTACCACACTAGTCATGATAGCTTCATCACCGATTAAAACAACATTATACAGATGAAAAAAGGATTAATACTTCATTATATTATAGGTATAGCAGCCGCTATTTTAGTACTGGCAGCAGCATACTACATCAACCAAAACCCTGATAATTTACTGTCGGCAGGGATTATTATTCTGGCGGGTTGCCTGGTCGCTTTTAGCCAGTACCAGATCATCAAACACAAAAAGAAGCAATAGTATGATTGCGACTATGCTCCAGATTACAAAGGCTGGAAATGCTAAAGATAGCATGTACCTTGCTTTAGCAGTCGGAGCGGCGGTTTTACTTTTTGTGCTATCTAAAAAGTTTAGGAGAAAAGCCTGATTAGCTTTCGTCCTTGGTGTTCTTCACCAGGCCAATTCCCGAAACAAAGAATATAAGTCCGATAATACCATAAACCATTAATCCCCTTGTATTTTCGCTGTGGCTTACAAAGCCATAACCGGCGTATATCAATCCAATTATACCGAGCACGGTTAATATGGTTCCAAAAGTGCGTTTTACATTCATATGGTTATCTATTAATAAGATTAAGACAAAATATCATCGCTTTTGTTTTAAACAAATAAAGAAGCCCATCTCTATAATTGAAATGGGCTTCTTTTATTTGAAAGGACAATTACCAGACACCTAGTCTGTTTGCCGGAGCGATATACATTTTTGCTGTTGCAGGAATGTTGAACGCCTTGTAAAATGCTTCCATATTGTACACGGGGCCGTTTACGCGAAACATCTCTGGACTGTGTGGGTCTGTTTTTAATCTTACGCGCATACTTTCATCGCGGGTTTTAATTCTCCATACCTGGGCAAAGCTTAAAAAGAAACGTTGATCAGGCGTAAAACCATCAATCTTTTTATCACCTTTCCCTTGTTCAGTTAATTTAAAGGCATCGTAGGCAATGTTTAACCCGCCAATATCGGCAAGGTTTTCGCCTAAGGTTAACGAACCGTTTACATGCTGATTATCTAACAGCGAGAAGTTGTTGTAAAATGTTTCTACTTTACATGCTTTGGCTTTAAATTTATCGGCATCAGCTTTTGTCCACCATTCTTTTAAATTACCTACGGCATCGTACTGGCGACCCTGATCGTCAAAACCATGCGTCATTTCGTGACCAATTACAGCGCCTATTGCACCGTAGTTAATGGCATCATCAGCGGCGAATTCAAAGAACGGAAACTGTAAAATTCCTGCTGGGAAAACGATTTCGTTAAAAGACGGATTGTAATAGGCATTAACTGTGGGTGGAGTCATTCCCCACTCGGTTTTATCAACATTTTTGCCGAGTTTATCCATCATTTCTTTGTAGGCATGTTTACTTGCCGACTGAAGGTTTGCATAATAAGTATTCTTCGAAACCTCAACATCATCATACTTTTTCCATTTATCAGGATAGCCGATTTTTTTGATAAATGCGTTTAGTTTTTCTAAAGCTTTCTTCTTGGTTTCAGGTGTCATCCAGTCTACTTTCTGGATTCTTTCTGCATATACTTTCTGTAAATTGTTTACCAGCGTTAACATACGCTCTTTAGCCTCAGGTTTGAAATACTTTTCGGCATATAACTGACCTAAAAGCTCACCCAAATTGCGATCAGTAGCATTTACAATGGCTTTCCATCTTTCTGTTGGCTCCTGTTGGCCATATAGTGTTTTAGAGAAAAAATCGAATTTAGTATCTCTGAATTTTTTGGTAAAGGCATTGGCCGATCTGTTTAAAGCATCAAATTTTAATTTTTCTTTCCAGATTTCGATAGGCTGGCTTTTTACCAGGGCCGATAGGCTTTGATAATATTTTGGCTGCCTAACAATAACAGTATCTGTGCTTGCCCCCAGTTTACTTAAAACAGATTTCCATTCAATGTTCGGCGTCTGCTTTTGAAAGTCAGCCACCGTCATTTTGTTATAATTTTTCTGTGGATCGCGCAGTTGGACAGGAGTTGAATGCGACTGTGCAATCGCTGTTTCCAGCTTTAAAATATTGTCGGCATATTTAGCTGCATTCACAGAATCGCCTGACAGGCTAAAAATTTTTGTGATGTATTTAATGTATTCAGCTCTGATTTTTTTTGCCTTATCATCCTGTTCTAAATAATAACTACGATCAGGTAGGGTAAGACCAGCCTGCGAAAATGACAAAGCATTTTTAGTGCTTAATTTATCATCTGGTTCTACACCAAAGCCCAATAAATCTCCCTCACCATCTTTATAGCCGTCGGCTATAAAATTGATTAAATCCTTATCGTTTTTAATTCCGTCTATTTTACTTAAGAGCGGTTTTATAGGTTCGATGCCCAATTTCTCAATGGTAAGTGTATCCATTCCACTGGTATAGAAATCGCCAACTTTCTGTTCGGTACTTCCTTTGGCTGCATTAGCTTTTGAGGCATTTTCGAGAATGCTGTTCAGATTTTTCAGGTTATCGTTATATAATGTATAAAAAGAACCCCAGCCTGTTTCTGTTTTAGGGATTTTGGTGTTTTTCATCCATTTCCCATTGGCATACAGGAAAAAGTTATCACCAGGTTTTACTGTGGTATCCATGCCGGCCTTATCGAAAAATTCGGTGCGTGCATTCGCTGCACCGGCATCTTGGTGGCTTTTATTCTGGCAAGCAGCAAAAAGCAATACGCCTGCCGCCGGAAGAAATAATTTAATTTTCATCTGTTTATCGTTTGTTTTTAAAAGTGATGAAGCGATCAGATTTTTTCATCCCACTGCGTGGTTTGAAAAATCATGATGGTTTCATTGTATATAAGTTAGTTAGAAAAGCTTAAAGCTACAAAATGCCTGATGTAGTTTGTATGAATTTTTATAACTTCATAAAAAAATCTAATTATGCAATACACCATTTACATTATAGCTGTTGTAGGATTTATTATCCTGCTGAGCTCGTTCGTTACTGTTAAACAGGGAACCATTGCGGTGGTAACCGTTTTCGGTAAGTACCGCCGCCAGTTAAGGCCAGGCTTAAATTTTAAAATCCCATTAATAGAGCAGATTTATTCTCGTATTTCCATTCAAAACCGCTCTGTAGAGCTATCGTTTCAAGCGGTAACACAAGATCAGGCCAATGTATATTTTAAGGCGATGTTATTGTATTCTGTGGTTAACCAGGATGAAGAAACGATCAAAAATGTAGCTTTTAAGTTTGTAGATGCAACCAACTTAATGCAGGCATTAATCAGAACTATTGAAGGTTCGATCAGGGCATATGTTGCCACACAAAAACAGGCAAATGTATTGGCACAGCGTAACGAAATTGTGCTTCATGTTAAGGAACAGATCGATCAGGTTTTAGATGGATGGGGTTACCATCTTCAGGATCTTCAATTGAATGATATTACCTTTGATGAAGAAATTATGCGTTCAATGAGTCGTGTGGTAGCTTCAAACAATTTAAAAGCAGCTGCAGAAAACGAAGGACAGGCCTTATTGATTACCAAAACCAAAGCTGCTGAAGCGGATGGTAATGCAATCAAGATTGCGGCTACAGCCGAGCGCGAGGCTGCACAGTTGCGCGGACAGGGTATCGCTTTATTCCGTGCAGAGGTGGCTCACGGTATGAGTAAAGCCGCTCAGGAAATGGAGCAGGCCAATCTGGATATTTCGGTAATCTTATTTACCATGTGGACTGAATCGATTAAACATTTTGCTGAGAATGGAGATGGAAACGTTATTTTCCTTGACGGAAGCAGCGAGGGCATGAACAGGACCATGAAAGAAATGATGGCTATGCAGTTAAACAAACAAACTGAGCCAACGGCGAAGAAAGGGTAGTGCTTTTGCAGTGCTGTCAGATGTTACCATCTGACGGATAAAGTAAATTCCAGTTACCATCTGACAGTTATAGATTAAAGATAAATATTGTTTAGTGTCGGATAGGAATATCCGACACCACGAGGCTTTCAAAGTCAAACGGTATTTTGCTCTCCAGTGCTGTCAGATGTTACCATCTGACAATTATAGATTAAAGATAAATATTGTTTAGTGTTGGATAGGAATATCCGACGCTACAAAAAGAAAGACTTCCGAAGTCTAACAGGTATTTTGCCTATTAGACTTCGGAAGTCTCTAACAAAAAAAGGCCGCTTTAGTTCTGCTAAAGCGGCCTTTCCATTGAAATATATTTCTTCTTAGTTATTCTTTTGCATCACGCCTAAGTTCATCACATAGTTACCAGATTGTTGCATAAAATCGCCCATTACTTTTAACGATTCATCTTCAATAAAATCGAAAGCATCTTGCTTGGTAATCTTATCTCCTTTTTTAATGGCAGGTAATCCTCTTAATGCCCTTAATTCATTCTGTCTGGCAAGTGTTTTGGCTTCTTGCGCATCGCGTTCAGCTTTAAGTTTTGCCTCATTTAAGGTTACAGAAACTTCATTGTCACGTTTTTTAAGATCGGCAATATCTTGTTTCAGGTATTTAAAATCCAATGAGTTTGCAATACGTTGTTCGCTGTTTTTAATCAATTGTGCTTTAACAGGGGTCAGATTTGCAACTGCTTTAAAGCTAGAGCTTGGAATAACGTCCCATGGTAAGGCAGATGATTCAGTATCTTCTCCAATTTTATCCATCGGATAAACTGAAGGAAAAACAACATCAGGTGTTACACCTTTATGTTGAGTACTGCTACCTGCTACACGGTAAAATTTAGCCATGGTTAGGTTAATCTGGCCTAAGTTAATATCAGCAGGGCTCGCTCCGCTTGGAGATGTACCAACGGTTTTATCTTTAGAAATTAATCCTGCTACCCTTTGCAACATACTTGGGTTTACCAATTTGTTTAAATCGATAGAAGATTGAACAGTACCTTTACCATAGGTTTGGCTACCCATAATAATACCGCGGCCGTAATCCTGTATGGCACCGGCGAAAATTTCTGACGCAGATGCACTTAAACGGTCTACGATAACACCAAAAGGCCCATCCCAGGTTACACCGCTATTTTCATCCTCATCCACTTCAATTTTACCGCGTAAATCTTTCACCTGAACTACCGGACCTCTATCGATAAATAAACCGGTTAATGAGATGGCTTCAACTAATGAACCTCCACCGTTACCACGTAAATCCATTACGATTGCATTTACCTTATCGTATGTTTTTAACGAGTCGATTAATTTTCTAACATCGCGTGTAGTGCTTTTGTAGTTTTTATCACCTGCATTTGCTGCTTTAAAATCAGCATAGAAAGCGGGTAAGGTAATAATCCCGATTTTATAATCTTTACCATTGCTGTTAATGGTTTTAACTTTTTTCTTGGCAGATGTTTCTTCCAACACAATTTTATCGCGAACCAATTCGATAATTACTGGTTTAGACGACATTTCTTTTCCCACAGGGATCACTTTTAAACGCACCTTGGTTCCTTTCGGGCCTTTAATTTTCGATACGGTGTTATCCAATCTCCAACCTACAACATCAACAAATTCTCCATCGCCCTGGGCTACGGCAATAATACGATCGCCAGCACTTAATTGTTTCCCTTTAAATGCAGGTCCCCCGGCAATAATTTCCGAAATTTTAACTACTTCGTTTTCTAATTGTAAACGGGCACCAATGCCTTCGAAAGAGCGGGACATATCTTCATTAAATGCCGCTGCGTTGGTTGGGTTAAAATAATTGGTATGTGGATCAATAGATTCGGTAAAAGCATCCATCAAAATCTGGAAAACATCCTGATTGTTGGTTTTTGAAGTTTGCGACTGTAGGTTTTGATATCGTTTAGTTAATGTTTCTACGTTCTTTGCTTCAGCTGTTCCAGCTAAATTTAAATTGATCAGTTCGTATTTAACACGTTTTTTCCAGGTATCGTTTAATGCTGCTGAAGAAGTTGCCCATGGCTGTTTCTCTCTGTCATAAACATAACTATCGTTTTGATTAAAATCATATTTAGTTTTAATCTGTGCTAAAGAATAGGTAAAATATTCGTTTAGTCTTTTGGCATAAACATTATAGATGTAAAACGGGCCGCTTAGATCGCCATTTTTAAAATCATCATCCAAAGTATATCTGTATTTTTCAAATTCCTTGATATCCGAAGCCAAAAAGTAATTTTTGCCCTGATCTAGCGACTTGATATACTTATCTAAAATGATCGAAGATATAGAATCGTTGATCTGAATTTTTTTATAATTATAACTTTCGATCAAATTTACAACCTCTTTAATAACAAGTTGTTGCTGCTCATCAGGTTTCACATTGGTAATACCCTCAACCATTGGCTGAGTTTTAGGTGCAGCATGACAAGCAAGCACTGCCGCAGTAAAAATTACAAAAAATATTCTCTTTAACATCTCTTTAAATGATTTAAAATCCATTTCCAATTCTATATAGCCAATATGATACCATTTTAGCAAAAAAACAAAAAAGAGACAGCATTATTACCGTCTCTTGTTAAAACTTTATCAAATCTAACTAAAAGCTTTTTATTTAACAATTTCTAATGTAGAACGTTGCGCGTTATTTTTTGTTTTGATCGATACTCAAAATTTGACCAATTACAGACCTTTAAAGGCTATACTCCCAGTGATATAAGAAGACTTACAGAAAAATAGGTATTTAGATTAGCTTGGGTTTACCTTTTTACTGGTGGTTTTGCTGGCAATTATTTCCCTGGCATCTTTGATTTGCGTTTTGTACTGGGTGGTTTTGATCGAGTTGGCAAGCCATTCGGCTGATTTCAGATCTCTTAGGGCAAGTGTAAAATCTTTCTTTTTAATTTTAACCTGAACAATGCCTAAAATAGATTCGATATAAGCATTGTTGCTTTTTAGCTGTTTTGCCAATATACCTTGCTGCGTGTAAAACCACATCGATTGGGTGTACTTGGTATTGGCCAGATAAACTTTGCCCAAAAGGTTATAGGTGTTCATTACTCCTGCTTTGTTTCCAGTTTTAGAGTAATTTTTTAAAGCCACATTTAAAAGAATCTGCTCAGCATCTGTGAAACGGCCAAGTTGATAATGCATACTGCTCATCTTGATAACGGCCTGTCCGTACCTGTTGAAGTTTTTTACGGCATTATATTCGAAAGCTGCTTTGCCAAATAAGGTGAGGGCTTCATTGTAGTCGCCTTTTCGCTCTAAATCTTCTGCTTCTTCAAAAAAAGAATTCCCATCCTCCAGATCAAATTTAGATACTGCGATATTTATCGCACTACCGTTGGGTTCTTGGATCTCAGATTTATCTATATTTTGAGCTTGTAGTTGTAATGATGCAAAAAGGCTAATTAAAGCCAATACAATCTTGGTCATGCAACAAAAATAATACTTTAATTCTAATTTCAGCTAAATACCTGTAAATTAACATCAAAAGATGCCCAAACCATATATGGATGCGAATCGCAGTGGTACATTTCGCCTGCTGCAGAAATGCCTACAACGCCTGCAAAGCCATCAAAAGCTTTAAGTTCGGCAAAGGATTTATCTGATGCTTCCTTTAAAGAAAAACCATCTGTAACACGGGTTACAATTTTTGCGGCTAAGGCACCACTCACAATATCTTCACCTACTCCGGTACAGGAAATACCTGCATATTGATTGGCATAGTTGCCTGCCACGGTTGCAGAATCGCTGACCCGGCAAGGGATTTCGAATCCTTTGCCCCCGGTAGAAGTTGCCGCCGCTAAATTTCCATTTGCATCGAGTGCTACACAGCCTACGGTTCCTTTATTGTTTTTTTGATTTAATTTAGCTTTGTATTCCAATTGGCGCTGCGGGGTAACCGGATTGAAATATTCAAATCCATTTGTTCTTGCAAATTGCTGGGCTCCATCACCACTGAGTACCCGATCATCATATGCTAATAGGTTCTGCGCAATTTGGATGGGGTTTTTAACATCTTCTACATTAATTACACCACTAAATTTTTCTGTTTTACCGTCCATTAACGCTGCACTTAACCGCACTTTTCCATCACTTTGGATCTGCGAACCGATACCGGCGTTAAACAGCTCGTTATCCTCTAACAGTGCAACAGTATAAACCACGGTTTCTAAAGCAGTATGTGTTTTTAGATATTCGTGTCCGAGTGTGACAATCGAAGCTAAAGCATCTTGTTTAGCTTTTTTCGTTTCCTGGTTGGTAGACGATTCGCTGAAGAAGCCGCCATGAATGATAAGTTTCATCTGTTAGATTTGAGTATTGAGACATTTGATATGAGACTTTAGGCCTTAAAAACCCCCACCTTAAACCTTTTTAGGCTATTGGAACAACCTTTGGGTGGTGGATGACTAAGCTATGGTCTGTTAAGTCATAAACGTCGCCATCGCACATTACGTGTACCACCATGTTTTTAATGGAAACAGGTTGTCCCATTTCTACATCAGTTAAATTGGTATCGGCCATATTGCGGCCATCTACTAAAATTACCATGCCAGAACCAATGGCTTCCATCGTATGGCCATCAGAAATGAAAAGCCCCGTATCTTCACCAAGGCCAATCCCTAAAATACCAGGATTGCTGGCAGCAGCATATAACAAGCGGCCAATTCTTCCCCGTTGAACAAAATGTGTATCTACAATAACATCATCAATAAAGCCTAATCCACCGGTAATTTTAACCTCTCCTTTAAGTAAAGCATCTTTGCTACTACCCTGATAAATCATATTTTTAGAGCTTGCAGCAGCCCCGGCTGAAGTACCAGCAATTACTACAGGCTCATTTCTATATTTCTCTAACAGGATCTGATGGATTTTTGTTCCGCCAAAGATTGAAGAAAGACGGAGCTGATCGCCACCGGTAAAAATAATTACTTCTGCTGCTTTGATACGTTCATAATTTTCTTCAGAATTGGCTTCTTCACGGTTGGTAATGTTAAGAACACCAACATTATGCACGTCTAATTGTGCGTAAGCCTTGATATATTCTTCACCAACTTTTTCGGGCATTAATGATGCTGTAGTGATAATCTCGAAGCGAGATTGAGTATCTCTTAATGATTCTGTAGTAATCCGTTTTAAAATTCCACGCTCAAAAAAATTCATATTCTCAGGCAGTCCAAATTGCGTTTCTGCGAAGCTACCTGTGTTTATTGCGCCACCAATGATGATGAGTTTACCTTTCGGAACCATTCTTTGTGTATTATAATTGTATCAAAAAACCCAAATATATAGGCTTAAGATAAAAAACACGACTTTTTTTGTCAAGAATATTCAATTTATTAACAAACGTTAAAATATTATAACATAAAATTAATGCTGTTCTGCTTGAAAATAAAACAAATAGGCGCTAAAATTGATTTAGGTAAATGGGATGTCTAATTTCAAAATAAATGCATAATTTACAGTCATCAATTTTATTCTAAAAATTGAGTTAAAAAGGCTGTCCCAAACGCTTGTTTAAATAAAAAACGAACAAAACATTACATGAAGATATCAAACATACAAGTATTAAGAGGGCCAAATATATGGTCAATAAGCCGAAAAAAATTGATCCAGATGCGTTTAGATCTGGAGGATCTGGAGCAAAAACCAACCAACGTAATAGAAGGATTTAGCGAAAGGATCGAGAAACTATTGCCTAGCATGTTTACACATCGCTGTTCTAAAGGTGTAGAAGGAGGTTTTTTTACACGGGTGAAAGAAGGAACATGGATGGGGCACGTAATTGAGCACATTGCTTTGGAAATCCAAACATTGGCCGGAATGGAAACAGGCTTTGGCAGAACTCGCCAAACTAAAACTGAAGGTATTTATAACGTTGTATTCAGTTATCTGGAAGAAAAGGTTGGTGTTTATGCTGCTGAAGCTGCGGTTAAAATTGCCGAAGCCCTGATTAATAACGAGGAGTACGATTTGGAGCACGATATCCGTAGGATGAAGGAAATACGTGAGCTGGAAGCATTAGGGCCGAGTACAGGTTCTATTGTAGAAGAGGCGGTGAGCAGAAGTATTCCATGGATCAGGCTGAATAAAAGTTCGTTGGTGCAATTGGGATACGGTAAAAATCAGGTCCGTTTTAGGGCAACCATGACCGAAAAAACCAGTAGTATTGCTGTAGATATTGCCAGCAACAAGGAAGAAACGAAACGTTTACTTACCGAAGCCGCCATTCCGGTGGCTTCAGGGGTAACCATTTCAAATCCTGACGATCTTGAAGCATCGGTTAAAAAAGTTGGATTTCCACTCGTTTTTAAGCCACTTGATGGCAACCACGGCAAAGGCGCAACCATTAATGTGAAAACAATGGAGGATGCTTTGGCAGCTTTCGAATACGCCAAAACCTATTCGAGAAAGGTTATTATAGAAAAATTTATTACAGGATTCGATTTTAGGGTGCTGGTAATCGATCATAAAGTTATTGCTGCTGCACAACGCGATCCTGCACACGTAAAAGGAAACGGAATTCATACCATTCAGGAGTTAATTGATAAGGAGAATGAAGATCCACGCCGTGGTTATGGCCACGAAAATGTGTTAACAGAAATTGCTGTAGACCGGGATACCTTGGATCTGCTGGCCAAAAAAGAATATACCTTAGAAACTATTCCCGAAAAGGGAGAAGTGGTTTATTTAAAATCTACTGCAAATTTAAGTACAGGCGGGACATCTATCGACGTAACTGATATTGTACACCCGCAGAATATTTTTATCTGTGAAAGGATTTCGCGGGTAATCGGATTGGATATCTGTGGTATCGATATCATGGCGCAGAACCTTACCCAACCCTTAACCGAAAACGGTGGTGTAGTTTTGGAAGTTAATGCAGCACCAGGATTTAGGATGCACCTGGCACCAAGCGAAGGTTTGCCTAGAAACGTGGCTGCATCGGTTATTGATATGCTTTATCCGCAGGGAAAATTATCACAGATCCCAATTATTGCGGTAACCGGAACAAACGGAAAAACCACTACTACACGGTTAATTGCGCACATCATCAGAAGTAATGGTAAACGTGTAGGTTTCACCACCAGCGATGGGGTGTATGTACACAACACCATGTTGATGAAGGGCGACACCACCGGTCCGGTAAGTGCCGAGTTCATTTTAAAAGATCCGACAGTTGAATTTGCCGTACTGGAAACCGCTCGTGGCGGAATTTTAAGGGCAGGACTGGGATTCAATGCCTGCGACATCGGTGTAATAACGAATATTCAGGAAGATCACCTGGGTATTTCTGATATCCATAATCTTGACGATCTGACCCGTGTTAAAGCAGTTGTGATCGGAGCGGTACGCCGCAAAGGCTGGGCAGTATTAAATGCCGATAATGGTTATTGCGTTCGCATTGCCAAAGATGCGCGTTGTAATGTTGCTTATTTTAGTATGGATGAGAATAATCCTGTAATTAAAGAGCACTGCCGAAAAGGCGGTATAGCAGCCATTTATGAAAACGGATACATCACCATTAAAACTGGTGACTGGAAATTAAGGGTAGATAAGGCCACCCATATTCCTTTAACTTTCGGTGGCTCTGTAAACTTTATGATCCAGAATGTACTGGCAGCAACACTGGCAACCTATTTATGGGGCTATAAACCTGAAGATATCCGTTTATCGTTAGAAACATTTATCCCCTCTGCAGCACATACGCCAGGAAGGATGAATATTTTTAGGTTCAAAGATTTTAAAGTACTGGTCGATTTTGCACATAACCCTGATGGATTTAATGGCGTAAAAGGTTTCTTGCAAGGTGTAGAGGCTACCGAACATGTAGGTATTATTTCAGCAACCGGAGATAGAAGAGATGAGGATATTATCGAAACGGCACGTATTTCTGCACAGATGTTTGATAAAATTTATGTTTGTCAGGAGAAATATCTCCGTGGCAGACAACAACAAGAACTGGTTGACCTGCTGGTAAAAGGCATTAAGGAAGTTGATCCGGATAAAGAGATCATTATTAACAATAAAAGCACCGAATGTTTGCAGATCGCGATCGAAACCGCAAAAAAAGGTTCTTATTTGACTATTCTAAGTAATACTATCGATAATACAATCCAACGCGTTACCGAACATTTAGATCGGGAATTGGAATCTTAGTTTCATTAATTTACTTCGCCACCAATCGTCATTTCGAGCGGAGTGCAGCACAGTCGAGAACCAAGAAGTGCTCAGCGAAGCTAAATAGATAGATCTCTCCGTTCCGCGTTGCTCCTGTCGAGATGATGGAAACACTATAAAAAAACCTCCTCCGATAATAAATCGAAGGAGGTTTTTCTGTTTTATGTCTCGATCATTTATGCTTGAGCATCACGTAGTCTTTTAATTTCGTCATGAGATACCCTTAACGATGCTTTTTGGTCAGCAATTAAATCTCTGATGTTTGAAGGGATATCTTCTTCCTCTAATGCCATTTTATATGCATTTTGTGCGGCATCTTCCCCAAATTCACAATTGCTTAAAACAGTTTTGCGGTCATGGCCGGTAAATAATGCCTTAACATCCATCCATGCTCTGTAAATTTTTCCTGAGTTTGTTGTTCCGGTTTCAATGTCTTCACCCAAAGCCGATATTTCGGTCGCCAAAGCCATTTTATATTTTTGACTTTCGGCAATCATATTTAAAAATAGCGTCTTCAGATCGGCATCCCCATCCTTCAATTCCTGACGTGCTTTTTCATAACCTTCAATACGATCGTTATTAATCTGAACCAGATCGTTTAATACCTCTGCTGTTGCTGTTGTCGTTTTCATATTTTTTATTTTTATAGTTTCGATGTATAAAAGCAACATGAACAATTAAAAAAAGGTTTGTCATTTTTTTTAATTGTCTACAACAGTGAGCTATACCAGCATAATTATCTCTTTGAAAAGTATTGTGCCAGCTTCTCTTTTACAAAGCGCCTAACACGGGTTACCATATTGCCTTTCCGTTTAATCAAAAAGCTTTTGATGGCTTTGTATGCGATGGGGTCTTCAGCTATTACGGTAGGAAACTCGACAATAGGTTTGGGGTTGATAATTACGTTATAGATATCATTTATTCCTGAGTGCACGCCAGTACCATCATGGCCGATATTGTTAACGAGTGACTGCGATGGGTTAAGTGTGATGCCTCCTTTTAAAAAGATAGAAGCATACCATCTAATGGCCCAGCTGTTGTTTTTTCCTTTCTTAAATTCTAGCATCTGTTTCCAGAAATTCATTTTATTGTCGATGGAAAATGCGGCTCTTTTCTTTTTATCAAACTGTTTGATAAGGACATCAATATCCGGTTCAAAGTTTTTCCATGCCCTTCCCCATGTAGCCCAGCCCCAACTTGTGGCAGCCCTATAAAAAAATGATTGCGAAAGGTTATCTGACTTTAAAGGGTACATATAGGCTCCAATATGCATTACTTTTTCCTCTTCGCGATAATGGTTTAAAGCATTGTTGAAATAGGCTAAAGTATGGGGTGAGGTAACCAGGTCATCCTCAAAAACAATTACCTGATCGTATTCTACAATTAATTGGGTTACTCCTGCAATTACCGAATTGGCTAAGCCAGCATTGGCCTTACTTTCGATTACTTTAACCGATTTAAAACCATCTGCTTTTTTGATGATTTTTCTTACAGCAGCGACTTTTTCTTCATCCTGAACTGTTTTGGCACCATCAGAAAAGATATACAAATGGCTTTGTGCTGCCAGTTCATTTTGCTGCAGAAATTGTAACGTACGCTCGGTATGCTGCGGGCGGTTGTATACGAAAAGTGCTATTGGGGCAAGGTTTTGCATTTTTGTTCTACGATTGAAGCTTTATAGGGTTAACCATAATAATAAGTTGGCTACACCTTTCACCATATAAGAAATTTAAGGTTCATATAAGTTAAAGCAAAAATATACTAATAAATTGATTCATATATCTCGTTTACATATGTTTTTTGTCCTTCTGAAAAGATATGCAAACAATTAAAATTTATCATTAGTCCGAGCGGTAGCCTTAGTAATTTCATATAAGTTAACAGTTGGGCGACACGAATTGGTGCAATATTTTCTACAGCTTTAAACTCAACTACAAGGGAGTCCTCAATTAATAAGTCACACCTTAGTTCTGAATCAATTAATAGTCCTTTATAATTTATTGGGACTGTTAACTCTGATTTGAAGTTTATATTTCTGATTTCCAATTCGTGAATCATGCATTTATGATAAGTGCATTCTAAAAGCCCTGGGCCTAATGTTCTGTGGACCTCAATGGCTGCTCCGTTTACCTTGTAAACTAAGTCCTTTAAGTAATTTCTAGTTAATAACATTCCTTGTATTTATATTTATTAAATAATTAACTAGGGATGTATTTTTAACAGAATTTAATTTCTATTGCAATATATTGAATTTAAAGTTTGGTAGTGGGAGCAATTGCACTTATATTTTCTTCTATTCCTTATATGGTTTAAATGGCCACAAAGAAATTCCAATTAAGATAACTGTATATTCAGTTACGGCTTTCACCATATAAGAAGTTTAAGGTTCATATAAACTTGGGTATATCTTGCCCCCTATATTCCCATTTAATCACTAAAATATATGTAGATTATTGTCAGACTTTTTTGTTAATACGGTATAGGCATTGGCAAACTGTTCTTGCTTTTTCTTCCCGAACAAATTGCCCAAGGTTTTTTTAATCCGGTATTCCAGCTCTATTTTTAAATTTTTAGAAAATGTTTTTGGTGCTTTTCTATTGATAAACTCATTAAACTTTACCGTTTCTGGGGCAGTCATCGAAACTTTATCTTCCAGGATTTCTAAACCCTCGCTCTGCAGCAAGAACCTTAAGGAAGTTGGGGTGTACATGTTAATGTGCCCATAATCCAGAAAATGTTTCATTCTTTGGTCTACACCAAAGCGATAATCTTTAGGTACTTCTACTACAATGTATCTTGCTACCCTTTTCAATTCACGGATCAGGATTCTTTCGTGTTCTACATGTTCTAAAACATGCGCAAGAATAATCAGATCAAATGCATCATCTTCATAAGGGATTTTATAACCATCAAAAGTTTGTGCTTCTTTTAAACTAGCGAGGTTACGGTCTCTTATAATGTCGACACCACTTTGTGCAATTTCTAAAGCATACAATTCTGGTGCGAAATGCCATTCATTTAAAAAATGTAAAATACTGCCATCTCCGGAGCCAACCTCAAGCACTTTTTTAGGCTTTAACCCTTTACAAACATCAACAATGTTCTGGGCTTTATATTTTGCGCCAAGCATTCTCCATGCTACATCGCTATTGGTATAAAAATTATCGTAGGCCGTTTTTACTTCTTCGCTTAACATGATGCTTACTGATTTAAATACCTAAACAATTATCCTGCTTATAAAAAACTGAGGTTGCTTTTTCGTAAAAAAGGCCTGGTGAAATCCCACTGAAGCTGATTTCTTTAAAACCTTGGGCCTTTAAAAGCACACGGGCAGGATTATAAACTTCGCGTTCGCTATCATCCAAAACTAATATTCCGCTTTCTGATAATGCATCAACGCTATATTTACAACAGTTTACACGGTCTCGACCATCAACAATAATAATGTCGAATTTTTTATCGAGCAAGGTTGCTTTTTTAGCATATTCCCCATCTTTTTCCAAATGGCAGAATATCATCTCGGCATTGGCCGGACTTGTATTTTTTACTTTATCAAACCAGCCTTTATCGTGCTCCACAGAAGTTACCGAGCCAGCTCTTTCTGCATAAAAAATAGTAGAACTGCCAGAGCCGTATTCGAAAATGTGCTGTGTTTTGTTTATGCGTTCTTTAATAAAATCGATAAACGAATAGGTTACCCATGGCAATGCTTTTCCTTGCCCGTCTACGGCCTGTTTTTTATCAAAAGCCGTGAACCAGCCTATGCTGTTCAGGTAGCCTTTATGTCCGTATGATAATAATGCCTTAAGCCTGCTTGGCTTTGCCATTAATGTGGTTAATGCTTTAAGAGTACTCAACGTTTAAATATTTTTTGAAATGCGGTGACCAAAAATAATGATTTTAACATCATTATACCTTGTTGACGAAGTTTAGGGATAAATAGTATAAAAAAGGCAGAAATAAAGTATGCGATTACTGTAGCTATTGCTGTGCCCATCATACCCATTTGGGGAATAAGGATAATATTTAAAATGATGTTTGCAGCTGCACCTATCCCTGTTCTAATAAAGGTTAAACGGCCAAAATTCTCCGCAATGAGATATTGCCCGCTGGCTACCCCAAGAAATATGAACGCAGAACCCCAAACATGAACAGACAAAACAGGGGCGGCATCTGCATATTCTGGTTTAAAATAACTATAAATGAATGGTGAGGCAAAGGTCATAAAAATGGCGAAACTTAAGCTTAGCCAAACCATTAAATCGTATAAATTCTGAAGTCTTTTCTCGTAACGTTCCTTATCATCTCTCCTTGCATTTAAAATTGCGGGAAACAGTGATGAAACGATAGCAACTGGAACAAAATTTAAAGCTTCGCTAAAGTTTACCACCGTTGCATAGGCACCAGCTTCAGCCGTCCCCCTCTCTCCTAAAATCTGTTTTAGCATTATCAGATCAATTTTCATATAAACCGAAACCATTATACCCGAAATGATCAGAGGCCACGAAAGGGAGAAGAGTTTTTTAGCCAATGCTTTTTCAAATCTCCAATTCAAGATACTTCTATCTTTTCTGTTGTAAGTAATAATATATCCTATAGAGAGTAAGATAGTATCAAAAAGAAAAGCAAAAAAGAAGTAACTGATTGGTGAATGAGTGAAAATTAAAATAATTTTAATTGCGGCCGAGATTAAATTTCCAATAATCTGTACCTGCATAATATACTTGGATTTTACTTCCGATTGGAAATAAGAATCAATAACGGTAAATGATTGAAATACTCCAATAAAGGAAAGTAATAAAATGAACTCATATCGAATATCCTGTAGCGGATAAATAAGCCATGCGAGTGAAATTAAAGGAATACAGATAAAACCCGCAAAAATTTTTAGCCCGAATGCTGTACCTAAAATCTGATCCCTTTTTTGTGGAAACTGGTGAAGTTCTTTAACAATGAACTGATCTAAACCGAGTCCTGCCAATGCAGCAAATAAAAAAACATAAGCTATTGATGTGGTGAGAATGCCATTACCAAACGACAGCAAATAATTTGCCACAGCAATATTGGTTAGCATTTTAATTCCTAAACTGCCAACTTTCCCTATCAAAAGCATTCCAGTGTTTTTAAAATACTTTTTTAATGCTTCTTCGTCAAAACCTTTTATGGCGGGTAATTTCATTAACGCAAAGATGTAAAAAAATGTGCGTTAAGTTAGGTGCTGAAAATTCAAAATATTAAGTACACCATATGCACTGTTATTTTCCTTCACTTTTTGTCTCCAGTGTTTTTGTTTCTGAAGTTTTAGTTGCAGGAGCAGGGACAGGAACCGTATTTACAGCTTGGGCAGGTTTGCTATTTAAAGGTGCACCTACAGCAATATCGCAACGATGGTTGGGTTGGCCGTGAGGTGGGTTCAAACCCTTCCCTGTTTTTATCGCTACCGTTTGCTTCACTGCAGGTTGTGTGGCTACTACCTGCGTCGGTTTGCTATCCAGCGGTGCGCCAATAGCGATATCACATCTGTGGCCGGGCGCTCCATGTTTAGGATTAAGTTTTTTGCCTGATGTATTTACTGCAACAGGAGGTGCTGGAACAGTTACTGGTTGTGGAATAGCACTTTTTTGTGGTTGAACGGCAGCTGTTTGGTGTAATGGTGCACCAACAGCTAAAGCACAGGTATGGCCGGCATCGCCATGCGGCGGATTGAAAATAAGGTTAGTTTTGATACTTTGCGCTGCGGGCTGAACGGTATTGCTTTTTTGAAGTCCCTGTATTCCCGTAGGCGTTGGAATAACCGCCTGAGCAGTTTCTTTCTTTTCACTATTACAGGCGCAAAGTAGAGTTAAGGCGAACAGATAAAACACATGTTTCATGGCGCTGAATTTAATTTATCCAAATATGGCGAAATTAATTTACGCCTAAAAACTCTTTTCTATCCTTTCTAACTGCTTGAGGTGATGTTTTAAATGAATTTCGATAAATCTTAGCCATTGCCTGGCATTTAAGTATCCTAGTCGTGGGTGTTTTGTTTTACAATCGGCTTTTGCGTTGGCAATTACAGGATAATTATCATCAAGACCTTTTTCAAATTCTAAAATAAAATCGAGCGCTTCTGTTTTGCTGATTTTTTTAACACGCTCAGCCAGTCTTTTCGGAACTTTATATTTTTTTGACGGCGGCAGGGTGCCTAAAAGCAAAATCAGTTTTACAATAAAAAGTGTGGGTTTGTTTTCGCCTTTACCACTTGCTGCACGTTCAAGTGCAATTAAGGAGAGCAGACTTGAATCGAAAATATGCGAGTATACTTCGCTGTAACTCCATCCGGCAATGGGTGGTGTGGTTTGAAAAATATCCTCAGAATAGTGAGATAATTTAGATTTATAGGCATCGACAATTTTATGTATCGATGCCTTTATTTTTGCAGCCGTCATTTAATAAAGATAAGCCGAATTACTGGTTCTCCAAGTATTTTAAAAAGTCGTCCTTATTAGATTTAAAAGTAAAAATATCAGATAAGGTAAAGTAATTCTGAGGATCGGCAACGGTTTTGTAAAGATTTCGGGCTACCTTCAACCGTTCATCATCAAAGGCGAAAGATTTTAAAAGCACCCTGGCCTGAGCGCTCAGCAATGAGGCGTTTTTACTCACAACATTAATCATTCTGGTTCTGCCATCATCAAAACTTTCCCTTCTATATTGCGTTAAAAAAGCCTGAAAAGCCTCATCAGATAACAATCTGTAATTCAACTCGGGCACTGCTGGTGGAGGAGGAACAATGCCCGTGTTGTAATCTCCTGTATAGCCATCAAAATCGTCAAGGGCATATTGCCTGTTTCGATAGATCGTTAGCTGTTTTAAGGTAATTAACCGTTTATCTTCAAAACTTAAAACAAGCCGTTGTTGTGGGATAACCCTTATTCTCTGTTTCAGGATTACAGTATTGCCCTGAATAATAGATAGTATTGGTGCGGTATTGTATACATCGTAAAAACGGAACCTGCCATTGGCCGATCCAACGAGTTCATCGTCTAAATACACGTTATACTTACCTGGATTAGCAATTTGCAAAAATACTTCGGCAGAACTGCGGTTGTTTTGAGCGAAACTTAGGGTAGCAAAAAGCATTGCCAATCCTAAAAAGATGGTCTTCTTCATTTTTAATTAAGGTTTCATTTGTGTGTTTTAAGCTAATGCCAAATGAATGCCAAAACCAAACAAAAAAGGAGTAAAGCTAAAAAAGTTTCAATAATTCTTCGAGATGCACAATTTCTTTCTGCACATCACCAGGTTTTTCTTTCTGTAAAGGATTGAAAAATATAGCCTCCATACCAAAATTTAAAGCACCATAAATATCAGCTTCAAGACTATCACCGATCATGATACTCTCTTCTTTTAAAGCCTTTGCTTTATCCAATGCATATTCAAAAATGATGGGGTTGGGTTTGTTTACACCCACATCTTCTGAGATAATCACATTTTCGAAGTATGGGTTAAGGTTAGACAGGTTCATTTTGGTTAAGGTTGTTTCCTTAAAGCCATTAGAAATAATATGCAGGGTATATTTTTGGTGTAGGTAGCCCAAAACATTTTCTGCCCCATCGAACAAATTGGTTTTGGTGGGTGAGATGTTTACATAATCGTCTTCAAATTGATGGGGTACCGCATCAGGATGAATACCTAGTTGAATGAATGTTTTGTTAAACCTTTCCGATCTTAAAAAATCTTTGGTGATTTTTCCCAAGTGGTAATCGGCCCACAGTTGATGGTTGTTTTCGGTATATGTTGTAATAAAGTCGGCACACGATTTTAAGCCAAGCTCCTCTAATTTGTAAGTTTGGTACAGCTCATTTAATGTTTCTTCGGCATTACGGTCAAAATCCCAAATGGTGTGGTCAAGGTCGAAGAAAATGTGCTTTTTCATGTGTGATGATTTTCACAAAGGTAGCCTAATGATTGTTGATTTATAAATAATCGGCAACTTTTGCATTTAGTTCCTCAATAAGGTCTTCATCCATATACTGATATTCATCAGGGATATCGAGTGTAATAATTTCCTTATCGCAGGTTTCTTCTGGAAAACGTTCAATGATCCTTTGCTTATGCTTTTTCTCCATCACAAAGATGATTTCAGCCCAGATAATTAGTTTTGCGTTGGTTTTAACCCTGGCCGATGGTGCTGTTCCCGCTGACCTTACCTGATGATCGGGATGATTTTTATAGATATTTTCGGCAGTGGCACTACGCCATTTATTTCTGCTGCATATAAAGAGAATGTTCACTCGATTGTGTTTATAAGAATGTTGATTTTGGACTAAAGACTAAAAGTTAAACTTTCTCTCCATAGGCCAGATCACCAGCATCGCCAAGTCCCGGAACGATATAAGATTTACTGGTCATTTCTTCGTCGATTGCTCCAAGCCAAAGTTTTGCTTTTGGTAAATTAGCGCGTACATGGGCAACACCTTCTGTGCTGGCTATTGCTGCAACGATATGAAGTTCTGCAATTTTGTAGCGGTTGATCAGTTCTTTACAGCACATTACCATGCTTTGTCCGGTTGCCAACATTGGGTCGGCCATAATCAGAACTTTTCCTTCTAAATCAGGGGTAGAAATGTAGTCCATCTGAATCACAAAATCGCCGCTCTTCTTTACTTTTCGGTAAGCAGAAATAAAACAGCATTCAGCTTTATCGAAGATGTTAAGCAAGCCTTGTTGAAGTGGCAGCCCGGCTCGGAGTATGGTCGCTAAAACGGGCTGCTGGGTTAAAACCTCACAGGACGATACACCCAAAGGCGTTATGGTTTCTTGAACGGTATATTCCAATGATTTGCTGATTTCATAGGCAAAAAACTCACCTAGCCTTTCCATGTTTTTGCGGAAACGCATCGAATCTTTCTGGATGTTCTCATCTCGAAGTTCGGCAATAAAGGTATTGGCGATGGATTTTGTCTTGCTTACATCAAAAATCATCATAATGTTTCCGGTATCTTACAGGTTTATTCCAGTGGGACGTATAATTACTAAAATTAGCAATTTTAAGCCGGATAAATTAAATTAAAATCAATTTCCAGCGTAATCGATCATTTCTTTAAACAGCAATTTTAGTTTTTTGTATTTTGCATTTGAAGACAGACTTTTTAGGTTCCAACTGCTATAAAAGGTACCGTTTACCACCTTCACGGCTCCGATATATTGGTGTACTGTTCTAGTGGCTGCCTCATGTGTTAAAAATTGAAGAATATAATCGGTGAGGCAGTAAGAGTTAACGATTAAAGGGGTTACTTTTTCGAGCTGAAGATCGTACCAGTTAAATGGCGTACAGGTTCCGGCCCTAAAGCCCGGTACATTACTATAACCCATAGAATAATCTGAAGTAATACCGGAATTAAGAATATTTAAATAACAAATGGGGAATTTTAATACTTCTAACTGCTGACTACTTACAGGTGAGTGGTTTGGATAGATTTTTTTGAGCTTAACCAGGCCTTCTTTAATCTCAAGCATTTTTTGCTTATCACTGGCACAAGGTCTTAATAATCCGACTGATTGATCGCTAAGTGTTTTTGAAACGCCATTTATTCTAATGTAATTTATCGGCACATCAGGGAAATCAACAAAATAAAGGGGATTACTTTTTTTTGAAGAAAATAACTGGTTTACTTCGTCCAGAACCTGCTCATTATTAATCCCTACTCCTGTTAACCTGTCAAATTTCGAACTCAGGTAATTGTTTTCTTTTTTAAAGATGGCACTGAAAATAAATTTGGTCCTATTTAATAATCCTTCGGGTAGGTTGGGCAAAATATTGAAGTGAACGGTTGGCTGGTGCTGGAATTTTTTTTCGTTGAACTTGAAATACGGATGCTTTTTTTTGATCAAACTTTTAATGATCAATGCCCATTCATCAATAACCGGTTTATCTAAAATTTTCCATTTATGCTGATGGCTTTTTGATGGCCTAAATTCTTCTTCGTTTTTTTTGGGATAAAAATATTCCTCATACCGGCTTAATATAAAAAATGAGGCAGCAAAAACATCAAATGGCAAGGCTGATTGTGCAACTGGAAAAGGAGCCTGATATTCGCCAAAAGAAATGGTTTTTGGCTTAATTTCCTCCAACTTGTTGGAGAAGAGTAAAGCGGTGCTCTTAAAGAAAAGTTCCTCACCTAATGGCGCCTCCCCATAACTGATTTTGATATGCTCGCTTTGTAGAAAATATTGGCTATTGCCCGTAAATTCTAATTCTGTTTTAAGAATATCTTTAAAAATAAAGTTAAAGATATATTTTATCCGAGGCGTTAATATGTTGGAGAAGATGATTAGATGCATAACTTATTTTTAACAACACGGTATTTAAAAAAAGATTACAAGAAATATTTCTCAGCAGATATTAACTTTAATATTGCCTTTAAAATTAACGGTAATTTAACATTGAGCCGTAATTTAATACAAAAATTACAATTAAAAGTTTGCTGTGAACTTTTTTTCCGGGTAAAGGATTTTTGTGCTTTTACGGTTAGGGCCTTTTACAATATGTACAATGCTCATCTGATCATCAAACATATCATATAAAATAGTATCGTTCACCTCAACAGATTTTATAGACGGAATTTTCTCTACCTCAAGATAAATATTAGTAGCCTCATGATCGATCTCAAATCCGATGTAGTTCATGGCAACAGCTTTGCCATTGGCTTTTATTTGTAAATGAGAAAGCAGGTATTTTTTTACTAATTCATCCATGGCGTTCTTCATATTCGGATTGCTCAGGTCGGTTTTCTGTTTGTATAATCTGGCTAAAATTGCCTCAAAGTCGTCTGAAAAGATTTTACAGCTTACTTCTAAAGTTTTATCCTTCGCATTAAAGCTTACTTCAGTTGTACTTACATGTAAAGGGTGTTTTATTCCTGCTCCAACAGAAAAAAAAGCAACACACAAAAGCAAAAAGCTATATTTTAATTTACGCATCAACATATTAAATCTTTCCTTAAAAGGACAAAGTTAACATAATCAGTCTACTTGTTAAATGTAATTAAGGTGTTATGCCCACATTGTTCTAAATGTAATTGCCTGAAATTTAAGCGGGCAAATATTTTACTTAATTTCTTATGGGATGGATGAACATGTGTAAGCTTAATATTGAAATTTTCATTGAGCCAATAGCTCATTTTAATGGCCATTTTTCTAAATCCTGATTCTTTTGCAAGTTCCTGCTGAAGATATTTCTCATTGTTAACCACAATAAAACCGTACCCGTTTTTTTTAATCAAGTTGTATATACATTTTGCAAACCGATAATCGTTAATGCAGTAATACCAACATATGCGGTTAAAAAGAATATCGAACTTGCCTTGGGCTTCTTCTAAATAACCCAATGAAAAATTTACTGTTATATTTTCGTCCTGAGCCTTGGCTTTTGCTATTGTTAAATAATTCTGGCTAATGTCGTGCCAGGTAACTTTCGCGCCCCTTTTGGCAAATTCAATACTATATTGCCCAGGACCGGCACCCAGATCAAGTAAAGTTTTGTTTTCGAAATTACCTAAGTGTGTTTTTATAACATCTATAATTTTACTGTCTATTTTTTTGTATTCGTTTGCAGCATATTGTTCTGCAAAAGCTTTTGGAACAGGATCGAAACCTTTTTCAGGTTTTTGTAAGTGATATTTGAGCCAAAGCATAGTTTTGAATAGAAGACCAATAGTTGTAAGTACCAAGTTACCGTATTGATCATGTATATGAAACAACAATTTTGTTTACAACTGTAAACCCAGTTGTTTGCGATAAAACTTCGCCAAAAAGTACTAAATAACTTAAAAAACAGTAACAAATTTAGTATTAAGGCTTTTGTTTGAAGGATATTTGGGGTTTTTGTAATTAAAAATATAATTTTAGCTATTGTAAACTATTTTATTCTCAATAGTTAGCTTATTATTCATGCCGTTACAAGATTTTATCTTTTATTTTAAATTGGGTTGGGCGCATATCATCAGTGCCGATGCTTTAGACCACCAGCTATTTATTTTGGCACTGGTTGCCATTTACAGTTATGTCAATTTAAAGCAGGTACTCATATTGGTTACGGCCTTTACCATCGGCCATTCATTTACCTTACTTTTAAGTGTATTGGATATGATCAGGTTTGATAGTAAATGGGTAGAATTTTTAATTCCCTGTACCATTGTAATTACTGCAATCAGCAATTTGTTTAGAAAGAACTTCTCTTTAAAATCAATCAAGATCAATTATTTTCTGGCGCTTGGTTTTGGGCTTATTCATGGAATGGGCTTTGCAAACTCCATCCGGATAATGCTGGCCAAAGATCAGCATATTGGTTGGGGCCTGTTTGGTTTTAATGTAGGTTTAGAAGCCGGACAGGTTTTTATGGTGATCATCATCCTGCTGATTACCTTTTTAATTTTTAACTATACCCGCATCAAACGCATGAGCTGGGTTTTATTTATATCAGCAGCCGTATTTAGCCTGGCTTTAAAAATGGCTTTAGAACGAATTCCTTTTTAATAAACCGTATAATGAATAAACTATTTACTTTAACCGGCCTGCTATTCTTTTCTGGTAGTTTGGCTATGGCCCAAAATACGCAGAATAACCCAGGGAGTAACCATGGGAATAAATTTGAGCAGTTGGGCACCATTTTACCAACACCTAATGAACAACGTACAGCCAGCGGAGCACCTGGTGTTAAATATTGGCAGCAACGTGCCGATTATAACATCAAATGTGAGCTGGATGAAAAAAATCTGTTGTTAACGGGGTCCGAAACGATCACTTACACCAATAATTCTCCTGATCCGTTAACTTATATCTGGTTGCAGCTTGATGAAAACGAGCATAGCACGGATAGAAATGCCAATTATCAGGATGCGACTAAGATGCCTGTTACCGGAACTACTAAAAATTTAGATCAGTTAAGTATAACAGGAAACAATGGTTATGGCATAAACATTACCAAATTAACCGATGCAACAGGTAAAAATTTACCATATACGGTTAACAAAACCATGATGAGGGTAGATTTGCCTGTAGCACTGAGAAGTGGACAAAAATTTATCTTTAATATCGATTGGAACTATAAAATTTCTGATCGGATGAGTGTGGGTGGCCGTGGAGGTTATGAGTTTTTTCCAACCGATGGAAACTACCTGTTTACCATGACCCAGTGGTATCCGCGCTTATGTGTATACAGCGATTTTCAGGGATGGCAAAACCATCAATTTACAGGTAGGGGGGAGTTTGCCTTAACCTTTGGCGATTTTAAAGTTCAAATGACTGTTCCGGCTGATCACCTTGTGGGATCGACAGGAGAGTGTATCAATTATAGTGCTGTTTTAAATCCAACACAGTTAAGTAGGTATAATACTGCTAAAACTGCTGCTGCACCCGTAGAAATCCAAACTTTGGCTGAAGCCAAACTGGCTGAAACAAAAAAATCTACAGCTAAAAAAACATGGGTTTTTAATGCGAATAATGTCCGCGATTTTGCCTGGACCTCTTCCCGTAAGTTTATCTGGGATGCCATGCCTCAAAAAATCCAAGCCAATAACAATACCGTAATGTGCATGAGTTTTTACGGGAAAGAGGCATACAACCTGTACAGCAAGTTTTCTACCCGTGCGGTAGCACATACCATTAAAACCTATTCAGATTTCACCATCCCATATCCTTACCCAGTTGCACAAAGTATTGAAGCTGCGAATGGAATGGAATACCCAATGATCTGTTTTAACTATGGCCGAACAGATACTGATGGAACATACAGCGAAAGCACTAAAAATGGGATGTTAGGTGTAATTATTCACGAGGTTGGGCATAACTTCTTCCCGATGATCGTAAATAGTGATGAACGCCAGTGGACCTGGATGGATGAAGGACTAAATTCTTTTGTTGAGTATTTAACCGAAGAGCTTTGGGACAACAAATTTCCAAGTAAAAAAGGACCTGCGTATACTATTGTTGATTACATGAAACTGCCTAAGGATGAGCTGGAACCAATTATGACCAACTCAGAAAATATTACCCGTTTTGGTCCGAATGCGTATTCGAAACCTGCTACCGGTTTAAATATCCTTCGCGAAACCATCATGGGAAGAGAACTTTTCGATTACGCATTTAAAGAATATTCGAGAAGATGGGCTTTTAAACATCCTGAACCTGCTGATCTTTTCCGCACCATGGAAGATGCCAGCGGCGAAGATTTAGATTGGTTTTGGAGAGGTTGGTTTTACGGAACCGATCCATGTGATATATCTTTAGACAGCGTAAAATTTGCGAAAGCCGATTTTCCTAAAGATTTACCGGAAGCCAAATCTAAAATGGTTAAAATTGATAAACCCGCTGTTAATGCCTTTGAAGATATTTCAAAAATCAGGAACCGTGAGGATAAGAAAATTAATTTTTACGTAGATAAAACTCCAGCAGCGCAAGATTTCTACTATAAATACGATAGAGGATTGGTTGCTGTTGATACCACTGTTGCTACTAAAACAGAAACTGCTGCAACATTAGAAACTGTTCCCTCAGCAGAGCAGGACAAATACGGCAACAAATTTCTTTACGAATTGAGCTTTAGCAATAAAGGAGGTTTAGTAATGCCTATCATTGTTGAGTTTACCTATAAAGATGGAACAAAGGAAATAGACCGTATTCCTGCTCAGATCTGGAGACATAATGAATTGAAAACAGCTAAGTTTTACGTTAAAAATAAAGAAGTAGCCTCTATTTTAGTAGATCCATTACGCGAAACTGCCGATATTGATACCTCAAATAACACCTGGGGCGGTAAAGCAAAAGAAAGTAAATTTAAGGTATATAAAACCAAAGTTGGTGGAGCAGTAAGAGGCCAATCGGTTGGTAAAAACCCAATGCAGGCTGCTGCAGGTAAATAGCGTTATAAGTTGCGTCATTCGCAACCTGATTGGGGAACCACGAAGTGCTCATCGGAGATAATCGTAGTGCAATAAGCCTTTAGATTCCCGCTTATGCGAGAATGACCTTGTTTCATAAAAATCCTCATTGAATTTTTCAATGGGGATTTTTATTGAGGTGTAATACTAAGGTTGATATGCTTTTATTTTACTGTAAAAGCCATTTGTTTTTAGGGATAATAAATTTAATTGAAAGTTAACTTTCAATTAAATTACACGAGGAACAACTTTCCTGACTTTATCCTGTTTTACTCTTTGCGGCTTAAACCGTATATTTGGTATACCCATGAAATTTAAAATCACCTCAGAATATCAACCTACCGGAGATCAGCCGAACGCGATAAAACAATTGGTAGATGGCGTGAATGCCAACGAACATTATCAAACTTTATTAGGCGTTACAGGATCGGGAAAAACATTTACAATAGCCAATGTGATCGAGCAGACGCAAAAGCCTACCCTGATTTTGAGTCATAATAAAACTTTGGCAGCGCAGCTTTATGGCGAGTTCAAAAATTTCTTCCCTGAAAACTCGGTGAATTATTTTGTTTCTTATTACGATTATTATCAGCCTGAAGCTTTTATCGCATCAAGTAATACTTATATCGAAAAAGACCTGAGCATAAACGAGGAGATTGAAAAACTCCGTTTACGTACTACCTCTTCGTTAATGAGCGGTAGGCGCGATATTATCGTGGTATCATCCATCTCCTGTATTTATGGTATGGGTAATCCGGAAGATTTTTCGCGGATGGTTTTCCGTTTTGGCGTGGGCTTAAGGATTTCGAGGAATGCATTTTTGCATAGCCTGGTCGAGATTTTATATTCCAGAACTACAACAGACTTTAAACGCGGAACCTTTAGGGTTAAAGGCGATACCGTTGATATTTTTCCGGCCTATCTTGATCATGCTTACCGCATTTCTTTTTTCGGTGATGATATTGAGGAGCTTTCGTCGATTGACCCGGTTTCTGGAAAAACCATAGAGAAATTAGAAGATATGGCCATTTATCCGGCCAATCTTTTCGTTACCCCGAAAGATAGGTTCAATTCTTCGATCTGGGGAATACAGGAAGAGCTTGAAATCCGTAAGAACCAGTTAATTGCAGATCGACATTTACTAGAAGCAAAACGTTTGGAAGAACGTACCAATTTCGATATCGAAATGATGAAAGAACTAGGCTATTGTTCCGGTATCGAAAATTACTCGCGTTTCTTCGATGGAAGGCAACCTGGCATGCGTCCTTTCTGTCTGTTAGATTATTTTCCTGAAGATTATTTAATGGTAATTGACGAAAGCCATGTTACCGTTCCACAGATCAGGGCCATGTATGGCGGAGATAGATCGAGGAAATTATCTTTAGTTGAGTATGGCTTCCGTTTGCCGGCAGCTCTTGATAACCGCCCTTTAAACTTTAATGAATTTGAAGCCCTTGCACCGCAAACCATTTATGTAAGTGCAACGCCGGCTGAATATGAATTAGAAAAATCAGAAGGTGTGGTAGTAGAGCAGGTGATTAGACCTACAGGTTTGTTAGATCCTGTTATTGAAATCAGACCTGCCATTAACCAGGTTGACGATCTTTTGGATGAAATAGATATTACCATAAAAGACGGAGGCCGTATTCTGGTTACCACATTAACCAAACGTATGGCTGAAGAATTAACAAAATACCTTGATCGCTTAAATATCAAGACCAGGTATATCCATTCTGAAATTAAAACCCTCGAACGTGTAGAGATTCTTCGTGGTTTACGTTTAGGAGAATTTGATGTGTTGGTTGGAATTAACCTTTTGCGTGAAGGTTTGGATTTGCCGGAGGTTACTTTGGTTGCTATTTTAGATGCCGATAAGGAAGGTTTCTTACGGTCTGAAAAATCGCTGATCCAAACCATAGGCCGTGCTGCCCGTAACGATAAGGGCCGTGTAATTATGTATGCTGATGGCATAACAGATAGTATGGAGAAGACTATATCAGAAACGAACAGACGTAGAGATATACAGATTGCTTACAATCTTGAAAATGGAATTACCCCAAAAACTGTAGGTAAATCAAGAGAAGCAATTTTAGAGCAGACTTCTGTGCTCGATTTTTCACAAAAAGCCAGCGACAATAAAGCCAGGGCTTATGTAGAAAATGCAGAAATCAGTATTGCAGCAGACCCGATTGTACAGTACATGGGCAAAGCGGAGCTGCAAAGGGCAATTGATACGACACGTAAGGACATGCAAAAAGCAGCAAAAGACATGGACTTTTTACAGGCAGCAAAACTGCGCGACGAAATGTTTGCCTTAGAGAAAATGTTTAACGAAAAATTCGGCAAGTAACGATTTGGTTTTAAAGATTGATTTTTAGATAATTTGAGGTAGAATTGCTTTCAATAAGTTATCTAAAAATCATCAAATGAAATCTCTAAAACTACTCGCGCTGATCGTACTCGGCGCCTTGGGGCTTAAAAGTCATGCCCAAAATGCGACAACAATTTCCCTCCCACTTGCCGGAAATGCTTACAGTTCCTTACATCAGGATTCAGAAAGAACATTATCCAACAGGGGAATTGTAAACTGGTCCAATCCAAAAGAATATTTTACAGCTTATTTTCGGGTTTCCAAGCCTGGTACCATAACGGTATCATTAAGCGATAAACCTGTAGTCGATGGGCAATCGGTGCTCGAATTTGCCATCAACAATCAATCTAAAAAGGTCAGTTTTGACGAAACCAAAGCTTTTGATGGTAAGATTGGCGAGTGGAGCATTAAAGACACAGGCTATGTAGCCTTAACCATTAAAGGAATAAGCAAAAGTGGAGCGAAATTTCCTTCAATACAAACCTTATCCATTAATGGAACAGCCACGGAAGGCAAAACCGCTTATGTTAAAAACAACGAAGGCAACTTTTTTCATTGGGGCAGACGTGGTCCATCGGTTCACCTGAACTATCAGCAGCCTGATAATGTAAATGCAGCGTGGTATTATAACGAAGTAACTGTGCCAAAGGGTGAAGATATTTTAGGCTCTTATTTTATGGCGAATGGATTTGGTGAAGGTTATTTCGGTATGCAGGTAAATAGTCCAACCGAACGGCATATCTTATTTTCGGTATGGAGCCCTTTCAATACCGACGATCCCAAAAGTATCCCGGAATCGCATAAGATTAAAATGCTTAAGAAAGGAGAAAACGTACATACGGGGGAATTTGGGAACGAAGGTGCTGGAGGCCAGAGCTACCTGAACTACATGTGGAAAGCAGGAAATACCTATAAATTCTTGTTGCATGGTGAACCTGGGAAAGATAGCCTAACCACGTACACTGCATATTTCTTTGCACCCGAAACCAATAAATGGCAGTTGATAGCCAGTTTTACCAGGCCGCAGACTAAAACCTATTTAAAACGCTTCCATTCCTTTTTAGAAAACTTTTCACCTGTACAGGGAGACCGGTCGCGAAAAGTTTTGTTTGATAACCAATGGATCTGCGATGATAAAGGAACATGGACTGAATTAAAATCTGCGCGCTTTACTACCGACAATACAGGAGCAAAAGGATATCGGATGGATTATCAGGGAGGAGTAGATAAGGGCGCCTTTTATTTAAAGAACGGTGGTTTTTTTAACGATTACACCACACCAAGAAAAATCTTTACCAGAAGCAGCGCAGGTAAAAAACCTGAAATAGATTTCAGTAAATTACCCTAACACTCAAAATAATTATGGAAATTTGAGGCTTTAATCATACTATAGTACATATGGACGGGCAAAACAGAAAAGACATTTATCCAGGATTAGAGGTCGGAATTATTTTGAAGAAAGATCAACGGTCGGGAAATATCACTTATGGTGTGGTGAAAGATCTGCTTACTTCATCCGCCTTTCATTCCAGAGGGATCAAAGTGAGGCTCGAAGATGGTCAGGTAGGCCGAGTAGCTGAAATTATTGAAGATTAACGTGGATATTAAAACCTTTATAGGTTTATTTACGTATTATATTTGTAATCAAAATGCAATTAAAGGCTCAATAAGTAACAAAATAAATTTTATGACGTCTATATTTGTAACAACAGTAATTTAAAAAATGGCATTAGTAAAATTCATTTTCATCACAATATTGGTACTTTGGCTGATCAGAATGTTGATTAGGTTAATTCTGCCAATGCTGTTTAATAACCTGGCCAGCAAAATGCAGAGTCAGGCTAGTGGACAGCAACAACAAAGACGGTCAAAACCTGAAGGCTCTATTTCGATAGATTATATGCCTCCAAAACCCGATCAAAGTAAAACAGATAAACTCGGCGACTTCGTAGACTACGAAGAAGTGAAATAAAACTAAACCCTGAACTTGTTCAGGGTTTTTTGTTTAAATTCAAAATATATAGTCTAAGTTTAATGCTTTTAACCCTCAACTCGAAAATCAGATATATATCCACAACTATGAAATATTTTATTGTTTTTATCTCCTTGTGGGTGGTAAGCACGAAATGCTTTAGCCAGACAAAACAGGATAGTTTAGAAATCAAGCGTGTTGCTCTTGATTATATAGAATCGCAACATAACCCAAATCCTAAACAAATGGAGCAGGCTTTGCATCCAAGACTGGTTAAACGCACATTTTGGACGGACAAGGAAACAAACAAGGACTATGTTCGTGAAACCTCTGCAGAATCAATGGTTATCTTAGCTGAAAGTTATAACCGCAAAAAAGATAAATTCCCTGCTGTTCCTAAAAAGGAAATAAAAATGCTTGATATCTCAGAGAAAACAGCTTCGGTTAAACTAATTGCAGATGAATGGATCGATTATATGCACCTTGTTAAATTAAATGGCGCCTGGAAGATTATTAATGTGCTTTGGCAATTTAATGATAGTGCGAGGCACAGATAGCGCATATTACCATTCAGCTTGAAATTTGATTACCTTGTTTCTTTTCTCAATTAATTTCAGCATGTAATTTTTGAGAAATATTTTTTCTGCAAGCCGACCTAATAAACCAAACGGTGCCTGAAACTCAAAAACATCAGTCATTTCTGTTTGAGAACCTATTATTTTAAACTGGTGCCGGTGATGGAGTTTTTTAAAGGGGCCTTTAACCATCTCATCTACAAAGCGTGTTGGGTATTCCATTGTACTAATCTTATTTGTCATTTCGAACGGAATGCCAAAATGTTTGGCCCGCCAGGTAACCGATTCATGTAAATTGATCAACCCACTCTTTTTTCCAGCTATTGCTTTCTCTCCAGAAGCATTCATTGATTGTAAGTGAAGATCGATACTTCTGGCCAGATCGAAACAGCGTTTAATCGGCGCATTAATCAGTGTCTTTAAAATAATTGTTGCCATATTTCAGTTAAGAAGCCATATGCGAACCAGATAATGCCAGAGGGCACCGCCAATGAAGGAGAACAATAACGATGAGGTAAAAAGGATGATACCAATTTTATATTTTGTTTTTTTATTTAGTTTGAACGGTAAAAGGGATAAACAGCTCCCCATCAATGATAAAAAATAGCCACTGGTAAGTGCACTGTTCATTATTTCCAGATACCTGATATGTTTATCCCCTGGACTGTACATTGAGCGGATTGGAATCACCCTATATCCTTCTTGTGCAGAAAAAAAACCATTTTTCATTAAATTGATAATGGTAAGCGGACCTCCAAAGGGGCTGCACAAAAATAACAACAATTCTAGTGCACAGATCGATACTGAAATGATATAGATGACCTTTAACATTTTCATATTTTGAAAGACAATTGTATTTAAATATTATTCCCGCTCAATGCCTCCCGCCTTCCAACCCTCTGCCTTCTGACCCTCCTCCCTCACCCCCCTAACTGCCTCATCTATCTTCGCATACTTAAATTCAAAGCCATTGTTCAACAATCTGCTTGGTTTAACCCACCTACTTTTTAAAATCAGTTCGGTTTCGGTTCCGATTATTTTTGCGCCTATGGCCAGTAGCCAGGCTGGGGCAGGCAAACCAAAGCTGATACCATATGCTTTTCTGATGCTGTGCATAAACACGTGGTTTTTAATTGGCCCGGGTGCGGTACAGTTGATTATGCCTTCAATCTCATCGTGGTTCAGTAGCCATTCAATACTGCCTACGGCATCTAACTCGTGCACCCAGCTTACATACTGTTCGCCATTGCCCTGTTTACCACCCATGCCCAGTTTAACCAGGTTGAGCAAGCGTGGAAATGCGCCATCTTTTAGTCCCAGTACAATGCCCATTCTGAGGGCCACTTTTCTGGTTTTTGGGGTTTCGTTTTCAAAAAAACTACTTTCCCAGGCCTTGCATACCTCAATAGAAAAGCCATCGCCGATTTCTCCATTCAGTTCATCTTGCGGACGGTCTTCAGCATGCCGGTAAATGGTCGCAGAGGTAATGTTGATCCAAAGTCTTGGTGGATTTTCCAGGCTTTTGATTACTTCGCCGAGTAAACGGGTAGGGATTAACCTGGAACTGATAATTTCTCTCTTATTTTTAGGGGTGTACCTACAGTTTACATTTTTACCACAGAGGTTAACCAGTAAATCTGCACCTCGAAGGCTTGTTGTCCAGTTGCCCAGGGTTTGGCCATCCCACAAGAGGGTTTTAATGTTCCCTGCTGCAGCTTGTGGTTTTCTAGATAGGATAATCACTTCATTAGCCAGACTGCTAAAGTGTTTGGCCAGTACGGTGCCTAAATATCCGTTTCCTCCTGCAAGTACAATTCTTCCGTATTTCATGATTCCTATAAAGTAAAGATTAAACCTAGAACAATTAAACGGTAAAGCACCCAGGTAATACTCATCGTCCAGCCCAATTGTAACAGCTTGCTTCTGCGGAGGTGCTCCAAAAACATAAGTCCGGCTACCATTAAAAAGTAAAGGATAAAAAATATAGAAGGGATGATGAGGTATTGTGCGATAATCAAAACAGGCAAAAGCAAAAGTGCACCAGCAAAAGAGATGGTCATGATGTTGCCCAGATAATCCCAGCGTTTTTCTTTTTTATAAAAAACAATGATGGTGCCCTGAAAAAACATTTGTCCACCACAGATAAGGTATTCGCGATATTGGCTGCCCAGTGGGACAAAATCGGTAAGCAGATGTGCATAAGCAGTTAAAATGTAAGCTGTAACAAACCAGGTAAAAAGCAGATAGGCCAAACGGTATTGGATTTTAAAGCTGGGCTGAATAGTTTTTTCTTTAACAGCCGCAGGAATAATTACTTTACGGTTGTAAGAGATAAAGGCATAAAACTTACGCATCAAATAAACAAAAGGCCCAAATAAAAACAGCGGTTTAAAGATGGGCATGGCATGCGCAATAATTTTAAATAAACTCTGGATGCCATAAGTTATTTCACCATTTTCGGTATTTACGAGCGCAATCTCGTTGGCAGCTCTTTGTTTGTCAACCAAAGGACAAATGTTTTCAGGCATACTTTGATAAGCCTCACGACCACCTTTGGCCAGCATACCTGTTTTTACAAATGCTTTGGTATAGGCATAACACATTGGGCATTCATTATCAAATAAAATCACATGGTTCTTAAGCGTTTTCATTTTATTTAAATTTTAATACTTTCAGTAAAAAATGAAAGATATGGTTAAAAAATTAAGCCGAACTTAAGGGTAAGGCTTTTTAATGGTTAGGGTTTATCGTTTAGTGGTTAGCGTTTAGGGTGAATATATCTTGATACCCGATACTTACTACTCAATACCTCCCTCTCATATCTAATATCTCACATCTTCCCTTTCATATCTATTTAAAAACTTTCAATACCGAACCCCAGAACCAACTTTCTTCAGCTTTGAGCATCGTTTCTAAAGTTTTATCTACATTGACAGCAAGTTTGTTAATATCGCTTACCGATTTTTTAAAGGTTTTAAACTCAGGATCTTTTTCGTCGCCCACTACGCCAGAAAGCTCATTTAAAACTTTTAAAACAGGTTCTAACTCTCTCTTTTTACGCTCTTTAGCCACCTGACGGGCAATATTCCAAACATCTTTATCTGCAAAAAAATACTCTTTCCGCTCGCCTGCTTTGTGTTGTTTTTCTATCAAACCCCATCCAATTAAATCGCGGAGCGTCATATTGGCGTTTCCCCTGGAAATACTGAGCGCTTCCATAATTTCTTCGGTAGTAAGCGCTTCTGGAGAAATGAGCAACAGCGCATGTACCTGGGCCATGGTGCGGTTAATTCCCCATTCGGAGCCTAATTTGCCCCAAGCTTCTATAAATTTTAATTTTGCTGCTGCTAGTTCCATGCACAAATATAAACTTATTTTTAAACTTTCAATATTTATTGAAAGTTTATTTTTTTTTGGAGGTTATTTGCTTTCGCGTTGTAGTTTATCCATTACCATCTGCCAGCTAGTATCGTTGTTATTTACTTTTTTTAACAGTTCAGCCTGTGCCCTATCGAAATAGACCGATAGTTTTAATACCGGTAATGCTAAATCGGGTTTAAACATTGTGCCGGGAGCAAATCCAGGTTCGTTGTTCTTTGCCCGGTCGCGATCGAATTTAACGGTCGTATTTACATATTCTTCGTGCTGTTTTTCCCCGTTAATGTATGGGATCAACCATTCTACAGATTTTTTGATCGAAGATCCTTTTGGAGACTCGTAGGTATAAAAATTAGGCCCCTTTGCCCTATCGATCATAATGGCTAACTTTAGCATTGGCTCCAGGTCGTAAATGTGGTAATGCATGGCATCGCGCTCTTTAAAATCCAAACTTGTTCCGTCAGCATACAGATTAATATTGATGTGGCTTTTTAAATTGTCGATGGTCCACTTAATAAACTGCTGATTGTTTAAGGTGTAACCAATTTCGCCAACTTCTTTTAGCCGGTGAGCGTTCCAGTTATTAATGGCGGTAGCTCTCCCCGCTTTCATCCGCTTGCTGTTAATTTCTGCTAAAGCCGTTTCAGTAAGCCATTGTTCAATCTGTTTTTTATCAGCTGTTGGGATATCTTTTTTAATCAGGTCGTAAGCTTCAATGGCTTTATCCAGATTGGTATCGTCAATAGGATCACCATTTGGCTTATTGATTTTGGCCCATGCACCAAGAAATTCTACACATTTGTTTAAATATTTTTGATCATTGGTAATCCGGTATTGTAAGGCCAGTGCAAACATTTTGTTCACATCTGCCAGGGCCAATCTGGTTTTCTCTTTTCTGGGATTTCCCTTTAATAATCCTTCAGTTCTGATGGTATCAATTGGATTCGGGTTTTCGTTTAGATAATTTAATGCCGATTTTTCAAAGCTCAGATATAGTTTTTTGGTTTCCCCGTCATTTTTGATCTGGGTTTTCAGCTTTTTAATTTCACTGGTATTTAAACTTACAATTTGCGAAAACGAAGAAAAAGATAACAAAGCAAGAGCAATTGTAACGACAAACTTTCTCATAATAAATAGGTTGAATTTTTATTCTTTGTTACAAATCTAATTTTTTATTCAGTATGCATTTAATTTATTACTTTTTTATACCGCCCAATTTTTTATTTTTGACGTTCGTTTAAACTTAAACAAACCTTAATGAATAACTGGTTTAATAAAAATGGCATTCACTTAGCCATTATTGCATTTTTTGTAGTCATCACTTTTGCCTACTTCAGTCCTGTTTTGGTAGGTAAAGCCCCAGCGCAAAGCGATGTGATCCAATCGCAAGCGATGCAAAAGGAAATTATGGACTTTAAAGAAAAGGATGGTAAGGCACCGCTTTGGACCAACCAGATGTTTGGCGGTATGCCAGCTTACCAAATTTGGGTACCTTATGCCTATAACGGCGCTACTTATGGAATTGCCTTAATTACCAAAGCCCTGCCTAATCCAACAGGTACAGTTCTTCTATTGCTTTTAGGCGCTTATTTCTTGTTTATTGTATTAAAGGTTAATCCTTGGTTAGCTGCAGCAGGTGCAATTGCATTTACATTTACCATGTACAATTTTGTTTTAATTGCAAGTGGGCACAGTAGCAAGGCATTGGCAATTGGTTTTTTTGCGCCAATAATAGCAAGTATATTGTTAACCCTAAGGGGGAGATATTGGTATGGAGCGAGTTTAACTGCGCTGTTTTTAGCCCTTGAAATAAGAACTAACCACGTTCAAATGACTTATTATTTGATGTTGGCTATTTTTATTTTTGTTATTGTAGAGTTTTACCAGGCATTTAAAAATAAAACCGTTTCAAACCTGTTAAAATCGTTCGCTTTTCTAGCTTTTTCAGTTGCTATTGCTATAATGATTAACGCAAGTTTATTATGGTCTACAGCAGAATATGCTAAAGAAACAAACCGTGGTAAATCTAATTTAACCGCCACAGAATCTTCACCAGCAGAAAAAGGGGCAGGTATGTCAAAAGAGTATGCTTACCAATGGAGCCAGGGTGTTGGTGAGAGCTTTACTTTTTTAATCCCAGATTTATATGGCGGTGCCTCAGGAGTAGATAAGTTGGTGAAGCCGGAAGGGAACATGTATAAAGCTGTTTCTGAAATTACAGGGGGTGATCCAACCCAAACTGCACAAGCTATTCAGCAGTTGGGGTCACAGTTAAATATGCAACAGTATTGGGGTGAGAAACCATTTACCCAAGGTGGCTATTATTTTGGTGCAATTATCTGTTTCTTATTTGTTTTCGGCTTATTCATTGTTCGTAGCCAGTTAAAATGGTGGATATTGGCAACAACAGTTTTATTTATTTTACTTTCTTTTGGCCGCCACTTCCCTCTTGTAAGTGATTTATTCTTCGATTATTTTCCACTTTATAATAAATTCAGAGCAGTTGAATCCATTTTGGCAGTAGTTGGTTTAATGGTTCCGATATTGGCAATTTTAGCAATCAAGGAAATTCAGGATGGCAATGTAGACCAAAAGGTTTTAATCAAAAAATTAACCTGGTCGGCTGGTATTACCGGTGGTTTCGCTTTAATTGTAGCCATCGTGCCTACGCTGTTTTTCAGCTTTAAAGCATCAAACCATATGCAAATTGTGCAGGCTTTAACGCAGACTTTGCAAAATAATGCTTCCATTGCCCAAAAGATAGCAAATGGATTGGTAGAAGATAGAATAGCAATTGGTCGTGCAGATGCTTTGCGTTCATTCTTTTTTGTTGTTATTGGTTTTGGGATTGTTTGGGCATTTATTACCAAAAAATTAAATGCACAACTGGCTTTAGGCTTGTTGGCGCTGGCTGTTTTAGTAGATATGTGGCAAGTAGACCGTAGATACTTAAATAACCAAAATTTTGAGTACAAAAAAACGGCTTCAGATTTCTTTAAGCCAAGAGACGTTGATAATTTTATTATGGCCGATAAAGACCCGGATTTCAGGGTATTCGATGCTACCATAAATACTTTTAGTGATGCCAGTACATCTAATTTCCATAAAACAATTGGTGGTTATCATGCCGCTAAACTGAAACGTTTTGATGAACTCATTCAGCATCAGTTTACTAAAAGTGTAAACCAGGATGTGTTAGATATGTTAAATACCAAGTACATCATTACACAAGATCCGCAAAACGGATCGTATAAGATGCAGCGTAACGCAACGGCTGCGGGTAATGCCTGGTTTGTACAAAGTGTTCAGTTTGCTAAAAATGCTGATGAAGAAATGAAGGCCATTAGCAGTTTTGATGCTAAAAAAGAAGCCATAGTTGATGAAAGTTTCAAAAATTCGATTGATACCAAACGTTTAGGAACTGGCCAGGAAGGTTTTATTAAATTAACCAACTATAACCCTGATCATTTAACTTACGAATACTCAACCGCTAAAGATGTAATTGCGGTGTTTTCAGAAATCTATTATGATAAGGGCTGGAAAATGTATATTGATGGTGTTGAAAAGCCATACTTCAGGGCCGATTACGTTTTACGTGCAGCACAATTAGAAGCGGGTAACCATAAACTTGAGTTTATTTTCCATCCAACATCATATTACACTGGAGAGAAAATCTCTTTAGCTGGATCGATCTTATTGTTGGCCGGATTAGGTTTCGGATTTTACTCAGAAGAAAAGAAGAAAAAGAAAGCAGTTAAAGCTTAATGTATCTTTAAATAGATTTACACCCCGCAGGATTATAATCTTGCGGGGTTTTTTGTTGTCTGTGATTTTTTGCCACGGAAACACAGAAACAGGGAATATTTTCACGGTTTGTCATCCTGAGCCTGTCGAAGGACAAATGTTTATTTGTTTTCGACAAATCAAGGTCTTCGACAGGCTCAGACTGACAACAGATATACTCACTTAATTACATTGCGCAGGATGGTTATCCAGAATGGAAATGGCGCTGTGCTTAAGAAATACCATTTAGGCCAACAGACACTAAATCTTACTGTATTCCGCTTTACGGACCATCTCAGCAATGACGACGGTGGGTAATGAACCAATGACAAATGAACCAATAAACTAATTAACCACCAAACTAAAATTTAACAATGTCGTAACATTTGTTTGATATACAGAGTCTTACCTTTGTAATGTAAATCAGATGATATGTTAGAATCATTCTTTGCCGTATGCTTATTAATTGTTGTACTTTATTTCTTTAGCCCCTTTGAGGTAAAACTCGATGAGGAAGAGGAGTGGTAACACAGCTAATTTATCTCTGAACTGCTTTAATCGAGCGGTAATAAGATCCTTCCCCCTAAAATTTCCCGTTTATGGATAAAAGAAATGTCGATGTAGTCGTAATATCCGATGTACATTTAGGTACCTATGGTTGCCACGCAAAAGAACTTCTAAAATATCTTAAGAGCATAAGACCCAAAACACTGATCTTAAATGGCGATATCATCGATATCTGGCAGTTTAGCAAAAGTTATTGGCCCGAATCGCACATGAAGGTGATCCGTAAACTAATGAAATTCGTATCGGAGGGTGTTCAGGTGCATTACCTGACGGGAAATCACGATGAGATGCTCCGCAAATTTGATGGCATGGAAATGGGAACTTTCCATCTCCAGAATAAGTTAATCTTAGAGCTGGACGGTAAAAAGGCATGGTTCTTTCATGGCGATGTTTTTGATGTTACCATGCAGCACTCTAAATGGCTGGCTAAACTTGGTGCGGTTGGCTACGATACACTGATCCTCATTAATAGTTTCGTAAACTGGGTACTTACCGCATTTGGGCGAGAGAAAATGAGCTTTTCGAAAAAAATCAAAGCTAAATTTAAAGATGCCGTTAAGTTCATCAATAGTTTTGAGCAAACTGCAGCTGAACTGGCGATTGAAAAGGGATATAACTATGTGGTTTGTGGCCATATCCACCAGGCCGAGCAACGCGAAATTGCCACAGAGGATGGAAAAGTGGTTTATCTGAACAGTGGGGATTGGGTAGAGAGTTTAACCGCTTTGGAGTATGAAAATAAAAACTGGACGGTTTTTAAGTACGAACATCAACATTTTACGAAAGACGAATTGGATGAAGGAATCCTTTCTGATGCCGAGGATTTAAAAAGTAAACTTGACATAAATATTCTTTTACAGAATATAAAATATGAAATTGCCCAATAATTTTAGATATTCGGGCATAAATGAAGATACTTTACGCAATACAGGGAACAGGTAATGGTCATATCAGTAGGGCGAGGGAAATTATTCCTTTGCTTCAGCAGTATGGCGAATTGGATATTTTAGTAAGTGGAACACAGGCCGATGTGAAACTCAGTCAGCCCGTAAAATACCAATTGCATGGTTTCAGTTTTATCTTTGGAAAAAAGGGCGGTGTAGACCATTTTAAAACATGGCTGAACATGAATCTTTTCCGTTTTAGAAAAGATATGAAGCAGCTGCCGTTGAAAGATTACAACCTTATCGTTAACGATTTTGAACCTGTAAGTGCCTGGGCCTGTAAACTGCAGGGCATAGAATGTGTATCATTGAGCCATCAGGCTGCCTTTAAGTCTAAAAAAGTACCCCGTCCAAGAACTTTAGATTGGGGGAAACTGATCTTGAGCCGCTACGCACCTACCAAATACCACATTGGCTTTCATTTCGACCGTTACGATACTTTTATCCATACCCCGGTAATCAGGGCAGAAATCCGGAATCTGAAAAGTGAAAATTTAGGCCATTATACGGTATATCTTCCAGCCATTGATGATAAACGTTTGGTAAAGCTTTTTACGCAGCTCCCTGAAGTTACGTGGCAGGTTTTTTCTAAACACAGTAAAGTCGCCTACCGGGAAGGGAATGTTTTTGTAGAGCCCGTTAACAACGAAAAATTTAATAAAAGCCTGGCCACCTGCGAAGGTTTGTTTACCGGCGGCGGTTTCGAAGGACCTGCAGAAGCCCTTTATTTAAAGAAAAAACTGCTGGTTGCGCCGATGCGTTTCCAGTTTGAGCAACAATGTAACGCTTATGCTTTAAAACAGTTTGGTTTGCCTGTAATTTGGGGAAGTACCAGAAACTGGTTGCCGATTATCAAAAACTGGGTAGAGAATCCTCAAAAGCACGAGTTTAATTTTCCGGATGAAACCGCGCAGATTATAGATGATATGGTGAAGAAATACGCGAGGATTTAGTCGGGAGTCTTCAGTCCTGAGTCCAAAGTTGATCACCCTCGGATTGTCATTCTGAGCGTAGTCGAAGGATCCTTATCATGATTTTACTCACCAGAGTTAGCTGTTTGATTTTGGAAATGAATGGCAGAAGCTTTTGGCTTGCACAGCCCCGTTATTCGCTTTAGCCCGATAAAGGATCGGGGCTGCCGCTACTCCCGGGTTTATTTAACGCAAAGCAGCGCTTTTGGAAATGGTTAGCAATCTATCGCCTATTGGTACCGTCCGCTGCTACCTATCCGCTTTGATCTAGGATTATTCTAATCCGTGCCACAATCCTTCGTAATCTAAACCTGATAGAAGCGGAAAGCCCGTAACGCAGTGGAGGCTTGAAGTGGATAGCAGGGCTTCCGGAACCGATCTACACAGGCCCCTGCTTTTCTAAAAATAACAGAGCTTCCCTTCTGCTTTTTCATTAACCAAACGGTCTTAGACTCCGATCAGACTGAGAATCCTATTGATACTGGTCTTTTAGCTTTCCGCTTTTATCTTTCTTCCCATACTCTTAAATTATTTTCTTTACTTTGCCTACTCTTTAAAAAGGCATGATTAATCAGTTTAGAAAGCTAAATCCAATTAACCTCGTATTCTTGCTGGCATACACGTTTTTTTTGCGTATTGCCATTTTTCATGAAACGCATGATAAGCTGAACTTTGATTTTTTGGAACCTTTTGCGCGATTGCTGATCAATATAGATTTAGACAATGCCTTTACGCCATATACCAATATTTTTATTGCGGCACTTTTGGTTTATGTACAGGCTTTAATTTTCAACCGGATAGTAAACAACCATAATTTATTGGCCAAACCCAGTTTCCTTCCAGGGCTGATGTTTATAACAGGAACAAGCTTGTTCATGCCATTTATGATCCTAAGTCCGGCATTGTTATGCAACTTTCTCTTGATTTGGATTATAGACAAATTTTTAAAATTGGGTAAAAGTGCGAACTCCATCACCACTGTTTTCGATATTGGGATGATTATTGGAGTTGGAACACTGATTTACTTTCCGTTTATGACCATGTTGCTTATGATCTTTTTAGCACTTTTGCTTTTTAGATCATTTAACTGGCGAGAATGGATAGCTGGCTTGATTGGCTTTATTACGGTTTTCTTTTTTTTGGCCGTATTTTATTATTGGAATGATAATTTAAGCTCGTTTTATCAGATATGGAAACCATTAGGCAATAAGTTTCCTTCGGTTTTTAAAATCAACTATAACGATTACCTGGTGCTGATCCCGGTAACAGTAATTATCATACTGGCATCACTACAGCTCCGGGAAAATTTCTTCAGGAGTTTTATCAGTACACGGAAAAGTTTTCAGCTGTTGTTTTTCATGTTTATTATCTCGGCAGCTAGTTTTTACCTTAAACCCGATTTCAGGACCTGGCATTTTTTGCTGTGTGTACCGCCAGGATCGGTACTGTTGGCCTACTATTTTAGCAATGCCAAAAAACGTTGGTTTTACGAAACATTGTTCGTTTTATTTGTGCTTTCAATACAGTATTTTCTGTTTGTTTAACCTTTTTTAACAAATAACTAGAACGAAACTTGACAAAGATTAATAGCTTTGTGCATGATTTTTGAATTAAAGCTTTTTTAGTTTTAATCAAGATGGATAAAAAATGGAGTCATTGGAATTTCTAAGAACATATTATCTGCAGTGGGAGATTTTAAATGCGTAGGTTAAGCATTGATATTGGAAATTCTGCTGTGAAGGTTGCAGTTTTTGCAGGTAAGGAAATTATTCATCATCAGCGTTTCAATAAAATTGGGATACTTGATCTGGCTCAATTGATTGAGAAGTTTTCGCCAGCGAAATCCATCATCAGTAGTGTTAACCAGGAAATTGGACCATTAGAAGTATTTTTAAAAAAGCATACCGAGTATATCCGTTTTTCAACCATGTTGACGAATGGCGTACAAAACAGATATAAAACGCCAGCTACTTTAGGATTAGATAGATGGGCTGCTATTTTGGGTGCAAATGGCTTATATCCAGCAAACGCAAGTTTAGTGGTTGATGCGGGTACCTGTATTACTTACGATGTTTTAAGTAACTCGAAAGAATATTTTGGCGGAAGTATAAGTCCTGGCATTAAAATGCGTTTTAGGGCTGTGCACGAATTTACTGGCCGGTTGCCATTGGTAGAATGGGATGCAAATGAAGATATTGTGGAAGGCACTGATACCCAATCGGCAATCAAAAACGGCATTTTACAAGGAATAATAAACGAAATTGAAGGCTTTATTGCCCTAAATAATAAAAAAGAAAGTGCTCTGAAGGTAATTATAACGGGGGGTGATGCTAATTTTTTGTATAAACAATTACAAAACAGCATCTTTGCGCCTCAAATTATAAAAGATCCTTACTTAGTATTAAAAGGATTAAATGAAGCTATTGCAGATTAAAATGTACAAAAGAAT
>Ga0157369_10000037_pt1 | contig 190395 bp, 178 predicted proteins | sample C25metaG_FD_113461 | JGI IMG/M metagenome (GOLD analysis project Ga0157369, IMG submission 113461) | Corn rhizosphere microbial communities from Kellogg Biological Station, Michigan, USA - C2-5 metaG | ecosystem: Host-associated > Plants > Roots > Rhizosphere > Soil | place: USA: Michigan... | reverse complement strand
TCCGAGATTCTTTATTACAGGCGTTGCCGCGAAGGGTAAACGTATCGCTGGCGCCAGATTTGAGGCACCAAGGCGTTCCGTTTTCCACGTTTTCGCCGTCGACTCCGCCACCGTTGGTTGTAACCGTAATGTTACCGAACGACGATGTGCACTCATTCATCGTGGTTTTTGCACCCGTGCCAGAGAATGTGGCTGTGGTGATCGTGCCTTCGATCTGGGTTCCACTGTTGGTGGTCAGTTCTCCTGTCACCACGACGGTAGTGCACCGGGCCAAGACGGTTTCGCCGGTCGTCAACAGGGTTTCGCCCACATTTGTGCCTGTGATTTTGGTGCCGGTGGCGAGTTTCGTGCCTGTCGGATGTGTCAGAACCGGGGAAGCCGAAGCGGCTGCCGGCAGCACGAAGGCCGCGAGGGCGACCAGGGCCAGACCGGCCGTAATGAGCTTCTTGCTCATGAGATACTTCCTTTCCTTGATGCCCAGCTTGGCTGGGCGTTGATCGAGCTCTCGGGGCGCTTGCCTGCAAGACGTGCGCCTCGGGGGCTCTTTTGCAACCCGTCGCTTGGACGGGGTGTTCGAACGAAGCTTCTATCAGCGATTTGAGATCGATCAAGGGGGGCTGATCGGTTTTGTGGGTGGGTGACCTTGGCAAAGGTTGGTGCAGGGGAACGCGTTTCGGTGTCTATATCCCTGCAAATCACTGGTTACACCCGGGTACTTAGGGGTGACAGCTGTCGCTTGGCCAGAGTTGGCACTTGGTGACAATAGGAGCTACGCTGAGTATCACGCCGTACCCAGCCAGGGACAGCGGCTATTCAGTGAGAGGCGGGGCCGCCCCATCAAATCGGAGTCGATCAAGCTTTCCGGCAAGGAAACGTCGGTCGCTGACATGCTCAAACTGCTCGGGAACGGGGCCAATGGCCCGATCCTGATGGCGCTTGGGCCGCGCTCGCTGCGCACCAAGAAGCTGACCGAAAAAGTCCCCACCTACGCTCCGCGGACGATCTACCGGCACGCCCGCAAGCTGTTCGACCTCGGGCTCGTCGACCGCGAGGAGGTGGCGGGCGTGCCCTCGACGGTGATCCACAGCCTCAGCCCCGCCGGCCGTGACCTCTACCGCCTCGTCGAGGCCTACGCCACGGCCTCGCTCCCCTGGGTCACCGGGCCCGGCAGCGGCGCCGGCATCTGGACAGTCTGCGGCCTGCTCGGAGAGATGTGGACACACGACTGGATCGAGGAGCTCTCCCATGGTGGTCGCTCCGCCACCGAGCTCTCCGAAACCACCTCGGGGATGACCTTCCACCAGGTCAGCCGCCGCACCCACCAACTGCTCTCCTGGAGCCTGCTCTACGAGAGCGCGGTGAAGGGGCAGCGCAAGCGCTTCCAGCTCAGCGACCAGTCCCGCCACGCGATGGCGCTGATGGCGGGGCTCGGCCGCTGGCGCCAGCAGCACGTCGAAGGCGAAGAGGACGGGAACCTCACGGTCGATGAGATGACGACCGTGCTGCGCGCATCCCTTCCGCTGGTGCAGCTCACCGAGCACCAGAATCGCAGCATCAAACTCGGCATCGCCGGCACAACCGGCCTCGACGGCCAGCGTGGCTCGGCGATCCTCAACGTCCATGCCAGCGCCGGCGGCGCGCTGCGCTGCGTGAAGGAAAAGGCAGTGGAAGACGCCTGGGCGATGGGAACCGTCGACACCTGGTTCGCGACGCTGATCGACGGCGACCGGGGGCGGATGCGGGTGGGCGGTGACCTCGTCCTCGTCGACGACTGCCTGAAGCGGCTGCACGAGCTGCTCTGGGCGGTCCCGGCAATCCCGGTCGATGCGGTCATCCCGACCGATGTGGACGCTCGCTAGGCTCAGTCGAGCCGATGAGCGAGACTGCCGAGCGCCTCCACGTCACCCGTTCCCGCGCCAAGCCGGGCGGCACCGCGGCCAGCGCCGACGGAACCGTCCCCTTCCGCCGCGCCCGCAAGCCGCCGTGGCTGAAGGTGCCGGCGCCGGGCGGGCCGAACTACCGGCGGCTGAAGGAGGAGATCGGCTCCGACAACCTCCACACCGTCTGCGAGGAGGCCAACTGCCCGAACGTCGGCGAGTGCTGGGAGCGCGGTACCGCCACCTTCATGATCCTCGGCGACGTCTGCACCCGCCGCTGCGGCTTCTGCAACGTGCAGACTGGCAAGCCGAGCTGGAACGATCCGCTGGAGCCGCTGCGCGTCGCCAACCAGGTGAAGGCGATGGGGCTGCGCCACGCCGTCGTCACCTCGGTCGACCGCGACGACCTCCCGGACTACGGCGCCTCCGCCTTCGTCGGCGTGATCCGCTCGATCCGGATGCTGGCGCCCGATTGCAAGGTCGAGATCCTCACCCCCGACTTCCGCGGCCAGGAGATGCCGCTGGCGAAGGTCGTCCACGAGCGCCCCGACGTCTTCAACCACAACGTCGAGACGGTGCCGCGCCTCTACCCCGTCGCCCGCCGCGGCTCCCAGTTCCTCCGCTCCGCCCGCGTCCTCAAGATGGCGAAGGAAATGGGCGGCGCCGACGTCGTCACCAAGTCCGGCCTGATGGTCGGCCTCGGCGAGTCCTTCGAGGAGATGGTCGAGACCTTCGGCCTCCTGCGCGAGCATCGCGTCCAGGTCCTCACCGTCGGCCAGTACCTGCGCCCGACCGAGAACCACCTGCCGGTCGTCCGCTACTGGCACCCCGACGAGTTCTCCGCCCTCGAGCGCGCGGCCTACGACCTCGGCTTCGAGTCCGTCGCGGCGGGGCCGCTGGTGCGTTCGAGCTACCACGCCGACCAGAACCTGCCTGAGGGCAAGCGGGCCGAGCAGCTGATCGCTTAGCTCGAACGGCTTACAATCTCAGTCGAGGGGCCATAGCTCAGCTGGCAGAGCGTCTGGTTTGCAATCAGAAGGTCGCCGGTTCGATCCCGGCTGGCTCCACTCCCGGATCGACACTGAAGTCCGGGTCAGTGTAGTTCTCGGCATTCCGGATCCCGATGCGCTGGTTATTTTTCGTCGGCCGGAGCCTCAGGTGCAAGATGTTCCTGCCGGCCGTGCCGAGCTCCCATGAGGGGCAATAGAAACACCGTTCCGTAGTGGAGTCGTAAACGGCGATCCAGTCGATCATCGCCGAGGTATAGAGCTTCGTCGCTCGGACCTTGCCGTTGGTCAGCGAATGCGACCTGCATCGAAGGACGACGATCTGGCCGTCTGACCTCGTGTACTTCACCTGCACCCGGTGCAGTCGCCCCTCGTAATCCGCGATTAGGTCGTAATCGGAGTCCTCACCGAAGGGAATCGAGAGTCGGCAGCCGCGATCGATCAGATCAGCGGCGACCTTGAGCTCGGCGAGATCTCCCTTTCGCTTCAGCGAAGCCACACTGAAAGCGTACGACAAAAAGTTTCACGCGTGGGTAACGAAAGTGCGCCAACTTCGTGAACAACATGGCACCGGGAGCGACGGCTCGCGGCTCAGATCAGTCGAGGTCGAAGTCCTTCGGAGGCTTCTGCTCGAACCAGAGCTCGTCGTCCTCGGGGGCGTCCTCGAGGAAGTCCGGGGTGTCCTCGAGGACATCCTCGTGGCCGGTGTCCGGGTCGTAGTCCGGGCGGGGCGTGTCGTCCTCGTCCTCCTCGTCGACAGGGACGGGGGCCGAGGGGTCGGCGACCGGGGACGGGATCTCGTGAATGTCGGTGCGGGGCGGCACCTCGTGCTCGTCGGTGAGCGGGGCCTCGAGCGCCTGGTCGAGCTCGTCGGAGAGGCGCTGGTCGCTCCAGAACTCCTCGTCCTCTTCGTCCTCCTCGTCGGCGAGCGGGGCGGCGGGGGGCTCGGTGCGGGAGGCCTGGATCTCGGCGGCGGGCTCGGCGGGGGCGTCTTCGGTCCCCATCTCGGCCTCGATGTCGAAGAGCTCGGTTGGCTGTTCTGCGATCGCGTGGCGCTCCTGGGTCTCCTCGCCCGGCGCGTCCTCGGCGGCGGCCGGCTCCGGGACGGCCTCCTCGGCGGGCTCGACGACGACCTCGTGCTCCATCGCCGACGGCTCCTCCACGAGCGGCAGGTCCTCCTCCGCCGGCGGAGCGGCCTGGGCCGTGTCCTCGGCCGGGGCGAGCGGAGCGGCCCCGGCCTCCGGCTCGATCGCGTCCGTCGCCTCCACCCGCGGCTCCTCGCGCTCCTCAGCGCGCTCGGGCGGGGGCGGCTCCTGCAGATCGGCGATGTTGATTCGGCGCCCGCCGCTCGACTCCGCCGGCTCCGCGCCCCCCGGCACCTCCGGTGTCGCCATGAACTCGGTCGGCGCCTCGGCGAACGGGTCGGGCTCCTCCGGCCGCCCAGGCGGCCCGAAGGCCTCGTCCTCGAGCCGTTTCAGCTCGGACTCGTCCGCGCCATGGGCGCGCTTCAGTTCCAGGTGCTCTCGAATTGCGTCGTCGAGGATGCTCATGCTGGCCGCTCCCGCAGGAGGCTCTCAAAGACTATGGGGTTATCCTGTCGCTTGCGCGGCAATGGGAGCAACTTCCCATCCCGCCAAAGCCCGGGGCTATAGCTCAGCTGGCAGAGCGCCTGGATCGCACCCAGGAGGTCGGCGGTTCGAATCCGCCTAGCTCCACTAATTCCCGCTCGGTCGAACCGGGACCAAAATCTAGCTTCCGCTTGCCTGCTAGTGCATCGAGCCGCGCCGCGAAGCCCTCGCGGGTTAGCGCTTCGCATTCAGGGGTGAGCATCGCGCCCTTCACGCCCTCGCGGCCGACGAAGACCTTGAGGAAGTACGCCTGATTCATTTGACGGCGGAACAATGATCCAGCCTTGCGATAAGCCTCGGGAAGAGCGGTGAGAAGCACGCTGGATCGTCGTACGCCGTCCTCGGCGATCTTGGAGTCGCCAGAGGCACTCTTAAGCTGCTCTTCAACCGCCTTGAGTTCGTCACCGAGCTTGACCTGCTTGACCTCAAGCACGTCGAGCGGGACGGCAACGGGGTTCGCAAGGTGACTCTCAACAAGCCGGTCCTTCTTCCCCCGAAGGTCCTCGCGTTTCCTTTGGAGAACCTCGACGTCAACACTTCGCGCTTTGATAACCCGCCTGTACTGCTCGATGAACTTCGGCACCAGTGATGCGACCCGCTCCGCATCAATCGAAATGTGGCTTTCGTAATAGCGAACTACGAAGTCCTCAACCCGATGGACTGGCTGATAGGGGAGGTCGCAGGATTTGTCCTTCTTGTGTCGCCCAGGGCAGACGAGATAGTCGAACTTGCGACCGTGCCGCCCCGTGCAGCGCGTGAACATGAGCCGCCTGCCGCATTGCCCGCAGTAGACCGAGCCGACGAGATAATGGCCGTGTCGTTTCCGGGTCCGGTCACCGGCCATTTTCTGTGATTCGAGGACGGCCTGCACCTTGTCGAATAGCTCCTGCGAGATGAAGCGCGGGTGGGTGCCCTCGTACTTCACCCCCTTGAACTCGACGACGCCGACGTAATAGGGGTTTCTCAGCATCTCCCAAATGACGGTCGTGGTGACCTTCCCGGCAGGTCGTTTCCGAGTCGGACGCGAGCGGAGGCCGCGTCGGTATAGCTCGTCTTCAAGTGCCGAAATCGACCATTCGCCAGTTGAGTAGGCCGCAAAGGCCCATTGAACGAGTGGAGCGCGTTCCTCGTCTACCTCGACGTAGCGAATGTCGTTGGCACCGTCCCACGTTCGTTTGTTGAGGTAGCCCAGCGGAACCCTCCCTGGGGTGCCGCCGAGTTTGGCCTTCGTGACTCGACCGTCGGTGATCTTCACCGCCAAGTCGCGGGAGTAGTAGGCGTTAATTGCCGTAAGAACGCCGTGCATCAGCATCCCTTGCGGGCTGCTGTCGATGTGCTCAGTCGCCGAGACCAACTCCGCGCCAGCGTTCCTGATCTCCGCGTAGGCGGCGAAGTCGGTTAGCTCGTCGCGGGCGAACCGCTCCAGTTTGTAGACGATCACGTAGTCAATGTCGGTGCGGACCTTGAGAGCGGCGATCAGCTCTTTCAGCGTCTTGTAGAAGCCGCGACTGGCGGACTCGGCCGGGGCAATGAACTCTTGGGCCACGGCTGCGCCGAGACTGTCCGCTTTCCGATTGCAGGCGTCCCGCTGTCCCTCGATCGAATACCCCTCCTCAGAGCCGGCCCGCCGCGTCTGCCCCGATGAGGAAACGCGCAGGAGAACGAATGCCTGTTTGGTCGCAATTGCCGTTTCAGGGTTCAACGCACAACCTCCGGCTCAAGTAGCCCTAGCTGGTCGAAGCGGTAGCGCATGGCTGGGGTGCTGACGCGGAAGCGGCGAGCAAGGACATTGGGGTCACGGAACCCTTCGTCGTAGAAACAGCGCTTGAGCCAGGCGCGCGGCATCGTCAGACAGGCGGCGAAGTAGTCGGCTGCCCGTTCGGCGGCCTGCTCGGCCGTCCCGAACCGCGAGTCCTTATAGATCACTTCCCGCATCGGGTGGTCGATCAAGTGCTTGAGTTCGTGGGCGAGCGAGAAGACCTGACGCCCTCGGCTGTCGTTGCTGTTGATGAGGATGCGCCACTTCCCGCGCTTCCAGCGGATCGCACCGGAGAGGTGGCGGGCCGGGACGTAGTGGACTTCGACTCGCGGCAGCGCGGCGACGGCTTCCACGGGAAAGGGCGGCTCAGTGATCCGCAGCTGCGAAATGAGACGGTGCGCCTGGCGTTCCGCGATGGACTTTGACTCCCACGGCTGAAGCGCCCGGTGCGGGCAGATCAAGCGGCAATCGGCAATCGCGCTTCTCACTTTTTCCCCTTCCGTTTCTTCGACCGCGCTTCTACGGCGTCGAGCTGGTCTAGTAGCCGCTTCGCTTCGGCCAGCTTCGGATTGCGGTCGGAGACGTGGGGATAGCGCGCTCGGAGCAGCGGCTCGGTGTCGGCGGTCGCGGGTCCGTATCCAGCAACCACGACGAGACTTTCGTAGCTGGTCTGTAAGACACGGGCCAGCTTTTCCAGGGACGCCAGTTTCGGTAGCCCCTCGCCGTCCTCCCACCACTTCACCGTTGATGAACTGAACCCCGTTTCTTTGGCGACGGTGTACATGGAGATACCGAGTTCCTTACGGCGCTTGGTGATGTAGGCGGCAAACTTGGGGTGCTTGTTACTCATCTGACATTCGATTCTTCGAACCAATTTTCTCGCTGATTTGGAGCGGTTGCAAGAAGCCAAGCAGGGAGAAGCGGGGCGACCTGAACGTGAATAGAGTGTGTCCAGGTCGCCCGCATAGCTACGCCTTGAGGGCTTTGATCTTGGACTCGATCTCGGCCTTGCGGTCTTTGGCGCTGTCTTTCAGCGCTTCGTACTCCGCTCCGGCCTCGTCGGCCCGCTCCCTCGCCGCGTCTACCTCGTCGTCGATCGCGTCGCGAGCTTTCTCCAACGTGGCAATGGCTTGATCCACCGCTCCGTCGGGGGTCGTCTCCTGAACGCGGGTCCGGGTGATCCCAAGCTCTTTTCGGGCCTGGTATTCCGCCCCGCGGATCGAGCTCGGCTTCATGTCGAACTCTTTGCCGACGATCACTTGGGCGTCTTTCTTGGTGACGCCCTGCTCCTTTACGACCGCTTCGACGCGCTCGTAGATTTCCTGGTTCTTGCTCTTGTCGCTCACCAGAAACCTCCTTGGGTAGTGGATGGCTTTGGCGGCGGGCAGAAAGGCGTGCACTCCCTTCCGCCCGCCGTGGAGCCGTCCACCGTCTGCTTTCAAGGTCCGCATCCCGCCCTCCGCAATCGTCGCGCAGCGAGACGGGAGAAGGCGGGGCTCAGTTCGATACCGAGCCAATCACGGCGATGGCGCGCGGCGACCAGGCCGACGGTGCCGGTGCCGAAGAAGGGGTCGAGAACGACGCCGGGGCGGCTCGGCGCGAAGCAGTCGCAGCGGCGAAGCTCGCCGGTCTTCCTGACCTGAATCACGCCCTCATTGGTGCGTCGGCGAATGATCCGCGTCGGCCGGGTCCAGGCGCGGTCGCATTGGACGCAGATCCGCTCCGGGCAGGCCGCGAGGATCGGCCGCTCGATCAGGCGCTCGGGGAAGGTGGCCTGATGGCCGAGTCGGTCGACGGAGGTTGCCATCGTCCAAACGTCGCCGGGGTTCTTGCCGTTGGGGTTGCCGACTTCGCCCGCTGCGCGGAGCTTGCCGAGCCCGTCGTTGTGTCCTTGGTAGAGGCGGCCGAGGCTGGCCGGTGAAGCCTGGCCGATCCGGCTGACCGAGCGGTGAGGGATGCGGATCGCGTCGAGGTCGAAGAAGTAGCTCGGCTGCTTCGTCGCGAAGATGATCGTTTCGTGGGTTGGGCTGAGACGATCCCGCGCGCTCTGCGGCATCGGGTTCGTCTTGTGCCAGATCACGACGTTGCGGACGATCCAGCCGTCCTTCGCAAGCGCCAGCGCGACCCGCTGCGGAGCGAGCAGCAGACCCTTGGCGGGCGCTCCCTGGCGGAAGTGGCGGGAGTGAGCATCGCCCAGGTTCAGCCACAGCGATCCGGTCGGTTTCAGCAGCCGCCGGACCTGGCGCATGATCGCCCGCAGACTCTCGACGTACTCGCTGACCGTTGGCTCTTGGCCGAGTTGACCGGGACGGCCGTAGTCGCGGAGCGCCGCGACATAGGGCGGGCTGGTGATGCAGGTGTCCACCGACTCGGGCAGCAAGCCCGCCAGAACCCGCCGAGCGTTCCCGGTGATGATCCGGTTGCGAGGAAGCGTCTTCACGATCCGCCCCCGATCAGCGCGTCCGTGAGTTCGTCTGCCAGGACCACTTGCCAGAGCGGCCAGGTCTCCTCGGGCTGCTCCGCGAACAGATCGACGAGGACCGACTTGCGCTCCTCGGTCGGGACCGCGAAGACGACGCGGGGGAAGTAGCCCCGACGCTCCTGCTCCCGCCCGGTCTCCCAATACTGGCGATAGGCGCGGAGCTTCACGGTCAGCGTCGAACGCGACTCCGTGTCCCGGTCGATCTCCACGAAGGCGGCGCGTTCGACCTTGCCGACGCCGAACCGAGCGAAGGCATCCGGCTTGAGATAGGCGGTGCCGCCGTGGGCGCTGACGAACCGCCGCCAGCACAGCGGCTCGGCGTCGAAGTCGATGACCTCTGCCGCCCCGGCGAACTGTCGCTCGGCTAGGCCGACGAATACCTCGGAGACCGCGAGGCGGTGCGCGAGGAAGGAGAGCGAGGGCGTCCAGGGCCGCCGCCGATGGATGCCGCCGGCAGGGCCACAGGAGGACGCGAGTCGCTGGCCTGCCGTGTCCAGGGACCACACCGCCGCGCGGGAGCCTGCCCGGACGCCGCCGACCTGGCGCTCTAGTTTGACGACGACCTGGCGAGCTGCGAGGGAGGCTAGGAGCGCAGGAGCGCGACGAGCTGCGGACCTGGGCGTGAGGTCGTAGAAGGCAACGCGACGTAGCTGCTCGGTAGTGGCGACCCGGAGCCGATCCAGCGTCCCGATGATGGCCCTCTCCCTGGGCGTCAGGGTCCGCTCGAGGTGGGCGATCCGCTTCTTGGTGGCGTAGCGCCGCGTCATGGATTCCTCCGCGTTTGGGGTGGGATAGTCGTTGCGCGATCCCGCCCACGCTTGGCTGCGGAGCTTGCGATGCGGCGATGCTTCGCAGACGCGAAGTGAAGGCCGAGCCGAATCACGCGGCCCTCCGTCGCTCGCCGACCGGGGCGGGTCTGCGGGAGCCCTGGATGCGCTTTCGGATCGCGGCATCGACGTCAGCGGCGCTCTTGCCGTAGCGCCTGCGGGAGGCGGCGCGGACCTTTTCGGCCGAACCGAGCGGATCGGGCGCCGGACGGGTTCGGATGCTGGCCGGTGGCGCGACAGCCGAGCCGGTGGAGACTGCCGCGAAGCCCTCCCACGGTCCCAGCCCTTGAAGGTCGGCCGCTTTGAGATAGGGGGCGAACTCGCGGGCGAAGGTAGACGCATCGGCGGCGGTCGTTTGCAGGACGAGCCGCGACCGGCAGTTGGCGAGAACAGCCGCGCGGGTCTCGGGGTCAAGCTGTCCAAGGTGCTGATGCGCCAGCACCCAGCCGACCTTGTAGCCCCGGCTCTGCGCGACCGCTTCGGCGAAGACCGGCGAGAGCGCGGCGACATCTTGGAACTCGTCGGCCATCACCGTCGCGGGGCGGCGCTCGGCGGGCTTGAGGGCGGCGCGGGCCTGGATCGCCGTCCAGAGCCGGGAGACCATCGCCGCGCCGATCAAGGCAGCGGCGTCCTTGCCGAGCAGACCCTTGGCGAGATTGACGACGACGATCTTTCCGCCGTCCAGGGCCGCGCCCAGGTCGAGCCCATCGGCCTGCCCGATCACGGCACGGACGCGGCGGCGCATCGTGAAGCTCCGCAACTTGTTCGACAACGGTGCGACCGCCTCGGCCTGTGCGGCGGGCGACAGTGAGCCGTACCAACTCCAAAAACCCTCCAAGACCGGTTCGTCCAGGCCGCCGACGAGCTTTTGGCGAAAGGCCGGGTTCGTCAGCAAGGGCTCGACCTCGCAGAGCGTGTAGCCGCCCTTGGCGGTGAGCGTGGTCAAGCAGGCCCGCAGAATGTCCTCTGATCGCGGGCCGAGTCCGGCTGCGCCGTAGCGGTGGCGAAGCTCAGAGACAACGTGATCCACCACAAGGTCAGCCTCGCCCGAGCCGCCGATCAGGTTGAAGCCGACCGGCTCGGCGTCGGCCGGGTCGAAGACGATCACGTCGTGGCGGCGCTCGGCCGGGATGCGGTCGAGCAGGTCCGCGGCCGTGTCGCCCTTGGAGTCGATCACGATCAGGCCGGGGCGGGACTTCGCCGCCATCAGCTGCGCCGCCAGGTTGACGCAGATCGTGGACTTGCCCGCGCCGGTCGGGGCGACGCACAAGACCCCCCGGCGCGCCTCGGCCTGGGTGATGGCAACCGGGCGGGATCGTCCGGCCACGGTGGAGTCGCCGAGGACCAGGCCGCGCCGGGGCACGTTCGCGGCGGTCGGAAGCTCGCGGCTGTTGGCGAGCGTCAGGCCGGGAAGCTCGGGGGCCTCCACCGGGATCGCCCAGGCCGCCGCCAGTTCGTCCGCGCCGAGAATCGAGCGGCCGGGAGCCATGCCTTCGATCCGGCCCGCGACTACCGGACTCGGCAGCAGTCGCCGCACTAGACGGGCCTCGGCGCCGTTGAGGGCGTGGAAGGAGCCGAGCAGCCGCGCGATCAGTTGCCGGGAGCGGGAAGCGGAGGTAGCCGCGACGGCTGCCCGGATCGCCACGGCGAACCTGGGCTCGATCGGCTCGGGCTCGGGTTCGACCCCGCGCCAGGACGCGATCCATCGCCCCGCCGTCCTAGTGAACGGATTGGTCGACGTCGGCGCAATGACGTACTGGATCAGGGCGCGCTCGTCTGCGTCGAGCGGTTGGAGGCTCGCCAAGATCCCCGCGTTGCTGCTCGCGGTGGTGTCGGTGCGGAGCTCGCCATCCCGCGTTGCCTGTAGCTCGCGGGCAAGCGTCAGGCTGGCCGCCGGTGACGCCGGTTCGTCGTCAACCCGGAGTCCGGGGATCGCGGCACGGAGCGAGCCGGTGACGTACTCGGCGCGACCGGCCGGGATCGTCAAGACGTGCTGGACGCCTTCGGCGGTGGCCCGCACTTCCAGGGTCACGGACGGGGCCGGATCGAGTCGCCACCATGGCGGGCGCAGGCCCGCCAGCGACCGGGCGGCGGCGAGCGCTTGATCTGCCGTCACCGTCCGGGGGAAGGTCAGCCGAACCGTGACAGCCTCGCCCTCGGGGGTCGGGAGGAGCGCGGTCGCGACGATGCAGACCACGGCCAGGGCGACCACGATCTCAAGCACCGTTCTCCCTCTCGCGTTCTTCTTCGGCCTCGGCCAGGGCCATCGCGATCACGACCGCTACGAGCTTGTCCCAATCGGGTTCGTCGCGATGTTCGGCCCGCATCACGACCGGCGCGTCGGTGGCTGGTGAGGGGATGTGGGAGTGGTGGTGCTGCTTACTCATCGTTCGATTTTTCGAATGCGTAACCAGCGTCGCTCGATTTTTCGAACGAGTCCAGCAAGCAGCAGCCGGATTGCGGAAATCTGTGCGTATTCATGCCTCCAACGCCAGCAGCGCCAGCAAGCAAGCGTCTATAAATCCGCCACGTTCAGGCACGGAACCGGGAGAATCGGGGGATGGCGCGTAGAAGTACCGAGCGACGACGGAAGGCCATCGCCGACCAGGCCGAGCGGGTGATCCGCGTCCGCTACCCCGAGTCAGAGCTGAGCCTCGGCGACGTGGCGGAGGAAGTCGGCACGTCGCCCCGACAGGTACAGCGGGCGCTGCGGGAGGTGGCGGATACGGGCTTTCAAGCCCTCCTGCTTCGGGTCCGCATGGAAGCGGCGAAAAGGCTTCTCAGCCGGAAGCGGAACGGGCTTACGGTGAAGGCCGCTGCCAGGGAGGTCGGGTACAGCGGGCATAGCGGCCTGGTGGCGGCTTGCAAGCGCTTCTACGGCAAGCCGCCCTCCGCCTTCCAGCCTGCTGGCGCGGAATATCTCGGCGACGTTGAGGAGCCCGAGGTCGCGCCGCCGATCACCTACCTGTAGCTAGAGGGTGTCTTTCGCCCGCGCGGCCTCGCAGATCACGCCACCGATCCGCTTCCTCGGCGCGATCACTTCAAACCACGCCAGCGGTTCACCGGAGCTGAGGACAACGTCAAACCGCCCCTGCCCGTCAGTCGTGGTGAAGTCGCCCCGAAACGTCTTGCCCGCGTTCGCGCTCCCGGCCTTGTACCGCAGAGCTTCCTCGAGGTCCCGTTTAGATCGGCAGACCGCCTTGGGAGAACCGACCCGGCCGGAGACGTGGATGCAGTATTCGCAATAGGTCTGCGGGTCGGGTTTCGCGCGGAGGGTGACGCTGACCTTCGCGCTGGTCGGGGCGGCGGCAACAGCCGCCGGCAGCAGCAGCACGAAGGCGAGAACTGCGGCCGCCGCCGCGTATCCCGCTCGGGTGATCGGTGCGTGTCGTTTTCTTGCCATCTCGTCGCCTCCCGGTACGTCCTGAGTTCTATAGGCCGGGGTACTTTAAACCGTGGTAACAAAGGCATCAACCAGCGAGGCTCGCCGCGATGGCTCTCTCGCGTCCCAAAGCCTTCGGCGCAGCGCTCAAGGCACTCCGCGAGGAGCGCGGCCTGAGCCAGGAAGCGGCGGCGCTGGCCTGCGGGATCGACCGCAGCTACTTCGGGAAATTGGAGCGGGCCGAGAAGATGCCGACGTTGACGACGGTTTGGCGAATCGCCGACGCGCTCGATACCACTCCGGCCGACCTAATGACACGGACCGAACGCCTACAGCGGTCCTGACAAGACAACACACAAAAAAGAAGCTCCGAGAACGTGGCGGGGGTGGTGATTGCCAAATGTTCTCGGAGCAGTACCGGACAGGAAGTTCGGGCAGCGAGCGGAGGCCGGGAAGGCGAGTTGTTCAGTTTCCCTCCCGAGCGCTCCGCAGGCCGCCGATCCGACGCTCGATCTTTCACTCGATCCTCAGCACTCAGGCTGATGGACGTGGACCGGGCAAAAGAGGATCACTGAGGACGCGGACTAGTCACTCCGCAATTAGCCGCGTCCGAACTGGAGGTTGGAAGACAACCAGTAACGGTGAACACTTGCGTCGAAGGTGTGAAAGTCCGGTATCTCAGAATGCGACGGTTTCCCCGCGCCGTCAATAGACGCGGGAAAGGTGGCAATTCGCAGCGCAGAGCGGTAAACTCCGGAACCTTTCGCGTTTAGAAAGGACGAAGCCCCGGCGTCTCTTTGGACAGACTCGCCAGGGCCTCGTAAAACCACATATCCGCCGGACTCCTGCTCCGCCAGGGGCGAAACCGATTTCCGAGCGCAACTGCGAAAAATATCACTTTTCGCGTCGTCTGTGGGTTGGTTGAACGCTCCCGGCAGCAGGGGTTCGGCATCCCCGAAAGGAGCTGTTCATGCAGACGCTTACTCCCTGGCAGCAGCCAGAAGGGCTACAGCCCAGCCCTGCGCTTGAACGCCAGCTTGAGCGGCGGGTGTTAGCCCCCGCCCGGAAGATTGGTGAGGACCTGCCCCTGGTCGCGATCACCGAGCCGCCCCCGCCAGTCTCGATCATGCGCCCGCCCCAGGGCGGGACGTGGATCGCGGCTCATGCCGATCGCGATCCGGTGGCAATGGCGCGGGGCGCGTTCCATGCGCCCGAGGCCGAAATCGAGCGGCTGACGAGGTTGCACAACGCCGGGATGCGGCCGGACCTGATCCTGGTCGGCCACCAGCTTCCCGGTCGCTGGCAGCCGGGCGATCCCGTCCCGGCCGCGTACCTCCCAGGCGAGACGTCGGCGGTGAATCGGGTTCTGGCGGCGCAGACGGCAGCCCTGGGATTCGGCCTCGGGCTAGTCCGGGCGGCGGCAGGAATCGGCGTCGGCCTGGCGGGCGCTGCGGCCGGTGGGATGGGGAATCTTGTCGACGCCGCAGCTGCACTTGATCCGTTCGTGTTGGCCGGAATACGTGATCCGCAGACGGGCCTCGTCGGCCTGGTGTACCTGGGAGGCTGGGATGAGCAACCTTCCCGTTGAACCTCACGACGACGATTCCGCGTTCGGCGGTTTCCTCTCCCGACTGCGGCCTTACCCGCCACCGCCCGGGTTCCGGGTCGCGCTGCTCTATGCCGCAGGCGGCTCGATCCTGCTGCTGCTTGCCGGACTCGCCGCGTCGGCCCTGCCGAGCAGCGGCGACCTGACGCGGCAGTTGGCAGTCGGAGCGGCCCAGGTCGGGGTGGTCCTCGAGTTGTTCCGGGCCCCGTCGGCGGTCTTCGCCTTCTTCGGGTTGGCGGGGCTGACGGTGACGGCGGTGATCGGCCTGCGCCGCCGCGTCGACGACGGTGCCGGCGGCGTCCTCACGGCGCTGACGATGACCGGGATCGGGGCGGCGATCTGGGCCGCGCTCGGGTGGCTGATCGTCCTGATCGGCTTCCTGGCCACCCTCGCCCTCTGGCTACTTGTAGTCGCGCTGATCTGCGGCGCGGCGATGGTGGCGTTTCGGGCCGAGTGGGGGATGGCGATCGTCCTGCTGGTCTGCGCGGTGCTGCTGTCGTCGTGGTTGCAGAACGCCACCGGCGATGATCCGAGGCCGACCGCGGACGCGGCGCGCTCCTCTCCGGCCCCGGAACAGAGCGTGATCGCGCCGCCGGTTGCCGAACCGGCCGAACCGCACAAGCCCCCGCCGCCCGGCTTGGTGCGGCAGCGGATCGCGTTGGAAGCTCGCATGGCCAGCGTGTACGAAGCCTGGCAGGAAGTGCCCTATGTCGGGCCATCCTGCGATCAGACCGTCCGCACCGCCGAGCTCGTGTCCCTTCGGGACGTGATGGCGCAGATGAGACAGCGGATCTGGGAAGCGGCGCGGAACCGCGAACCGGCGGCTTTCCGCCAGGTGGCCGCCGACCTGGATCGCGTTGATCGTGGATGGGCGCGGTCAGTGACCGACCCCCGCAGCGCCTACGAGCGGGTCGGCCGCTGCCCGTCAGCCGTGGGGGTGATGGCCTTCCGGTGGTGAAGGAAGGCGGGCGCCGCAGACGACCAGTCAGCGACCCGCGGCGCCCGCAGGGACAAAGCTAGTTTCAGCTAGTCATACCGCCAAGGCGTTCTACAAGCTCGCGGTCTTCCTCTAGGCGTTTTGCGAGTCGCTCTTTGAAATCTCGCTTAGAGCGGCGGGAGACGATGTACTCCTCAAGTGCCAACCGCATTACCTCGGCCATCGAGTTCCCATCTGCCCGGGAAATTGCGGCGAGTTCATCCGCCATCCCAGTGGGGAGCCGCAGACACATCGCTTTCCTGTCCACGGAAGTTAAGCCTCCAGTTCGTAGTACTTGACGGCGGCCCTGGTCGGCAGGACGAGATCGTCCATCCGTTGCAGGAGGCCGCCTGCCGTCAGGTCGCGAACGGCCCGTTCGATCCCGTCCCGGTCGGAGAACTCGACCGAACAGACCGTCAGCTCGCGGATCAGCTCCTCAAGCGTGAACGAGCCGGGGTAGTAGGACAGGACTTCGCGCAGAACCCGGCGTTCTTCGCGGGTGTCTTCGTCGTCGGTGGTCAGGGCGCGCTCCACGCCGCCCCCTCTAGGCTGGTCATGCATGGGAAAGACCCCTTTCCTGTGCCAGCCCCGGGGGCGTTGCAACGCCGCCCGGGGCATTGAGTTGTCTGGATCGCCGCACCGTAAAGCGACCTAAGAAGCTGCCGCAACTAGCGATTTTCTGTGTTGCGTTTAGTGCAATCCTGGCGTTGAAGGCAGTTTCCGACCTACACTCAAAACATGCCACCTAGTACCGAGCAAAAAGCTGTCATTGACCATGACGGAGCCAACCCGGCGCGCCTATTAGCGGGGCCTGGAACCGGAAAGTCCTACACGCTCGCGCAACGTGTTGCAGAGCTAATCCGGAATGGGGCTGATCCGAAACGGATGCAGCTAATTTCGTTTACTCGTCTTTCGGCTACCGACCTCGCCAGCGCCATTGCAACGAGTGACTTGGGAGAGAACGAACCACCGGAGAGTTCAACCCTGCACTCGTACTGCTTTCGGCAGCTGCGACGGCGCACCGGAGAAGCATTTGTCGGACGCCATGTGATTGACGAATGGGAGTTCAAAAACCTGATCCGACTCGACCTTGGGCGTCGGCTGAATATGAGTCCCGGCCGCGTCAGCGAGGTCATGCAGGAATACGACGCCGCTTGGCGGACCCTCGGAGAGCCGCCGTCGTTCCCTCAGCGGCAGGCATTCGAGGCAGCGCTTGAGGACCTGCGCGGCGTTCTTCACTTCGCCCTTCAAGGCGAGCTTGTGCATCAGTTCCTCAGAATGCTCGACGGTGATCCCACCTTTGACCCGGAACTAGATCACCTGATCGTTGATGAGTATCAAGACCTGAATCGCTGCGACCAAGAGGTCATTCAACGGCTGGCTGATCGCGGGGCCTGCCTGATCGTGGCCGGTGACGACGACCAAAGTCTTTACGGCTTTCGTCACGCCAACCCCGAGGGAATCATCGGGTTCCCCGAGAGTTTCGGGAGCTGCGGGGACTACAGCCTGACGGAGTGTCGCCGCTGCTCGGACGAGGTGCTGCAACCCGCCCTCCGACTGATCGAGCACAACCCTATGCGAGTCCCGAAGGATCTCCACTCCAACCGAACGGGAGGCGAGGTAGCCGCTTATGCCTTTCGGGGTCCCCGCAAACAAGCTGAGGGAGTGGCCGAGATTATTCGCCGCGAGATTGACGCGGGGGTTGATCCAAATGAGATTTTCGTTCTTCTGCCGCGCAAGGCATTCGCGGGGGCATACCTCGAAGAGTTCGACAACGCTGAGATTCCAGCTATCGACCTCGCCAACGGGGCGAAGCTGCTTGACGAAGACGAGATCAGGCGGCTCGTCTACCTGCTGCGGTTCACCGCTGACCGCGAGGATGCCCGAGCCGTTCGCGGCTGGCTAGCAACCACTCAGGGCGTCGGGGTTGGCAGCGTCGGGGCCGCTCTTGATCTGGCAATTGCTGAGCACATCGATCTCCGTGAGGCGATTGAGCGGAGCGGCAACACGCGAGTACAGAACGCCTACGCCGAACTGGTCGCCTTTGCCGACGATCTGGACCCGGAACATCCCGCGATTGAGACTCTGGAGCTGGCAGGCCAAATGCTTGAGTTGGACCCGGAGCGCCGTGATGGGTTTCGGCAGGTCATTGAAACCGTGACCGGCCCGGAGGGCGATCTTGGTGAAGTACTCGCTGTCCTGCACGAGTACCGCGAGCAACCCGAAGTCGGTGATGGCGAGCAAGCGCCCGTTCGCCTGATGACCCTGCACGGCGCCAAGGGGCTGTCGGCCGACGTCGTGGTGATCCCCGACCTTGAGGACGTCCTTGTCCCCGGCGACGGAGAGGTTGTGGAGCAGCGGCGGCTTATGTATGTCTCGATGACCCGCGCCAGGTATCGGCTCTACCTCTGCCACGCCCAGTTCCGGGGAGGGGCAACCAGCTATGCCGGGGCAGGAGCGCGACAGCCGGGGCCGGAGCGTCGTCGGAGTCGCTTCTTGGATGAGGCGGGCATCCGGTCTGCCGCCTTCAGCTAATGCCTACGCAATAGCGGCTCGGTGGCAGGGCGATAGACGAGCGGCGTCCGCTGATCTGCAAATACCACCAAGAGCCACGGCCGGAACGCTAGGTAGCTGTCCGGGGCAAACGCCATCACGTCGCGGACTTCGTGCGGCAGGTTGGGGCTGGTTGATGGTGCGATCAAGCGGTGCTGGTGGGCAGCTTCAACCGCCTCCTCGGCGGTGTATTCGCCGGCACCAAAGCGGCGATCAATCTCCTGCCAGAGCGCTTTGTACTCGGCCCACGTCATTGATCGACGCAGCGGCGCAGGCAGCGAATCTCGGCCTCGATGGTTTCCAGCAAGACGCCATGACCCGGAGCGCGGGCCAATTCAGCGCGGAGAGCATCGTTAAGAAAACTGTCGTCGAATCGCCCGCCGTGCATATGGCGAATCGCCGCCATGAGACCGCCGCGATCCTCCTCGAGTAGGTCGATCCGCTCGCGGAGTCGCTCAACGTCAAGGGTTCTGTGAGGGTCGCTTGGCATGGATGATCCTTCCTGCCAGAGACCCTAGAAAGGCAGGGTTGGGGCGGGCAATAAGCGGATCGCCGTGCTGGCGGGCCGCCGATCTGGCGTGGCCTAGCGGATCGTCTACCGCGCGCTCCGCTAAGGGGAGCCCATGAAATCGCGACGGTGGTTCCCGACTCTTATCGCTGCCTCAATCACATCTGCGTCAATTTCAAGGTCTAGATACAGGTTGATTTCGATCACGATCCGCAGCCTGTGGAGCGCAGCCCACAGGTCCCACTCCTCAAGTACGTTGCCGGTCTTTGCGTGCCAGTGGGTGAGAAAGTTCCTAGTGTCTATTAGCCCTTGTAACTGTTTCCGCCAGGCACCGACCTCGACAAGTACTCCCTCGGCCCGATCGTAGAGGGCTCGGACTCGCTGCTTTTGGCTCTGTTGGTTGGCATGCTTCAACCGATCTCGATAGTGATCTACTTGTGCCTGCTCGCCGAGAGCGGCAAGCATCGTCTTTAGCGCTGCCTGATGATCCGCAGCCGTAAACGGAGGGGCATCGAAGCGGCTACGGTGGTAGCCCTCCGCGACGGAAAGTAGCCCGAGTACATCGTTCTCAAGATGAACATCGCGCTTGCCGAGAGTGGCGAAGAGGAGATTTCCCGGCCCACCGAGGCTTGCGCGCTGCTCGAACCAATGCCCGATGATTTTTGGTGCATCAGACCCCCAGGCTCGCAACGGCATTGGGACCAGCGCAAAGTCCCGCTCCTGGCGCTGTATTCGGGTCAAGGTCGTGCGCTCCACGATCTGAACCTCCGCAAGGCTCTGGGTTGGCGTTTGATCGCCCCACCACTTCTCCGTCTCTCTGGAGAAGTAGACCGTGACCCCATCGACCTCAGTTGGTTCGCGCGTGGTGAATGCGATTAAGTCTTGTAGGGGTTTTACGAAGCGCTCGGTGAACTCCTCGTAGGGAACTGGCTCGTCTAGTTTGAACTGAGCCGTGACAGGCACGTCAACCTTTCTCTGCCCGAAGGTCACGCCCCGCTGAAGCAGAAGACTCCCAGCAGCCAGCGGGACGTTGAGGACTTCGTTTTCGAGCGGGTCCTGCCGATCATCTCGCTCATCCTCGTCGGCGGACGCCTGTTTCGGTCCATCCCAGCGATGGTTTACCCACTCCCGAAGACCCCTGACACTGACGACCGCATGGTCCACCCGCAGGTCGCTGATGTCGTGCAGGTGGAGACCTCGAACCAAGCGATTGGATTGAAGGACCTCTTGGCTATGACCACTCGCGGAGTAGAAGGTTGAGCTTTGCGCGATGAGGTCAAAGAGGGTGCAGGGGGTTCCGCTGAGATCGGTGCCCTGGACGACTTGGATCGACTTCGCTTCATCAAAGAAGTCGTGCGGATTCCGGTGCAAGTCGATCACCGACAGCTCGACACCGCGCGAAGGCTGATAGGTCAGATGGCCCGGAGCTTGTGAAGGCTCGGGGGAATCGCCCGGCTCCCACCAGAAGCCATCAAACTCAAAATCAGAACCGGTCTGGATGCTCTGCTTCGCGATCCCAGCACCGTAGCTCTACCGGCGGGCGAAGGCGTCGATTGCGAGGGGGGGGAAAGCTACGCCTGTCGGTCATCGTCCTTCAACTTCTCAAGAAGCCGGTCGATCCTGGCCAGGAAGTCGGGATTCGAGACGCATTCGGCTAACTCCATTCAGCAGAACCCCTGCATGTCGCAAGATCAGGTTTCGGCAGTCGTTTAAACCGAGACCCAAATTCCGCTCCCTACCTGGCAGAAACTGGCAGATGGGAGCCATATTGCGGCGATCGGCGGCGATTGCGCTTGTGTTCCGCTTGCTTTGGCCGTGAGGGTCGGATCAGGTTCTACTACCTAGGCGCCCGACCCGCCCATCCACGGGAGGTTGAAGACAGCCGCAGCCCCCTCAGCAAAGCGCTCTCCCTCGGCGATCAAGAGTGCCCCGGCGATGTCCTCGCGGCTGCGGCGCAGCCAGCGAAAGGCGCCGCCTTCGGCCATGAGGGCATCGTAGCCGGCAAGTGCCTCACGACCCCCGATCGAGGCGATTCCCTCCAGCGTCGGCGAGGTGATGTCGAACAGGCCGTAGCCGGTGCTAAACCTGCCAGCCGGCCGCTCCGCCGATCCCCAAGTGCGCCTCAAGATCTCGAAGAGGCGTCCAAGGACGAGCGGAGAGGGCGAGGGAGAAAGCCATGAGAGGACCGGCTGCTGAGGGACGACACCCTCGTCAAGCTGCTTGATCAGGCGGTCGAGGAGGCGGCACTGGCTCTCATGATCGCCTGCTTCGGCGAGGATCGGGAGGATCTCCGATTCGCGGGCGGGGCCGCTGGCCGCCAGCATTTCAATCAGGTCGCGGCGGCCGTTGTCGGCCATCCGCGCGGCAAGAGTGCGCACTCCCTGGAGATCGATCCGCTCCTCCTCGTCGGGAGCATCGCCGGCGAGGCTGCGCGCGCAACTCTCGAGCACTTGCCCCGGTAAGGGGTCGCGGCAGCAGGAGAGGAACTGCTGCCAGCGGCTGGGGTCGGGGTCACCAGTGATCAGATCAAGAGCCTCATAGACGCCCTCCAACGTCGCGGCCGTCGCAAGCCAGCGATAGTGCTCTTCGAAAAGGATGCCGCAGGTCGCGAGCTCCGCCCAGCGCGTCTGGTCGAGCGACGGCCGCGCCCGGGGGCCAAGTGCAAACCAGGCATGAGCGCCGGCCTCCTGCGTCCAGCTATTGGGCCCCTGGCGGGTGATCGTCTCCCGGTAGGGGCACTGAGGCCACCAACCCTCTAACCGGCGACGGAGCTCGGCGAGGTGATGCGCGTCGAGCTCGGAAACCTGGGAGGCGAGGTGGTTAGCGTCGCGGAGGATCTGGGGGTCGCTGTCGGGGCGGTCAAGTAGTTCGGCAAGGGTTGACGGCTCCTGTTCCGACTCCTCGTTTCCATCCTCATCGTGCTTAGGGAGTGGTGGCGGCCAGGGTCGGCCCGCGGCTTCGGCATTGGCGCGCTCGCGTTCGGCTTCACGCCGCTGCTTCACATAGCGGACGACCTCCTCAGAGAGGCCCGCCTCTTCGAGCTCCTCGGGCGCGAAGAGCGTCGCCGCCTTGACTAGCTGCCACCATTCGATCTGACGCTCCTTTCCATGCAGGGCGACGAGGTGGCTTAGCAGCGCCTCGGCATTTTGTTCCCAAAGGGTTCGCAGCGAAGCATCGAGCTCGAAACAGACTGCGACTTCGACCGCGGCCTCAAGGACCTTGGCTCCGGCGGTGGCGAAATCGATCCCCTCGAGGAGGGCCGGGACCCGCTCGCGGGACCAGAGATCGCGCGGCGTGTGGCCCTGGCGCAGGAACTCGGCGATCAGAATGAGGCCGTCGGCCGGCTCGACTCGATCAAGAGCATTAGCGAGCATGTAGTCGGCCTCGGGACCCGCCATCAGTCGCAAGTAGAGGTCGATACGAGGCTCATCGCCGAAAAGCTTCTTGAGAGCGATGGCACCGACCTGATGGACGCTGTGCTCGTCTCGCTCAAGGAGCAGCTCAACGACCTGCTCAGCTAGAGCGAGGAAGCCGCGGTCGGCGGCGGCCATCATCGCCTGCCGCAGCACGACTTCGTCACGACTCGTCTCGGAAAGGACCCGGTCGAGCAACGCATCCAGGTCCGCGACTTTTGCGCGGGAGAGGACGCGGAGTGCATTGCCCTGGTCCTGATCCGTGCCGGAGTTGGCGGCCGCTCTTATAGCCACGGCGATCTCGCTCTCGGGACATTCCCGCAGTAGGCGGCCCATTGCCTCGGCGTCATCGGCGATGCGGACACCCCGTTCCCAGACCCAGACCTGAGTGGCAAGCGCGTTCTCCCACAGCGTCGCGAGTGCCGCTTCGCGCTCGACGCGAGGGGCGTGGTCTGGCGTCGCCCGAGCGGCGGCGAGTGGATCGCGCTCCGCAAGCGCACCGCGCCATGCCGGGGAGGAGAGGCAAGCGAGAGCGACCGGTACGACTAGATCGGGGCGCACGCCCGAGAGTTCGCGATCCAGATAGGGCACGAGGCAGTCGAGCAGATCAATCGCGGGACCGATCTCGACCATGGCCTCTGCGGCTAGCTGCTCGCCGAGCAGACGGTGGTGGAAGCGATAGCTGCCGCCTTCCTCGGCAAGCAGCAGGCGCTGCTCGAGCCTCCGAGCAAGCTCGACGACATCGCCCTCCGCACCTTCGGGCAGACCGAAGGCGCGCAGGTCGTCGACGGAGAAAATGCGGCGGCCGGCGATCACCCCCGCAAGCGCCAGCCTGCGCAACCAAGCGCGCACCGCCTCAGCCTCAAGGCCGAGGGTGTCGCGCTCGCGCTCGATCGCTGAGCCGACCAGAGCGAAGAGCAGCTGGCCGAAGTCACCGATCCCCCGCAACTCGCCGCGCTCGTGTAGTTCGACGATGCGGCTCAGATAAAAGGGAGTAGCCAGAATCTCCTCCAGGTCTTCGAGCGCTGGCATTTCCTCATACAGCGCGTCTAGAGTGGCACCGCAGGCAGCGAGGAAGCGGTCGCGCCAACCGATATCGGGAGCCAGCGTGAACTGGCTCCAGCCGATCGCCTCGGGCGCGTCGAGGCGCAGCAACTCGAGCGAGGGCAGCGGCCGGGTGGAGACGGTGAACGCGTGTCGTGGAAGCGCTTCGGCGAGTCGGTTGATCTGCTCAGCGAGAGCCGCCTGGTGCTCGGTGGCGACTTCGTCCAGGCCGTCGAGGAAGAAGTGAAAGCGCTCTTGGCCCAGCGCCCCTACGCCGACGTCAAGGCCCTCGACGGCAGTGGCGCCCTGTGCAGCCCAAGCGGCGAGCGTCTCCAGGGGTCCGCGATCAGGGTCAACGTCAACCTGGGCGAGGCGCACGAAGATTCCTTGACGCGGTGGGCGACAGCGTCGGGCGAGGCGGCGAAGGAGCTCGGTCTTGCCGGTGCCGGGATCACCAAGGATGATGGTTCTCGGTGAGTCGAGCAGGTCGGCCTCTGAAGGCTCGGGGCGGACCGCTCCCTCGGGCTTCAACCCAAACGAAAGCCGCATCCGGTCCTCGGGGTCGGTGGGGTCGCGACGGTCTATGAGCCGGTTCTCGACGTAGAGGCCGCCATAGTCCTCAAGCTCGGTCGCATAGACAGGCTCGCCGACAGGTAGGTCTACGTCGAGCAAGAGGCGCGCCTTGGCCGCAAGATCCTCGCGGTAGTTGACAGCGGCGACGTAGATGCCGGAGTTGCTCGGAAGGATTGCCGCGCGCTGCGCGGTGAGCGCATCGTACTCCTCCTGCATACACCAAAGGACGTGATAGTCGCGGGCCTCGATCTGGCTGAGGGCACCGAGCAGATAGGGCTCATCAAGCCTGGTGCCGAAGAAGACCATCGTGCGGCGCACGGCGAGCTCGTGAAGAAGCTGACCAAGGGGGTCAGCAGGAATGTGACGATAACCGTCGGGTGCCAGGACGATCGAGTCCGGCGCGGCGACGCTGCCGTGTAGGTGGATCACGGTCAGTTCAGAGGGCGGCTCCTCGGCGACGAGGAGCTTGACGGCGCGGCCGAGATCGGCGGCCGAATTGCCCAAAGTCAAGGTCTCAATGCCGGCAGTGCGCGCCGCCCGCTCGAGCGAGAGGTCGAAGTTGAGGGTGAGGATGATTCGCGAGGGAACACGGATCAGCGCCTCGATCAGCGCCGAAGGTCGCGGATCGGCGGCAGCTATCTCCGTGGCGGCGAGCTCGACCAGCTCAGCCTCAGTGCAGTGGCGGGGCGTGAGGAAATCGACGACTGCGCGCAAGTTGCCCGGATCACCCTCGTACTCTTCCCCCACCCCGACCTCGGCCAAGAGGTGTCGGCTCAGTGCTGCACTGCCCGGCAGCCCGGCATCTTGGGCGACGCCAGCACCAGCGACCGGCACAACCCGACGGGATGGCCGCATCAACTGGGCGATGCTCTCCTCCGGGGACTGGGTCAGTCGCTTCTCGCTCACGGCAGGCTGACGTTAGCCGGGCGCGGTTTGGCGGCCGGGCGTTTCCTTCCACATGATCCGCGGTCCCCGGCCGAGGCGGTTCCATTGCTCCTCGGTCAGATCCCCCTCCTCGAGCCAAACCGTCCAAGGTACGGTCAGCTCGCGCATCTCCTGGACAGAGCCATCGGGAGCGAAATCGACGGCTTCGAAGATCGCGCTACGGCTCTCGATGAAACGAGCTAGCAAGTCCAGCGCCAGACGGCCGCTGCGGGTGGCGGCGTCGGCGACTTGTAGGCGGGTGAGGTTGAAGTCTCCTTTGCCAACCATCTCCCCTTTTTGGGGATGCCAGATCGCGATCGACGGATCGTGAGTCAAGGTCTCCTTGGTGACCTCCTCCACCTCGTCTCCCACCCAACAGATATCTTCGCGGTTGACAACCAGGCCGCCGTGCTTGAAAGCGTTGTAATAGGGCGAGAATTGTCGCCAGTCCTGGCCAAGAGCGGGCAGCAAGATCCGCAGGCGCCTGACCGTGGCTTCCTCGGCTACGGCGACCACCGTCCGCTGCTCGGCGGTTAGCTGGGTCTCGATCTCAGCAGGAAGCATCGAGCCCGGCTCCCCGGTTTCAGGATCGCGCCCATAGAGGCCAGCGAAGACCTTGATCCGCTCGTCGTCCCAGTTAGCGATCGAACCCCAGAAATTGGTCGCGGTGCGATGAGAGTAGGCAGTCGCACGCAGGTAATAGGCGAGGCCGCCGAAAGGCTCATCCCAGGCACGCCCAAGGTGAGCGAGATCCTCGAGCGGCTGTACGGCGTCGGCGATCACGGCGGCAAGGGCCATGTCGCGAACGGTCGCATCGGTGGACTCGGCGACCTGTTCGAAATAGCGCCTGGACTCAGCCAAAGCGGCGTGGCGAGCGGGCAGGGTCTGATCGCGCCAAGAGGCCAAGAAAGATCGTGAGGGCAGCGCCACGCGCCGTGCCGCCTCAGGACTCTGGATGAACTGCGGTTCCTCGGTCAATCGACCTCCCCCATCCGAGATCGAGATTCGCGCTTGAGCACACGACGCTCGCGGTTGGTCAGCCTTGAAGCAAGATCGAGCGGCAGTGCGCCATCTTCGGCGACCGAGATTGCCTGGGCCTTAAGCGCACCGAGACGACCACAGAGCCCGGCTGCGCTACGACCTAGCTCGCGCACCTCGCCTACGGCCCGGCGGTCGAGATGAACGATGTGGCGGTCGGTTTCCACGTGATTGCCTTTAACGGTCGAGGTCATGGCGACGGCAAAGGGGCGGGCCTCCGGAGGCCGAAGTCCCTCTCCGAGCTCACCGGCTCCGGGTGGCCCGACAATCAGCTCACCGGCAATGATCGGGAAGCCGTGCATCGTCGCTCGTGCCAGCGGCCAATGGGTCAGCCAGAGACCGGCGCTCTGAGTAAGTTGCGCTGACCACTCGCGCGCCGTTATTTCGCGCAGTCGCAGCGCCGCAGCGGCGGCGATCTTGGAAAGTCCGAGATCGGCGAAAGCGGCGGAGTCGATTAGGCCGAGTCGGCGCAGCGCGGTCTCGCTGTCTTCGGCGGCGGCGGTATAAGCCTCGTTCAGATCGTCGATCCTGGCTTGGCGCAAGGCAATCCAAGGCTCCTTGGCGGCAACTGCGTGGAGAAGACGCCCTAGGTCCTCGGCGGCGAGAAGCCCACGCTGAAGGACAATCAGGCCGAGGCCGCCGAGTTCGGCCGAGGGCGTCGCGCCCGCTGCGGCCCGGCGATAGGCCGCCCAGGAACGTTCGATCGCGCCCTCCCGGAACTCACCCCTGGAGCCGGCATCCCGTAAGTAGCTGTAGAAGGGCCATCCGCCATGGTTCTCGACGTAGCCGTGATCGTGGTGCCTGCCGCAAAGAGCCATCTGCATGGCAGTGATCGTGACGAGCGATGCAGATGGTCGGCGAGGAATGCGCGAAGTGCCGAGCGCACTGCTGATTGCTGTTGCAAACCAAAGCCGAAGGCAAGATCATCCCCACCCTTCCTACCTTCGACGCTGTTAGCGAACCGCCATTCTGATCCGCAAGGTCTTGACCACGCGCTTGATGACACTAAATTGGGCCTGCGCGCCAGGGTCTCGTTAGGAGACTGCCCTGGCTCTCGCGACGATCCCAGAATGGATTGCTGCCGCTGGCGCCTTTGTCGGCCCTTTTGTCGGGCTACTCGGCGCGCTGTGGCTATATACGAAGCGCGACGAGGACGAGAAACAAAGACGAGACGAAGAGGGTCGCGAAGCCCTCTATCGCCAGCTGCGGGCGGAGTTCGATGCCAACCAGCGGATCATTCAGCGGTCACTCACATCGATTGGCCCCGCACTGGCGACCAAGGCAGCGGGCCAGGATCCAAACGAGCCGATCTATGACGAGCAGTTCTACCTGGCACCCCTCTTTGCCGATTCATGGGAGGCGCTGACGGGAACGGATGCCCACCGGGCACTGGGACCGGCGCGGCTGAAACAGCTCTTCAGCTACTACGCTTCAGTGGCGCGTGCGAATTGGCTAATCGTCCGCGTTCAGAACTTCAAATTTCGAGTCCCGATCCTCGAAGAGATCGAAAAGACGCTGAGTGAAGTGCGAGACGAGGGCAGTGCAGTCGACTTCGCTTCGCTCAAGTCCGAACTTTCGCTAAATAGCAACCAGGTCGACCCTGACCCGAAGAGGTGACGCTCATCAGCGACGAGTCGTCCACCGACGGCATAGCGCGCCTTCTCATCAGCGCCCTGCCGTACCCCGATCCCCGCCGCCGCCGTGCAGCGCGGCGGGTCGCGGGGACCTGATTGATTGCAGGCCGTGGCCGGGCGACGATGCGAGTCCTATTGAAATCGCCCAGCTAGCGCTCCTGCGCCTGCTCTACTTGCAGCGCGAAGTGCACCGATGCACGCGCCAGCAGCGGGAGGCTGCCACCCTCCTTGCTCGTGCTGCAGTTGAGACCGCTATCACTGGGGTCTATTGGCTCCACGGCGAGCAGGACATCGAGCCTGCCCGTAGCGGGAATGCAAGGTCGTTTCGACGCCTGATGGCTCCACTCGCTGATGGCGAGGTAATTAGTGAAGAGATGATCGAGGAGGTGGCAGCGACGATCGGATCAGGCGGGGGCTGCCGAGTTTGCGTGAGATGGCGGAGATCGTTAATGAACGCAGCGGCCGTACCGTTGCCCAGACCTCTATCACCGCGCCTACATTCCGCTCTCAACTTTCGTCGCCCACCCAAGCGGGATGGCGCTGCTGCGCCACATCGACGCAGAGGACGAGCCGGATGAGATGCCGAGTTCAGTTTGGAGCACGCGAGCTGCCCTCCACGCAACGGACGCTTGCATGGCACTATTGGCGCTCGAACTGGCCGAGCTGAAGGAGCGGCCCGCAACGGTGCTCGCCCGCTATGCGGAAGCACATATGGAAAGAACTTCCCTGCCACTTGTGGTCGTCCTCGGCGACGCGATGCGGCGAAACCTGCAACCGCGTCGCCTCGCCAGAATGCTGCGACCGATGGCAACGCTGTGGCGCTACTACCGATCAGGTCGCGCGGCCCTTGACCCCTATCCCGAGCGCGAGACGCGTATCAACGACTTTCTCTTGGCGATCCTCGCGGCACTCGATATCGATAGTGAGAGATCGGTGAGCGATGAGGTCATCGCTAAGGGTTATGCCGCCGAGTTGGCGAAATCTGCCGAAACCTCAGATCGCGAAAACGGGTGAAACGCAGGCAGTCTCCTCTTGAAGCCGATTTGTCAAAAGGGCGGACTAGTTCCTCGCTCCTGCGTTTGGCTCGGAGGCAACCTGCTCCGCGCAATAGCCAGAGTTCGTGCTATGTCTGGCCGCAGAATGGCCAAGTCACCCCGTAGGGAACCCAGAAAGAGCAGCGAGTCTTCAGAGGACCGATTTAGAGGACCGCATGGCTGGGCCAACTGGAATGCGTTTAAAGATGGTCTTCCACCGCGCGCAAAGGCGCAGGTGGCCGGCACGACGCAGGTGCTCCCTACGTGGACGGAGCACTCTCTCTATTCAGATTCCTATATCGCCGGCGAGCTCGAGCTAGGGCCTGATCGCCTCCTGATAACGATCCCCAACATCCACGAAGAGGTGGGTAGACCGGCCATGCAGCTTGTGTTGCGCTGGCATGACCACCTTCCCGATCCCGACTATTCCGCTGCCGAGTGGAAGACGGATGTCTCGGACTATCACGGCGGCGATATCGGAGACGAGTTCGCTTCGCTTTTAGCTCTATTGCTCGGCTGTCGGATGAGATCGGGAGGCGTTACCCGCCGTTTCTATGTCGGCAAAGACCCAGCCGGATCACCGAGCGAGACGGATCACGCGCCTCCAGTTTTGATACCGCCGCAAGATCGTCCCGTCTTGCCACGAATTGCGGAGTCGCGTTCTCTTGGTGACTGCGAGCAGCTACTTCGCTCTTATCCTGATCTGTCAGCTTCACAGGCAGTTGCGTTGGTCCGTGCAGCTCGCCAGTACGCCGACGCCCTCTGGATAGCGGATGCCGATCCGCGGGTCGCTTGGATCAAGCTAGTGGGCGCCTTGGAGACCGCTGCAAATCATTGGGATGGAGGGATAGACGAAACCTCAGTAGAGCGTTTGAAACGTCATCGGCCGACCGTCTTCGATGCCCTCGGTAGTTGTTCCGATGACGCAATGAAAGCCATCGCGGATGAGCTGGCTCATACGTTCAATGTGGTCCGAAAGTTCAAGGATTTCGTGCTCGAATTCGAGAGTGGGCCGCCCCAGAACCGACCGGTGATTGGGGAATTCGAATGGACTGATTTGGAACGGGCGTTAGGGGTGATCTACAACTGGCGGTCACGCGATCTGCACGATGGAATTCCATTTCCCCCGCAGCTGTGTGCACCCCCGCAATCTGACGGCGAGGGGCAGTTCATGGAGAAATTTCCCGCCAGCGCTGTCGCAGGAGGGGGCGGTGTCTGGGAGGCGCAGGAGCTGCCTATGTATCTGCACTCGTTTGTCTACATCGCAGGAGAGGCGCTGCGAGGATGGTGGCGCTCTATGTCTTTGTGAAGTTGCAATTCGCCGCCTGACAGCCATACCCGCCAGGACCAGCTATCTGGAACCCGATTGAAGCGTGGTCCCGGAGATTCGGCTTGAGATGGGGCTTAAACCCCGTGGCGCTCGTTCTGGCAGAAATCCGCGTTTCTGCCAGAACACCCCGACAATTGCCGCATATCCGCGCATATCGGGCTTGATCGGCGATGAATTGCGAGAGGCGCAAAACCGCTTGCCATGCGGAATTCAAGCGAGCCGCGAGTAACCAGCGGCCTAAATCGCACCCAGGAGGTCGGCAGTTCGAATCGGCATAGCTTGTCGCCGACGCCTCCGCTCGAGGCCGGCAAGTGCTCCTACTTCTTCGCCGGCACCTTCAGCTTCACCGTTTTCGTCTTGGTCACCGGTTTCGCGGTGCCGCTGCGGGTGGTGACCGAGAGCTTGAGGGAGATCGTCTTGCCGGGCTTGAGGAGCTTCAGGCCGGCGGGGGTGATCTTCAGTTTCAGCGGCTTGGTTTTGCCGACCGGGACCTTGACCGAGCCCTTGGCGAAGAGGATGTTCGAGGTCTTCGGCTTGGCTCGGCGGAAGGAGGACGGCGGGCCGACTGCGGACGCTTTGGCGTTGGCAGCGGCGGCGCAGAATTCGGCGACTTTGCCGGTCGGATGGCCGCCCTCAGCGTGGCAGTTGATGCCGGCGATGGTCATGAAATGGCCGTCGCCGCTGAGGATGGGGCGGTTGAAGAGGGAGAGCTTGAACTTGATCGGCGCCTGGGTGGCGGGGATGCTGCCGCCACTCGAACCGGTGCCGCTCGAGCTGCCGCCGGCCGCGGAGCCCGAACCCGACCCGCCGCCCGGCGAGACGGGCGGCGGCACCGTGCCGGCGCAGCTCGGCCCCGGCTTCCACGAGGGCTGTTCGCTCGTTTCGGAGCCGTGGGTGATCGGCACGGCCTCGGCGCTGCCGTCGGACGGGGCGACGAGGATCTGCTGGTAGCCCGGGCTCGCGCTCGGCCGGGCGTCGAAGGCGATCTTGGTGCCGTCCGGCGAGAAGGTGGGGTTGTGGGGGACGATCCAGCCCGACGGCATCGGGATCGCCACGCCGATGCTGGAGCCGTCTACCGGGGCCACCCAGACCTGGTCGTTGCTGGGGAATTCGTCGTCGACGTAGGTGACGCGGGTCGAGTCGCAGGACCAGTCTAAGTTCGTCCCGGAATCGGCCGGCTTTTGCAGCTCGTGCGACCCGGTGCCGTCGACGTTGCTGATGACCAGGCCGGTGGAACTGCCGTAGTGGAAGCCGGCCAGGTAGCGGCCATCAGGGGACCAGTTGGTGCCGGCGGCGGTGATCGGGGTCGGCGTCCCGGTCCCGTTGGACGGCGCCATCAAGATGCTGCTGTTGCGGGCGAAGATCACCGTGTTGCCGTCGGGCGAGAAGTAGGGCGCCCCCTCGTCGGCCGAGCTCGAGCCGATCGCGACCGGCGGCGCGGCGCCGTCGGAGCGGCCGACGTACGCCTCGTCGTGCAGAGGGTTCGCGCTGTTGACCGGGTGCGATCCGAAGGCGATCTTGGACCCGTCCGCCGACCAGTCGAGCTGCTGGTTCTCGGTGCGGTCGCTGGTCTGGGAGATGTCGGTGGCCGTGAGCGGCAGCGATTCGGACGGGTCGACCGTGTAGACGTCCCACGTTTCGTTGACGCCGGGGTCGACATAGAAGCCGAAGTAGGCGATCGCGTTGCCGAGCGGCGACCACTTCGGAGCCCACTCGTTGCTGCTCGCCGTGTTGGTGATGTCTTTGTGCTCGGTGGGGTTGTCCGGGTCGATCAGGCAGATGTCGCCTTCGCACTGGTAGGCGATCTGTTCGGCCGCGGCCGTCGCCGCCGGAGACAGAACAGCCAGGGCAACCGAGACGACGAGCAACAGCAGCAGACGCGAGCGCGACATTTATTTCTCCAGACTGGTTGAAGCGGGGAACGAAGCGTAAGCATTTCAGAGCGGGCCGCAGAGGCACGGCGCTCGTTCCGGCGGAGTCGCGCCGCCGAGCCGGCTCAGCTCGCCGGGCTCAGCTCGTGCAGCTCCTCCTCGTAGGAGACGGCGTGGCGGCGCAGCTGGCCGCTGGGCTCGATCGCGTAGCTGCCCATGCGGACCAACGGCGGCGAATAGGCGTGGATGGTGACGGCGGGCTCGCTGCCGGCGTGGAGGACGCGGTGGATGTCGCTGGCGCCGAAGGTGAAGGAGGACCCGGCGTGAGCCGTGCGCGAGATCGGGGCGTCGGGGGACCGGCCCAGCACTAGGCGCTCCTCGCGGACGCTGCCGGAGACGACGGCTACGGCGCCGGCCGAGAGGTCGTGGTCGTGGAAGCCGGTGTCGTGATCGTGGGACCAGCAGAGGAGCCAGACATCCAGGTGCTCGTCGCGCAGCAGCTGCTTGTAGGTGCGGTGCGTCGAGTCGTGCTGGATGTGATGGGACCAGAGCGCCGGCTGGGCCGCGATCTGATTGGCGACGACGAGCAGCTGCTCGTCGGTCAGATCGTGCCCGCGCGGGCGGGCGATGTCCTCGATCCGCTCGATCATGCGAGGTCTCCTTTCTGCTGAGAGGTCAAAAGGCGGGCGGGGTTCGTGCTGCGCAGCAGCCGTCCGAGCTCGGGGCCCAGCGGCGGGGCGGCGGCGTCGACGACCGGTCGGTCCGAGCCGTAGACGAGCTGCGCCACGCCCACCGTGTCGGCCATCGCCCCGAGCATGCGTGTCCCGTAGGAAGAGGTGTCGTAGAAGACCAGGGGGTCGGGGGTGGCGGGCTCGGTGCCGCCGCGGGCGGCGAAGCGCTCCAGCTGCAGCGGTGCGCCGCCGGCGAGCATCGCGAACAGGACCCGCAGGCGGGGATGCTCCCGGCGCCCGGCGTGGAGGAAAGCGAACCAGGCGGCCTGCATCTGGGCGACGTAATCGGTCAGGGCGGGCCACCAGACGGGCAGCGGCGGCCGGGGGCCGGCCTCGCCGGAGGGGGTGACGGGACCCGGATGGACGAAGAGGGGAGCGTCGTTCGCTTCCAACCTGGCGAGCAGCGGACCGACCCGCTCGAGCGCGCCGGGAGTGCAGAGGGCGGTTGCCGGCAGCGAGACGCCGACGCAGCCCCTGCCGATCACCGCATCGACTTCGGTGGGGTCGGGCGCCTCCAGCTGCACCGCGCCCCAGCCGCCAAAGCCGGGCGGCAGGTCCTCGATGCCACGGTGATGGGCCTCCAGCAGCGGCAGCGCCTCCTCGGCCGGCAGGGTCTCGATCCCGAGCGCGGTGGAGAGCGCCACCAGCGCGCGATCGATTTTCTCGCGCCGGATCTCCACGCTCCGCAGGGCGACGTTCGTCGCGTCGAAATGGAGGGCGCTATCGGGCTCGCCGCTAACGCGGAACGTCCAGCCCTGACCCTGGCGAATCAGCATCGGGGGGCGCCGGCGCCGAGCCAGCCCCTCGATCAGGGTCGCGGAGAGAAGGTGCTGATGAACATCGAGCCTCTGCATTGTCGTCTAAGTTAATCAAGAATCTCAACTTAGCGTCGGAATTACCAGCTGGCGGCTGCTCTCCAGGTCCAGCAGCGTCCGCTTCCGCTCCAGCCCGCCGCCGTAGCCGGTGAGGGAGCCGTCGGCGCCGATCACGCGGTGGCAGGGGACGACGATGGCGACGGGATTGCGGCCGTTGGCCGCGCCGACGACGCGGGCTCGCTGCCAGGGCTCGACGTCGAAGAGCGCGGGGTCGATCCGCGCCGCCTGCTCGCCATAGCTGGCGGTCTGCCCGTAGGGGATCTCCAGCAGCGCGCGCCAGGCCGCCTCCTCCAGCGGCGTCCCGCGGAGATCGACTGGCAGGTCGAACTCCCCCAGCTCGCCGGCGAAGTAGGCCTCGAGCTGGGCGGTGACCTCGGGCATCGGCGCCTTCTTCGCCTCGGCGGGGACATGGAAGAGCCCCGGGAAGCTGAGGTTGGTGAGGCCCTCGGGCCCCGCCACCAGGGTCAGCGGTCCGATCGGGCTGTCGAAGACGTTCCAGTGGATAGCGCTCATATCTATAGAACGCCGCGGGGTGAAAGAACGTGAGATCGGCTCTTTGAGGCGCCGGCCGGGCGTTAGCCGATTTCTCCTAGGCCAGCCCGTGCGGGTGCAGGTGGTCTTCGGCCATCCGCTTCAGCCCGGTGCGGTCGATCTTGCCGGTCGGGTTGAGCGGCATCTCCTCGAGGAAGAGGATCTCCTCGGGGGCCTTGTAGCCGATGCGGTCGCGGCAGTGGACGATCAGGTCGGCGGCGCTGGGGCGCTCGGCGCCCTCGCGGAGGGTGACGTAGGCGCGGACGTTCTCCCCGTGGACTTCGTCGTGGACGCCGACGGCGCCGGCGAGGGCGATGGCGGGGTGTTCGTTGAGGGCACCCTCGACCTCGTAGGGGCTGATGTTGGAGCCGTCGTGGACGATCACCTGCTTCTTGCGGCCGAAGAACCAGAGGTAGCCGTCCTCGTCGGCGCGGGCGAGGTCGCCGGAGTCGATCCAGTCTTCCTGCAGGACCTCGGCGGTCGCCTCCGGCGCTTCCCAGTATTCGGACATCCGCGCCCGGGTGCGGATGAAGATGCGGCCGACCGCGTCGGCTCCGACCGGCTCCCCTTCCTCGCCTCGCAGGGCGATGCTGAAGCCGTTGATCGGCCGCCCGATCGAGCCCTGTTTGACCACGCCCGAGGGCGGGTTCAGCGTCGCCAGGCCGACCTCGGTCATCCCGTAGCCCTCGACGATCGGGAAGCCGGCGACGGCGGCGAACTCGTGCAGCAGCTCGGTCGAGACCTTGTCCGAGCCGCAGCGGCAGATCCGCAGCGAGTCGAAGTCGTGCGGCTGCAGGTCGTGATCGCGGACCAGGGCCAGCAGCGCCGCCGGGATCATCGCCAGCACCGTCGGCTGGCGCTGGCGCAGCAGCGGCAGCAGCTCGTGGCTGTCGAAGGTCCGCGCCACCACCACCTCGCCGCCGACCGAGAGCGTGCTCAGCGCCCAGAGGAAGGAGCCGATGTGGGACATCGAGGAGCCGGGCAGGAAGACGTCCTCGGCCCCGAGCTCGAAGGCGGCGGCGGCGCTGGCGATCATCCAGCGCAGCGATTCGCGGGTGTGGGTGACCCCCTTGGCCGGGCCGGTGCTGCCGGAGGTGAAGAAGATCGCCGCCGGCTCGGTCGGGTCCGGTTGCGGTGCCGCCGGCAGCGGCTCGCTCTCCAGCAGGCGGTCGAAGTCGTGCGGCCAAACGACGTCCTCGCGGCGCCCCGGTCCCTCCGGGTCGGCATAGGCGATGAGGCCGAGCGGCAGCGCCCCGGCGAGCTCGCTCTCCCCCACGTCCTCGAAGCGCTCGACGTGGGCGAGCAGCGCCCTGGCGCCGCTGACCTGCAGCGCATGGTCGATCTCGCGGTGGGTGTAGCGGTAGTTCAGCGGCGTCACCACCAGCCCGGCCTTGAAGCAGGCGAGGTAGTGGACGATCAGGGCGATCCGGTTCGGCATCAGCGAGGCGACGCGGTCGCCCGCCTCCAGCCCCAGCGCCCGATAGCCGCCGGCCAGCCGCTCGCTCTCCTCCTCCAGCTCGCGCCAGCTCATCGAGCGGACCGCCGAGACCAGCGCGGGCTCCTCCGGCCCGGCGTCGAAGCCGACCCGCGGCAGGTCGCCGAGTGGCGCAGCGGGAGCTTCGAGGGGGAGACCGTCGATCAGCACGGGGCATTTCTATCGCGTCGGCGCCGCCGCGCCACCGGCGCCGTCTGGTGGAATGCCGCCGTGCGCTCGCTGACCATCAGCGACGCGGCCATTACCAGCCGCCCGAGGGTCTTTGCGTACTTATGTGATTTCAGCTAGCTGAGGTACAGTGTGTCCGGTATCGTCACCAGGTAGCTGCCCGTCCAGGTGGCTTTGCTCGCGCAAAAGAGGTTGCTGCCAGCTTCTCTTGGCAGTTCCGTGGTGTTCACATCGATTGTCGCTGTAAAGGTTCCCCCGTTGGTCGGTGTAAGGGTGCCGATGTCGATGGAGCCGGTTTCGGTGCCGTAGAAGCAGGTGATACCGAGGCTTGTGACCTTGACTTCCACCCTGCTTCCCGCTAAAGCGACTGTCCCCGAGGGTTTGAAGAGCAGCTTGCCCCGGCTGAAGACAGTCGTGTCCTGGGTGCATTTTCCGAAGGCGAAAGTCGTAAGAGAACCTTCAGCGAGTTCTTCGTTGTTAACTTCCACACTCCCTTCGAGGGTAGATTCGGTACATGTGTCTTCGATGCCCGCTTTCAGCAGCGACGAGGAGGAACCCTCCAGCGAGGCTCTGATGATGCCTGTGTACTCTTTGCCGACCGACGATGTGAGGGTCGGGGCCGCGGAGGCGGTGGCGGCAGACGCCAGTAGCGAAACGGCGGCCACGGCCATCAGGCTGAGGATCCTTCCGTGCTGCTTCATGTCATTTCTCCCTTGGTTTCCAGCGCCTTACGGCGTCGGTAGCTATCCCAAAAGGCATGTTGGGATGCATGGAGTTTTATCAGGGTACTAATAAATGTTCAAGAAGCCTTGAGCAGCAGGCCGCGGGAAGCCTCGGATAGGGGATTTTTTCCACTCGCCGGACTGGACCGTTCTGAGAAACTTCCTCGATGCCCGAGCGGGACGTGTTCCTCCAGAAGCGGATCTTCGACTGGTCGGAGAAGCTGCCCGGGTGGCAGCGGGGGCTGATGCGCCTGCTCTGCGACGGCCCGCTCGACGAGGCGGCGCGGGCGCAGGTGCTGGCGGTGCTGCTGGGGGAGCTGGGGGCGCCGGAGCTGCCGCCGCTGCAGCTCGCCGACCTCCCCGCCGACGAGGGCGCCTACGGGACGGTCGAGCTGCGGGAGATCCGCAACCTGCAGAACATCAACAGCCTCGCCGGTGATCAGGCGCTCGGCTTCGGCCCCGGCCTCAACGTCATCTTCGGCGAGAACGGGGCCGGCAAGAGCGGCTACGGACGACTGGCGCGCCGGGTCTGCCGCGCCGCCGAACCCGGTGAGGTGCTGCACGACGTCTTCGATCCCGGCCGAGCCGAGGCGCCGCAGACGGCCGAGTTCGTGATCGCGGTTGACGGCGAGGAGCAGGTGGTGGAGGTGGACCTCGCCGAGGAGCCGCCGCGCGTCCTCTCCGCGATCACCGCCTTCGACGCCAGCTGCGCCGACTTTTGCATCAGCAAGTCGAACACGATCGAACACACGCCGCGGCCCCTGCGGCTGCTGAAAGAACTGGTCGAGGCACAGGGTGAGCTCGCCGAGGAGCTGGCCGAGCAGATCGACGCGCTGCGCGACGCGCTCCCCGAGCTGCCGGAGCTGGACGACCCCGAGGCGGCGGCGCTGCTGGCTCGGGTCGAGGCCGGTGAGGCAGAGCGCGAGGAGGTCGACGCCTTCGCCCGACTCAGCGAGGAGGAGCTGGCGGAGCTGCGCGAGCTCGAGCAGGCCGAGGCGACGATCGCCTCCGACCGCAGCCGCGAGCTGGAGGCCGCGGCGCGCAAGCGGGCGGCGGCGGTCGAGCGGCTGGCGGCCGAGCTCGAGGCCGCCTGGGGGCTGCTTGACGACGAGGCGCTGGAGGAAATTGCCGAGCTGCGGGCCCGCCTGGCACGGGCCTCGGCGGCGGTCGACCAGGTCGCCGCCGAGGCCTTTGCCGACCAGCCGCAGCCGGGAACCGGCGGCGAGGCCTGGCGGGAGATGTGGGAGGCGGCGCGGCGCTTCGTCGAGGCCGGCGACGGCGCTTTCCCGGACGAGGGAGACGACACCACCTGCCCCCTCTGCCAGCAGGATCTGGAAGCGGCGGCGCAGGAGCGGATGCGGCGCTTCGAGGCCTTCGTCTCCGGCAACCTCCGCGAGCAGGTGCAGCAGGTCGACGCGGTGCTGACCGAGCACCTGGAAGCGCTCCCCGACCTCGACGAGCTGGCCCACACCACCGAGGTCGCCGTGGCGGCCGCCGGCGAGCACCTGCAGGCGCCGGCCGACGCGGCGCTGGCGGCGTTGGCCGACCGGCTGGCGATCGTCACCGGCCGCAGCGAGCCGTCCCTCGACGGCGGGCTGGAGCTGAAGCCGCTGCGCGACTACGTCGCCGTCCAGGTCGCCGAAGCCGAAGGCTTCGCGGTGCTGCGCAACGAGCAGGAGCGGGCCCGGGTCGAGGCGCGGCTGCGGGAGCTGCGGGCGCGGCGGGCGGTCGCCGAGGCGCGCGAGGACGTGCTCGCCCACCTCGAGGCGATGGAGGCGATCGCCGTCCGCGAAGAGGCGCGCCGGGACCTCACCACTGCGTCGATCTCCCACCGGATCCGCGAGCTCAGCCGCCTCGCGATCACCGACCGCCTGCGGGAGGCGCTCGCGCAGGAGGTCGGCGAGCTCGACCCGATCGCCAGCCGCGTTGAGCTGAAGGCCTCAGCCAGCAAGGGCAAGCCGGCGGTCCAGTTCAAGCTGCGCGCCGAGGGCCGCGAGAAGGTCGGCAAGGTCCTGAGCACCGGCGAGCAGACCGCGCTGGCGACCGCCTTCTTCCTCGCCGAGCTGCGGGTCAGCAACGAGCGCAGCGCGATCCTCCTCGACGACCCGGTCTCCTCGCTCGACCACCAGCGCCGCGAGCACGTCGCCACCCGCCTGGTCGAAGAAGCCGCCAAGCGCCAGGTCGTCGTCCTCACCCACGACATCGTCTTCGTCTACTACCTGCTGGAAGCGGCCGAGGAGCAGGGCCTGGCGCTGCACGCGCAGGCGCTGACCCGCGCGGCTGGCGAGGTCGGCGTGGTCAGCGACAGCCTGCCGTGGGAGGCGCGCTCGCCGATGCAACGCCTGAAGGCGCTGCGGCACGAGCTGAAGGCGGATCTGCGAGGGCTCTACAAGGGTCGCGATTCGCGCTACGAGCGGCGGGCGCAGCTCTGGCTGCTCGACCTGCGCAAAGCCTACGAGCGGTTGATCGAGGTCTACCTGCTGAACAGCGTCATCGAGCGGCAGTCGCTGCCGATCCGGGTGCAGAAACTGCACGGCATCCGCTGGACGCCCGCGCTGGCCGAGGAAATCGACATCGCGATCCGCGAGGTCTCCGGCGCCGCCCACCAGGAACCGCTTGGACGCCAGGGGCCGACCCTGACCCGGCTGGAAGCGCTGCTCGACAAGTTCGCCGATCTCTGCGAGCGGACCAAGCCGGCCCGCGAGCGCGAGGCTGACGATGAGCTCGCTCAGCGGCCGGTGCCTTTGCGCTCGCGGTAGCGGCGCGTCTTCTCGCGGTTGCCACAGACGTCCATCGAGCACCAGGTGCGGGAGCGGTTGCGGGTGGTGTCGTAGAAGGCCCACTGGCAACCGTCGTCGGTACAGGCCTTGAGGCGGGGCCAGACCTCATGGCACTGGAGGTGCTCGAGGGCGAGGAGGAGGCTCGACTCGAAGCCGGAGAGGTCGGCGCGGGCGGGGGTGAGCTCGAGGCCGCCGTCGGGCTCGAAGGCGAGCCGGAAGCGGCTGCGTTCGGCGGCTTCGCGCAGGGGCTCCAGATCGGCCTCCTCCACGCGGGCGCCATTGTTGGCGTGCATCAGCGCCCGCAGCGATTCGCGGAGGTTCTGTAGCCGCTGCACGTCATCGTCCTGGAGGTCGGGCAGGAGCTCGCCGGTGTGCTCGGCGATCCATTCCGCCATCTGGGCGGGCGCGGCGATCGCGTCCGTCTCCTCCTCGACGTCGCGGGTGTTGACGAAATCGACCAGGAGGTCAATCTCCGGCTTCATCTCGCTCTTGTGGGAGGGGCTTGACACTGGCTATCTAGTTTAGCTAGTGTTGGAGACACCGGCAACCTGATTTTGATGGTGTCGGGTAGACCAAATCAGAAAGGAGCCGATCATGAGATTCCTCGCCAGCTTCACGATTGCCAACGCAGCCGAGTCGCAGCGGCGGATGCGCGAGATCGCCGCCCGCGAGCGCCAGGTCCGCCAGCATCCGCATCGCTAATCGGCATCGATTTCGCGTCGATGTCGAAAAACGCGGCGCGGCTCCGACAGACTTGTGAACGCGCTCCACGAGGGGGTGCGACGAGCAAGGAGGTCGCGATGAAGTTCATGCTGCTGCAGGCGTACGGAGGGGTTCCCGAGGGCACGCCGCCGATGACCCAGTGGACGCCGGAGGAGGTCGATGCTCACATCACCTATCAGAAGGACCTCAACGCCGAGCTGACCGAGCGGGGCGAGTTCGTCGATGCGCGCGGCCTCAGCGGGCCGGAGCTGGCGAAGTTCGTCGTCTGGGACGAGAGCGGCTCCCCCGTCGTCACCGACGGACCCTTCCCGGAGTCGAAGGAGCTGCTTGCCGGCTACCGGATCATCGACGTCGAGTCGGTCGAGCGGGCGATCGAGGTCGCCGCCCAGGGATCCGCCGCGCCCGGCCCCGGCGGCAAGCCGATCAAGCAGGTGATCGAGGTCCGCGAGGTAATGGGCCCGCCGATCCAGCACTGAGTCGTGGTTCCTTTCGCACCTATGCCGGGCAAAAGGAACCACGAGATCGAGGGCCTGCTGCGCGAGTCGGCGCCGCGGGCCCTCGCGGCCGTGGCGCGGCGGTTCGGCGACTTCGCCGACGCCGAGGACGCGGTGCAGGAGGCGACGATCGAGGCGGCGCGGCAGTGGCCGGCGCAGGGGCTGCCGGAGAACCCGACCGGCTGGCTCGTCCACGTCGCCTCGCGGCGGATGACCGACCGGATCCGCAGCGAGGCGGCGCGGCGCGAGCGCGAGGCGGCGGTCGCCGCGGGGGAGCCGGCGATCCCTGCCGGGGCGGCAGAGGCGCGGGCTGCTGACGACACGCTGCTGCTGATGTTCATGTGCTGCCACCCGGCGCTGACCCCGGCCTCGGCGATCGCCCTCACCCTGCGGGCGGTCGCCGGTCTCGCCACCGCGGAGATCGCCGCTGCCTTCCTCGTCCCCGAGCAGACGATGGCGCAGCGGATCAGCCGCGCCAAGAAGACGATCAAGGAGTCCGGCGAGCCGTTTGCGATGCCGGCGGCGGCGGAACGGGGCGAGCGGCTGCGCTCGGTGCTGCGGGTGATCTACCTGATCTTCAACGAGGGCTACGCGGTCAGCGCGGGAACCGATCTGGCGCGGGCCGACCTCGCCGCCGAAGCGATCCGGCTCGGCCGCATCGTTCAGCTGGCGGCGCCGACCGAGCCCGAGGTCGGCGGGCTGCTGGCGCTGATGCTGCTGACCGAGGCGCGCCGTCCCGCCCGCACCGACGGCAGCGGCGAGCTGGTGCCGCTGGACGAGCAGGACCGCTCTCGCTGGGACCGCGAGCTGATCGAGGAAGGGACGGCGGTCCTCGCCGCGGCGCTCGCCCGCGGCGCCGTCGGCGAGTACCAGCTGCAGGCCGCGATCGCCGCCGAGCACGCCAAGGCGTCGCGGGCTGAGGAGACCAACTGGGGAGAGATCCTCGGCCTCTACGCCCTGCTCGAGCGGGTGACGGGCAACCCGATGGTCGCCCTCAATCGGGCGATCGCGGCGGCGATGGTCGACGGCCCGGAGGCGGGCCTGGCGCTCCTCGACGAGCTCGACGAGGGGCTCGCCGGCCACCACCGCCTGCACAGCACCCGCGCCCACCTGCTCGAGGAGGCCGGCGAGCGCGGTGCCGCGGCCGCCGAGTACGAGCGCGCGGCCGAGCTGACCAGGAGCATTCCGGAGCGCAACTACCTGACCAAGCGAGCGGCTCGCCTGAACCGCGGCGGCTAGCGCCGGCGCTGCAGGTACTGCAGGGCGATCACGGTGGTCGCGTCGCGGATCTGCGGCAGCGCCTCGTCGAGCTGGGCGAGATCGAGGCGGACGATCTCGATCTCCTCGTCGTCATCCCGCTCGCCGCTGGCCGGCGAGAGCCCGGTTGCTTCGAAGATCGTCACCTTCTCGGTGAGGAAGCCGGGGCTGGGATAGATGACGTGCAGAACCTCCCACTCCTCGGCCCGCAGCTCCGCCTCCTCGGCCAGCTCCCGCTGCGCGCACTCGAGCTCGCTCTCGCCCTCGTGGTCGAGCGTCCCCGCCGGGATCTCCAGCAGCTCTTCCTCCTCGACCGCCTCCCGCGGCTGCGCCACCAAGTAGGCGAACTCCCCGTCGTGCGCCAGCACGGCGACCGAGCCGGGGTGCTCGACGATCTCCCGCTCCACCTCGCTGCCGTCGGCGTGCCGGTAGCGCTTGGCGACGAAGTCGACGTGCTTGCCCTCGTGCAGGGATCTGGTGCCGAGCAGCTTCACGTCCTTACTTCAGCAGAGCGGGCCGACGCGACGGGACTCAGTGGTCTTCGAGAAGTGGGCTCGGGCTTGTGATCTTGTACTTGGCGTTTACCGTGGCCGAGGTCGCACAGAGGAAACTGCCGGATATCTTCGGCAGCATGGCGCTTTCGACCGTTTCGGCGGAAGAGCCGGCAACCATAGTGCCGAGACTGGTTCCGGTGCCCGTCCCGAAGACACAGTTGATACCGAACTGGGTGACTGTGACTTCCATACCGGATCCGCTCAAAGCGCCGTTTTCCGCCGATAGCGATCCGGTTTTGAGCACATCCACTGTTCCCGTACAGCCGGAGAAGGATGTTGATGTGACCTGCCCCTGAATGTGGTTTGTCTCGTTGAGGTCGATATCAAAGACTCGTGTAGCACCCGTACAGCTGGCTTCGACTCCGCCTTTCAGAGTCCACGTGCCGGTCAGCGTTTCGTGGATCGGCCCTGTGTAATCGGTTCCGGAGGGGCTTGTGAGATTGGGCGTCGCCAGAACGGTGCCGGTCAATGCCATCAGCGTCGATGCCACCAGCAGAGCAATCCCGAATGTCCGTTTGAGTTTCATCCTCAATTGCCTCAGGCCGCGAGCCGACCAGGACGGGCAAATTAAGTTAACAAACTTTTTTTAATTATCAAATCTAGTTCCAGATCTCCACCGCCACCTGTGCTTCGGTCGGAACGACATCCGCGTCGGGCGGGATTTCGGCGAGGGCGTCGGCAGAGAGCATCGAGGTGAGGATGTGGGAGCCCTGGGTCTCGCGGGTGAGGTGGGCGCGCCAGCCGCTGTCGACCAGCTCGAGGCGGCAGCGGAGGAAGTGGGCTTTGCCGGGTTTCTTGCGGTAGGTGGTGGCGAGGGTGGCTTGGGTGCGGCCGGTGTTGGGATCGAGGCCGATGAGGGCGCGGAGGGCCGGCTTGGCGAAGAGGTGGAAGGTGACCATCGCCGAGACAGGGTTGCCCGGGAGGCCGAAAACGAGAGTCGGCCGCCCACCCTCGCGCGGGAGGACCCCGAACCAGGTCGGCCCCCCCGGCCGCATCGCCACCCGCCAGAACCGCTCCTCGACCCCAAGGTCTGCCAGCGCCCCCTTGACGTGATCGTGCCGTCCTACCGAGACCCCGCCGGCGACGATCAGCACGTCCGACGGCCGAACTGCATCAAATTTTCTATCTGCTGGGTGGAAAATTTGATGCAGTTCGGGGGAGAGGACGGCGCCGAGGGCTTGGCGCGTTGCGGCGGGGTCGTCGGGGAGGTGTGTGACGCAGGCGACCTCGGCTCCGGCTTCCCGGGCCAGGGCGGTGAGAGCGTAGGTGTTGGAGTCGTGGATCTGGCCGGGGGCGAGCGGTTGGCCGGGTGGGATCAGCTCGTCGCCGCTGCCGAGGATCGCCACGCGCGGGCGCTGGGCACACTCGATCTCGGCGACGCCTGCCGCCGCCAGGACCGCGACCTCGGCGGCGCGGAGCTGCCGGCCGGCCGGGATCAGGACCTGCCCCGGCTCGACGTCCTCGCCGGCCTGCCGGATGTTCTCGCCCTGGCGAGCTAGGCGGGCCGGCAGCACGAATCGCTGATTCCCGCCTGATCCGTCCGGCGGCGCCGATCCCTCCGCCTCGCTCGTGTCCTCGACCGGCAAGACCGCGTCGGCGCCCGCGGGGACCATCGCCCCGGTCGAGATCCAGATCGCCTCGCCCTCGCCCACCGCGACCTCGGCCGGGTGGCCGGCGCGCGACTCCCCAACGAGGCGCAAGCGCGCCCCGTCGCCCCCCGTGTCGGCGGCCCGCAGCGCGTAACCGTCCATCGCCGAGTTGTCGAATGGCTGCAGCGCGATCGCGCTCTTCACCTCGGCGGCGGTGACGCGGCCGAGGCAGTCCTCCAAGCGCACCGGCTCGGCGCCCAGCGGAACGACCTCCGCCAACACTCGATCACGGGCGGTCTCTGGAGTCAGCGTTTCGCCCCGCGCCACCTCCGGCGTCGGCGGCTCGTCGCGCACTGCCTCCGCCTCTGGCGGTCGCTCGCTCACGGGCGGTGTGCGGTCGGGCCGCCGCGCAGGAGCGAGATCGCGTGCGGGAGCGCCGGGCGCAGGGCGTCGGTGGTCTCGGCGATCGCCTTCGGGTTGCCGGGAAAGTTGACGATCAGAGTGATGCCGCGGATGCCGGCGGTCGCGCGGGAGAGCATCCAGTGGTGGGTGTGCTCGGCGGAGGCGGCGCGCATCGCCTCGGCGATCCCCGGCGCCCGCCGCTCGATCACCGCCTCGGTCGCCTCGGGCGTGACGTCGGCGGCAGCGAAGCCGGTGCCGCCAGTGGTGAGGATCAGGTCGCAGTCTCCATCATCTGCCCATCGATACAGGCACGCCTCGATCTCACCGCGATCGTCCCTGACGAGCTCCCGTCCCGCCAGCGTCCCCCCCAGCTCGCTGACGAAGGCGACCAGCGCGTCGCCGGACTCGTCGCTGCCGCCATCCCGCGCCCGCGAGCTGCTGACGGTGACGACCGCCGCCCGCAGCGGCTCGCTACTCGGCGCGCCAGTCATGCTTGCCGCCGCTCTTCTCCAGCAGCCGCAGCCCGTCGATGACGACGCCGCGCTCGATGCCCTTGACCATGTCGTAGAGGGTCAGCGCCGCGACCGAGCAGGCGGTCAACGCCTCCATCTCGACCCCGGTACCGGCGACCGTCGCTGCTTCGGCCTCGATCCGCGCCTCGCCGCTGTCGCCGTCGACCGCGATCGCGACGTCTACGTGGGAGAGCGGCAGCTGGTGGGCGAGCGGGATCAGCTCGTCGGTCCGCTTCGCCGCCTGAATCCCGGCCAGCCGCGCCGTCCCGACGACGTCGCCCTTCGGGGCGTCGCCGGCCAGCACCTTGGCCGCCGTCTCCGCCGACATCCGCACCGTCACCTCCGCCCGGGCATGGCGGCGGGTCGCCGGCTTCTCGCCGACGTCGACCATCCGCGCCGCCCCGCTCGCGTCGAGGTGGGTCAAATCGCCGGATCCAGCGGCCTCGGGGGAGCGGTCCATCGGCCTAGGATAGGGCGATGGTGCTGCAAGTACGGCTGTTCGCGGTCCTGCGCGAGCGGGCCGGGCGGGACAGCCTCGAGATCGAGGTCGGCGAGGGGGCGGTGGTGGCCGAGGCGCTGCAGGCACTCGCCGCCGCCTCCGAGCCGCTGGGCGCGGCGCTGGCGGCGATGCCGGTGGTGATGGCCGTCAACCGCAACTACGTCGACACCGAGGCGACTCTCTCCCCCGGCGACGAGCTGGCGCTGATCCCGCCCGTAAGCGGCGGCGGCGACCTGGCGCCCGGCGAGGGCGCCGAAGCAGCGCCACGCCCGCACGTCCGCGTCACCGCCGAGCCGCTCTCCGCCGACCGCCTGAACAGCATCGTCGCCACGAACCACACCGGCGCGATCATCACCTTCCAGGGCACGACCCGCGACGTCGAGCGGCTCGACTACGAGGCCTACGAGCCGATGGCCGAGGAAAAGATCGCCGCGATCCTCGCCGACGTCCTCGCCCGTCACGAGATCGAGGGCGCCGCCGCCGAGCACCGCACCGGCCCCGTCCCCCGCGGCGAGCCGAGCGTCATCGTCGCGGTCGCCGCCGCCCACCGCGGCCCGGCCTTCACCGCCGCCCGCGAGGCGATCGACCGGATCAAGGCCGAGGCCCCGATCTGGAAGCGCGAGGTCGAGGGCGACCGCGCCGAGTGGGTCGAGGGCACGCCGCCCCCAACTGCCTGACTCAGCTCGAGGTCGGGAAGTGCATCGAGCCGGCGTCGGCGGCCGTCGCCTGGGTCGCCGGCCACCTGCTGGTGATTGCCTTGCCGCGGGTGTAGAAGCGGACGCCCTCGGGGCCGTGGATGTGGTGGTCGCCGAAGAGGGAGTCCTTCCAGCCGCCGAAGGAGTAGAAGGCCATCGGCACCGGGATCGGGACGTTGATGCCGATCATCCCGACCTCGACCTCGCGCTGGAAGCGGCGTGCCTCGTAGCCGGAGCCGGTGAAGATCGCGGCGCCGTTGGCGTAGGGGTTGCGGTTGATCAGCTCGATCGCCTCGTCGAGGCCGCCGCTGCGAACGACCGAGAGGACCGGGCCAAAGATCTCGTCGCGGTAGACCGACATCTCCGGGCTGACCTGGTCGATCAGGGTCGGCCCGACCCAGAAGCCGCCGCCGTCCATCTCCAGCTCGCGGCCGTCGACGGTCAGCCGCGCACCGGCCTCTGCCCCCTGGCCGATGTAGTCGACGATCCGCTCGCGCGCCTGCGGCGTCACCACCGGGCCCATTTCGGAAGCCGACTCGAGGCCCGGCCCGACCTTGATCTCGCGCGCCCGCCGCGCCACCTCCTCGACCAGCTCGTCGCCGACGCCGCCGATCGCGACCGCGACCGAGATCGCCATGCAGCGCTGGCCGGCCGAACCGAAGCCGGCTGCGGCGAGCTGGTCGGCGGCGTAGCCAAGGTCGGCGCCGGGCATCACCACGGCGTGGTTCTTCGCCCCGCCGAGCGCCTGCACTCGCTTGCGCTTCTCGGTCCCGCGCGCGTGGACGTACTGGGCGATCGGGGTCGAGCCGACGAAGGAGACGCCGGCGACGGCGGGGTGATCGAGCAGCGCGTCGACCGCGACCTTGTCGCCGTGGACGACGTTGAAGACGCCCGCCGGCAGCCCCGCCTCGGCGTAGAGCTCGGCGACGAGGTTGGAGGCCGAGGGATCGCGCTCGGAGGGCTTCAGCACGAACGTGTTGCCGCATGCGATCGCGACGGGATGCATCCACATCGGCACCATCGCCGGGAAATTGAACGGGGTGATCCCGGCGCAGACGCCGAGCGGCTGGCGGAAGGACCAAGCGTCGACGGTGGTCGAGACCTGGTCGGAGTACTCGCCCTTCAACAGGTGTGGGATCCCGCAGGCGAACTCGACTACCTCGAGCCCGCGCAGGACCTCCCCCTTCGCGTCCTCCAGCACCTTGCCGTGCTCGGAGGAGACGGTCCGCGCTAGCTCATCGACGTGCTCATTCAGCAGCTCGCGGAAGGCGAACATGACCTTGGCGCGGCGGCTGAGCGAGGCCTGCGACCACTCCGCGAAGGCCTCGCGGGCGGCGGCGACAGCGGCGTCGACATCGCCTGGCTCGGCGAGCAAGACCTCGGCCTGGACCTCGCCGGTGGCCGGGTCGTAGACGGGCGAGGTCCGCGTAGCAGCGCCCCGCGTCTCCTCGCCAGCGATCCGATGCGCGATCAACTTCTCGAACTGCATCAAATTCTCCATCTACTAGAGAGATAATTTGATGCAGTTCGCAGGGGTGGGGCGGGCCTCATCGGGTCATTGTGGCGCGACTGGGGTCAACGGCCCTTCGCCGCGCAGTACAGAGATCGCGTTGCGGGATGCCAGTTCGGCCATCGCCGTGCGCGTTTCCACCGTCGCCGAACCGAGGTGCGGGGAGAGGACAACGTTCTCGAGCCCCAGCAGCGCCGGCTCGACTCGCGGCTCGTGCTCGTAGACATCGAGGCCGGCGCTGGCGATCTCCCCGGCCGCCAGCGCCTCGGCCAGCGCCGGTTCGTCGACGACCGGGCCACGGGCGGCGTTGATCAGCACCGCGGTCGGCTTCATCCTCGCCAGCTCGGCGGCGCCAATCAGGTGGCGCGTCTCGGGCGTCAGCGGGCAGTGCAGGCTGACGACGTCCGCGCGCGCCAGCAGCTCCTCCAGCGACAGCCGCTCCGCCCCCAGCGTCGCCGTCACCTCCGCGGGCGCCGGATGCCGCGAGTGGTAAGCGATCTCCATCCCGAAGGCGCGCGCCCGCTCGGCCACCCGGCGGCCAATCCCGCCGAGGCCGACGATCCCCAGCAGCTTGCCGCGGAGACCGCTGCCGAGCATGAACGACATCCCCCAGGTCCAGGGGCGGCCGGCGCGGATCAGCCGGTCCCCCTCGGCAACCCGCCGCGTCGCCGCCAGGATCAGCGCCAGCGTCAGGTCGGCGGTCGCGTCATCGAGCACCCCGGGCGTGTTGGTCACGACGACCCCCCGCCGCGCCGCCGCCGCCACGTCGACGTTGTCGTAGCCGACGGCGACGTTGGCGACGCAGCGCAGCTGCGGCCCGGCGGCCTCCAGCAGCTCCTCGTCGACCCGGTCGTGCAGCAGGGTGAGGATCGCCTCGGCGCCGGCGACCAGCCGCAGCAGGTCGGGGCGCGGAATCGCCTCGGTGCGCTCGTCGATCCGTAGTTCTCCCGCCTCGCGCAGCGCCGCCAGCGCCGGCTCGGGCAGGCGGTTCGTCACCGCGATCGTCATCGGCAAACCTGGCCTGCGGGTGCGAACACGCCTGCGACGCTACCGCGTCGCGCCCGCCAGGAAGAAAAGAAGCTCCCGAGACGTCCTGAATATGTGAGGGCACCTCGGGAGCCAGGAGAAATAATGAAGCTCCTCGTTTGTACCGGTCAGGAATCTGACGTCAAGTATTGCCGTGTACCCGTTTGAGTAAGTGCCTTTTGGCACCCTGACACGGTTGTCACCCGCGTTCGGGCTTCAGCACGACCAGGCAGAGGTCGTCGCGGATCGGCCGGTCAGCCCAGGCGAGGATCGTCCGTTCCACCTCGCTGACGATCACCCTTGCCCCGAGCCCAGTTAGCGGGGCCAGTACGCCCCGCAGTCCATCGAGGCCGAGCATCTGCCTGCCCTGCCGCACATCGGTCGCCCCATCGGTGTAGACGACGAGCCCGTCGCTGCGCTGCAGCGGCGACTCGATGTTCTCCAGCTCCAGCCGCTCGTCGACCCCGAGGAGGAAGGTGCCACCCTCGATTGGCAGCTCATCCAGCGCCGGCAGGTAGAGCGGCGGCGGATGCCCCGCCCGCGCCCAGCAAACCTTGTCCTCCCCGGCGCGCAGCCGCAGGCAGACGGCGCTGACCAGCTCCTGCCCCCGGCCCGGCCGCTCGGCAAGGGCGCCGTTCGCGAGCGTCAGCAGCTCCGCCGGATCGCTGGTGTTGGCAGCCAGGGCGGCGAAGCGGGCGCGAATGAAGGTGGCGAGGCGGGCGGCGGCGGGACCGTGGCCGACGACGTCGCCGACCACCGCCAGGGTCGAACCGTCGGGGCCGTTGGTCAGCAGGTAGAAATCGCCCGACACCCCGAGCTCGGAGGGGACGAAGGCCGCCGCGGCGTCGAGGTCGGGGAGGTCCGGGAGGTCGGCCGGCGTCAGCGCCGCGCGGATCGCGTCGAGTTCCTCGGCCGAGTGCTCGAGCGTCCGCAGCCGCTCGGCGATCCAGGAGACGGCTAGCGCAGCGACCAGGAAGAAGAGGCCGCGGATGGCGATCGCGAGGATGAATTCCGGCATCGGGTGGATGACGTCGGCGATCGCAAACAGCAGCACGCAGGCGACCGCCACCGCCAGCCCTGCTCGAGGCCCGAACCACCAGGCGGCGAGGCCGATCGGCAGGCAGAAGAAGAAGGCGAAGCCGGCGGTATAGGAGCCGGTCGCGACGAGAGCGGCGAAGACAACGAGAACCGCGGTGGCGATCGCAGCGATGCGGACGGTTCGCGAAAGTCCCCCTGGCAACTTGAGCCGACCATATATCAGCAACACACATCGGCAACAAACCTCACCAACACACATCAGCCCCGCCCACCTGTCGGAGGTGGACGGGGCTGGAAGCTGCGGGGCTCAGATGCGGGTGATCGACCGCGTTAGTACCACTTGCCGCGCGCGAAGCCGCCGAAGGCGATCAGCCCGATCAGGGCGATGATCAGCCCGATCCAGAAGCTCCAGACGATCATCAGGATGATTCCGATGATCACGAGGATGCCTCCCAACGAAATGCCGCCGATGCCGGATCCTCTGTCTGCTCTGGTGTTCATCTGCTCCTCCGTTTTGCCGTTTGCACTGGACGACTGGTGCTTTCCAATGGCTACCCGGAGATCTGCTTTCTCATTCGGGTTCTCACTCCGGTTCGGGCCTCTCCTCGCCCGGCCAGCTGCCGGTCAGCTTGGCGAAGGAGGTGCGGCTGCCATGGTCGACGAGGCCTTTGACCAAGCGGAAAATCGCCCCCTCGACCACGAGCGCGGCGATCAGCTTCGGCCAGGCGAATTCGCGGTGCTCGGGCTTCGGCGGCTCCTCTTCGTCGATCAGCCCCCAGACCTGTTCGAAGATCTTCTTGCCGACGAGGCCGGCGATCAGCCCGAGGACGATGCTGATCGGGGTGAAGATGACCTTCATTTCTGGGCGTCCTCGTCGCCGGACCCCGAGCCTCTGCCGGCCACCGCTGCCGCGGCCGCTGCCCCGGCGAGGCCGACAGCCGCCAGCCGTTTCGGCCAGTGGCGCTTGGGGTGGGTGCGCCCGGAGGCAAGCGCCCGCGCCCCCTCGCGCATGCTGGCGGCGCCGCGCTGGAGGTTCTTGCGGGCGTAGTCGTTCTCGGCCAGGCCGACGACCAGCGGCGTCGCCCGCGACGCCATCTTCTTCATCCTCTTGGTCCCTCGCATCTTCGGTCCCCTTCCTTCGCTCTCAGGTGGTCTTCTGGTCCTTCGGCTCGTCGCGCGGTTCCAGCTGGATCTCCTTCTCCGCCCGCGGCTGCCCTTCCTTGATCTCCTCGCTGCGCTCGCGCTCGGCGTTCATCTGGTGGCCGAAGAGGATCGCAAGGTTGGTGATCCAGAACCAGAGCAGGAGGACGACGAGGCCGGCGAGGGTGCCGTAGGTCTTGTCGTAGGAGCTGAAGTTGGAGACGTAGAAGGCGAAAAGCGCCGAGGCGATCGCCCAGACGACGATCGAGAGAATCGCCCCGGGGGTGACCCACTTGAAGCCGCGCAGCTTCACGTTCGGGGTCGTGTAGTAGAGGACGTCGACCATGAGGATGAAGATCGCCGCCATCACCGGCCACTTGGCGATGTTCCAGACGTCGACCGCGGTGCTGCTGAGGCCGATCGGGTTGGCGACCGCTTCGACCACCGGGCCGGTGAGGACGAGGCCGATGGCGAGCAGCGCCATCATGATGATCATCGCCAGCGTCACCGCGATCTGCAGCGGGCGCAGCTTCCAGAACGGGCGACCCTCGGGGGTCTCGTAGATGATGTTGGAGGCGCGGGTGAAGGCGCCGACGTAGCCGGACGCCGACCAGAGCGCAGCGGCGAGGCCGAAGACAAAGGCGAAGCCGGCGGCGCTCTGGTTTTCGGTGATCGATTTGATCGGGCCTTCGAAGGTTTCGGCGCCCGATTCGGGGCCGATTTCGGTGATGATTTCAGTCAGCTTCGAGGTCGTCGTCTGCGGGTCGCCGAAGATCCCGATCAGCGAGACCATCGCGATCAGCGCCGGGAACAGCGAGAGCAGTCCGTAGTAAGTGAGCGCCGCGGCCCAGTCGCTGAGGTTGTCCTCCTGGAACTCGGTCAGCGTCCGCTTCAGCGTCGCCCCAAGGCTGGTCTTCGACTCCGCCCCCTCGGGCGCGTAATCGGCGCGAACCGGGTCGACGTTCTCGTGACCGTTCTGCTCGCGCGTCTGGTCTCGCTCCTCGGCGGAGTTTCTCTCCATGGGCCCTATTTGCCCGTTGGAACGTCCTTCCTAACCGGCTAGATCGCCGGGAGCTCCTGCTCCTCACTCAGGAGGGGCGCGAATAGATCGCCTTTCGCGTCGACCCGCTCGAGCACGTCGGCATGGTCGAAGACCAGCGCCTCCGCGTCGCCCGCTTCCAGGGCCGCGTCGACCTCGTCCCACTCCAGCGGGGTCGAGACCGTCGGCCGCTCTTTCGCCCGCAGCGAGTAGACGCAGACCGTGGTCTTGTGCTGGTCGTTCTGGCCCCAGTCGATCAGCACCTTGCCGGGACGTTTCGCCTTCGACATCTGCGAGACGATGCGGTCAGGGAAGCGCTTCTCGAGCGTCTCGGCCACCGCTTTCGCGAACGGCTTGGTGTCCGCATAGGTGACGTCGCCGTTCAGCGGCACATAGAGCTGCATCCCCTTCGAGCCCGACGTCTTCGGGTAGCAGTTGAGGCCGAGCTGCTCGAAGAGGCCGCGCAGCCAGACCGCGACCTGGGCGCAGTCGAGAACGTCCGCCGGCGCGCCCGGGTCGAGGTCGAAGACCATCGCCGTCGGCCGCTCGATCGCCGCGGCTTTGGCCAGCGAGGTGTGGAGCTCGATGTCAGCAAGGTTCGCGAGCCAGACCAGGGTCGCCACGTCTTCGACCACGCAATAGTCGATCTCGCCCTTGTGGCGGTCGCTCCAGACGCTGGCCGTGGTCACCCAGTCGGGGCGGTGGCTGGGGCAGCGCTTCTCGTAGAAGTGTTTGCCCTCGACGCCGTTGGGATAGCGCTTCAGAGTCAGCGGCCGGCCGCGCAGGTGCGGCAGCAGAACCTCGCCGATGTGGGCGTACCAATCGATCAGCTCACCCTTGGTGAACCCGGTCTTCGGGTAGAGGACCTTGTCGAGGTTGGAGAGCTCGAGTTCATGGCCTTCGACCTCGACCGCGGCTTTCTTGCGCGGACGTTTGACGGCGCCGGCGGTCAGCGACTCGCCCTGGGGATCGGTCGCCTGCTCCAGCACCACCTCGTCGGCGGCCTTGTCCTCTCGCAGACCTTTGTAGGCCGAGTGGCGGAGGATCCCCTCCTTGGTGATCTCGCGGAACTCGACCTCGGCGACCAGCCGCGGCTCGACGAACTGGGCGCCTTTGGGGGGTTTCGGGCCGGCGCCGAAGGGGCTCGTCTTGCGCTCCAGCGGCGCCAGCCGGGCGGCGATCGCGCTCAGGTCGGCGGCTTTGAAGCCGGTGCCGACTTTGCCCGCGTAGTGAAGGACGGGCTTGCCGCCGTCGCGTTCGAAGTAGCCAACCAGGAGGGCGCCAAGGTGTTCCTTGCGCCGGCCTTCGCCCGGGGTCCAGCCGCCGATCACCAGCTCCTGGCGGCTGACGTTTTTCACCTTCAGCCAGGTGCCGTTGCGCTTGCCGGGGCAGTAGATCGAGTCGACCCGCTTCAGCATCACCCCCTCGAGCCCCTGCTCCTTGCTCGCCGCCAGCAGCTCCTCGGCGTGGCCGACCGCGTAGCTCGGGGTCTGCCAGGCGTCCCCTTTCAGCTCCAGCCCCTCGAGCAGCTCGCGGCGCCGCCCGTAGGGCTCGCCGGTCAGATCCTGCCCGTCCAGATAAAGGAGGTCGAAGATGACGTAGACGACGGGGTGGGTTTTCATCCGCCGGCGGACCACGTTCTCGTCGGTGTTGTGGATGCGTTGCTGCATCCGCTCGAAGCTCGGCCGGCCGTGACCGTCGAAGGCGACGAGCTCGCCGTCGAGGACCGCGTCGTGGGCGCCGAGCGCGCGCGAGATCCGCCGCACCTCGGGGTACTGGACGGTGACGTCGTTGAGGTTGCGGGTCTGCAGCTGGACCCGGCCGGGCTGGCAGTAGGCGATTGCCCGGATCCCGTCCCACTTCACCTCGACCGCCCACTTGCCGTCATCGCGCGGCAGCGTCGAGAGCTTCGCCAGCATCGGCACCAGGTTCTCGGGAAATGGGTCGCGCTCGCGCGCAGGCGGATCGATCCGGTGGATCATCCAGTCCTTCTCGGCCTTGCCAGCGCGGAAGAGGGCGTAACGGCCCTGCAACCGCTCGCCGTGGAAGTCGACCACGACTTTGCCCTCGGTCCACTTCTCCAGCTCGTAGGTGCCCGAGTCCCAGACGACCATCGTCCCGGCCCCGTACTCGCCCTTCGGGATCTCGCCTTCCCAGCTCAGGTACTCGAGCGGGTGGTCCTCGGTGTGAACCGCCTTGCGGTTCTCGTCCGGGCTCTCGGGGATCCCGTTCGGGATCGCCCAGGAGGCGGCGACCCCCTCGTGCTCCAGCCGCAGATCCCAGTGCAGCCTCCGGGCGCTGTGTTCCTGGACGACGAACCGGGGCGCCCCTTTCTTTCCCCGCGGTTTCTTGGCTTTTCCTGGGGTCTGCGCCGGCTCGGAGGTCTTGCCGAAGTCGCGCTTGCGCCCGTACTCGGCGAGCTGCTCCTTGGTCTTGGTCTTCGCTTTGCTTTTGGCTTTCGGGGGCACGGCGAGCTTCTACCCGCGCCAGGCTCGCCAGTACCGCTGCAGGCGGCGCGCGAACCGCTTCGGCCGCTCGGCGTAGAGGCGGCGACCGAGCGCCTGCGCCTGCTCGGCCAGCTCCTCCTGGCGCCGCTCGATCGCCGCCGCCAGCGTCTGCGCCTCCAGCAGGCCGAGGTTCCGTTCGCCGAGGTCTTCGCGTAGGACCGCGAGGTCGTGGTGGTCGCCGAGCAGCTCGCTCAAGCTGTGGGCCTCGTCGGCAGTCGCTTCCAGCGGGCCAGGCCAGGCGGGGCTGAGGAGGCGGAGCTCGTACCAGAGGTCCTTCGCTCGTTTCCGCCACTCGTGCAGCTCCTCGGCGCCGCCACCGCCCGCCGCCTCCATCGCCTTGCGCCCGCGCCGGTAGGAGCGAGTGAGGGCGGGAGCGATCGTCTTCCAGGAGCTCCCCTGCAGATCCCAGCTGCGGATTTCCTCCAGCCCGGCCTCGATCTCCGCGATCGCCTCGGTGGCCAGCGCCTCGCTGCGGGCGCTGTCCGTAAGGGCATCGCGGTCGCGCTCGAGGATCTTGCGCCAGGCAGTGACGGCCTCGCCCGGCAGACCGTCCGCCTGCTCGCCCAGCGCCTCCAGCGTCGCCAGCTTCACCTCGGCGTCGCGGCTGCCGGAGAGGGCGCGGCCGGCGTCGCGAAGGCGCGCGTTCGCCCGCCGGTAGCGCTTCTTGCCGAGCTCGTCGCGCAGCAGCCGTAGCACCGTGCGCAGCTTCTTCAGGTCCTTGCGGGCGCCGTGGACTGCGGCGGCGCTGTCGCTCTCGCCGGTCCGGCTCCCGCGCAGGCGCTCGAGCGCCGCTTCAGCGCGCCCGGCGGCGATCCGGGTCAACCCGGCCGCCAACTCCTCTTCTCTGGTCAGCCTGTACGACCGACCGCGATCCGCAGGCACCTCAGCATCGTAGGATGCCCGCCTGCGCTCGCTTCGAATCAGTCTCCTCCTGATCGGCCTCGTCGGCTGCCTGCTTGCCGCGCCGGCAGCCGCGGAAAAGGCCGCGCACGAACAGTTCTTCCCCCGCGCCGGCAACCGCGGCTACGACGCCCAGCGCTATGACGTCAACCTCCGCTACCGGCCGCGGGACGGACGGATCGAGGCGACGACGACGATGACCGCCGAGGCCACCGAACGGCTGGGCCGGTTCTCGCTCGACTTCTATGGCCCGCGGGTGGCGAAGGTGGAAGTGGCGGGACGGCCGGCCGGCTTCAAGCGCACTCCGGGCAAGCTGATCGTCGTCCCGAAGGAAGCGATCGAGACGGGGCGGAACTTCGCCGTCCGGGTCGCCTACGGCGGCGTGCCGCCAACGATCACCGACCCCGACGGCACCGAGGAGGGCTGGTACCCAACCGACGACGGCGTCCTCGCGGTGGGAGAGCCGCAGGGCACCGCGGCCTGGATCCCCTGCGACAACGTGCCCGTCGACAAGGCCTACTTCTCCTTCGTGGTCACCGTGCCGGACGGGCTGAAGGCGGTCGCCAACGGCAGCCTGCAGAAGGTGCGGCACCGCCACGGCCACCGGACCTACTACTGGGGCGACGGCTGGCGCCCGATGAGCAGCTACCTCGCCGTGCTCGACATCGGCCGCGGCCGTCTGGTCAAGACGGGGGTCGACGGGGTCCCGGCCTGGACCCTGATCGACCCGCGCCTGGAACGAGGCTCGCGACCGGTCCTGGCGACCCTGCCGGAGATCGTCCGCTTCGAGAGCGGGATCTACGGTCCCTACCCGTTCAAGGCGGCGGGCTCGCTCGTCGACTACGCCCCCGGGCTCGGCTACGCGCTGGAGACGCAGACGCGGCCGATCTACCCCTACGTGCCGGATCTGACGACCGTCGTCCACGAGACCGCGCACCAGTGGTTCGGTGACTCGGTCGGGCTGAAGCGGTGGCCGGAAATCTGGCTCAACGAGGGCTTCGCGACCTGGACCGAGTGGTACTACGCCGAGCGCCACGGCCGCCGCAGCGCCCACGCGATCTTCGACCGCCTCTACCGCGTCCCCGCCTCGAACACGAAGTTCTGGAACCCGCCTCCCGGCCATCCCGGCAGCGCCAAGAACCTCTTCGGGCCCTCGATCTACATCCGCGGGGCGATGGCGCTGCAGGCGCTGCGCCAGATGATCGGGACGAAGTCGATGCTGCATCTGCTCCACGACTGGGCGACTGCGCACCGTTACGGCAGCGGCACGATCGAGGAATTCGAAGATCTGGCCGAAGCGGTCTCCGGGCGCGGCCTCGGCCCCTTCTTCCAGCGCTGGCTGATCCAACGCGGCAAGCCCTGACCCAGCGATGAGCCGAACCCGCCTCCTTCTCCCCCTCGTTTTGCTGGCGCTGCTCGCACTCGCGGCACCCGTGGGCGCGCAGGAGGTCCGGGTCGGTCGCGCCTCGCTCGGCCACGCCGCCGACGGCTACCCCTCAGTCCTTGTTCCGGTCAACTATCCGATCCAGCTGGTCGGCCACACGGTGCCGTTCGAGATTACGCTCCGCAATCGCTCCGGCGCCCGCGTCTTCCGGCGGCTGGTCCGGGTCCGCCTTAGCGGCGGCAGGCTGCACCGGCCCGAGCGGCGACGGCGCTTCACCTTCGTCCATCGCGTCGACCTCCGCGATCGCCCGCCGGTGCCGGTGCGGCCCGGAATGAAGGTGCAGGTGAGCGCCAGGGGCTGGCTCGACGCCAACCGCGACGGCAACCCGGAGCTGATCGGCGAAGACAGCGCCTCCCAGCCGCTGCCGCTCGTCGCCCACCGCAGCCTCTGCAGCAGCCCGCCGGCGAGCCGGACCCGGCCCGGCCGCCGCACGACCGTGCAGCTGCCGGCCTGCACCGGGGGACCGCGCTGGCAGATCGCCCAGCCGCCCGAACACGGACAGGCGCACATCGAGGACGGCAACCTCGTCTACCGCTCCGGGTCCGGCTTCCGGGGCACCGACACGCTGACGCTCACCGGCACGCGCGAAGTCCGCTTCACGGTCGGCGATCGGGGCGAGCCGGTCGTCCGCGCCCTCGGCGACTCGGTCACCGCCGGCTTCGGCTACTACAGCAACGGCAATCCGATGACGATCGGGCGCCTGCTCGGCTGCCGCCCGCCGGCGAAGGAATACGACGACGCCTGCTCCTCCAACTCGCTCGTCACCGCGAACACGCAGAAGCTCCTATACGCGCCCGACTACGGCCTCTCAAACAACATCTCCTGGGCGGCGCAGTGGGCGAACGAGCACGGCGTCACCGACTACGAGAACCTCGCGGTCAGCGGCTCGGAACCGGGCGACTGGGCGCCGGAAGGCGAACTCCACAAGACGACCGAAGAAATCGAGGCCGAAGACCCCGACTACATCCTGATGACGGTCGGCGCCAACCCGCTGCTCTCGAACATGCTGTTCGGGATCGACAACATGGGCTGCGCGGTTTCCTCGGACATCCTCGGCGGCTACCGCGAATGCATCGAAAGGGCGTTCCGGGAAGTGCACCTGCGCGAAGAGCTGAAGAGCCTCTACGAAGACCTCCTCGCCCACACCAAGGCGACGATCTACCTGATGCAGTACCACCTCGCGGTGCCCTCGACGGCACTCGCCTACAGCGCCACCCAGATCGCCGAGATGGGAGTACTGCTGAACGGCGAAATCGCCGCCGTCGCCGCCGCAGTGAACCCGCAGCGGCTTCAGGTGCTGGCGCCGCCGCACTTCAACGTCGGCATCGACATCTCGCCGGTCTACCCCTCGGCCTTCTCCTGCTCGCGGCTCGGCTACACGGTCGACGGCCCGAGCGTGCAGTCGACCCCGACCCAGGACGAGCTCGAGGTCCTGCACCCGCTCTCCTTCTGCGACGGACCCGAAGGCGGCGGCCCGCCCTGGGTGATCAGCGGCGACACCGGCATCCACCCCAGCGCCGCCGGCTACGCGCAGATGGCAGCGCAGGTGCCGGCGCCCCAAGACTGACGAACTGCATCAAATTTTCTCTCTGCCGGAGGGAGAATTTGATGCAGTTCGCGCTCAGACCTCGAGGCGCTCCTCCTCGAGGTCGAGGTCGCGCTCGACCCGGCGCATCACCTCGGCCGAGATCCGGCCGCTGTCGCGGAGGTCGACGAGGGCGCCGCGCTGGGCGGCGTAGAGCTCGTGCATCAGCCGTTGGTAGGCGAGTGAGCGGTCCTGGATCCCGTCCTCGTCCTCGATCTTGCCGGCGAGGACCTTGAAGCGGCGGCGGCGGAACTCGTACATCGCCCGCACCCGTTTGACCGTGTCCTCCTGGGTCCACTCCTCGATTGAGAGCTCGTCGAGCCGTTCAAGCGCCGCCGCGGCGGCGGTGAGGCGGGCGCGGGTCTCCTCGTGTTCCTCTTCGCTGCCGTCCTCGGCGACCCCGAGGCGGCGGATCAGCAGCGGCAGGGTCAGCCCCTGGCCGACGACGGTGAAGAGGATGACCGCGAAGGTGACGAAGAGGGTCAGGTCGCGGCCGGGCAGCGCTTCGCCGGCGTCGGTGGTCAGCGGCAGCGCCAGGGCCGCGGCGAGGGAGACGGCGCCGCGCATCCCCGACCAAGCGGCGACGACCCGCAGCTGCCAGCTGGCGCGGCGCTCGCGCTGCTGCGGGCGGCGGTCGACGGCGCGGACCAGGGCGGTGACAGCGAAGCTCCAGACGATCCGGGTCGCGACCACGAGCACGGCGACGAGGAGGCCGTCGGCGATCGCCTGGCCGGCATCGATCCCGGATTCCTGCAGCCCGTCGACGATCACCGGCAGCTGCAAACCGATGAGGATGAAGAGGGTGGCGTTGAGGAGGAAGACGAGGATCTCCCAGACGGCGAAGGACTGCAGGCGGACGGTCGGCGAGACCAGTTCCGGCGAGCGCCAGCCGAGGTAGACGCCGCAGGCGACGGCGGCGAGGACGCCGGAGGCGCCGATCTCGTCGGCCGGGAGGAAGGCGGCGTAGCCGCTGAAGAGGGAGATCGTGATCTCGGTCGTCGGGTCCTCGGTGCGGCGGCGGATCGCCGCGATCAGCCAGCCGGCGAGGAGGCCGATCGCGAGACCGCCGCCGGCGGCGAGGAGGAAGCGCCCACCCGCCTCGGCGGCGGAGAAGCCACCGCCGATCGCGGCGGCGACCGCAACCTTGTAGATGACCAGGGCGCTGGCGTCGTTAACCAGGCTCTCGCCCTCGAGCACGTTGACGATCCGCCGCGGGATGCCGAGGCGGCGGAGGATCGTCGTCGCGGCGACCGGGTCGGTCGGGCCGACGATCGCGCCGAGGGCGATCGCGACCGCCCAGGGGAGGTCGAAGGCGAAGTGGGCGACGGTGCCGACGACGATCGCGGTCGCCAGCACGAGGCCGATCGAGAGCAACGTGATCACCCGGGTGTCGTGGCGAAGTGCGTTGAGGTCGGCGAAGAAGGCGCCCGAGTAGAGCAGTGGCGGCAGGAAGATCAGCAGCACCAGGTCCGGGTCGAGTTCGATCTCCGGGATCCCCGGCACCAGCCCCAGCGCCAGCCCCCCGATCACGAGGACGATCGGGTAGGGCACCTGCCACCAGTTGGCCACCGCGTTCAGCAGCGCCACCGAGACCAGCAGCGCCGCAATGAAGATCTGAATCTCACCCATGCCCGCCCATTATCCGGCGACGCCCGAGCCCCCATCCCAACTGCATCAAATTCTCCTCCTGCCAGAGGGAGAATTTGATGCAGTTGGGGGATGAGGCGGTTCTTGGTGGCGCCGGATTCGTTCAAGGGGACGTTCGACGCGGGCGACGTGGCGGAGGCGATTGCGGCGGGGGTGGAGGCCGGGGGCGGCGAGGCCGATCGTTGCCCGGTGGCCGATGGCGGCGAGGGGACGATGGAGGTGCTGCTGGGCGCGCTTGGCGGAGAGCGGCGTAGCGCCCAGGTTCACGATCCGCTGCGACGACCGATCGAGGCGGAGTACGCGCTCCTGGGTGACGGCGAGACCGCGGTCGTCGAGATGGCGCAGGCGTCGGGCCTCTCCCTGGTCGCGCCCGAGGAGCGCGACGCGGAGCGGGCCGACACCTTCGGCACCGGCGAGCTAATCGCCGCCGCGGTCGCAGCCGGCGCAAAGCGCGTCCTCGTCGCGGTGGGCGGCAGCGCCACCACCGACGGCGGCCGCGGCGCCCTCGAAGCGCTGCGCCAAAGCGAGGTGGCGTTCGTCCTTTCCCCTACATATGCCCGGGAAAGGACGAACGCCGATGAGGTTCGGGTAGACGCCGAGGTCGAGGTGCTCTGCGACGTGCGGACGGCGTTCGAGGACGCGGCTCGGATCTTCGCGCCCCAGAAGGGGGGCAACGCCGCGGCGGTCGCGCGGCTGACCAAACGGCTGGACGAGTTCGCCGCCGAGCTGCCGCGCAACCCGCGCGGCGTGCCGATGACCGGCTGCGCCGGTGGCCTCTCCGGCGGCCTCTGGGCCTACGGGGCGAAGCTGCGGCCCGGGGCCGAGTTCGTCCTCGACGCGCTCGACTTCGACGCCCGCCTCGCCCGCGCCGACGCCGTCATCTCCGGCGAGGGCCGCTTCGACTCCCAGAGCCTCGAAGGCAAGATCGTCGACGCGATCGCCAATCGCTGCGCCACCGCCGGCAAGCCGCTGCACCTGATCGTCGGACAGGATGCAGCGCCAGGATGTCTACCGGCTGCCGTTGCTTCGATCGCCGAGGCGGTCGATCTCGGGGCGATTCAGCAGGCCGCTGCGCGGCTCGCGGGTCAGCCCTGATCGGGCCAGGAACTCCTCCTGCATCAGCGGGTCGAGACCGCCGGTCGGTGTCCGCCCCTTCGCGCCACCTCGCGCAGGGAACCTTTACACAGGAATCTCATATTTCTCAGGTATTCTGGAGACTCTTGGGTCGGCTCATGGGAGAGAGATGAAGCACCTCGAGATCTTCATGGCGGTCTTGTTGGCCACGGCATCGGTGGCCGTTCAGAGTGCCGCCGGTGCGGTCCTCACATCGCCCGCCGGCGTCGAGTACACAGGTGAACTCCATGCGACACTGGCCACACCAAACTCGGCCCTGCTGCAAGCCGGGATCGAAGACACATGCGGTGAATCGACAGTTCGAGGAGTCGTGACGACGAACAACGCAACCGTCGCGAACGGCCCCATCATGTCGCTGTCATTCGGCGACTGCACCAAGACAACCGACGTCATCAAAAACGGCAGCCTGTCGATTGGGCCCGGCGGTGTGGTCACGGCCAAGGAAAACGAAGTGACAATCTTCGACCCTGCGCTCGGCGGCGGAGTCAGCTGCGTCTACGGCGGCGGCACCGCCGGTACCGTGGTTGGGATCCTCAAAGGCGGGTCCCCGGCGGTGATCGAAGTCAACACGACGGAACTGCCGAAGATCAGCGGCGGCATACTTTGCAAGAGCGAAGCCACCTGGACCGCGAAATACACGGTGACAACGCCGGCTACGCTCCTCGTCGAGCCTCCTCCTCCGGGGACCCTCACATCTCCATCGGGCAGCGGGTACATAGGAGAATTGGACGCTTCGTTGGCGACACCCACCTCGGCGCTGCTGAAAGCGGGCATCGAAGATACATGCGGTGAATCGACAGTGAAAGGCAACGTCACCACGAACTCGGTGTACGTCGCGAACGGCTCGCTGACCTCGCTGACGTTCGGCGATTGCACCAAGACAACCCATGTCTTGAAAAATGGGAGCCTGTCCATCGCCGCCAACGGCGCGGTATCGGCAATTGGAAACGAAGTGACAATCGAAGAAGCGGGCTTCAGCTGCGTCTACGGTGGCGGCCCCAGTCCGGGCACCACGCTCGGGGTCCTGAAAGCTGGGACCCCGGCAGTGCTCGAAGCGAGCACCACCGAACTGCCGAAGATCAGCGGTGGCTTCCTCTGCGCGAGCACAGGCACCTGGACGGCGAAATACACGGTGACAACGCCGTCTACGCTCTTGGTCGATCCTCCTCCCCCGGGCGTCCTCACATCACCGTCGGGCAGCGGCTACGGCGGCGAACTCGATGCCACGCTGGCGACACCAAGCTCAGCACTGCTGAAAGCGGGCATCGAAGACACATGCGGTGAATCGACAGTGAAGAGCCCGGTCGAATCGAACACCGAAGCCAGCGCGAGCGGCAAAATTTCGGCCCTCTCTTTCGGCGACTGCACCAAGCCGACCACGGTGCTCAAAAACGGGAGCTTGGAAGTGAGCAAAGGCGGAGTGGTCACGATCAAGGGAAACGAAGTGACAGTCAGCGACACGGCTCTCGGCATCAGCTGCGTCTACGGCGGCGGCGCCGGCACCAAACTGGGCACCCTCAAAGGTGGCACCCCGGCAGTGCTCGAAGCGAGCACCACCGAACTGCCGAAGATCAGCGGTGGCTTCTTCTGCGCGAGCAAAGGCACCTGGACGGCGAAATACACGGTCAAAATGCCGAGCACGCTGCTGGTGGATTGAGCTAGGAGTGCTTCCGGCAGCGATGTACCCTCAGGTGCAGTGAGGGTCCTCGCGATCGTCCACCAGCGCGATGCCGGTCCCGGCGTCTTCGCCGAGGCGATTCGCGACGGCGGCGGCGAGCTCGACGAGTGGACGCTGGCGGAGCGGGCACAGCCGCCGGCTGACCCGTTCGGCTACGACGCGGTGTTCGTGCTTGGCGGGGCGATGAACGTCGACGAAGGCGAACGGCACGGTTGGATCGCCGAAGAGGAGGCGCTGCTGCGGGAGCTGCTCGAGCGCGAGGTGCCGCTGCTCGGGCTCTGCCTCGGCGGGCAGTTGCTCGCGGCCGCCGCCGGAGCCCAGCCGCACCGGGCGGCCCGGCCGGAGATCGGCTGGCACCGGGTCGAGGTCACGCCCGAGGGCGAAGACGACCCGCTGCTCGGCCCTCTCGCCCCCAGCTTCGAGGCCTACCAGTGGCACAGCTACGAGTTCCCACTGCCGCCCGGCGCCGTCCCCCTCGCCCGCAGTGAGGTCTGCCTGCAGGCCTGTCGACTCGGCCAGCGCGCCTGGGCGATCCAGTTCCACCCCGAGGTCAGCCGCGCCGACGCCCTCCACTGGGTCGACGACTACGAAGCCGACCCCGACGCCGTCCGCATCGGCATCGACCCGGCGCTCCTCGGCCCGGAAACCGAAGCGAAGATCGGCGCCTTCAACGAGCTGGGGCGGGAGCTCTGCGGTCGCTGGCTCGGACAAGCTCGGTCGCTCAATCAATAGGTACTTAAGGTGCGCTAGCCGAAAAACGTTCATACTGGCGGCCCTTGGAGGGGCGGGAACACAGTTCAGGGAAAGCGTCCTCATCCCGGCGAAAGCTCCGGGCCTGGGCCTTGGCTGCAGTCAGTGCTGCCGCCCTGGCCGCGGTCGGCGCCTTCTTCAACGTGCTCGGCAATAAGGCGGCCGAAGGAATCGGCCATTCCGAGGGAGCGCCGATCAGCTGGTCAGTGGAGGAAATGCCCACTGAATGCTTCGGCGGCACCTTCCTGCCCGGAGCGGCGGCTCGGGAAGCACTGCGGCACCCCGCTCCGGCGGACTGGCAGGCGTTCGAAGAAACCCCCGGTGCGGCGCCGGCGAACCATGACCTGATCCAAGTGGCGGTACAAGGGGAATCCGAACGGAAGGTCACCTTGACGGGGATCAGGTTCCACGTCGAGCGCGAGGACCGCCCCGACGGCGCCGTCTTCGGCAACCCCTGCGGAGGGCCGCTCACCGGCCGCGCCCTCGTGGTCGACCTCGACTCAAGCCCGCCGGAAATCATCGCCTCGAGCGCCGAGGTCGGGGCGATCGTCAGCCTCTCCCGGGAAGGGCAGGTGCCCCCCTCCGAAGGATCCGCTTCCCTTGGACCGTCTCCGTCACCGACCCTCTCCTGCTCGAGATCGTCGCCACCTCCGAACACTGTTACTGCACCTGGACCGCCGAAATCCCCTGGGTTAGCGGCTCGAAGCGAGGGATGATCTCGATCGACGACGACGGCTCGGGCTTCACCGTCGCCGACGGCGAAGGCCTCGACTCCTACACCAACTCCTCGGGGACCTGGCGGAGGAGCCCCTCCTAGCCGGCGCTTCAGTTCGCCTGGATCGGCGTCAGGTAGGCGGCGGAGAGGCCGCCGTCTACGAGGAAGCTGCTGGCGGTGACGAAGGTGGAGTCGTCGCTGGCGAGGAAGAGGGCGGCTTTGGCGATCTCCTCGGGCTCGCCGAAGCGGCCCATCGGGATGTGGACGAGGCGCTTCGCGGCTCTGTCCGGGTCCTTGGCGAAGAGCTCCTTGAGCAGGGGGGTGTTGACCGGGCCCGGGCAGAGGGCGTTGACGCGGACACCGCGGTCGGCGAACTCGACTCCGAGCTCACGAGAGAGCGAGAGGACGGCGCCCTTGGAGGCGGTGTAGGAGATCTGCGAGACCGCGGCGCCCATCACCGCCACGAAGGAGGCGACGTTGATCACCGAGCCGCCGCCCGCTGCGACCAGGTGCGGGATGCCGTGCTTGCAGCAGAGGAAGACGCTGCGCAGGTTGACGTCCTGGACCCGCTGCCAGGACTCGAGGCTGGTCTCGAGGACCGAGCCGTCGTCGGTCGGGTTGATGCCGGCGTTGTTCATCAGCACGTCGATGCGGCCGAACTGCTCGCGCGCCTCGGCCAGGGCGCTGCGCACCTGGTTCTCGTCGGCGACATCGGCGGCGATCGTCAGCGCACCTGCCGCCTGCTCGGCGTCGAGGTCGATGCCGACCACCTTCGCCCCCTCGGCCGCGAACAGCCGCGCCGACTCGGCGCCGATCCCGCTCGCCGTCCCGGTGATGACGCAGACCTTCCCCTCCAGCCTTCCCGACACAATCAGCCCCCCTCTTCTTCCGTCGCGTAGTAGACGTTCTTGACGTCGGTGTAGTGGTCGAGCGCGTCGGGGCCGAGCTCCCTCCCGACCCCGGACTGCTTGAACCCTCCGAACGGAGTCGACACCCGCACGGAGGTGTTGGAGTTGATCGAGATCACGCCGGTGTCGATCGCCCGCGCGACCCGCAGCGCCCGCGCCCCGTTCCCGGTCCAGACCGAACCGGAGAGGCCGTAGATCGTCTCGTTGGCGAGCCGCACCGCCTCCTCCTCGTCGGCGAACGGGATCACGCAGGCGACTGGGCCGAAGATCTCCTCGGCGGCGGCCCGGTCGTCGTTCGAAACCGGCGCCAGCACGGTCGGCGGGAACCAGTAGCCGGGACCGTCGGGGGCGCTGCCGCGGATCGCCACCGGCGCGTCCTCGGGGACGTAGGAGGCGACGGTCTCGCGCTGGCCAGCGGAGATCAGCGGCCCCATCTGGGTCGAGTCGCTGAGCGGGTCGCCGACCGCGATCCCCTCGACCGCCGGCTGCAGCGCTGCCAGGAAGTCGTCGACGGCGCTGCGCTCGACGAGGATCCGCGAGCGGGCGCAGCAGTCCTGGCCGGCGTTGCCGAAGACCGCCATCGGCGCCGCCGCCGCGGCCGCCTCAAGATCCGCATCGGCGAAGACGACGTTGGCCGACTTGCCGCCGAGCTCCAGCGTCACCCGCTTGATCGTCTCCGCGGCGCCGGCGGCGATCCCCCGGCCGACCTCGGTCGAGCCGGTGAAGGCGATCTTGGCGACGTCGGGGTGCTCGACGAGGCGCTGGCCGCAGACGCTGCCGGGCCCGGCGACGACGTTCAGCACGCCTTCCGGGATGCCGGCCTCGAGCGCGATCTTCTCCAGCTCGATCGCGGTCAGCGGCGTCAGCCCCGCCGGCTTCAAGACGACGCAGTTGCCGGCGGCGAGCGCCGGGGCCACCTTCCAGGAGGCGATCGTCAGCGGGAAGTTCCAGGGGACGATCAGGCCGACGACGCCGAGCGGCTCGCGGAAGGTCATGTCGACGCCGCCGGCGACGGGGATCGTCTGCCCGAGCAGCCGCTCCGGCGCGCCGGCGTAGTAGCGGAAGGTCTCGACCACCATCCCCATCTCGCCGCGTGCATCGCCGATCGGCTTGCCGGCGTTCCGTGCCTCCAGCTGCGCCAGCTCCTCCTGCCGCGCCTCGAGCGCGTCGGCAAGATCGCGCAACAGCTTTGCCCGCTCGACCGGCGCCACCGCCCGCCACCCCGGGAACGCCGCCTTCGCCCGCGCCACCGCCGCGTCGACCTCCTCCGCGCCGGCCCGCGGCACCTCGGCCATCACCTGCTCGGTAGCCGGCTCGATCACCTCGATCGCGCTCACGCCATCGCCCCCGTGTCGCTTTTTTGACCCCTGTGGGCACCTAAGTCGACACGCGCCGCCTCGACCAGTGCCGATATCACCTTGCTGCTCTCGTCCTCCTCGGGGTGCCAGATGACGCCGAGGGCGAAGCGCTTGCCGGGGAGCTCGACCGCCTCGGGGAGGTCGTCCTCGGCCGACCATCCCGTCACCTTCAGACCCTCGCCGAGCTGGTCGACGCCCTGGTGGTGATGGGACCAGACGACGAAGGCCTCGACGCCGGCCGCCGTGCAGGCCAGCGACTCCGGCTCGAGGCGGATGTGGTGCTTGCTGAAGGTGCCGGCCACGGTCCGGTGGGTCTCCGCCCCCAGGCTCTCGGGCAGGTGCTGGACCAGGGTCCCGCCCAGCGCCACGTTCAGCAGCTGCATGCCCCGGCAGATCCCCAGCACCGGCATGTCGCGCTCCAGCGCCCGCCGCGCCAGCGCCAGCTCGAAGCGGTCGCGGTCGGGCCAGGTGCCCTTCGTCTCCGGGTGCAGCTCGGCCCCGTAGCTCGCCGGGTCGATGTCGGCGCCGCCGGCCAGCATCAGCCCGTCGACCCGGGTGAGGAGGACGTCGGGATCCTCCACCGCGACCTCGTCGGGCGGCAGCACCAGCGCCAGCCCGTCCGCCTTCTGCACGCAGCGGACGTAGCTGCGCGGCACCAGCGTCACCTCGTAGCTGTCCCAGACGCCCCAGGAGACCCGCTCGACCGCCGCGCAGATCCCGATCGTCGGCGCGCCCCTGCCCGCCGTGGCGCTCATAACCGCTCGAAGCCCCGGTAGCGCTCCCAGTCGGTGACGGCCGCCTCGAACGCCTCGATCTCGACGTTGGCCCGGTTCAGGTAGTGCTCGACGACTTCCTCGCCGAAGGCCGCCGCCGCGACCTTGCTGGCGGCGAAAGCGTCGCGGGCGTCGTAGATGTTCGACGGCACCCGCGGCTTGTCGGACTCATAGGCGTTGCCCTCGAAGACCGGCTCCAGCGGCAGCCCCTCGTCGATCCCGTGCAGGCCAGCGGCGATCATCGCGCTCAGCGCCAGGTACGGATTAACGTCGGCGCCGGGCAGCCGGTTCTCGACCCGCAGCCCCTCGCCGTGCCCGACCACCCGCAGCGAGCAAGTGCGATTGTCCCGCCCCCAGGCGATCGCGGTCGGCGCGAAGGAGCCTTTAGCGAAGCGCTTGTAGGAGTTGACGTGGGGCGCGTAGAGCAGCGTCAGCTCGTCCATGCAGGCGAGCTGACCGGCGACGAAGCGCTCGAACAGCGACTCGTCGGCGGCAAACGCATTCGCCCCGTCCTCCCGCGCCAGCGAGCAGTGGATGTGGCAGGAGTTGCCCTCGCGCTGGTTGAACTTCGCCATGAAGGTGATCGAGTGCTCCTCCTGGGCGGCGATCTCCTTGGCGCCGTTCTTGTAGATCGCATGGTTGTCGGCGCTGCGCAGGGCGGTGTCGTAGCGGAAGTTGATCTCGTGCTGGCCGAGGTTGCACTCGCCCTTCGAGTTCTCCACCTCCATCCCGGCGCCGGCCATCTCGTTGCGGATTCGCCGGATCAGCGGCTCCACCCGCGAGGTCCCCAGCAAGGAGTAATCGATGTTGTAGAGGTTGGCCGGCTCGAGCTCGTGGAACCCCTTCCGCCAGGCCTCCTCGTAGGTGTTGCGGAAGACGATGAACTCGAGCTCGGTGGCGGCGTTGGCGCTCATTCCCTGCTCCTGCAGCCGGGCCAGCTGGCGACGAAGGATCTGCCGCGGCGAGGCGACGACTTCGCGGCCGTCGTGCCACTGCAGGTCGGCCATCACCATTGCCGTTGCCGGCAGCCACGGCACCAGCCGCAGCGTCTCCAGGTCCGGGACCATCTCGAAGTCGCCGTAGCCGGTATCCCAGGAGCTCATCGCGTAGCCGCCGACCGTTTCCATGTCGACGTCGACCGCGAGCAGGTAGTTGCAGCCCTCCGCCCCGTGCTCGAGGACGTCGCCGAGGAAGTGCGAGGCGGTCAGCCGCTTGCCCTGCAGCCGCCCCTCCATGTCGGCGATCGCGAGCAGCACGGTGTCGACCGTGCCGTCCGCGACCGCCTCTTTCAGCTCCTCGACGGTCATGCCGGGAACGTTACGCCGCAGCGATCTTGGGCGAGCCGCTCATGGCCGCGCCGGACCGACCTCGGGCTCGGGGCCAAGCGCTTCCTCGATTTCGGTCTCCCGCACCTGCCCGGTGAAGTGCTTGCGGGCGCTGAGCAACCAGGCCAGCCCGGCGAGGAGGATCACGACGCCCACCATCAGCGGGGCGTAGTTGAACGACTCCCAGGTGAATTCATCGTTCCACGGCACCGCCAGCGGCGTGAATGGGAGGCAGAAGATGACCGTGATCAGCGCCACCCAGAAGGTCGCGAAGCTGTTCATCCACTTGTACTTGCGGCCGTTGTTCCACGGCCCGACCTCGAAATCGTCTCCCTTGCGCCAGCGCAGGAAGATCGGGATCACGTAGGCGATGTAGAGGCCGATAACGGCAATCGAGACGACCGCGAAGAACGCGAACGGCACGTTTTCCCCGTTCCCCTTCAGCGCCGGCAGGGTGATCAGCAGCGCCGCCGTCGCCATCGCCAGCACCGCGTAGATCGGGACCCGCTCGGAGTTGACGGTGGAGATCCGCCCGGAGACTTTGTGCCCGAAGCCTTTGTCGCGCGAGAACGCGTAACACATGCGCGAGGCGCTGGTCAGACAGGCGGCGCCGCAGAAGAGCTGCCCGACGACGGAGATGATGAGCACGAACTTGCCCCAGCCGGTCCCCAGCGCTTCAGTCAGCAGGGTCGGCGCGAACCCGAGCGCTTCGTTGGCACCGTCGACGTTGGTAACCGCGAAGGTGATCGCCAGGAGGACGACCCAGCCGATCAGCGCCGAGTAGAAGATCGAGCGCCAGACGCCCTTCGCAGCCGATTCGGAAGCCCCGTGCGTCTCCTCGGAGATGTGAGCGGAGGCGTCGAAGCCGGTGATCGTGTACTGGGTCAGCAGGAAGCCGAGCGGGAGGACGTAGAACCAGTACATCCCGTCGCTGAAGCCGCTGTTGTTGATCCGGTGGCCGAAGACGAAGCTGAAGCTCTGGTGCCCGTCGGGGACGACGATGAGGACGATGACGATCGCGGCGACGCCGAGCACATGCCACCAGACCGAGATGCTGTTGACCAGCGAGAGCATGTGCGTTCGTCGGATGTTGACCGCGGTGTGGACCAGCAGGATCAGGGCGAAGAGGAGGAAGACCTCACCGAGGATGTGGACTTCATCGCCGAAGTTGACGCCGAGAATGTTGACTTCGTAAAGGCCAAGGACGACGTTGAGGAAGGTCGCGCAGGCGTAGTCGACCGAGGCGAGCACGGCGACCAGTCCGATCAAGTTGAACCAGCCGGTGAACCAGGCCCAAGCTGGTCCACCCAGACGCCCCGACCACCAATAGATCCCGCCCGCGGTCGGATAAGCGGAGACCAGCTCCGACATGCAGAAGCCGATGATCAGGATCGGGATCGAGATCAGCGGCCAGCCGATCGAGATCGCGATCGGCCCGCCGTTGTTCCAGGCCTGCCCGTAGGTAGTAAAGCAGCCGGCGAGGATCGAGATGATCGTGAACGAGATCGCGAAGTTGGAGAACCCGCTCCAGGCCCGGTTCAGGGTCTGTTTGTAGCCGAGTTCCGCGAGCCGTTTTTCGTCAGCGGCGGCATGGGACGAGGCACTGCTCTCCATACGGGTTCCCTCCCTGAGCGTCGACTTATATGAGTGGAAAAGGTGTTACGAACCGACCTATAAGGTTGAGGCGAGCCTAGATCCTGCCCTTGACCGCTGTCAATGGCGGGAGAGAATCTTCTACCCGCCGCCATGGCCTCTCTAGCCGACACCCTGGGACCGATCGCAGCGCGTCTCGGCGAACCCGAAGGCGAGCCGGTGCCGCTCGAGGGCGGGATCACCAACCGCAACTACAAGGTGCGGTTCGCCGGCGAGGACGTGGTCGTGCGCCTGCCGGGGAAGGACACCGACCTGCTGGGGATCGACCGCGGCGCCGAGCGGGCGGCGGGCGAGCTCGCCTCCGGCGCCGGGATCGGACCGGAAGTGGTGACGATGCTCGACGACCCGCCCTGCTTGGTCACCCGCTTCGTCGTCGGCGAGCCGATCAGCGCCGAGGAGCTGCGCCAGCCAGCGGCGATCGCCGAGGTGGCGACGGCGCTGCGGACCCTGCATGCCTGCGAGGAGCGGCTGCCGGTCGAGTTCTCGAGCTTCCGGGTGGTCGAGGCCTACGCCGCGCGGATCGCCGGCCGCGGCGGCGCCGTCCCCAGCTCCTACGAGTGGGCCGCAGCGGCGGCGCACCGGATCGAAGCAGCCCTGGTCGGCCCCGAGCACGAGCCGGTCCCCTGCCACGACGACCTCCTCGCCGCCAACTTCCTCCGCACCCAGCGCGGCATCCGGATCGTCGACTGGGAGTACGCGGGGATGGGCGACCGCTACTTCGACCTCGGCAACTTCGCCGTCAACAACGAGCTCGACGGCGACGGCGAGGCGGCGTTGTTGGCCGCCTACTTCGAAGCGCCAGCCAGCCCCCGGCGGCTCGCCTCGCTGCGGTTGATGCGGTTCATGTCCGACTTCCGCGAGGCGATGTGGGGGGCGGTCCAGAGCACGATCTCCGACATCGAGTTCGACTTCGGTGGCTACTGCGAGGAGCACTTCGACCGCATGCGCGAGTCCGCCGGCGAGGGTCGCCTGGAGGAGCTGCTGGAGGAGGCCACAGGTGCCCCGGGCTGAGTTGCCCGACCGCGCCCGCTGCGTCATCGTCGGCGGCGGCGTCGGCGGCACCTCGCTCGCCTACCACCTGGCCAAGCTCGGCTGGGACGACGTCGTCCTACTGGAGCGCTCGCAGCTGACCAGCGGCTCGACCTTCCACAGCGCCGGCCTGGTCGGGCAGCTGCGCGGCTCGGTCTCGCTGACGAAGATGATGATGCACTCGGTCGAGCTCTACCGGCGGCTCGCCGACGAGAGCGAGTTCGATCCCGGCTGGGTCGAGGGCGGCGGCATCCGCCTCGCCTCCAGCGAGGAGCGGATGGAGGAGCTGCGCCGCCAGGCCGGCTGGGCGAAGACCTTCGGGCTGCCGCTGGAGCTGATCTCCGCCGCGGAGGCGCAGGAGATGTTCCCGCTGATGTCGACCGAGGGTGTGCTCGGCGGCGCCTGGCTGCCGACCGACGGCTACATCGACCCGGCGCAGCTGACCTACGCGCTCGCCGACGGCGCCCGCCGGGGCGGCTGCCGCATCTTCACCTCGACCCGGGTGACCGGGATCGAGGTCCTCGACGGCCGGGTGCGCGGGGTGCGGACCGACAAGGGCAACGTCGAGGCCGAGGTCGTGGTCGACGCCGGCGGCATGTACGCCGCAGAGATCGCCCGCATGGCGGGCGTCCGCGTCCCACTGATCCCCATGTCCCACCAGTACCTCGTTACCCAGCCGCTCGACGCGGTCCGCGAAGCGCGCCGGTCATCTCTTCCGCATAGCGAAGGAAATGACCGGGACACCCGCGGGCACCTGCCGACCCTGCGCGATCCCGACCTGCTCGTCTACTACCGCGAGGACGGCGACGGGCTGGTGATGGGCGGCTACGAGCGGCGCAGCGAGCCGGCGTTCCTGCCGGGTGGGCCGGAGCGGGTCGAGGCGATCCCGCAGGACTTCAACGGCCGCCTACTGGAAGAGGACTGGGAGCGGTTCGAGGAGATCACCGAGAACTCGAAGCGGCGGGTCCCGGCGATGGACCAGATCACCGTCACCAAACTGATCAACGGGCCGGAGGCGTTCACCCCCGACAACGAGTTCTGCCTCGGCGAGACCGAGGTCGGCGGCTTCTTCGTCTGCGCCGGCTTCTGCGCCCACGGCCTCGCCGGCGCTGGCGGCATCGGCAAAGTCGTCGCCGAGTGGATTGCGGAGGGCGAGCCGAGCCTCGACCTCTGGCACATGGACATCCGCCGCTTCGGCGCCCAGTACCGCTCCCCCGCCTACACCCACGCGCGGATCAAGGAGACCTACGAGACCTATTACGACATCCGCTACCCCCACCACGAGCGGCAGGCCGGGCGGCCACTGCGAGTCTCGCCGGCGAACCTCTGGCACCGCGAGCACGAGGCGGCCTTCGGCGAGAAATCCGGTTGGGAGCGGGTCAACTGGTACCAGTCAAACGCCGCCGCGGGCGACGAGTCCCTGCGGCCGCGCGGCTGGGCCGGGCAAAACTGGTCACCGGCGATCGGCGCCGAGCACCGCGCCGCCCGCGAGGCGGCCGCCCTCTTCGACGAGACCTCCTTCGCCAAGCTCGAGATCGAGGGACCCGGCGCGGCCGCCTTCCTCGAAGGCCTCTGCGACAACCGCGTCGCCCGCGGCGTCGGCCAGATCACCTACACGCAGATGCTGAACCAGCGCGGTGGGATCGAGTGCGACTTCACGGTCGCCCGGCTCGGCGAGGAGCGCTTCGGGGTCGTCACCGGCACCGCCTTCGGCAACCACGACCGCGAGTGGATGCGCCGCCACCTACCCGCAGACGGCGGCGTTCGGATCGGTGATGTCACCTCGCAATGGGCCTGCTTCGGGCTCTGGGGACCGCGGGCGCGCGAGGTCCTGCAGCCGCTGACCCCGCAGGACCTCGGCAACGGGGCCTTCCCGTACATGTCGCTGCGCGAGACGACGGTCGGCAACGTGCCGGTGCGGATGCTGCGGGTGACCTACGTCGGCGAGCTCGGCTGGGAGCTCTACTGCCCGACCGAGTACGGGCTCGGGCTCTGGCGAGCGCTCTGGGAGGCGGGACAGCAGCACGGGATCGTCGCCGGCGGCTACCGGGCGATCGACAGCCTCCGGCTCGAGAAGGGCTACCGCGTCTGGGGCGCGGACATCACCCCTGACGAGAACCCCTACGAGGGCGGCGTCGGCTTCTGCGTCAAGCTCGACAAGGAGGACGGCTTCGTCGGCCGCGAGGCGGTGGCGGCGGCGAAGGAGCACGGCCCGCGCGCCCGCCTCTGTTGCCTGACCCTCGAGGACCCGCACTCGATCGCGCTCGGCAACGAGCCGGTCCGGGCCGGCGGCGAGATCGTCGGCCGGGCTACCAGCGGCGGCTACGGCTACACCGTCGAGCGCTCGATCGCCTACGCCTACCTGCCCCCCGAGCGCAGCGAGCCCGGGACCGCGGTCGAGGTCGAGATCTTCGGCCGCTGGGTCGAGGGCGAGGTCGCGGCGGAGCCGCTCTTCGACCCGCGGGGCGAGCGCGTCAGGTCGTAGAGGCCAGCCGCACCGGCGCCGGCAGCAGGCCGGCGAGGATGTGCTCGGTGCCCTCGGTGTGCTCACGCATCTGCCGCACCGCGCGGGAGCCGTCGCCCTTGCGCAGGGCCTTGACCAGGCGCCCGTGCTGCTCGTTGGAGATCGCCAGTACCTCGGCCGGGTGGGCGATCAGCGCGATCAGGTCGCTCATCTGCGCCTCGACGTCGGTCATCGCGCTCAGCAGCCGCGGCGACTGCGCCGCCTCGGCGATCCCGATGTGGAAGCGGATGTCGGTGCGCCTGTACTCCTCGAAGTTCTCGAGCTCGTCGTCCATCTTCGCCACCAGCTCGTCGAGCCGGTCAAACTGCGCCGCGGTCCCCCGCTCGGCGGCCAGCATCGCCGCCCCCGACTCGATCGCCACCCGGTAGTCGAGCACCGCCCAGGCCCCCTGATCGAGCGGCTCCCCAGCCTGCTCGGAGAGCGGCGGCTCCTCGGCGACGAACGTACCGCCCGTCCGCCCCCGCTGCGCCACCAAGTGGCCGCTCTGCACCAGCGCCGTCAGCGCCTGCCGCAAGGTAGAGCGCGAGATCCGCAACCGCCGCGCCAACTCCCGCTCCGGCGGCAGCTGGCTCCCGGGCGCCAGCAACCCCAGCCGGATCGCGCTCCCCAACCGCTCAACCGTCTCCTCGAAAGTGCTCGCCGGCCGCACCGGCATGAACACAGCCTCGAGCGCCGCGTCCGTCTCCATGCCAGGAACGGTACCGCCGATAGGGCCGTGCCGCTACGACTTGAGGTAGCGCTCGAGTGCCTCGCGAGCCAAGCTGCTGAGCGAGCGGCCCTCTTCATCGGCCCGTTTCCAGGCAGCTTTGAACAGCTTCGGCGAAGCGCGGAAGCTAACTCGGGGCGATTGGCCGGCTTTGCCAAGAGACGGGCGGCCGACATAGCGGCGCTCGAACTCAGACGGATCGGGCGGGTTCTGCTCGAATTCTTCGGCCCATTTTTCCGCCAACTCCTCCGTGATCACGGTGCCTCCGAGAGTCACTCCCAGAGGTGCATCCTCCTCGGCCTTCGTCTTCCTCACTTTTGCCATCCCTTCGCCTCCTCGTACAACCCCAGGTACTTGTCTCTGAGGTTCATCGCGTGAATCACAGTGAATTCTTCTTCCTCGTTTTCAGCCGCCAGCACCTCGAGCGCTACCCCCTCGAGGTCGTTGCCAAGAAACAGCACGTGCTTGTCTGGACCGTGCCAGCTTTCGCTGCGATGACGCTTGATGAACTGAATTCCGCACTGCTCGATGACGTGAAGCGACCGCTCGCGGGAGATGCGGTGCTTGGTCGCCGAACGGGCGAATCGAATGATCGGATTCTCTGGCCAGACATTCTGTCTGACAGAATAGCGTTCCTCCAACTCGACTTCGAGGATGCGCGTGAGCAACCAGGGCGGGTTGACCTCCTCGAAGCGCTCCTTTCCTGCATAGATAAAGGCTCGGCCTTCGTTATCCAGATAGAGGTAGGCCCGGTTCCAGTAGTGCTTGTAGGCCTGCAGCCTCGTCCCGTCGGTCAGAGCGACCGTGTACATCCACATGAAGTCCCCAGCATGGTCGGGGGCCAAGTTGAGCAGCGGCTCCCATTCGGGGTCGCGGACGGAGAGCATGTGGCCTTTTCTGAGTTTTCGACGCGGCATGCCCACCTAAGGGCTGAGCCGTGTCGATTTCTCCCCCTCCCGTTCGTCGTTGGGGTAAAAGGCACGGAAAGGCCGCGCTAGCAACCGAGGAGGAAGACCATGGGGAAGATCGTCGTAACCGAGTTCATTTCGCTGGACGGGGTGATCGAGGACCCGGGCGGGGCCGAGGACTACCGGCATGGCGGCTGGACGTTCGAGTTCGAGCGCGGCGCCGATGGCGACAAGTTCAAGCTCGAGGAGCTGCAGGAGGCCGAGGCCCAGCTGCTCGGCCGCGTCACCTACGAAGGCTTCGCCGCCGCCTGGCCGAAGATGGAAGACGAGGCCGGCTTCGCCGAGAAGATGAACGGGATGCCGAAGTACGTCGTCTCCTCCACCCTCGAGCGAGCCGATTGGCAGAACACCACCATCCTCAGCGGCGACCCCGCCGACTCCATCCCCACCCTGAAGGAGAAAGTCGACGGCGTCATCCTCGTCGCCGGCAGCGCCACCCTCGCCCAGTCCCTGATCGAGAACGACCTGGTCGATGAGCTCCGCCTGATGGTCTTCCCCGTCCTCCTCGGCCAAGGCAAGCGCCTCTTCCCCGAAGGTGAGGCCAAGCACCGCCTGAAGCTGGCGGAGTCAAAGACCGTCGGCGACGGCATCTCCCTGGTCCGGTACGAGCGGGCGTAGCGGCAGGGGGCGCGCCGGCCCGGCGCGCCCTACGGCTGCGGCTGTTCGAAGGTGTGCTGGTACTGCGTGGACGGGCCGCTGCCGTAGATCGGTTCGAAGGGGGCTTGCTGCTTGCAGGGCGGGGCGCTGATTTCGGAGGTGCTGGACTTGGTGGCGAAGGCGTATTGCTGGATGTGTTCGAAGAGGGACTTGGCGTTGTCCGCCTGCGAGGCTTTTTCGCTGGCCACCACGCGTTCTTCGAGAGCTTGGCTTTGGGCAGATTCCGGATTGAGCCTGGCGGTGATGCCGGTGGTGCACTGCCTGGTGTCGAAACTGGGCAAGCCGCCGATCAGGCCTTCGGCCCACTTCGGCGGGCTGTAGGGGCTGTTGCGGTTGATCGAGAGGCGGCGCGGATAGGTCGCAAGCGTTTCGGGGTTCAGGCCACCAACCACGCGGAGGTAGTTGGGGTGGCCGGTTTCGGCTAATTCGCCATGGAGCGAGGCGGCGACGTTGCCGAAGAAGGCGGCGAGATCGCTGCGGTAGAGCTTGAGGCCGACCAGGATCGGGTTGAGGTTGCGGACGAAGGGATCGACCGCCCGCAGCAACGGCGGGAATTCGTCGCGGAAGAGCTTGCGAAGGGCAGCGAAGCCGCTGGGGGCGCGCTTGATCACTGGGCCGAGCCCTTCGAACAGCGCCTTCGATTCCGGCGCCAGCTTGGAGAGTGAGATCAGCGTCGGCGAGAGTTCTTCGGCCGCCGGCACCAGCTGCTTCATCAGCGGGTCGGCATTTTCGGAGAAGCCCTTGAGGCGGTTGAAGGTCAGCTGCGACTCGTCGAGGAAGGTCGGGAAGGCGCGGAAGAGGGCTTCGATGTCCTGGTTGCGCTGGGCGGTGGTCGAGAAGACCGCGTTGGAGCTGCGGATCAGGTTTGCCAGCTCGCCGTTTTGCCCGCGCAGCGACTGGAAGGTGGTGGCGCCGTTGCGGAACAGCTGCCCGACCGCGAGCCGCTGGCTGTCGAGGACGCGGAAGAGCTTGTCGAGTTCGGTGAAGGTCGGTTCGATGCTGCCGAGCGCATAGGAGAGGTTCTGGCCCTGGCCGCTGATCGCCACCGCTGCTTCCCGCATCCACTCCTGGAAGGCGGCGCGGGTGCGGCCGTTGAAGGTGCGGAAGATCTCGTCGAGCTGGACCGATTCGGCGACGTTGGCCTCGGGCAGGGTGGCGCCGTCGCCGAGTTCAGGCCCATCGCGGGAGCCGGGGGTGAGTTCGATGTAGGTCTCGCCGAGCAGCGTCTTCGTCCGCAGGATCGCCCGCGTCGACTCCGGCAGCGGCGCGTAGCGGTCGTCGATCGCCGCGGTGGCGAGCGCCTGCTTGCCGTTCGGCGCCAGGGCGATGCTCTGGACTTTGCCGACGTTGACGCCGGAGATGCGGACGTCGGACTGTTCGGCGAGCTGGGTCGCCTCCTTGAAGGGAATCTTGACCTCGTAGGTCTTGGCCCGGAACGGAGTTGGGCCGCCGAAGGTGACCCAGAGGAAGAGCAGGATCCCGAAGCAGGACAGCGCGAAGCCGGTGATGACGAGGAGCTGAGTGGTGCTGGGGGCGCGCTTGCTCATTCTTCGGTGTTTTCTACGAATTCGCAGGTGTTGCCGGGTTCGTTGGTTTTGAACGGAACCGCGATTTCGGTTTTGCGTGGGATCTGCAACGTCTGCAGCAGCGTTTCCAGGAACGGTTTCCCGAGCAGCTGGTTCTGGTTCCTTGCGGCGGCGTAGCCGAGATCGGCGCCGGTGCAGGAGATCAAGACGAGCCCGCGGAGGATCGGCCCGCCGGCATCGCCGGTGTTGAAAGCAGCGTTGAAGTCGTGGTTCAGCCAGGGCAGGTAGAAGAGGTAGCTCTGCTTGCCCTTCGGCTTGTAGGAGAGCTCGTTGAGGAAGGAGTTGAACCCGCTCAGGGAGTTGCCGAAGTTGCGCACCGTCTTTTCGAACGGTTCGGCGGCTTCGGCGCTATGGGTCAACACCGGCCGGACTTCGCGGGAGAAGGGCCGGATCTGGTCGCGGATCGGCGCCGTCGTTTCGGCGAACAACTTCTCGGTCGCCTTGAAGGCCGGGGTCAGCGCCTGCGCCTGCGGGATCAGCTTGACCAGGCTCGGGTAGGCGACCTGGGAGAAGCGGTTGGAGCTGGCGAGGCCGGCTTTCGCCGCTTCCAGCGAGGCGGGGAATTCGCGGAAGGCCTCCTGCACCGATTCCTGCTGGTTGGCGAAGTTGCCGAGCGCCGCCTTCGAGGAGGTGACGAAGCGCTTGACCGAGTCTTCGCGGCGGGCGAGTTCAGTGGTCAGCAGGTTGAAGTCGTGGATCGTCCGCGCCAGGGCGACATGGCGAGCGGCCACCGCTTTATTCAGCTTGGCGACGTAGTGGACGAAGGGGCCGAAACGGCGCAGGGCGTTGCCGAGCTGCTTGCCGCGGCCGCCAATCCCCTGGGCGCCGCCGGCGACCAGCAACTGCAGGTACTGGCGGGTGTCGGCGTCGAGGGTGCCGAGGAAGGCATCGAGGTTGGTGTTCGGTTCGGTCTGGGCGAGGGTGAATTCGGCGCCGTCTTCGACGTGGCCCTTGGCTTCGCCGGGTTCGACCTCGACGATCATGTCGTTGAGGTTCGTTTTCGGGCGCAGCAAGAAGCTGGCGTCGGGGTGGATCAGCTTCATGTACTTGGGCTCGATGTCCATGCCGACGACCGCGTGGCCGTTTTCGAGGTCAACCGCGGTGACCTTGCCGATCTGAATGCCGGCGACGTCGACCGCCTGGCCCTGTCCCGGCGTTACTGCCTGGGCGCTCGAGAACTGGGCCGAGATGTGTTCGAATTCTTCGCCGACGAACGGCAGCCAGGCGGGCAGCGAGGCTTTCTGCTGGGTGAAGATGCCGAGCATCATCACGATCCCGGCGATCGCCAGGACGAAGATCGCGATCGTGTCCTTGCGGCGCCCGCGCGCCTGCCGCGAGAGCCAGGCACGGAAATGGGTGAAGCGGCTGACGTTTTCGGGCGGCTGGCTCATGGCTGTGCCCCCGCAACCGAGGGCGAAGCAGGACCGACCTGGCCGAGCGAGCCGTTGACGTCTGGGACCGGGTTGGTGTAGCAGCGGACGTTGGGCTTGAGCGGCGGCTTGCCGCCGAGGCGGGGCTGCGTGCCTTGCGGTTCTTCAATCGTGTGGGCGTAGTTGGTCTGGTCGCTCAGGGTTGATTCGTTCCCGTACGGGTTGGGTTCGCCGACCAGGATCGGGCCGCCCCCGGCCTGCGCCCGCGCGTAAGGACCGTTGCCGTCGAAGTTCTGCGCCATCCCGGCGAAGTTGACGAGGTTGTAGAGGAACTCGCGGTAGTTGGGGCCGCCGGTGCTGAACTTGTCGTTGATCACCTGGTTGCCGGTCGGGACCATCACCTTGCTGGTGCAGAGGCTGAGCTGGTTCAGCTGCGGCAGGGTGATCTTCTTGCCGGCAAGGGCGGCGCCGGCGAGGCCCGGCGTCGATTCCTGCAGCAGCTTGACGTCGCCGCCAGCCTCCTTGCCGGAGAGCAGCGGGCGGACCTGGGCGAGGAACGGTTTCGAGGCGCTGATCAGGCCCGGCAGCTCGGCCACCGCCGGCCGCAGCTCGATCGCGTAGGAGCGCAGCGGCGGCAGCGTCCGGTTGAGGCTGACCAGCGAGGCGTGGGTGACGCGCAGGGTCGGGGCCAGCAACCGCACCGTCGCCGAGAGGTTGTTCGACTGGTTGGCGAGGGCGCCGGTGAAGATGTCGAAGTTCTCGATCAACCCCTGCAGGTCCTGCTGGCGGCTGGCGAGGGCACCGAAGGCGCGCCCGGAGCTCGCGACCAACTTCGCCAGGTCGCGCTGCTGGGTTCCCAGCAGCGCATTGGTCACCTGGGAGCTGTAGCGGCCGGCGTCGCCGCCGTACTTGAAGGCGTCGTTGAGCGATTCGGCCCCGCTGCGACCTTTCACCTCCGGCAGCTGGGTCTCGTCTTCGGCGGCGCTCGGTTCGTTGGTCAGCGCCTTGCCGTAGCCCTCGAGCAGGCGGCCGAGGTCGGCGCGGACGGGCGACTGCAGGGCGCTGAGGACTTCGTCGATCTGGACCGCGGTGCTGGTGCGGCTGACCGGGATCGTGCCGCCGCTGTCCATCTCCGGCGCACTCGGGCTGCCGGGGTCGAGTTCGATGAAGAAGTTGCCCTCGAGGAAGATCCGCGGCCGGATCGCTGCGAAGGCGTCGTCGTGGATCGGCTGGCCGGAGCCGTCGACGGTGAAGGTGACGGTGGTGTTGTCGCCGTCGCGACTGGTCGAGATCACTTTGCCGACGTCGACGCCGGCGACCCGCACCGGCGAGTTGGTGGCGATGTTGGCCGAGTTCGAGAAGGTCGCGTTCACCTCATAGCCGTGGCTGGTGAACGGGACATGCTTGGTGAAGGCGAGGTAGGGCCCGATCGTGAAGATGAGGATGAAGATGATCGCGATCGTGACGTTGCTGGGGTGCCAGCCGAAGCGCTTGCCCTTGGCAGCCTGCGCGCGTCGATCTCTCTCCGGCAGCCGGCTCATTCTTCGCCGCCTTCGTTCGTCGTCGTTCCCCAGAGTTGCGGAGAGTGTCCGACCACGGTCTTTTCCGGGACGTACTTCTCATTCCCGGCTTCGCAGACTTCTCCCTGGCCGGGGGCGGCGGTCCGCGGCAGCGGGTTGTAGTGGAGGTGGTTTTCGCGGTCGCCCGACTCGTTGGCGGGGGCGCTGGCGAAGGTGCTCTCGCTGTTCGGGCCTTCCGGCGGCGCGTAGGAGATGAACTGGAGCCAGTTGCCGTTGCTATTGCCCTGGCTGGATGCGCTGGCGAGGCTGCTGAAGGTCAGCGACCAGTAATGGCAGACGGTCTGACTCGGAACGAGGTAGGCCAGCGAAGGCTTCAGCACCCGGTTGGTGTCGGCGAGCAGCTCGAGCCCGGTCATCGTCCCCGGCGCTTCCTGGAAGTCGACCAGCGCTTCCGCGGTCGGCGGCAGCTGATCGTTGAGGATCGGCGAGGCATTGAGGACCGGGATCCCGGCGTGGAGCGATTCGGCGATCACCGGCGAGGTTTTCGCCAGCGCTTTTACCCCCGGCCGCAGGGCGGTGAAGAAGCGGGCGGTGTCGACGAGGAAGGGCCGCAGCACCGGCAAGTCGGCATTGACCTCGTCGAGGGTCGGCGGGCTCTTTTCGATCGTTTCCTGGATGTAGGGGCGGGAGACCCGGGCGAAGGCGGCGAAAGTGCGGTCGAGGGCGACGAACATGCTCGCCTGCGTCTCGGCCACCGGCGCCACGGTCGCCGAGAGGTCCTCGAGCGCGCGCCAGAAGCCGGCGAAGTTGGTGCTCGGTTCGACGATCTTGCGCAGCACCGGCTGGCCGTTGACGACGGCGCGGCGCAGGGCGCCGAAGGCTTCGTTCAGCTGCGGGCCGCGGCCGGCGAGGGCGTTGCCGAAGCCGGCCAGGTTCTGCCGAATCGCCTTGCGGGTTTCTTCGTCGAACATGTCGAAGAATTCGTCGATGTCGACCGGTTCGGGGTGCGAAGCGGTGACCGGGATCGTTTCGCCGGCTTCGAAGCCCTTCTTCGAGTCCCCGGGGGTGACCTGGAGGAACTTCAGCCCCAGCGCCGACTTCGGCCGCACCGTGATCGTCGAATCGACCGGCAGCGGTTCGGCGTTCTTGTCGAGGCTGAGCGTGAGTTCGGCCGCGACCTTGCCATCGCCGAGGTTGACCGGGACGACCTTCTTGACGACGCCGACGCGGACGCCGCCGATCCGCACCTCGTTGCCTTTGACCAGGGCGTCGGCGTTGGGGACCCGCGCCTTGAGGTTGTAGGTGGAGACGAAGGGGAGGCCGTTGTTGGCGTTGTAGGCGAGGAAGACGGCGACGATGACGACGAGCACGGTGACCGCCCCGACCAGGATCGGGCTGCTGGCGACGCCGCTGATGCCGCTGCGATTCCTCATGGCCCGAGGAGGTAGTCGAGGAGCGGCTTGGTGCCGCTGCCGGTTTCGGAGGCTTCGGCCACTTCGGCTTCGCCTTCTTCTTCCGCTGCTGCTTCGCCTTCAGGCGAGGTGCTGTCGCTCTGGCCGACCCCGATCGCGGGCCCCGGTTCGACGCCCGTGCCGCCGTTCCGTTCTTCGTAGCTCCGCTGCAACAGGCTGTAGAGCTCGGACGCGCTCGTCGAGGCTCCCGCCGAAGCGTTCGGCCCGTTGAAGTTGGCGACGCAGCCGGAGTAACCCTGTGGAGCGGTGATGTATTCGAGGCAGGTCGACAGCGTCACCCGGGTGCGACCGAAGTGGCCGTACTGATCGAAGCCGTTGAGGGCGGCGGTGTTGTTGTAGATCAGTTCGGTGAGGCCGTCCCAGCCACCGGTCTTCTTCAGGTTCACCAGCAGCTTCGCCAGTTCTTCCGTCGGCACGACGCCGGACTTGGCGAGGACGCTCGCCTGGCGCACGACCGGATCGGCCTTGGCGAATTCCGGCCCGGCGGCTTCGCCGGCGTTGCCGAGGCTCTTTAGCGAGACCGTCAGCGCTTCGGAGAACGGAGTCAGGGTCCGGGTCGCGTCGGTCAGCGAGGGGGCAGCGGTGCCGAAGTCTTCGAACAGCGGCGTGCCGGCGTCGGAGAAGGTCTTCAGGCTGACCATCGTCTTGCGGAATTCGCGCAGGAAGGTGGGGAACTTCTGCAGCGCTTCTTCCAGTTCAGGGCCCTTTTCCGAGCTCGCCTCGGCGGCGGCGCCGGCGTTGGTGAAGAAGCCGGCGACGTGGGCGCGCTCGCGCGAGAGCGGGCCGAGGATTTCCTCCGAGTTGCTCGCCAGCTGCGCCAGCTGCTTGCGCTGGGCGGAGAGGACGCCGAAGAAGCGGTCGACGTCGCGGAGCACCGGGTTCGCCCGCTTGACCAGGACTTCGATGTCTTCACCGCGGCCGCCGAGGCCGGCGCCGAGTTCGTTGAGGATCAAGCGGAAGCGCTGCGCGTAGGGCAGCGTGTAAATGTCGTTGATCAGGTCGGGATCGACGCTGGCGCCGTTGTTGCCGAGCGGCAGTAGGTACTGGCCGGCGCCCGGTTCGCCGTCGGGGATCTGCTTCAGCGGCGGCGGCGGCTTGCTGCCAGGGGAGCGGGGCAGGGTCGTCCGGCAGTCGACGAACTTCTCGCCGATCAGCGACTGCGGGCGGATCTGGCAGCTAGCGTCCTGGCGGAAGTCCTGGAAGCCGGGATCGGTGATGTTCATGACGATGATCGCCTTGCCCGCCTTCTTCACCGGCTTGCCGTTCTTGTAGGCGACGGTGTCGCCCGGCATCGTCACATTGACTTCTTCGATCGTGCCGACGTTGGCGCCGGCGACGCGCACCTGCTCGCCGGTGACCATGAAGCCGCCGTTGTCGAAGACCGCCCGCACCTCGTAGCCGTCGCTCGAGTCATCGCCGCCGGCGACGAGCAGGACGACGATGACGACCGCCGCCACCACTGCCGCCGCGAGTATCAGCCGTTTGATCATGGTCCGGGGGGCACGTCGCCGGGGTTGCATTCAGAGGAGTCGACGCTGCCGCCGCCCACCCACGGGTTGGAGCCGTCGGCCGCCGGCTGGGTGGCGCCGCCGGGACAGCGGCGGTGGGTGTGGACGTTTTCGAAGGGAGCGAACTGTTCCGATTTCTTGATCGGTTCCAGTTCGGAGCTTTCGCCGTTGTAGCGGAAGAGGTTCTGCCCGGCGGTGACCGCGCGGACGTAGTGGCCGTTGCCGTCGTAGTAGCCGGCCACCTGGCCGAGCTTGCTGATCGCGTTGAAGAAGTCGGGCGTGTAGGCGCGGATGAAGTTGAGGTTCGGCTGGAAGTCTTCGATCCCCTGTTCGGCGTGCGGGAAGGCACTCGAAGCGAGCTGCTGAACCTTCGGCAGCGTCCCCAGCAGGTCGGCCGCGTCGTTGGCCTTGCCTGGCCGCGAGACGACGAGCCGCAGGTTGTGGGTGAAGGGGACGAGCTTCTGGAAGACCGGCCGCAGTTCGGCGAGGAACGGAGCCAGTTCCTTGGTCGCCGGCTTCGCCGTGTTGACCAGCGGTTCGAGGTCGTCGAGGGCGGCGCGGAGGTTGACGAAGGTGGTGTTCGACTGCCGCAGCACCGGCGGCAGCTCGCGCAGGGTCGCGTCGAAGTTTTCGTTCTGGCTGGCGATTGCGTCGAAGGCGGTGGTCGCGTTGGTGACCGCGCTCGAGAGCTGTTCGCCGCGGCCGGCAACCGCGGTGGTCAGCCGGGCCGAGCTGACGATGAAGCGCGAGAGCAGGCGCTGGTCGGCGTTCAGTTCGCGGGCGAAGGCGCCAGTGCGGTTAAGCGCAGTGCCGAAGTACTTGTAGGCGTCGTTGGCTTTTTCGCCCTGGCCCGAGTAGATCTCGGCGTTGCCCTTGATGAAGTTGGCGAGGCCCTGCCGGACCCGCGGCGGGAAGGTGTTGAAGAACTGGTCGATGTCGACCGGGGTCGTGGTCGAGGAGAGGCCGAGCTCGGCGCCGTCGTCGAGCGCCGGGTTGCTGTTCGGCCCCGGGCTGACCGAGACGTAGTGGTTGGCGACACCGGAGAGGGAGGTGGCGCGGATGGTCGCCGTCGTCCCTTCGTGCAGTTCCTGGTCGACTTCAACGTGGACCGCGGCGAGGTTGTCATCGGTGAGGTCGATGCTTTCCACCGAGCCGACCGGCGAGCCGCCGATCAGCACCTGGTTATCGGGCACCAGCTGGCCGGCGTTTTGGAAGACCAGCGTGTACTTGTGGCCGCCGCCGCCGCTGAAGAAGACGACCGCGAGCACGATCACCGCGACGGCCAAGGCAGCGACCACCGCAATCCGCGCTGGGGTGGTCCCCCGAGCCGCCGCCGGTTTTTTCTCCTCGCCTAAGGGTTTTGCAGCCACAAATAGTCGCTTGCTTTCAGGTTCTCCGGTCCCTCCGACCCGGCAGAACGGCTGGCAGATCGTATCCGAGGCGGTCCCTGCCAAGCCCTCACTGAGCAGGGACTTAACTGGAAATCAACGCGTTTTCAGGCGCGGCTAGACGCTGAATTTCGGGATTGCGCGGGCAAGGGGCTTGGGGAGCCACCAGACGCGGTCCCCCAGCAGGAGCATCAGCGCCGGCAGGAGGACGATCCGCACCACCGTCGCATCGAGGATGACGGCGACGGTGAGGCCGACGCCGAGCTGGCTGACGGTGGCGATCGGGGCGCCGGCGAAGACGATGAAGACGGCCATCATGATCGCCGCGGCGCCGGTGATCACGCCGGCGGTGCGCTCGAGCCCGAAGTTGACCGCTGCGGCGTTGTCGCCGTGGGTGTCGTAGTGCTCGCGCATGCGGCTGAGGAGGAAGACTGCGTAGTCGATCGAGAGGCCGAAGACGAGGCCGAAGATCAGCGTCGCCCCGACCGCGTCGATGTAGTTGTGCCCGCCGAGCGGCCAATCGTCGGGGATGTCCGTGAGCACGGTGAGGACGCCGAAGGCGACCCCCACCGTCAGCAAGTTGAGACCGACCGCGATCGCCGCCAGCGGCAGCGCCCGCAGGACGACCGTCAGCATCAGGAAGGTAGCGACCGTGATCGCGATGACGATCCAGGGGATCCGCTCCCGGGTGACGCGGCTGTAGTCGTTGAGCTGGGCAGCCCCGCCGGCCACGCCCGTGGTCAGGTCCGCTTCATCGGAAAGATCGGCGGCGTCGTCGTTGAGCTTTTCGTTGAGCCGGATCGAGCCGGGGGTGTTGAAGCTGTAGTCGGAGACGACCAGCATCACCGCCGCCTGGCCGCCGTTGTCGAGGTCGATCGTTTCGCCGATCCTCTGGCGCGTTTCCGGCGGCGTCCCGTCGAGGGCGGAGAGGACGAAGTAGCCAGAGTTGAAGAGCCCGGGGGTGGTGTCGGCGACCCGCGTCGCCTGCTGGTTGATCCGGTGCTTGCCTTCCAGCACCTGCACGCTCGCTTCTTCGAGGCCGGTTTCCAGGGGGGCGCTTTCTTCGGCCCCGCCGAGCAGGCCGGCGGCCAGCGTTTCGGCGCCGCCGCCGAGGCGGTCAATCCCGCCGACCAGCGCTTCGGCTCCGCCGCTGAGCCGGGAGAGGCCGTTGCCGAGCGTTTCCGCCGCCCCCGCCAGCCGTTTCGCCCCGGAAGCGAGCTTGAGGTCAGCGCGGTGCAGTTTTTCCAGCCCTTCGGTCAGTTTGGCGGCACCGTTGCCGACTTTTTCCAGTTCCTTAATCGCCGAGCTCAGCGTGTCGGTGATGTGCTTGGCGTCATCGGCGTCCTCGAGCAGGCGTTCCTGCAGCGCCGCCAGTTCGGTCGGCAGCCCTTTGTACGGCTCGACCTCCGGAGTGCTCGGGATCGGGTCGTAGGGGGCGCCGTCGATTGGGTCGGTGCCGGTAACTGCGGCCGTCGCCCGTCGCACCGCTTCCAGCGCCGCCGCGTATTCGGGGTCTTCCTTGCCGACCGTCATCGCCTGCAGCTTGGCCAGCGCTTCCTTCAGCTTTTCTTCGCTGACCTTCGCCGGTTCGATCAGTTCCGGCAGCTTTTCGTTGGCGTCGGCTTCGGTCGACTTCTGCAGCTTTTCCGAGCGCCGCAGGGCGTTGCTGCGCAGGCCGGGGATGAAGCTGACCTTCAACGCCAGTTTGATGTTCAACGCTCCCAGCGCCGCCGTTTCCTGTGCGCTGGCCAGCCGTTCAGCGCCCTTGGCAAAGCGGTCAAGCGCCGCGATCGCCCGCTGGCTGCCGTTGGTCGCCCGGCCGAGCCCGTTGGCAAGGAGCTGTGCTCCCTCTCCGGCTCGGCCCGCCCCGGTCGCCAGCAGCCCGGCGCCGCTGCTTGCTTCGGTGATCCCTTCCCGTAGCTGGCCGACGCCGCCGGCGGCGACCGCGAGGCTGCGCCCGAGTTTGCCGAGCTGCTTGACCGGTCCGTAGTTGCCTTTCGAGGAGAGGACGGCGTTGCCGAGTTCCTGCAGGCGGTCAACTCGTTTCGTCGCCCGCTCGGGACCGATCACCGCCTGCACGCCCGGCGTCTGCGCCAGCTTGCGCTGGAATTCGTTGATCGCGGCGAGGTTCTTGGCGCCCGTGATCGGCCCTTCCTGGGAGACCGCGACGACTTGGAAGGGCGCGTCGAATCCTTGCCCGACCGAGCGGTCGACGCGTTCGGCATCCTGGCGCGCCGCGTTGTCGGTCGGGAGCTGTTCGGGGCTCGGCGGCCCGGTCTGCAGCCCGACCGCCGGCCCGGCCAGAACCAGCAGCAGCAGCCCGATGACAACGGTCGCCAGCCCCGGCTTGCGCAGGGCCGCGCTGACGAAGAGCATCAGCCGCGAGCGACCCTCCCTGGGCGCCCCGCCGATCCGCCAGAGGTTGACCCTCGGTCCAACCAAGGTGAGGATCGCCGGCCCGCAGATGGTGGCGACGGCGACGCTGAGGATCACCACCATGCAGACGGTCCCCGCCAGCGAGGCGAGCAGCGCCCCCGGCAACAGGAACAGCGAGACGATCATCGAGAGCAGCAGGGTGCTGCCGGCGAACATCACAGTTCGACCGGCGTGCCGGCGGGTGAGGCGGGCCGCGTCGGCCGGCTCTGTCCCCGCCGCCAGCTCCTCGCGGAAGCGCGAAACCAGCAGCAGCGAGTAGTCAACCCCCAGCGCCAAGCCCATCATCGAGCAGACGGTGAGGGCGAAGGCGTCGATCTCGAACCAGCCGGTGAAGAAGTAGAGGATGCCGCGCGAGGCGATCACCGTAACCGCGCCGAAGCCGAGCGGGATCACCGCGGCGATCGGCGAACGGAAGACGAGCAGGAGGATGACCAGCAGGAACGGGAGGGCGAGCAGCTCGGCCCGCCTGGTCGCGGTGATGCTTTCGTCCTGGAGCGCTCGCGAGAGGCTCGCGTAGCCGGTCTGCGTCACCTTGACCGGCTGGTGGATCGTTTCGTCGAGGACGTGGTTGATGTGCGGCACGATGTCGTTGACCGCGGTGCGGGTATCGACGTGGAAATCGGCGAGGACGAGAGCGCGGTCGGGGCTTGGCCGCAGCCGCTGGACCGAGCCGGTGTCCCAGGGGGAGAGCGTCGTCACCTTCGGGTCGCGACGCAGGGCGCGGATCATTTCCGGCCCCTGGCGGTCGATTGCCGCTGGCGGCCCCTGCAGCAGGATCGCGAAGGGGGCCGAGGGGCCGAAGTGGTCACGAAGGATTTCATCACCTTCCTGCGACTTCGTCCCGGGGACATCGATGGTGCTCGGATCGAGGCGATCCTCGGTCCCGGTCCCGATTGCGCCGAGAACGAGCAGGACGAGCGCGGCGATCGCGAGGACGGTGCGGGGATGGCGAAGCAGCAAGGGCTGGTCGTACCCCGCAGGCTTTCTCGGAGACTTCATACGTCCCCTGCCGATCCTCCTTCCCACGGCTGGTAGTTTGGCGGTCCGGCCAACGGAGGGGAGGATTTTGTGCGGAAGACTCTGTTAAGGGTGCCTGTACTGGCAGGGGTGATCCTGCTGGTAGCCGCTGCCTCGGCAGCCGCGATCGTCCTGCACGCCTCCAACCTGGTGATCACCACCGACGGCGGTTTCACGCCGACGACGCTGCCCAAACACGGCTTCGCGCCGATCAAACTGCACGGCTTCGGGAAAATTGAATCCGAAGACGGCTCGCCGCCGCCGGTGCTGGAAACGGTGACGATCTGGTTCGACAAGCACGGCAAGGTCGAGACCCGCGGGCTGCCCACCTGCACGCCCGGGAAACTGGCGGCAACGACCACGGCGCAGGCGCGCAAGCTCTGCCCCGGCGCGATCATCGGCAAAGGCTTCGGCAAGGCCGTCGTCGATTTCCCCGAACAGGGCCCGATCCCGGCCTCCTCGCCGATCACCCTCTTCAACGCCAAGCCCAAACACGGCAACCCGGTGGTCCTCGCGCACGCCCATCTGACCGTCCCGGGACCGACCACCTTCGTCGTCCCGATCGAGATCCAGAAAGTGCACGACGGCCGCTACGGCTTCAAGACCGTCGCCAAAATCCCGAAAATCGCCGGCGGCTATGGGATCCCGCTCTACGCCCGCATCAGCGTCGGCCGCGAATGGCAGTACAAAGGCAAGACCTTGAGCTACGCCAATGCCGGCTGCCCCGACGGCCGCCTACAGGCGAAAGGCCAGTTCAAATTCAAAGACGGCACCTTTCTCCAAGGTTCGGTGTTCAAACGCTGTAAGGGGAAGTGATTGAGAGGACGCGCGCGCAAGATCGTCGTATTCGCCGCCGTGCTGGCGGTCGCGATCTGTGCGACCGCTTACGCGATCACCGCTGAAATCGGCCCGGTCAAGGTCAGCGCCACCGCCACCCTGAAGCCGCGGGAGCTGCCGGCCCACGGCAACCGGCCGGTCTTCCTCAGCAGCATCACCCGGGTCGGGACGAGGGACGGCTCGACCCCGCCCACCCTGCAGACGCTGCTCTTCCAGCTCGACCGCAACGGCACCGTCGACACCAAAGGCCTGCCGACCTGCACGACGGCGAAGCTCGAGGGGACGACCCCCACCGTCGCCCGCAAGCGCTGCGCCGGGGCGCTCGTCGGCAAGGGCACCGGCAAAGCGCTAGTGACGATGCCGGGCAGCGCGCCGTTCACGATCACCTCCCCCCTCTCCTTCTTTAACGGCCCGCCCGATCACGGCCGCCCGACCCTGATCGCCCACGCTTACGAGACGGTGCCGGTGCCGCAGGCGCTCCTGGTCCCGATCGTGATCGAACGGGTGGCGAAGGGACGCTACGGCTTCCGGGCCGAAGTTCAGCTCCCGGAAATCGCCGGCGGCTACGGTGCCGCCACCCTGGCCGAAGCGAAGATCGGCGCCATCCGCAAGCGCGGCGGCCGCGAAGTCGGCTACATCAACGCCCACTGTGTCGGCGGCCGGCTGCAGGTCCAAGGCAGCGCGAAGTTCACCGATGGCGACTACTTCCCGGTCCTCCTGACCTCGCCATGTCACCTGCCAAGGTAGCCCGAGCCCTCGTCCTGGCGCTGGTGGTCGCAGCGCTCGCCGCCGCGACCGCTTACGGCGACGAAGCGCTGGTCGAAGTCAACAACATCGTCCTCCGGGCCGACGCCGGCTTCCAGCCGCAGACGCTGCCGAAACGCCGCTTCACGCCGATCCAGTTCGAGGGTCACCTTGAGATCTCCGCCCGCCGGGGAGGAGGGCCGCCGCAGCTACAGCAGGCGCTGATCGACTTCGATCGCGACGGGCGCCTCAGCGTCGCCGGGCTGCCGACCTGCGCGCCGGAATCGATCGCACAGCAGGGAACCGCGGAAGCGCGCCAGACCTGCGGTGGTGCAATCGTCGGCACAGGCCACATCGCCGCCGGCATTGCATCCCCCGTCGGCGCCCTGACCGAGCGGGTGCCGCTGACGATCTTCAACGGCCCGGCCCTCGCCACCGGCCCCAGCGTCGTCCTCCACGCCCGCCTCCTCCTCCCCGCGCCCGAGACCTACGCGATCCTCGTCCCAATCGAACGCCGGCACGGCGGCTTCAGCTACCGGGCGCGGCTCGACCTACCTCCAATAGCCGGCGGGCTCGGCGCCCTCACCCACATCGACGCCAAGATCGGCCGCCGTTACAAGTTCCAGGGCCGCAAGCGCAGCTACGTTTCCGCCCGCTGCAGCGACAACGTCCTACAGACCCACGGCTACTTCCTCTTCGCCGACGGCACCGTGATCTCCGGGGCGATCGAAAAGTACTGCAACGACAAGTAGCGAGGGGCGGGGTGAATGGGCCGTGTTGGGCTCGAACCAACGACCTTGAGATTAAGAGTCTCCTGCTCTACCAACTGAGCTAACGGCCCGGGGAACGGCAAGTATAGGAAGGTCGGCCGGCCGAGCGGGGGCAGCCGCGACGGCGGCTATTCGCCCAGGGTCGAGCCGGTGCCGAAGCTGCTGCCGAGCGGATTGGTCGGCGCCTGCAGGGCTTCCGGATTCCCCTTGTTGCCTTTGGCCGCGGCCTTTTCCGCCGCTTCTGCCTGCTTGCGCGATTTCTGGAATTTTTCCGCGTTTTTCTTTACTTCTTCCATCTGTTTGTCGAGCTGTTCGCGTTCGTATTTGGCGCGGGTCAGCTTCGCGGCTTCGGCCTGCGCGGCTTCGGCGGCTTTGAAGTCGCCGGTGAAGTAGGTGTAGAGCGCGAGGGTGCTGAAGGAGTTGAGCGTCGGCCGCTGTTTGGCGACGATCTGCTGCGCTTCGGTTGCCGCTTCGATGTTCCGCTGCGCTTCGCCGTAAGTGCGCGAGCGTTCGGCCAGCGAGAGCAACGCGGGGGCGACGAGCTGGGCGGTGCCGGCATTCGGTTCGTCGGTCAGATCGACGTATTCCGACCAGGATGAGCTCGCCAGCTTGTACTGCTGCAGCGCATTGGTCAGGTCTTCTTCGTCGGGTTCGAGCGAGAGCAGGCTGTTGCCGGCGGTCACCTGGGCCCGCGTCAGCCCCTCGAGCAGCTGCGTGTTTTCGGGGTCCTTCTTCAGTTTCGCTTCCAGCCGTTCGGCCTGTTCTTCGTAGGGCTTGGCGACGTCGCCGCCGCCGCTGGAGCTGCTGCTGAAGAGTTCACCGAGGTTGACCGGGCCGACGACGAGGAAAAGGCTCGCTCCCATCAGCACCGCGAGGATGCCGTAGACGACTTTGACGGCAGTCTTCCGTCGCCCCCTCTGGAGGTCGAACAGCATCTTGTGCTCGTCCTGCGCCATCCTCTCCCTCTCTACTCCTGCGGTGAGGGCGTGGCCATGCCGCTTCCTTCGCGCGGTCGGCCCAGCACCCGTGCGAGGACGATACTCAACTCATACAGAACAAGCAGCGGAACCATCTCAATGAGCATCGTCACCGGGTCGACCCCGGGCAGGGCAGCGGCGACGATCGCGATCACCAGGTAGGCGTAGCGCCGGTTTTTGCTCAACTGCTCGACGCTGACGATGCCGAGCCGGGTGACGGCGATGATCGCCAGCGGCAGCTGGAAGATCAGGCCGCAGGCGATCTCGGTCATCGAGAAGAAGCTGTAGTAGTCGCGGGCCCGGATCTGGACGTTGAACTGGTCGTCGTTGAAGTTGAGCAGGAAGTGGACCGCTGCCGGCATGACGACGAAGTAGGCGAAGGCGATCCCGGCGAGGAAGAGCACCGGGAAGAGCAGCAGGATCGGCAGCACGACTTTCTTCTCGGTCGAGCTGAAGGCGGGCAGGATGTAGGCGTAGAGCTGCCACAGAACGACCGGCAGCGAGAGCACGACCGCCCCGTAGGCGGAGACGGTGAGGGTGGTGGTGAACGGCTCGGTCACCCCAAAGGTGATCAGCCGGTCGTGGTTGCCGGGCAGCGGATGCTGGGCGATTTCCAGCAGCAGGTGGTTCTGCCAGAAGCAGAGCGCCAGGGCGACGCCAAAGACGACGATGCAGACGATCAGCCGCGAGCGCAGCTCATCGAGGTGCTCGACGAGGGTTAGGCGGTCTTCGTGCGAGACCGCCTTGACGCGAGGAGGCATCCTCGCGTCGCCTCAGCTCGACTTGTCGCGGATAACCTCCGCCTCGGCCGGGTCGCCGTGGGCCTTCGCGGGCTCAGAGGGAGCGAGCCTCGGCTTGTCGTCGTCCTCGTCGTGATTATGGTCGCCGCTGATCGAGCCTTTGAACTCGCGGATGCCGTTGCCGAGGCTGCGCCCCAGCTCTGGCAAGCGTTTGGGTCCGAAGACGAGCAGGGCGATGATGAGGACGATCGCGATCTCTGGAAGTCCGATGTTTCCTGGCATCTCGTCCATGGTAACGGGACCGGGGGGTCACCGGATCAGCCTGGCGGCAATCTTTAGACCGGCTTCAACCGGCGGCTTCCGGGTATAGCCCAGGGATGCCGATGAGGGACCTGAACGGTGCGGTGGCCCTGGTCACCGGCGCTTCGAGCGGAATCGGCGAAGCGACCGCCCGGATGCTGGCCGGGCGCGGCGCCACCGTGGCGATGGCGGCACGGCGGACCGACCGGCTGGAGAAGTTGGGTGAGGAGATCGCCGGCGCCGGCGGCACGGCGCTGCCGGTCGAGCTTGACGTCAGCGACCGCGAGGCCGCCGAGGCGGCGGTCGCCCGCACCGTCGAGGAGCTCGGCCGTCTCGACGTCCTCGTCAACAACGCCGGCGTGATGCTGCTCGGGCCGATGCTCGAGGCGCCGGTGGAGGAATGGCAGCAGATGGTCGAGGTCAACTTGCTGGGGCTGATGTACATGACCAAGGCCGCGGTCCCGCACCTGCTGGAGGCCGCCGATGGCGACCGCGGCGTCGCCGACATCGTCAACATCTCCTCCGTCGCTGGGCGCATCGCCCGCCGCAACAGCGGCGTCTACAACGCGACCAAGTTCGGGGTCGGCGCCTTCAGCGAGTCGCTGCGGCAGGAGGTGACCAGCCGTCGCGTGCGCGTCTCCCTGGTCGAGCCGGGCGCGGTGGCGACCGAGCTGACCAGCCACAACCGGCCTGAGGTGCAGGAGCAGATCAAAAGCAGGTTCAGCGATATGGAGAGGCTCGAGGCCGCGGACATCGCCGACGCGATCGAGTATGTGGTGACGCGGCCTCCCCACGTCGCGGTCAACGAGGTCCTGGTCCGGCCCACCGACCAAGAGCAATGAGCTACGAGTAGCGCTGCACCACTCCGTCGGCGACGAGGCTCAGGAGCTGCCTCTGTTCGGGCTCAAATGTGCTGCGCTCGAGCGCGTTCTTCGCCTCCGCGACGAGCTGCAGGGCGCGGGCGCGGACCCGCTCCAGGGCCCCGGTTGCCTCGATCCGATCGCAGAGAGCCGCGGCGCCCGAGGCGTCGAGGGCGTGCAGGTCAACCTCGCGGATGCTCGGGTCGCTCTTCGCCGCCTCGATCAGCGGCAGGGTGATCGTGCCGTCGAGGAGGTCGGTGCCGCGCGCCTTGCCGGTCCGCTCCGGCGGCCCGCTGACGTCGAGGACGTCGTCGAGCAGCTGAAAGGCGAGGCCGATCCCGGCGCCGAACTCGCGCAGCTGCGGGTCGTCGCGGCCGAGCAGGCAGGCGCACTCGAAGAGGCGGGCGGTCTTCAGCCGGCAGCGCTCCAGGTAGCGCTCTTCGCCGATCCCGAGGTCAAAGGCGTCGCGCCGCTGCGCCAGCTCGCCGCGCGCGAGGGCGACGGAGGCGTCGGCGAGGAGCGCTACCGAGCGCGCGTCACCGGCATCGCCGAGCAGCCCGAAGGCGCGGGAGAAGAGCAGGTCACCGGCGGCGACTGCTCGCTCGCGGCCGGAGGTCGCGGCTACCGTCGGCAGCCCGCGCCGCAGCGGCGCGTCGTCGAGGACGTCGTCGTGGACCAGCGTCGCCATGTGGACGAGCTCGATCGCGGCACCAGCACGGACCGCCTCCTCCCCCCCGTCGGGCCCGGCACAGAGCAGGACCAGCATCGGGCGCAACCGCTTGCCGCCGGCCTCCAAGGTCGCCGCGGCGTCTTCGCCCAGGGTCTCGCCGTGGCCGCCGACCACCGCTCGCAGCAACTCCTCGACCTCGCCGAGGCGGGCGGGAAGCCAGCGGCTGGAAGCGTCGAGGACCGCCGTCACCGGCGGCGGTACCGAGGAGGGCCGGGTCACCGGCGGGTGCCGGAGTGGATCGCGATGATCCCCCCGGCGAGCACCGTGTAGCGGATGCCCGTGAAGCCGGCGCCGTCCATCTTCTCGGCGAGGCCGGCGGGGCTGGGGAAGCTGCGAACCGACTCGGGCAGGTAGGCGTAGGCCTCCGGGTTGCTGGAGAAGGCGCCGAGCAGCGGCACGATGCGGTCGAACCAGAGCGAGAAGAAAAGCGAGAGCGGCGGCCGCGTCGGCTGCGTGATCTCGAGGATGACGAGCCGGCCGCCGGGCTTCAGCACCCGCGCCATCTCCCGCAGGCCGCGGTCGAGGTCGGCAAGATTGCGGACCCCGAAGCCGACCGTGAGCGCATCGAAGCGCTCGCCGTCGTAGGGCAGCTCGAGCGCGTCGGCCCATTCGAAGCGGACGCCGTCGGCGCCGCGCTCGGCCGCCTTCTCCCGCGCCAGGTCGAGCATCGGCTCGGAGAAGTCGCAGCCGACGACGTGGCCGCCGGGGGTGACCAGCCGTGCCAGCTCCAGCGCCAGGTCGCCGGTGCCACAGCAGACGTCGAGCGCGGAGTCGCCGGGCTGCAGGCCGGTCTGGGCAGCCGCCCGCTCGCGCCAGCGGTGGTGCAGCCCCGCGGTCATCAGCGAGTTGAGGGCGTCGTAGCGGCCCGCGACCCGGTCGAACATCCGGTTGACCTGGCCGGCGAAGTCCGGCGAGTGGCGGTTGTCGTTGATCGTGTCCATGGGATTCGGGGCGAGGCGCCCGTCCCTGGCCGCCTATCTAGTCGAGGGACGAAAGGAAGTCGGCCAGCTGTTCGATCTTCTTCGGCGGCAGTTCGCGGAAGGAGGGCATGATGCCCGGGCCGATTTCAACCGAGCGAATGATCGCAGCCCGCGGGATCCGGGAGGCGATGTGGGTCAGTTCGGGACCGGGGCCGTTGTTGCCGTTCTCGCCCAACTTGTGGCAGGCGAGGCAGCCGGAGCCGGCGACGACCTCCTTGCCTTTCTCGTATTGAGGAGGCACCTTCATGTCGATCTCGGTCGGCGAGCCGCCGGTGGCACCGAGGTAGGTGAGGTAGCCCATCGCGATGATCGTCAGGCAGCCGGCGGTGGTGGCGATCGGGCGCCGGTCCGGCCGCCGCTCGGGGCCGCGGTCGTAGAACGGCAGCAGCAGGAGCAGGACCATGCAGATCGTCGGGATCCCGATCGTCGCGATCGGAACCAGCTCCGGCGGCTTGATCACGCGCAGGAGCTCGAAAAGGAAGAAGAAGTACCACTCGGGGCGCGGCACGTAGGTGGTGGTGGTCGGGTCGGCCTTCGGCCCCTGCTCGGCGCCGAGGATCAGCGACATCGCGATGATCACGGCGACGACGATGCAGGCCATCACCGAGTCCTTCATCACCGCGTAGGGGAAGAACGGCTTCCCCTTCTTCTTCAGAAGCTCGTATTCCTCAAGGTAGGACTGCTTGTCCTGGGGCTTCACGAGGCGCTCCCGTTAGTGCCCTCGCCGGAGACGGGAGCGCCGTCGACCCGGTTGCCATTGACCCGGCCGTTGCCGTTGGCGCCGGCGTCGAGCTGGGCCAGCGGCGAGGCGCCTTTCGGCCGCTCGGCATTGACCCACGGCGGCGCCGTCGTGCCGAGCTTGACGACCAGGTACATGTGGGCGCCGATCAGAGCGATGAGCGCCCCCGGCACCAGCAGCATGTGGATCGCATAGAAGCGGGCGAGCGTGGTCGCGCCGAGCTCGGGGCCGGCGCGGAGGAAGTCGCTCAGGTACGGGCCCACCACCGGGCCGGTGCCGTTGATGTTGATGCCGACGATCGAGGCCCAGAAGGAGCGCTGGTCGAAGGGCAGCAGGTAGCCGGTGAAGGCCATCGTCATCGTCAGGATCAGCAGCACGACGCCGATCACCCAGTTGAGCTCGCGCGGGTACTTGTAGGCGCCGAAGAAGAAGGTCCTCCCCATGTGGAGGAAGATCAGGATCACCATCACGCTGGCGCCCCACTTGTGCATGCCGTGGACGAACTGGCCGAGCGGGACGTCGTTGTTGATGTGGGCGATCGAGGCGTAGGCCTGGGTCGCCGAGGGCGTGTAGTACATCGCCAGGAAGACGCCGGTGACGGCCTGGACGATGAAGGCGAAGAGCGTCGCCGAGCCGAGCGTGTAGAACCAGTTGGTCCCCTTCGGCACCTTGCGGTAGAGCATCCCGGTGAGGAAGCCGCTGGCCGCGAGCCGCTGGTCGACCCAGCCGAGGGCGTCGATCGGCGCCTCTTTGCCGCGCTCGAGCAGTTTGTCGCCGTGGCTCTGGCGCTCCGGAGGCGCCGTCTTCAGGTCGCTCGGCGCCTGCCCTTTCGGGGTGCCGCCGGTGCCCGGCTTGCCGGGTTTGCGCAGCGGCGGCGGCACGATCGAGTCTGGGATCTTGGGTTTCGGGAAGCTCGGCATCAGGGCGCGGGGAAGGTGGAGGGCCGCGGCGGATAGAGGTATTCCCAGATCCCGCCGGTGAACTCCCCGGGGTCGCGGGCGCGAACGGGGTCGAGCTGGTTGGTGACGCTGTAGCGGGGGCCGATCTCGACCTGGCCCTTGCGGACCCGGGTCTGGAACTGGTCGAGCGGGCGCACCGGCGGGCCACCGATCCGCTTGCCCTGGAAGTCGTAGACGCCGCCGTGGCAGGGGCAGATGAAGTTGCCCGCCGCCTCGACAAAGCGGACCGGGCAGCCGAGGTGGGCACAGCGGTTGGAGACGGCGACGAACTTGCCCGATTCTTCGCCCAGTTCCTCGGAGCTTTTGCGGACGTAGGCGGTGGTCTTGCCGGCGTCGCCGATCCCCTCGGTTTCGGTGAAGACGACCTGGCGGTAGGTGTCTTCCACGAAGTCGGAGACGGGGCCGACCGCCTCCCAGCGCTCCTTGCCGCGGTGGAAGATCGGGGCAACCGCGAAGCCGACGGCCGGCAGCACGATTGCCGCGCCGGCGAGCCCGCCAAGCGCCTGAGCACCGACCGTGAAGGCGCGGCGGCGCGTCATCGACTCGCCCTCGAAATAGCCGGGCGGGTCGGGCTTCGCCCGCTCCTGCATCGGAGGCTCTTGAACCCCGTTTACCTGTTTCCCGTCGTCAGCCAAAGTCGTTCCGCGTAGGGCTTAGAAGCATATTGATTAGGGGCTGTGACTTGCATCACACTTCGCCGCCTCTTAGGCGGTCGAGCCGATCGCTTCCGCCGCCGTGCGCCAGAGGTTCTCGATCGGCGCCGGTTCCCCTTCGGCCTGCAGGCGGGCGCAGGTGCTGATCAGGTCGGCGAGGACGGTGACGGCGCCGGTGTCGCCGAGGGCGGCGAGGCGGTCGAGGCCGAGGGCGTAGAGATAGTCGCCGGCGAGCAGGGCGAGGTCGGAGTCGTGGCCGGCGAGAAGGCGGGGCTGCTCGTAATGGAGGAGGTAGCCCTCGCGGACGGCCTCGACCACGAGCGCGTACTCGCCGCCGCCCGCCAGCTCGCCGAGCCGCGAGGGCTCGGCCGGGTCGACGACGTGGGGAGAGATCGGGGTGTCCTCGGCGCGAAGTTGATCCGCAAGCGCCTGCAGGGGGTTCCCCTCGATCGCGTGGTTCTTTTTTAACGTCATAGGTGCAAAAGGAACCACGACTTAGGCGAGGGCCTCTTCCAGGGCCTCGGCGGCGGCTTCCAGGGTCTGGTCGATCGTCGCCTCGTCGTGGGCGAGGGAGACGAACCAGGCCTCGTACTGGGCCGGCGGCGGGTAGATGCCGCGCTCGAGCAAGGCCCGGCAGAAGCGGGCGTGGGCCTCGGTGTCCGAGGCGGTCGCGGTGGCGAAATCGACCACCGGCACCGGGCTGAAGAAGAGCGTGACCAGGCCCGGAGCCGAGGCGACCTGCAGCGGCCGGTCGGCCGCCAGTTGCTCGAAGCCGCACGCCAATCGGTCGGTCAGCTCGCCCAGCCGCTCGTAGGCAGCGGCGTCGAGCTGCGCGAGCGTCGCCAGCCCCGCCGCGACCGCGAGCGGATTTCCGGAGAGGGTTCCTGCCTGGTAGACGTCGCCGGCCGGGGCGATCCGCTCCATCAGCTCGCGCGGGCCGCCGTAGGCCGCCGCCGGCAGGCCGCCGCCGATCACCTTCCCCAGCACCGTCAGATCTGGTTCGACGCCGAGCAGCTCCTGGGCCCCACCGCGGGCAACACGGAAGCCGGTGATCACCTCATCGAAGACGAGCAGCGCCCCCGCCTTCCGGGTCGCCTCGCGCAGGTGCTCGAGGAAGCCCTCGGCCGGCGGCACGACCCCCATGTTCGCCGCGATCGGCTCGGCCAGCAGGGCCGCCACCTCGTGCTCGGCCAGCGCCTGACTGACCGCATCCGGGTCGTTCCACGGCACCACCACCGTCGTCGCCGCCTGCGCCGCGATCACCCCCGGACTCCCCGGCACAGCCAGCGTCGCCAGGCCCGAACCGGCTTCGGCGAGCAGACCGTCGGAGTGGCCGTGGTAGGCGCCGGCGAACTTGACCACGACCTCGCGGCCGGTCACCGCCCGCGCCAGCCGCACCGCGCTCATCGCCGCCTCGGTCCCGGAGCTGGTCATCCGCACCATCTCCACCGCGGGCATCCGCGTCGCCATCTCCTCGGCCAGCTGGACCTCGGCCAGGGTCGCGGCACCGAAGCTGGTGCCCCGTTTGGCGGCCTCGATCACCGCCGAGACAACTGCCGGCTCGGCGTGGCCGAGGATCATCGGCCCCCAGGAGCCGATCCAGTCGATGTAGCGGTTGCCCTCGACGTCGAAGAGCCAGCAGCCTTCGGCGCGTTCGATGAAGACCGGGTCGCGGCCGATCTGCCGCATCGCCCGCACCGGCGAGTTGACGCCGCCGGGAAGAACTCGCTGCGCGCGCTCGAACAGGTCGCCCGTCAACTGGGGCCTACGAATGCTCCGCTTCCCAGCGGGCGTAGTCCTCGGTGAAGTAGTGGAGGCGGATCTTCTTGTACTCGGTCGAGGAGTAGAGGGTGGCGCGATCGTCGGGGCCCATCCCGCACTCGCCGGCGATCGCATCGAGGACCGCGTCGCACTCCTCCTTCGAGCGGCCGTGGGCCATCGTGAAGACGCTGTAGGGCCAGTCCTCATAGGTGGGGCGCTGGTAGCAGTGGGAGATGCCGCGGAATGCCGCCATCCGGCCGCCGACCTCGAGGATCTGGTCCTCCGGCACCTTCCAGACGCCCATGCCGTTGGCGGAGAAGCCGGCGCGGCGGTGGAAGAGGATTGCGGCGACACGGCGGAGGATCTTGCGGTCGACCATCCCGCCCAGGCGCTCGAGCAGTTCCTCGGTCGAGATCCCAAGCTCGGCGGCGGCGGCGTCGTAGGGGCGGGCGACCGCCTCCATCGGACCCTGCAGGGCCTTGATCAGGGCGATGTCGTCCTCGCCGTAGGGCTGCGGTTCGAGCTCGCGCGGGGGCGCCGCTTCGACCGGCGCGGCCAGCGCCTCGGTCCCCTTCTCCATCTCCAGGTTCATGTTGATTTTGAAGAGGGTGAGGGTCGGCAGTTCGCGCATCGACTCGGCGCCGGTCTCCTCCATCAGCGCTTCCAGCGTCCCCTTGAGGCCGAGCTCGGAGTCGGGCGGGGTGGCGATCGTGAACCAGAGGTTGAACTCGTGGGTGCGCAGGTAGTTGTGGGAGACGCCGGGGTGGGCGTTGACGATCTGCGCCGCCCGCTGCGGGTGCTCGGAGTCGACTTTCGCCGCTACCAGCATCGACTCGTAGCCGAGCGCGCGGGTGTCGAAGATCGGCGTGATCTCGCGGATGATCCGGCCGTCGAGCAGGCGCTGGGTGCGGGCGAGGACGTCGTCGAGCTCGAGTTCGGCCTCGGAAGCAACGAGGGCGAAGGGCTCGGGATCGAGCGGGAAGCTCGACTGCAGCAGGTTCATCAGCCGCTTGTCGGTCTCGTCGAGCGGGATCGCCGCGCCGCCCTTGCGGCTGCGCGCCTTCGACTGCGGCACTTTCACCGAAGCCATGCCGCCGCCTCCTTCGCGTAGTAGGTGACGATCGCGTCGGCGCCGGCACGGCGGATCGAGGTCAGCGTCTCGACCACGGCGGCTCTCTCCTCGATCCAGCCGTTGGCGGCGGCCGCCTTCAGCATCGAGTACTCGCCGGAGACGTGGTAGGCGGCGACGGGGGCGCCGGTCGCCTCTTTGACCCGGCGGACGACGTCGAGGTATGGGAGCGCCGGCTTCACCATCAGCATGTCGGCGCCCTCATCGAGGTCGAGCTCGGCCTCGCGCACTGCTTCGGCGACGTTGGCGGGATCCATCTGGTAGCCGCGGCGGTCGCCGAACTCCGGCGTCGACCCGGCGGCGTCGCGAAAGGGCCCGTAGAAGGCGGAGGCGTACTTAGCGCTGTAGGCGATGATCGGCACGTCGGGGTGGCCCTCCTCGTCGAGCTGGAAGCGGATCGAACCGATCCGGCCGTCCATCATGTCGCTGGGAGCGACCGCGTCGGCACCGGCCAGCGCGTGCGAGATCGCCGTTTTCGCCAGCAGCTCGACGGTGACGTCGTTGTCGACCTCGGTCTTGCCGTCGCGGATGACGCCGCAGTGGCCGTGCGAGGTGTACTCGCAGAGACAGACATCGGTCATCACCACGAGGTCGGGATGCGCCTCCTTCAGCGCCCGTACCGCCATCTGCACGACGCCCTCGTCGTCGTAGGCGCCGGAGCCGGCCTCGTCCTTGGCGGCGGGAATCCCGAACAGCATCAGGGCGCCGATCCCCGCGGCGGCGATCTCCCCCGCCTCCTCGACCAGGTGCGAGATCGAGAAGCGCTCGATGCCCGGCATCGAGGGCACTTCCTCGCGCACGTCCTCGCCGGCGATCACGAAGGCCGGTTGGATCAAGTGGGCGGGTGAGAGCTCGGTCTCTCGGACCAGCCCACGCAGGGTGTCGGTGCGGCGCATACGGCGCATGCGCGTTGCGGGGAAGGGCATGGGGGAGATTCTAGGAGCCCTGAGCCCTTAGCACCGTGAGTGCCTCCACCAGGTCAGAGACCGGCTCCGGCGTCATCCGCCCCGAACCCGCGTAGAAAAGGCTCGATCGAAGCCCCGCTGGCGGAGCTTCTTATCGGTCTTAGCTCGCACTCGATCCCCGCGGAGCGCAACGTCTCCTCGATTTCTGAGAGCGAGGCGGCCCCCTCCTCGTCGACACCGAGCAGGAGTCCCTCTCGGCGACCGAGCACGCCGACCCAGGCGAGGTCATCCGCGTGCTCACGCGCCAGGCAGCGGGCAGCAGAGGCAAGGTTGGGTTGCGCGAGGACGACGAAACTCTGGCCGTCGAGAGCGGTGGATGCGCTGCGAGCGCTCGCGGCCTCCAGCCTGGCCGCCCAGCCAGAGGCGAGGGCATATTCCGGCTTGCCGCGGGAGTTGGTCGCCACGGCTTCGAGGATTCCCCACAGCTCCATCTTCTCGACCTGGTTCTTAAGGCTTTTCCTCCTGACCGTCCGTTCCAAGTCTCCGACGCTGCACGGATGCCGTCGGCAGGCCTTGGCGATCGCCCTCCGAGTGGGGTGGTCGAGGAGGGTGTCGCGGTCGCGCACCGGGTCGATCTTGGGTCTGCCGCCTGGCATTGATTATTAATTGCAGAAGGAAGCTGTTCGTACCGAAATACCGTCCGCTGCTTTCTCCAAGCTTTAATTATTAATGAAGATGAACTTATTCCGCACAACTTCCGACAGAGACACGATTTCCCTTCGCACCTTGATTCACGGACCTCGAAAGGTAAGTTGGTGAAACGGCATGAGTAATCGACTGGCACAGCGATACGCGCGGTATGGGCTGCTCGCGAATCTCAACTTGAGCGCAATCGAGCACCTGCGCGAAGGCGAGAAAGGGCTGCAGTTGAGCGAGGAGGACCGAAAGCGGCTTCTGCGACTGCAGGATCTACTCCGAGACTCCTGGGAGGGGGCGTTCATCAACGGTGAGATCGACAAATCGGAGCCCCCGAACGAGCCTCAAACGCGGCATAACCTCGTTTCGCAAGAGAAGGTGAGGCGAAGCGCTCGGAGCAGCCTGGATGACGCCCAGATCGTCGAGGACGCTCTGCCGAGCAGCTACGACTCTCTGGAAAAGTTCGTCGCCCAGGCCGTGCCGGCGCTCGGCAAGGTGATCGACAACGGTCTCGAAGACGTGGACGATCAGTTCGTAGAGGGTCCGCTCACCGAGTTCCTCGAACGGCTGGCCAGCTCAAATCGAACTCGGTCCTCCTCAGAACGGCGAGGGCGGCAACACATACCCCTTGCCTGATGCGGTGAGCCCCTATAGGTGTCAGGGCCCTGACGAAGAGGACCTCACCTCGGCGGTCCGTGAGAAGGCCGAATCACGGGAGACCAACATCTTCCACCTCAAGAACGACGCCGGCTCGAAGAAGCGTCGGAGGGATGGGGATCTGATGACGATCGTCGTCTACTGCGGCGAGGGGCACAAGAACGTCTTTGAGGTCAAGCGTGGAGAGTTCTGACCGAGTCCGGGTCGGACAGCCGGCGACGACTCGCGTCGAGAATCTAGAGGCGGCGGCACTCGCCCTGGCGCCGCATCGGTCACTGGAGCGGATCGAATCCACCGGACGGTTCCTGCTCGGGACCGTGGGGGTCGTGGGTGCCCTGATCACCGGATTTGGGGTCTTAGACAGTTCGACGATCGCCAACCACGTGGGCTGGCTACTCCCCAGCCTGATCGCTGCAGCGTTCGCCATGGGACTGGCGCTCTTCGCGGCGATCGGCACTGGCGACAGCGTGCAGGTCGACGACCTCGAGGACGTCGATCGCTACTACTCCAGTCAGATCAGGCAGCGAGGTCGCCTGATCCGGCTGGCCGGGCTTGCTCTCGCAGCCTCCTTGCTGCTCGCGCTGATCCCCGCTGCCGAGTCGGGCGGAGGTTCCGAAGATGGGGCCGAAGCGCACTCCTTCTTCGCCGGCTTCGTCGCTGGGGCGTCCGTCTCCCACCTGCTCAATAACCGAGTTGATGGGCGGTACGGACCAGCGGCTTCGCCTCGATCTCGGCATGTAGCTCACGCAGAGAATCAAAGTCGTTGAGAACAAGGATCGGATCCTCCAGCTGGGCGATGGCGCGGGCCGGCGCTCCGCGGTAACGATCGGGCCAGTTGCCGGGGTGGCCCTGGGCGTGGATCTTGTCCAGCTCCTCGAAGTACTCACGGTGCTTCGAATCGTCGAGTTCGTCCCACTCCCCGCGCTTCACAGAGGTTCTCTCGACCGATTCTTCGCGAACTCGGTCGGCTTCGTACTCCTCCTCCAGCGCGCCGCGATTCAGCACCCGCAGGTAACGCAGATCGTCGTCCTCCATCTGGACCTTCACCGGTTTGAAGTTGTGCAAGTTGCTGAAGACACTCAGCTCCTCGCAGGTCTTGATGCCACCGATCACGATGCTGTGGGGAAGCGCCCAGGGGGGCTCGTGGAGGTAGTCGTCGCGAATCCGTCGCAGGACCCGTCGTGCGAGATAGCCGGCGTCGCCCGCTTCCGTGCGGATCTCATCGCCGAGGTCCTGGAGGTACCGCCTGTGGCTGATCGGGACTCCACGTTCTTCGGCGATCCTCCTCAGCTCGGACCCCAACGTGTAGGAGCGGTACCCGTAGCGGTTCACCAAGTGGTCGATCACCGAGCTGACGCCGACAAATCGCGAACCCATGATCCCCAGCACCCGGGGGGCGAAAAAAGGGGTGATCCAATATAGGTCGTCGTCTTCGTAGAGGCGCGAGAACTCGGGCCTGAACTGACCCCCGTATCGGCCGGCGAGATCCTTCATTCCATGACCAGCTCCTCCAGCGTCAGCTGGGCGATCCGGGTCCCCACATAGAGGACCAGGGGGACGGTTCCGACGTTGGCCAGCTCGAGAGTGATCGTCCCCTGGAAATTCGGCTGGATCAAAGTCGCCGTGGCGATCACGAGCCCCAGGCGGCCCCAGGACGATCTACCGACGGCCTGCCCCGAAAGGTCGGCCGGAAGAGTCACATACTCGAGGCTGCGGGCGATCGCGAAATCGCCGGGGTGGAGGTAAAAGGCGGTTCCGAGCGGCCGCCGGACGTAAGTTTGGTAATCGGCCAGCCGTTCCCTCATCTCCTCCATCCGGGCGGGGTCGAAGGCCAGCGCGCCGGTGTCCCGTTTGGTGACGATCAGGTCGGGCCCGAGCCGAAGGTCGATGCTGGCGCCGCTGATCTGGTCGGGATCGAGGATCGGGGTGACCGCGAAGTCGAGATCCTGCATGCGCAATCGCGCTTTTATCGCCTGCGCGCTTAGCACCTATTCTCCCCGCACCGGCTCGAGGACCCTGAACTCGGTCTGCAGTTCGATCATCCTGCGGTGGAGCTCGCTGAGCTCGATCGAGCCGCGAATGAGGGCGTTTGCCTTCTGGCGGAGCTCACCGAGGGAGGCTTGCGGCGAGCCCGCGACCAGCGAGTGGTGCAGGTAATGAAGATAGCCGCCGTTCATGATCGAGCGCCAGTCGATGCTCTCGCTCCACTCAGTCTGGGGAAGTTCGGGGTCGGGGTCCCCTTTCAGGAGCGGGGCTTTGTCCTCGGATCGCCGGCCACGGCCGGTGCGGCGACCCTTCACCCTCTCCACCGGGGCGATGTTCTGCTCCAGCTTCTCCCAAACGAGTGGAACATCGCGCCGAAACCGGTCGATGGGATACGTCGCCGCCCCGGCCAACCCGTCGAGGTCGATCTCCTCGATCATCTCTTCCAGCAGTTCCTGGTCTTCGAGTTCAGTCCCGTCCTGCCCTCGCGACGACCTGGGTATCAGGCTGAGGAAACGCTCATAGACGTCCGCCGCATCCCCTCTCTTGCCGCTGCGATCTACGAAGAAGCGGGCAGCATCGGGGAGCAGGCGCTGCATTCGCCATACCGGCGAGGGGTGGCCGTCGTCGGCCGCTCCTACAGAGCCAGGCGAGATGTGCGTCGGCAAGAGGTACTCGACGAGCGCGAAGAAAAAGGCCGGCCCGATAATCCGCAGAGCCAAGGTGTCGGCGAGGCACTCGTTGAGCCAGCTCTCAAGTCGCCTACGTCTCTGGGAGTCCGCGTCCTGGTCCTCGGTATCCCCACCTTTGAGTGCCCGCGCCTTGGCGACGAAGATCTCTTTCACCTGGCTTTCGCCCGTCTCCCGCTTCCTGACGAGCCCGAGATGGATCACCTCGTGGGCGATGACCGCATGGAGCAGGGTCTCGCTGTCGGCGCGGCCGGGATAGGTGATCAGAGCGAACGGCGGCAGGTCGTCAATCGGCAGTTCCAGGTCGGGCGCGACTATCTGCACCCCCTCGCGGATCTCCTCGAAGACATCGGCCCAGACTTCGTACTCGAAATACTCGTCGCTTTCGAAGATGAGCTCGGTCCCCTCGTTGCCGGTCAGCACCTTCGCCAGTCGCACGTAAGGTTGGATGAGGGCGGCGACGTCTCGCTCGGGCGGTGCGACGAGGGTCTTGCAGGTGCCGCTGAGGGCTCGCTCCAGCTGAACGATCGCAGTCCGCACGGTGTCGAGCTCACGCTCGCGCCGCCTGCCCTGGGAGTTCTCGGCGCTGCGGAGGCTCCCGGCAATCAGGCTTTCGGTTCGGCTCACCATCAGAGAAAGCATCCGCAGCAGCAGATTGACGCCGGCTAGGTCGTCTCGGTCCTGCGCGCGCCGTTGGATTTCCGCGACGCGCTTGGCGCTGGCGCTGAGCCGTTGCTCAGCGAGTAGCCGAATCCAGTCGATTTCCAGTTGATGGTTCGCAGACATAGCTCCCCCACCCCGATGGGAACGCCCCAAGATACCCGTCATTTTCTTTGTCATATCGAAAGCGTTCTGAATGCAAAGAATGCTTTCAACGGTCGACCCGGCCCCTCCACGCCGCCCAGTAGGTTTGCCAGCGGATGAAGACGATGCCTGACGCAGCACTTCGCGCCGATCGCGTCATCAAGCGTTACGGGGATCGGGAAGCGCTGCGGGGGGTGAGCTTCGCGACCGCCCCCGGCGAGTTGGTGGCGGTTATCGGTCCCAACGGGGCTGGGAAGACGACCTTGCTTTCGATACTCGCCGGGATCTCGAGGCCCGACGAGGGCGACGTCAGCTCATCGAACGGCGAGGTTGGGTGGGTGCCTCAACAGGCGGCGCTTTATCGGCGGTTGACGGTGGAGGAGAACCTGCTGCTGTTTGCGCGGCTGGAGGGGCATGAGGATCCGCGCGGGTCGGTTGAGGAGATGCTGGAGCTGACGGGGCTGCGGGATCGGCGGAGGGAGATCGTGGCGCGGTTGTCTGGGGGGAACCAGCAGCGGATCAACATCGCGATCGGGCTGCTCTCGCGGCCGGCGGTGCTGTTGCTTGACGAGCCCAGCGTCGGGCTCGACCCGCGCCAGCGCTCGCGCCTCTGGGAGTTCGTCTCCGCCCTCGCCGATCGCGGCACCACGGTGATCTTCTCCACCCACGACATCCAGGAGGCCGAGCGCTACGGCGGCCGGCTGCTGGTCCTCGCCGACGGCGAGGCGCTCTTCGACGGTCCGCCCGCCGAGCTCCGCGAGGCGGTGCGCCGCGAGGCGCCCGAGGCCGCCGACCGCGACTTCGAGACCGCCTTCGTCGCCTACCTGCACCACCGGGGCCACTGATGCGCGGAGTCCGCTGGCTGCTGCTGAAGGACCTGCAGATCCTCCGCCGCTCGCCCCTGCAGGCGGTGCTGCTGGTTGCCTACCCAATCCTGATCGCGGTCCTGGTCGGCTTCGCGATCTCGCGCGGGCCGGAGGACCCGCGGGTCGCCTTCCTCAACGAAGTGCCGCCGAACACCCGCATCGACGTCGGCAGCGCCGAGCTGCCGAAGGCGAACGTGAAGGAGCGGATCTGCAAGCGGGTCGAGTGCGTCTTCGTCAGCGACCGCGCCGAGGCCGAGCAGAAGGTCGAATCCGGCGACGTCCTCGCGGCGCTGATCCTCCCCGCCGACCTCGTCAACAAGATCAACTCGCTCTCGACCCTCACCCCCGGGGTGCCCGAAGTCGAAGTTCTGGTCAACGAGGAAAACGCGGTCAAGGCCGAACTGGTCGACGACCGGATCACCTCGCTGCTGGCCCAGGCGAACCTGACGATCGCGCGGCGGATCGGGGCCGAAGGCGGCCGCTACCTGGGGCTGCTGGTCGACGGCGGGCAGTTCAGCGTGCTCGGCGAAACGGTCCAGATCCTCGGCCTGCGGACGACGGCGCGGATCCTCGAAGGGGTGACGCCGGCGCTACCCCCCAACCTGCGGCCGGCGCTGGAAGAAGTGACCGAGTTCGCGGCGCAGGCGCGCGACAACCTCGACGTCGCTAAACCGCTGATCGACCGCCTGGCCCAGCCGATCGCGGTCGACAAGGTGGTGGTCGGCGGCGCCAGCCCGCCACTGGAAATCTTCGCGATTGCGGTCGCGGCGACGCTGACCCTGGCCTTCGTCGTCGTCCTCCTGGTGGCAGGGTCGCTGGCGCTGGAGCGGGAGGAGAACGCCTTCCCGCGGCTGACCCGCGGCCTGGTCTCGCCCGGAGGTCTGCTCGGCGAGAAGGTCCTGCTCGGGGTCGGGGTCGGCCTCGTCGTGACCCTGCTGATGCTGCTGGGGATGCAGTTCTTCGTCCCGCTCGAACTCAGCCGGATCGGCCTCTGGCTGGTCGCGATCCTCTTCTCGGGGGCGGCCCTGGGGGCGGCCGGTGCCGCGCTTGGCGCGGCGGCGCGCGAGGTCCGCGCCGTCTCCCTGCTCGCCTTCATGGTCACCCTGCCGATCGCCTTCCTCTCCCTCGTCCCCTCCGGCGCGGTCAGCCCCGTGATCTTCGACGCGATCCGCTACCTCACCGCCCTCTTCCCCTTCAAGCCGGCGCTGCAGGCGATCACCGCCGCGCTCGACGAGGCCGGCCCGGGGATCGGCGGCCCGCTGCTGCACCTGGCGCTGCTCTGCGCCGCCTACGCGCTCATCGCCCGCCTCGCCCTGCGCCGATTCGCAGCGGTTTGACCGCGCGTCAATTGACCACGCAGTGCTGGAGGCCGAACGGTCGCGCGCGGTTGCGGAAGGGCGGCAGCAGCTTGGCCGAACGCCAGGCGTAGATGCCTTCGGCTTCGACTTCGTGCAGCACTGTCCTCAGCGTCTGCAAAACCGCTTCGGCTTCGTAGGCTTCCCCCTTGGGGAGGCCGATTGCTTCCAGTTCCCTTAGCTCGCGTTTGAGCGAGGGAACGATCACCACGGGCACCGCGTCAACAGCCCCCACCAGCCCTTCGGGTTCCCCCGTTTCGCGGGCGCGCAGCTCGTAGAAGGCCCCGATTCGCCGGCTGCGGTCCTTGCTCGAGTCTCTGCAAATCGCCTTCGCCTCCCTTATGAACTGCGACCGCTCGACGACCTGCGGATAGCGGGAACTAGAAGCGGTGGTCTCCCCGCCGCCACAACCAGCCAACGCGATGGCGGCTGCCGCGATCGCCAGAGGGGCCGTACGTGTCATTGAGTAATCCTAGAATCGTTTCGGCATTCGCAGCGGTTTGATCCCGCCGCGCTCGATACAGGCGTCGACGAACTCCTCGAGGCTCAGTTCCGGCTCGAGCTGAGCGCGGACGCGGTCGAGGACCGCCGGCTCGTCCAGCTCCGGCAGGGTGCGGCCGCGGGAGCGGACCGCCGCCAGGGCGACGGGGGAGCCGTCGAGTTCGAGGCAGCCGTGCTTGCTGCGGTAGGCCTCGGCGTCGCCGACCGCGACGAGGTCGTAGTTCAGCTCGGTCGCGGTCAGCAGGGCGCGCTGCTCCTCGGTCGGGTGGAGGACGAAGACGGGAGCGACCGTGCCAGCGCTCTCCAGCAGGGTCGCCGGCACCGCCCCGTAGGGGGAGACATGGGCGGAGTAGACGACGTCGAAGCCATGCAGCTGCGAGCGCAGGACCGGCAACGGCTCCCCCGGCAGCGCCGCCAGCTTCAGCGCCAGCGCCTCCGGCGCGGCGTTGGCGCCATAGGAGATCAGCGGCCTGCGGCCGGCGCGGTCGAAGTCGGCCGGCAGCTCCTCCGCCCGCCCTTCGCGGTAGAGGTAGGAGTGCTCCGGCGTCGCGTACGGGTAGGTCAGCGCCCGCCTCAGGATCGCTTCCTTCTGCGCCGGATCGACCACCTCGCTCAATCTCGCAGATAGGGTCTTGCGCGGATGCGGGTTCTACACATCGGCGACGTGGTCGGCAGCCCCGGCCGCCAGGGTCTGCGGGAGACGATGCCGCAACTGCGCGAGCGCTACGCGCCGGACCTGGTGATCGTCAACGGCGAGAACTCGGCCGGCGGGATGGGGATCACCGAGCGCACCGCCAACGACCTCTTCGGCGCCGGCGCCGACGTCATCACCACCGGCAACCACGTCTACCGCCACCGCGAGGCCTACGAGTTCCTCGAAACCAGCGAGCGAGTAATCCGTCCGGCCAACTACCCGCAGTCGAACCCCGGTCGCGGCCATACCGTGGTCGAGGTCGGGGGGATGCGGGTGCGGGTCGTCAACCTCAGCGGCGGCGTCGGGCTCCGCGTCGCCCGTTCCCCCTTCGACACCGTCGACTCGATCCTCGACCACCACGAGCAGGACGCGGTAATCGTCGACTTCCATGCCGAAGTCTCGAGCGAGAAGGTGGCGATGGGCTGGCACCTCGACGGTCGGGCGGCGGCGGTCTTCGGAACCCACACCCACGTGCCGACGGCCGACGGGCGCGTCCTCCCCGGCGGCACCGCCTTCGTCTCCGACGTCGGCATGACCGGCTCCCGGACCAGCATCCTCGGGGTCAAGCCCGAGCAGGCCCTGCGCTCGCTGATCACCCAGATGCCGACTCGGTTTGAAACGGCTGAGGAGGACGTTTGGGTGATGGGCGCTCTCGTGGAGGTGAACGATCGGGGGCTGGCCGACTCTTTCGAGCAGGTGATGCTGCCAGCGCAATGAGCAGCAGCGGGAACCACCAGACGATGTAGAGGTAGAACCAGTGGTGGAGCGTCAGCTGCAGGAGGAGCAGCAGAGCGGCTGAGAGCGCGGCAAGTTGGGTCAGGGACTTCTGGCGGGGGACGAAGGCGAAGGCGATCGCGGCGATGCCGGCGAGGGCGAGGATCGCGATGCGGATCGGTTCGAGAGAGGTTTGGCCCCAGATGCTGAAGGGGGAATCTCTGCCGGCTTGGCTGGCGATGCTGCGGTCGTAGAACGTCTTCAGGCCCGGGTCGATCGCCGGCCAGGTCATCACCGCCACCGTCACCAGCAGAAACCCGATCGCGAAGAGCAGCGCGGGTCGCAGCTTGCGCTCGTAGGTCAGGTACATCGGGGCGAGCACGGCGGGGGCGAACTTGGCCCAGGTCGCGGCGGCAAGTAGCGCTCCGCGGGCGAGGGGCTTCGCGGCGAAGTAGAACGTCGCCAGGAGTAAGGCAGCAACCAGTGAGTCGTTGGAGTTCGACTCGAGGACGTACGCCGTGTACGGGTAGGCGGCCCAGCCGAAGGCGAGGATCGCAGCCAGGCGTTGGCCTTCGGGGCCGGGGCGGATCCTCACGCCGATGAGGAGCAGGAGGATGAAAGCGGCGACGTCGAAGACGACGGAGGCGGCGTGGGCGGCGGGGAGGTCGTCCCAGCTGCCGGAGTAGGGCCAGATCCGCTCGAAGGGGAGGTAGGCGAGGTAGTTGACCGGGCCGTAGGTGTCGCCTTGGGAGACGTCGCTGGGGAAGTTGTCGTAGATCGGTTCGCCGTGGGCGATCCGATCGGCTCCGACCACTCCGGCGTAGCCGACGTCGACGGCGCCGGAGTCGGCGAGGTTGAGGCCGACGCGAAACCCCATCAGGAAGAGCGCCGCGATGACCAGCCACATCGTCGGCCAGACCGGGCGCAGCCCCTCCCCCCTCCCGCGCAGCCCGATCCAGAGGCTGCGGCCGAGCAGGTAGAGCAGCGCCGGGTAGACGAGCGGGACCGAGATGCCGATCTCGGCGCGGTTGAAGAAGTAGTGGGAGACGCCGAAGCCGAGCAGGACCAGCAGGTCGAGGTTGGCGACCCGCCGCAGCCGTCGCCAGTCGACGAGGCCGAGGAGGAAGAAGGCGCAGAGGGGCAGGAAGACGTAGGGCGCGTTCAGCTTGTGCCCAAAGGCGCCGGAGTAACCGCGGGCCATCTTCCAGTTGACCTGGTAGCCGGTCCAGGACTCGAGCACCTCGCCGCTGTGTACATCGACCAGGACCAGCACCAGCTCGTCGCCGCCTTCGAAGTAAGCGACCTCCCAGTGCCCTTCCTTCTTTTCCGCGCTGGGCCCGAGCTCCGGATGCTCCCGTTTCTCCGCAACGACCTTCGGATCTCGGTTCGCGATGTCGATTGCACCTGCACGCGAGACCTGCACCGGGTTGTCGCGAGTGTTGACGTCCGCCGCAGCACTCGTCGCCCCGACCAGCGCCGGCGCCAACAAAAGCGCGATCAGCAGCGCCGCGCGCCTCAAGCCGGCGCCGCCACCCCGAAGTGCTCGCGGATCACCGGCGCCACGTCGCGGAGTGCCCACTGCTCGCGCTCGTCAGCCGACTTCGGCCCGCAGCCGACGAAAAGCAGCGGTCCGAGCGAGTCGCCCGCGTGCAGGGCGCCGTGGCTGCCGCCGCCGGCATGGGAGACGCCCCCCCAGTCGACCGCCTCGAACCCCGGCGCCAGCGAGACGACGAAGTCGCCCGCGTGCGGCGCCGCCAGCGCCGACCAGACCCGCGCCAATGGATCCGGGTAGGTCTCGCTGCGCAGCCGTCCGTCCTCAACCGAGGCCTCCAGCGCCCCGAGGTCGCCCTCGAGCTCCCAGCTGCCGCCGCGCAGGTCGGCGACCTCGCCGCCGGGGCGGAAGCGCAGCAGGCACTCTCCCCGTTCGACCACCGCCCACTCGCCGTCACCCAGCGGCATCCCCGGGCTCTCGCGGACCAGCGGCACCCCGTCGGCACCCTCCAGCCGGCAGACCAGGTCGACCCCCTCGATCACTCCGAGCCGCGCCGCCACCGCCGCCGGCTCCGCCCGCTCCCCCTCTCCCGGCAGCAGGTAGATGTGGGCGGCGCGGCCGGTCGGGCTGACCGCCAGCTGCGAGCGCTCCGGCCGCTCCTCGGAGGGCTGCAGCACCGACCACTCCGCGCCCAGCAGCTCGGCCAGCGGCAGGCCACGGTGGACGTCGGTCTGCGAGTGGTCGGCGAGCAGGATCACCGCGTGGTCGGCGAGGAACTCGTCGAGCCCGCCGGCTTCCTCGGCGTAGGTGGCGAACGCCGCGTCGGCCTTGGCGATCGACTCGACGCTCGCCTCCGGTCCGTGCTCGTGGGAGTAGTGGTCGTTGTCGGGAAGCGAGAGGAGGAGGAAGTCGTAGAGGTCCTCCTTCATCAGCTCGGCCGCGCAGCAGGCGGCGTAGCCGTCGCGGTTACCGGGGATCGAGGTCGAGCGGCAGGGCACCTCGCGGCTGGCGTAGAGGTCGCCATAGAAGAGGTCGGTCGGGCCCCAGGTGTGGTGGTGGAACTTCAGTTTCGTCGCGTCCACCGCACGCCGCAGCAGGCCATCGAGTGAGACCTCGTGCCGCTGCCGCCCGCGGTAGATCAGAAACGGCGTGCAAGCGGTTCGCTTGCCGGCGTCTTCCAGGCTCTCGAAGACCGTCTCGATCTCCGGGCTGAGGTGGCCGAGGTTCATGTTGTAGACGAGGTCGTAAAGGGCGCGGAAGACGCCGAAGGCGCGGCTCGCCTCGAACGAGGACCCGTACTCGACGTAGCGCCGCTCGAGCCGGTGGTACCAGTTCATGCCGCTGATCCAGTGGCGGTCGGAGGCGACGCCGGTAACCATCTCGGCGCTGGCGACCGGGGTCACCGAGGGGAAGCTGGAGACGCAGTCGGGGACGAGGACGCCGCGCTCGATCAGGGCGCCAAAGGTCGGTGCCCGGTCCTCGGCCACCGCGCGTTCGAGCATGTCGGTGCGCAGCGAGTCGACGTAGGTGAGGACGAGCTTCTTCGTCTTCGCAGCCGCCATGGTTCGAATGATGCCCTTCCGGTGGGCTGCGCCCGCGGGCGCGCTGTTAACGGAGGACACGGAGGCCGGCGTGTTTGCGCTGGGCGCGCCGATGGCGGGAGATGCCGAGCCAGATCAGCGCCACCACGAAGACCACCACCACCGGTTCGAGGAAGAGGGAGATCGCGACCACGATCACCGCCGCCAGGGCGACGATGAAGGCGAGTGCGCCGCCGCCGCTCCCCTCGCGGCGACTGGCCCCGTAGACGAGGTCGCTGATCACGATGCAGCCGAGGGCAGCGCCGATCGCCGCCACCACCGCTCCGACCACCCCGTCCAGCAGGAAGCCGGCGACGAGGCCGATCACGGCGGCGAGGATCGTCATCCGCCCACGGGCTGAGCCGTGGGTGCCGGCGGTGCCGGCGAGCATCCCGATCGCGATGCCGATGCCAAGGTTTTCCAGAATCTCCACGCCCGAAACCTAACCATTTGCGATGGCGGCGCGTCGATCCGCCACACTCCCTGGATGGCAGAAGTGCCCGAGCCCACCCACCGCAGGCGCTCCCACGCCGGCACCCGCGACCTCGAGCGCTACGCCGGCCTGTTCGCCGAGCGGACCACGGTGATGCGCTCCTCGGCGATGCGCGACCTGATGGCGATCACCGCGCGGCCGGAAGTGATCTCGCTCGCCGGCGGCCTCCCCGACACCTCGACCTTCCCGCCCCAGAGCTTCGCCGCGCAGATGACGCGGATCGCCCAGGAGTCGGCGGCCGAGGCGCTGCAGTACGGGCCGACCGAGGGCTTCGAGGAGACCAAGGACTGCATCCTCGAGGTGATGGGCGCCGAGGGGATGCTCCCCGACCCCGACGACATCATCGTCACCACCGGCGGCCAGCAGGGGATCGACCTGGTGACGAAGACGCTGGTCGACCCCGGCGACGTCGTCATCTGCGAGGCACCGACCTACCCGGGCGCCGTCCCGGTCTTCTGCAGCTACCAGGCCGACGTCGTCCAGGTCGAGTGCGACGAGGACGGGATGGATATCGACGTGCTCGAACAACTGCTCGGCGAGCTGCGCACCGAAGGGCGGCGGCCGAAGTTCATCTACTCGGTGCCGAGCTTCCAGAACCCGGCCGGGGTGACGATGTCCTTCGAGCGGCGCCAGCGCCTGGTCGAGCTGGCACGGGCGAACGAGATCCTCGTCGTCGAGGACAACCCCTACGGGCTGCTGCGCTACGGCGGCGAGCCGATGCCGCCGCTCTACCAGCTCGACGGCGGCGACTTCGTCATCTACATCGGCACCTTCTCGAAGATCCTCTCTCCCGGTATCCGCCTCGGCTGGACGGTGGCGCCGCCGCCGGTGCTGGAGAAGATCGTCCTCGGCAAGCAGGCGACCGACCTCTGCACCTCGACCCTGACCCAGTACTTCGTCCGCGAGTACTTCGCCGAACGGCGCTGGCAGCGCTACATCGAGGACCTGATCGAGATCTACCGCGAGCGCCGCGACGTGATGGTGCAGGCGCTGCGCGACAACTTCCCCGCCGAGGCGACCTGGACCGAGCCCGAAGGCGGGCTCTTCATCTGGGCGACGCTGCCCGACTACATCGACACCAGCGACCTGCTGGCAAAGGCGCTGCGCGCCGACGTCGCCTTCGTCCCCGGCCAGGCCGCCTATGTCGACGGCCGCGGCCGCCACTCGATGCGGCTCAACTTCTCCGGCGTCACCGCGGATGAGATCCGCGAGGGGGTGCGGCGGATCGGCGAGGTGATCGCCGAGCAGGTCGAGCTCTACGGGACCCTGACCGGCGAACACCGCCTGCCGCCGGCCGAGGAGGAGCCGCAGCCGAACGTGGTTCCATTCCGCAAGGCGGAGGGCGCGTGAAGGTCGCGGTCCTCAAAGGCGGGCGCTCGCTCGAGCGCGGCGTCTCCCTGCGCTCCGGGGCCCGGGTCGAGGACGCGCTCGAGCGGCTCGGCCACGAGGTGCTGGCGATCGACGTCGGTCCCGACCTCGTCCAGCGCCTGGTCGCCGACCGACCCGACGTCGCCTTCGTCGCCATGCACGGCGTCGGTGGCGAGGACGGGACCGTGCAGGAGCTGCTGGAGATCCTCGGCATCCCCTTCACCGGCCCGAGCGCCGCGGCCTGCGCGCGCTGCATGGACAAGGTCCAGGGCAAGGACGCGATCGACGAAGCCGGCCTCCCCACCCCCGACTGGTTCGCCTTCAACCAAACCGCCTTCCGCGAGTTCGGCGCCGCCGACGCGCTCGGGCGGCTGGAGGAGACGCTCGGCTTCCCGCTGGTCGTCAAGCCGAGCCGCGGCGGCTCCTCGCTCGGGGTTAGGTTCGCGCGAGCGCCGGGCGAGGTGCCGCAGGCGCTGGTCTCTGCCTTCAGCTACGACGACCGGGTCCTGCTCGAGCGCTTTGTCGACGGGCGCGAGCTCGCGGTCAGCGTCCTCGGCGACAAGCCGCTGCCGGTGGTCGAGGCGATCCTGCTCGAGGGCGATCGCTACGACTTCGAAGCCCGTTACGAGATCGGCCGCACCCGCTTCGTCTGCCCGGCGGAGCTGAGCGCCGAGGAGGAGCGCGCCGTCACCGAGGCCGCCCTCGGCACATATCGGGCCCTCGGCTGCTCCGGCTTCGCCCGCGTCGACCTGATCCTCAATGACGAGGGTCCCTGGCTGCTCGAGGCCAACGCGATCCCCGGCCTCACCGACACCAGCCTCCTCCCCCAGGCCGCCGAGGCGGCGGGGCTCAGCTTCGAGCAGTTGGTCGAGCGGATCCTCGACCTGGCGCTGCACCCAGCGGCTGCTTAGGAGTCCCCCTGCGCAAAGTCCTCCGGCGTTACTTCGTCGAGGAACTCTTTGAATTTGTCGACGACCTCCTCCGTGTCCTCGACCTCGTGCTCGAACTCGATCGCCGACTCCTCGATTACCTCCTCGGCCGCGAAGATCGGCGCCGCGACCCGGACCGCGAGAGCGAGGGCGTCAGAGGGGCGGGAGTCGATCTCCACTTCGGAGCCGTTTACCGAGACCGTGATCGAGGCGTAGAAGGTGTTGTCGCGCAGTTCGGTGACCGAGACCCGCTCGCACTTGGCGTCGAGGTTCTCGAGCACGTCGGAGAGCAGATCGTGGGTCATCGGCCGCGGCGTCGAGGCCCCCTGCAGCTTCATCAGAATCGCCGCCGCCTCGGGGTGGCCGATCCAGATCGGCAGGAACCGGTTGCCGTCGACCGTCTTCAGCAACACGATCGGCTGCTTGCCGACCATGTCGAAAGAGACGCCATAGATCTGCATCTGCTGCAAGAGAAGCTCCCGGGCCTGGTTGAAGGGCGAAGTATAGGTCGGGCTTCTACCCGCTCCGGGAGGGCGCCTAATCGAGCCGGAGACCAGTGGGCGATCCTGGATTCGAACCAGGGACCTCGTCCTTATCAGAGACGCGCTCTAACCAACTGAGCTAATCGCCCGGGGACGGCGATGATAGCGGCGGCGCGGCTGACGGTGCGAGCGTTAGGAGGAGCGCTTGCGAAGGCGACGGGCGAGCGAGTGGGCGTCGCGGACGTCGTCGAAGCGGAGCTCGGCGACGATCCCCTCCCCTTTCGCTCGGGCGGTGACTTCGTGGCCGAGCGCCTCCTCGAGTGCGTCGGCTACATCGCGCAGGGCCGCCACCGCATCGGGGTCGACCGGGGCTCGCTTTGGCTTCGCCTTTGGCTGGCTGGCCAGCCGAACCCTCTCCTCGGTCTCGCGCACCGACCAGCCGCCACGGGCGGCGTCACGGGCAAGGCGACGGCGGACGTCGTTGCCGGGGGCGGCTAACAGCGCCTTGCCGTGTCCCTCACTGAGGCTGCCTCCCTCGAGCAGCTCCAGCGCCTCGTCCGGCAACTCCAGCAGCCGGATCAAATTGGAGACAGCGGGGCGGCTGCGGCCAACACGTTTCGCCAGCTCTTCTTTCGTCAGGCCGAGCTCCTCGACCAGCGCCGCGCAGGCCTTCGCCTCCTCGACCGGGTTGAGGTCCTCGCGGACCATGTTCTCGATCAGCGCCGCCTGCAGCCGCTCGGCTTCCGCCTGATCCCGCACCACCGCCGGCACCTTGTCGACCCCGGCCTGCTGCGCGGCCCGCCAGCGCCGCTCGCCGGCAACCAGCTCGTAGCTGCCGTCGGGGAGGGGACGCACCAGCAGGGGCTGGACAACCCCGCTGGCCTCGATCGAAGCGGCCAGCGCGGTCAGCGCGGCCTCGTCGAACTTCGTCCGCGGCTGCGAAGGGTTGGGTTTGATCAGCGAGACCGGCAGCTCGCGCAGCTCGCCGGCGTCGGTCGCCTCGGTTTCGGGCAGGATCGCGGCCAAGCCCCGGCCGATTCCTCGCCGCCCGCTAGCCACGGCTTGCAAGCTCCTTCGAAAGGGCGCGGTAGGCGACGGCACCGTGGGAAGAGGGCGCGTGCTCGGTCACGGGAAGACCATAACTGGGCGACTCGGCGACCCGAACGCTGCGCGGGATCACCGTCTCGAAGACCATCCCGTCGAAATGCTCCCGCAGCTCCGCCTCCACGTCCTGGGCGAGCCTGGTCCGCTCGTCATGCATGGTTATGAGCAAACCCGAAACCTCAAGCTGAGGGTTCAACTCGCGCCTGATCAAGCCCAGCGTTTCCAGGAACTGGACCAATCCCTCGAGCGCCAGGTACTCCGCCTGGACCGGGACGATCACGCGGTCGGCGGCGGTGAGGGCGTTGACGCTGACCGGCCCGAGCGCCGGCGGGCAGTCGAGCAGGGCGACCGCGAAGCGCTCGCGAAGCGGGCCCAGGCGTTCGCGCAACCGCGTCTCCGACCCCTGGATCCGCGGCAGCTCGACCGCGGCGCCGGCGAGGTCGCGGCTGGCCGGGACCAGCCAGAGGTTGTCGGGACCCGCCGGGCGGGCGGCCTCGGCGACCGAGGTGTCGCCGGTGAGGCAGTCGTAGGAGGAAGGGTGGAGGTCGCGATCGGCGCCGAGGGCGACCGTCGCGTTGCACTGTGGGTCGAGGTCGACAAGCAGCGTTTGATAGCCATCGGCAGCCGCGCAGGAGGCGAGGTTGACGGCGGTAGTCGTCTTCCCGACTCCGCCCTTCTGGTTCGCCACCGCGTAGACCTTGCCCATCAGGCTCAGCCTAGATGGTGGATTCCCGGCGCGTTTTCAGGCGGTCGGATAGCCTCCCGCCCGTGTCCGAGAGCTTCGACTGGCCCGACAACCCCGCCGAGCGTGCCCAAGAGTTGGTCGAGGGCGTCCTCGACGAGCTTGACCTCGACGGCGAGGTTGTGGTCGACGAGAACGACGACCGGATCCTGCTGACGGTTGAGGGCGAGGACGACTACGGGCTCCTGATCGGCAAACGCGGGCAGACGATCGATGCGCTGCAGCTGCTCTGCTACCAGGCTGCCTTTCGCGGGCTGCGCGAGCGCAAGCGAGTCGTCGTCGACGCCGCCGGCTATCGGGAGCGGCGTCGCGAGACCCTGGAGAGCCGCGCCGATCGCGCCGCCGACCAGGCGCTCAGCAACAACAGCGTCATTGAGATGGACCCGATGAGCGCGCAGGAACGGCGGGTCGTCCACGAACGGCTGAAAGAGCGCGCCGGGGTTGAGACCTACAGCGAGGGCGACGAGCCCCGTCGCTGCGTGATCGTCGCGCCGCTGTTGCCCGAGTGAGCCCCGACCCGGCGGCGGCGCTGGACGAAAGCGCGCAGAAGCGGCTGCAGACCGTCCTCGCCTTGTTGGCGCAGGAGCGGGCCTCGGTCAGCTCGGTCGTCGACCAGCGGGCCTGGCAGGTGCACGTCGTCGACAGCCTCACCGGCCTCGAGGTCCCGGAGCTGGCGACAGCGAGGCGGATCGCGGACATTGGCTCTGGGGCTGGGTTTCCGGGCCTGGTCCTGGCGGTGGCGCTGGCCGAGGCCGAGGTGGACCTGATCGAGTCGGTGGGGCGCAAGTGCGAGTTCATCCGCCGCGCCGCGACCGAGGCCGGGATCGCTAACGCGACCGTCCGCAACCTGCGCTCCGAGGAATGGGCGGCTGGGGAGGGGCGCGAGGCCTACGAGGCCGTCACCGCTCGCGCGGTCGGCAGGCTTTCCACCCTGGCCGAGCTCGCATCGCCCCTCCTTGGCGCCGGCGGTGTCCTGGTCGCGTGGAAGGGCAAGCGCGACGCCGACGAGGAGCGGCAGCTCGAGAGCGCCTCCGAGGCCCTGGCGATGGAGCTGGAGAAGACCCTCGACGTCGGCGACCGCGCCGGCAGCGAGCACCGGCACCTGCACGTGATCCGCAAGACGGGGCCGACGCCCGAGAACCTGCCGCGCCGGCCGGGCATGGCCAAGAAGCGGCCCCGCGGCTGAGGCTAGCGGCGCTTCTTCTTTTTTTTCGGCGGCGGGGGTGGCGGTTTCGCCGCCTGCACAGCGGCCGCGCCCTCAGGCGTGGCGAGCACAGGCACCGGCACCACCTTGCGGATCACCAGCTGCTGGCCGATCGTCCAGATGTTGGTGGTGATCCAGTAGAGGATCAGCCCGGCCGGGAAGCTGAGGATGAAGGGGACGAAGACCAGCGGCAGCAGGAACATCATCGTCCGCTGGCTTTTGTCAGCTGAGAGCGACATCACCATGCCCGAGACCAGCTGGGTGCCGATGTAGAGGATCAGCAGCACGATCAGTTCGCTGCCGGTGGCCTTGGCCGTGAGGTCGTGGATGAAGAGGAAGGAGGCTTCGGAGCCGCAGTGGCCGGCCTGGCAGCCGATGTCTTCTGGGAGCTCGTGCCGGAGGACCTGGAAGAGCGTGAAGAAGACCGGCAGCTGCGCGATCAGCGGGATGCAAGAGGCAAAGGGGTTGACTTTGTTCTCTTTGTAGATGCGCATCATTTCCTGCTGCATGCGCTGTTTGTCGTTTTTGTACTTCTCCTGCAGCTCCTTGATCTGCGGCTGCAGCGCCTGGAGCGCCCGCATCCCTTTCAGCTGTTTGTAAGTGAGGGGGATCAGGATCGCCCGGGTGACCACCGTCAGGGCGATGATCGACATCCCCCAGCTGAGGCCGACGTTGTCGTGGAAGAACTGCAGGACGCCGTTGGCAACGTCGATCAGCGGCTGCAGGATGTTGGCGGCGGGGAGGATCACGAGTGGGTGCGGTGGTACTCGGCCGGGTGGACGGGGCCGGTGCGGAGCGTGAATCTATCGGGGATGGGGTCGAAGCCGCCGTGACTGAAGGGGTTGCAGCGCAGAATCCGCCATCCAGCGAGGAGAAAGCCGCGGAGAACGCCGAAGCGTTCGACCGCTTCAACTGCGTAGGCAGAGCAGGTCGGCTCGTAGCGGCAGCGGCGAGGGAGGGACGGGGAGACCCAGCGCTGGTAGGCACGGATTGGGGTCAGGAAGAGCCGTTTCACGTGGAACGCTCCCCGGATTCGGCGCAGACGCGTTTCACGTGGAACGCACCTTCGCCAGCGCCTCTTCCAGGTTCTCCTTGACGCCCTCCATCCCGCTCTTCTCGATCAGGTCGTTGATCTCGGCGCGGGCGACGATGACGAAGTCATGCCGCGGCGGCAGCCGGTCGGAAAGCGTCCAAAATGCCTCGCGCAGAACCCGCTTCACCTTGTTGCGATCGACGGCGCCGCCGACCTTGCGACTGACCGAAACCCCCAGGCGGACGTCCTCCCGCTCCTCGTCCTTGCGCGGGAAGGTGTAGAGCACGAGGTAGCGGGTCGCGTGGGAGGAGCCGTCACGGTAGACGCGGTCGAACTCGCCGCTCCGCGAGAGCCGCCGTCGCTTCGGCGCCATCAGATGCCCGGCCGCGCGAGCGCGTGCGGCATCTCGGTCAGGGGGTGAGGCGCTTGCGGCCTTTGCGCCGGCGACGCTTGAGGACAGCCCGGCCGCCGCGGGTGCTCATGCGGGCGCGGAAGCCATGGGTCTTCGCCCGCTTCCGCTTCTTTGGCTGGTAGGTGCGCTTCATCGCGGCGGAGTATACGGACGGCGCCGAAAATCTTTTCTGCGGGATTTGCGAGGCGCCTTGGCTGGCCTGCCAGGCACGGCGCTATGGTCGCCGCCCGGTGGCCGATGACTCTTCCAGAACCCAACTCGACGCCCTCTGGCGGGCAGCCAAGGAGCGTTTGGAGAGCTCGGTCCCGGAGTCCACGTACCGCCTCTGGCTAGAGCCGCTCGAAGCCGCCGGCGCCGACGGGGAGACGCTCTACCTCACCGCTCCCGAGGGGATCAGGGCCTGGACCGAGCGCCGCTACAGCTCGCTGATCGCCGAAGCGCTCGCCGAGATCGACTCGCCGCTGCGCCAGGTCAGCTTCGCCAAGCCGCTGGCGACGGGACCGGACCTGGATCCGCACCCGGAGCTGAACCCCAACTACACCTTCGAGCGCTTCGTGATCGGCCCCGGCAACCGGCTCGCCCATGGCGCCGCCCTCGCCGTCGCCGAGGCCCCCTCCGAGGCCTACAACCCGCTCTTCCTGCACGGACCGCCGGGGCTCGGGAAGACCCACCTCCTGGCGGCGATCGCCAATTACCTGCGCGAGAACGCCCCCGGCCTCAGCGTCCGCTACACGACCGCGGAGTCCTTCACCAACGAGTTCGTGGCGGCGCTGAAGTCATCCGGCAGCGACGGCTTCAAGGCGCGCTACCGCGATATCGACGTCCTCCTGATCGATGACGTCCAGTTCCTGCAGGGGAAGCCGGCGACCGAGGAGGAGTTCTTCCACACCTTCAACGCCCTCTACGAGTCCGGCAGCCAGCTGGTCCTCTCCGCCGACCGCATCCCCAGCGAGCTCTCGACCCTCGCCTCCCGCCTACGCGACCGCTTCGAGTGGGGGCTGACGATCCCGGTCGCGCCGCCCAACCTCGCCACCCGCCTCACCGTTTTGCGGCGGCTGGTCGAGGAGGCCGGGGTTGAGATCGCCGACGACGGTGCTCTCAGCGAGCTGGCGAACCGGATCGACGCCAACGTGCGCCAGCTGCACGGCGCCCTCACCCGCGTCCTCGCCCACGCTTCCTTGATGGCCCGCCCGCTCAGCTCCGAGCTGATCGCCGAAGTGGTCCCCGGCGTCCGCGCCCAGCAGCCCACTTCGGTCGAGGAGATCCAGCAGCGGGTGGCCGAGCGCTTCGGCGTCTCCCGCGCCGAGCTGGTCGGCTCCAGCCGCGCCGCCACCCCCCTGCGGGCCCGACAGGTGGCGATCTTTCTCACCCGCGACCTCACCGATCTCTCACTCCCCCAGATCGGGCGCCTCTACGGCGGCCGCGATCACACCACCGTCCTCAACTCCCTGCGACGGGTTGAAGCCGGCCTCGACGACGACCCCGAGCTCGCTGAGAAGATCCGGGAGTTGCGCGGAGCTATCCACAACCCGGTCGGCGACGAGCGCTGACAGCCGCTCGCGCTGTAAGAATCCCCAACCTTCCACAGCGCTCTCCACAAGCCAGAATCCGCAGCCCGGCGCCGAATCGCCCGCAAACCAGTTTTTCTCCACAGGTCCTAACTCAACTTAAGAAGGCAATCATCAAAAGGGACATCACTTGAAGCTCACCACCAAACGCGAAGACCTCGTCTCGAAGCTCTCGATCGTCTCCCGAGCTGTTTCCACCCGCGCCGCCACGCAGGCGCTCTCTGGCGTGCTCCTTAACGCCGCCGCCGGCCGTGTGACCCTGGCCGCCACCGATCTGGACCTCGGGCTGGAGACGACCCTCGAGGCGGAGATCGAGGACGGTGGCGCCGTTCTCCTCCCCGGTCGCCTCTTCGCCGAGGTCGCCCGCTCCCTCGCCGACCCGACCGTGGAGATCGAAACGCGCGAGGCCGAGCGCGACGTCGAGATCCGCAGCGGCGGCTCCAGCTTCCACCTGCGGGTGCTCCCGGTCGAGGACTTCCCGAAACTCCCGCAGCCGCAGGAGGAGGGAAGTCTGAAGATTCCCGCCGCGGCGCTGGAAGAGAGCATCGAGCTGGTCGCCCGGGCCGCCTCGCGCGACGACATGCGTCCCGTCCTCACCGGCGTCTTCGTCACCGCCAGCGGAAAAGAGATGACGATGGTCGCCACCGACTCCTACCGGCTGGCGGTCAAACGAACCGAGCTCGAGTCCGATCTCGGCGGCGAGCTGGAGGCGAACATCCCCGCCCGAGCGCTGCGGGAGCTGGGGCGGATTCTCTCCGCCGAGGGTGCCGGCGAGACCTCGATCTCGCTGCTCCCCAACCAGGCCGTTTTTGTGGCAGGGTCGATCCTCCTCTCGACGAGGCTGATCGACGGCCAGTTCCCCAACTTTCGACAACTTCTGCCGGAGTCCTACGAGCACGACGTGCGGCTGCCGCGCTCGGACTTCCTCGACGTCACCCGCCGGGTCAGCCAGCTGGCGCAGCGCAACGCCCCCTTACGGCTCTCGTTCGAGTCGGGGGAGCTGACCGTGGCGGCGGAGACGCCCGACGTCGGCGACGCGCGGGAGACGATGCCCGCCGCCTTCGAGGGCGAGGCGCTGGAGATCGGGTTCAACCCGGAGTTCCTGCGCGAGGGAATCGAAAGCGTGCGGGGCGACGAGGTGCTGGTGCGGCTGATCTCACCGCTGCGGCCGGGGTTGCTGGAGCCGGTGGAGGGGGACGACTTCCGTTACCTGGTGATGCCGATCCGCCTCAACGTCTGAGCGATGGCCGCGCGCTCGAGGTGAGCGGCACGTGCTCGTCACCGCGATCGAGGCCAAGCCGCTGCGGAGCCTCGGGCAGGTCCGGATCGAGCTCGCGCCGGGGATCGTCAGCGTCATCGGCCCCAACGGGGTCGGCAAGACCAACCTGATCGAGGCGCTCTACTTCGCTCTCACCGGCCGCTCGTTCCGGACCTCCGACCGCCGTGACCTGATCCCCTTCGGCGGCAGCCTCGCTCGGGCCGAAGCGACGATCCGCGACGAGGACGGGATCGAGCACACCCTGATGGCGGCGATCAGCCGCACCGAAGGCCGCCGCCACCTACTCGACAGCAACCCCGCCGATCCGGCGACGCTGGCCCGCCACCGCCCGCCGGTGGCCGTGTTCGCCCCCGACCGACTGGCGCTGGTGAAGGGGCCGCCGGCGGAGCGGCGAGCTCACCTGGACGGCTTCCTCGCCGCCCGCTGGCCCGCGCGGGGGGAGCTGCGCAAGCGCTACGGCCAAGCGGTCGCCCAGCGCAACGCTCTGCTCTCGCGGCTCAGCGCCGGCTACGGCTCGCCGGAAGACCTGCGGATCTGGGACGCGGGAATGGCCGCTGCCGCAGCGCCGCTGATCGAAGCGCGAGCGGAGGCGGTGACCGAGCTGGCGGCCCCCTTCGCCGCCGCCGCGGTAGAGCTGGGTCTGGCGGAGGCGACGCTGGAGTACGCGCCGCGGGCGGAGGGCTCGGCGGAGGAGCTGCGCGCCGGTCTCGAGGAGCGGCGGGACCAGGACATCCGCATGGGCCGCAGTTCCTGGGGCCCTCACCTCGACGAGCTGAAGCTCTCCGCCGGAGGCCGCTCGCTGCGTAAGTACGGATCGCAGGGCCAGCAGCGGGTCGGTCTCCTCGCGCTCCTCTTCTCCGAGCGAGAGGCGCTGCTGGGGGCGCGCCGGGTCACCCCGCTGCTTCTCCTCGACGACGTGATGAGCGAGCTCGACCCCGGCCGCCGCGAGCGTCTAGTCGCCCGCCTCGGCGCCGGCGGCCAGGTGTTGATCACCGCGGCCGACGAAGAGTCGGTGCCCGCCGCGGCGCTGACGACGGTGGTGAGGATGCCGCCACCGCAGACAGAAAGTGCCGCCGCGTGAGCCGGCGCCGCGCACCACGGCCGGCCGCGGATGCCCTGCAGGCGGCGATCCAGCGGGCCGCCCCGAAGACGCCCCTGGCGGCGGTCCAGGCGGTCTGGACCAGAGTGGTGGGGGAGTACCTCGCTGCCGTCGCCGTACCGGTCACCGAACGAGCGGGAACCGTGACCGTGGAGTGCGCGGACGCGGTCTCCGCGCAGGAGCTCGACCTGATGCAGGAGACCTTTTTGCAGCGTCTCCGCGAGGAGCTTGGAGACCAGGCGCCGCAGGCGCTGCGCTTTCGGGTCAACTCCGAGCGCTTCTAGACACAGTTTTTCCACGATTTGCAGGGAAGTTTAACTTTCCCGACAGCTTGTCCGGGGCCTCGAACTGGTATTCTTATGGCAACTCGCATCGTGCCCCGGCCCAGGTGGAGCGATCCAGATCTAGCGCTCCTGCAAGTCGGGGTTTTTCGTGTCAACCGGAAGGGACTCATTGCCTGAGAAAAAAGCCAGCGGCGGCTCCTACGGCGCTAAAGACATCACCGTCCTCGAGGGTCTCGAAGCGGTCCGTAAACGCCCCGGCATGTACATCGGCTCGACGGGGCCGCGCGGCCTGCACCACCTCGTCTACGAGATCGTTGACAACTCCGTCGACGAGGCCCTGGCCGGTCACTGCGACAGCGTCAAAGTCGTCCTGCACCCCGACAACTCCTGCACGGTCGAGGACAACGGGCGTGGGATCCCGGTCGAGACGATGGAGAAAGAGGGGCGGCCCGCGGCCGAGGTCGTCTTGACCGTTCTCCATGCGGGCGGCAAGTTCGGGGATGGCGGCGGCTACAAGGTCTCCGGCGGCCTTCATGGCGTCGGCGTCTCCGTCGTCAACGCCCTTTCGGAGCGCCTGCACCTGGAGATCAGCCGCGACGGCAACGTCTGGTCGCAGGACTACGAGCGCGGCAAGCCTCAGACCGACCTCGTCAAGGGGGAGGCGACGAAGGCCCACGGCACCAAGATCACCTTCCTGCCCGACCTCGAGATCTTCGAAGAGATCGGCTTCGACTTCGAGACCCTGGCCGAGCGACTGCGGGAGACGGCGTTCCTCACCCGCGGCCTGAAGATCGAGCTGGTCGACGAGCGCGGGGAGACCAACAGCATCACCTTCCAGTACGAGGGCGGGATCGAGGACTTCGTCCGCCACCTCAACGCCAACAAAGAGACCCTCAACCGCAAGCCGATCTACTTCGAGGGGAGCAAAGAGGAGGGCGAAGTCGAGATCGCGATGCAGTGGAACAACTCCTATCAGGAGTCGATCTTCAGCTTTGCCAACAACATCAACACCCACGAGGGCGGCACCCACATGTCCGGGTTCCGGGCCGCCCTCACGCGCACCCTCAACGCTTACGCGCGGGCCAAAGGCCTGCTCAAAGACAAAGACGACAACCTTGCTGGCGAGGACGTGCGCGAGGGGTTGACCGCGGTGATCTCGGTCAAGCTCCACGACCCCCAGTTCGAGGGGCAGACGAAGACCAAACTCGGTAACCCGCCAATCAAAGGACTGGTCGAGGAGACGGTCAATCGCAAGCTCTCGGAGTTCCTCGAGGAGAACCCGCCCGAGGCGCGCAAAGTGATCAGCAAGACGATCGACGCCGCCCGGGCGCGCGCGGCGGCCCGCAAAGCCCGCGACCTCACCCGCAAGTCGGCGCTGGAGAACTCGACCCTTCCCGGCAAGCTCGCCGACTGCACGGTCAAGGACCCGAGCCTGGCCGAGATCTTCGTGGTCGAGGGCGACTCCGCCGGCGGCTCGGCGAAGCAGGCGCGCGACCGCAACACCCAGGCGGTGCTGCCGCTGCGCGGGAAGATCATCAACGTCGAGAAGAGCCGGATCGACAAGGTCCTGGCCAACAACGAGATCCAGGCCTTGATCACGGCGATCGGCACCGGCGTCCATGACGAGTTCGACATCGAAGACGCGCGGTACCACAAGATCGTGATGGCGACCGACGCCGACGTCGACGGAGCCCACATCCGCACCCTCGTTCTCACCTTCCTCTACCGGCAGATGAAGGAGCTGATCGAGGCGGGCTACGTCTACATCGCCAAACCACCGCTCTACCGGGTCAAACAGGGAAACCAGGAGACCTACCTCGAGCGCGAGTCCGAACTCGAAGAGCTGCTCCTGCGCGACAAGATCGAGGAATTCGAGCTGGTCGACGCGACCGGCGAGAGCCGCAAGCTGACTGCCAGCCGCTGGCAGGCCTACATCCGGCGCTCGAAAGAGTACGAGGGCTGGGGCTCTTCGCTGCAGGCCGATTTCGGCCACGAGGTGGTCCGCTTCCTCGAGGAGTCGAGCCTGCTCGACGAGCAGGTGGCGACCGTCGCCGCCGCCCGCGAGGTCCTGCAGCGCGGCGGCGGCACCAACGAGCCGTTTGACACCGAGGTGGTGGAGAGCAGCGACGAGCTGGTCGTCGTCAAGGCGATCGAGCGCCAGAGCGGCCTCGCCCGAACCCACCGGCTGCCCGCAACCCTCTTCGAGCACCACGACTACCGCAAGTTCGCTGAGGTCCACGCGGCCCTGCTGAAACAGGTTGGGCGGCCGCCGTTCGAGATCAGCCGCGGCGAGCGGCGCAACGTCGCCCTCTCCTTCGAGGCTCTCCGCGGCGCCGTCCTGGAGCTCGCCCGCCACGGCGTCCAGCTGACCCGCTTCAAGGGCCTGGGCGAGATGAACGCGAAACAGCTGCGGGAGACGACGATGGACCCGGCCTCGCGGACGCTGGCGCGGGTGACGCTCGAAGACGCGACCGCCGCCGACACGATCTTCTCGATGCTGATGGGCGACCAGGTCGGTCCCCGGCGGGACTTCATCGAGACCCACGCCAAAGAGGTCAAGTTCCTTGACGTCTAAAGCGACGACGACGAGCAAAGGGAGGGTGCGCTGATGGCGCTCGACGCTCTGACCGGCAACATCGAGGACCGCGCCCTCGAGCAGGAGATGCGTTCCTCCTACCTCGATTACGCGATGAGCGTGATCGTCGGCCGGGCGCTTCCGGACGTGCGCGACGGCCTCAAGCCGGTGCACCGGCGGGTGCTCTACGCGATGCACGACATCGGCCTGCAGCCGACCCGGCCCTACCGCAAGTGCGCCTTCATCGTCGGCGAGGTGATGGGCAAGTACCACCCGCACGGCGACTCGGCGATCTACGACACCTTGGTGCGGATGGCGCAGGACTTCTCGCTGCGCTACCTGCTGGTCGACGGTCAGGGCAACTTCGGCTCGATCGACGACGACCCGGCGGCGGCGATGCGGTACACGGAGGCCCGCCTCGGCCGCCTCGCCACCGAGCTGCTGCGGGACATCGACGCCGACACCGTCGACTTCGGCCCCAACTACGACGAATCGACCCAGGAGCCGCAGGTTCTGCCGGCCCGCTTCCCCAACCTGCTCGTCAACGGCACCTCGGGGATCGCGGTCGGGATGGCGACCAACATCCCGCCCCACAACCTCGGCGAGGTCGCCGGCGCAGTCGCCGCCTACATCGACAACCCGCAGATCGACCTCGAGGGCCTGATGCAGCACATCAAAGGCCCCGACTTCCCCGGCGGCGGAATCATGAGCATGGAGGGCATCCGCGACGCCTACGCGTCGGGCCGCGGCAGCATCAGGGTTCGCGCCCGGGCGCACGTCGAGCCGCTCAAAGGCGGCAAGGAGGCGATCGTCGTCACCGAGCTGCCGTTCATGGTCAAGAAGGGCGGCGACGGCGGCCTGATCACCAAGATCGCCGACCTCGCCCGCGAGAAGAAACTGGACGGGATCTCCGACCTCCGCGACGAGAGCGACGAACGCTCCGGCATGCGGTTGGTGATCGAGCTCAAACGCGGCGGGCCGCCGGCCAAAGTCGTTCTCAACAACCTCTACAAAAAAACCGCGATGCAGTCGACCTTCGGCGCCAACATGGTCGCCCTCGTCGACGGCGTTCCGCGCACCCTCAGCCTGCTGGAGCTGATCCAGCACTACGTCGAGCACCAACGCGAGGTCGTCACCCGCCGCACCCAGTACGAACTTCGCCGCGCCGAGGCTCGCGCCCACATCCTCGAGGGGCTGCTTGTCGCGCTCGACAACCTCGACGCGGTGATCAAACTGATCCGCGGCTCCGACGACCCGGACGCCGCCCGCGACGGGCTGATGGACCAGTTCGAGCTCTCGCGGGAGCAGGCGCAGGCGATCCTCGACATGCGCCTGCAGCGCCTCACCGCCCTCGAGGCGGACAAAGTCCGCGCCGAGCACGCTGACCTGATGGAGCGGATCGGCGAGCTGCGGGCGATCCTCGGCGACGAAGCGAGGGTGATGGGCTTGGTCAAGGACGAGCTGGCGGAAATCGTCGACTCCTATGGCGACGAACGGCGCACCGAACTCGTCCACTTCGAGGGCGACGTCGGGATCGAGGACATGATCGCCGACCAGCAGATGGTGATCTCGCTGACCGCCTCCGGCTACGTCAAGCGGCTGCCCCTGGCGACCTACCGCCAGCAGCATCGCGGCGGCGTCGGGGTGATGGGGATGAACCTGAAAGAGGACGACTACATCGCCCATCTCCACATCAGCTCGACCCACGATTACCTGCTCTTCTTCACCAACCGGGGCAAGGTCTACCGACTCAAGGTCTACGAGCTGCCGGAGGGGTCGCGGACCTCGAAAGGCAGCTCGCTGCGCAACCTGCTGCCGCTGCGCGAGGGCGAGCGGGTGATGGCGGTAATCCCGACCCGGGACTTCAAAGAGAACAAGTACCTCGCTTTCGCCACCGCCCAGGGCCTGATCAAGAAAACCGAGTTCCTCGCTTACAACACGCCGATCCGCGCCGACGGGATCATCGCGATCAAGGTCCGCGACGGCGACGAGCTGGTCCAGGTGCGGCTGACCTCGGGCGAAGACGACATCCTCATGGTCTCCCACTCCGGCCACGCCTCCCGCTTCTCCGAGGAGCACGTGCGGACGATGGGCCGCGACACCAGCGGCGTCAAAGGGATGAACGTCTCCGGCAAGGACAACCGAGTGCTGGCGATGGACATCGCCCGCAACGACACCGAACTGTTCGTCGTTACCGAGAACGGCTACGGCAAGCGCACGCCGGTCTCCGAGTACCCGGTCAAGGGCCGCGGCACGAAAGGCGTCCTCACCGCGAAGCTGACCGAGAAGAAGGGCGGTCTCGCCGGCGCCCTGATCGTCGGCGAACACCAGGACCTCCTCTTCATCTCCCAGAACGGCATGGTCCAGCGCACCTCGGTCAGCGGCATCTCCCAGATGGGTCGCTCGACCCAAGGCGTCAAGGTGATGAACATCAAGGACGACGACCGCGTCAGCGCCGTCGCCCTAGTGGTCGAGTCCGAAGAAAAAGACACCGCCGCAACCGCGGAGGCCGACGGCCAGGAGCCGCTGGTCGAGACTTCGCCCGACGGCGCCGGCGAGTAGGTCCAATGGGAGCGGCCTTTCAGCCGTATCCGATGTTTGCAAAGGCTGCTCTCTTGCTCTAAATCGCAAGTATGCAGTTCCCGCAACTAATTACTTCCGACGATAAACGGGTCCAACTCAAAGTGGGTCCTCGGCGGGCCTCACTTCATGTCGATCGAAAGCGACTCGCCGGCTTCGATGTCCATCACGAGGAGCGTCTCTCCACCCAGGCGGCCCACCGTCTCGAAGAGCTGGATCCGAGCCGTTGGTTGATCGCGGTGGTTCAGGCCGCGCCAGATGCCCGTCGTATCCTGCGGGAGGCGGGCCTCTCCTACGCTACGGCGGCGGGTGAGATCTACGTTCACGCTCCACCGGTCCACATAGAGATCCCCGCCCGCCGTCAGCTCTTCGGCTCCTTTCCGCGCGAGCGTCCCTCGTCGTTCTCGTTGCGCGGAAGTCGCGTCTCCAGATGGCTGCTGCTGAACTCGAATGCCGAACCGACTATTGGACGCCTCAGTGCCGAGGTCGACCTCAGTCCGTCCGTGGTCTCGCGCACGGTTCACGGGCTGGCCGACGAAGCGCTCGTCAGAGTCGCCTCCGACCTCGGTGACTCGCGCATGCGCAGGGTGTCGGTACCTGACCCCGGGCGTCTGCTCGAGGCGTTCACTCAAGCCAGCGCCGGCCGCAGGATCTCGCAGCGCACCTGGGACATCGGTTCGCGTAACCCGGCTAAGACCCTCGAGGCGCTGGGCCGTTACGCACTCCATCAATCGCTTCCGCATGCTGTCGGCGGTCTCGCAGGAGCGTCTTTGATGCTAGGTACGGTCGAACCTGCCAGCGTCGACGTGTGGATCGAAAAAGGTGATCTCGCGACCTGGACCGAGGGTCTCGATGCCATCCCAGCGAAGCCGGCTCCTGGGACGGTGACCTTTCGCGCAATCCCCGATCCATTCGTCCTCTCGATGGCCTGGGAGCGCCACAACCTCTCTGTGGCCGACCCCGCTCAGCTGTACATCGACTGCAGCGGTGCCGGCGAGCGAGCAATCGACGCCGCTGAAGCGATCAGGCGGGAGATGCACTGGTGAGGGTGGTCGAACCAAGCGACCTCTTGCGCCGCGCGGCAGACGTACTCGAACCGGTTCGAGCGCTGGCAGGTCGCCTTCGAGGAGGAGCCCGAGCGTGGTCTCCTCTGGGCCGCGCGACCAGCTGCCCTCGTTGCTCTGAAGGAGAATGCTTTCGGCCGCACTCGCTCCGGGGGACAAAAGGTGGACCGTGATTTCAGCGACGCCGCCCTGCTTCTCGACCGCCTCGGCCGGGAGATCGCGGAGGAAGTGGCCGCAGGAGGTCAAATTCGCGCGCGGGTGGCAGCTGCCGCGCATCGGTTGACCGAGGACCCGGAGGCTGCGGCTGCCGCGGGGAGGGAGCTGGTAGCCATGCAGGAGGTCGACTCGCAGCGGGCGGGTGAGGCGCTGGCCAGGCGGGCGGGCCGAGCGGCCCTAGCGGCTATCGGCGGTTCCTGAAGCTCAGGCAGCAGCCGGCAGGTACTGCTGCCAGGCGGCCGGGATCTTTGGACTCGCTACCTGGATGAAGACGGTTGGCGGTGGGGCCTTGGGAACCGTCGCCGGGTGCATTTCGATTTCGCGGGGGAGGCGGTTGCCCTTGCGGCGGTTGCAGGGGGGGCAGGCGGCGACGATGTTCTCCCAGACGGATTTGCCGCCGCGGGAGCGGGGGATCACGTGGTCGACGGTGAGGCCGGCTTTGGTCGAGCCGCAGTACTGACAGGTCCAGGAGTCACGGGCAAGGACGGCGCGGCGGGTGATCTTGCGGCGGTGTGCCTCGCGGGGGATGCGGACGTAGTTGGTGAGGCGGATCACGTCCGGCCGCTCCATCGTCATGTGCTCGGAGTGGAGGGCGGCGCCGTCGCGGCGCTCCAGCAATTCGGCCTTTTCCTTCAGGAGCAGGACAGCGGCTCGTCTCAACGTGCAGACGTTGATCGGCTCATACGTCGCGTTAAGTACCAGCACCCTGGCCATTGCTTGAAGAAGATTGTAGGGCGCGCGGACCCTGGCGCCCTCAATTCACCGGATAGGAGCCGAGGATGCGCGTCGATTCGGCCTTCTTGCGCAGCTCCGCGATCGCCTCGGCAACGGCGGGATCGCCCTCTTTGCCCTCGAGGTCGCAGAAGAACATGTAGCGGCCGAGCCCCTGCCGTAGCGGCCGCGACTCGATCCGCGAGAGGTTGATTCCACGGCTCGAGAACTCGCTCAGGGCATCGACCAGAGCGCCGGGATGATCTGCCCCCAACTCGGAGAAGACCAGGGAGGTCTTCCAGGTCGAGGCGCTGTCCCCGGCGGCCTGCTCGGCACCTTTGGGGGCGATCCAGACGAAGCGGGTGACGTTGTCGTCCTGATCCTCGACTCCCTCCAGCAGCAGCTCGCAGCCGTAGAGCTGGGCCGCCGCCCGCGCCCCCAGCGCCGCCCAAGGTCGCGAGGACTCGCTGACCATCCGCACCGCCGCAGCGGTGCTGCTGACGCTGCGAAGTTCGATTCCCGGCAGCCGCTCGCGAAGGAAGTGCGCGCACTGCGCCAGCGGCTGGGGATGCGAGAGCACCGCCTCGACGTCCTCCAGCCCGACGCCCTCGCGGGCGATCAGGTGGACCCGGACCCGGTAGTCGTGCTCGCCGACGATCGTCACCCCGTCGACCTCAAACGCAAGCGCATCCAACGTCGGCCGCACCGACCCCTCGATCGAGTTCTCGATCGGCACCAACGCCCGATCCACCTCCCCCCGCTCGACCGCGAGAATCGCATCAGGGATCGTCGGAGTCCGCAGTGCCTCAAACCCTCCAGCTGGAATTGCCTCTCCCAGAGCGTCCTCGGTAAACGTCCCCGCCGGTCCTAGGTAGGCGATCCGCATCGGCGGATCAAAGCAGAGGCCCCTGCCAGGTGGCTTATTCGACCAGCAGCGTGTAGGTCGCTTCGTTGTTTTCGGTGACCTGCTCGCCGGCCACCGGTTCGGCTTCGACTTCGAGCGTGACTTCGCCGCTCGGCGTGGGGGTCAGCGGGATCGTCGCCGTCCCTTCTTCGCCGGCGGCGAGTTCGTCGATTTCGCCCTTCAGCGTGTTGCCTTCGACGGTCACCGAGACCGCGACGCCGTTCTCGGTCGATTCGCCCTGGTTCTGGACGGTGACTTCGACTTCGACGCCTTCTTCGCCGCTGACCGTGGTCGCCCCGCCTTCGGCCAGTTCGGAGCCGTTGACGGCGACGCCGATCAATCCGAGCCCGTGAACGCCCGAGGTCGCGGAACCGCTGTTGCCGCTGATCGCTCCCAGTGCGTCGCTGACTTCGCTCTCTTCGAGCCACTTTTCGTCGGGCAGGACGGCGCTCTTCGGGAGGTCGTCCCCGGTGATCCCGTTGTCGGCGAGGACGCCGTCGACTTCCGGTCGCACCACGGTTTCGAAGACGACGTCGCTGGCCAGCAGGGTCTGCATCTGTTTGGCGATCGCGGCCATCGCCTTCTCGGCGCCGGCGTCGCCGAGGGCGGTCGGCATCTTTTCCGCGATCTGGTCCATCGCGCTGCCGCGCAGCTCGTAGACCAGCTCGAGGTTCCGCTGCGGCCCGCTCATGTCGCCTGGCGCGCTCAGGTCTTCGACCCGGCCGCGGTAGCCGTCCATGGCGCTGCGGTCGGCATTGACCTCGTTGACGAAGTCGGTGACCGAGGCGCCGCCCGGGTCTTCGAGCTTGGCGAAGAAGCGTTTGCTGGTCTGTTCGGTCCCTTCGAGGATCTCCGTCACCTTGCGCGAGTAGTCGCTGAGTTCGGAGTTGGCGCGGGCGTCGAGGCAGCCCTTCACCCCGAGCACGATCAGGATCAACAGCAGCAGGCCGCCGCCGAGGGCGAGCCCGCGCCGGAGCATGATCTGCTGGCGCTCGGGGCGGCGTTTCGGGCGCTGGCGGCGGGGCGAGCGGCGTGAGGCGAAGTCCTCCACGGGGCGGAGAGTATGAACATCGGGGGACCGATGACGGCAGATGAGCCCGCAAACGGTGGGTTTTTCCCAGCCAGGCGCAGGAAACCGGGGGTGACGCGGCGAAGTTTGATGCCGCCATGGTCGGCTCGCTCGTGCTCAACCGCTTCCTGATCGAGCGCCGCATCGGCAGCGGCGGCTTCGGCGTTGTCTACGAGGCTTGGGATGGCCGGCTCGAGCGTCCCGTCGCCGTCAAGGCGATCGAGCAGCGGGGGGAGGCGGGCCGCCGGGTCCTGCGCGAGGCCCAGGCCGCGGCGCGGCTCAACCATCCCGGCATCGTCACCCTCTACGAGTTGGGGGAGGAGGACGGCAACGCGCTGCTGGTGACCGAGCTGGTCGAGGGCTCGACCCTGGCGCGGCTGGCCCACAACGGCGAGCTCTCCGACCGCGAGATCGGCGAGATCGGCGCCGACCTCTGCGAGGCGCTCGACCACGCCCACTCCCGCGGCGTCGTCCACCGCGACATCAAGCCGCAGAACGTGCAGGTGATCGAGGACACCGAGGTGCGGGCGAAGCTCATGGACTTCGGCGTCGCCCACCTCGCCGGCGACTCACCGCTGACCGCCGCCGGCGACGTCGTCGGCACCCTCGCCTACATGTCACCGGAGCAGGCCGAGGGGAAGCCCGCCGGCCCCGAGGCCGACGTCTACTCGCTCGCTCTCACCCTCTATGAGTGTTGGAGCGGCGAGAACCCGCACCGCCGCGCCACCCCGGCCGCCACCGCCCGCGCGATCGGCGGCCGCGCCCGGCCGCTGCGCCGCCTTCGCCCCGACCTGCCGCGCGAGCTCGCCGACACCGTCGACGCCTGCCTCTCGCCACGGCCCAACCACCGCCCCTCGCTGGAGGAGCTCGGCACCGCGATTGAGGACTCGCTGGAAGCGCTCGCCGAGCACGTCCCCTACTCGCGCGGCCACGTGGTCACCCGCTTCGGCGCCCTCGCCGCCGCGGCGACGGTCGGCGGCTTCCTCGCCCTGCACGGAGCGGCGCTCCCGTGACCGCCCCCTTCGAACTGCATCAAATTTTCTCTCTGGCAGATGGATAATTTGATGCAGTTCGGATAGCTCTAGGATTCCCCGATCGGCGCGCTCAGTCGTTTGGAGTCGATGTTCGAAGGCCTCGTCGAGGGGGTCTTCAGCCGTGCCTTCAGCTCCGAGGTGCAGCCGGTCGAACTGGCGCGCAAACTGGCGAAGGAAATGGACGCTCACAAGACCGCCTCGGTCCAGCGCGTCTACGTCCCCAACGAGTACACGGTCTTCCTCTCGCGCCAGGACCGGGGCAAGCTCGAAGGCTACGAGCGCTCGCTGGAGCAGGAGCTCTCCGGCTACCTGCTGGAGCACGCGCGGCGGCGCAGCTACGACCTGCTGACCCGACCGCAGGTCGACTTCGAGACCGACGAGCGGCTGCGGCTCGGCGAGTTCGGGATCCAGGCTCGCCTGGTCAAGCCTCCCGCCCACGAGGGGGCGGCGCCCGAACAGGGGGAAGAGGGGCACACGATGGTCTACTCCGCCGTCCGCGAGCGCGACCGCGACCGGCCGAAACGGCCCGAGCAGGCGGTTGGGGCGCTGGTCTCGACCCGCGCGGTCGTCACCCTGCAGGATCGCCGCTACGTGCTCGAGGGTCCGCGGGCGACGATCGGCCGCTCGAAGTCGGTCGAGTGCGTGCTCTCCGACCCCAACGTCAGCCGCCGCCACGCGGAGCTGCGGCGCGACGAGAACGGCGACTGGCAGATCGCCGACCTCGGCTCGACCAACGGGATCAAGGTCAACGGCCGCCGCGTCCCCTCCACCCGGCTCAGCCCCGGTGACCAGGTCACCGTCGGCACCACTACGTTCACCTTCGACATCGAGCAGTAGCGGCTTCTGCCGCCCTCATTAAGGTGCTGGACGCGTGGACTACGACCCCATAAGCGTCGCCCTCAAATTCGGCTTCCTCGCCGTCCTCTACCTGTTCGTGCTCGTGATCGCGCGGAGCGCCCTCAAGGACCTGCGCCGGAGCACCGCGCCGGCCCCCGACGCCACCGGCTTCCACGCCGCGCCGGCCTTCGCGGAGGCGCCGCGCCGGGGGGCCGACGGCTGGCTGATCGTCGAGCGCGGCGGCGGCCTCGAGCAGGGGCAGCGCTTCGACCTGATCGGGGGCCTCTCGATCGGCCGCTCGAAGGAGGCCGATGTGCGGATCGACGATCGCTACGCCTCCAGCCTCCACGCCCGAGTCTTCTCGCGCGAGAACCGGTTCTACGTCGAGGACATGAACTCGACCAACGGGACCCTGCTGAACGGCGCCACCCTGCAAGGGGAGGCGGAACTGATCGACGGCGATGCCGTGCAGATCGGGGACACGGTCTTCCGGCTCGAGGTGGGGTGAGCCGGTGAGTCTGCGGATCGCCGAGGAAGCCGTACGCACCGACACCGGGCGGCAGCGCAACGCCAATGAGGACTCGCTCTTCGTCGAGGCGCCGCTGTTCGTCGTCGCCGACGGAATGGGCGGGGCGCAGGCCGGCGAGGTCGCCTCGCGGGCGGCGGCGGAGAGCTTCGCCCAAAACCTGCCGGCGGCACCGCCGGAGCGGCTGTTGGAGGAGACGATCACCGGCGCCAACCGGACGATCCACGAACTCGCCCGCAAGGACCCGAGCCTGGCCGGGATGGGGACGACGACGACCGCGGCGCTGGTCGATCTCGACAGCGAAGAGGTGGCGATCGGCCACGTCGGCGACAGCCGCGCCTACCGGCTGCGGGGCGGCGAGTTCGAGCAGCTGACCCGCGACCACTCGCTGGTCGAGGAGATGCGCCGCAAAGGCCAGCTGACTGACGCCCAGGCCGAGGACCACCCGCAGCGTTCGATCATCACCCGGGCGCTGGGTCCCGAACCCGAGGTCGAGGTCGACCTGCAGACGGTTCCCGCCCAGGCCGGCGACGTCTTCCTGATCTGTTCCGACGGCCTGACGACGATGCTCGACGACGCGAAAATCGCCCACATCCTTAGCCGCGCTACCTCGCTGCAGAGCGCGGTGCGGGCGCTGGTCGACGAAGCCAACCGGGCCGGCGGGCGCGACAACATCACCGTCGTCCTCTTCCGGCTCGAGGGTGGGGACGACGCCGAGGCCGCAGGTTCTTCGGCTCGGGAAGGCGCGACCCTGATCGGCGGCGACGCCGAGGCCGCCGGCCTGACCGCGACCGAGGTCCGCAAGCGGGCCGCCGCCGAGGCCGCGCGCAAACGTCGCGAGGAAGTCGATGCGCGCCCGCGCCGTCGCGGCCTGCGCACGGCGCTGAAGGTGCTGGTGCCGCTGCTGCTGATCGCCGCGCTCCTCTTCGGCGCTTGGTACGGCAACCGCCAGATCTGGTTCCTCGGCACCGACGACGCTGGCCGCGTCGCCCTCTACCGCGGCGCTCCCTACGAGCTGCCGTTCGGGATCGACCTCTACAGCGAGCGCTACTCGAGCCCGATCCAGACGGGGTCGCTGCCGGCGCGGCGCCAGGACGCGGTCACCGGCCACGACCTGCGCTCCCGCGGCGACGCCGTCTCCCTGCTCGAAGAAATCGAAAAGACCGCGGGGCTTCGTTGAGGGGATGTCGCCGATGACTGCGAGGAACCGGGAGCTCTTCGCCCTGGTTCCGGTCGCGATCCTGCTGACCGCCGGCTTCGCCGCCGTCTTCGCCCAGGAGAACGCCGAACTCGGCAACCTCAGCCTCATCTACGGCGCCTACTTCCTGGCGCTCTGTCTCGCCACCCACGTCTTCCTGCGGATCCGCCTTCCCAATGCCGATCCCTACCTCTTCCCGCTGATGGCGACGCTGACCGCGTTCGGGCTGGTGATGATCTACCGGATCGACGAAAGCCTTGCCCGCGACCAGGCGAACTGGTTTGTCCTCGGCCTCGTCCTCTTCGCCCTGACGATCTGGTTCCTGCGCGACTACGAGGTGCTCGAGCGCTATCGCTACACGATCGCCGTCGTCGGCCTGCTGCTGTTGCTGGCGCCGCGGCTGCCGGGAATCGGCCAGCAGGTCAACGGCGCCTACCTCGGGGTGAAGATCGGCCCGCTCGCCTTCCAGCCGGCCGAGTTCACCAAGCTCGCGATCGTCGTCTTCCTCGCCAGCTACCTGCGCGAGCACCGGGAGGTCCTGATCGTCGGCGCCCGACGGGTGCTCGGGGTGACGCTGCCGCCGCTGAAGCACTTCGGCCCGATGCTGGTCGTCTGGGGCGCCTCGATGTTCATGCTCGTCTTCATCCGCGACCTCGGCAGCTCGCTGATGTTCTTCGCCGCTTTCCTCGCCCTGCTCTACGTGGCGACCGGCCGCTTCTCCTTCGTCGTCATCGGGATGGCGATGTTCCTGGTCGGCGCCTGGTTCTTCGCCAGCACCGTCCCCCACGTCCACGAGCGGGTTGAGATCTGGCTCCACCCCTACGAATCGGCTCAGGAAAGCGGCTACCAGATCCTCCAGTCGATCTTCGCCCAGGCCGACGGCGGCCTCTTCGGCAAAGGGTTCGGCCAGGCGCTGATCAACATCCCCGGCACCCACCCGCCGGCGCGGCTGCTGCCGGCGGCGGAAACCGACACGATCTACGCCCTGATCGTCAACGAGCTCGGCCTCTTCGGCGCCTGCGGCCTGATCCTCACCTACCTGCTGATCACCGCCCGCGGCTTCAAAGTCGCCCTGCTGGCCAGCGACGGCTTCTCGAAGCTGCTCGCCACTGGACTGACGGCGGTGTTCGCGATCCAGGCCTTCGTGATCATCGGCGGCGTCACCCGGGTGATCCCGCTGACCGGCGTCACCCTCCCCTTTGTCAGCTACGGCGGCAGCTCGATCGTCGCCAACTTCGTTCTGCTGGCGCTGCTGCTGCTGGTCTCCGACCGCGCCCGTCGTGAGGCCGCCGAGCGGGCCGGGACTGTGCCGCTGGGGGTGCCGGCGTGAACCGGCAGATCGTCAAACTCTTCGCCTTCATCGTCGTCCTCTTCGGCGTCCTCGTCGGCTTCACGTCCTACTGGTCGGTCTTCGACGCCGAGGCGCTGAAGGAAAAGGACGCCAACAAGCGGCCGCTGCTGGAGCAGCAGCAGATCCGCCGCGGCCGCATCCTCACCGCCGACGGGACGGTGATCGCGAAGTCGGTGGCGAAGGGGAGGGGGACCGAAAAGCGGTTCGTCCGCCGTTATCCGGAAGGTTCCCTCTTCGGCCATCCGATCGGGTACAGCTTCGTGCGCTTCGGCGATTCGGAGTTCGAGCAGTTCCACAACGAAGAACTGGTCGGCGAAGAAAGCGAATTCAGCTCGATCCTCGACGAGCTCACCGGCGGCACCCAGGAAGGCAACGACATTGTCACCAACATCGACACCGAAGCGCAGCGCACCGCCCTTGCCGACCTCGAGGAAGCCGGCTTCGGCGCCGTCGTCGCGATCGTTCCCCAGACCGGGGAAGTGAAGGTGATGGCCTCGAACGCGCCGTATGACCCGAACCGCGTTCCCTATGAGTTCTCGAAGCTGAGCACCAACGACATCGAAAGGCCTTTGTACGACCGCGCTACCCAGGGTCAGTACCCGCCGGGATCGACCTTCAAGGTGGTGACCGCGGCGGCCGGGCTCGAGGGCGGCACGATCACGCCGGAGACGACGATCGACGCGCCGGGCTCGCTGGAAGTCGAAGGGACGCCGCTGCAAAACGACTTCAACGAGGACTTCGGCCCGATCGCCCTCGACACGGCGCTGACCAACTCGGTCAACACCTGGTTCGGCCAGCTCGCCCAGCAGGTGGGGCAGCAGCAGCTGTTCGAGACGATGGAAAAGTTCGGCTTCAACGCGAGGCCGGCGATCGACCTGCCGGAAGACCAGGTCGAACCGAGTGGGGTCTTCGGAGAAAACGGGGAACTGCTGCACGCCAACGACCCGGTCGACCTCGCCCGCCTCGGGATCGGACAGGAGCGGCTGCTGGCGACGCCGCTGCAGATCGCCGAGGTGGCGGCGGCGATCGCCAACGGCGGCAAGCTGATGAAGCCCCAGATCTGGAAGCGGGTGATCAACCCCGACGGCCGCGTCGTCGACACGCTCGATCCCTCGGTCTATAGCGAGGCCGTCAGCAGCGAGACCGCGGAAGAGCTGACGACGGCGATGGAAGGCGTGGTCAGCGAAGGCACCGGCACCAACGCGGAGATCCCGGGCGTGCCCGTTGCCGGCAAGACCGGCACCGCGGAAACCCCCGGCAACGAAGCCTGCGGCGGCGGCGCCGAGGAGAACCAGGCCTGGTTCATGGGCTTCGCGCCTGCCGACGACCCGAAGATTGCGATCGCCGCCTCGGTCGAGTGCACCGAACAGTTCGGCAACGACGTCGCGGCGCCGATCTTCCGCGACGTCGCCGAAACGATCTTGAACGGAGAATGACCATGGATACGGAGGCGTCGGGTGGCTGAGGTTCGCGAGGGAAGCGTTGTCGACAAGCGGTACCGGGTCCTGCGCCGGATCGGCAGCGGCGGCATGGCCGACGTCTGGCTGGCCGAGGACGCGCACCTGCAGCGGCAGGTGGCGCTGAAGGTCCTGCACAGCCGCTACCTCCAGGACCAGGACTTCATCGCCCGCTTCCAGCGCGAGGCCGAGTCGGCGGCCGGCCTGCAGCACCCGAACATCGTCGCCGTCTTCGACCGCGGCCAGGACGACGGCGTCAACTACATCGCGATGCGCTACGTGGAGGGGCCGACGCTGAAGCAGCTGATCGAACGGGGGCTGACGCCCGAGCAGGCGGTGGCGCTGGTGCGGCAGGTGCTGGAAGGGGCGCGCTTCGCCCACCGCAACGGGATCGTCCACCGCGACCTGAAGCCGCAGAACGTGATCGTCGACGAGGACGGCAAAGCGGTCGTCACCGATTTCGGCATCGCCCGCGCCGGCGTCTCGGAGATCACCCAGACCGGCTCGGTGATGGGCACCCCGCAGTACCTCTCGCCCGAGCAGGCGCAGGGTTTCGAGGTGACCGGCGTCTCCGACCTCTACTCGATCGGGGTGATCCTCTACGAGGCGCTGACCGGCCGGGTTCCGTTCGAAGGCGAAAGCGCGGTGGCGGTGGCGATGAAACAGGTCTCCGAGACGCCGCAGCGGCCGAGCTCGATCAACCCTCAGGTCTCGCCGGCGCTCGACGCCGTGGTGATGCGGGCGCTGGAGAAGGAGCCGGGCAACCGCTTCCAGAGCGCCGACGCTTTCATCGCTGCTCTTGACCAGGCGATGCGGGAACCGGGGGTGGGCCGGGGCACGGCCGCGTTTGCCGCCGCCCCGCCGGTCGTCGCCAGCGCTGAGGAGCTGCCGCCGCAGGAAAACCGCCGCCGCAACAACTGGCTCTGGGGGCTCTTGGTCGCGGCGATCGTGATCGGTCTGCTGATCGGCCTGTTGGCGACCCGGGACTCGAAGACCGACGTCCCCAACGTGACCGGCAAGCAGCTCGAATTTGCGATCGCCCAGCTCGAACGCAAGGGCTTCGAGGTCGGCGAAGAAAAGTTCGTCGAACGGCAGTCGCCGAAGAACACCGTGCTCGAGCAGGACCCGCTCCCCGGCTCGGCCGAAGAAGACTGCGCCTTCCTCAGCCTCTTCTGCTCGAAGCCGAAGGTGGACCTGACCGTCAGCGCCGGCCCCGGCAGCGGCGAAGTCCCGAGCACGAATGGGCTGACCGCGGCGGCGGCGACGAAGAAGCTGGAAGCGGCGGGCTTCGAAGTCGCGACGCAGCGGGTCAACTCGAGCTCGGTCGAAGAAGGGCTCGTCGTCTTCTCCGAACCGCGTGGCGGCGACAGCACCACCCACGGGTCGACGGTGACGATCTTCGTCTCCCAGGGACCGAAGCTGGCGAAGGTGCCGGTGCTGGTTGGCGTTCAGCGCGAAGTCGCGGTGCAGCGGCTGAGCGGCCGCGGCCTCAGCCCCAGCGTCTCCGAAGAGGAAAGCTCCTCGCCCAAGGGCCAGGTGATCCGCCAGTCGCCAAGCGCCGGCACGCAGGTGGAACCGGGATCGACGGTGACGCTCGTCGTCTCCAGCGGCGAAGAAGAAGAAAAGGCGGTGAAGGCGCCGAATGTGATCGGCCGCGAACGACGCGAAGCCGTGGAAGCGATCCGCGCCGCCGGGCTGACGCCGCAGGTCGAAGAAGAAGAAACCGAAGTGCCGAGCCAGGTCGGCCGCGTCACCGACCAGTTCCCGCCGCCGGGCAGCGAACTCGAACCGCGCTCGACGGTGACGATCACGGTCGGCAAGCGGGCGGCCGAACCGGTCGAAGAAGAAGAAGGGGAACTGGAACCGTGAGGGTCGCGGTCCTCTCCGGCGGCCGCTCCTCCGAGCACGATGTGTCGCTGCGCTCGGGCGCGGCGGTCGCCCGCGGTCTGCGCGAGGCGGGCCACGAGGCGGTCGAGGTGACGATCGGCCGCGACGGCTCCTGGCACGCCGCCGGCGCCTCGATCGAGCTTGTCCCTGGCGGCGGCCTGCTTGGCGCCGAAGCGGTCTTTCCGGCGCTGCACGGCGCCTTCGGCGAGGACGGCAGCATCCAGGGCCTGCTCGAGCAGCTCGACGTGCCCTACGTCGGCTCCGACGTCCTCTCCTCGGCGATCTGCATGGACAAGCTGACGCTGAAGCGGCTCTTCGCCGCCCACGGGGTGCCGCAGGTCGAGTTCACCGCGGTCGAGGGCAACGACTGGTGGGGGCGCTGCGAGGCGATGGGGCTGCCGCTCTGGGTCAAGCCCTCGCGGATGGGCTCCAGCGTCGGCATCACCCGGGTCGGCAAGCTCGGCGAGCTCGACGCCGCGGTCGAGCGGGCGCTGCGCCACGACCCGCGGGTGATCGTCGAGGCCTCCTCGCCGGGGCGCGAGGTCGAGTGCTCGGTGCTCGGCAACGATGACCCCGCGGCCTCGCTGCCGGGTGAGATCGTCGCCCACGGCACCTGGTACGACTTTGCGGCCAAGTACACCGAGGGCGGCATGGAGCTCCGCGTCCCCGCCCCGATCGGCGACCAGGCCACCGCCAACGTCCGCGAGATGGCTGTCTCCGTCTTCAAGCTCGCCGGCTGCTCCGGCCTCGCCCGCTGCGACTTCTTCGTCGAACCCGACGGCTCCGTCCTCGTCAACGAGATCAACACCATGCCCGGCTTCACCGACACCAGCGTCTACGCCAAGCTCTTCGAGGCCACCGGCACCGGCTACCCCGAGCTCTGCGACCGCCTGGTGCGGCTCGCGGTAGAGCGGCACCAGCAGTCGCGGTCCTACGAGTTCTAGGACGACAGCGCCGAGCTCTGAGATCGGGCGTCGTGCATCGCGACGACTAGGACTTGATCAGACACTTCGTCGTAGCGATAGAGCAGGATCATCCATGGCCAGGGCCCGGTGATGAAGCGGCTGGGAGACCAGCGGCCCTCCAGCCTGCGTCCAGCTGAAGGGAAGGTCTCGAGAACTCGAAGAGATCTTACGATCCGGACCCAGCTATTCGCGGGGAGCTCGAGGAAATCGATCGCCTCCTCGATGTCCCGCTCTGCCCGCGGGGTGACAATTACCTCGGGCACTTAGGCAAGCTCGTCGAGGCGCTTGCCTTCGCCACGAGCGGCCTGCGTCAACCCCTCTTGGGTCCTTTCCCAGGCACCAGGAATCGATTCGAGAATCTCGGTCACCCTTGAAGCGCTCGGGTCTGCTGCGTCCAACGCACTTGAAAGGAGCGAACGCGCCAGCGTTCCCTCCTGGATATGGGTCCGGGCAGCGAGGAGTGCGAGCCGCTGCGCATGCTCCTCGTCAAGCGTCACATTTACCCGTCGTGCAGGCGTCGCCATGGAACGAGACTACACGTTGCTGCACATACAGTGCAATCAGCTCCTCCCACCCAGGCGCAGGCGGCGCGGACTTCGTCGGGCAGGGAGACTGAGGTCATGGAGAAGCCAGAGATACAGGTTCGAGAGGCACGGGTGGAGGACGCTGGCGACATCGCCCGGCTCCTTCACGACTTCAACGTCGAGTACTCCGAACCGACGCCGTCGGTCGAGCATCTGACGAAGACGATTGCCCGGCTCCTCGAAGCAGGCGAGATCACGGTCCTTCTGGCGGGCGCCGGTCCCGACGGGCTCTCCCTGTTCCGCTTCCGTCCCGGCATTTGGAGCGCGGGGTCCGAATGCTATTTGCAGGAGCTCTACGTCGTTCCTTCTTTGCGCGGCCGCGGGATCGGGCGCGCCCTGCTCGGGGCGACGATCGAGCTGGCCCGCGAGCGCGGCGCCGACGGCATCGACCTCAACACCGGCGAGACCGACACCGCCGCCCGCGCCCTCTACGAGAGCATGGGCTTCACCAACCGCGAAGGGGCCCCGGACGGCCCCTCGATGCTCTTCTACGAGCGCGAGATCTGAGCCGTCAGCTCGGCGAAGCCGATCCCCGCGGGCGCCTCGACCAGCTCGGGGTGGAAGAGGTGGCCGAGCAGCTCGACCCCGTCGACCAAGCGCGGGCCGGGGCGGGAGAAGGTCGAGGCTCCGTCGACCGCGAAGACCTGGGCGCCGCCGAAGCCGCCGAGCCGCTCGCCGTGGCGGAGGGCCTGGGCGCAGGACTGGTCGAGGTACCCAGCCGCAGGGCATCGAAAGGACCATTTCGGGATCGAGGCCCCGCAGGTCCTCCCACTCCACCTGGGGCGACTTTTGCCCGCTGACCCCCGCGACGCTCTCGCCGCCGGCGATCTCGATCATCTCCGGGATCCAGTGGCCGCCGAGGAAGGGTGGCTCGAGCCACTCGAGAGCGAGGACGCGGGGGCGTGACTCGCCCTCAACCGCCGCGCGAACCGCCTCCAGCCTCTCCTCCAGCTCGCGGCGCACAGCGGCCGCCCGCTCCGGAACTCCCGCGGCGTCGCCCAGCCGCGTCACGTCTCCGAGCACCTCGCCGAGCGTGGTCGGGTCCTGCTGCAGGACCCGCGACCGGCTCGGTAGCCGCGCCGCCACCTCGACCACGTCGTCGTAGGAGACGGCGCAGACCTCGCAGACCGCCTGGGTGACGATCAGGTCCGGCGCCAGCTCGGCCAGCCGCTCCTCGTCGAGCGTGTAGAGCGCCCGGCCTTCGCCAATCACCTCCTTCACCTTGGCGTCGATCTCCCCTGCCGAGAGGCCCGGCGGCAGCACCGTCGCCGTTAGCTGCGGCAGCCCGGCCGCCGCCGGCGGGTAGTCGCACTCGTGGGTGACGCCGACGACGCTCTCGCCGAGACCGACCGCGAAGAGCATCTCGGTTGCCGAGGGGACGAGGCTGGCGATCTTCATCCCCTCAGCATGACGAGTTAGCGGCTTACGCTCCCGCCGCCAGCAACGCGTTCGCCGCGCCGGTCATCCCGGCCTGGTTGGGATGGATGGGAGCGGCGAGTTCGCCCGGCACCAGCGGTTCAACCCAGCGGGTCGAGCTGCCCTTGCAGGCGTCGTGGCCGATGCTCGCGTTGTACCAGCTGACCAGCGTCGCGCCGGCAGCCGCGGCTTGGGTTGCCAGCATCGAGTTCAGCCGCTGCTCGGTCGAGCGCAGGTAAGGCACGTCGCTGAACCCGATCGGCATCTGCGGCCAGCAGCCGTATCCGGTCTCCGGGAAGATCGCCGGGTAGTTGACGACGTAGATGCGGGCCGAGGGCGCCCGCGACTTGATCCCCGCCAGGACCGCGGCGACTTTCGGCGCCGTCGCTTCGATCCGCGCCTTCAGCTGGTCGACCCCGCCGGCGTCGTATTTGTCGAGGCAGGGGTGGCTGAAGGGGTTGAGCGTGATGCAGCTCTGGGCGACGCTGGAGAAGCCGATGTCGTTGCCGCCGATCGTCAGCGAGACGACCGCCGTGGTCGAGTCGACTGAGTTGAGCTGCGGCGGGTTGGGCCCGTCGGGTTCGACGTTCTGCGGGTTGGTCATGTCGGCGGTGGTGGCGCCGCTGCAGGTCGCATCGCGCAGTGAGAGGCCGATGCTCGGTGCCGCCAGGTGCGGGTAGTTGTGGTCTGACTTGAGGCAGCCGAGCGGCAAGGTGGGGTTCGGGATCAGCGGCCCGGCGGCGTAGGAATCGCCGAGCGCCGCGTAATTGGCCGCCCGAGCCCCGGCAGCGACGACGGCGGCAAGCAGAAGCGCCGCCAGCAGGGCCAGGACGACCGTGGCCGGCCGGCGCATCGGAAATGACTGGATCATCTTTCTTCTCTCCTTGGTTTGCCCCGCCCGCCCCCCGGCTATATGCTCAAGATACTTAGCGGTAACAAGTAGAGCAAGTTGCTACCCATTTCTTAGTATCTGCCAGTCGACCACCCCCGGAGGAGAGTTATGCGCCGCGTCCTTGCCGTTATTTCCTGTGTCCTCAGCTTCTGCGCCGTCGCCGCCGCGCCCGCCGCGGCGGACCTGCCGGTCATCTACAGCGGCGCCTACGGCTACGCGCACACCACCCCGACCGGCAGCCCGCCCGGCGCCAACGACTGGAGCTGCAAACCGAGCGCCGCCCACCCGAGGCCGGTTGTCCTCGTCCACGGCACCTTCGCCGACATGTCGAACAGCTGGCAGGCGCTCTCGCCGCTGCTGAAGAACAACGGCTGGTGCGTGTTCGCCCTCAACTACGGCTCCTACGGCGGCAGCGGCGCGATCGGCGTCTACGGGACCGGCGAGATCCGTAACTCGGCCAAAGAACTGAACGCTTTCGTTGACAAAGTCCTTGCCGCCACCGGCGCGCCTGAGGTCGACCTGGTCGGCCACTCGCAGGGCGGGATGATGCCGCGCTGGTACCTGAAGTTCCTCGGCGGCGCCAGCGAGGTCCACACCCTCGTCGGCCTCTCGCCCTCGAACCACGGCACCACCGTCGACGGGATCGGGCTACTGGCCCGCTTCTTCCCCGGCGGCTCCCAGTTCACTGGCGCGCTCTGCCCGGCCTGCGAGGAGCAGATCGTCGGCTCGCAGTTCCTCGCCGAACTGAACGGCGGCGGCGACACCGTGCCGGGGGTCGAATACACCGTGATCCAGACCCGCTACGACCAGGTCGTCACCCCCTACACCTCGGCCTTCCTCTCAGGGGCGAAAAACATCCTCCTGCAGAACCAGTGCATCCTCGACCTCGGCGACCACCTCTCGATGCCCTACGACCACATCGCCGACGCCGACGTCCTCACCGCGCTCGACCCGCTGCACCCCCGCAACCCCCTCTGCACGCCGATCCTCCCGACCGAGGGCGGCTAAGTAGCGGTCAGGCGCTCCCGTTTTCCCCGCGGTAGGGACCCGGCTTCGGCCGGGCCTTGCCGCCGGGGAGGGCGAGGCGGAGGATCGTTCGCTGGACCATCCCCAGCTGCTGCATGAAGGGGCCGCTGTTGTACGGCAGGCCGTAGCGCTCGCAGACGTCCTTGACCTGCGGCGCGATCTCGGCGTAGCGGGTGCTCGGCATGTCGGGGAAGAGGTGATGCTCGACTTGGTAGCTGAGGTTGCCGCTGGCGATGTGGAAGAGCGGGCCGCCGTCGATGTTGGCCGAGCCGGTGAGCTGGCGGATGTACCAACCGCCGCGGCTCTCGTCTTCGACCTCCTTCTGGGAGAAGGTGTAGGTCTGGTCGGGGAAGTGGCCGCAGAAGATGATCGCGTAGGCCCAGACGTTGCGGACGATGTTGGCGGTGGCGTCGGCCTTGGCGGTCTGGCGGAAGGTCTTGGCGCCGCTCGTCAGCGCCGCCTCCACCACCGGCGCGAAGCGGCTCGGGCGCTTGCGCCTCGCCACCCGGCCGAGGATCCCGCGCGGCGCCCGGCGCTGGCGGCGCGTCTGCACCACCGCGTCGATCGCCGTCGCCCCTAGGGCGCTGACCAGCGGCCAGGCGATGTAGTCCTTGACGATCTGGTCCTTGGCCTTGCCGGCGATTCCCTTCAGCTCCCGCTTCACCTGGTGCATCGGCTTGTGGCCCTTGCGGATCGCCTCGAAGTCGAGGTCGTGCAGCGCTACGCCCCACTCGAACAGCGCCGCCAGGAGCAGGTTGTAGACCGGCTGCGCAAGGTAGACCGGGTTCCAGCGCTGCGCCGGATCGATCCGCATGATCTCGTAGCCGAGGTCCTTATCTTTGCCGCGGATGTTGGTGTAGGTGTGGTGGACGAAGTTGTGGGAGTGCTTCCAGGCCTCGGCGGTCGAGGCGGTGTCCCAGTCCCAGGTTGAGGAGTGGATGCGGGGGTCGTTCATCCAGTCCCACTGGCCGTGCATAACGTTGTGGCCGATCTCCATGTTCTCGAGGATCTTCGCCGCCGAGAGGGCGGCGGTCCCGGCGACCCAGGCGGGCCGGTTGCGGGAGGCGACCAGCAGCGCCCGCCCGAGCACGGCGAGGCGGCGCTGCATCTCGATCATGCTCTCGATGTAGCGGCGGTCGCGTTCGCCGAGCTCGCTCATCACGCGGTCGCGGATCGCGTCGAACTCCTGGGCGAGCTGCGCTAGCTGCTCCTCGGAGAGATGCGCGAGCGGGTTATCGCTGTCGGTGGCGGTCTGGGCGGCGGTGGGTTCGGTGATCGTGGTCATCTTCGGTTCTCTATCCCCTCATTGTCATAAGGCAATCGCAACGTCGCCTTCGGGCGCATTGACGCAGGTTCGGACCATCTCTCCCTCTTGCCCGTAGACCTCCCCGGTCCGCAGGTCCCTCACTTCGCCGGCGCAGAGCCGGCCGATGCAGGTGTGGCAGATCCCCATCCGGCAGCCGAAGGGCAGCTCAGCCCCGGCTTCCTCGCCGGCGACGAGGATCGGCGTGCCGCCGTCGCAATCGGCCTCGACGCCGCTGGAGAGGAAGCGGACGCGTCCGCCCTCGCCGGCTACCGCGTCGCCGCCGATCACCGGCTGGAAGCGCTCCATCTCCAGCAGCTCCGGGTCGCCCTCCTCGCGCCAGTGGCTGACCAAGGCGTCGAGCATCTCGCCCGGGCCGGAGACGAAGGCGCGCCGCTCGCGCCAGTCGGGGCAGAGCGCGTCGAGCTCGTGCGGGGCGAAGCGGCCGGCTTCGCCGGTGATTCGCAGGTGCGGCTTGTAGCCCGGGCGGCGGGAGTCGAGCTCGCGCAGCTGCTCGCCGAAGATCACCCGATCGTGGGTGCGGGAAGAGTGGATGTGGACGACGTCGTCAAGAGCGCCGTCGCGGTCGAGGCTGCGCAGCATGCTCATGATCGGCGTGATTCCACTGCCGGCGCTGATGAAGAGGAGCTTCGGCGGCGGCGGCTCGGGGAGGACGAAGGTGCCTTCGACGCCACCGAGCCGGACGATGTCCCCGGGGCGCGCCTGGTGGACCAGGTACGGCGTCACCTTGCCCGCCTCGACCAGCTTCGGCGTAATCCCGATCAGGCCCTCGGGATGGCCGGGGTCGGTGGTCAGCGAGTAGGCGCGCCAGTGGTGGACGCCGTCGACGATGACGCCGATCCGCAGGTACTGGCCGGCCCGGTGCCCCGGCCACTCGTAGCCGGGCCGGATCAGGATCGTCACCGCGTCGGGGCTCTCGCGGACGATCCGCTCGATCCGCCCCCGCAGCTCCTGCGTCGACCACAGGGGGTTGATCAGTTCGAGGTAGTCGTCGGGCAGCAGCGGGGTGAAAAGCGAGCGGACAGCGTCGAGCGCCCGGCGGCGAGCTTTCGAGACGTTGGGCTTGGCTCCTTGCTCTGCCATTGATAGATGCTACACCGATCGATGTAATGGTTACGTAAAAGTTCGGGTGCTCCTCGCCGCCGGCTCCTATACCCGCCTCAGTCGATCAGCTTCACGTCGCTGATCTCGACCTGGTAGCGACCCTCCTGGTCGCGCGCCGGAGCGGCCTTGTTGAACCAGATCAGGAAGTACTTGGCGGGGGAGCCGAGGTGGAGGTCGACTTCCTCGAGCTCCTTGGCGTCGGTGACCTCGCCGACCGGTTCGCCCCATTCGGTCACTTCTTCGGGCGGGCCGGAGGGGCTGGCGAAGATCTCCGCGTCCCAGCCGGGGGTGGGGGTGCGGATGATCATCTCCGAGGGGGTGTCGGTCGACTTGGCGGTTACGTAGAGGCCGACCCCCGGATCGGACCCTTCCTTGGTTCCCGCGAAGGTGTCGGTGTCGTAGTGCTCGCTGCTCCAGGCGGTGCCGGTCGGGTTGCCGTCGATCGCCAGATTGACGGTCTCGGGGTCCTCTTCGCCGTCGCCCTGCGGGTCGTAGTCGGAAACGCCGGAGAGGGAGACCGCCTTGCCCTTGTCCTTCAGCGCCCCGCCGCCCCCGCCCGGGCCGTTGCCGCTGCTGATTAGCAGCACCGCCGCCAGCACGCCGGCGGCGACAAGCAGGAGCAGGAGGACGGCTACCCGCGACCGGTGCCCACCGCCGGCGAGCTTGCGTTCGGCCGGTGGCACCGCCTCCAGCACGCTGGTCGCCTCACCGGTGGTCGAGCCCGCCCGCGCCGCCTCGACCTCGAGCGCGGTCGAGAGGTCGTCGATCATCTCGCCGACCGACTGGTAACGGTCGGCGGGATCCTTCGCGGTCGCCCGCTCGACCGTCATCGCCGCCGCGGCAGAGAGCTCGGGCCGCCGTTGCTGGACGTCGGGCAGTTCCTCGTTGACGTGTTTCATCGCCACCCCGACCTGGCTATCGGCGCTGAACGGGACCTGCCCAGTCAGCATCTCGTAGAGGACGACGCCGAGCGAGTAGATGTCGGAGCGCTGGTCGACCGGGTGGCCCATCGCCTGCTCGGGGGCGACGTAGTCGGTGGTGCCGAGGACGCGGCCGGTCGCCGTCATCCCGTCCTGCTCGAGCTGGCGGGAGATCCCGAAGTCGGTCAGCTTCGCCCGCCCCTCGGAGTCGATGAGGACGTTCTGCGGCTTGATGTCGCGGTGGACCATCTTGCGGGCGTGGGCGACGGTGAGCCCGCGGGCGATCTCGATCGCGTAGGCGAGCGCCTCCTGCGCATCCAGGGCCCCGACCCGGTTGATCCGCTGCTTCAGCGTCTCGCCCTCGACGTACTCGAAGACGATGTAGGGGTGGCCGCCGTCCTCGCCGGCGTCGATCACGGCGACGACGTTGGGGTGGGAGAGCTTCGCCACCGCCCGCGCCTCCTGGCGGAAGCGCTCGAGCTGGTCGGCCTGCTCAGACATCTCCCGGTGCATCACCTTCACCGCCACCTGCCGGTCGAGGGTGGTGTCGCGGGCGAGGTAGACGGTCGACATCCCGCCGCTGCCGAGCTTCGCCTCCAGCTTGTAGCGCCCCGACAGCACGGTTCCGATCATTTGGGAACTAATCGAGGCCCGGTCGCTCACTCTCCGGCGAACGTTACGACGCTTCGGTTGTCAAGGCGATTCAGAGGATGCGTCGTGGGCCTTCGGTTGCGCGGCCGATCCGCTTCGCCTCCGGATAGTGCCCCCGCAGCAGCTCCAAAGCGGCAGCCTCGTCAGCCGCCGCGACGACGACGCAGAAGCCGCAGCCCATGTTGAAGACCCGGCTCATCTCCTCCTCGGAGACCCCGCCGCGCTCCTGGATCAGCTCGAAGATCGGGAGGACCGGCATCGGGTCGTCGATCTCGTAGCCGACGTCGGCGGCGAGGCGGAGCAGGTTCTCGGTGCCGCCGGAGGTGATGTGGGCGAGGCCGCGGACGTCGACCTCGGAACGCAGCAGGGCGACGATCGGCTTGACGTAGATCTGGGTCGGCCGCAGCAGCTCCTCGCCGAGCGGGCGGCCGAGGCGGCCTTCCGGGTCCTCGTCGAGGCCGATCCCGGCCAGCGCCGAGCGGGCGAGGGTGTAGCCGTTGGAGTGGATCCCGGTCGAGGGGAGGCCAATGACGATGTCGCCCGGCTCCACCGCCGAGCCGTCGATGATCGCGTCGAGGGAGACGCGGCCGATGCAGGCGCCGGAGACGTCGACGCCGCGGACCAGCTCGCCGAGCTGGGCGAGCTCGCCGCCGGTGATCTCGATCCCGGCCAGCTCAGCCCCGCGCGCCAGGCCGACGCCGATTTCCTCGCAGACCTCCGGGTCGGCCTTGTCGACGGCGATGTAGTCGACCATCGCCAGCGGCTCGGCGCCGACGCAGATCACGTCGTTGACGTTCATCGCCACGCAGTCGATCCCGACGGTGTCGAATTTGCCGAGCTCCTCAGCGACGACCAGCTTGGTGCCGACGCCGTCGGTGGAAAAGGCGATCCCGTTCGCCTCATCGAACTTAATGACGCTCGCGTAGTGCCCCGGCAGCGGCACCTGCGCCGAAGGCCGCTCGAGGTTGATCGCCCCGAGCGCACGCACCAGCCCGGCCACGGCCGAATCCGCCGCCCCCTGGTCGACCCCGGCCTTCGCGTAGGCGTCGCTCATCGGCGCGATTCTCGCAGTCGCTCCGGCAGGTCGTCGGGCACCTCGAAGATGTAGGTGCGGCCCCGTTGGCGCCGAATCAGGAAACCCTTGTCGGCAAGCTCCCCCAGGTCGGCCCGAGCGGTCTCGTGGGTGACGCGGTTGCTGCGGGCGTGGCCGCCGAAGGTATAGGTGTGGTCGGGATGCTTGGCCGCATGGGTCAGCAGGACCAGCTGGCGGCCGTTGAGGTCGGCTGCATCTCGCAGCATCCTCTTCACCTCGTTCTGCTCGGCGGCCTTCCGTCGCAGATAGCGGTGCAGGTCCTCGATTGCCTGCTCGATCACCTTTAGCTGATGGATGAGGAAGTAGGTCGTGTCCCCCTCGTCGGTCTCCGTCTCCAGAAACGCCCGCTCGTACTGAGCCGGGGCCTTTCGGATGAAGCGTGAGATCGGGAGGTACTCAGCCAGCCAGTAGCCGTGCCTGAGCATCGCCCAGAAGAAGAGCACCCTTGCGGTCCGGCCGTTGCCGTCCTCGAAGGGGTGGTCATAGGCGAGCCAGAAGTGCAAGAGGATCGCCCGCACGACCGGGTGAACGAACTGACCTTCCTCGTCGGTTCCGTTGGCGAAGCGGCAGAGCAGCTCCATGCGCTCGGGCAACTGGTCGGCAGGAGGGGGCCGGTGAACCGGCCGCTCGCTGTCGTCTCGGTCGAAAACGGCTACCCGCTCTTCGGCGGGGCGTTGCAGCCGCCCCGCCGCCTCCGGGTTCGCGAGGGTTCCCTCGGTGACGATCCGGTGCAGCTCGAGCACCACTTCAGGCGTCAGGTCGCGTTCGGGATCCTCCCGCATGAACTGGAGAGCCCGGTAATTGTTGGCGATCATCCGCTCGCCGTGGTCTTTGGGCTGCCGACCACTGCGCAGCATCTCCTTCGCGACCCTGCGGGAAGTGGTGGCCCCCTCGAGCTGGCTTGAGCGGATTGCCTCCTCCATCAGGGAGTTGACCAGGAACCGGCGTTCCGCTTCCTTCTCGGAGGCGACAGCCTCCGGCATCGTCACCTCGCCGGCACAGCGTTGGTCCACGTAGTGCAGGTGACGCAGGACTATGTCGGGCAGCGTGAAGCCGAACGGCCGGCCGTAGGTGTCGGTCAGGCGCAGCTGGCGCCGCTCGTTGGAGCGTGCCAGCTTGATCTTCAGCCACCACTGCTCAGGAGTGAGGTCAGCGGGCGGAGGAAGCCGCCGCAGCTTGTCCCAGTGGAGGTACCTGTCTCCTTCATTCGGAACTGGTGCCGCAACCGCGGCCTGCACCTCCTCGGATGCAAGCTTTTTCAGCAGTTCAGGGATCCACGGGGCCGGCGCGACAAACAAGCTATCTCCAAATCAATCCAAATTCATCCAAGATTTGGAAAGAATAGCCCATATTCCAAATCAATCCAAATTCGTCCAAATTTTGGATTAGCTCCCTAACTTCCTAAGCACTACCGCTGCCAAGCCGATCCGGTAGGCGGCGTAAGGCCAGAGCGCCCGGTCGCGCTCGACCAGACCGATCAGCCGCTGGGAGGCGAGGGTGGAGGCGAAGGAGGCGGTGATGCCGATTGCGAGCGAGCGGCGCAGCTCGGGGGTGGTGCCGCGCTGGGCGAGGCGGGCGCCCTTCAGCGCGGTGGCGCCGACGATGATCGGCAGGGCGATCGTGCGCGAGAGTAGGTTCGCCTGGTCGCGGGAGAAGCGGCGCCAGCGGGCCGCGGCCAGGGTGACGCCGTTGCGGGAGACGCCCGGGGCCAGCGCCGCCGCCTGGGCGATCCCAAGGGCGAGGCCGTCGATCGGGGTGGCGTCGCCGCGTCCGCGCCGCTGCGGCTTGCGGTCGGCGGCGATCATCGCCACCGCCCCGGCGATCAGGCCATAGGCGGTCGCCCGCGGTCCGCCCAGGCGCCGCTCGATCGGTCGCTCAAGCGTGTACCCGACCACCGCCGCGGGCAGGAAGGAGAGCCCGAGCAGCAGCGCCCGGCGGTCGGCGAAGCGCCGCAGCTCTTCGCCGATCAGGCGCCGCTGGCCGATCAGCAGCGCTGCGGCCGCGCCGGTGTGGAGCGCGACCTCGAGGCTCTTGCGCAGCTCCGGGTCGACCTCCTCCCAATCCCAGCCTGCCAGCCAGGGGATGAGGACGATGTGGGCCGAGCTCGAGACCGGCAGCAGCTCGGCTGGGCCCTGAACCAGCCCCAGCGCGACCGCGCGCGGCGCCGGGATCCCGCTCAAGCCTCGCTCGTGCCGGTCGCCTCGGTACCGCCGCGCCGCCGCCTGATCAGCCAGTAGACGATGCCGGCGACGATCGCCAGCAGCACCACGTAATCGAGATAGCCGAGTTTGTGGCGCCAGTCCTCCCAGTTGTCGCCGACCTTTTCGCCGACGATCGCCAGCATCAGCACCCAGGGGATCGAGCCGAGCAGGGTGTAGGCGCTGAAGCGCCAGAACGGCATCTTCGCCACGCCGGCCGGCAGCGAGATGAAGGTGCGGATGATCGGCAGCATGCGCGAGAAGAAGACGGTGGCGTTGCCGTAGCGGGCGAACCAGTCGTCGGCCCATTTCAGGTGCTTGGGACTGATGTGGATCAGCTTGTTTTTTTCCAGCAGGTCGATGCGGCCGAAGTAACCGACCGCGTAGGCGATCCAGGAGCCGACCAGGTTCCCGAGCACGCCGGCGGCGACGATCCCGAACAGGCTCAGTTCGCCTTTGGAGACGCTGAAGCCGGCAAAGAGCATGATCGCCTCGCTCGGTACCGGGATGCAGGCGGACTCCAGCACCATCAGCAGAAAGACCGCGGCCTCGCCGGCGGAGCCGATGAATTCGGTGGCGACGTCGACGATCGGTTCGACCACCTTGTCGGTGACGGAGGCGAGCAGGAGGGGGCCCATGCAGCGCTCATCGTATGGATTCGGCTAACGGCGCCGTAAACTGGGTCGCTCATGCGCCGGTTGAATCACCCCGTCTACCGGAACCGGGTTCTGCAGGTAGCGGCCGATGCCGTGCTCGTCGCGCTGGCCTATCTCCTCGCCTTCCAGCTGCGCTTCCTCGACCAGCCGCACGGCTGGCCGCACCGCTACGAGGTCCTCTTCGCCCAGTCGGTCGGCTTCGTCGTCGCCGGCAAGCTCATCGTCTTCGCCGCCTTCGGGCTCTACCAGAAGTGGTGGCGCTACGTCAGCGGCCGCGACTTCATGCTGATCCTCCGCGCCGTCGCCGTCGCCAGCGCGATCCTGGTGGTCGTCTTCGCGGTCGCCAAGCCGTTCGCCCACACGCTGCCGCGCTCGGTCGAGGTCACCGATTTCATCCTCACCTTGATCCTCGTCGCCGGCGCCCGCCTCGCGGTGCGGCTGATCGTCGAACGGCCGACCCGCGGCGCCCGCCTGCCCAAGCACGAGGTGCTGGTGATCGGCGCCGGTTCCGGCGGCCAGATGGTCGTCCGCGAGCTGCAGCTGAACCCCGGCCTCGGCGCCACCGCGATCGGCTTCGTCGACGACGACCCACGCAAGCGGGGGATGCGGATGCTGGGCCTGAAGGTGCTCGGCTCGACCAAGCAGATCGAGAAGATCCTCGACGAGACCAACCCCGACGAGGTGGTGATCGCGATCCCCTCGGCGCCGGGGACCCTGCGCGCCCGCATCGTCGCCGCCTGCCGCGACCGCGAGATCCCGATCCGCACCCTGCCGACGGTGTTCGAGCTCCTGCGCGGGGGCGTTCAGCTCAACAAGCAGCTGCGCGAGGTCCGGGTCGAGGACGTGCTCGGCCGCGAGCCGATCGTCCGTGAGCTCGACCGGGTCGGCGCCTACCTGACCGACAAGATCGTCCTCGTCACCGGCGCCGGCGGCTCGATCGGCTCCGAGCTCTGCCGCCAGATCGCCCAGGTCAAACCGCGGCTGCTGGTGATGCTCGACCACGCCGAGGACAACCTCTTCCAGATCGACCGCGAGATGGTCGAGGAGCGCCACTTCGCCAGCTGCGAGTCGGTGCTCGCCGACTGCAAGGAGCCGCACCGGATGCTCGAGGTGATGCAGCGGTTCAAACCGCAGGTCGTCTTCCACGCCGCCGCCTACAAGCACGTGCCGCTGATGGAGGCGAACCCGCTGGAGGCGGTGCGCAACAACGCGATCGCCACCAGGGTCACCGCCGAGACCGCCGCCGCCTCCAAATGTGAGCGCTTCGTCCTCATCTCGACCGACAAGGCGGTCAATCCGAAGACGGTGATGGGGGCCTCGAAGGCGATGGCCGAGTGGATCGTCCAGGCGGCGGGGGAGAAGTACCCGGAGACGCGCTTCGCCTCGGTCCGCTTCGGCAACGTCCTCGCCTCGTCCGGCAGCGTCGTCCCGATCTTCCGCAGCCAAATCGAGCGCGGCGGGCCGGTTACGGTCACCCATCCGGAGATGACCCGCTACTTCATGACGATCCCCGAGGCGGTCCAGCTGGTGATTCGCAGCGGCGACATCGGCGCCGGCAAGGGCGAGGTCTTCGTCCTCGACATGGGTGAGCCGGTGAAGATCGTCGACCTCGCCCACAACATGATTCGGCTCGCCGGCTACGAGCCGGAGAAGGACATCGCAATCGAGTTCACCGGGCCGCGACCGGGGGAGAAGCTGCACGAGACCCTCTTCTCCGCGGGCGAGGAGGTGCAGCCGACGGCGGCGCGGCGGATCAACCGGGCGGTGCGCCGCAAGGCGCTTGATCAGGAGTGGGTCGACTCCACCCTCAACTCACTTGAACACCTGGTTCTGGCCGGGGACGAGGCTAATTTGGCGGAGCGCGTCGTCGAGATGATCGCCGCACCGGGCGGCGACACGGCGACGGTCGCCTCCAACGAATAGCCTCTCGCAGCCACTTTGGTCCATGCGATCGAACAAATCGGCGCCTTCGCCGGCCTGGCCGCGTTCCTCGGGCTGGCAGTTCTGGCTCTGCTCTCGTTCACCCACGGGCGGGACATCCGCCGCCTGCGCGAGTGGGCGGGGTCGGCCCCTGAGCGCGACGCCGAGCGCAAGGAGCAAACCTCGACGATCGCCGCCCAGCGGGCGGAGGAGCTGCGGGCGCTGCAGGAGGCGCGCACGGCCGAACACCAAGCCGTCTCGAGCCGCGAGGAACGCCGGCGCCGGCGCGAGGAGGGCCTGCCGGTGGAAGGCCGCGGCGAACGCCTGCGCAACCGCTTCTCCGGCTTCGGCTCAGTGACCTCGCACCCGCTGGCGCTGGTCGCGCTCTTCCTCGTCCTGGTGGTGATCGTGGGCGGCGGCGCCTACCTCTTGCTGAGCGGCTCCGACAGCGGCAACGGCAACAGCGGCGGGTCCAAGCAGGCGGCGGCGAAGATCAAGCCGAGCGAAATCGAAGTCACCGTCCTCAACGGCACCGCCGTGCCCGGCCTGGCCGCCACGGTCGGCGACGAGGTCGAAGAAAAGGGGTTCGAACTCGGCGCCGTCACCAACAGCAGCTCCAGCTTCAGCGACAGCGTCGTGATGTTCATGCGCGGCCACAAGACCGAAGCGAAGAAGGTCGCCAAGCAGTTGAAGATCAAGAAGCTGCAGTTGATGAGCGGCGAAATCGAATCCGTCTCGGCTGGTGCCCCCGTCGCCGTGATCGTCGGCGAGGACGATGCCGAAGCGGCCCAGTGATGGGACGGTGGATGATGGCCGGGCGCCGGTCTCCCCACGCGCGGCCGCGGTCGTCTTCGCGCTTCTCGTCCTCGCCACGGTAGGCGCCTTCGCCTACGCGCAGCGGTTGAAGCGCGACCCGCTGGTTCTCGACCGGGTCAGCTTCGTCGGCGCGCCGCGGGGGAAGCAGGAGACGCCGAAGCACAGCTTCACCCCGGACGGCGACTGCCGCCACGACCTGATGCGGATCCGCTTCCGCACCACGATCTCCGCCCGCGGGACGGTCCAGGTGATCAAGCCCGGCGGCCGCGTCGTCTTCACCCTGGCCCGCGACGAATTCCTTAAGCGCTACAGCTTCCACACCTACTACTGGGACGGCCGTCAGCGCGGCGGTGGCACCGCGCCCCGAGGGCGCTACAAGCTGCGGGTGAAGCTAGGCGACCGGGTGCTGGTGACGCCGGGAGTGATCCGGCTGCACCGCTCGCCGAAGCACACGAGGTCGAAGTGCTGAGCGACGTTCTCGCCGGAGTCGGCCTGGTCGTCGCGGCAGCTGCCAGCGGGGCGGCGATCCTGCTGCCGCCGGGGCGGCCGCGGGCGCTGCTGATGGTCGTCGCGATGATCCTCTTCCCGGTCTTGATCGCCGGCGACCAGTGGCACACGACGCAGATCGTCGATCTCCGCCACGACCAGGCGCGGATCGTCGAGCTGCTGGCGCTGTCGGCAGCCGCGATCGCCGTCCTCACCTACCTCTTCCGCCGCTGGCCGATCCTGCTGCCGCTGGCGATCCTCTTCGCGATCCCGTTCCGGGTGCCCCTGCACGCCGGCGGCGACACCGCCAACCTGCTCGTCCCGCTCTACCTGGTGATCGCCGCGGCGGTGGTGGCGACGCTGCTGCGCGACTGGACCGAGCCGCCGACGGTGCACGCGCCGCGGGCGCTGGCCTACGTCCTCGCCGCTGCGGTCGTCCTCTACGCCTTGCAGGCCCTGTACTCCGACGACTTCTCCAAGGGCCTGCAGAACGTCTGCTTCTTCTTCGTCCCCTTCACGATCGCCTACCGGCTCTTGCGGGAGGTCGAGTGGGACCGGCGGCTGCTGCGCTGGGCGCTGATCGTGGTCGGGGTGGAGGCGGTCGCCTTCGTCCTCGTCGGCGGCGTCGAGTCCGCGACCAGGAGCCTGTTCTGGAACGACCAGATCATCCGCTCGAACGAATTCCACACCTACTTCCGCGTCAACTCGGTCTTCTGGGACCCCAACGTCTACGGCCGCTATCTGGCCCTGGTCACCGTGGTGGCGACGGGAGCGATGCTCTGGGCGCGCACGCGAGAGGCCTTCTGGCTACTGAGCGGCTTGATCCTCGTTCTCTGGATCGGCCTCGTCCCGACCTACTCGCAGTCGAGCTTCCTCGCCCTGCTCGCCGGGCTCGCGGTGCTGGCGGCGATCCGCTGGAGCTGGCGCTGGACCCTGGCGGCCGTCGCCGTCGGCGCGATCGGCGCCGTCCTCGTCGTCCTCCTCGTCGGCGGCTCCGGCAAGATCACCTCCGACCGGCTCAACGTCGACCTCAGCGGCCGCGGCAGCCTGATCTCCGGCGGCGCCGACCTCTTCGCCGAAAGGCCGATTCAGGGCTACGGCTCCGGCTCCTTCCAAGCCGCCTACCGCGACCACCGCGACAACAAAGACGCGCCCGTAACGGTCTCCCACACGGAGCCAGTAACCGTCGCCGCCGAGCAGGGCCTCTTAGGCCTGTGCGTCTACCTAGCTCTAATCGCCGTAGCGCTGTGGACCCTCGGCCGCGGTCTTTGGAGCGCCCCTCGGCCCGCAGGCCTGGCGGCTCGAGCCGTGGTGCTGGCGGCGTTCGTGGCGCTCCTCGTGCACACGCTTGCCTACGCCGGTTTCTTCGAGGACCCGCTGACCTGGGTGCTGCTGGCAATCGGCGCCTCCTTGGCCTGGGCGGAACCCGCGGTCCGCAAGCCTGCGTAGGGTCTTTCCGTGTCGGGATACCTACGAAGGCTGGCGACGACCGGGGCTGCCTATACGGCGGCGAGCATCATCAGCAAGGTCATCGCGGTGGCGTTGCTGCCGCTCTACACGCGGTACCTCAGTCCCGCCGATTACGGCGCCGCCGAGATCCTCTTCGCCGCCGTGGTCACCGTCAGCATCGTCGTCCGCTTCGGCTTGATCGAGGCGATCCTGCGCTTCTATCACAAGGACGACGAGGACCCGGCGCAGGTTGTCGCCGGCAGCTTCGCCGGACTCTTCTGGCTCTCGACGATTGGGGCGCTCGTCCTGCTCCCGTTCGCCGGGCCGATCGCCGAGGCGCTGCTGCCGGAAGCGGAGCCCGGAGCACTGGGTACCTCGGCAACCGACCTGGTGCGGATCGCGATCGGCGGGCTCTGGGTGCTGACGATGTGGGAGTTCATGCTCACCCTGTTCCGGCTCGAGGAGCGGGCGCGGGCCTACTTCCTGACCACGATCCTCAACGTCCTCGCCTCGATCGCGCTGACGGTGGTCTTAGTGGTCGGGCTCGAAGAGGGAGCGCGCGGTCTGCTGATCGGCAGCTACGCGGTCGGGGCCGCTTTCGTCTTCGCTCTGATCGCGCTGCAGTGGCGTCGCCTCTCGCTGCGCTTCGACCGCGGGCTGATGCGCCGGCTCTTCCGCTTCGGCGCCCCGACGATGCCGGCCGAGGTCTCGCTCTACCTGCTCAACTTCGTCGATCGCCTGATCATCGTTCGCTCACTCGGCCTCGCCGAGGCGGGGCTCTACTCGCTGGGGGTGAAGTTCGCGCAGGCGGTCAACGTCCTCGTCCGTGGCTTCCAGCTCGCCTGGCCCCCGCTCGCCTACTCGATCCGCGAGGACGAGGAGGCGCGCCGCGTCTACGCCATCGTCGTCACCCTCTTCGTCGCCGGCTGCGCCTGGGTGGTCGCCGGGATGTGGCTGCTCTCGCGCTGGATCGTCCGCGCCCTCGCCGACCCGAAGTTCTTCGACTCCTTCGAAGTGATCGGCCTGATCTCCACTGCCGTCACCCTCTACGCCCTCTACCTCGTCCTCGTCGTCATCCTCGGCCGCACCGGCCGCACCGAGTTCAACTTCCCGGCGGCGATCGGCGCCTTAGTCGCCAACGTCATCCTCAACCTCCTCCTCGTCCCGCCGCTGGGGATCGTCGGCGCCGGCCTCGCCCTCGTCGCCTCCTACGTCGTCGTGCTCGGCCTGATGTACGTCTTCACCCAGCGCCTCTTCCCGGTCCCTTACGAATGGGGCAGGCTGCTGCGCGTCATCTTCACGGTCGCCGCCCTGGTTGGCCTGGCCGAACTGCTCGCCCCGACCTCCGGCGCCCTCGGCCTGCTGATCCGCGCCGCCCTCTTCGCCGCCTACCCGCTGCTGCTCCTGGCGACCGGCTTCTTCACCGCGGGAGAGCGCATCTGGCTCGCCAAGCTGCGCCATCCCGCCGCGGTCGTCGCTGGCCTGGCCTCGCTTCGCGCCCAACCAGCCGCCGTCGACGGCCAGATCCCCGAGATCTACGAGGTGGAGCGCATGGACGAGGACGCCCGTTCCTGAGACTTGTCGCGGAGAGACTCGCCGCGACTCGGGAAAAGCGCCTGGCGGGCGTGGGCCCAGTAGACGGGGGCGGGTTGCTTCGGGAGGAGGCTCGCCGCCATTGCGCGGGCTGCGTATGCCCAAGCGGTGAGGATGCGGACGGCTAGGGCCGCTGCTCGGCTGTGGTGCTTGCGCATGTAGAGGTCCCGGTTGCGGTGGAATTCGACGATCCGGGGAAGGCCCTTGGCGAGGTCGGTGGAGAGCTGGTCGTGGTGGACTGCTTCGGCGGCGGGGACGTAGAGGGAGTGCCAGCCGGTCTCGCGGAGGCGCTTGGCGAAGTCGCACTCGTCGTAGTAGACGAAGAACTCGGGGTCCATGTAGTCGACGGAGGCGGCCGCCTCACGGCGGACCATCAGCGCGCTCGACTGGGCCCAGTCGACGCGGCGCACCTCCCTGCCCTGGCTCTCCACGGTCAGCCAGCGGTGCAGGAAGAGCGCACCCGCCAGCGCGGTGCCGACACCAGGGAAGCGCCAGGCGCAGGGCACCGGCCTGCCGTCGGAGTCGAGTAGCTGCGGGGTCGCCGCCGCCGCTTTCGGTTCCCGCCCCATCACTTCGAGCAGCGCCTCGACCGCCCCCGGCCGCAGCTCGGAGTCCTCGTTCAGCAACAGGCAGTACTTGCCTTTGGCCTCACGCATCAGGGTCGCGTCGTTCTCGGCCTTGCCGGTCCGCCGCTCGAGCGCGATCAACCGGATCTCGCCGCCGAGCTCCCGCACCGCCTCGGCGGAGCCGTCCTCGGAGGCGTTGTCGAGGACGAGGATCTCGCGCTCGACTCCCTCGGGATGCGCGCGCTCGATCGCGGCCAGGCAGGCGAGCAGGTACTCGCGGCCGTTCGTGTTCACGACGCAGTAGGAGAGCGTGGGTGACAAGGCGCTGACGATAATCCGCCCCCGGGTGTAACGCTCCACCCTTACACCCCTGCCAATGAAGGTTCAGCTTGTCGATCCCTCGGCGTTCACCCCGCCCTACGACCGCGCCCTCGCGGCGGCGCTCGCGCGCGCCGGCGCCGAGGTCGAGCTGCTGACGACGCGCTTCCTCTACGGCCCGGTGCCGCCGGCGGAGGGCTATCGCGTCGAGGAGCGCTTCTACCGCCGCTCCGCCAGCCGCGGTCTCGACGCTCCGGCACGCCTGCCATTCAAGGCTGCCGAGCACGTTCCGGACATGCTGCGCTTCCGCCGCGCGGCTGACGCCGATGTCCTGCACTACCAGTGGCTGGCGGTCCCCTCGCTCGACGTTCACCTGCTGCCGCCAGCCCGCCCCCGGGTGATGACCGCCCACTACATCCTGCCGCCGCAGCCGAAGCGCCGGCAGGTGCGCTCCGCTCGCCGGGTCTTCGGTGCCATGGACGCCGTCGTCGCCCACTCCGAGCACAGCGCCGCTCGCCTCCGCGACGAGGTCGGCCTCGACCCGGCCAAGGTCCGCGTCGTCCCCCACGGCGCCTTCGACTACCTGACGAAGTTGCCGGAGGAGAAGCCGCTGCCGGCGGAGCTGGAGGGGGCGGAGGGACCGGTGATTCTCTCCTTCGGCCTCCTGCGCCCGTACAAGGGAATCGAGAACCTGCTCGAGGCCTACCGGCGGCTGGTCGTCGCGGTGCCAGCGCCGCCCGAGCTCTGGATCGTCGGCAACCCGCGGATGGACGTCGGGCCACTGCGGCAGCTGGCCGCGGAGGCAGGCGGCCGCGTCCGCTTCGTCGTCCGCTTCGTCGAGGACGCCGAGATCCCGGCGATCTTCCGCCGGGCCGACCTGCTCGTCCTCCCCTACCTCGACGCCGAGCACTCCGGCGTCCTCTACACCGGCCTCGCCTTCGGCAAGCCGATGGTCTTGAGCGCGGTTGGCGGCTTCCCCGAGGTGGCCGAGACCGGCGCCGCGCGCCTGGTCCCGCCCGGAGACCCCGCTGCGCTCGCCGCAGCTCTGGAGGAGTTGGCCGGCGACGAGAGCGCCCGCCGCGATCTCGCCGCCGCCGCAACCCACGCCGCCGCCGGCCCCTTCTCCTGGGACGAGGCCGCCCGCCGCACCCTCGAGCTCTATCGCGAGCTCCTGGAGGCCAACGCGTGACCACCCTCGCCGCGATCCTCTTCTGGCTCAGCGCCACCGCGATCGTCTACACCCACCTCGGCTACCCGCTGCTGCTGATGGCGCTGATCCGTCTCACCGGCCGAGACCAGCGTCGTTTCCAGAGTTCTAGGTCCTATAGCCCCCAAAAGTCTGGAAACGATGCTGGCGAGGAGCTGCCGACCGTTTCCCTGATCGTCCCCGCCTACGACGAGGAGGAGGTGATCGGGGACAAAGTCGCCAACGCGCTGGCGCTCGACTATCCGCGGGAGCGGCTGCAGGTGATCGTTGCCTCCGACGGGAGCACCGACGCTACCGCCGAGCGCGCCCGCGCCGCCGGCGCCAGTCTCGTCCTCGAGCTGCCGCCGCGGGGCAAGGTCGCCGCCCTCAACGCCGCCGCCGAGCAGGCCGCCGGTGAGATCCTCGCCTTCTCCGACGCCAACAGCGTCTGGTCGCGCGACGCCCTGCGCCGCCTCGTCGCCCCCTTTGCTGACACCGGCGTCGGCTACGTCTGCGGCCAGGTCCGTTTCCTCGACCCCGACGGCAACAACCTCGAGGGCGCCTACTGGCGCTACGAGATGGCGGTGCGGGAAGCGGAGTCCGCCCTCGGTGGGGTCACTGCCGGCAACGGCGCGATCTACGCGGTCCGCCGCGACGCTTTCATCCCGCTGGCGCCCTCCGGCAGCCATGACCTCAGCTTCCCCTTCCGCCTCGCCAAGCGCCGCCTCCGCTCCCTCTACGCGCCGGGCGCCCGCGCCGAGGAGAAGATGGTGCCGACGATCGAGGGCGAGTTCGCCCGCAAACGGCGGATGATGGTCGGCCTCTGGGACATCGTCGTCGGCGAAGGGATGCTCTCGCCGCGCCGCTACCCGCCGCTCTACGCCTTCGAGATCGCCTCGCACCGGCTACTGCGCTACCTCAGCCCGCTGCTTCACGTGGTCGCATTCCTAGCCAACCTCTTCCTCCTCGGCGACGGCTGGTTCTACGACCTCGCCTTCGTCCTCCAGCTCGCCTTCATCGCCGCCGCCCTGCTCGGCCGCTCGCTGCCGATTGGTCCCTTTCGCATAGCCCGCTACTACCTACTGACCACCGCCTCGATCGCCCTCGGTCTCTGGGACCGCATGCGCCGCGGTGCCGGGGGGCGTTGGGAGAAGGCGGAGGGGACCCGCTGATGCCGCGCGCCTTCGACCTCGTCATCGCCGCCCTCGCCCTGGCGCTCCTCTCACCGCTGCTGCTGATCGCGGCGATCGCGATCAAGTTGACCAGCGCCGGCCCGGTCGTCTACCGCCAGCGTCGGGTTGGCCGCGGCGGCCGCGAGTTCGAGATGTGGAAGCTGCGGACGATGGTCCAGGGCTCAGACCCGATCGGGGTCGGCAAAATCGTCTACCGCGACGACCCCCGGGTCACCGCCCCCGGCCGGCTCCTGCGCCGCACCTCGCTCGACGAGATCCCCAACCTCATCAACGTGCTCCGTGGCGAGATGGCGATCGTCGGCCCGCGCCCGACGATCAAGGCCCAGGTCGACGATTTCACGCCGCGGCAGAAACGCCGCCACGAAGTCCTCCCCGGGATCACCGGCTGGGCGCAGGTCCAGGGCCGCGCCGGCATCCCCTGGGAGGAGCGGATCGAGCTCGACGTCTGGTACGTCGACCACCGCAGCCTCCTCCTCGACCTGCGCATCCTCGCCAAATCGGTGTGGCTGGTCCTCACCGGCCAGGGCCTCGCTCCGGACTGAGCGGGATAGGGTTTTGCGCGTGAGCACCGACCGACCCGCCGTCTCCCTGCGGCCCTTCGAGGAGGCCGACGCGGCGGCTGTCCACCGCTGGTTCAACAACCCGGCGGCGATCGCTTCGCTGATGGAGCAGCGGGCCGAGTTCACGCTGGACCAGGCCGAGGCCTGGACGCGGCGGGCGATGGACGGCTCCGGCGAGGACCGCAAGTTCGCGATCGTCGTCGAGGGCTACGAGGAGCCGGTCGGCTTTACCGCCCTCTACGGCCTCTTCCGCCAGACTGCACCCGAGCTCGGGGCGCTGATCGGCGACGACGTCCGCGGCAAGGGCGTTGGCCGGCGCGCCGAGGCGCTGACGATCGCCAAGGCCTTCGACGAGTACGGCGCCCACCGGGTCTACGGTCGCATCCCCGCCCGCAACGAGGTCGCGAAGAAGACCGTCGCCGGCCTCGGCTGGAAACACGAGGGGACGATGCGCGCCCACCTCGCCCGCCGCGACGGCCCCGCCGACGACTGCGAGGTCTGGGGCGTGCTCCCCGAAGAGTTCCGCGACGCTGCCGCGGACCTGCTCGAGTGACCGCGGCGAGAGCCGAGCTGATCGAGGACGGCGGCGGCGCCGCCGTTGGTTCCGAGTTCTTCCGCTCACGCGCATTCCTGGAAGCCGAGGGAGCCACTCACACTCTGAAGATCGAGAGCGATGAGGGGGTGCTGGTGGCGCCGCTGGTCGTTCGCGAGATAGAAGGGAGCGGAGAGCGGGACGCGGTTTCTCCGTACGGCTATCCCGGGCTTGTTGGGGGAGAGGTCCGTACGAAGACCCCCCCGCCCCTCGACCCGGGGGAGATTGATTTTTCTAGGACGGGGCTGGTCAGTGTCTTCATTCGTCACGCGTTGGGGCCGTCGCCGCTGGCTGGGGCCAGCGAGCGGAATGTGGTTCAGATTGCCGATCCTGCCTTGCCGCGTAAGAGTCGGCCGAGCGATCGGCGGCAGGTGCGGCGCAACCTCGAGGGTGGGTATGAGCTAGAGCTGGTGGCCGGGCCGGCGACGAGCCGTGAACAGCGGGCCGGCTTCCTTCGTGTCTACGAGCAGACGATGCGGCGGACCGGGGCGGCAGCGCACTACTTCTTCGGCGCCCAGTACTTCGATCGGGTTCTTGAAGCGGAGAGGACTTGGTTGGTCCTGGCGACGGGTCCGGAGGGCGATCTGGCCGCGGCCTCGATTGCTGCGGTCAGCGACGGCTTCCTCCACTACTACCTCAGCGGCAGCGCCGACTCGCATCTGCGCAGCGCGCCGATGAAGAATGTCGTTACCCGCCTGGTCGACCATTCTCAGGAGCTCGGCCTGCCGCTCAACCTCGGCGGCGGGATGAGGGCCGGCGATGCCCTGGAGGAGTTCAAGCGCGGCTTCGCTAATCGCCAGCAGGCCTGGCTCACCTCAGAGATCGTCTGCGACGAGGAAACCTACGCCCGGCTCAGCGCTGGCCGAAACGCTGGCGGCTTCTTCCCTGCCTACCGCGCTTAAGCGTCGCTCAGGATTCTGAGGATTCTTCGGGTTCCGAGGGGGTCGGCCCGGTGAATTTGAAGCCGAAGACCGGCTCGCCGCCGTATTTGCCCCAGGTTTCCCGGCCGAAGGCGCGGATCGCGTCGAGCGTGATCGCGCCTTTGTATTCGGGGCAGCCGAGCAGGTTGGTCCAGGTGGTCGCCGCCACCTGGTAGGGCATCGTCTTGTTGGGGAAGAGCAGCGAGGCGCCGTACATCGTGTCGTAGAGGCCCTTCAGTTCCAGCTGCTCTTTTTCCGGCAGGCTCGGCGCGTACTGGATCTCCAACCGCCCGTGCTCGAGCGAGTGGACGTAGTCGATCGGCGCCGGTTCTTCGGAGTAGGCGCCATCCGCCTGCTGGTAGGGCGGTTCGACGTGTTTGCCCGAGGTCGGCGGGCTGGTCTTGTAGTTCGGCGTCGGCGAGTTCTTGGGGATGTGTTCGTGGCCCTCGTCTTCAAGTTCCAGCTCCAGTTTGCAGCCCGCCTGCTTCGCGGCCTGCTGCAGGTTCGTCACCTTGGGCGCGGGCGGGGCGATCCCTTCGCGTTCGTCGGGCGCCACCCCATTGGTCGACCCGTAGGCCGAGTTGACGTTGATGTGGGCGTCGCCGCTGCCGTCGCCGTTCCCGCTGCTGTCGCTGCCGCCCGTCGCGAGGATGAAGACGACAACCGCGATCGCCAGAACCACGGTCGAGCCGATCGCGTAGGCGAGGATCAAGCGCGAGTTGCCGCTGCGCTGTTCGCGCTTTTCGGCGTCGATCCGTTCCTGCCGCAGTTTTTCGCGTTCCCGCTCGCCCTTCCCCATGACCGTTCCTAAGCCTAGTCGGCTCGCTCCATTTCGGCAGCGTCGCCGCGGACCCGCTCCCACGGTCGCGAGGCCTTCAGCGCCCCGAGGACGGCGCGCGTCGCCGGCGCCCGGTTAAGCGCGTAGAAGTGGATGCCCGGAGCTCCGGCGATCAGCAGCTCGGCGCACTGTTGGGCGGCGTAGGCGATCCCCAGCTCGAACTCGCGCTCCGGGTCACCGCCGGCGGCCGTGAAGGCCGCTTCCAGGGCGGGCGGAATCGTCGCGTCGCAGAGGTCGCAGATCCGTTTCGTCTGGGCGAAGCTGGTGACCGGGATTACGCCGGCAATGATCGGGACCTCGATCCCCCGCGCCCGTGCCGCCCGCACGAAGTCGAAGTAGACCTGGTTGTCGAAGAAGAGCTGGGTGATCAGGAAGCCGGCGCCGGCATCGACCTTCGTCTTCAGGTAGCGGAGGTCGGCCTCGAGGTCGGACGCCTCGGGGTGCACCTCCGGGAAGCAGGTGCCGCCAATTCCGAAGCTCCAGCCGGCGGCGATGAAGGCGGCGAGCTCGGCGGCGCTGCCCAGCCCTCCCTCGGGCTGGACGAAGTCCGGCTGACCACGCGGCGGGTCGCCGCGCAGGGCGAAGACGTTCTCGATCCCCGCCGCCTCGATCAGGTCGAGGGTCGTCGCCAGCCCTTCGGTGGTCTCGCCAACGCAGCTGAGGTGCGCCATCGTCTCGAAGCCGATCTCGTCCTTCAGCGCCGTCGTGATCTCGACCGTGCCGTCGCGGGTGGAGCCGCCGGCGCCGTAGGTGACCGAGACGAAGTCCGGCTCCAGCGCTCGCAGCTCGCGCGCCGTCTCGAACAGCTCGTCGGTTGCCGCGGCCGTCTTCGGCGGGAAGAACTCGATCGAGAAGGTCGGCTTCCGCTCAGTGATGATCTCGTCAATGCGCACCTGCTGAGGGTAGCCGGAGCGCGCGGGGTCCGGTCCTCTCCTGCTGAATCCGGGTTTTGCGGAAACGCCTTACCCGACCCCCTGGACATGGCTCGGCAACCGGCGTAGGTTCGCCTTGCGACCGGGAGAGACCGGGTCCCGCGGAAGCCAAGCGGGAAAGGTCTCGAAGGTGGCGCCACGAGCTTCTGAGTGCGAAGGCTACGCACGAGGCAGGCAACGAGCGCCATCACCGGTCGTTTTCTTTGCCAGTCACGTCCGGAGCGAGCCCTACGGTTGCGGCTGGTCTTGGCAGTCCTGCCCTTCCGAGACCGGCGACCGGGGCGCACCTTGGGAGCCGGCGTCGTCGCGAACCCCGTGCACCGCGCGACGACTAGCCCGCCGCTCCCTACTTCCGATTCGCCCCGGGAAGCTGTGGGAGGATCCGCGGATGAACAGCTCGGAGGTCCGCTACGAGCGCCGCGGGTCGGCAGCGGTGCTGGCGATCGATCGCCCCGACCGTCGCAACGCGATCGACGCCGCCACGGCCACGGCCCTGCGGAGCGGGCTGGAGAAATTCGAGGCCGACGACGATGCCCGGGTGCTGGTGCTGACTGGCAGCGGCGAGGCTTTCTGCGCGGGGGCCGACCTGAAGGCTATTGACCTGGACGTCGACGACCCGGGAGGCCCGCTCGGCTTCAGCCGCCTCACTCCCGCGAAGCCGGCGATCGCCGCGATCGATGGCTGGTGCCTGGCGGGCGGGCTTGAGTTGGCGCTTTGGTGCGATCTGCGGATCGCGACGCCGCGCTCAATCTTCGGCTGCTTCGAGCGGCGCTGGGGGGTCCCGCTGGTCGACGGCGGCACCCAGCGGCTGCCGCGGGTGGTCGGGATGGGCCGGGCCCTGGAGATGATCCTCACGGGTCGGCCGGTCGAGGCCGAGGAGGCCGAGCGGATCGGCCTGATCAACCAGCTGGCGGCGCCGGGGGAGCACCTCGACCGCGCCCTCGAGCTGGCCGAGCGAATCGCCTCGTTCCCGCAGGAGACGATGCTGAGCGATCGCCGCGCCGCCCTCGAGGGAGCCGGCCTGCCGCTGGCCGAGGGGCTGGAGCTGGAGCGGCAGGTGGGCCGCGAGGTGCTGGCGGTCGCCGCCCGCGGCGCCGCCCGCTTCGCCGGCGGTGAGGGGCGCGGCGGCCAAGGAGTCTGAGCCGCCCTCTAGGTCTAGGGCTGTTCTGCCCTCATCGCCGCGCTCGCCTCGTCGGCGCCGAAGAAGGGGAGGATCGCCAGGTAGGTCAACTCGGGCAAGAGCCGCAGGTATCCGCTGCTCTGGTTGGAGGCGAGGCGGCTGTGGAGGACGGCGAGGATTCCCGCGACCACCGCCTCAGCCGAGATCGCGGGAGCGACGTCGCCGCTTTCCTTTCGTGCCAAGTCCACCATCGCCGAGGCGCGCGCCATTGCCTCTGTTCGTTTCGCCACCGCCGACGGGCCGGCGGCGTGGACCTCCACCAGCAGCGCCCTGCCTACTGCCGGCTGCTCATCGAGGAAGCGGAGCAGCCCCTTCAGCGCTCCACCCAGTTGATCGCGCCAGGCGGTCTGTCCGGCGGCGGCATCCCGCATTGCCAGCTCCACCCAGGCGGAGCCGGCGTCAAGGGCCTGCAGGTAACAGTCCTCCTTGTCGCTGAAGGAGTCGTAGAAGGCCTGGCGGTAGACGCCGGCCTCGGCGATCGCATCCTGGACCGTGGTCCGCTCGTAACCATGGGTGCCAACCGCTATCAGCATCCCCTGGAGGATGCGCTGCCTCTTTCCGGTCAAAGTCCCCGCCCGGTCGAAGTTCATTGAGAAAACGCCCTGTCTGGCTTTGGTACCTAAACGGTATCCGGTCGGGGACGACAGGGACGCCGTGATCGGACTCAGGTACTCTTCCGTTCGTGGCTTCTAAGTCAACACCGCGTCCACTTCCGGGTCAGCACCAGCTCTCGCGCGAGTTCATCGCCCAGCACCAGCGGGCCCGGATCGTCAACGCGCTTGCCCTCGAGGTCGCCGAGAAGGGCTATCGCAACGTCACCGTCGCCGACATCGTCAAGCGCGCCGGGATCGCCCGCAACACTTTCTACGAAAACTTCGGTTCGAAAGAGGATTGCTTCCTCGCCGCTCAGCAATTCGCGATGTCAGCTGCTCTTGGTCGCGTGGTCGAGGCCGCCGGGGAGATCGACGATTGGCCCTATCGGGTCGAGGCGGGGCTTGCCGCCTTCCTTCACTTCGTCGCCGAGGAGCCGGCCCTCGCCCGCACCTGCATGGTTGACGCCCTTGCCGCCGCCCCGACCTCCGTCCGCTACTACGAGGAGTCGCTGCAGTCCTTCGTCTCCCTGTTTCGACTTGGACGCGATGTCTCGCCGCACGGAGGGAAGCTGCCGGAGACAATCGAGGAGGCCCTGATCGGCGGTGTCTTCTGGATCATCTACCAGCGCCTTCTGGAGGAGCAACCGGAGCGGATCGAGGCACTGCTTCCGGAGCTGGTCGAGTTCACCTTGACTCCGTACCTGGGGCCCGAGCGCGCCCGGGTCGTGGCAGCGAAGGGAAACGGTGCATCCACAGCGTCCAGCTCCCGCGGCTAGCCGGGCGGATCAAGAAACTGGCCAGTTAGCCAGATTAAGCTGCAATCGTTTGAATCGGTATCGTCGGTTCTCTTGAGCGAACCAGTCAACCCCTCTGTTGATTCGCCGGAGTACCCGCCCGAGCTCGCCCGCCTCCCCCCGGGTCGCCATGGCCTCCCGCGCGAGTTTGTCGCCCGGAATCAGCGCGAGCGATTGATCGCGGGCCTGGCCGAGGCGGTTGCCGAACAGGGGTACGCCGGCACCACGATCGCTCACATCACCCGCCATGCCGCCGTCTCGCGACGGACCTTCTACGAGCACTTCAGCAGCAAGGACGAGTGCTTCGTCGCTGCCTACGACACGGTGATGGCGGAGCTGAGGCGCCGGGTCGACGAGGCCTACAACGAAGAGGACGAATGGCCGCAGGCGGTGCGGGCCGGGATCGGGGCGATGCTCGAGTTCCTCACCGCCGAGCCGCACCTCGCCCGTCTCAGCATGGTCGAGGCGCTGGTCGCCGGGCCGGTCGTTGTCGAGCGTTACGACGCCGCGATCCAAGGCCTAGTTCCCTATTTCGAAGCCGGCCGCAAAGGCCGCCCGGCGGAGGTCCTTGCCGGGCTCTCTCCCAGCACCGAGGAGGCGCTGGTCGGCGGCATGGTTTCGTTGATCTCTCGCCGGGTCTTCGCCGATCGCACAGAGGAGCTGGAGTCGCTCCTCCCCGACCTGACCGAGTTCGCGCTGACGCCATACCTCGGCAGCGCCGAGGCGGCCAAGGTCGCCCGCCAGGCCTGAGCCACCCTTCCGTCCTCGAAAATTTGCAGTTGACGCTATGGAGTTATCATGGCGGCAACCCGAACATACGTTCGTATGAAGATCGCCTGCGTCATCGACAAACGTTTGGCGAACCTCTCGCGCCCGGGTCGAGCCGGGGGGCCCCGGCCCGGGCGCGCAGTACATTCAGACGGGGCAGCTGAGGTAGCCGATCCGGTCGCGGCGGCCGAGGCGACCGAAGCGATGGTGCGGGCGCTGGAGGGGATCGGCGCCGCGGTCGAGTCCGAGCAGGCGGGCGAGGCGTTCTTCGCGGTCGACGGCCTACGCGGCCTCTACGGCGGCAGCTCTGCCGGCGTCCTCGCCGCGGCCCAGCGGGCGGTGGGGGAGGAGCGGCGGATCGCCACCGGGCGCACCCGGCTCGCCGCCTTTCTGCGCGCTGAGGAGTGGCCGCGGCCGGTTCCCATCGCGGCGCTGCGGCGCCGGCTCGGCGCCACCGAGCGCGAGATCGAGGAGCTGACCGAGGCATTGGCGCGCCTCGGGATCGAGACCCTGCGCGATTTTTCCCGGCTCTCGGCCGACCAGGTCTCCGATCGCTTCGGGCCGCTGGGCCTGCGGGCGCTGCGCCTCTGCCGCGGTGAGGAAGAGCCGCTGCGGCCGCGGACGCCGCACGAGGAGGTGGCCGAGAAGATCGAGCTGCCGGAAGGGACCGCCGGCCGCCAGCTCGACCGAGCGCTAGAGCTGCTCGTCGACCGCCTGCTGGCGGCGCCGCAGCGCCAGGGGAGGACGCTGCTGGGCCTGCGGCTGGGAGCACGGCTGGCGAGCGGCGGCAGCTGGAGCGTCGAGCAGGGTCTCGGCCGTCCGAGCGCTTCGCCGCGGGTGCTCCGTAACGTCCTCGGCCCGCGGCTTGAGGAGCTGCCGGGCCCGGCGACGGCGCTGCGCCTGCGGGCGGTTGGCCTCGGCCCGCCGGCCCGCGACCAGCTCGAGCTGGCGGTCGGCGGGGCGGAGCCGCGGCGACGGCGGCTGCGGGCGGCGGTCCGCGAGGTCCGCGCCGCGCAGGGCGCCGAGGCGCTGCTGAAAATCCTGCCCGTCGACGGTGCCTCCCGCGTGCCCGAGCGCTGGGCGCTCTTGACCCCCTATCCCGAACTCTGATGCCGGGCCTCCGTCGTCTCTACGCCCCCGAGCGGGTGGCGGTCCACACCGACCCCCGCGGCGCCCCGCTGCTGGTCGAGGGGGTGACAGTCGAGGCCGTCCGCGAGGAGTGGTTGGTCGAGGACCGCTGGTGGACGCCGCAGCCGCTGCGGCGTCACTACTTTGAGCTGGCGACCGCCGACGGCCGCGCCCTGACCGTCTTCCGCGTCGCCGGGGCCCAGCGTTGGTACCGGCAGCGAGCCTGAGTCCCGAGGAAGCTGGCTATCGATGTACGTCGAGCTGCACGCCCACTCCGCCTTCTCCTTCCTCGACGGCGCCTCGACCCCGCTGGAGCTGGCCGCCGCCGCGGCCGCCCAGGGCTATCCCGCCTTCGCCCTCACCGATCACGATGGCCTCTGGGGCTCGATGGAGTTCGCCCACGCCTGCAAGGGCTTCGGCATCCGCCCACTCACCGGCGCCGAGCTAACCGTTGTTGCCGACGGGCCGAAAAGTCCAAACCCTCTCGACAAATCGGCCCGTCGTTCTGAAAAAGACGACAAATCGGCCCATCGACATCTGACGCTTCTGGTCGAAGACGAAACCGGCTATCGCAATCTCTGTCGACTGCTCACCGTCGCCCACTCGCACACCCGCGACAACACCACCCGGTCACAGACCCAGCCGTGGGCGACGCTCGAGCAGGTGGAGGAGCACGCGGAGGGGCTGGTCTGCCTCTCCGGCTGCGCAAGGGACGGGGCCGTCGCCGGAGCCTTCGAACGCGGCGACACCGCCAGGGGCGAGCGCCTCGCCCGGCGCCTGCTGGCCGCCTTCGGCCGCGACCGCTTCCGGATCGAGCTGCAGCGGCCCTACTGGCGCCGCGACCGCGCCCGCAACCGCTGGCTGGCGCTGCTGGCCGAGCGGCTCGAGGTTCCCTGCGTCGCCACCGGCAACGTCCACTCCCACGACCGCCGCCGCGCGCCGTTGCAGGACGCCTTGGTCGCGATCGGCCTCTGCGAGACGCTGGAGGAGTCCGAGCCGCGGCGCCGCGGCAACTCGACCTCGGCGCTGACCTCGCCGGGGGCGATGGCGGCTCGCTTCGCCGAATACCCCGAGGCGGTGGCCGAGACCGAGCGGATCGCCGAACGGCTGCGCTTCGACCTCACCGAGCAGCTCGGCTACCGCTACCCGGGCAGCGATGATCCGGGCGCCGACGCCGAGCTCGCCCGCGTCTGCAACCACCACCTCGGCGAGCGCTACAGCGGCAACGCCCGCTTGCTCGAGGCCCAGTGGCGGCTGGAGGAGGAGCTGGCGATCATCCGCAAGCTCGACCTCTCCGGCTTCTTCCTCCTCCACCGTGACTTGCTCGAGCTGGCCCGCGAGGTTGCCGCCGAGGTGCGCGGCCCCGAGTCGGCGCGCGGCGTGCTGCCGCCGGGGCGGGGGCGCGGCTCCAGCGTCAGCTCGATCGTCTGCTACCTGACCGGCCTCTCCCACGTCGACCCGGTCGAGGCCGACCTCTTCTCCGGCCGCTTCCTCAACGAGGAAACGACCTCGATGCCGGACATCGACCTCGACTTCCCGCGCGACATCCGCGAGGTTCTGATCCCGCGCGTGCACGAGCGCTACGGCCACGAGCACTCGGCCCTCGTCGCCGCCTTCCCCACCTATCGGCCGAAGGGCGCGGTCCGCGACCTTGGCAAGGCGCTGGGGTTGCCGCCGGCGGAGATCGACAAGGTGGCGAAGACGGTCGGCTTCTTCGAGGGAGCGGCCGAGATCGACCGCAACCTCGTCGCCGCGCTCGGGCCCGAGCGGGCGCAGGAGCCGCGCTGGCGGGCGCTGCTGCCGCTCGCCGCCGAGATTATGGGCCTGCCGCGCCACTCCTCCCAGCATCCGGGCGGGATGGTGATCTCGACCCGGCCGCTGATCGACGTCTGCCCGGTGGTGCCGGCGGCGATGGCCGGGCGGCAGACGGTGCAGTGGGACAAGGACTCCTGCGCCGACGCCGGCTTTCTCAAGATCGACCTGCTCGGGCTGGGAATGCTCTCGGCGGTCGAGCGCTGCGTCGAGGAGATCGGCCAGGCGCGCGGTGAGCGACTCGACCTCTCGCGGATCCCGCTCGACGACGAGGAGGTTTACGAGTCGATCCGCGCCGCCGACACCACCGGCGTCTTCCAGATCGAGAGCCGGGCGCAGATGCAGATGCTGCCGCGAACCCAGCCGCGCGATCTCGACGACGTCATCGTCCAGGTGGCGCTGGTGCGGCCGGGGCCGATCCAGGGCGGCGCCATCCACCCTTATATAGAGCGGCGCAAAGCACGCCGCGAGGATCCGGACTTCAAAGTCCCCTACGAGCACCCGCTGCTGGAGCCGGTGCTGGAGGAGACGCTGGGGACGATCGTTTTCCAGGAGCAGGTAATCGAGGTGGCGATGGCGCTCTCGGGCTTCAGCTCTTCCGAGGCCGAGGGGCTGCGGCGGGCGATGAGCCGCAAGCGCTCGGAGGAGGCGATCCGCGAGCACCACCAGCGCTTCCTCGCTGGCGCGGCGGCCAACGGCGTCCCCGAGGAGGTCGCCGAACGGGTCTGGGGCCAGATCCAGGGCTTCTCCGGATTTGGCTTCCCGAAGGCGCACTCGGCTGCCTTCGGCCTGCTCGCCTACCAGTCGGCCTGGCTGCGGATCCACTACGGGCCGGAGTTCCTTTGCTCGCTGCTAAACGAGCAGCCGATGGGCTTCTACCCGCCGGACTCGCTCGTCCACGAGGCGCAGCGGCGGGGGATCCGGGTTGCCGCGGTCGACGCCAACCGCAGCAAGGTCCTCTGCCACGTCGAATCGCCGCGCGCCGACGAGGTTCGCGGTGGCCTGCAGGTCCGCATTGGCCTCGGCTATGTCAAGGGCGTGAAGAGGGAGGAGATGGAGGCGCTGGTGGCCGAGCGCGAGCGCGGCGGTCCATATAAGGGGATCGCCGAATTGGCCTCGCGATCGGGCGCCGGGCTACCGAGCCTGGAAAAGCTCGCCTGGGCGGGCGCCCTCGACGGCATCCCCCTCGGCTCGGAGGACGACCGCCGCGAGGCCCTCTGGCGGGTCGGCGTCACCGCTGCCGCTCGGCTCAAAGACAGCGGCACCCAGCTGGCGCTGCCGATGGAGCCGCCGGCGCCGCCCGAGCTGGAGCCACTGGGGGAGTGGGGGAGGCTGATCGCCGACTACCGCTCGACTGGGATGACGGTGGAGAAGCACCCGATGAAGCTGTTGCGCCCGACCCTCGATCCGCAGCTTATCCGCACCTCCGAGCTGAGCGAGCGCGACCACGGCTCGACCGTCGAGGTCGCCGGCATGGTCACCGCCCGCCAGCGCCCCGAGACCGCCAACGGCATCACCTTCCTCCTCCTAGAGGACGAGCGCGGCTCGGTCAACCTCGTCGTCCCGCCCCCGGTCTTCGACCGTCGCCGTACCCTCGTCCGCAGCGCCCCCCTGCTGCGCGCCCGCGGCCGGCTCGAGCGCCGCGAAGGCACCGTCAACGTCGTCGTCCACGACCTGGCGCCGCTGCAGCGGAGCGCGCAGCCGCCGCCCCGCGAGCCACGCCAGCGCGCCGTCGCCGAGCTGCGGGAAGTCGCCCCTGCCGGCCACAGCTTCGGCCGCCGTTGAGTTTCGACTTCAGTTCGGGCGTTGAAGAATGAGCCGCACCCAGTCCTGGTACTCGTCGGAAAGGCTTCGGTCTTCAACGGTGACCGCGGCTTCCCGCAACTTCCGATCGAGAGAGTCCTGAGGTAGATCGATCAGCAGGGTCATCAACTCGGTCACCGCTTGATCTCGTCGGCTGCCTTTCAGGCTCTTGAACCCCAAGGCCTCGGCGAAGGCTCGAAGAGCGGGAAGGGAAGGGAGCAATTCCCGCTGCCGCAGTTTCAGCCATACGTCCTCGAGAAGATCGGCCCGCTCGGGTTCCTCGACGCCGATTTTCTTCAGCTGCTCGCGAACCTTCGCCGCCTGGCTCACCTTGCGCCGTTTACGGGGTTTCGGCTGCTTACCTGCCGTCGCACTTGCCACTGCCAGCTCGACCAGAAGGTTATGAACAGCTTGCCGTCGCTGAGGATCCTCTAGCCACTCCGCTAGCTCTGCCCATTCCTTGGCTTTGTATTTCGTCGCCAGGCGGGCAAGATCGCTCACCATTTTTTTACTCGGTCCCGTCACTTGACCCCCAGCTTTCCGAAGAACTCATCGGCGACGGCTTCGAAGTCAGCGATCTTCGAACTGCGCGCATAACCCGTCAGGAAGATGGGGAGCCCGAAGCGGGAGCCCTTGGGATAGGAATCCGACTGCGAGACGGAGTGTCGGAAGATCGGCCACCCCTCGTTCTTAGCCGTTTTTTTCACATCCGCTCGCGACCGATCGTCTTCCAACTTCGGGGCTGAGGCGTTAAAGACGACGCCGAGCACCTCGATCTCCTTTCGATAGGTCTCGCGGAAGTCATTGAGAGACCGCACGACCAGGGGGAGGCCGATGGTTGAGAGGTACTCCGGCTTGACCGGTATGAGGACGGCATCGCTGGCGTAGTAGGCGGCGGTAGTGAGCATGGACTCCGTCGGCGGGCAGTCGATCAGGATCAACTCGTAGCGAGGACGGACGCCGTCGAGGAAGTTGTCAAGCTTCTGCTCCTTTCCAGGAGTCGCGCTCTTCAGGGTGTAAGAGAGGTTCAACGAAGAGGGCAGGAGGTCGAGACGCCCCCCGTCTCGCCAACGTTTGACGCCGGTGATGATTTCCTCCGGCTCGACCTTCGTCGGACCCTCGGCCGACAGCCCGGTCGGAGCCTTCTGCTCGAAGATGTCCAGGACGGTCTTCTTTTCGCTTTTCAGGTGGTCTTCATAGCCGGAAGTCCCGAGGACGTACTGGCTGAGATTGAACTGGGGGTCTAGATCGACCAACAGGACTTTGAGGTCAAGGTAGTAGGCGCCATACCAGCCGAGGTTGGCGGTCAAAGTCGACTTTCCCACTCCTCCCTTCATGTTGGTCACGGCCACCGTGATTGCCGGCCGCGTCTGTTCGCTGCCCTCTTGGTCGGCCTCAGCCTCCGCAATCTCGAACCCGGCAGCCGCGGCCCAGTTGACGATCGAGCCACGGAGCCAGATCGGTCCGCTCCGGAGCTCGGCAGCTGGCTCCGGAAAATCGTCTCGGCGTGATCGCCAGTTGATGATCGTCTGGCGAGAGGTGCCGAGGAGCTCGGCAACCTCGGCCAAGCCGAGTAGATCGTCTTGCTCTTTCATCTTAAGGCTCTGTGTACAATTTTAAACGATCGGGAAGCGACTGATGGAATCATAAACAATTTCGCAAGACGTACATTGTATGCGCAGAATCAGCAAGATCCGCAACCAGCGCGAGGCAGCGATCGAGGATCGCCGGGAAGAGCTGCGCGACAGGCGCTGGGCGAGGCACAAAAGCAAGATCTTGACCTTCGCCGGGATAGCCTCCATGCTCACGGCTTCCGGGAAGGCCGACCAGATCCTCACCCGGGCAAGAGGAGTGTCGGGCCTTTGATTCAGACCTGCAGCACGATCTTGCCGCCGCCGTGGTGATCTTCGGCCGCCCGATGCGCCTCGGCGACCTGCTCGAGTTCGAAGACTCGGTCGACGTGAACCTGCAGCTTCCCGGCCTCGATCAGGGTGTCGAGGCCGGTCAGGCCCACCGGGTCTGGCTCAACGAGGAAGCCCGTCGCCCGTCGGTTCAACTCCTCGGCATGCTGCGTCAGCTGCTCCGAAACACCGCTCGGCACCGAAACGAGCAGTCCGCCCGGCCGCAGCACCGGCAGCGAGCGCTCGGCCTGCTGCCCCGTGAAGTCGATCACCGCGTCGAGCTCGCCGACCAGCTCCTCGAAGCGCTGCTCGCGGTAGTCGATGACGACGTCGGCGCCGAGGCCTTGCAGCCACCCGGCCTGCTCGGCACGGGCGGTGCCGATCACATTGGCGCCTCGGGCTTTGGCGATCTGCACCGCCAGGTGGCCGACGCCCCCCGCCGCGCCATGGATCAAGAGGTCGTCCCCCTGCTGCAAGCGGATCGTGTCGACAACGATCTGCCAGGCGGTCAGACCGGCGAGCGGCAACGCCGCCGCCTCCTCATGCGAGAGCACGTGCGGCTTGGTCGCAAAGTGCCGCGAGGGTGCGGTGACGAACTCGGCGTAGGCGCCGGCTTCGCGGGGGAACCAGGGCATGCCGAATACCTCCTCGCCAACCGCGAACCGGGTGACGCCGCCACCGACCTCTACCACCTCGCCGGCGACGTCCCAGCCGAGGCAGAGCGGCGGCTCGCCGAGAACAGCGGCCATGCCTTTGCCCGTCCGCGTCTTCAAGTCGACCGGGTTAACCCCGGCGGCGTGGACCCGGACCTTGATCTCGGTCGGGATCGGCGAGGGCTCCGGCACCTGCTCCACGGCCAGGGTCTCCGGAGGGCCGAACTCCCGCAGGATTGCCGCGCGCACGGACCGATGATACGTCGGGCCCGCTCTACTCGAACGCCTCCAGGCGCCAGAGCGCCTGGTAGAGCTCGTCGAGGCAGTTGCTGACCAGCTCGTCGTCGTCGCCGACCAGCAGGTTGTTCGAGCGCCCTTCGAGGATCGCTGGGATCCAGGATGCGACCTTTCCCCTGCCCCACCCGTTGGGGCTGGCGGCGGGCTCGGCGCAACTGTGGATCCCCCCGTCCGGCTCCACTTCCGCCCAGACGACTTCGCCGTCGTCGCCGGGCGCGTCGTCCTCGCTGATCACGCACAGCTTCACGCACTTGCGGGCGTGCTTGGGGACGTTTGCCAGCGGCAGCGCCGCTCGCAGCACCGTCGCCATCTCCTCAGCGGTCATCCCTTCTTCGTCCTCGGCGATGACGTGATGGTGGCGCCAGCGGGCGACTCCGACGATCAGGCCCATCGTTCGGCGCGTCTTGTGAGTGAGCGCGTAGTTGCGGCGGCGGCCCGGCCCCTCCTGCTCGGCGACCAGGCCGGCGGTGTGGAACAGTCCCGCCCGCCGATTCACCTGGTGGTAGCTGAGGCCATGCGGACCTCGCGCCAGCTCGGTCGGCGAGCGCGGTTCGCAGCTCAGTTCCGCCACCATCCCCGCCTCCCAAAGGTCGGCCAATAGCCCCAGCGACGCCCACGCATGGGCGTCGATCCGGCCGTCGGGCAGCCGGGTCATCGAGGTGTCGGCGAAGCGGTTGACCAGGTTGTAGAGCTCGGTACCGCAAGGGTCGCTGAGGGTGTGAACGACTTTCGAGGGGACCCCGGGTTCCTCTTCCCGCTCGATCACGTCGAGTTCGGCCAGCATGCCGGAATAGCGGTAGATCGTGCGCGGAGCGTAGCCGGGGACCCGCTGGGTCAGTTCCTTCGTCCGCAGCGGCCCTTCGCCGAGGGCCATCAAAATCGCCCCGGTCGCCCCCCCGCTCAGCAGGCGCAGGACATCCGCGGTGGATGCGCCCGCTACACAGGCGTCCTCCTCCTGCGAGGGCTGCATCGGCAGATCCGAGAATCCAGTCGTCAATTTTCGTAGCCTCCAACGTCGGAAGTGGGCGCCTTTGACTGGTTCCCTATGGGTACCCACTGGTATGCGATCCGAATCGCCGCTGCTGCGCATGACGGGCCGCTAATGTCATCCCCGCTTACGCCTCATGAACACGACCGAGAACGACAGAACCCGCTGGCTCGCCCTCTACGTCCTCTGCGCGGGGATGCTGATGATCGTCCTCGACGCGACGATCGTCAACGTCGCCCTGCCTTCGATCCAGGACAGTCTCGACTTCTCCCAGGCCAACCTTGCCTGGGTCGTCAACGCTTACATGATCCCCTTCGGCGGGCTGCTTCTCCTCGCCGGGCGGATGGGCGATCTGCTCGGCCAGCGGCGCGTCTTCTTGATCGGCCTGGCGATCTTCACGGTCGCCTCGCTGGTCTGCGCCGCCTCGGTCTCGCAGGAGATGCTGGTCGGCGCCCGCTTCGTCCAGGGAGTAGGAGGAGCGCTGGCCTCCGCGGTGATCCTCGGGATGATCGTGACGATGTTCCCGGAGCCGGCGGCGCAGGCGAAAGCGATCGGCGTCTATGGCTTCGTCGCCTCGGCCGGCGGCTCGATCGGCCTTCTGCTCGGCGGCGTCCTCACCGATGCGATCAGCTGGCACTGGATCTTCCTGATCAACCTCCCGATCGGGATCGCCACCGCCTACCTGGCGACGCGGCTGGTCGCCAACCCGGATGGGATCGGCCTCAGCGCCGGCGCCGACTTCCCCGGTGCGGCCTTGATCACCTCTTCCTTGATGTTGGGCGTCTTCACGATCCTGCGGATCGAAGCCTGGGGCTGGGACGACCCCCGCATCTTCGTCCTGGGAGCGGTCTCGCTGGCGCTGCTGGCGATCTTCTTCCACCGCCAGGCGACGATCGCCAACCCGCTGATGCCGCTGCGCCTCTTCCGTTCGCGCAACGTCGCGGGCTCCAACGCGCTGCAGGCGCTGCTGGTCGCCGGCATGTTCGGGATGTTCTTCCTCGGCGCTCTCTACCTGCAACGGGTGCTCGGATACAGCCCGCTCGAGGTCGGCTTCGCCTTCCTGCCGACGACGCTGGTGATGGGCACGCTCTCGCTCGGCTTCTCGGAAAAACTGATCATGCGCTTCGGCCCCCGCACGACCCTGATCCCCGGCGTCTGCCTGGTCGTCGTGGCTCTGCTCCTCTTCGCCCGCACCCCGGTCGACGCCAACTACTTCGTCGACCTGCTGCCGCCCTTCCTGCTGATCGGCGTCGGCGTCGGCACCTCCTTCCCGGCGATCATGACCTTGGCGATGTCGGGCGCCACCCCCGAGGACGCCGGGCTCGCCTCCGGCTTCGTCAACACCAGCATGCAGGTGGGCGGGGCGATCGGGCTCGCGGTCCTGGCGACCCTCTCCGGGGAGCGCACGCAGTCCCTGCTCGATGACGGCGAGAACCTCGCCCAGGCGCTGACCTCCGGCTATCACGTCGCCTACCTGGTCGGCGCGATCCTGGCGGCAATCGCGGTGGCAATCGCGGTCTTCGTTCTGCGCGCGCCGCGGCCGCAGCAAATGCCGGCGGCTCAGGAGGAGCCGGAACCGGTCTTCTCCGAGGTCAGCTGAGCCAACTACTCAGCGGTACTTAAAGGTCACCACGCAGTGGCCGATGAAAAAGCGATGGCCGCACCCGCCTCCTTCTCCTCGCCCGCGATGCCGGCTTTTGCCGAGACGCCCGACGAGCGGGCGCGGATGGGGAGGATCTCGGGAGTCCTCTGGATCCTCGCTTCTTTCATTACCGTAGCCAGCTGCTATCTGCCCGGCGCCCAGCACGTGGCGATCGGTTGGGTCTACGCCCTCAGCGGGCTGTTCTTCCTCTACGGCCTCGCCTCGGCGGTCGGCTGGCTGCGCTGGGATCGTGCCTCGATCAAGGTCCTGGGGATCGGGATGGCCCTGACGATCCCGGTCATCGGCCTCGGCATCTTCCTCACCGGCGGGGCGATGAGCTTCGTCCAGCCGATGCTGGTCACCACCCTCCTCTACGCCGCCTTCTTCTTCCCGACGCGGTGGGCATGGCCGCTCTCGATCGAGCTGATCCTCGTCGCCGGAACCCCGATCGTCTACGACGGCAACGCAATCGAAGAGGCCTTCCTGCCCCACTACGTCGCCTTGGTCGCCGGCTTCCTTTCAGCCACCTGGGTCCTCATTGGCCTGCGCAAGCGGTTGCTTGAGGCCGAGCTCCACCAGCGCGACATCGCCCACCGCGATCCGCTCACCGGCGTCGCCAACCGCCGCCGTTTCGACGTCGTGCTGGCGGGCGAGATCGCCGCCCGGACCCGCCCCCGCGGTGGCCGCCGCCAGGGCGACGAGACCCCGCTAGCCCTGCTGATCCTCGACCTCGACGACTTCAAGACGATCAACGACAACCACGGCCACCCGGTCGGCGACGCGATCCTCTGCCAGGTCGCCGAGCGCGCCCAGTCGATGCTGCGCGCGGGCGACACCCTCGCTCGGATCGGGGGCGACGAGTTCGCGATCGTCGCCCCCGGCGTCCACGCCGACGCCGTCCACAACCTTGCCGAGTCGGTCTGCCACGCCGTCGCCACCAGCTACTCCGACGCTGGCACCCCGTCCCCCTCCGCCTCGATCGGCTGGGCCGTCTTCCCCGACGACGGCCTCGACTTCGAGACCCTGATCAACGCCGCCGACGCGCGGATGCTGAGCAGCAAGCGCTTCTCCGAGCCGGCCGCGGTCTGAGCCGCGCGATTCCGGGGAATAGGATCGGCAGATGCAGCAGGAGAAGAAGCCCGTCAACTGGCGCGCCTGGCTGGTCGGCATCCTCAGCGCCCTCGTCCTCATCGTCGCTTTGCAGAACTCGCAGGAGGTCAGCTTCGAAGTCCTCTTCGCCGGCTTCCAGGCGCCGCTGATCGTGGTCATCCTGCTGGCGACGGCGATCGGCGCGCTGATCGGCTACATCGCCCCGCTGGTCCGCCGCCATCGTCGTGAGGAGCGCCAACAGCGCCACAACTCCTGATCTTTTAAGCTTCCCTGTGCAATGGGGAAGCTTAAAGGGAGATGGAGATGACGGTTCTTCAGGACGAGATTCCGCAGGACTGGTACGAGACCGCCTTCACCGGCATGAGCGCGGAGATGGCGTGGACCGAGCGGACCGAGTCGGAAATCAAGCGGGCGCTGACGATGCTGCGACCGCAGGGCGGCGAGCGAATCCTCGACCTCGCCTGCGGCACCGGCCGGCACTCGTTGGAGCTGGTGCGCCAGGGCTTCTCCGTCGTCGGCGTCGAGATCGGTGAGGAACTCGTCGAGATCGCCCGCAAGGACGCCGAGGAGCAGGGTCTGGAGGCGGAGTTCATCCAGGGCGACCTGCGTGAGCTCGACTTCGATGGCGAGTTCGACATCGTCCTCAACCTCAACGATGGCGCCGTCGGCTACTTCGAGACCGACGAGGAGAACCACCGCACCTTCGAGGTGATCTCCCGCGCCCTCAAGTCCGGCGGCCAGAACCTGATCCAGGTCCCCAATGTCCTCTACGCGCGGGCCCACCTCCCCCAGCGCTCTTGGATCCCCAGCTCGTCCATGGTCGAACTCGTCGAGCACCGCTGGAACAAGAAGGACCGTTACATGGAAGGCGCGATGATCCCGGTCAAGTTCGGCGAGGTCCTCGAGAACCTCGACAAGCGAATCGAATTCCGCCAGCGCCTCTACACCGTCGACGAGCTACGCGAGATCTACGCCACGGTAGGAATGACCTTCGAGCGCGTTTTCCACGGCAACGGCCGCCCGAAGGAACCGACCGACTCGCAGTTCGAGATCTTCGCCGCGGCCCGCAAGCCTTAGACACTCTGCCTAAATAAGCATAAATACTCGGGTTTTTTTATGCTAATCTGAGGCCTGCCGGAAGACTTTGCCGCACCGCCTGCGGCATGTCCAGGAAGGGGTGATGGAGCTTGCGCGCTGGGGCCACGGGGTTGTCCCTGCTGTCGCTGTCCCTCAACGTCGATGTCCTCACAGCCTTGCAGGATGGAGAGCTTGCCTTGGCGGACCTCAGCCAAGCGGTCGGCCATCCGCCGGCCACCACGATGCGCGGCTATCTCAAATCGCTTGCCGACCTCGGCGTGGTCGAACGCCACCAGGCGGAAGGTTTCCCGGGTCCGGTCGCCTATGCGCTCTCGAGGCCGGGTGCCGAGCTTCTCATCGTTGCTGCCGCGGTCCAGCGCTGGCTGACCACCGCGCCCACCGGCCCGGTTCCGCTCGGCAGTCCGGCGGCGAAGAGCTCGATCAAAGCCCTCGTCGAGGGATGGAACTCGACGATCGTCAGGATCCTCGCCACCCGCCCGCTCGCCCTGACGGAGCTCGCGCGACTCGTTTCCAGCATCAGCTATCCGACCCTCGAGCGCCGGGTAGCGGCGATGCGGCGGGTGGGCCTGGTTCAGGCAGCGCGCGATAACGGTGCCTCTCGCGGGACTCCCTACCAAGTAAGCCAGTGGCTGCGGGAAGCGGCAGCACCGCTGGCGGCAGCGGTCGGGTGGGAGCGCCGCTGGGCCCGCGAGCAGACGAAGGCGATCGGGCGTCTCGACATCGAGGCCGCCTTCCTCCTCGCCGCCCCACTCCTCGATCTGCCGGGTGACCTTCAAGGCGTCTGCCGGCTCGGGGTGGAGATGCGATCGGACTCGAAGCTGGAGTACGCCGGGGCGATGCTGAAGGTCGACCGCGGCAGGGTCCTCTCCTATAGCGCCCGCATGAAGGGTCGGCCCGATGGCTGGGCGACGGGCACCACGGCCGGCTGGTTTGGTTCCGCAAGCTGCCCGACGGGCGCTGAGCTCGAGTTCGGGGGCGATGTCCCCCTGGCTCGCAACGTCGCCGCGGCAATGCGGAGCACCCTGATCCCTGCCGCTCTTGCCGAGGTCGTCTAGTCCCGCTGGGCTGGGCCGACAGCGGCGTGCACGGCGCGAATTGGCGCCCCGCAGATTCTTGTCGCAGGGACTTTGCAGCCATTTATTGGAAGCGTGAGAGGCAGGAGGGTCATCGAGGGCGCCCACACTCCAACTTTCTTGATTGCTCGTGACCAATTCCTTAGGAATGGAGAGGGAAACAACTCCGGCGCAACGGAGCGCCGGGAATCCAAGGAGGAATTGAATGAAGCACGTAAAGATGCTCGGCCTGCTGGTCATGGCCGCCGCGTCGCTGATGGCTTTCGCCAGCAGCGCCTCTGCAGCCCCGGTCCTGACAGCACCGGCCGGCACCGAGTACACAGGCACAATCCAGGCCTCGCTTGAAAAAGGCACCTCGGCCTTGCTGAAAGCCGGCATTACGACCACATGCACCGAATCGGCTGTCGACGGCGACGTCACGGTGAACAACACCACCCACGCCGAAGGGCCGATCACAACCCTGACGTTCGGTACCTGCGGCACCTCGGACGTCAAAACCATCACGCCGGGTAGTCTGACAATCAACGACGCTGGCGAAGTGTTCGCCATCAACAACAACGTCGAAATCAAGGAAACAAGCCTCGGCGTAACCTGCTTCTACGGCGGCGCCGCGTCCCCCGGGACCAAGCTCGGCACCCTCGCGGGCACGAAACTCACTGTGAACACCACGAAACTGCAGAGGAAGACCGGCAGTAACTTCTTCTGCGCGGCAGAAGGAACCTGGACCGCTAACTACGTGGTCACAAATCCGGCTGCGGGCTTTATCATCACATAGGGAAACTCGCAGTTGTTCCGCAGTTCAAGGATGACGATGTGGGATGGGTCGCCCTCGGGCGGCCCATCTCTATTCTGTATATGACAGGTCCCGCACAGACTCCCCGTCACCTAGGAACACAATCAGCACACTCAGGTGTTTTGACTAGCACGAAGTAGCTTGGTAGACCTCCTTTCGATCCGAGATGCCTCGGAGAATTGATCCGGCGCCGCGAGCACCGGAACGAATGGAGCGCATTGCTTCGCAGGTCGAGGATGAGCCTACGCAAGACGGCCGCCTGCGGTCGGCCCGGCATCGCTAGGGGACACCGCATAGGCGTCCTTGACTATTTATTTGTCTCCTGATAAGAACTAGGTTGTTTATGGAGGCGACTCCATGAGCACAGGCAGGGCCACCGGCTCTGCCTCGGGAGAAATACGACCGGCGCCGAAGAGGCGTCGGAATCAAGGAGAAATCACATGAAGCACGTAAAGATGCTCGGCTTGCTCGTCATGGCCGCCGCGTCGCTGATGGCCTTCGCCAGCAGCGCCTCTGCCGCACCGGTCCTGACATCAGCCTCGGCGCCCGGGTCCGATTACACAGGCACAATCCACGCGACGCTAGAAGTGAACGAAAAAGGAGAAAGCACCTCGGCGCTGCTGAAAGCAGGCATTACGACCACATGCACCGAATCGACAGTCGACGGCACCGTCTCGGTGAACAACACTAGCCACGCGGAAGGGGCGATCAGCAGCCTGACGTTCAATAAATGTGGCACCTCGGACGTCAAAACCATTACGCCGGGTAGTCTGACAATCAACGACGCTGGCGAAGTGTTCGCCATCAATAACAACGTCGAAATCAAGGAAACAAGCCTCGGCGTAACCTGCTTCTACGGCGGCGCCGCGTCCCCCGGGACCAAGCTCGGCACCCTGTCGGGCACGAAACTCGCTGTGAGCACTACGAAACTGCAGAGGAAGACCGGCAGTAACTTCTTCTGCGCTGCAGAAGGAACCTGGACCGCTAACTACGTGGTCACAACTCCGGCTGCGGGCTTTCTCATCACATAAGTTAAGTGACTCGCAGTTGTTGTTACGCAGGTCGAGGATGACCATGCGCAAGGATGGGCCGCCTCCGGGCGGCCCATCCTATGTTGGAGGGTGGTGGAACCAGAGTCGTTCCTTGACACGACCGTTCCTATATCGTACGGTGCCCGGATGGACCGCTCCGTTGCATGGAGCAAGACAGGGGAGATGTGAAGCGATGAGCAGCGGAAGTTTGAAACGCAACTATGTCGGGATCAGTGCGGCAGCTGCCGCACTGATGCTGTGTATCTTCGCCCTCCTCGGGCCGCTGAAGGCCCAGGCGGCGACCGAACAGCATCTCTTCGACCCCACCATCTCGCTGACGGGCAGCTGCGCCACCGACAAATACGACGCGGTCCCGGATCCCTGGTGCCCCGGCCCACCTGGCCCTAGCGCCCAGTTCCAAAACCCGAATATCGCAGTCGACTCATTCGGCGACATGTACGTGAGCAGCCACGCGGAGGAAGGGACGTGGCCGGGGCGCGTGGACGTCTTCAGCCCGAGCGGGGAGTTCATAACCGAGCTCGACGTGCCGGGGGCGAGGGCGCTTGTGGTGGACCCCAAAGGCAACCTCTACGTCCACCAACTAGTTAATACCTTCAACGGACTACACCAGGTGACCTTGTTCAGGCCAACCGGAACCTATGATCCGGCGGCGGGAGAGATCAGTTACGAGGATCCCGGGGAAGTCATCATCGAAGACCAGGTAAGCCCTCCAAGCCCTCCCTGTTCGGAACATAAGGCAGAAAACCTCGTCTTCCTTGCCGTTGACCCGGTCACCGAACACCTCTTCGTCAGTCCGGCCGGACAATGTGTGGGGGAATGGAGCTCCGCCGAAGAAGGCCCCGAGCTGCTGGATCCGACCATCGGCAGCGGGGTCTTGGCCGGCCCTAATGCGTCCCTCGCGGTCGATCACGCCCACAACCGACTCTACGTCGCCACGCCTGCTCCTGGTGAAGGCCCGAGCATCATCGAGGTGTTCGAACTTCAAGCGCCGCACACCCACCTTGGCACGATCGACGGCCACAGCACCACCAACGGCAAATTCCTCGCTCCGTTCGGCTACGACACCCTCGCGGTCGACGAAACCAGTGGCAACCTGATCGTCTCCGAGCTCACCGCCACCCCCCTGGTCTACGAATTCGGCATGGGCCTCGGCGCCGGGGAAGAACTCATAAACACCTACAAATACGCTGGCTTCACTGCACCGCTCTTCCCGCTGCAGATCGCGGTCGACAATGCCGCCTCGAGCCCCAACCACCGCACCTTCTACATCACGGCCGGAGGACAAAAAGGTCAACTGCAACACACCTTCGCCTTCAGGTTCTCAGAAGTCGGCCCGCCAGAAGTGAAAGCGCCCACCGCCTCAGGGATCTCGGAAACCGAAGCGGTTTTGGGGGCAAGCATCAACCCCAATGGCGCACAGACCACCTACCGGGTCGAATACACCACCGCGGCCTCGGGCTTCGCGGGCGCAAACGTCGCGGCCGAAGGGACCCTGGCCTCAGGGATAGCGTTCGTGCCGGTCTCAGCTTCGGTCACCGGGCTTGCCCCCGGAACCGAATATCGCTTCCGGGTGGTGGCAGAAAACGAATGCCTTTCCGGGCAGCCGCTCTGCGTAGACGAAGCGGAAGGCAGCTTCCGCACCTACCCGACCCCGCTGCTGGGCGGGCCGTGCACGAACGAAGCGCTGCGAACCGGGCCCTCAGCCGGGCTGCCCGACTGCCGGGCCTACGAGCTCGTTACCCCCGCCGACACCGGCGGCCGCGCCCCGAAGGGATCCGGCAGCGGCGGGCGCAACTTCCCGACGCTGCACGCCTCGCCGGATGGCAACCGGGCGAGCTTCCGGATTGAAGGCGGGGCGCTACCGGGATTCGAAGCCGCGGGCTCGGGAGACGGGGACGACTACCTGGCGCGGCGGGGGAGCGGCGGCTGGTCGACCGAACTGGTTAGCCCTACCGGCACCGAAGCGCCGAAACCCTCGCCGGGGGGCTTCTCGCCCGATCAGGAATACTCCCTCTGGGGGGAAAACAACGCCGGGGAAAACGACCAGCAAGGCTTCTTCTTCAACCCCTACATCCACTACCCCGACGGGCACTCCGAGCTGGTGGGGCGGGGCAGCCTGGGGATCGACCACGAAGTCGTCGCGAAGCTGATCGGCCCGAGCGGATCCCACACGATCTTCATCACTGGCGAAACCGCCGCCGCTCCCGTTCAGCTCGAGCCCGATGCGCCTGTTGGGACCAACGTCATCTACGACCGCACCGGCGACGAAGTGACCCACGTGGTCTCGCTGCTGCCGGGCGACGTAACTCCGGCGCCGGGCGAAGACGCCGAATGGGCGGGCAGCTCGCTGGACGGCGCCGGCGTCGCCTTCGGCCTCAAGGGCGACAGCATGCTCTACCTGCGCCAGAACAACGAGGAAACCTACGAAGTCGGCGAAGGCCTGATTCAAGCCGGGATCACCGAAGGCGGTGACCGGGTCTTCTACCTGAAAGGCGGCGACCTCTTCGCCTACGACACCGCGACGAAAAGCGCGATCCGGTTCAGCAGCGGCGGGGAGACGACGCCGGTCAACGTCTCCCCCGATGGCACTACTGCCTACTTCATCTCCCCGGACGTCCTGAGCTCGAAAGCCAACCCCAACGGCGCCAAAGCCAAAACGGGCAAAGACAACCTCTACGTCTCGCGCGAAGGCCAGGTCAGCTTCGTGGGGACGGTGGAACCAGAAGACGTGGAAGAAGCGCTCGGGGGCGGATTCTTCGCCGGGCTGGGGCTATGGCGCAGGTCGCTTGAATCGCTGCCGGCAGTCGAGACCTCCCGCACCACCCCCGACGGCGGGGCGCTGCTCTTCGAGTCGCGGGCGCAGCTGACCGCCTATGACCCCGCCGGCCACACCGAGGTCTACCGCTACGACGGCGCAACGCTCAGCTGCCTGTCGTGCAACCCGACCGGGGCGGCGGCCACGGCCGATGCGAGCCTGCAGAGCCTGCAGGGCAGGGTGCCGGCGCAGACCGTCGGCGTGGCACTGTACGACAGGCTTCTCAACCTCAGCGCCGACGGGCGGCGGGCCTTCTTCCAAAGCTACGAACCGCTTGTCGCGGCCGATATCGACGGGCGCCTGGATGTCTATGAGTGGGAGGCGCAGGGCACCGGCAGCTGCACCGTGCCCGGCGGCTGCGTCTACCTGATC